>VFQR01000086.1_pt1 | contig 228797 bp, 210 predicted proteins | sample 3512321 | NCBI WGS metagenome assembly VFQR01 (sample SAMN10412374, study PRJNA504923) | tailings metagenome | isolation source: Relicate 3 Philex TSF1 revegetated site | place: Philippines: Tuba, Benguet | collected 2017-08-29 | reverse complement strand
ACATGGAAGTGGAATTGATCACGCCGGTCGCGATGGACAAGGGCTTGCGCTTCGCGATTCGCGAAGGCGGCCGTACGGTCGGCGCCGGAACGGTTACGGAGATCATCGAGTAGTTTGGCGGAAGCCGAGATTCGGTAAAGGGCAACCATGAACAAAGAACGTATCCGCATCCGCCTGAAAGCCTACGATCATCGCGTGCTCGACCAGTCGACCACCGAGATCGTGGACACGGCTCGCCGCACGGGCGCAGTGATCGCCGGTCCGATTCCGCTCCCCACGGTGCGCAATCGCTACACGGTGAACCGCTCGCCGCACGTCGACAAGAAGTCGCGGGAGCAGTTCGAAATCCGCACGCACAAGCGCCTGCTCGATATTCTCGAGCCGACGCAAGACACGGTGGACGCGCTGATGAAGCTGGATTTGCCGGCGGGCGTGGACGTCGAAATCAAGGCGTTCGGTAAGAAGTAGAGATTTTCCGCGGCCAGTAGCGCGGACCTGAAGTTAGTAGACAAGTAGACCCGGAGAATTTGGCGATGAGCCCAGGAATTTTGGGAAAAAAAATCGGGATGACACAGATCTTCCGCGAGGACGGGCAAGTGGTGCCGGTCACTCTCGTGAAGGCGGGTCCGTGCGTGGTTACGCAACGCAAGACGCCGGCCACCGACGGTTACGACGCGATTCAAGTCGGTTTGATGGAATACGTCAAGCCCGCGCGGATCAACAAGCCCGCAACCGGCCACTTGAAGAAGGCCGACGCGAGCGGCGTGAAGTACCAGAAGGAATTCCGTCTGGCAAATGGCAATGGAGACTACAAGGCCGGTGACAAGATCATGGCCGAAGACTTCAAGCCGAAGGAAATCGTCGATGTCATCGGCACCTCCAAGGGCCGCGGTTTCGCCGGTATCGTCAAGCGCCACAACTTCCGCGGCGGCCCCGAATCGCACGGCTCGATGTTTCATCGCGCCCCCGGTTCTATCGGCGCTTCGAGCTTCCCCTCGCGCGTGTTCCCGGGCATGAAGATGGCCGGCCGCATGGGTACGGCGCAAGTTACAGTGCGCAACGTCGAGATCGTCGACGTTGACATTGAGGACAACGTGATTATGGTGAAGGGCGCGGTGCCCGGCCCCAACGGTTCGTACGTCACGATCCGCCGGGCCAAGGCGCGCGGTTAGTAGGAGCCAGGAAGATGCCGAAAGTAGACATTATCAATCTCGATAACGCCACGGTGGGCTCGCTTGAACTGGCCGACGCGGTGTTTGGCGCCGAGGTGAACGAGCACCTGCTCTATGAGAGCGTGCGCCACTACATGGCCTCGCAGCGCATGGGCCTCGCCAAGACGAAGACCCGCCACGAAGTGGCCGGTTCCGGCAAAAAGCTCTGGAAGCAGAAGGGCACGGGCCGCGCGCGTATGGGTAGCATCCGTTCGCCGCTTTGGCGCCACGGCGGCACGACGCATGGTCCCCAACCCCGCGACTATAGCTACCGCCTGAACAAAAAGATGATCCAAGGCGCCCTGCGCTCCGCCCTATCGGCGAAGTTGCGCGACGGCGAATTGCGCGTCGTCGAAGGTTTCTCGTTGGCCGACCACAAGACCAAGAATTTCCAAGCGAAATTGAGCAAGTTGAACGCGGCGACGACCGTTCTGCTGGTCGAAAACGGCGATAACCGCAACCTGACGTTGAGCTCGTCGAATCTGCCGGGCGTGAAGCTCGTCGCCTCGAAAGACGTGACGACCTACGATCTGCTGAAGCACAAGAACGTGCTGCTCAGCAAAGCCGCGGCGGAGAAACTTTCGGAGGCTTTGAAGTAGAAATGGCGATTTACGGAATCATCCAAAGCCCCCGCGTGACCGAAAAGAGCACGGTCGCCAAAGACACCGCGCGCACCCTGTGCTTCAAGGTCGCCCCCGACTCGACCAAGACGCAAATCAAGCAGGCGGTCGAGAAAATTTTCAAGGTCAAAGTTGAGGAAGTCCGCACGATGAACAACCCGGGCAAGCTGCGCCGTCGCGGCAAGTTTGCCGGGTATCGTCCGGATTGGAAAAAGGCCTACGTCAAGTTGAAGGCGGACCAGAAGGTCCCGGAATACGTTGAGGTCGTCTAATGCCGATTAAGTCTTACAAGCCGTTTACCCCGACCCGCCGCTTCCGCACGGTCGTTACCCGGGAAGACATCACCAAGCAGACTCCGGAGAAGAGCCTCACGGTTGGTCTCCGCAAGTCCGGTGGCCGCAATTCGACGGGCCGCACCACGATGCGCTTCATCGGTGGCGGCAACAAGCGCACCTACCGCGTCATCGACTTCAAACGCGACAAGGCTGGCGTTCCCGCTACGGTAGCGTCGATCGAATACGATCCGAACCGTTCCGCCCGCATCGCTCTGCTGCATTACGCCGACGGCGAGAAGCGCTATATCATCGCCCCGGTGGGCTTGAAGGTCGGCGCGAAGGTTTCGAGCGGTCCCGCTGCTGATATTCTCGTTGGCAACGCACTGCCCTTAAAGAACATCCCCGCCGGTACCGTCGTCCACGCCATTGAACTCCGTCCCGGCAAAGGCGCGCAGATGGCGCGCAGCGCCGGCGCCGAAGCCCAGGTAGTCTCGAAGGACACGGAGTACGCGCTCTTGAAGCTGCCCTCCGGCGAAGTCCGCAAAGTGCTCATCGATTGCTACGCGACGGTGGGCCAAGTCGGCAATCTCGACCACGAAAATCAAACGCTCGGTAAGGCCGGCCGCACCCGCTGGGTCGGCAAGCGCCCGCATAACCGCGGCGTCTCCATGAACCCGGTCGACCACCCGCACGGCGGTGGTGAAGGCCGTACCTCGGGTGGCCGCCACCCGGTGACCCCCTGGGGCCAACCGACCCGCGGCTTCAAGACTCGCAACAACAAGCGCACCGACAAACTGATCGTGAACCGCAAGCAGAAGGGCCGCTAGGCGCAGGTCTTCGAAGAGTAAGGAAGAAGGACTAAGAGAATATGGGCCGTTCACTTAAAAAAGGACCTTTCGCCGACACCCACGTGGTGGAGCGCATCGACGCGATGAACGAAAAGGGCGAAAAGAAGGTGCTGAAAACCTGGAGCCGCCGTTCGACCATCATGCCGAGCTTCATCGGTCACACGCTGGCGGTGCACAACGGTAAGAAGTTTATTCCCGTCTACGTAACGGAAAACATGGTGGGCCACAAGCTGGGCGAGTTCTCGCCGACGCGGACTTTCAAGGGTCACGTTGCGAAGACCAGCGAAAAGGGCAAGTAGGAAAGAAGAAGATGTTAGCCAAAGCAGAAGCTCGTTTCGTACGTACCAGTCCGCAGAAAGCCCGTTTGGTGGTGGATTTGATCCGCGGCCAGAAGGCCGGCGACGCTATCACCATTCTCAAGATGACCAACAAGCGCATGGCACCGGTGGTCGAGAAGGTGTTGCGCAGCGCCATCGCCAACGCGGAAAACAAGCAGAACAACATCGACGTCGACGACCTGGTGGTGAGCGAGGCCTACGTCAACGAAGGGCCGCGCATGAAGCGGATTCGCCCCGCCCCGATGGGCCGCGCTTACCGCTACCAGCGCAGAATTTCGCACATTGTGATTAAGGTCGACGAGGCGCAAGCGGCGCCCGCGGCGAACTAGGGCCGCAGCCACAACGGGAAGCAGACGAAGGAAGATATCGAATGGGTCAAAAAGTACATCCTTTTGGGTTCCGCCTGGGCGTAACCAAGACGTGGAAGTCCCGCTGGTTTGCCAAGCAAGACTACTCGAAGCTGCTCTTCGAGGATTTGGAACTCAAGGAATCGTTGCGCGACCGTCTGAAGAGCGCCGGCGTCAGCTCCATTGAAGTGGACCGCCCCGGCAACAAGCTGCGCATCACCATCCGCACCTCGCGTCCCGGCATCATCATAGGCCGCAAGGGCGCGGAAATCGAAAAGTTGAAGGGCGACCTCGCCAAGAAAACCGGCCGCGAAGTTTTCATCGACATTCAGGAAGTGCACAAGCCGGAACTCGACGCGCAGTTGGTCGCCGAGTCCATCGCGCTCCAACTCGAGAAGCGTATCGCCTTCCGCCGCGCCATGCGCAAAGCCGTCGATAGCGCCCAACGTTTCGGCTCCAAGGGCATCAAGGTTCGCGTTTCTGGCCGCTTGAACGGCGCGGAAATCGCCCGCACGGAATGGTATCTGCACGGCCAACTACCGCTGCACACCTTGCGCGCCGACATCGACTACGGCTTCGCCGAAGCCCGCACCACCTATGGCGTGATTGGCGTCAAGTGCTGGATCTACAAGGGCGACATCGGCGAAGGCCAGCGCCGCGTCATGCTGCGCAACGAAAACGACCCGCAACCGCGCCCGCGCCGCGACAATCGCGACCGCGACAACCGCGGTGATCGTGGCGACCGCGGCGATCGCGGCCCGCGCAACAACCGTTCGGCCGATGGCCGTCCGCGCCAGTTGAGCCCGGAGGCGAGCATGCCGCCGGCCGCGGATTCGGGAGTCGTGGTGACGCCGCCGGAAGTGCCGACCTCGCTCAAGGGCGGTGGTCCAATTCTGCCGCCGATGGCGCCGCCGGCGCCGAGCTGGAAGCAGGAAGTTCCGGTGGAGACTCCAGCGGCGGAAACGCCAGCCGTCGAGACCCCGGCCGCTGAAGAGCCTAAGAGCGAATAGTCGCTTAGAGATTAGAGCCCAGAGATTTATCGCGAGCGAAGAGGATAACGACCTATGTTGATGCCCAAGAAAGTCAAATACCGCAAGACGCAGCGTGGCCGCATGCGCGGTATGGCTTATCGCGGATCGAGTGTGGATTTCGGTGAGTACGGTCTGAAGGCGCTGAGCTGCGGATACATCACCAACCGTCAGATCGAAGCGGCCCGTATCGCGATGACGCGCTACATCAAGCGCGGCGGCAAGATTTGGATCCGGATCTTCCCGGATAAGCCGGTTACCAAGAAGCCCGCGGAAGTCCGCATGGGCTCCGGTAAGGGCGCTCCGGACGGCTGGGTGGCGGTGATCCGCCCCGGCAAGATCCTGTTCGAGATGGAAGGCGTGACCCCGGAAATCGCGACCGAAGCGATGCGTCTGGCGGCGATGAAGCTGCCGTTGCGCACCAAGCTGGTTACGCGCGAGTTGGCTAGCTGAGTTGGCATAACTGATAAGGAATTACGGCAATGAGCGTTGAGAAAATTCGCGGCACCGACACAGCCGACTTGAAGAAGCAACTGAGCGATAGCGAAGAGCAGATGTTCCGCCTGCGCTTCCAACTGTCTATGGGCCAACAGGAAGGCGTGAAGAAGCTGCGCGAACTGAAGAAGGACCGGGCGCGGACGCTAACCGTTCTGCGCGAGCGTGAACTCAACGCGGCAAAGGAAAACAAGTAACATGGCCGAGCAAGTAGCAACCCCGCAAGCGGAGACCAAGGCCCCGCACAAGCAAAGCAAAGTCGGTCAAGTGGTCTCCACCAAGATGGCCAAGACCATCGTGGTCGAAGTGACCCGCCGCGTGGCGCACCCGCTCTACAAGCGGATCTTGACCCGCCGCAACAAGTTTTACGCGCACGATGAAGAAGGCAAGGCCAAGACGGGCGACCTGGTTCGCATCATCGAGAGCCGCCCCTTGTCGAAGCTGAAGCGCTGGACCCTGGGCGAAGTAGTCCGCCCCGCCGTTCGCATCACCATTGAAGCGACCGCGGCCGAGAAGGCCGAAGCGCGCGCCCCGCAAAAGGGCAACAAGAAGAAGAAATAGTACGAAAGGAGGCGCGAGGAAACAGACATGATTGGAATGAGAACAATCCTGGAGGTCGCCGACAACAGCGGCGCGCGCAAACTCCAGTGCATTTTGCCGCGCGGCGGCGACAAGGGTTTGACGGCCGGTTTGGGCGACATCATCACGGCGAGCGTGAAGGAAGCCGCGCCCGACGGCAACGTAAAGAAGGGCAAAGTCGTGCGTTGCGTGATTGTGCGCATGCGTAAGGAAACCCGCCGCAAGGACGGAACCTACATCCGCTTCGATTCGAACGCGGCGGTGCTGGTGAACGAACTCGGCGAGCCCGTCGGCACCCGCGTCTTCGGCCCGGTGGCCCGCGAACTCCGCGACAAGCGCTTCATGAAGATCGTTTCGCTCGCGCCGGAGGTGGTCTAGCTATGGCTCTCCAACTGAGCAAAATGACGGCGGGACGCCGCGACGGAATTCCGAAGCGCATCCGCTTGAAGAAGGATGACGTCGTGAAAGTCATCACCGGCAAGGACAAGGGTAAGACCGGCCGCATTATCGAAGTCGATCAGACTCTCGGCCGCGTGATCGTGGAAGGCGTCAACATGGTGAAGCGCGCCACCAAGCCCAACCCGCAGAAGGGCGTCAAGGGCGGCATAGCCGAGCGCGAAGCCAGCATCCACGTCTCGAACGTAATGATCATGACCTCCGGCGGCGTCGCTACGCGCATCGGTTCGAAGGTCGAAACCGTGGGCGGCAAGACCCGCCGCGTGCGCATCGCCCGGAAGACCGGCGAAGTGCTGGACAACAAGTAGAAGTAATCAGGAATAGCGAATCATGGCGACCAAAGCGCGGTTGAAAGAACACTATACGAAAAACGTCGTGCCGGCCCTGCAAAAGGAATTCGGCTACGAGAACTCCATGGCGATTCCGAAGATCGAAAAGATCGCGATCAACATGGGCATGGGCGAAGCCACGGGCAACTCGAAGCTGATGGACGTCGCGGTGCAGGAACTCGCGGCGATCACCGGACAGAAGCCGGTTGTCACGCGCGCCAAGAAGTCCATCGCCGCCTTCAAGCTCCGCGAGAACATGCCGATCGGCTGCATGGTCACCTTGCGCGGCGAAACGATGTACGAGTTTCTCGACCGCTTCATGAACATCGCTCTTCCCCGCGTCCGCGACTTCCGCGGCGTGAACCCGAAGAGCTTCGACGGCCGCGGCAACTACACGATCGGCCTCAAGGAACAGTTGATCTTCCCCGAGATCGACTACAACAAGGTCGACAAGAATCGCGGTATGAACATCTGCATCACCACGACGGCGCAGTCGGATCCCGAAGCGCTCTCGTTGCTCAAGCTGATGGGAATGCCCTTCCGCCAGTAGGCGATTTTCGAGAGATAGAGGAAGCGACAAAAAATGGCTACGACAGCGAAGATCGCCAAAGACGAAAAGAAGCCCAAGTTTGAGTGCCAGCACCGCAACCGTTGCGGCCGCTGCGGGCGCCCGCGCTCCTATATGCGTAAGTTCAATCTCTGCCGCATTTGCTTCCGCCAGTTGGCGCTGGCCGGAGAAGTGCCGGGCGTGACGAAGTCGAGCTGGTAGTGCGCTGCCAGAGGAAATAGAGCAAGAGGAATAACGAAAAGATGGCTATTACGACTTCCGATCCCATCGCCGATATGTTGACGCGCGTGCGTAACGCCCTGAAGGCGCGCCACGCCAAGGTTGACGTCCCCGCCTCCAAGTTGAAGCTCGAGATCGCGCGCATCCTGAAGGACGAGGGCTACATCCTCAACTTCAAGCTCGCGGAAGAGGGCTCGAAGAAAACGATCAAGATTTACTTGAAGTACACCCCGGCCAATGAAAGCGCCATCTCGCGCCTAGAGCGCGTTTCGCGTCCCGGTTGCCGGATCTATGTCGGTTCCAAGGATGTGCCCCGCGTCCTCGGCGGCCTGGGCATCAACATTTTGACCACGCCAAAGGGTGTGATGACCGGAAGCAGCGCGCGCAAGGCTAATGTCGGCGGCGAAGTGCTCTGCATGGTTTACTAGGCAAATTTGTTTACTAGTCCGGATTCTCCGGCGTGAAATTGAAGAAAGAGAACGCACATGTCTCGAGTAGGTAAAAAGCCCATTGCGATCCCCTCTGGCGTTAAGCTCCAGATCGGCGATAGCGCGTTGGTAGAAGGACCGAAGGGTAAGCTCACGGTCCCCATTCCCGCGGGCATCAAGATTGAGAACAAGAACGGCACCATCGAAATCTCCCGCGAGAACGATTCCTATGCCGCCAAGCACGGTCTTACCCGCGCCCTGCTCGCCAATGCCGTTAACGGCGTTTCGGCCGGCTTTACGCGCGAGCTCGACATCGTCGGCATCGGTTACCGCTGCGACGTGAAGGGCAACGTAGCCACCTTTACTCTGGGCTACAGCCACTCCATCGAATTCCTGCTGCCGAAGGGCGTCGAGATGACCGTGGATAAGCAGACGCACATCGTTCTCAAGGGTTTTGACCGTCAAGTGCTGGGCCAGGTGGCCGCGAACATGCGCGCCCTGCGTCCGCCAGACCCCTACAAGAACAAGGGCGTCCGCTATACGGGCGAAGTGCTTCGCAAGAAGGTTGGTAAAAGCGGCGCCGGCGGCAAGGGCGGCAAGAAGTAGACCTCACGGAAGGACACAGGTAGAAATCCATGAAAAAATTGGTAGATCGCGACGCAGTTCGCCGCCGGATTCACACCCGCATCCGCCGCAAGGTGAAGGGAGATGCCGAACGTCCCCGTTTGGCCATCTTCCGCAGTTTGAATCACATTTATGCGCAGGTCATCGACGACCGCAGCGGCCGGACTCTGGCCGCCGCCTCGAGCGCCGAGAAGAGTTCGAAAGTAGCTTCGGGCGGCAATGTCGCCGGGGCGAAAGAGATTGGCAAGTTGGTGGCCGAGCGCGCCGTCGCCGCCGGTATCAAGAAAGTTGTTTTCGACCGTGGCGGCTTCCTCTATCACGGGCGCGTGAAGGCTCTGGCCGACGCGGCGCGCGAAGCGGGACTCGAATTTTAGGGCGGGCGTACGGGAAACTGTTGAGGAATTTGTAGATCATGGCATTGAACCAAGCAAAGCGCGTCGAGCCCCAAGGTCTGAACCTGAAGGAACAAGTCGTCTCGATCAATCGCGTCACCAAGGTCGTCAAGGGTGGCAAAAACATGAGCTTCGCGGCTCTGGTGGTGGTGGGCGACGCCGAAAAGCGCGTCGTCGGCTACGGTACCGGTAAGGCGAAGGAAGTTCCCGCCGCCATCAAGAAGGGCATCGAAGCGGCCAAGAAGAATTTGAGGCAGATCAACACTCTGCCCACCACCATCCTGCACCAGGTGCAGGGCCGTTTCGGCGCGGGCAACGTGCTCCTGAAGCCGGCCCCGGAAGGTACTGGCGTCATCGCCGGCGGTCCGGTGCGCGCGGTGATTGAAAGCGTCGGCATTCCCAACATTCTCACCAAGAACTTGGGCAGCCGGAACGCCCATAACGCGGTGAAGGCCACCGTGGTGGCGCTCGAGCAATTGCGTGAAAAGAACGCGGTTGCCGATCTGCGCGGTTTGGCCGTCGAGAAGCTGTAAGCGGCAAGGGCTTGAGAGGTACGGCATGAGCGAAAAGAACATCAAAATCAAACTGGTTGGCAGCCCGATTTGCTGCCCCGAAAAACACAAGGCGATCGTGCGCAGCCTGGGCCTGAAGAAGATGAATCGCGTGGCCGTGCGTCCGGATACGCCGGCGTTCCGCGGCATGGTGAAGAAGATTCCTCATCTGCTGGCCATCGTCGAAGAATAGTGGAAGCCCAAAGGATCCCCACCCATGAATCTCAGTAATCTGCATCCGCCCGCCGGACAAAAGCAAAAGAAGCAACGCGTCGGCCAAGGTATGGGTACCCGCCGGGGTAAGTACTCCGGCCGCGGCGCCAAAGGCGCCAAGTCCATCAGCGGTTATTCGAAGATGCGCGGTTTTGAAGGCGGCCAGATGCCGCTACACCGCCGCATGCCCAAGCGCGGCTTCAACAATCCCTTCCGCGAAGAGTACGCGGTGTTAAACCTGAACCGCCTGGAGCGCCTTGAAGGCAACGACTTCTCTCCGGAGAGCTTGATTGAAACGGGCGTACTCAAGAAATTGGGCAAGGGTTTGAAAATCCTCGGCAATGGCGAGGTCACCCGCAAGCTGAAAGTCAGAGCGCATATGTTTAGCGAAGCGGCCAAGCAAAAGATCGAAGCCGCCGGCGGCTCCATTGAAGTGGTAGCCCCCTTCGTGCCCGCGCCCATCAAGAACCCGAAGAAAGAAGCCGCGGCGCAACGCAAGGCCGGCAAGAAGAAATAGTTTTCCCGATAGTTAAGTTCCAGGCTAGGATCGTTCCTCGATAGGATAAATTCCATACCCATGAGTTTTTTCGAAGCGCTTGCCAACGTGTTCCGGATCCCCGATCTTCGCAATCGGGTTCTGTTCACGCTTGCCATGCTGGCTGTGTACCGCCTCGGCGGGCACATTCCCACGCCTGGCATCGATGCCAATAAGCTGGAACAGTTCTTCCAACAGAACTCCGGCAGCATCCTCGGTTTCTTCGACTTGTTCAGCGGCGGCATGTTCCGCCGGCTGACCATTTTCGCGCTCGGCATCATGCCGTACATCACTGCGTCGATCATCCTGCAGCTGTTGACGGTCGTGGTTCCCACGCTCGAAAAGCTGTCGAAGGAAGGCGAAGTCGGGCGGCGCAAGATCACCCAGTGGACTCGCTATCTGACCGTGATTCTGGCGCTCTTCCAGAGCGCGGGTATTGCGACGGCTCTCCAAGCGGCCGGCGACCAGGGTGGTGGCTTCGTTTTGAATCCCGGTATCGGCTTCGTGTTGATGACCATGATCAGCTTGACCACCGGAACGGCCTTCATTATGTGGCTCGGCGAACAGATTACCGAGCGCGGCATCGGCAACGGCATGTCGCTGATCATCTTCACCGGCATCGTCATTGGCTTGCCCACCGCGATCCAGGAAATTTACAACAACGTTTTCGTCACCGGCCAGTGGAATGTCTTCCAATTGCTCGTCATCGTAGCCGTCATGCTCGCCGTCGTTGGATTGATCGTGCTGGTCGAACGTGGCGAACGCCGCATTCCGGTTCAGTACGCCAAGCGCGTCGTCGGCCGCCGCGTGATGGGTGGACAACAGACGCACTTGCCCTTGAAAGTGAACGCCGGTGGCGTGATCCCCGTGATCTTCGCCCAAAGCTTGCTCACCTTCCCGCAATCCTTTCTGCAGTTTGAGGTGGTCAAGAACAACCGCTGGCTTACCGGAATTCTCGAATCGATTGGCCACACGCAGCCGCTGTACTTTATTCTCTACACCGCGCTGATCGTCTTCTTCTGCTTCTTCTACGTGTCGATCATTTTCAACCCGAACGAAGCCGCGGACAACATGCGCAAGTTCGGCGGTTTTATCCCGGGCATCCGCCCCGGCAAGAACACCGCCGATTACATGAACCGGATCCTGACGCGGATCACGGTCGTTGGCGGCCTCTACCTGGCCTTGCTGAGTCTGCTTCCGGAAATTATGATCTCGGGTATCAAGCTGCAACGCTTGCCCTTGGTCGGCAACTTTATCGACTCGAATTTCCCTCGCTGGATTTTGGACGGCCTCGGCGTCAACTTCTACTTCGGCGGCACTTCGCTGCTGATCGTGGTCGGCGTCGCGATGGACACGGTGAATCAAATTGAGGCGCAGTTGATCATGCGCCACTATGAGGGCTTCACTCCGAAAGCGGGCCGTATCCGTGGCCGCCGGAGTAGTGTATAGATCTTGGAATCTTTTGTTCGCCCCCCGGCCGTGGTCCTCTTTGGGCCGCCCGGTTCGGGCAAGGGTACGCAGGCGAAGCTCTTAACCGAGAAGCTCAGTCTGCCGCACGTTTCAACCGGGGACATGCTTCGCGAGCACATACAGCTCGGCGATGCCTTGGGCCTCGAAGTGAGGGACATCATCAAGGCCGGCCATTTGGTGCCGGACGAGCTGGTGATCCGCTTGGTGGAAGAACGGCTCGACCGTCCCGACTGCCAGGTTGGCGTTTTGTTGGATGGTTTCCCCCGGACCCTCCGCCAGGCCGAAATGCTGGTGGACTTGGCGGAACTGCGTGGGATCCCCCTGTTGGTAATTCACTTGCAGGTGGATTATGATGTTATTACGGCCCGGTTAACGGGCCGTCGCCTCTGCCCGCAGTGTGGAACCCTCTACAACATTCAGTTGAAGCCCCCGATCGTGGCCGGACGCTGCGATATCGAGGGCGCCAGACTGATTGTGCGCGAGGATGACAAGGAATCCGTGATCCGCGAACGTCTCGCGGCGTATGACGCCCAGACCAAGCCGGTCCTCGAATTCTTTTCGACTCGCGTGCGTAGTTTGGCGGTGGAAGGCGGCAACCGGAAGCCGGAATTGATGTCGGACGAGATCGTGAGCTGGATTCGGCAAGCGGCTCGTGAGGCGAACGGACAGTCGTAGTTAGCGTTTTTTGAAAATGGCCATCATCCGTAAAAGTCCGTCCGAGCTCGAAAAGATGCGCCGTTCCGGTTTGCTGGTATACGAGATTTTGCACAAACTCTCGGCGATGGTGTCCGAGGGCGTGACCACGATGGATCTCGAGGTCGCGGCGGAAAAGATGATGAAGGACGCGGGCGCCAAGCCAGCCTTTAAGGGCTACTATACGCCGGCGGCGGGAACGAAGTTCCCGTTCGTTCTTTGCACGTCGATAAATGAAGTGGTGGTCCATGGGATGCCGAACTCCAAACGGCAGCTCAAGAAGGGCGACATCGTTTCGATCGATACGGGGCTGAGCCTCGATGGGTACTACGGCGATTCCGCCGTCACGGTGCCCGTCGGTGAGATCGCCTCGGAGACGAAGCGTTTGCTCGACGTGACCAAGGAAGCTTTAGAGCATGCCATCTTCCAGGCCATTCCGGGCAATCGTTTGTTCGATATCAGCCGGGCGGTGGAAGATCACGTTGGACGCAATGGTTTTACCGTGGTTCGCGAATTCGTGGGCCATGGGATCGGGACCAATCTGCACGAAGAGCCGCAAGTGCCCAATTATGTGGACCGGCAGCAGGAAAACCCGAAGTTGAAGGAGGGCATGGTGCTCGCCATCGAACCGATGGTGAACCTGGGCCTGCCGGAGACGAATGTGTTGAGCGACAAGTGGACGGCCGTGGCGAGCGATGGCAAGCCGAGCGCGCACTTCGAGCATGTGGTGGCGATTACCGCCAATGGGCCCTGGGTTTTGACCCGCCCATAGTTGTAGCCGTAGCGAGAAAGCCCATGGTGGCCAACAGCCAGACGGCGAAAGTTTTGGAGCTGCTCCCGAATGGGGCGGTGAAGTTGGAGTTGGAAAACCGGACGCAAGCGATTGCGCACCCGGGCGGCGCGGCGGAAGTGAATTTCACCCGCTTGCGGCCGAACGACAAGGTTCTAGTGGTTTTGTCGCCGCACGATAAGACGCGGGGCAGGATCGTAAAGGTTTTGTGAAGCTTCTGGCGGGCAAGCCGGATCGAGGATTTTGAGGTTTAAAGGCAATGAAGGTTCGACCCTCAGTTAAGAAGATGTGTGACAAGTGCAAGATCATCCATCGCACCGGCGTGGTTCGCGTGATTTGCACCAACCCGAAGCACAAGCAGCGCCAGGGCTAAGCCGGCGATAAGGAGATATTGAAGCAAAATGGCACGTATCGCAGGCGTTGATCTTCCCGCTAAAAAGCAAGCGGGCATCGGGCTGACCTACATCTTCGGCATCGGCCGCACCCGCGCGGCGTCGATCCTCCATCGCTGTGGGATCGAGGCGACGAAGAAAATTTCGGAACTCTCCGAAGATGAAGTGAACCGCATTCGTCTGATGCTCGAAAGCGAAGGCGCCGTCGAAGGCGACCTCCGCAAGGAAGTGTCGCTGAACATCAAGCGCTTGATGGAAATGGGCAGCTACCGCGGGCTGCGCCATCGCCGTGGCCTTCCGGCTCGCGGCCAGCGTACCCACACCAACGCCCGCACCCGCAAGGGCCCGCGCAAAGGCACGGTGGCCAACAAGAAGAAGGTCGGCAAGTAGCCGCGAAGTAGTAGACACGGAGCGAGTAGAGATCAATCATGGCCAAGGCTCAAGCGAAAGCAACCAAGAAAAAGACTTTCAAGAAAAAAGAGAAGAAGCACGTCCCGGTGGGCTTGGTCTTCGTGCAGGCGTCGTTCAACAACACGATCGTGACGATCACGGATCCCGTGGGCAACGTGGTAAGTTGGTCCAGCTCCGGATCTCTCGGTTTCCGCGGTTCCCGCAAGGGCACTCCGTTCGCGGCGCAACAAGCTTCGCTGACGGCCGCGACCAAGGCGAAAGATTCGGCCGGCATGCGTACGGTCGACGTGCGCGTGGCGGGTCCGGGCGCTGGCCGCGAGTCCGCTGTTCGCGCATTGGGCAGCGTGGGCATCGAAGTGCGCACCATCAAGGACGTCACGCCGATCCCCCACAACGGTTGCCGGCCCCCGAAGCGGCGGCGTGTTTGATGATCCGTATCCTCCGGTCACGGATTTAGAAAGTTTAAGTTTTGGGGTCGTGCCTCGGGCGCGACCCATTTCTGCGTTCTAGCGTCGAGTTTTCCTTGACGGCAAAAATCGCGTAACGAAGGTAACAGGAAGCAGGACGAAGGCCTCGAGCGGCTGTAAACTGCACCGAATTGGCGAGATTGCCCAGCGGCAAGCCATCGCCCGGTAGAAAAAGGAGAATCGAAGGTAACATGGCTCGTTATAACGGCCCCGCTTGCCGGCAATGCCGCCGCGAGGGTATGAAATTGTTCTTGAAAGGCGAACGCTGCCACACCGAGAAGTGCGCTATCGAAAAGCGCAACTTCCCTCCGGGCCAACATGGCAAGGATCGCAAGCCTAAGGTGCAGGCCTATGGCCTCCAGTTGCGTGAAAAGCAGAAGGCCCGCCGCTATTACGGCGTCCTCGAAGTGCAGTTCCGCAACTTGTTCGAGAAGGCCGCCGCCGCAAAGGGCGTCACCGGCGAAAACTTGCTCAGCATGCTCGAAAGCCGCTTGGATAGCGTTACGCTCCGCGCGGGCTTCGCTACCAGCCGCGCTCAAGCCCGCCAATTGGTTCGCCACGGTCATGTCAGTGTAAATGGCCGCCGAACGAATATTCCCAGCTTTTATGTTCGCCCCGGCGACGTCGTCGAAATCATGGAAAAGAGCCGCAAGGTCACCAGCATCATCGCCTCGCGCGACGCCACGGCTCACTACCCCTCGCCCAATTGGCTCGAGGTGGATCGCGACAATTTCAAGGCCCGCGTTTTGCAAGCCCCGAAACGTGAGGACCTGGTCCAAATTCAGCTCAACGAGCAGTTGATCGTCGAACTGTACTCCAAATAAGGGCGCCGGAAAGACTAGATCCGTCTTCCCCGGTCAAGTAATAAGAACAAGAAAATACCCCAAGGAGGCCCATGTTTCGAGGTTTTCAGAAGCCCAAGAGGCTTGTAGCCAATACGGAAACGCTCAGCGAGCGTTATGGCATGTTCACCGCGCAACCGTTTGAACGCGGCTTTGGCACCACCATCGGCAACGCGCTCCGGCGCGCGTTGCTCAGCTCCATCGAAGGCGCGGCGATCACCGCCGTTCGCATCGAGGGCGTGGCGCACGAATTCTCTCCCATCCCGGGCGTCGTCGAGGATGCGACGGACATCATCCTCAACTTGAAGCAGATCCCGTTCAAGATGAGCGGCGAGGGAGCCAAGACCGTTCGTCTCAAGATCGACGAAGCGGGCGAAGTGCTCAGCGGCTCCATCGAGACCGACGCGGACGTCGAAGTGCTGGATCGCAACCTGCACGTCGCCACCGTGAGCGAAGGCGGCAAGCTCTCCATCGAAATGCGCCTCAAGGTTGGCCGCGGCTACGTTAGCGCCGACCGCAACTTCGACGAAGATCTGCCCTTGGGCTATATCCCCATCGACTCGGTGCATTCGCCCGTGCGTAAGGTCAACTACAACGTCGAGGCCGCGCGCCTCGGCCAGATGACCGACTACGACAAGCTCACCCTCGAAGTGTGGACCAACGGCGCCGTGTCCCCGGCCGACTCGATCGGCATGGCCGCGAAGCTCTTGAAGGATCACATGACGATCTTCGTCAACTTCGAAGAGACCCCGGAATCCAGCGACGAGCCCATCGAGCGCGCCGCCGGCCAGATGAACGAAGTGCTGAACCGTTCGGTCGAAGAGCTCGAACTCAGCGTCCGTTCCTACAACTGCTTGAAGAACGCCAACATTCAGACCATCGGCGACTTGGTCCAAAAGACCGAAGCCGAAATGTTGCGCACGAAGAATTTTGGCCGCAAGAGCCTCAACGAGATCAAAGAGATCCTCGGTGGCCTGGGCCTGGGCTTTGGTATGAAGATCGACGCGAGCGGCCGCTTGATCGCTCCTCCTGGTGGCAGCTCCTCCGTGGACTTGGGCCCCGAGGACGAAGACGATCTCTAAAGAAGGAAACTGCGTAGGAGTATTCAACCATGAGACACCGTGTAGGCGGCTTTAAACTCAAGCGCGATATCAGCGCGCGCCGGGCTCTGCTCCGGAACCTCGTCACCAGCGTCGTGATGGACGAGCGTATCGAAACCACGATTCCCAAGGCGAAGGCCGCCAAGCCTCTCGTCGAAAAAATGATCACCCTGGCCAAGGAAGGCACCCTGCATTCCCGCCGCCAGGCCGCGAGCTTCCTCCAGACGCCCGAAAGCGTCAAGAAGTTGTTCGATAAGCTCGGACCCCGCTTCGGCCAGCGCAACGGCGGCTACACCCGCATCGTCCGCGTTGGCTTCCGGCAGGGCGACGGCGCCGAGGTTTGTAAGCTGGAATTGGTGGGCAGCGAACTTGTTCGCCGCGCCGCCGACCGCGCCAAGCGCCGCGAAGAACGCCTCAAGGCCCTCCAAGAAGGCCGCGAAGGCGAAGCGGGCGAAGCCAACAGCTAAATCCAAACCACACAATATAAATAGGTTAGGCCGAAGCCGACTCTTCCGGGAGTCGGCTTCGGCTTTTTCTAGGAACCAAGGTAAAGACGCACGAAAGATTTTTTAGAAGATGTATTGACAATCAGACACTCATATTTTATATTTGAATTGTGATCAACATCACGCGCAAGTTCAAAACAGTAGCAAGGAGCAATTGAGATGACACTGACCCGTTACAACCCTTTCGATCTGAACCCCTTCGCCACCTTCCGGGCCCTCGATGAGGCGGTTAACCGGTTGGCGGAGCCTCAAGGCAATCGGCCCTGGGCCCCTGCCGTGGACATTCTCGAGACTGAGAATGAGCTCGTAATTAAGGCGGACCTTCCGGCTGTCAAACTCGAAAACATCGACGTACGCGTCGAAGACGGCACGCTGACTCTGAAGGGTGAGCGTAGCTTCGAAAAGACGGAAAACGAGAAGGGCTACCACCGCATCGAGCGTAGCTTTGGCTCTTTCAGCCGGAGCTTCGTCCTCCCCGAGACGGTAAACCCCGAAGCGGTGAAGGCCGCCTTTAAGGATGGAGTACTGACGATCACCCTCGGCAAGAAGGAAATCGCCAAGCCCCGCCAGATTAAAGTCGAGGTCGCTAGCAACTAAGGCTGCGCTTCGCAAACAAGAACTCTCGCGGGCAGGCGTTTGGTAAACGCCTGCCCGCTTTTTTGCATCAAACTAGTTAAAGAGAAATACAACCATGAACTCAATCAAGACCGTTCTGCTGCTCGGTTCCCTTTCCGGGTTTCTGTTGCTGCTCGGCCAAGCCTTTGGCGGCAAGCAAGGTTTGATCCTAGCCCTGGGCATGGCCGTGCTGATGAATTTCTTCAGCTACTTCTTCAGCGAGAAGATGGCGCTCTCGATGAGCGGCGCCCAAGCCGTCACGCCAGAAGAGCACACGAACATCTACCGGCGCATTGCTCCGATGACCAAGGCGCTATGCGAGAAGATGAACCTGCCCATGCCGCGCCTGTGGGTGCTGCCCGAGGATTCTCCGAACGCTTTCGCGACGGGACGCAATCCGCAGCACTCGTCCGTCGCCGTTAGCGCCGGGCTCTTGAATACAATGAACGACCGGGAACTCGAAGGCGTCATCGCGCACGAGCTCGCGCACATACTGCATCGCGACATTTTGATCAGCAGCATCGCCGCCACCATCGGCGCGGCAATCACGAGCATGGCCCGATTCGGAATGTTCTTCGGCGGCGGCCATCGCGATGATGAGGAAGGCGGTGGTAGTCCGATTCTGAACATCCTCATGTTGTTCCTGGCGCCCATCGCCGCGTTGCTGATTCAGATGGCCGTCTCGCGCACTCGAGAATACGCGGCCGATGCCGCGGCGGCGAAGTACACAGGCTCGCCCATGGGCTTGGTGAACGCGCTTCAGAAGCTCGAAGCCTACTCGCATCGCATCCCGATGGAGGCTTCGCCCGCGATGAGTCACATGTACATCATTCCGCCGTCGCTCGGGGGGCTCGCGCGCCTCTTCTCAACGCACCCCGCGACGGAAGACCGCATCAAGGCACTCTTGGGAAACGCGGGGCTGCAGTAAGCGTTGAGCGAAGCTGAGCGACGTCGTAAGACCACGGACAAGGACGGAATAGCCGCGCCAACGGGTATAGCCATGCCTGCGCGCACTGGCGTGTTGGCGGACACGGCGTCCATCGCCGAGACAAGCCCCACGGTGCAAACGGGCCGGGGTTCCAAGATTGGCGATAGTGATCCAGGAGCCGTGGAGGCGCCGCACGAGGCCAACTTCCAGCCAAGCGCGACCGGCGATTCCATTCCCGGCGTGAACGATGGCGCTGGCTCGCATTCCACGCGACGCGGCACTCTGCTTGAAGTCAGACTCAGTCCTAGGTCCCTCCGCCGCGCGGAAGCCGGAGCGTTATGGTTCTGGCCCAGCGATCTCGCCGAACCGGACTCTCTCCCGGCGGAGCCAGCCACCTTGCTCCTGCTGGAGCCCCGTGGCAAAGCCGTCGCCTCCGCGCTGTACGATCCCGCCTCGCCCGCGCCGATTCGCATCTACCATTCCGGGCGCACGGACTTGAGCGAGGATCTGGTTGCCGCCCGCTGGCACGAAGCCATCGCGTGGCGGCGCAAGCTGATCCCGCCGGATACGAACGCTTTCCGCGTGCTCCACTCAGAAGGCGATCGCACGCCGGGGCTCATCGTGGATCGCTTTGGCTCACATCTCTCCTTCGCGTTGGGTTGCGCGCAATGGCGGCAGCACATTCCGGCATTACTCGCTCTGTTACCCGAAGATTGGGATATCACTTCGGCCTGCGTCGAAAGTCAAGGCGCCTCTGAGAACTTATTAGGCCATGCGCCCGCATCCGTGCCGTACCTTGTGAATGGATTCACCTTATTCGCCCGAAGCGAGGGTGGGCAGAAGACAGGCGCTTTCCTCGATCAACGCGAGAACTATCGCCGTCTGCTCGAATGGATCAATTGCCTAGACTCACGCGAATATGGCCTCGACTTATATAGCTCCAATGGCGGATTCGCCCGGCATTTAGCCGCGCGGCTTCAGCGAGTAGAGGCCATCGAGCGTGGGCAATCGGCGCTGGATCTGCTGGCGGAAGGTCTCAAGGCCGACGGCGTAAAGAACGTTCAGGCCATTCGTTCCGACGTAATGACTTATCTTCAGGGTAAGGTACAGGCTAGACGTACTTATGACGCCGTCATAGTAGACCCACCCGCTTTTGCCAAGCAACGCCCTGAAAAGCACGGCGCCTTGCGCCAATACGCCGCGGTAAATGCGAAGGCGTTGCGCCTTGTCCGATCCGGCGGTCTCTTCGTCTCATGCTCCTGCTCACAACACATAAGCGCGGAAGATTTAATGGATGTCATGCGTGAAGCGGCGCACCAAAATGGAAAAACACTTCAAATCCTCGAAAAGCGGGGCCAAAGCGGAGATCATCCGATTCTAATGCAGGCACCCGAGACCGAGTATCTGAAGTGTTTTTATTTTCGAGTAATTTAGGCTCTGTTTTGCCTAGGATTTGCCCTTGCGATAAGCGGCCCAACGCTTCTTTTGAGCGGCGGCGATTCTTTCCCGGGCTTCGGGGCTGAGATTACGCTTACGGCGGCCAGTGCCACTTTCGGAAGAGCCGGCGCTGCTAGATGAAGGCGTATAACCGCGGCCTCCTAGCATCGCGCGAACCGAAGCGATCTGTTCCTCGAGCCGCCTCTTCTGGTTCTCTAGACCTTCGAGTGCGGCCCCGAGAATTGCGGGGTCAAGGGTTGATTTTGGGGGACGAGCCATGAAATGTTCCTTTACCTGACTCAGTCAGGTGTTACCGCCACTATATCAGAACAACTTGGCCGACTCCACAAGTATCGTAACTGGACCTTGATTGACACTTTCGACGCGCATGTCGGCTTGAAAAACTCCTTCGGCCACGGAGTGCCCAAGTTCCCTGAGTTTCGAGGCAAGCGATAGATAAATCGCGCGCGCCCGTTCCGGTGGAGCGGCGCCGTCGAAGGCGGGACGGTTGCCTTTGCGTACGTCGCCATACAAAGTAAATTGGCTAACGAGCAGAACTTCGCCGTTCACTTGGCCGAGCGCCAAGTTCATTTTGCCTTCGCCGTCCTCAAAGACGCGCAGAGCCCCGATTTTGCGGGCGATGTACGCGATATCGGTATCCGTATCGTCTTTGCCGACTCCTAGGTAGACAAGAAAGCCGAGGCCAATAGCGCCGCTAATTTTGCCATCGACGGACACCGAGGCCGATGTTACTCGCTGGATGACCGCTCTCATCGCGGCTCCGTCAAGCGCGCTTCGCGCCAAGCGCTCAATCGGTTCTGGCAGGTGGCGTCCTGGGCGAGTGATTCAATCGGCACGCGCGCTTTTAGTCTCCAATTTGGATGTTCGTGCGTGGTGCCGGGCAGGTTCATTTGCAACCTTTCGCCGAGCAACTCATCGAGGGAAAGCAACACTAGCTTGCATGGCGTCCGCAACAGAAAGCCCAGCATCCGCGCGAAGAATGCATCGGCGCTAGCGGGCAAAACGTAATCCCCGAAGGCGCGGGAAAAGGCTTCGAGATTGCGCCGCCGTTCGTCAAGCGCGGCTTCGTATGACTCACCGGATAAGAAGCCCACGGCTCTTCTAGACTCTAAGTCGGCCGCTGAAAGATAGCCATCGAAGGTCGCGAGATCGTGCGTGCTAAAGGAACAGAGCGCGTTGTTGGGATAGTGCTCCGGTGGCTTCAAGTCCGCGCCGTGCCACTCGAACATTACCAGGCGGTAGCTGAGGATACCGAACTCGTCGAGCGCGCTCCGGAAGTATTCGGGCACGGTGCCTAAGTCCTCGCCCACGACGAGCGTTTGGTGGCGGTGGCTTTCGATGGCGATGATGTGCAGCAAGGCGCGGAAGTGGTCCCGGATGTAGACGCCTTCGCGGGCGGGATGGCCGTCGGGAATCGAGTACAGCCGGGCGAGGCGCATGACGTGGTCGAGGCGAATTACGCCAGCCGAGCGGGCGCAGGCGCGCAGCGACTCGCGGAAGTAGCCCAACACCTCGGGGCAGTGATGGAGAGGGCGGAGGGCGGGGAAGCCCCAGTCCTGGCCGTTGACGTTGAAGTCGTCGGGGGGCGAGCCGATGCGAAGGCCTTGCGCGAAGAGCGTTTGATTCGCCCAGCGGTCGGGACCGGCTTTGTCGCAGGCGACCGCAAGGTCATTATAAAGGCCCAACCGGAAGCCCGCGTTCTTGACGCTGCCAGCGGCGGCGGCAAGTTGTTGTTCGAGACGCCACTGTACCCACGCTTCGAAGTGGACCTCGCCCCTGAGCTTCGCCAATAGCTCTTGCGAGTCCGCCGAATCGGGGTTCCGGAAGGTTTCCGGCCAATCCTGCCAGATCCAGCGGTGGGGATCGCGGCGGTGCAGGTAACGCCAAAGCGCCATGTACCGGCCGAATTGGCTGAGCCATGGCTCGCGGGTCTCGCGCCAAGCTTCGAAGCCGGGATCTGGGCCGCGGAGGAACTCGCGAAACGCTAGCTTGAGAGCCAAGCGTTTGATGTGCGCCACGCCTTCGTAGTCGACGAATTCACTGTTACGCAGCGCGGCGAGCCGCTCCTGAAATGACGGGCTCGCGACCAAACGCCGTAGGCCGGACGCTCCGGCGAACTCGGGCAGCGCTTCGATGTCGATGTAGATGAAGTTCAAGCGAAGGAGGCTGAGTGGGGAATACGGACTCGCGTTGTAGGGAAGTCTGTTGGCCAGGGCATGGAGCGGATTGAGCGCGATGAAGTCGAAGCCGTTGCCTTCCAGGGCGCGGGCGAAGTCATTTAGGTCTTGGAAGTCGCCACAGCCCCAATTTCGCTGGCTCCGCAGCGACGGCAAGAAGCATGAGACGCCGAAAGCCCGCCGGTCCTCGGGTTCCCGCCACATGCGTCCTGGGCTCACGATCCAGACATAGTCTTCAGCCCGCTTATCCTGGCGTAGCGTGAGGCGGTGGTATCCAGGAATGCAGGCCACCGATGCCGGCCAGGTGAGCGGAGCGTCGCCCGTGGCCTCGAGCGTGAGCTGGCAAGCGCCGCCGTCTTCCCACATGATCTCCAAGTCATAGCGCCCAGGAGGCAGCTCAACGTCTTGTAGTGGTGCGTCTTGCGAGGCGGCGATAACCGGCGAACGAAGCCACCGGCTGGCCACTTGGGCGGCGATGAAGGCTTCGGCCGCGCCGAGGCCGTCAAAAGCCTCGAACGGGATTTGACCGCCGGAAACGGATACCAATGCCGCTCGCATGACCTCTGGCAAGGCTTCGACGGTGTTACCCCAGATATCCCGGTACCCGGGATCGAGGCCAAAGTGCTGGCAGAGAAGGATGAGACTTTCGCGATTCAAGTAGACCTTCATTGTAGAAAGAGAGCCGCGTGAGATACTCGGAGTGTATGGAGAATCGCCTCGATTTTGGCCCCGCGCCCGTGGATTTGTTCGCGCGAATCGACAACGAAAGCTTTGGCGAGGCGGGCGACGGCATCATCACGACGACGCTGGACAACGCAATCAATTGGGCCCGGAAGAACTCCATGTGGCCGATGACTTTTGGTCTAGCGTGCTGCGCCATCGAAATGATGGCGATGAGCGCTTCGCGCTACGACGTGTCGCGCTTCGGCGCCGAGGTCTTCCGCGGCTCGCCCCGGCAGTCGGACTTGATGATCATCGCGGGACGGCTCTCGAACAAGATGGCGCCGGTTGCGCGGCGGCTCTATCTGCAGATGCCTGAACCAAAGTGGGTGATTTCGATGGGCGCCTGCGCGACGTCGACGGGCGTCTTCAGCAACTACGCGCTGGTCCCGGTGAATCAGGTGATTCCGGTGGACGTTTACGTGCCCGGCTGCCCGCCGCGCCCCGAACAGCTCATCTACGCCTTGACGCTACTGCAGCAGAAAATTCAGCGTGAGCAGGGTACGCTGATGCAGACGCTGAACCTCGAATAGCGGCCGTCAACTACTCACCAACTTTTCCTCAAACATTCCAAGCTCTTGCCGATACGACAGGTACAGGCAGGAGCCGACGCCGTTCGGCCCGCCGGAATCGAGGCAGATCGATGAATGTACTGGAGATCGGCCGCGTCGACGCGGCGAACGCAAGCTTAGAAAACAGGATTGACGCCGCGCTCCGGGGCTTTGAGCGAAACGAGCCGAACGAGCGCAATGAAATCGTGTCTATCATTCGCGCGGCGGTGAAGGAAGTTGGACTTCCCGAGGGCCAAGCGGAGCTAGCGTCCGGCAAGAACGAAATGCAGATCGCTTTCGACCGGGAGAGCCGGAAGTACGTCGTGCGGCTTTTGGACCGGGCGACGCAAGAGATCGTACGGCAGATCCCCGCGGAAGATGTATTGAGCCGTGCCCGGTACTTCGTGGAAACTTCGCAGAGAATGGCGGCCCGTAGCGAGAAGCGCTAGGGGGGCGACCCGGTGCGGGACTTGCGCCGCACCGTGGGCGCCTCCGTTCCGCGAAGGGGCTCGCGTCCTATGTTGCGAACGGGCTCGCACCCCGTGCTGCGAAGGGGCTTGCGCCCCGTGTTGCGAAGGCGCTCGCGCCGTATGTAACGAACGAGCTTGTGCCCTTGTCGCGAGTGGGCCTGCGGCATGGTCGCATGGGCTGGCGCTCGGGGCGACGCGCGCGGTCACTCATCGGCTAGACTTGAGCCGAACTTGGGCGGGCGCGCGACTGCCGGTTCGCGTCGTTGGAAGGTCTTAGGAGCTTACTGTACTTGTCGACACCTCATCAAGCGTATTCACAGAACGAGAACGCCTACCTCGAACACAAAATTCTGTCCGCGAGCCCGTTGGAATTGGTTTGCATGCTATACGAAGGAGCGATCGACGCGGTGGCGGACGCCAAGCGTCACCTGGCGGCGGACGATGTTTTGGCCCGTGGCCGGGCGATCTCCCGCGTGCAGGCCATCGTTGTCGAATTGCTCAATAGTTTGAACGCGCAAGTCGACCAGGATCTTGCGAGGCGATTGACGCTGCTCTACGACTACGTCCTGCGCAAACTGGAGGAAGGCCATCGGGAGCAATCAACGGCGCCGCTGGACGAGGCCGAGCAGCTATTGCGGAATCTGCACGAGGGGTGGAAACAACTTTGCCAGCCGAATGCCTCAGGCGCGGTTGAGACGGCTGGCCAGCTATTTGCCTAACGGGGGCGGGCGGTTTTAGAGCGCATCCAGTGAACGTTTAGGGCTTGACAGAAACGAAAGTGGCGGTCGCCGGCTGAACGTTAGTGGGTGACCACTGGCGCGGGTTTAGCTTCTTCTTCGTTCTGGCGATTCAGGCGTCGCGGATCGAGCATGTGGAGCGGCTTGAAGCGCCGGCTATCCCACTTCGTGCTGGCGTCAAACTCGACGCCGAGGAAGTAACCGATGTCCTTGAAGATGCAGTAGCGGACCTTGCCGGTGAAGTCGCCGTTCTCGTGGTGGATCTTCACGATCGTCTGCGGCGGAATGTCGTCGTCGAGCTGAAGGCAAGCTCCAGAAATAGAGATGTCTTCCAGATTCGCGACAACGGACTGAGCCGCGCCGTTGCGGTCTCGCCATTCGATCTTTACTAGATCCGCGCAAAGCATGCGGGGATTTTCACGCCGTTCTTGCATGGGTGGCTCTTCTGTCCGTTTGATTGTTTTATCGTCCATGCCTGTTTCCTCAATTAGGAAAGATATCTCGAAAAATGCCTTAGAGGCGCCTAGGGTGTGCGTCTGAGGGGAATTTGCAGCGCTTCGGGTGGCGGCTGGACCGCGTGCGGGAGGGGGTAGCGACGCCGCTGACGTGGCCCGGGGCGTCCGGCGGGGCCCGGAAGCGCCTGGCGGGAGTCTGGAGCGCTTGGCGGGGGCTGAGGCTGCGCCGAGGGCGAGCGGGGGCGGTAGACACTCGCCGCCGCGGACGCTGTCTAGGAGTGACGCCTGAGGTACTCCGCGCGCGTCATGAATGACGTCTTTGGGTCGAGGGCGCGGTCGATCGAGAGGATGCCATCGAGGTGGTCGAGTTCATGCTGCAGGAGTTCGGAGAATGCATCGTGGGCCGAGAGAGTTTGCGGTGCGCCTTGGCGGTCCTGGTAGGAAAGTTCGACTTGGCGATGGCGTTGCAACTCGACCATCAGGTTCGGGAAGCTGAAACAGTCGTCCCACATGGTGAACATCTCCGAGCTTCGGCCCACGATACTAGGGTTGATCAGTTCGTAGGGGCGGCCCTCGATTTCGATGTAGACGATGCGGGCCTTCTCGCCGATTTGGATGGCGGCGATGCCGCGGCCAAAGCCGTGGGTGCGCTGGAATTCGTGGAGGGTGTCCGCCAGGTCGTCAAGCACTCGGGCCGCGTAGTCGAGATCGGTAACGGGCGCGCTGATCTCGCGAAGCAGGGAATTGCCTAGTTCGACGATGGGTCTCGCGGCCATACTGCGATAGTAGCGGGTGTGGGCGGGGTCTTTATGGGAACATGGCGAAAGACGAAATGTTGATTCGCGCAAAATCGCCTTGCCGTGTAGATCTGGCCGGCGGCACCCTGGATATTTGGCCTCTTTACTTGAATCACGACGGGGCAGTGACCGTGAACTTCGCGGTGAACCTTTACACTCGCGCGGAACTGCGGCTGCGCGAGGATAAGCGCATTCAACTGGCGGCTTCCGATTTGAAAAAGGAAGAAGGTTTCTCCGATTTGGCGGCGCTGCGCGACGCGAAGGCGCCCAAATTGAAGCTGCTGGTAGAGGCGTTGCGTTGGTACGCACCACAACAAGGGCTGAGTTTAGAAACTTCCAGCGAGGCGCCGGCAGGAGCGGGCATCAGCGGCAGTTCTTCCCTATTGATTACGCTGGGCGCGGCGCTGAACAAGTTGACAGGCCGGAAGTACAACATAGAGAAGATTCGCGAAGTGGCGCAAAATATTGAGGCGCGCGTGATCCAGGTGCCGACGGGCTGCCAGGATTACTATCCCGCGATGTACGGCGGAGTGTCGGCGATCGAACTCGATTGCGCGGGTATACGGCGTGTCGAGATCAAGCTGCCGCATAGCGAACTCGAAGAGCGCGGCGTACTGGTCTATACGGGCGAACCGCGCAACAGCGGCATCAACAACTGGGAAGTGACCAAGGCCTACATCGACGGCGACAAGACGGTGCGCAAGAACTTCGGCCAGATCACGTCGATTGCGATTGGGATGCGGCGGGCACTGGAAAAACGGGATTGGACAGAGGCCGGCCGCCTGCTGCGCGAGGAGTGGAGTTTCCGGCGCAAGAACGCGCCTGGCATCAGCACGGAATTGATCGATGCGCTGGTGACGAAAACGCGGCGCGTGGGCGCAACTGGCGCAAAGGTGTGCGGCGCGGGCGGCGGCGGGTGTGTGTTTTTTCTGGTGGAGCGGGGCGCAAAGGCAAAGGTGGCGCAGGCGGCGGCTTCGCTCGGCGCGCGGGTGCTCGATTTCCGGGTAGCGCCGGAGGGAGTTCAGGTCAAGGTAAGTGCCTAGCGTTTCGTCCACGTCGTTGTATTTGCGGATTGGCATCTTCGCGTTCGCGGGGATCCTTACGTTGCAAATTGCATCGTGGTTGTTTGCTTGGACGGGATTACTTGTGCAAGCAGTGTTGGCGGTGTTTTTTGCGGCCGTCGTCGCCAACGGCATTGCGTTGCGGGTTTTCGAGCGGGGCGGTTTGAACTGGATTGGTTTGGCCTGGAAGAACTCGTCGTCGAAGCATTTGTGGCTCGGCGTCGGGGGCGGCGTGGGAAGCGCTTTGCTGGTGAGCGCGATCCCGGTTGCGCTGGGCTTAGGGCATTACGTAGCGACCCCGGAAAGACCGCTGAATTGGGGCAGCATTGCGTTCGTTTCGGTGGCGTTGCTGTTTGGCGCGATCGGGGAAGAACTGCTCTTCCATGGCTACGCCTTCCAGTTGATGATGGGCAAGTTCGGCGCTTTCGCGACGATGCTACCGGTGGGAGTGCTGTTCGCGCTGGCGCATGAGAACAATCTTGGTTCGAATTGGCTTTCAAGTCTGAATACTTTCCTGTGGGGCGTGTTCCTGGGACTTTGCTTTTTGCGCAGCGGCGATCTGTGGCTCGCGATCGGCGTTCACTATGGGTGGAACTGGGGCTTGTCGGTGACGGGCGCGCAGGTGAGCGGCTTTCAGATGAGCGCGATCGGGGCAAGGATTGAGTGGCGCATTCCCGCGATCTGGTCCGGCGGGGATTACGGGCCGGAGGCGGGCTTGCTATGTACGCTGACGTTGCCGTTGTTGGGGTATCTGCTTTGGCGCGCTCCCGTGGACACGGAGAGGCCCGCGCTACTGGCGAGCGACGAATAGTAGTAAAAAGAAGGTGGGAGGTGCGTGCAGCTATGCGTCTCAGCAGCGTTGTCGCGATCTTGTCGGTTCCCGGCCTTTTGGTGGGGGGTAACGAAAAGCTAACGCCGGAGCAGCGTGTGGAATTGATTCGCGGGCTCAGTTCCGAGTACGCGACGGTGAAGTTGATGCTCCCGCGTTCAAAGAAGGCTCTCGAAGTCGAAATGAGTGGCCGCTATGACAAGGCCGAGTGGGATGAGGCCGCGCGCGAGAAGGGGACGGCGGCAAAGGTGGGGGATCAGATTCAGATTACAAAGGTGAGCGTCGACGACGACAAGATTATTTTCGAGATCAATGGTGGCCTCAAGAGCGGGCGGCGTTGGTACGACAACGTGAGCGTGGGCACCGGGAACCGGCAGGCTCCAATCAACGGCCCGAGTGGCACGCCTACATTGGGAACGGCGCTGGTGGTGAAGTTCGACAAGGGCGTGCCAGCAGTGGACGCCGCCGAAATGAAGCGGATGCTGAAGCCGATTTTCGATTTCGATAAGCGGAGCGCAACGGAATCCTACGTCGATACGCTGCCTCCCGCGTTGCGCGCGGCGATCAACGAGAAGCGGGTGCTGGAGGGAATGGACCGCGACCAGGTGATTCTTGCCGTGGGTAAACCGCGTTCGAAGAGCCGGCAGACGAAGGAGGGAGTGGACCAGGAAGATTGGATCTACGGACAAGCGCCAGGCAAGATTAGTTTCGTGACTTTCGAGAATGGGAAGGTCGTGAAAATTTGGGAGAGCTACGCCGGATTGGGCGGCAATACCGTGGCTGGGCCGAAGCCGGTAACACCTTAGCCATCGCATACTCTAGAAGGTAATGAAGACCTTCGTGTGGGCTCCCGTTTGTTTGGGGCTTCTGCTGACTTCCTGCGTTACGGAGAAAGAAAAATCTCCCGCACTGCCAGAGGCGCGAATCGAGAGATTGGTGCCGGACAAGGTGATGGTGGGCACGCAATTCCAACCGCAGCCCGGTGGCGCGAGCGCGCTGAGTGTGCTGGGGCAGAACCTGGTCAAGGGCAGCAAGATCAAGCTCAACGGCATGGCGCTAGAGACTGCGTCGAGCGACGGAACGTCGCTGGCGGCGATTGTACCAACCGAGTTGTATGCAAAGGAAGGCAACTTCATTGTGACGGTGGAAACGCCGGATGGCCGCAGCACGAACAGTTTGGCCTGGATGGTGCTGCCGAAAACGGGGCCCGCGCCGGTCATCAACACGATGCATCCGGATTCCACGCAGGCGGGCAAGGGCTTTAACGTGCAGCCGAACGGAGTTTCCGCGATGGGGATGACGGGCGCTAACTTCCTTCCTGGGGCGGTGATTCAGTTTGATGGCAAGGCGCTGGACACGAGCTTTGGGGACACCGATAAGCTGGGCGTGGTGGTGCCGAAAGAGTTTTTCGCGAAGGCCGGTAAGGTGAAGGTGACGGTCAAGAATCCAGACGGTAAGCTCAGCGCGGTTCGCGAATTTACCGTGACGCCGTAGGCCCTCGAGCGGATGTCTCGTTGGGTTGAATTACTTTGCGTGGTGTTGGCGCTAGCGGCTTTTTGCGCGGCGAGCGCTTCATGGATTTATCATCTGGGCGTCGAGTACGACGAAGCGCATTTCTATCCGACGGCGGTGAAGATCGCTTACGGGGCCGAAGAGACGCTGCCGCTGCCGCACGGCGTGACGATCTCGCATCGCCCGATTCCGTTTCTTACGATGCCGTACGTAGGCGTGCTCGACGCGCTAGTTTACGCTGTGCCGTACAAGCTGTTTGGGCATAGCCCGCTCGTGCCTCGCTTCACAAATGTGGGCATTGGAATGTTGACGATGATCGCGGCGTGGTGGCTGGCGCGAAGCAATGGCGGCCCGCTGGCGGGGCTCTTTGCTTTGGGCGTGATTCTGTGCGATTTGGAATTGTTGCTCCACGTTCCGACCAATTACGGCCCCCTCGTCTTGCAGCAACTCTTTACGATGAGCGCCTGCATTGCGTTGTTCGCTTGGTGGCGGCGAGGACAGCGCCGCTATTTCTTCGTGGCCGTTGCCTTACTGGCGCTCGCGTTTCACGAGAAGCTGACCTTCATTTGGGTCTTGAGTTCTTTGGCGGTAGCGGCGTGGATTACGCATCGTAAGGAAATCCGGGCGGCGAGCCGCTGGTATTTGTATCCATTAGGACTTCTGGCGGGGTTATTGATCGTCAGCCCGATTTTGTACTTCACGTACAACATGCCGGAGGTGGTACTCGGCTTTGGCAAGCAGAACGCGGGGATGCGGGCGAGTTTCGCGCAAGTGCTCGCCGAGCGTTGGCATTCGCTGGATCTGATGTTGCGTGGGGTTTGGATGATGGAGTTTACGGCGGGCCCGGTGCCGGAAGGGATCCGGCGCGGCGCGGGACTGTTGGGCCTTTTCCTGGCGAGTTTCTTCGTGCCGCTGCGGGCGGCGCAGTTTTTGTCGCTCACCGCGTTGGGGATCTGGATCTGGAATTTGTTCTTTCCCGAGGCGGGCAGAATGCATCATGTGCTGTTGCTGGCACCGCTCTGGCAATGCGCGATCGGGATCGGATTCGGGGTGGCGCGGCAGTGGTGGGTTCGCGCGGGCTTGGCGGCGTTGTTGCTTTGGGCCGGGGGCGACACGCTGCGGTGTTTGAGTTGGTATTCGGCGCGGACCCAGGCGACAGGCGGCGCGAATCACTGGAGCGATGTGACAGCGCAAGCAACGGAGTGGCTCCAAGAAAACGAGACGATATCTGGCGCGACGCTTAACTGGGGCATCTCGCGGCCGGTTTTCGCTTTGAGCGGGGGCAAGGTGGATGTGGAAGAGCACTACTTTGAGACGTTGGGCGAATTCTCCCCGGAGACTCGCGTGGCGATGGCACGGCTGATTGAAAAGCGGCGGGTGGTGTGGCTGGTATCCGACGTAATGCCCGTGTACGGAGAACAGTGGGGACGCTTGGTGAACTTGGCAAAGGAGCTTGGGCGCGAGCCGCGCGCGGTGGCTCTTTTTCCAAGCCGCGATGACCGTTTTCACATTCGCGCTTATCGCTTTGACGCCGAAGAAGCGCCGTTGCCGATCTGGCGCGACTTGGAGTTGCAGTCCGGCGCGGTGGTGGATTTGCCAGCCCGTTTCGACACACTACGTCTTGAGAGCGAGGCGCAAGCGTCGGCGGAAGGGCAACACATCACGCTCGAATGGCTCGATGAAGGCGGCAAGATCTTGTTTGTGGATTCGAGGCCCTTGTACTGGGTCCCGATGGTGTGGCCCCGGCATCGATTCGATTTCGGTACGGATCTTTGGCCGCGCTCGTTTACGCGCCGCGTCGAGGCGAAGGGCGAGGCGCGCAAGGTGCGCATGAGCTGGAATTTGGGCGGAGCGGGTCTTACGGCTCAAATTGGGATCGCGTCATCCGACGAGGGCAGCGCATACACGGAGACGCGCGATCCGCGGATAGGCGAGTATGGGCGGCCGGACTCGGTGTATTACGTTACCGAGCGCGGCGGCCGTCTGGTGGTGATCGATCCCAAGGGCAAGGTTGAGCCGTTCCGGACGCTGCCCGGGCCGCAATTACCGGAACCGGATCGCAACTTCCGGATTCGTTTACAGAAGCCGCTCGATGAATTGCGGCGAATCGCCGACGCCGCTAGTCCGCCCGCGCAACCGGCGGGACTCCGCGCGGCGGATTTGGTGGACTTATCCCGTGTGTCGCCGACGCTGCGCTTTGACATTCGCTACGCTACGGCAAACAACTTCATGGGCGCGCCGCTGTATTCGAAGGCGGCGGCCTATCTGCAAAGGCCGGCGGCTGAGGCGCTCCTGCGGGCGCATGAGGCGCTACGGCGCTCGGGTTTCGGCTTGTTGATTCACGACGCCTACAGGCCGTGGCGTGTGACGAAGATGTTTTGGGATGCGACTCCCGAGGCGCAGCGGAACTTCGTCGCGAATCCGGCGAAGGGTTCACGGCACAATCGCGGTTGCGCGGTGGACCTGACGCTTTACGATCTGAAGACTGGGCTGGCCGTCGAGATGCCTTCGGGATTCGACGAATTCTCGCCAAGGGCGTATCCCGATTACCCGGGAGGCACGTCGCGACAGCGCTGGCTACGTGGATTGCTACGGCACGCGATGGAGCGTGAGGGATTCAAAGTGAACGAGGATGAGTGGTGGCACTACGATTACAAGGATTGGCGGCAGTACCCAGTATTGAATCTTAGCTTCGAAGAACTCCAGTCGCGCTGAGCTTGGCCTCGGCCCATATCGCGGCGAGCAGCAGGAAGACGAGAAAGCTCGCGGCCAGCGGTACGCGCATCGCGTAGACTTCGCCAAACTCCATCGCCAGCCATCCTCCCAAGGCGGGCGCCAAGGCGCCGCCCATGGTCGCCAGCCCGAAGATGCCGTGGAAGAGGCTCGCGTGATATTCCGAGAAGCGGTCGCCGATCTTTTCCACGATGAGGGGATAGACCGCCGAGTATCCCAACGCGGACAAGAAGAGGCCGAGCGCCGCTCCGGTTTCGTTTTCCGCCGAACTGAGCAATAGTAGGCCGAGCCACGCGAGGGCGGAACTGAAGAGGAGAATACGCCGGTGGGGGATTTTGCCGAGCAGGCCTTGGACGACGAAGCGGCCAGCCCAGAGCAGGAAAAAGTAGGCGGCCAAGTAAAGCAGCGCCGTCCCTGGGCTGAGGCCGCCGCGGAGGCTCAGATGGAGAGCGGTCCATTGCGCGACGGAGAACTCCGCCGCGGTTTGAAAAAACAAAATGGCGGCGAAGAGGATGTGGGCGGGGCTGCGAAGTTCCCGGAGCGCTTCGCGAAAGCCGGAGCGAGGCCAGGGGAGTTCCGGCCGCTGGGGCATGCGAAAGAAGATCCAGGCCATGGCGGCGGCCATCCCGGCCTCGACGTATAAGGCGAGGCGGAAATCTTCGAGCTGATAGCAGGCCCAGCCGATCAAGGCGGGGCAAAGGCATCCGATGCCCATGAGGCCCGCGGCGATGCTAACCGTGCCACTGGGGCTTTGTTCGTAAAGAGGCTGGAGAAGGCGGAAACTCGCGGCGATTAGAGCGCCACTGCAGACGCCTAGGATGAAGAAGCTGGTGTAGCGGTAGGCTGCTTGGTTGGGCGCGCCGTTATCGGCAAGGGCCAGGAGCGCAAAGGTGGCTAGGGCCGAGGCAAGGGTAAGAATAATACGACTGGACGCGCGGTCCAGGAGCGGGCGAACGAACTGAAGGGGAAGCAGAACGCCAAGCGAGAAGGCTCCCAGCAGAAGCGCAATGGTTCCGAATGGCGGCTGCAGGTGAAAGCCCCACGCGCCGAAAAGCGTGCCGGGCACCGAGACGAGGACGCCAATCAGCAAAAAGGCCATTAGCGTGCGCCGCGACGGCCGCAGGTTCGAGCCGAGGTCCTTTTCGGGGAGCGTCAAGTCTCCATTCTACTGTTGGGCGGAAACCACCGGCTGAGCCTGAACGGCGCTCCGTAACACCGCCTGTGGACCGCGAAATCCGCCGGCCACCACATTTTGTACTGTATGTGATTTTCCCTCTTGACGACGTGACTGGCGCGCTTTATGATGGGGGCATCACTGAGAAAGGAGGTGGTCCAGTCGAAATGAATTCTGGTAGTAAATATGACGAGATCTTGCGCGAGGTGATCGACTGCTGAAGTAGCGTTGATCAAGTTGAGGCTTCATCAGTGCGTTGAAGCCGATGCGACTGTGGACCGGTCGCCTTGCGCGTAACGGTCTTGACAAAGATGCCGTAGGAGTTCGGGTAAGACCCTAGAGCCCTACGGCATTTTTGCGTCTATGCTCAGGTCCTTCTTCCATAAGCCGGTTTCTGTGTCTTCCGGCCCGAGAGCCGGAAGTGGCGATCATTCGTCTAGGTCCAGCCTTGCGGCAAGACTCTAGCGACCTACCCGGGAGTCGTAGCGAGACGGGCCGCCTCTGCTCCCCTATTTGGTCTTGCTCCGCGTGGGGTTTACCCTGCCAGACGCGATTGCTCGGCCTGCGGTGCGCTCTTACCGCACCTTTTCACCCTTACGGACTACTAGTAGGACTAGACGCCCGCGGTATATTTTCTGTGGCACTTTCCGTAAAGCCCGCTTTGAGCGAGCCCTCCCGGCCGTTAGCCGGCACGCTGCCCTGTGGAGACCGGACTTTCCTCCCCGACTAAAAAATCGCGGCGATCACCGGAAAAAGGACTACAGCGATGATATCATCCATCCGATAGGCCAGCTAGGGCGAACGCCCGAGTCCTGGTCTAGGGTTAATTCCCTGGAAGCAATCGGAAGGTAAGGATTTTCCTGATTTTCATCTTGCGGTCCAGTATGGTTTGTACTACTATCGATATTTCATAGGTGTTTTAGCCTGTGAGCACGGAGGATTTTGCATGAAGCGCTTTATTTCAATTCTTGGGTTGGCTCTGGGGGTCAGTGTTTCCTCCTACGCAACCTTAATCAACAATGCCAGCGGCACGGCGACGGGAAACTTGGCTGGCAGCGGCGCCGCGCTCATCACGTTTGATGAGAGTGCGTATCCGATCGGGGCATTCACGAGCTTGCCCTTTACGGTATCCGGCGGCTCGGGAACCTTTACCGGCACCTTTAGTTGGCTGAACACCGGAACGGTTCCGGGGGCCTGCACGGGCGCGGGAGCGAACTGTGGCACCGTTTACTCGGTTCAACCGAATGGGTTGCCCTCCACTACCAAGGCAGGCGGTGACGAGCGCCTGTCCAATGCGGACATCAGCCTTCCCGCGGGCGCTCGCAGCAGCTATGCCAACATTCTCAGAATTACGTTTAGCTCGGGGAATGTGAATGAATTCGGTATTGTCATTCGCAACAACGATGCGGCTACGACTCAGGGCGGTACAACGGTCAATACGGCCTTGAATTATATGGTGGTGAATTTTGTCGGCGGCGGCAGCTCCGGCCAGCAAGCTTTGCCGAACCAATTTAACAATGGCAACCTGGCGAACTTTTTCGGCTGGAACGCGAACAGCGGTCAACAGATCGCTTCGGTCGACTTCGTGATCACCGGTAATGACTCCAGCGCAAACCGGATTCTCGATATCGTGACTTTCGACGATATGCGCGTCTTCTCCGATGTTGCGGGAACGACCACGGGTGGCGGTGGTACGACGACCTCCGGTGGCGGTGGCGAGATCCCCGAACCGTCGACCTACGCTCTGATGGGCGCTGGCTTGGCGGCTCTGGCTTACGCTCGCCGTCGCAAGTAAAACCCGCCAGACCAAGAAAGTAGAGGGACCCCTTTGGGGGTCCCTTTTCCTTTTTATGGATAAAATGTCAATCATGTGCGAGCTGCCTAGATTCGCCGTTTTCTTGATCTGTCTGTCGATGCGCGGGCAAGAAGCCGTAGAGATCCTTCGCGGCAACTGTACGCCGTGTCACGGCGGACTGGTGGCCAACTCGGGCCTGGATTTGCGATCAAGAGACGCGATTCTCAAGGGCGGCTCGCGCGGCCCAGCCATCGTTCCCGGCAAGGCGGAGGCCAGTAAGCTTTATCGCTTCGCCGCTCACCTTGAGGAGCCGCATATGCCGCCGGGGAAGCCGCTGGCGCTCGAGCAGTTGAACGTTTTGAAGGCCTGGATTGACAGCGGTGCGGAGATGAAGGCGATCACGGCCGCCGGAGAGTCGGAAGCCGCGGCGCTGGCCCGGCTGGAAGATCGTCCGATCAAGCCCCAAGAACGGCAGTGGTGGGCCTTTCAGAAGCCCCAACGGGCATCCGTGCCGAGTGGAGCGGCCAATCCGATCGATGCCTTTCTCGCGGCCAAATGGAAGGCTAAGGGCTTAGCGCCATCGCCGGAGGCCGGCAAGCGAACCCTCATCCGCCGTCTCTTTCTCGACGTAACGGGGTTGCCTCCCACGCGTGACGAGGTGGCGACGTTTCTCGACGACAGATCACCGAACGCCTATGAGAAATTGGTGGACCGTTTGCTTGCGTCGGCGCATTACGGCGAGCGATGGGCGCGGCATTGGCTCGACGTCGTTCGCTATGCGGATTCCGGTGGTTACGAATACGACCGCGACCGGGATAACTCTTGGCTCTACCGCGACTACGTGGTGAAGTCCTTCAACGAGGACAAGCCTTACGACCGCTTCTTGCAGGAGCAACTGGCCGGCGATGAGTTATTCCCCGATTCGCGCGACGAGCGCATTGCGACGGGATATCTGCGGCTGGGGCCCGAGAACAACCTGAAGAACGAGCAGACGCGGCTCGACGAACTGGACGACGTGGTCGCGACAACTTCGAATGGCTTATTCGCGCTCACCGTGGGCTGCGCCCGTTGTCACAATCACAAATTCGATCCGATTCCGCAGAAAGACTACTACAAGCTGCAGGCCGTATTTTGGCCGATGAAGGCGAAAGAGCATCCGCTGGTTTCCGACGAAGAAGTCGCCCGGCACAAGGGCGAAGTGGATCGTGTGAACGCCTTGATCAAGCCAGTGAAGGATGAACTGGACGCGCTGATAAAGCCGTATAAGGACGCGTGGGTCGCCGAAAAGAAGGCGGCGCTGCCAGCCTACATGCGCGAGGCTTTGGCTACGCCGGTGGAGAAGCGCACGGAAGGCCAGAAGCTGAACGTAATCCAGGTGGAGAAGACGCTCTCCGCGGTTCCAGAAAGCTTGCCCAGCCGTTTCAGCGCCGCGGATAAATCGCGGCATGATGCGCTGAAGAAGAAGATCGAGCAACTGGAGAAACAAAAGCCCGCGCCGTTCGCCACGGCGATGTCGATCGCCGAAGCGGGGCCAAAGCCGGATCCTTCATACTTCCTGCACCGCGGAAGCCAAAAGGGCTCCGTAATGCAGCCCGGTGTTTTGAGTGCCGTAAGCGATTCCGAATGGGCATTCCCTCCAGCACCGGAGGGTGCGACTTCCAGCGAGCGGCGCAAGCACTTTGCGCTGTGGGCGACCCAGCCGGATAACCCACTCACGGCCCGTGTGTTCGTGAATCGCATTTGGCAGCATCATTTCGGAGAAGGACTGGTGCGCACGCCCAACAATTTCGGAAAGATGGGCGAGCGGCCTTCGCATCCTGAATTGCTGGATTGGCTAAGCGTGGAATTCGTCGAGAAGGGCTGGCGGCCGAAACACATTCACAAGTTGATCTTAATGTCGCAAGCCTATCGCATGGCGAGCGACGACATCGCGGCGAACCTGGACAAAGATCCGGAGAACCGCCTGCTGTGGCGCATGCCGCGGCGGCGCATCGAAGGCGAGATCATACGCGATTCGGTGTTGGCGGTGGCGGGGTCACTGGATCGAGCGATCGGCGGGCCGGGCGTTTTTCCGTATATCGATCCGTCGCTGTTCCAAGCTTCTTCGAAGCGGACTTGGAACGGCAAGCCGGATACGGATCCGTCGACTTGGCGGCGGAGCATCTACGTCTTTTCGAAGCGGAGCATCCCGCTTCCGATGCTGGAAGTCTTCGACAAGCCGGATACGATCGGTTCTTGCGCGCGCCGGAACCGTTCCACGGTAGCGCCACAAGCGTTGATCTTGATGAACAATCGCGTGTTGCATCTGCATGCCCAGCGATTCGCCGAACGTTTGGCGGAGGAGTCGGCGGGAGACCGGCAGAAACTGGTGCGCTTGGCGTTCGAGCACGCGTATTCACGCCCGCCCAGTACGACAGAAGCCGCCGATGCGTTGCGGTTCATCGCCAACGCGGAAACGCCGGAGTCCGGAGTCCGCGACTTCTGCCAGGCTATCTTCAATTCGAACGAGTTCGTTTACATCCCGTAGTAGCAGGTCCCTTAGCCATGACGCATCACAATACGCAACGATTCTGGTCCAGACGAGACTTGCTGCACCGTTTCGGCGGCGGTATCGCCGGGCTGGCGGCCTCGGAGTTGCTGCACGCCGCGCCCACCGCGTCAACTTTGATGCCGCGCGCGCCGCACTTCGCGCCGAAGGCGAAGTCGGTAATCTCGATTTTTTGCTACGGGGGCGTGAGCCACGTTGATACCTTCGATCCCAAGCCGTATCTGACGAAACACGCGGGCGAGACGATTCCCGGCAAGGCCATCACGCCGTCGCAAGGAACGCCAGGTGGGCTGATGCCTTCGTTGTGGGAATTCTCGAAGCACGGGCAGTGCGGGATGGATGTATCGTCGTTGTTCCCGCACGTGGCCAAGCATGTCGACAAGCTAGCGTTGATCCGGTCCATGCATTCGAAGTCGAACGACCATGCGCCGGCGCTCTACCAAATGAATACGGGCTTCATTCAGGCGGGCTATCCGAGCGTCGGTTCGTGGGTGACTTACGGTCTTGGGACCGAGAATCAGAATCTGCCGGCCTTCGTCGTTTTCACCGACCCTCGCGGTGGGCCGATTGGCGGAGCGCCGAACTGGGGCAATGGATTTATTCCGACGGCATTCCAAGGCACGCAGTTCCGGCCGACGGGCGATCCCATCGTTGACTTGAAGCCACCGAAAGAGATGACTCCGGACAGGCAACGGCGTTGGCTTGATTACCTGCAGCAACTGAATCAGACGCATTTGTCCAAGAACCCGCAGGACAATGAGCTTTCAGCGCGCATCGCGACCTATGAACTTGCCTTCCGGATGCAAACCGAGGCGAGCGACGCCGTCGATCTGAATAAGGAATCCGAGGCGACGCGCAAGCTCTACGGCTTGGACCAGCCCATCACGGAGTACGTCGGACGTCAGGCTCTGATGGCGCGGCGGCTGGTAGAACGCGGCGTGCGCTATGTGCAGATTTTTTCGGGAGGCGGAAACTTCCAGGAGAGCTGGGACGCGCATTGGGACATCATGGAGAATCACGGTACACATTGCGCCGAAACCGACAAGCCGATCGCTGGACTGCTTCAGGATTTGCAGTCGCGAGGGCTACTGGACAGCACGCTGGTGATCTGGCACGGGGAGTTCGGCCGATTGCCGATTAGCCAACGATTGGACGGACGCGATCATAATCCGTATGGATTCTCGATTTGGCTCGCGGGCGGCGGCATCAAGGGCGGAAGCATCGTCGGGTCAACGGATGAGTTTGGGTTGGCCGCCGAGGAAGGGAAGAAGTCGATTAACGACGTTCACGCGACGATCCTGCATTGTCTGGGTATGGATCACACGCGCTTAACCTACCCTTACAACGGCCGCTTCATGAGGCTGACAGACGTGGAGGGCGAAGTGATCAGGGAGATCCTCGCCTAGGTTTCGCGTAAGTTACCGTACCGCTCTGCAAGCTTCATAGGCGCCTTGGCGCGTTGCGAGCGTGGCGACATCGTTCCGGTTGGTGTAGGTCGTGAGGCCGTCGGAGTACCGCACGCCGGATTCGGCGCCGGCTCGCGGCAGACGCAGCGCTTGGTCGCCGAAATGGAAAATCGCGGAATCGGGTAATGGTTTTCCCGTCGCGTAATCTTTCCCATAGTCGATCCAGAAAGACTTGCCGTCGCGGCATTGAAATTCGATCAGGCCGGGGACCGTGTTCTTTACCTTGCAGGATTCAAGAAGAATTCCTAGGGTCGCAATGCCGAGGAGCGTCCGCATCCTTATAGGATCTATCACTTTCCCGTTGGGCATCCTATAATCTCAAGCATGACCCGCTTTCGAGAGACCCGCAGAGAATGGATGGAGCGTATGTTGTCGCTCGGCGCCATTGCCCCGATTTTTCCAACAGCCGCCGCCTTTGCGAGTTCTACTTCCAGCGCGACGCCTCGTACGAAATGGTCGATTCCGGGATTGTTTCGCGGACGTGTCGTCGAGGTGGAGCACCCGGCGTCGATCCAAGCGGGAGTAGTGAATCGGGAGATTGTGCGCGACATGCTGCGCCGGGGCATGCAGGAACTGACGGGCGCGCCGGATTGGGTGGCCGCTTGGCGGATGTTCTTCCAGCCGGGCGAAGTGGTGGGCCTCAAGCTGAATCCCGTTTCGCGGCCTTATGTGATTAGCTCGCCGGAGACGGTGCAGGAAATCATCGTTTGCTTGGAGGCTTGCGGCATTAAGCGCAAGGATATCGTGGCTTACGACCGCTACAAGCAGGAGTTCTATCAGGCTGGCTTCGACAAGTGGCTGCCCGAGGGCGTGCGCGTGGCGTGGGCCGCGGATTACTACGACAACACGCAGCAGAAGATCGAGGGCTACGACCCCGATCACTACATGGACATGCAGTTGACGTTGCCCGGTTTCGATTTCTCCAACGATACGGCGCGGCGTTCGTACGCGGCGAACTTCATCACCAAACAAGTGGACAAACTCGTGAACCTCTGTTTGTTGAAGCACCACCAATCCGCAGGGCTCACGGTGGCCTTGAAGAATCTTTCGCACGGGCTAGTGAACAACGTCAATCGCAGCCACTCGTCGCCCGAGCTGAATTCGTGCGGGCAGTTCATTCCGACGGCGGTGAGCGTTCCGGTAATCCGAAACAAAACCGTGCTGAACATCTGCGATGCCACCAAGGCGCTCTATCACGGCGGCCCGGGCTTGAATCCCAAGAAAGTGAAGTACGTTTGGGAGCACAAGCGGATGTACTTCTCGACCGACCCCGTCGCGATGGATCGTATCGCTTGGGATCATCTCGATGCGAAGCGCGTCGCCATGGGCATGGAGCCCTTAGCCGTTGCCCGCCGCGACGCGGATTCGAACTTTGTGCGGATGCAGCCGGAACACGTCGATATCTCGGGTGCGCTCGGACTCGGCGAGAGCGACCGGAAGAAAATCGACCATCGCAAGATCAAGCTAGCTTAGCGCTTCCTTGCCCCGGTCCGCGCTTGGCGCGAAGATTGAGGACCTCGACGAAAAGGCTGAAGGCCATCGCGAAATACGTGTAGCCCTTCGGGATGTGGAGGCCGCCGGCTTCCGCCATCAGGTTGACGCCGATAAGCAGCAAGAAGCTGAGGGCGAGCATCTTAACCGTGGGGTGCTTATCGACGAATTCGCTGATCGGGCGGGCGGCGATCATCATCATTGCCACCGAGATCATGACGGCCAAGACCATGACCGATATCTGATCGGCCATGCCAACGGCGGTGATGACGGAGTCGAGGCTGAAGATGATATCGATCACCATGATCTGACCGACGACGCCGCCGAAGGTTTGGGCCTTGCCATTCCGTTCAGACTCCACTTGGCCTTCAATCTTGTGATGGATTTCCTTGGTGGCTTTCCAGATCAGGAAGAGGCCGCCGCCTAGCAGGATTAGATCGCGGCCCGTAATGCCTTTGCCAAGGATCTCGAAGAGCGGCGTCGTAAGGCGCATAATCCAGCTCAAACTCAGGAGCAGCAAGATTCGAGAAATCATCGCGGCGGCGAGGCCAATTTGCCGTGCCTTGTTCTGTTGTGCGGGGGGTAGTTTGCCCGCGAGGATCGAAATGAACACGATGTTGTCGATCCCGAGAACAATCTCCATGGCGGTCAGCGTCAGCAGAGCGGCCCAAGCGTTGGGATCGGAAAGCCAGTCGAACATATCCACCAGAATTAGCATCATTTCCTCCATCCCTGGCTGTGCTGGATAACATAAAGCAATGCCGACACCATCCACGAATTCCGCCCCGCCGGACTGGAGCAAAGTTTGCGAGGCCATCTATCCCGCCCATAGCCCTGAGGAGCGGGCGGCGTTGGTCAAAATTTGGGAAGCCAACTATGCGCGTTATGCGCCCCTGAAGTCCCAATTGGACGCTACCGTGGATCCGGATCTAAGCTTCGACCCACAACCGTAGGAGGCGCCATGAAAATCCTGACGATTAGCGAAGCGGGCGCTCTCCTACGGAGCCGGAAAGTTTCGAGCGTGGAATTGCTTGAAGAATCGCTGCGGCGATCAAAGGCGCTGCAGCCAAAACTGAACGCCTTTCTGACCTTCATGGAGGAGCCGGCGCAAGCCGAGGCGCGCCAGGCAGACGCGGACTTCGCGAAGGGCATAGACCGCGGGCCTTTGCAGGGGATCCCCGTGGCGGTTAAAGATCTGTTTTTCACCAAGGGAGTGAGAACCACGGCGGGCAGCAAGATCCACGCGAACTTTGTGCCGGGCCATGACGCCGCCGTCGTCGAAAAACTGCGCGCGGCGGGAGCGGTGATCACCGGCAAACTTGGGATGCATGAGCTTGCCTTTGGGATCACGAACAACAACGCGCACTACGGGCCCGTGAGGAACCCGTGGGATCCAACGCGGATACCCGGCGGCTCGAGCGGGGGCAGCGGCGCGGCCGTGGCGGCCGGGATGGTCTTCGCCGCCATGGGCAGCGATACCGGAGGCAGCATTCGTATTCCGGCAAGCTACTGTGGAACGGCGGGCTTGAAGCCGACCTACGGGCTGGTAAGCCGCCATGGCAGCTTTCCGCTGGGCTTCAGTTTGGACCACATGGGGCCGCTCGCCCGTAGCAGCCGCGATTGCCTCGCGGTGTTGAATGCGATCGCCGGACCGGACGGTCGAGATCCTTATTCCCGGGCGCAGGCGTTCAGCCCAGTCGCTATCGGGGACAAGCCCTCCTTGGAAGGTCTTCGCATAGGCTGGAGCGAGGAGTTCTTCTTTGAAGGCGTAGATCCGGAGATCCGGCGGATGACGGAAAAAGCGCTGGAGCATTTTTCGTCTTGGGGTGGCAAGGTAGTGGAGCTGAAGTTAGGCTGGTTCCGGGAATTGGTCGCTATCAGTCACGTAATATTGCCAGCGGAAGCGGCGAGCGTTCTGGAGTCCGAACTGCATCGTAGGGACGAACTGGGGCCGGAGGTGCGGCCATTATTCGAGGCGGGGCGATTGATTCCGGCGGTGGATTACCTGCAGGCGCAACGTTTGCGGCGGCAACTTCGCTATCGCGTCCAGCGTGAGGTTTGGACGGCGGCGGATGTTCTGCTGGGGCCAACGACCGGCATCACCGCACCGCGAATCGGGGAGCAGACGGTGACTCTCGGTGATGGGTCGAGCGTGGAGGTACGCGCGGCGTCGACGCGGTTGGTCCGCGCCTTTAATGTGCTGGGAGTTCCCGCTCACAGCATCGTGGGCGATTTCCATTCCAACGGCTTACCAATGAGCTTGCAGATAGTTGGTCCCGCCCTGGGAGAGCAGAATGTTTTACGAACGGCCATTCGTTATGAAGAAGAAATGGAGCTTTATAAACGGTTGGCGCCCGTTGGCGAAACCGCATAGTATTCATTCTGCGACGGTACTTGGTAGATATACGTCGCACCGAATAATCTTATGACTTCGGGCTAAACCAAAGTCCTAATTTGCCGATAGATCAGCAGAGGATTACCCGATGCCGGTCATTAGAGTGTTTGCCTGTGAGGCACAGCCTGTCGCCATTGAGGGTCTGCGAAAAGTCTTGGCAGAGACCGGAGACCTGGAGCTTGTAGGTTCCGCGGCGACGCCGACAGAGGCGATGGAAAAGATTAAGGCCGATCCGCCAGACATCGTGTTAGTGGATCAGCATTCCGGTCTCCGGTTGACTCTGAACTTCCTGAACGAGATCAAAACTCAATTTCCCACCACGCGGGCGGTGTTGTGGATCGTGGAGATGGCAGAGATCGAGAGTTTCCGCGCGCTCCAATTGGGTGCGCGTGGCATTCTCCGCCGTAGCCTGCCGATCTCGACCATGGTGGACTGCCTGCGGACCGTGGGCAAGGGGAACCTTTGGCTGGAGAACACGATCAGCGATCAGGTGGTGGGCTTCTTGAGCCGGCGCAACAGCACGCGGTTGACGCCACGGGAGCGGGAAATCGTGAAGCTAATCTGCCGGGGCATGAAGAACAAAGAGATCGCCGAGCAATTGATGATTACGCCTGGCACCGTCAAGGTGCACTTGATGCACATTTTTGAGAAGACGGGCGTGAAGGACCGCTTCGAGTTGGCCGTGCAGGGTGGACGGCTGCTGGGTGGTGATTCGACCGATCCAAACTCGAATCAGAGCTAGCGGGCCGGCCATGCAATCTCGCGGGAGCGAAAACGCGCGAACGGGGAGCGCTTGGTGGCAGCCGACGTTTCTCGACGTCGTGCTGGCCGCGCTAATTCTCTGGCTCTTTGTCATGGGCGCCAAGGGCTGGGAGTTGCTGCTCAGCGATGGCGATACCGGTTGGCACATACGCACGGGAGAGTGGATTCTCGCCAACGGCAAAGTACCGGCGCAAGATCTCTTCTCATTCTCGAAACCGGACGAGCCCTGGTTCGCTTGGGAGTGGCTGGCGGACGTGTTGTTCGCCTTGTTGCACGGGGTGGGCGGGCTCCCACTACTCGCATTTTTCTCCGGATTCTTGTTGCTTCTCACGGCGGTGCAGTTGTTGCGGTACATGATCTGGCGCGGCGTAGGGCCGATTGTCGCGTTTCCGGTTTTCCTGTTGAGCGTGGGGGGCTCGACCATTCACTATCTGGCGCGACCGCATATATTCACGCTGTTTTTCGTCGCCGGCGTGCTTTGGTTGCTCGATTGCCAGCGGCGGGAGTCTACCAGGGCTATCTGGTGGCTGGTTCCCGTGGCGATGTTTTGGACGAACTTACATGGGGGGTGGCCCGCGCTGTTCTTGCTTTTAGGCGTGCAGGTGTGCGTGCGATTCTTTCGGCGCGACCCGGTATTCCGGACCGAACTTGCCGTCATGCTGGTCTGCGGTCTCGCGACATTGTGCAACCCGTACGGGTGGAAGCTGCACCAACATATCGCGGCGTACCTGCAGAGCGATTGGATCCGCGAGACGGTCGCTGAGTTTCAGAGCCCGCGGTTTCGTGGCGAAAACCTGCTTCAGTTCGAAATGGTGTTGCTGGGCGCTCTTGCCGCGGCTGGTTTACGCATGCTGCGGGGTTGGAGTGGTTGGGTGGAGGCGGGATACGTTCTGATTTGGGCGCATCTTTCGCTCGGCTCCGTCCGGCACGCGCCGATCCTAATCCTGGTGGGTGCGCCAGTCTTTGCTGACGAGCTGTACCGGTTCGTCGGGGAGGTCTGGGTGGGGGCGAAGAAGTCGAGTGTCTGGGGCATCTTCCGCGAGTTGGACTCGGATCTGCGGCCGCGCTTTGCCAGAGTTTCGATCTGGGCGCTATTGCTGAGCGTAGGCGCCTGGGGAATGGGCCAGTCCCGCTGGCCAAACGATTTTCCGGCCGCGCTATTTCCGGGCGAGGCGCGTGTGGCGCTGGCCGGGCGGCTCGCGGGTGAGCGGATCTTCATGCCGGATCAATGGGGGGACTACTGGATTTACCACGAGTGGCCGCGAACAAAGGTCTGGATGGATGGGCGCAGCGACTTCTTCGGCCAGTTTCTAGGCGAAGAAACGTTGAACGTAGCGCGCGCGGGGGAAGGTTGGGAAGCCAAGCTGGACGCTTGGCGAATCGCCCACGCGATTCTCCCGCCCACGAGCGCCTTAGCCGTCGCGATGCAATCGCGAGGTTGGAAAGTGCTTTACCGCGATAGGGTTGCAATCGTCCTGGCCCGGCTTGAGGTAGCGGCGGCGGATGGCGCAAGAGGACCAGGAAAATCTCCCCGGCAGGCTAATGGAAGCCCTGTCCCCGACCGAATAACTAGGGGAGAAGGCCCTATGGCGAATGCTGCTCCAGTTGCGCGAGGCGGGAAATGAAGGTAGCGGCGCTTCCGTGCCGTGGCTTCAACGGCGCGAGGCGGCGGAGTGGTGAAGGTATCGATGTGCGCGAGGTGGTAGCGCGGGTGGTGGTAGTGATTTGTAGCCCACGAGGGCTCTACCGGCGGGCAATTGGTGCCGATGAGTTAATTAGCGGTATGGATGGCGGATGGATTAGCGGCGGCGCGAACGGACCGAAAGCCATCGGTTTTGAGATCGGCGCGTGCGCTCCCCAAGTCCCGGCGTTTGTGAGGGACCGGTGGGTGGCAAAGATTCCTGAAGGAGTGTAAAGCGCGACATTGCGGGATGGCCGGAAGGGTAAACCTGAACGGTTCGATTTTCGATAGTTGCGGGAGTGAAGAAACATGGATCGCAGATTCTTAACAGTGCTCGGCGTAAGCCTCTTATTCGCGCTCGTCATTTCGAGCGTCTTCTATCAGATGACCGCCCGCTCCAGTTCACCGGCGCGAACGGAACAGATGGAGGTCAAGGACCTCGTCATCGCGGCAAAGCCTCTCAATATCGGCACCACCATTAAGCCGGGGGACGTGACGATTTCGAAAGTGCCGGTCGCGGCGTTTCCGAAAACCGGATTTTCGAAGGTCGAAGAAGTCCTGGATCGCCCCGTGGTTTCCAATATTCTCGCCGAGGAAGCGGTGATCGATGGACGTCTTGCCCCTCGCGGGTCCGGTGCGGGCCTAGCCCCCGTAATTCCGGTTGGCATGCGCGCGGTCACCGTGCGCGTGAACGACGTCGTTGGCGTCGCTGGCTTCGTCCTGCCGGGAATGCGCGTGGATCTGTTGGTTACCGGCAAGCCTCCGGCCGGAGCCATGACGCTAACTTCAACGGTGTTACAGAACATCACGGTCTTGAGCGCCGGGCAAACCATGTCGCCCGACGCGCGTGGCGCGGCGATCAACGCCCCGACGGTTACGCTGCTAGTAACGCCCGAGCAAGCCGAGGTGATCACGCTGGCCGGCACCGAGGGCCGCATTCAGTTAGTTCTGCGCAACGGCAGCGATACCGAGGTGCAGAAAACCAAAGGTGTATCGCTTGCCAATCTGTATGGCGCCCGCAATGTCCGTGGCGCTGGCTTTAGCGGTTACAACAACGCTGGAGATCAGCCGCAGGAAAGCGACGAGCCCGGCCCGCGGCGTCGGGTTCGCAACGTTCCCGTCGTGACCATCGCTCCGCCCCCTCCGCCCCCTCCGCCAGCCCTGCCGCCCGTGCCCGAGCAGATCGTGGTGATTCGCGGTAACAGCCGTAGCGTCGAGACAGTGGGTATGCGGCCCGCCGGTGGAACCGGTTCGCCCGCCCCGATGGCGGTCGCGCCGCCCCCGGACAACGAGTAAACGGTTTTTCACGAATAAGTTCAATCGGCAATGGATTCAGTAGCGAGTATGAAGCGAGGAGAAGAGGCGATGCAGATTTCGGAAATGTTGCGAAAAGGATTGTCGGGTGCGCTGGCGTTACTCTTGGTGGCGCCATCCGTACAAAACGTCCAAGCCCAATCCATGAGTGTCGTGGATCTGAATATGACGGTCGGAAAAAGCTTGGTCATCGACTATCCCGTCGAAATCGGCAGGATCTCGACTTCAAGTCCAGAGGTCGTGGACGCCGTGCCGGCGACCGCCAAGGAATTCTTGCTCCACGGGAAAGGGCACGGCGCCGCGACGGTGGTGGTCTGGGCCAAGAACGGCGCGCGTACTATGTACAACGTCACGGTTGAGCACAACACGGACCCCATCAAGAAGCTGATCACCGACACCTTCCCCAGCGAGGACATCAAGATTCAAAGCGCTCGAGACTCGATCACGCTGATCGGAAAAGTATCCAGCAAGGAAGTCGCCGACCGGGCCGTGGCCATTGCCGCGCCGATGGCCAAGACGGTGGTTAGTAACCTCAGCGTCGCGGCGGCGCCCGTGGAAAAACAAGTTGTTCTCAAGGTCAAGTTCGCGGAACTAAACCGCAATCGAGGCGCGCAGTTCGGCGTTAACCTGCTCAGCACGGGAGCCGGCAACACGCCGGGAAGAGTGACGACCGGTCAGTTCCCGGCGCCTCAAACCACTCGTGTCTCCGGCGGGATCGGCCGTCCCATGGAGGGCACGACCTCCGATTTCACCTTGTCTGACGCGCTGAACATCTTTGCGTTCCGCCCCGACCTCAACTTGGGCGCGGTGATCCGGGCTCTCCAGAACGAAGATGTTCTCCAAATCCTTGCCGAACCAAATCTCGTGACGATGAACGGCAAGGAGGCCAGTTTTCTCGTCGGTGGTGAGTTCCCGGTTCCAGTGCTTCAAGGCGGTGGCAACGCGGGCGCCGTTACGATTCAATTTCGCGAGTTTGGTATTCGGCTGACGTTCAATCCACAAATAACCGGGAACGGCACGATCCGGATGTATGTGAAGCCAGAAGTATCGACGATCGATCTGTCGAACGCAGTCCAACTGTCGGGTTTCACGATTCCCGCGCTGGCGACCCGCCGGATGGAAACCAACGTGGAACTCAAACTCGGACAAAGCTTTGCCGTAGCGGGTCTGATTGACGACCGGGTAACCGATCAGATGAGCCGCATTCCGGGTCTAAGCAGTATTCCGATTCTCGGGACGCTATTCAAGTCGCGCAGCGAGCGGAAAACGAAATCGGAACTTGTGGTCATCGTCACTCCGGAAGTCATCGAGCCGCTTGATTCGAACCAAAAGCTGCCCATTCCGGACTTCCCCCGTGAGTTCATGAAGGAGTCCGACATGAAGAAGACCTCGAGTAACGACCCGGCGTCGAAGCCGAAGGACGCGCAGTTGTTGAACGCGAAAACCACTCCCGACGCCAAGGACGCCGCCAAGGCCCAAGAGACCGGGATCTGGAAAAACATGATGTTCTGGCGCGGAGGAAAGAAGACCACCTCGTTGCGGGTCGAGCCTAAAGCGTCCGACGCCGCAAATCCAGGAGCCGCCTCTACAGGACTTGGCAGTCCAGAAGCTGGCAATACTGAGGCCGCCGCCACCAGTCCCGGGACCCCTGCCCGTGGTGGCAGCGGGAAACTATCGCCGGCCATGAGCGCCGAGCCTGTGGCTCTATCGCAGCCTGTGGCCCACACCAAAGCGGATTCCGCTGGCTCCGCCGGTCCAATCCATCCTCCTGTCGCGGATTCTAACGCGGACACTGGATCTGCCGCCTCTCCGGCCGCTGGCCGGACGGACGCCACGCCCATCTCTTCGCTGGAGAGCGGCGCGCAATGGAAGCCGGATTCCCCCGTTCGCGTTATCGAAGACCCGCGGGTCGCGCGGACTCGCTCCACTGGGCTCAATTCCGGAAGCCAAGCGGCATCGAACCGGCCTGCGGATTCACCCGCCGCTGCGGCGCACCCCGCGCCGGTTTCCACGTCCACCAGACTCTCTTCAGTGAGCCGCAATCCAATCGCGAGTTCGCTGAGCGCCATTCCGGATTCGATGATTCAGTCCTCGGGCGGCCAGTTGTTCTAGACGGATTTGGTTCACGAAAGGAACGAGAGGTTCATGTCATCCACGGCATTCGGAAAATCGGGGGGCGAGCTTACCGCGATCTTGATCGCTCAAGACCGCGCGCTCGCGTCCGAATTCGCACAGTCCGTGGAGGCGAACCGCAGCTTTCAGATCATTAGCGACCTGAAGGGGTATCCGCCGAAGCAGACTATCGAATTGCGTCTCCGGCAATTGCAACCCGATGTGGTTTTCGTGGACTTGTCCTCGAACCTCGAAGCCGCCTGTGAAGTCATGCAGATAGTGGCGGATTCCGGAGTCGCCGCCAGCGTTATCGGGGTGCATCGCGAGAATAGCTCGGACGCCCTGTTGCGCAGCCTCCGTCACGGCGCTTGCGACTTTCTCTACGCGCCGTTCGAGGCCGCCATTCAACAGGAAGTATCCGACCGGCTGCTGCGGCTGAAGGAACCGGAGCCCGGCAGCGAAAAGGAACTTGGAAAAATCGTCGCTTTCGCCAGTACCAAGCCAGGTTCGGGCGCCTCGACGTTGAGCGCGCAACTGGCGTTCACGCTGAAACGGATGACCGGCAAACGGGTGCTTCTGGTCGATCTGGACCTGATGGGAGGGACGATCGGTTTCTATCTGAAGCTCAGCCACCCATATTCCTTTGTCGACGCGATTGAACACCATAACCGGCTAAGCCCCGCGGTGTGGAGTTCGCTCGTGGCCCATTGTTCGGGCGTGGATATACTCCCCGCACCCGAAGCTCCGATGGCCGGCGAAGTGGCGAGCGACCGGCTCCACGCGGTCTTGCAATATGCGCGAATGCTCTACGACTGGGTCGTCGTGGACCTCCCCACGATCTTCATGCGTCCAAGTTTGTTGATGCTCACCGAGGCCGACTACATGCACCTGGTCTCGACGAGCGAACTTCCCAGCTTGCATTTGGCCCGCAAAGCGATCGGCATGCTCGGTCTGCTGGGGCTAACCCGGGACCGCTACCGCCTCGTCGTGAACCGGGTAAACAAAAGGGACGGGATCGGGCTAAGCGACCTGGAAAAGATCTTCAACAGCCCGGTCGAGGCCATGTTTCCGAACGACTACTTTTCCTTGCATCGGGTCGTGACTCTAGGGCAACCCCTAGGGCATGATTGTGAACTCGGACGCGCTTTTGAATCATTGGCCAAGAAAACGACAGGTATGGCCGATGCGGAAAAACGAAGGTCCGCGAACCTGCTTGAGGCGGCACGCCCGGCGTTGTCACAAACCTAAATTCTCAACTTCCAAAGGCTGACCAGAAATGATTTCATCGCTTGACAACGGATCCAAACAGCAATTGAGCTGGGAGCAGCGTCTGCTAAAAAATGCAGGCAAGCCCAAAGTGCAGTTGAAGCCCGAGTATCAGGAACTCAAGTTTACCCTTCATCGCAAGTTGCTCGACAAGATCAATCTGGAAGCGCTCGCGACGATCGACAACCAGCGCGTTCGCGGTGAGGTCCGCCAGGCGCTGATCGCGCTGATCGACGCTGAGCCGACGTTGTTAAGCGCTCTCGAGAAACAGCAAATTTGCGACGAGGTTCTCGACGAAGTCTTCGGTCTCGGTCCTCTCGAAGCCATGCTACAGGATCCGACAATCTCGGACATCCTCGTCAATACCTGCAAGCAGGTCTACATTGAGCGCAAGGGCATCTTGGAACTCTCCAACGTAACGTTCCGGGACGACGCCCATCTTCTACGGATTATCGACAAGATCGTCAGCCAAGTAGGCCGCCGCATCGACGAATCCAACCCTATGGTCGACGCCCGTCTCTTGGACGGGAGCCGCGTCAACGCGATCATTCCGCCGCTGGCCGTCGACGGCCCGCTCTTGTCGATCCGCCGCTTCAGCACCGACAAGTTGATGCCGCCGGATCTGGTGGACCGCAAGGCCATGACTCGCGGCATGATGGAGTTGCTCGAAGCCGCCGTCAAAGCCAAGCTCAACATCATCATCGCGGGCGGAACCGGCGCGGGTAAAACGACGCTTCTCAACGCTCTCAGCTTTTTCATTAGCCCCAAGGAACGCATCGTCACCATCGAAGATGCCGCGGAACTGCAATTGAAGCAGCCCCACGTCGCGCGGCTGGAAACGCGGCCGGCCAACCTGGAAGGCCATGGCGCGGTGCGCCAGCGGGAACTTCTCGTGAACAGTCTACGTATGCGTCCCGACCGCATCGTGGTCGGCGAAGTCCGCGGCGAGGAAGCGTTGGACATGCTTCAAGCGATGAATACCGGTCACGATGGCAGCTTGACCACCATCCACGCCAACTCCCCGCGGGACGGCGTGTCGCGTCTGGAAGTCATGGTCAGCCTGGCCAATTCCAACATGAAGCTCGAGTCGATCCGCCAGCAGATCTCCAGCGCCGTCAATTTATTCGTACAGGCTTCCCGCATGAGCGACGGTTCGCGCCGCGTTACCTCGATCACGGAAGTTACCGGCATGGAAGGGGAGGTCGTCACCATCCAGGACATATTCGTCTTCGAGAAACGGGGGCTTTCGCCGGAAGGCAAAGTTCTGGGACGTTTCGCGGCGACGGGTATACGGCCGAAGTTTTACGAAAAGCTTCTCGCCGCCGGCATCCGGCTCCGGCCGGATCTCTTCGATGAAGTTGAAGAGGTATAGGCGCCCCAAGGGAAAGCCCTTCCTGGAAATTCGCTTAAGAGAGAACCGTTAACATGATGCTCTTTGTCGCCATCGCCATCGCCGTCTGGATCGGATCCATGGTGATCTGGTACCTCATCTCGAATGTCTTCAAAACCAAGGACGTCGACAAAATCAAGTCGCGGCTTGCGGGCAAGGAGACCAAAGCGAAGGTCAAGTCGAAGGAGAAGCGGCCGGCGCTGATCGAGGTCGAAGATGTCCAGACGGGCAAGCTCGCGATCAAGATCATGAAGAAGTTCGACCTGCAGCCGAAACTGCAGGCGCTTCTGGAGCAGTCGGGCGTGAAGTGGCGGGTGACCCGCCTCGTGCACGCCTGTCTAGGGTGCTTCCTGGCAGGCTATCTTCTCGTTCACTTTTTCCTGCCGCCCAAGTACCGGGTGCTTGGGCTAATTCCGGCCGCGGTTCTCGGACTGTTGCCCGTGCTGCACATCTTACGCAAACGCTCCTCGCGGTTGCATCGCTTTGAGGAATTGTTCCCGGACGCCCTGGAGTTCGTAAGCCGCTCCATGAGGGCCGGCCATGCCTTTTCCGTATCGCTCGAAATGATTCACCGGGAATTTCAAGAGCCGATCGCCGCTGAATTCAAACGGGCGTTCGAAGAACACAATTTGGGCTTGCCGCTAGACGTCGCCCTCGAGAAACTCGCCAAGCGCGTACCGCTGCTCGACGTTCAGTTTTTCGTCTCCGCCGTGATTCTACAGAAACGCACGGGCGGTAACTTGGCGGAAATTCTCGACAAACTCGCCTACGTGATCCGGGAACGCTTCAAGCTTCGGGGCAAGATCCGGGCGATCTCCGCGCACGGCCGTATGACGGGCATGGCTTTGTCGTCGATCCCGATGGCGGTGGCCGTTCTCATGTTCTTCACCAACCGGGATTACATTCTCTTTTTCTTCAACGACGACGTGGGCAATCTCATGATGGCGGCGGCCTTGGCGCTGCAGATGCTCGGGTATTTCATTATTCAACAGATCGTGAAGATCGAAGTCTAGGAGTTGACGTCATGATGATTCTCGCCGCTTTCGTAATCTTCCTTATCGTCGCCGTGGCCATTTCCACGATCGGCATGCGCATGTACGTGCAACCGAAGGAAGCCATTGAGCGGGTCACCGGCGTTACTGTCGAGTCGGCGGAGCACGCTCCGAAGCATCCAAGCCTCGTGTTCCACGAGCTGGTTCAAAAGCTCGGAGATGTTCTGCCTGCGTCGCCCAAGGACGTCTCGGCGATGCAACGCAAGTTGATTCGCGCCGGTTTTCGCGGCCCGAACGCCCTGAAGATCTTTTACGGTTCGAAGGTCTTCTTTGGCGCGTTCGTTCCGATCGTCATGGGACTGCTCGTATCCGGCTCGGCGTCGGACGCGAGCAATAAGTTTCTCGCGATTATCGCGAGCGTGGCGGCAGGCTTCTTCGGTCCCAACGAGTACGTGAACATTATGTCCAAGCGGCGGGCGAAGGAAGTGCAACGCGGCCTGGCCAACAGTCTCGACTTGCTTGTTGTTTGCGTCGAGAGCGGTCTTGGACTGGATCAAGCCATTCTGCAAGTGGCCAAGGAACTGGAACACGCCCATCCCGAAATTTGCGAAGAGTTCATGCTGGTCAATCTCGAGTTGAAGGCGGGTAAGCGCCGCGCGGAGGCTCTGCGAAATCTCGCCGAACGCACCTCCGTTGAAGACCTTAAGAAGCTGGTCGCCGTGCTGATTCAAGCCGACAGATTTGGCACCGGTGTGGCGCAGAGTCTGCGGGCGCACGCCGATTACATGCGCGTGCAGGCCCGCCAAATCGCCGAAGAGAAGGCGGCCAAGCTCGGCGTCAAGCTCGTTTTCCCGATCTTCTTCTGTATCCTGCCGACTCTTTTCATTGTCACGGTGGGTCCGATCACGATGAAGATCATTCGCGAACTCATTCCCATGATGAACGGGATGTGAGGCTGAAGTTTTGGCTGGTAACAGCCGATTGACTACGTAAAGTTGGCTATCGGTCGCTCGAATCTAGACACAGTGGAAAGGAGAAACAACCATGGATGCTTCGATGTTTCGCATTCTATGCGCTTCGCTCGCAGTAGGCCTCTTGGGGCTGATTGTGTTGCGCCGCAAGAAAAACGTTGACGAGTAGTTCGCAGCTTCGCCTGGAAGCGCGATGCCCAAGCCGCGGCTTGGGGTCGGCCGGATGAGCGGGTGGCAGAGAGGGAGCTACCCGCTCCCTGGAGAAACCGGAGTGGTTGGCAAAACCCCTCCGGAAGCAAGATTAGGCGTACGGACCTCGAATCCCGTACGCCCACTACGGACGAAAGAACCGTCGTTAAACAGCGTTGAGAGTTCAATCATAAGAAATCTGGAGAGTATCGATGATGCGAGGGATTTTGGGTCAATCTTGGGCGAACGCGCCATTTGGGCGTCTGGCGAAGCCGTTATCTTTGGTGGCTGTCTGGATTTTATTTGCCGCGGCCTTCGCGCGACCGGCGCTCACCGCCACGTTTGGACGGCCTATCGTCATCGGTGGACAAGCGGCCGACCTTGCGCTCGATGAGCGCCGCGGCGTACTTTACGTCGCGAACTTCACAGGTAACCGGATCGAGGTGCTTTCTACGGCGACGGGCACGATTCAGACGTCCTTTAACGTCGCCCCGCAGCCCGGAGCGCTTTCGCTGTCGCCGGACAACCGCTACCTCTTGATCGCGCACTACGGGAACTTCGCGACCCCGAATCAGCCGAGAAACGCTCTGACCCTGATCGATCTGGATTCCAATCAACGGCAAACGTTCTCAATGTCGAGCGTGCCTCTGAGCGTTACGTTCGGCTCGGACGGTAATGCCTTGGTCGTCACTAACAACGCCTTCTTGATCTTCGACCCAATCACGGGTACTACCCGGACCTTGACGACCATCAATGAGCTGTCGCTGAAGACGCTTCCCGTGCCCTTCAACAACTTTCCGCAAAATGTCGTGGCTAGCTCTAGCCAGGCCACCAAGGATTTTACCCGCATCTATGGCGTCATCCAAGGTGGCACGAACGACACCGATGTTTTGGTGTATCGCTACGACGTCAATCGTTCCCTGATTCTCGCCGGCCGCGTTTCGACGCCGCCCCTTGGGCCCCGCACTATCAGCACGAACGCATTCGGAACTAACGTATTGGTCGGATGGGCCCTTCTGGACGAGAACTTCACGAACGTCGCTCAGTTCCCCGGCCCCGTCGGTACTCTAAACATCGGCGGACACGTTTTCGATACGGCGCGAGGCTTGATCTACGCGCAGATGAACGAGGCGGCGGCCACTGGTACGGCCACGGGCGGGACTCCGGGCGCTGGCGGCGTCAATACGTTTGACCAGCCGAAAATTCTCCAGGTTTTGGAGGCCGATAACCTGGCGGTTCGCGACCGGATTCAGCTCCCTGAGAACCTGACTGGCAAGGCGCTTCTGAGCGCGGACGGCAACACGGTTTTCGCCAGTAGCGAGAGCGGCGTCATGATCCTTCCCGTGGGCGATCTCTTGGCGCAACGCAAGGTCATCCCGAGCGTTCAGGATCTCGTTTTCCGCGGTAATTTCTGCGACCGCCGCGTCGCCACCCAGCAGTTCGTGATCTCCGATCTGAGTGGCAAGCAATCGGGTTTCGTCATCCGGAACGTTCCGGCTGGCGTGACGGTGGAGCCCCTGGCCGGTCTCACGCCCGCCACCATCCGCGTGACCGTGGACCCTCTAACCTTTAGCAACAATCGTGGCACCGTGACTCGCAACCTTGATATCACCAGCGAAGATTCCATCTACACCGCGACGCAAGTCCGCCTCTTGATCAACTCGCGAGAGCCTGACCAACGCGGAACCAGTGTGAATGTGAGCGGGCGGCTCGTCGACATCCTGGCCGATCCCACCCGGAACCGCTTCTTCATCCTCCGCCAGGATACGAACTCCGTCCTGGTTTTTGATGGCGCGACCTACCAGCAGACTGGAACACTGCGGACGGGCAATACCCCCACGCAGATGGCCATCAGCTTCGATAAGCGTTTTCTCTTGGTCGGAAACGACAATTCGCAGATCGTGAACGTCTACTCACTCGACACCCTGGCGCAGCAGAAGCCGATTCAGATGCCCGGCGGTCACTATCCCCGCAGTGTGGCCAGCGCGGCCGGGGCGACGCTGGTCGCTAGCCGCGTGGCCGGTCCTCAACACAAGGTGTCGCGGGTGGACTTCGTCTCCCGCACCGCCACGGAACTTCCCACGCTTGATGTGTTCGAAAACAACATCAACATCAACACAGTACTCGTGGCGTCCCCGAACGGAGCGAAGATTCTTGCCGCCTCCGCCGACGGCACCACCTTCCTCTTCGACGGCAATTCGAATTCGTTCGTCACTTCCCGGCGAGACGCAACTGCTCTTCAGGGCGCCTATGCCGCTTCATCGTTCGATCAGTTTGTCGTCGGAAATTTCCTCTTGAACGGTTCGCTGGTTCCGGTCCGCCGCCTCGGCCCGGACAGCCAAGCCACCTACGGATTCGCCTTTGTGGACGAGACCGGCTTCCGTCTCACCTCGGGCGGCGTGGACGCGGCGGGCTCCTTGCAACGCATATCCTTCCCCACCGGATCTTCCGCCATCGGAACCCGTACGATCGAGTCGCCGTTGCTCACCGGCACGGCGCAGCCTTTCCTCCGTACGATCGCGCCGCTCTTCGGCCGCAACAACATCGTGCTCCTCACCGTGTCGGGCTTTACCGTGCTCCCGTGGAATTACGATGCCGCGACGGTGGCGCCAAAAATTTCGCGAGTTACCAATCTCGCCGATGGCTCATCCGCTCTCGCTCCCGGCAGCCTGGTCAAGATCGAAGGTAGCGACCTAAGTCCGATTCGTCAAGCTACGAGCGAGCGTCCGCTACCCACGGCTCTAGGCGAAAGCTGCATCACCGTGAACGGCCTGCCCATCCCCTTGATCCTCGTCAGCAACAACGAGATCAACGCACAGATTCCTTTCGAAATCGCGGGCAACGCCACTCTGATTCTCCGCACGCCAGGTGGCGTAAGCGACAACTTCAACGTCCAGGTCGCCTCTTCCGCGCCCAGCATTTTCCGCGCCATGATCGCTGGCTTCGATGGTTTGGTCCCCACCATCGTCAACGGCCGCAACGGTCTGCTGGTTACGGGTTCGAATCCCGTCAAGAAAGGCGACTCCATAGTGATTTATCTGACTGGGCTGGGAAAGACGAATCCGGAAGTGCCCTCGGGCCTTGCCGCTCCCGCCGACCCGCTAGCGCGCACGATCATCCAGCCGGTGATCACGCTCGGAAATCGCGAGCTTCCCGTGGAATTCTCCGGCTTGACGCCGGGCGAGGTTGGCGTCTACCAGATCAACGCGAACATCCCCTTCGATGTGCCCGTTGGATTCTCGGTGCCCTTGGTGATCAACCAAGGCGGTGTGCTCACGAGTCTGGAAGTGCGGGTCATCAACTAAACCCGCACTCCCTCTAAAACATTCTTCAAGAAATTGTTTTAGGCTTAAATTCAGCAGTAGGAAATCCAGGAGATCCTCATGACGCTACGCCAACTTTCGACATTGGCCTCGCTGGCGCTCGGCCTTACGATCACTCCGCCGCTCCTCGCGCAGCGTTGGGAATTGGGCGCCGGCGGCGCCGGCACCTTTTACACTTCGAAAGAAGTCTCCGCCGGCAGCCTCAAAGCCAACGCCGGATTCAAGTCCGGCTGGGGCGCCACGGGTTGGATCGGCAACGATATCTCTAACCTCGTCAGCGGCGAGATCCGCTACATGTACCAAGCCAATGATCTAAAGCTCGAGAGTGGCGGCACGACTTACACCTTCGGCGCGAAATCCCACAGCATCCACTACGATTTCCTCCTTCACGCCGCTCCCCGGAACGCCAAAGTCCGCCCCTTCCTGGCCTTCGGCGCCGGCATGCGTGGATACACGGGCACGGGCAGGGAGGTCGCGCTGCAGCCGTTGAGCAACTTCGCCTTCCTCACGAAAACCTCCGAATGGGTACCGCTTGTCAGCCTCGGCGCGGGCATCAAGTTCATCCCGTCGAAGCGCCTCGCTTTTCGCGCGGAGTTCCGCGACTACTTGAGCCCGATTCCGTCGCAGGTCATCACGCCCGCTCCGGGCGCCAAGATCTCCGGCTGGTACCAAAATTTCGTCGCTCTCTTCGGTGTCTCCCTGCGCTTCTAAGCCGAAGCGCCTGGGGTAGCATAGGCATTCATGCCTGAGAAATGCGCTATCTGCGCAACGCGACGTCCGAAACGCTACTGTCCTGGACTGCGCGCCGATATCTGCCCGCAATGCTGCGGCCAGGAACGCGAAGAGACCGTCGCCTGCCCGCTTGATTGCTCCTTCCTCCGCCAAGGCCGGGAACACGAGAAGTTGCGCGAGCTAAGCGCCAGCGAGATCCCGCATCCCGAAATCGTCGTTAAGGATAATTTCCTCCGCGATCAGGAGTTTCTCGTTCTTATCGTGGCTTCCGCCTTTGCCGAGGCCGTCGCCCGCATCGACGGCCTCATCGACAACGATTGCCGCGAAGCGCTCGCCAGCCTAGTCCAATCCTACAAGACCCTGGGCTCGGGCCTCATCTACGAAGCCAAGCCGAACAACCCGCTCGCCGCCGCCCTTCATGAGTTGATCCAGCTCCGTGTCTCGGAAATGCGCCAACGGGTTCACCAGCAGACCGGCGTCCAGTCGATTCTCGATTCCCACATTCTTGGCGTCCTGGTGTTCTTCCAACGTATGGAGCTACAGTTGAACAACGGCCGCCGCCGGGGCCGCAGTTTCCTCGACGGCGTACTCGGTTTCGCACCCGTCCCCACGCAGCCACCCGGACCGCCGGCGATTTTGTAGTCCACCGGCGCGTCATCCTGCGAAACTATTCTTATGACAACGGGTGTCGCCGTGTTCGCTCACGGTTCGAGCGTCGAAAGCGCCAACGAAGAAGTCCGCATAGTCTCGAAGTCGATCGCCAACGATCCGAACTTTCCATTAACGGTTACTTGCTTCCTAGACGGGGGCAAGCCGGATTTACCAGCCGCCGTCGAACACTTACTCAGCCAAGGCGCGACGAAGATCCTCATCGTCCCGTACTTTCTCACCACCGGTCTCCACTTGAAGCGCGATCTCCCAGAGCTAATCCGGCAAATCCAAGCCAACCACCCCGGCCTTCCCATCGCGGTCACGCCCCCCTTGGACGGCCATCCCGCGCTGAGCACGATCCTGTTGGACCGCGCCCGCCAAGGAGTATCCAATTGGCCCTCGTAGAACACAAAGCGATCCTGGAGCAAGTCCACGACGTTGGTCCCCAAATCCGCCTCTTTCGCTTCGTGATTCCAGACCTCGCCCACTTTGATTTCGCGCCCGGCCAATGGGTCTCGCTCTTCGCGGAAATCGGCGGCAAAAAAATCACACGAGCCTATTCGCTCGCCTCGGGACCCGATAACAATCGCTTCGAGATCTGTCTAAACCTCGTGCCCGATGGCCATTTCACTCCGTTCTTATTCTCCTTGCAACCAGGCGATTTCGTATCGATGAAAGGCCCAGTCGGTAATTTCACGCTACGCGACCCCCAACGCGAATCGATCTTCGTCGCCACCGGAACCGGCGTCGTTCCCTACCGCGCGATCCTACGCGCGCCGCAATACCTGCCCTCCGGCGCTCCGGCCACGCTCCTTTTCGGCGCACGCTACGAAGCGGGACTCATGTTCCACGAAGAATTCGCCGCTCTCGCCGATGAGTATCCAAACCTCCGCTATATCCCCACCGTCACCCGGCCAACCGACGCATGGCAAGGCCAGACCGGCCGCATCCAGCCCCTGCTCTGGGATCTACTCGGCGCGGAGACCTCGGCCGACATCTACATCTGCGGCCTCAAGGAAATGGTCGACGACGTACGCGAGCAACTGAAGCTCCGCGGCTTCGACCGCAAACAAATCATCTACGAGAAGTACGACTAGCATGCAGATCAGCAATTCGCGCCTCATGGCCCTCGCTGGTATCGGCCTGATCGTCTTCGCCATCACCGCGTTTTTACTTGTGCAGGTAATGCCCGACCCCATGCGGCCCTTCGATTACCTCGTCTGCGGCGCCGTGTCCACGCTCGTTTGCCTGCTCGTCATCTGGCTCCTGCTCATGCGCGAGACCGGCCAGGAAAAAGATCTTCTCTTCAAGCGCCGCGCCAAAAAGCCAACCGAAGACTAACGCGCCAACAAGTGCTTCTGCACTTTGCCCAGCGCATTGCGCGGCAAGCTCTCCACCAAGACGAAAGCCCGCGGCATCTTGAAGCTCGCCAACGCCGACGCACACCGCGCCCGCAACGCGTCTTCATCCCAAGCGGCCCCCATCCGTTTCACCACGAACGCAACGGGCACCTCGCCTTTCGCCGCATCCGCCCTGCCCGCGACGGCCACCTCGGCGATCTCCGGCTGCTCCAGCAGAAACTCTTCGATCTCGCGCGGATACACGTTGAATCCGCCGGAGATAATCAAATCCGATTTCCGCCCCTCCAGCGTCACATAGCCATCCGCGCCGATGCTCCCCACGTCGCCCGTACGAAACCAGCCATCCACGAAAGCCGCCTCCGTTGCCTCCGGCTTCCGCCAATACCCGGCGCAGACGTTCGCGCCCTTCACCAGAATCTCGCCGCTCTCCCCGTCTTGCCGCAACGAAATTCCCGGCAGCGCCGGACCCACGCTCCCGGCGCGCCGCTCACCGTGGTACGGATTACTCGCGATCATCAGCGTCTCCGTCATCCCATAGCGCTCGAGAATCGTCTGGCCAAACTTCTCGCGGAAAGCCTCGAGCACCTGTGGCGCCAGTGGCGCGGAGCCCGAAACGAAAAGCCTCGCCGCGACACGGCTCTCCCACTCCAGCATGCGCACGTACATCGTCGGAACGCCAAAGAACACCGTCGGCGCAAAGTCCTGAAACTCGGCCTCCGTCGCCTTTGACTCAAAGCGTTCGAGCAGTCTCATCCGCATCCCGCTCAACAGCCACGCATGAAGCCCATTTCCCAAGCCGTGCACGTGAAACAGAGGCAATGCGAGCAGAAGCCGGTCGGCCGCCGTCATGCCCCACGCCGCGCAAATAGTCATCGCGTTCGCGGCGAAGTTGTTATGCGTCAGGATCGCGCCCTTGGACGCGCCGGTCGTGCCCGACGTATAGACCAAGCAAGCTGGCGAATCGCCTCCTAGCTCCTCGGGGAAAACCGGCCGGGATTCCTCGAAAGAATCCCACTCGCCACGCAAGTCCTCCACCGTCAGAAACAACTTCGGCCCGGCGTCTTGAAGAATATGCGCCAGCTCGCGTTCGCGATACAGGATGTTCACTGGCACGAAGATCGCCCCCAGCTTCAGCGTCGCGAGATACAAATCGATCATCTCGACGCGGTTCGCCAAGTACACGCCCACACGGTCGCCATACGCGATTCCCTTCGAAGCCAGCCAGCGCGCCACGCGGTTGCTGCGCCGTTCCAAGTCCCCAAACGTGTACGTCGCCCCTTGCCACTCGAGCGCGGCCTCTTGCTCCCGTCCAAGCAGGGAATGGTCGAAAAGGTGAAAAAGATGCAAGCCTAGGATTTTATCGCGGCACTAAGAAAGCGTGGCGAAGAAGAAGAAACTCGCTAGCGCCCCCACGCCAACCATGCCCACGCTCCATACCATGAGCCAATAGAAAAGCTTGTTCCGCGCGGCCTCGTCCTTCACGCCCGCAACCGCGATCGCCCCAATCGTCGACAGCGGTGAGACGTCCACCAGATGACTGCCCAGAATCATCGACGACACCAGGGAAAGCGGATCCGCGCCTAACTGCGCCGCGAGTTTCGGCGCCAACGGCAAGAAGGCCGGCAGCACCACCCCGGACGTGCTGCTATATGTTGAAATCGCCCCTGTAACCAGGGCCGCCACGGCGTGCACGCTATGCGGCGTCGATACCTGAGCGATCCATTGCGAGAACAAGTCCATACCGCCCGTCTTCTCCAGTAACGCGATCAGCATCGTTACGCCGCAGATCATCAAAACGACGTTCCAGGGCGTCTTTGCAATCGATGGCCCTTCGGGCGCCGCGCCGCTAGTCGATAGCAACAGCGCGCCCGTGAAAGCCGCCAGCCCGATCGGAATTTTCCAAAGCAACGCGCCCAACAAGAGGCCACTAATCACGCCCATGGTGAGCCAGTGCCGCCAATTCGCCGGGAGCGTTTCCTCCGCCATCGCCGCGGCGGCGCCAGGCGCCAGCGCGGAGCCGGGCGCCGCCGCGCGGCCACGTAGAAGCTTCCCGCCCCCAAGCAGAAAGAACGCAATTCCCGTTAACGCCAGATGCGCCCAAAGGTTACGCAGGAAGATCTCCCACTCATGTCCCGCCAGCCCGGCGCCAGAGAGCACGCCGCCGCAAACGACGCCAACCGGGCTCACCGGCGAAAGATTCCCCGCGTTCACGCCCATCCCCGTCAAAACGGTCATCAGCAAGAGAGGAATGCCAAAGCGTTCCGCGGAACGAATCGCCAGCGGCATCAGCAGCGCCGTCGCCGTCACCGCTCCGGCACCCAAGCTGGAAAGAATCCCGGCCAGCAGGAAAAACGCCGCCGCCACCCAACCCAGATTCCCTCGCGCCAGCCGAATCAGCCGTTGGGTCAATAGTGCCAGAGTGCCGTTCAACTCCGCTTGCGTGAACAGCAACATCACCCCGCTCAAGGTCACGAACAAAGAGACCGGGAAGCCAGCGAGGATCTGCCCCGTATCCATCCCCGCGTAGCTTCCCAACGCCCACGCCATCGGTATTGCCACCAAGCCGATATTGAGCCGCGAGGTGCAGCTCAAGACGATCGCCGCTAGCAGCGCCGCCAAGGAAAGTAAGGCCAGATTCATGGGAACTGCCTGCGATTCTAAGGCATTCCCGGCGTTCGCACGCGAGCCGAAATGCATTAACCTACAAACTTGAGGTTGCATTGCTCAGGCCTGCACGGCCAGCTCTACTTCTGGGGACACGGAGCGGGCCGAGGAATTTCGGAATCCTTACGAGCGCTGGGCTTACAGTCGATACCGCGCAGGCAAGAGCTGAAGAACACTGTCGTTTGGTTGCCGGACAAGAGCCAAGAGAACGTGGAGGCCATCGACCGCAAAGCGCTTCCCTGTCCATGGACGTATTGGTGGTACGTCTACGACAACGCGCGCTTCCAGCGTAGCGGCGGCCACTCCGATGCGCTCGGCGACGACTTCCGCTACTGGCTTACCGTTACGCAGTTCGCCGAACGCCTGCTGGTGGAAGGAGCGTTTCTCCCCGGCATCGTTCGCGTCGAGCGCACCTGGCGCTCGATCTGGGAGCCTTTCTGCCTCGGCCCGAATCGCGATCTGTTCAACCGCCTCGTTGAGCTCATGCCCGATTCGGCGCGCGCGCTGAGCTTCTCCCGCCACGACGCTCCAGCGACGCCGCGCCGGGACCTCCTCACCGAGTTGCTCGGCGAAATGGTGAACAGCGGCGCGCGCCTCGCACCCGCCAAGGAGCAGCGCTGGGCCTCCGCCGGCAGTTATGGCCGCTGGCTTTCGAGTCTCTTTGGTCCATTCGAAACTCTGCAAGGCGAACCGAGCGTTCTTGCTCGCTTGGAGCGCGATCTCGCCTACTGGAAGGGCGGCATTCAAGCCGAAGCGGAGACCGGCGCCAAGCTGAAGATTCGGCTCCTGGAACCCGCGGGCGCTATCGAAGACTGGCGTATCGAAGTACGTTGGGTCTCGGCCTCCGGCGTGGAAACCGGCTTTGACGATTTGCCCGAACAAGAGGCCGGCGTCGCTTGGCGGCTCGCCGAAGAGGCCGCTCGCGTGTACCCGCATTTGTTAGCCCTCGGTCAATCGCAATGGTTGGGCGCCACGTTTCTGATGGGAGACGAGGTCCTAGGCTTTATGGACCACTGGGCCATCCTGCTGCGCGACGCGGGCTTCCTCGTCGAGGCCCCCGCATACTTTGAGGCCTCGCAACGCAAGGCGATTCGTCTCGAAGGGCGCATCCGGTCGGGCAAGGCCCCCACCGACACTCGCTTCAGCCTGGACGCGCTAGTGGAACTCGATTGGTCGATTAGCGTCGACGAAAACCTCTTGGGAATGGAGGAGATTACGGCGATGGCCGAACGGCGCGGTTCGCTGCACAAAGTTGGCGACAAGTGGGTGGTGGTCGACCGTAACTCCGTCGAAGCCGCGGCCCAGTTTCTCCGCCGCCAGCGCGACAAGCAGATGAAGATGCGCGAAGCGCTGCGCATGGCGCTAGGACTCATCCCCGTCGACGCCAGCATTGAATGGAATGGCGTAAAGGCCGACGGCTGGGTCAAGAAGTTACTACAGGAATTGAGTGCGGGTGACAAGGTGCGCGCGCTGCCCGCGCCCAGCGATTTACGCGGGGAACTGCGGCCCTATCAACTGCGCGGTTATTCCTGGTTGAGCTTTCTCACGAAATTCGGCCTTGGCGCGTGCTTGGCCGACGACATGGGACTCGGCAAATCCATCCAGACCCTGGCGCTTTTTCTAGAGCGCAAGCCGGTGCAGAAGACTCCCGCGTTGCTCATCTGCCCGACATCTGTGATTGGCAACTGGCAGCGCGAGGCGCAACGCTTCGCTCCCACCCTGCGTGTACTGGTCCATCACGGCGCCACTCGCACCAAGAGCGACAAGCTACTGGCCGAAATCCAGGATTACGACGTGGTAATCGCCAGCTATGCCCTCGCTTTTCGCGACGAGAAGCTATTGCGCCCCATCGAGTGGGATGGCCTCGTGCTGGACGAAGCGCAGAACATCAAGAACAGCGAGGCCAAACAAAGCGTCGCGATCCGGAGCTTCAACGCGGGCTACAAGATCGCGCTCACGGGCACTCCCGTCGAGAATCACGTCGGCGATCTGTTCTCTTTGATGCAATTCCTGAATCCCGGCCACCTGGGCGGCGCGACCGATTTTAAGCGGCGCTTCCAACAACCGATTCAGAAACGCGGCGACGCTAGCGCCGGAACCTTGCTGAAGAAACTCACCGCGCCCTTTCTCTTGCGCCGTCTCAAGACCGACCGCGCGATCATCGCGGACCTGCCCGACAAGCTCGAGATGAAGGTCTTCTGCAAGCTCACCAAGGAGCAAGCGCGCCTCTACGACGACGTAGTACGCCAGCAGTTCGCGCAGATTTCCCAACAGAAGGGCATGGCGCGCCGCGGTTCCATTCTGGCGACTCTGCTAAAGCTCAAGCAAGTCTGTAATCATCCCTCGCAATTGCTGCGCGACGGCGGCGCCGTCGCCGGCCGTAGCGGCAAGCTGCTCCGCCTGGAGGAAATGCTCGAAGAAGTTCGCGAAAACGGAGAGAAGGCGCTGGTCTTCTCGCAATTCTCGGAGATGGGCGAAATTCTCCAGAAGCATCTCCACGCGAAGTTCAAGGAGCCCGTTCATTTCCTCTTCGGCGGCACCAAGCGTGAGAAGCGCGACGAGATGGTGGAATCGTTTAATGATCCGTCGGGGCCCGGCATCTTCGTATTGAGCCTGAAGGCGGGCGGCACCGGTCTCAACCTCACAGCCGCGACCCACGTCTTTCACTTCGACCGCTGGTGGAACCCCGCCGTCGAAAACCAAGCCACCGACCGCGCGTATCGCATCGGGCAAACCAAGCAAGTGGAAGTCCACAAAATGCTCACCATGGGTACCCTGGAAGAGCGCATCGACCTGATGTTGGAACACAAGAAGCAGCTCGCCGAGAAGATCGTGGACGGCGCGGAGACCTGGCTGACGGAAATGTCGAACGACGAACTCCGCGAACTCTTCGCGTTGAGCGAGGACGCCCTTGCCGGCTAGCCGCATCCGCAACCCCCATCTCGCGGAGCTCTGGCGCGCCGAAGTCGAGAGCTTCCCCATCGGCGAGGCGCGGCTCCAGCAGGGACACACGTACTTCTTGCGCGGCGCCGTGCGCGACTTGACGGGTAAGCCCGGACGTTTGGACGCCAACGTTCAGGGGAGTCAAGAGGAGCCTTACATCGTTCGCATTGGCATGGATCTCTTCGCGCCCGAACCGTGGTCCCGCCTGGAACAGTGGCTCGACAGCAACGATTGGGACAAAAGCGAACTCGAGAAGGGGCACATCTCCATGGCCCTGTCGATGCAGCTCGAGCAACTCGGCGTGCACCTGATTCCGCGCAAGTACAAGGAACTCCGCACGGATTGTACTTGTCCCGACTGGATGCGCCCCTGTAAACACGTTATCGCCGTTTGCTTTGCCTTCGCGTTGGAGATCGAACACGATCCACAAGTGCTACTCCGGCTGCGGGGCGGCAATCTCGGCGCCGCCGCGCCGGCCACAGCCGAGCCAAGGGAAGGATCTATCGAACGGCGCGAAGAATTGCGCCCGCAAGACACGCCTTTCTGGTCGCCGCCCGGATCGCTGGAAGAATTAAGCGTCGAGATTGGTTTGCCGGAAGAGAGCCGGCCCAAGCGCTATTGGCAGCGCTTAGGGCCGCTCCCCTTCTGGGGCGGCAGCTTCGATCTCTCGCCGGTGCTCCGCCCGCTTTACGAGGAGGTCAAGACCTCGCGTCTGCGTGGCGCGACGGACGCCCTTGACGGCAGTCTGGACGCCGCGAAGGGCCGTCAGAAATCGTAGCGGAACGCGAACTGCATCTGGCGCGGCGAATTCGCCTGTTGTTGAAAGCGCCCGAAAGCCGCGGTCGACGTGATGTTGGCGTTCGGGTCGATGAAGCGCACGGCGTTCGTCAAGTTATACGCCTCCGCGCGAATCTGTATCGTGTGTCCTTCGGCGAAGGGCATGCGGAAGCGTTTGTTTATCGCCAGATTGATATTGAACGTACCGTCCTGCCGGATCTGATTGCGCGGACCGCCCTCGCCCGGCAAGGAATAGTCGAAGTAGGTTCTAGCCGCCGCGGGATTCGTGAATAGATTCGGCGGCGCGCCGGTGTTCTTCGTCTTCGTGGGCACGGGTGCGGGAATCGCGCCGTTCTTCGGCACGGCGCGGCTGCCGACCTGCCAGTTGGTGGGCCACACGCCGCTGGCGGTGACGTTACGCGGTAGTTCCGTGCCCATCAGGAAGGTCTGCGAGACCGTCCAGCCGCCGATCAGGCCGTCGAGAAACGCGTTCGCGCCATTTCCGAATCGCTTGGCGCGCCCCGCGGGCAAGTCCCATACCAGGTTCGAGCTGTAGATGTGCCGCTGGTCGTAATCGGATACGGCGCGGGATTGCCGCGGCGCGAGCGGATTGATCAAGAAGCCCGTGAAGAGGCCCTGATCTTCCGCGCGGGAAGACATGTCGATGGACTTCGACCACGTCCAATTGAAGTCCGCCGTCATCGTGCTCCAGCGCTTCCGGACGGTAGCTTGCATCGAATGATAGTTTCCCGTGCCGAGCGAACTCAACGCGCTCAGCGCGGAGAACTGATCGTTGAACTGCGCGTTCGGCCCCAGGCTGCCGCAAGTGGGCGAGCAGAAGTTGTCGATGTCGCTCAACGCGGAGAGGAAGTCGTTCTGATTGTAGAAACGGTAGACCTGCTGGAAGATGTTCTGCGTCGCGCTGCGTCCACCGCCCGCGTAGGTTCCGTAAATGTTCTCAAAGAAAGGAATCGGGGCGATATTCGAGAAGTTACCACCAGCCCGGCGGTGCAGCACCATCTGACCGGCCGCCGAGAAATAGTCTTGGCCGCTCTTGGGGTCCGTTAGATTCGTTGGAAAGGCCAGATCACGCTGCAAGAGATTCTTGCGGGAGAGCGAGCCGACGTAGCCAACTTCAATGAACAAACCATCCTTGAACTCGCGCCCGACCGAGAAATTCTGCCGCATCACGTAGGGCATTTGAAGAGCGTCGTCGATCGTGCCCGTGACGTTGAAGTCCGCGCCGGGCGTGGCCGGGAACGTGGCGCGGGGCGCCGGGCGAACCAGTGAAGCGGGCACGTTATAGAAGCCCGTGTATCTTGGCGCATTCAGTACCGTCTGTTGGTTCGCCGGATTTGTAAACTGCTGCCGGAAGCCGAAGGCGTTCGTTTCGTACATGCCCGCCAGGGGCTGCCCAATGAGGTCGTAGAACATACCCCAGCCCGCGCGGATCGAGGTCTTGCCCGGGCCGCCGAACAGGAAGCGGCTCAAACGGTTACCGCCGTCTGGCGAATAAGCGAGCGCCACGCGCGGCGCGAGATTCTTCTTGTGGAAGGGATACATGGGCCGGCCTTGCGCGCTGGAGGCGAGCACGTAGGAAATGCTCCCCGCCCCCGCTTGGCTAAGGCCGCGGTCCGCGAGGCCTTGGCGCTTGTCGAACCACGCGCCGAGAGGCTGATTGGTGGAAAGCTGAAAACCGTCCGCTTCGTAGGGAGCGGGCATCAACGAATGGCGGACGCCGATATTCAGCGTAAGATTGCGCCGCAATTTCCAGGCGTCGTTGATGTACCACTCATACTCTTCGTTCTTGAACTTGCGCCGGATAAGCGCGCCTTGCGGCAGCGCCGTGCCGCTCAAGTCGAAGTTGTAGGTGCTGGTGACTTCGCTCACGATGCCCATCGTGATGGCGGCGGCGATGCCGAACTGCTGCGCGTCGGAGGGCAGGATGTCGCGCGGAAGGAGTTCCTCGCCCACGCCCCGCAGCCAGTTCACGTTGGTGGTGCCAAAGGTGAACGAGTTCGTGTTGTTGAAGCTTTGATTGTCGATCCATCGCAGCGTGCCGCCGACGCGGACATCGTGCTTGCCCTTGGTCCAAGCGAAGTCCTGGCGAATCTGATGCACCGGAATCGTGCGCCCCGCTTGCGTGGACGTGGCGAACGGATCGTCGATAAAGCGGAACGTCACGTAGGGGCCCGTTAGTTGTCCGGTCTGCTCGAAGCTTCGGCGCGTGAGTCCGTAGTTGAAGGTGCTGATCAAATTCGGGCTCAGCACGGCGGTGTGCCCGATCGCGTAGCCTTTCGCGTTTTCGAGATTGACGCTGGCCGGATCTTGCCCTGGGAACTGAGGAGCGTCGTTCTCGGTATCGTTCTGCAAGTTGCCGCGGAAGAAGAAGCTATGCTTCGCGTTGGGTGTGAAGTCCCATCGCGTGATGTAGGTGTTTTGCCTCATGTTAATCGGCGCGCTGAAGCGGTAGCCGACGGTGTTCAGGCCGTCGCCGGCGCTGAAGTCGTTCGCCCGCGGATACACTTCGCGAAAGAGCCGCAGAACGTTCTCGCTGGTGCCGATGCCCGCCGGGTCCGAGGCGCGCAGTTGGGCCGCGCTCACTTGGCGCACTTGGCGGTTGCTATCGGTGTACTGCAATATGCCTTCGCGCATAAGGTCGCTGGGCACGATCCGAAGTTCGGCTTGGTTGGAAGCGTCGCGCCGCGTTTCGAAATTGGCGAAGAAGAAGAGCTTGTTCTTCAAGATCGGCCCTCCGAGCCGGCCGCCCGGAACGTTGATGAGCAGCGGTGGCCGCTCGACGCCGGAGGAATTGAAGAAGTAGCGATTCGCCGCGGTGACGGTATTCCGGTGATACCAATACGCCGCGCCGTGGAACTCGTTGGTGCCACTGCGCGTGACGAGCTGAATCTGCGCGCCCGAGGAGCGGCCAAATTCGGCGGTAGCGCCCGAGGTGGTGGTGCGGAACTCCTGTGTGGAGTCGATGGTCGGCCGCAAAACGGCGAAGTAGGCGGCGCGGGTGGCCTGGCTATTCACGTCCATGCCATCGAGCGTGATGTTGGCTTGGTCGGCGCGCCCGCCGTTCACGGCGCCGCTGCGGTCGTCCCGGGCATTCACGTTCTCGACGAACGTTACGCCCGGCTGGAAGGCTAGAAGCTGCGTCAGATTCCGGGCAAACGACGGCAGCTCGAGAATGGATTTGCTGTTGATGACATTGCCTACGGTCGCGTCGGTGGTGTTGACTTGCGTTCCTTCGGCGCTTACGGAGATCGTCGTCGCCACGCTTCCCACGCGTTCGAAGCTCAGATTCTGCGTGGCGGGCCGCGCGACCTCCAAGGTCAATGCGCCAATCACGATTTCGTTGAAGCCCGCTGCCTGCGCGATCAATTTGTAGTCGCCCGGTTGAACTTGTACGAAGCGATAGAGCCCCTGCGCGTCGGTCTTGGTCTCGCGCGAAGTGCCGCGCTGCGTGTCCTCGATCCGGATCGTCGCGCCCGGTACGACGGCCCCGGAAGGATCGCTTACCGTGCCGCTGAGTTGCGTGAATTGTTGCGCCCAGGTCCCGAGCCCGAGCAGCGAAAGAAATGCGAGTCTGCTAATCATGCGCTTACTACCCCTTAGTGGTGGTGTAGCAAGCGCAATTCTGAACGGCTATGGATCCGGGACGAGAGAGCCGTTACGGCCCGCAATCGTCGCCGCTGGTCCCAAGCGAATGCAAAACGGGCGGACCTTGCGGCCCGCCCGTCTTGGTGGTTTAGGATTGTGCCGTTCGACTAGAAGTCGTAGCGGAAAGCGAACTGCATTTCCCGGGGCGTATTCAGAAGCCCCGTGTAGCGTCCGAAGGTCGGCCGCCGGCTGATATCGATTGACGGATCGAGGAAGCGAACCGCATTCGTCAGATTGTAGGCTTCCGCGCGAATCTGGATCGAGTGAGTTTCGCTCCAAGGCATGCGGAAGCGCTTGTTAAGCGCGAGGTTGATGTTGAAGGTCCCATCTTGCCGGATCGTATTTCTCGTGCCGCTTTGTCCGGGAAGCGTGTAGTCGAACGACGAGTATGCCGCATTGGCATCCGCGAATACGTTAGGAGGGCCGCCGATCTTGGTCCGCGTTTCCACGGGACGTTGTAGGCCGTTGGGGGTCGCCCTCGAAGTGGCATTCCAGTTGGTCGGCCACACGCCAGTTGCAAAAACGTCGGTCGGAAGCTCGGTCGCCATTTGGAAGGTCGGGCTCAATTGCCAGTCGCCAATGATGTAGTTCAGGAAGCTATTCACTCCGGAACCGATCTTCTTGCCCTTGCCGATCGGCAAATCCCAGACCATGATCGCGTTGTAGATATGACGTTGATCGTAGTCTGAAACCGCCCGGCGCTGCTTAGGATTGAACGAGTTGATCAGAACGCTTGAAAACGCCGCGGCGTTTTCCGCGCGCGACCCCAGGTCGATGGACTTAGACCAGGTCCAATTGAAGTCCAGCAACAAGCCTTGCGAAAAGCGCTTGCGAGCTGTCGCCTGCATTGCGTGGTAGCTGGCCGTTCCCAAGGAACTCCAGCCGGCCAGCGCCGAATATTGAGGACTGAACTGCGCGTTGCGCCCACGGACCGAACAAGGTCCGGGAGCGCAGAACGCGTCAATATCCGCTAGAGCGGAGGTGAAGTCGTTCGGATAAAAACGCGCGACATCTTGATAGATGTTTTGCGTAGCCGTACGCCCATTGCCCGCCCAGGGGGAATAGAAGTTCTCAAAGAACGGAATCGCGCCGAGCTGCGCCACGGGAACGCGATTCTTCACCGCGAGCGCCATCGCCGACGCCGCTTCAAAGTAAGTTTGCTGGCTTACCGGATCCGTCGGATTGGTTGGCATGGCCAAATCGCGCTGCAAAAGATTCTTTCGCGACAACGAACCGACATAGCCAACTTCGATAAACAGTCCATCCTTAAACTCCCGGCCAATGGAGAAGTTCTGACGCATCACGTAGGGCATCTGGAGATTGTCGTCGATTGAATTGGTAATCGCGAAGCTTCCGGCGCCACTGATAGGCGGCGTGGCCGGGAAGGTCTGGCGTACGGGCGTCGGCAGCAGGCCCGCCGGTATCGAATCGAAACCGGTGAAGCGAGGCGCGGTGGCCGAAGTTACCGTGCCGGAGGGCACGGGGAGATTCGTTGCCAGGCCGAAGGCGTTGACATCGTAGAGGGCGGTGAGAGGTTGACCGATAATGTCGTAGAACATTCCCCACCCAGCGCGAATCGAGGTCTTGCCAGGCCCGCCGAAGAAGAACTTGGCCAATTTACTGTCCGAATTCGGGCTAAAGGCTAAAGAGGCTCTCGGAGCGAAGTTCGACTTATGGTACGGATAAAGCCCCCTCGATCCCGGCTGACCAACTGGAATGTAGCTGATTCGCCCGGCGCCCTCTTGGCTCAGACCGCGATCGGCAAGACCTTGGCGGGCGTCGAACCATTGCCCCAGCGGGATGTTCGAACTCAACTGAATTCCGTCCCGCTCGAACGGCGGGGGCATTAAGGAGTGCCGCAGGCCTAAATTCAAAGTGAGGTTCTTCTTGAGACGAATCGCATCTGAGATGTACCATTCGTACTCTTCGTTCTTGAAGTTCCTGGTCACCGGAGCACCTTCGTTCAGGAAGCTGCCGTCGATGTTGTAATTGATGCGGCGCGTTGCGTCGGAGATAATGCCAGCCACGGCGACAAATGCGGTCCCGAAAAGGTTGCGGTCGCCGGCCGAAACATCGGCGGGCGTGATGTCGCTACCGGAACCACGAAGCCAACTCACGTTCGTAAGCGCGCTGGAGAAGCTGCGGCCGAAGTTACGCGAACCGTTGTTGATCCAACGCATCACGCCGCCTAAGCGGACATCGTGACGGCCCTTTGTCCAGGCGAAATCCTGCGTAATTTGGTGCACGGGAATCTGGCGGGACAATCCCAACGAAGTCCCTTGGATTGGAGAGATGCCGCGGAACTCAACCCATTGTGAGGTGCGGACGCCCGTATTCTCGAAGCTTTGGCGCGTGAGGCCATAGCGGAAGGTGCTGATCAAGGTAGGCGTAATCGTGGCAGTGTGTCCGATCACGTAGCCCTTGGCATTCTCCAAACGCACGCGATTTGGCGGCTCGCCGGGAAACTGCGGATCGAAGCTCCGCCGGTCGACTTGCAGATTGCCACGAAAGAAAAAGTTATGAGCGGAGCCGAGGTTATAGTCCCACTTTGAAATATAGGTGTCTTGCTTGGCTTGGATCGGATACGTAAAACGATAGCCTTGTGTATTAATGCCGTCACCGGCGGTGAAATCGTTCGGAGCGGGATAGCGTTGCATAACCTGCAATGCCGCTTGGCTAACGCCAATGCCTGCCGGATCTATGCGGCGGATATCCGCCGGACCAATACTGACGGTTTGGCCGGCGGTATTGCGGTAGCCGATGATTCCCTGGCGCAGGTTTAAGCTGGGAACCGTCCGTAGAACGCTACTCTGGCTCGCATCCCGGCGGGTTTCGTAGTTCAAGAAGTAGAACAATTTGTTCTTTACGACCGCGCCGCCAACCCGTCCACCTGGGATGTTGATCAACAGCACGGGACGCTTCACTGACGAAGCGTTCAAGAAGTACTCATTGGCGGCGGTGATCGTGTTGCGGTGGTACCAGTAGACCGCGCCACGAACGTCGTTGGTGCCCGAGCGGGTAACCAATTGAATCTGCGCGCCGGACGAACGGCCGAACTCGGCGGTAGCTCCAGAGGTCACCGAGCGGAACTCCTGCGTGGAATCAAGCGTGGAGCGAAGGACCGATGTGAATGGTCCGCGTGAGCTTTGCTGGTTCACGTCCATCCCGTCGAGAGTGACGTTGGCTTGGTCCGCCTTGCCTCCATTAACGCTTCCGTTCCGGTCATCCAGCGTGCCGCCGCCTTGGCCGTTATTGCCATTGATGCTCGTAACGCCCGGCTGGAAAGCCAGCAGCCCCGCAAGATTTCGCGCAAACGAGGGAAGTTCTAGAATTGCGGTCGTGCTGATGACGTTACCGACGCTAGCGTCGGTCGTGTTGACCTGCGTACCTTCCGCGCTAACGGAGACTACCGTCGTGGTCGCGCCCACTTTTTCGAAAACCACATTCAGAGTGGATGGCTTTGAGACTTCGAGCACGACATTGTTGACGATCACGTCGTTGAAGCCCGGTGCTTTCGCAGTCAGAGAGTAGGTGCCCGGCTGGACTTGAACGAATTTGAAGTTGCCCGTCGAGTCGCTCTTGCCTTCCCGAGACAAGCCGCGATCTTTATTTTCCAGTCTGAGTTCCGCGTTGGGAACGACGGCTCCTGACGGGTCGCTGATGGTTCCGCTCAGTTGTGTGAACTGCTGAGCGATGGACGAGAAGCAGAATAGCGAGAGCGCAAGCAGTACGCCTGCCCACTTTTTATGCATTGAATACACCCCTTTCCCTGGGTCGTGTCATTCTTGTGACACGTATCGTATCTATCCGGTTTACCAAATAGGCTAAACCGTGTCCAGCCCGGCTAGCCCGCTTATCTTATAGAAAAAATTAATGAAAGAGGCCCTCTAGATTCCTCCTGCGAGTCGATAAGCACCTCAGGAAGGCGGCCAAGCCTGCCTTCGGCACAGCAGTGGAATCTGGAAAGGATTGATAATGAAGAACTTCATGACTATCGGCCTGGGTCTCGCCCTCGCCTTCGGCAGCATCGCCGCCGTAGCCTCCGAGAACAAGAAACCGGCCAAAAAGGACCAAGTCGAAAAGAAGGACGAACACAAGGATCCGCACCACAAGGACGACAAGAAGCCCAAGAAAGACCACTAGACCATAAGGCTTTCTTATGCTGGACGGCGTGCTTCCCATCTAGAAGCGGGCGCGCCGTCTCCGCCCTAACTTTTCGTCAACGCCATAGCAACGCCGTCCGCATACGCCCGTATAGCAGACATGCCCGGCTCCTTCACTGGCGTTCTTGACGAAATCCGCACCGCTCTCCGCGGCTTCCTCGCCTCTCCTCTGTTTACCACCGTCGCCGTTCTCTCGTTAGCCCTCGGCATCGGCGCCAACACCGCCATCTTCTCTCTCATCGACCAGGTCATCCTCCAGCCCCTGCCCGTCAAGCGCCCCGGCGAACTCGTCCAGATCTTCCAGCAGGGCAGCCACTACGGCTCCAACTCCGGCCCCCGCATGACGTCCTATCCCATGTACAAGGACTTCCGCGACGCCTCCCCCGTTTTCGACGGCGTCCTCGCCCGTCGCGAGCTCGGCATGACCGTCACCTTCAACGGCGCCGCCGAACGCACCCAAGGCGAACTCGTCTCCGGCAACTACTTCGAAGTCCTCGGCGTTAAGCCCCACCTCGGCCGCGTTTTCACCCCAGACGACGACAAAACCAAATCCGGCCACCCGCTCGCCGTTCTCTCGTACGACTACTGGCAGACCCGCTTCGCCTCGGATCGCGCCATCCTCAACCAGCAGATTCTCGTCAACAATCACAAACTCACCGTCATTGGCGTCTCGGCCCCAGAGTTCTTCGGCCTCGATCCCACGCGCACCGTCGCCGTCCGCGTTCCCATCTCCATGAAAGTACAGATGACCCCCAGTTGGGACGATTACGACAATCGCCGCTCCCGTTGGGTCCAGGTCTTTGCCCGCCTAAAGCCTGGCATCTCCCTCGAAACCGCGCAGGCGCAACTCCTAACGCAATTCCGCGCCATTCGGGCCGAAGAGGTGAAGGACGCCGCCTTCGCCCGCGCCAGCGACTACTCCAAACAGCAGTTCCTCAAAGGCACGATCCACCTCGAACCGTCCGCCAACGGCTACTCCGGCCTCCGCCGCCAAGTCGCGCAGCCTCTTTGGATCCTCATGGGCATTGTCGGCTTGGTCCTCATGATCGCGTGCACGAATGTCGCGAATCTCTTGATCGCCCGCGCCTCCGGCCGCCGCAAGGAGTTCGCTGTCCGTGTCGCCCTCGGCGCCAGCCGTTGGCGCTTGATGCGTCCGCTACTCGTCGAAAGTGTTCTCTTAAGTTGCCTCGGCGGCACGCTAGGCCTCCTCCTCGCCATCGGCCTCAATTCGCTCCTCATCAGCTTCATGCCGCCTTCCATCACGCCCTACCGCGTCTCGGCCGGCCTCGACCTTCGCGTGCTCGGCTTCACCTTCGGCGTCGCGTGCCTTACCGGCGTGCTCTTCGGTCTCTTCCCCGCCTTCGGCGTCGCGAACACGGACGCCGCCCCCGCGCTCAAGGAAGAAGGCCGCGGCATGTCCGCCGGTGGCCGCGCCTGGATTCGCAAGGCGCTGGTTGGCGTGCAAGTGTCCCTCTCGATCTTGCTGCTCATTGCCGCTGGCCTTTTCGTGCGAACCCTGCAAAATCTCAAGCTCGCCGACACCGGCCTCGAACTCACCCGCCTAGTGTCCTTCCAAGCGGACCCCAGCGCCGTCGGTTACGACTCCGTCCGCATCAAGACTTTCGCCCGCGATCTCAAGGCGCGCCTCGAAGCGACACCCGGCGTCACCCGCGCCAGCGTCGCCACCGTCGCCAAGATGTCCGGCAACGAGTGGGACATGTCCACCCAGGCCGAGGGCTACAAGCACGAAGCTGGCCAGATCCCCAGCCCTTACTACGACGCCGTAACGCCCGGCTACGTCGAAACGATGGGCATGAAGATCATCGCCGGCCGCGACTTCCGCGACTCCGACGCCCACACACTTACGTATCCCGAGAAGCCCGACCCCAACGTCCGCTTTCAGGCCTATCGCGTCTGTCTCATCAACAAGAAATTCGCCGACAAGTTCTTCGCGGGCCGCAATCCGATCGGCTACCACATCGGCACCGGCGGCGACCCCGGCACTCCCACCGACATCGAAATCGTCGGCGTTTTCTCCGACGCGAAATACATGAACCTCCGCGACGAAGTCCCCTACCAAGTCTTAGTCCCTTACTACCAACTCGCCAACAACCCCGGGATCGTCGCCTACGTCCGCACCACCGCGGATGAGAGCGCCTCTTATGCCCAAATTCGAGCCACCGTCAAACAGATGGACGCCCAACTCCCCATCTACGGCCTCCGCAGCTTTGAAGACCAGGTCAACATCATCCTCTCCACCGAGCGCATGATGAGTTTCCTCGCCTCCATCTTCGGCGTCATCGCCACCATCCTCGCCGCCATCGGTCTCTACGGAGTTCTGGCCCTAAGCGTCGCCAAACGCCAAAAAGAAATCGGCATCCGCATCGCCCTCGGCGCGGAAAGCCGTAGCGTCGTCGGTCTGGTCTTGAGCGAAATCGTCGCCCTCATTCTCGGCGGCATTCTCGTAGGCGTTCCCGCCGCCATCGGCCTCTCGAAGTACTTGGAATCCCAACTCTATGGCATGAAGGCCACGGACCCAGTCACCTTCGCCCTCGCCGTCTCCGCCTTGATCGGCGTCGCGCTGCTCGCCAGCTACTGGCCCACCCGCCGCGCCACCAAGGTCAACCCCATCGATGTCTTGCGCTACGAGTGAAGACCCCACGCGAATGGCCGCGACTCGCGCTCCAGGAACACCACCGCTTATCTTGACGGCGCCCGCCGCCATGAATAGCCAAGCCGCCTAGCCGCCGGACTTCCCCAACACCTTCTCCGCCGCCCACTCAAAGTAAGTCCGCTGATACTCCGGCCCGCTCCTCTTCCGCAGCGCCAACCGCAACGCCGCCCGCACATCCTCCGGCGCCTTGCCCAAGTGCCAGATCGCCGCCGCCGCCGTCATGCGCTCCGTCGCATCCTCGCTCGCCAACACGTCCCGTAGCACCGAGTACCCAGCCTCGCTTTCGCCATTGCGGCAAAGGGCTTCCGCCGCCGCTACCCGCACGGAGTTGCTCGCGTCGCGGCACATCGCCCGCGCCGTCTCCGCCTCGTATTTCCCGTTCAATAACCCAATCGCCGTCCAGTAACGCACCGCTACGTCCTCGCTGCGCGCGTCGCCTTTTCCTTCCGCCGCCGCCAAAGCCGCCCGCGCGTCCACGCGCCTTCCAATGTTCTTGCGCATCTCCGCTTCGGGCCACAAGCCCCGGTCTCCGATCCGCAGCATCCAGTCCCGCATCGCCGCGCCCAAACTTCGCTGCGCCGCCCGCCCTTCTGGCCGCCCCGCGAGATTCCGCAACTGCAACGGGTCCGTGCGCAGATCGTAAAGCTCTTCCGGCGCCTTCGTTTTCGCCAGCAGTTGCCTCTCCGCCGGTTGCGCGCCACGCTCTTCCTCGGCCGCCCGCAACGCTTTCCAAACGTCCGCCACTTCCGAATACGCCCCATGTTGCAACACCGGCCGGTGCGGCAGATAGTTCCGGATGTACTGCCAACGCCCATCGAACGCCGTCCGGCTCATCTCGATCTCTTCGTCCACGCGGTCGCGCGCCGCGAACGCCACCCGCCGCTCTGCCTTCGCATGCGCGCCGAGAAACGCCTGCCCCTGCATGTATCCGGGCGCCGCGATTCCCGCCAGACTCAACGCCGTCGGCGCGAAATCGACGAAGGTCACCAGCCGCTTCGTCACCCCGGCTTTGGCGCCGGGTCTGCGAATCAATAGTGGCACCCGCAAGCCAGTCGAGCTATGCAAGAAGCGCTTCCCGCGCGGCAGCCCCGTGCCGTGGTCCGAGTAGAAGAACACCACGGTTTCCCGCCCGAGGCCATCCTCTTCCAGCTCGCGCAGAATCTCTCCCACGCGCCGGTCCATAAGCGTTACCTGTGTATAGAGCGCCGCCAATTGATTTCGCACCGCCGGCGTATCCGGAAAGTACGGCGGCACTCGCAACTTCGCGCCATCGCTCCGCAGTTCCGCTGGCAGATTCGCCTGTCGCTTCGCCAATTCCGCCGCGTCATAGCGAATTTGGCCCTGGTGCGTAAGCATGATGTTAAACACCGAAAAGAAAGGCTGCCCCTTGGCGCGCTTCCGCCAATGCGCCCGGTCGCTCGATTCGTCCCAGCAACCCTTCGGCGCCGCGAAGTTGTAATCCTCCTTCACGTTGTTGCTAGTGTAGTAACCCGCCTCCCGCAAATATTCGGGGAAACAACGCGTCTCCGGTGGCTTCTCGATCACGCCCCGCAAGTGCATAGATCCCAACGAATGCGCGTACTGCCCCGTGATCAAACAACTCCGCGACGGCGAACACACCGGCGCCGTCGAGTAAGCGTTCTCATACCGCACGCTCTCCGCCGCGAGTTTGTCCAAATTCGGCGTCCGTGCGTCGCGGTCGCCGTAACAACCCAGCAGCGGGCTCAAATCCTCGCAGGTAATCCACAAAATGTTCGGTCGCGCCACCAGCGCGCTCCGTGCACCGGCTCCATAAGCCCCCGCCAATAAATCCCGCCGCGTCATGGCACCACATCCTCTCTCCGCAAAAGCAAGTTCAACGCCCGGTTCGCCACGCGCGGCACATAAGTCGTCTTATTTCGCCGGTCCGTCTTCATCGTGCGCCAAGCCTCTTCGAGTCCCGGCAGCCCCGCGCTCAACTCGGGCCGCAGACTGAAGTGATTTGCCGCCAGTAGCCGCACCCATTCATCGTCGCTCTCCATCGCCGCGCGCATTACCGGCCAAGCCATCTCTCGCCGTCCCGCCGCAAGTCCAGCCTCAGCCGCCGCCACGCGTACCGAGGCGCTCGCGTCGCGCAATCCAGCTTCCAACGTGGCATCCTTGATCTTCGCCCCCAGCCCCACCAACGCCTGGTACCGCACCGCTGCGTCGTCGTGCTTCGCCGCCTTCTCCAAGTACGCCACATCCCCGGCTTCGCCCGCCTCGAGCGTCGCTCGCAACGCCCGCTGCAACGCCAATCCCGCTGGGCCTTCGAGAATCCGCATCCGCGAGCCCAATTCCTTCTCTCGCGCATACAACTCGGGTTCCGGGATCAGGCCCAGATCCCGCGTCGCCTCTTGCCACCGCACGCACTCGCGCCGCATCCGCCGCAGCGTCTTTTGCATCCGCGCCTCGCCCGCCAAATTGCGCATCTCATGCGGATCCGCCGCCGTGTCGTAAAGTTCTTCGACCGGTTTTCGTTCCGCCAAGAACTGCCGCACGCCGGGCAGTTCCATGCCCACTCTTCGGATCTCTTGCATCGTCGCGCAGCCCTCGGCCGAGTTCATGTATTGGTAGTAAGGCTTCTGCGCTTGATAGTTGCGCAGATACTTGAAGCGCTTGTCGCGCACCATCCGCGCCATTTCATAGCGCTCGTCCTGACGGTCGTGCGCCGCGTGCACATACTCGCGCGCCTGCCCGCTTGCTAGCCCACGCGCCAATAGCGAGCGTCCCTGCATATAGTCCGGCGCCCTCACTCCCGCCGCCTCCAGCATCGTCGGAGCCAAATCCAGAAAACTCACCAACTGCCCATCCACCGTGCCCGCCGGCTTTGCGCCGCGCAGCCAAGCCGGATAACGCATCAGCAAAGGCACTTGCGCCCCGCTATCGTAAAGCCAGCGCTTCGCCCGCGGCAGCCCGTTGCCGTGATCGCCGAAAAAACACACCAGCGTATCCTCGCGCAGTCCCGCCTCGTCGACCTCCCGCAGCAGCGCCGCCGCCTCGTGATCCACCGCGCTCATCAACTCAAACGTATGCGCGATCTCTTCGCGCACCGGCGCGGTATCCGGATAGTATGGCGGCGGCGCGATCTTCTCGCGCTTCTGCCGCTGTTCCGGACGCAGCTTCGCCGTCAGCTTCGCGTAAGCCTGCCCCCGAGCGCGCACCTGAAACTCATGCGTCTGCATGAAATTGAACACCGCGAAGAAAGGCTGCCCCGCCTTTCTCTTCTTCCAATGCGCCTGCGTGCTGTTCTCATCCCACGCGCCCGCGGGCGCCTCGAAGTTATAGTCCGTTTTGACGTTGTTCGTGCAGTAGTATCCCGCCTCCCGCAAATACTCGCTGAAACACCGGATCGGCGGTGGCAACTGAATCGTTGAGCGCATGTGCTGCGATCCCAACGTGCTGGCGTGCACCCCCGTGATGATCGCCGACCGTGTCGGCGCGCAAACCCCCGCCGTCGAAAACGCCCTCGTGTATCGCACGCCCTCGCGCGCCAATTGGTCGAGCGCGGGCGTCGACGCGTGCGCGCTTCCATAGCAACCCAGGCGGTCCGGCGAAGTATCCTCGCAAGTGATCCAAAGAATATTCGGCCGCCGCACGCCCTGCGCCGGCACTGAGCCCGCCAAGGCGCCGGCCGCCGCGCCCAATGCCTCTCGCCTGCTGATTCGCATCATCGCTAAAACAAGAACTTCAACGCGAACTGCAGATTCCGCGGCAAGCTCGCCCCCGTGTCGCCGATTACGCCAAAGTTCGCCGCGCCCAGGCTATTACCCGGCACGCCGAAATTCGGCGTATTCGTCACGTTGAAGAACTCCGCCCGGAACTGCAACGTCTTCTTCTCCGCCACCGCGAAGTTCTTGAACAACGAAAAGTCCAACTGCTTCCTCCCCGGCCCTTCGAGCGTATTGCGCCCCGTATTGCCCACCGTGTACAGCGGCTGCACCGCGAACGCCCCCGTATCGAACCATCGCGCCAAGCTGCGATTGTCTCCGCTCAGGCTCGGCCGGCGCAAGACATTCGGCCTGTCCCCGCTCCCGGTATTGGATTGCGCCGCGTTGTTCTGCACCGTGAACCACACGCCCGTTTGCAACGTCAGCACGCCGTTCACTTGCCACCCGCCCAGCGCCGCGCCCCGCAGGCCTTTAGCTTGCCGCCAGAATGGCAACTCGTAGTTCAACATCGCCGCCATCCTCTGCCGGATATCCAAGTCCGAGTTACCCCGCTCGATCTTCCGGTTGCTCGCCAGTTGGGGAAACGGCCCCGACCCCGGCTTGCCGCCGCCGATCACCGAATAGTCGTCGATCACGTGCGCCCACGTGTAATTCGCCTGAAAGTTAAACCCGTTCCGCAGCCGCCGTTCCACGGTCGACTGCAATCCCTGATACGCGCTATTCCCCCAACTTCCCGCCATGCCGATATTCTGCACGTTCGGGAACAAGCTCACGAAAGGACGCCGCGCCTGCACTGCTCCCGGCCCCGGCTCCGCTTGATTCACGTTGTAGCTGAAGTACTGCTTCCGTCCCAACACGCCGACGTATCCGGCCGTCATCACGAAGCCGCCCGGCAAGCCCTGCTGCAAGCTCAGGTTGTACTGATACACGTACGGGTTGCGCGTGTCCTGTGAGACTGTCGTCAAAGCCCCATTGGGATTGGTCGCCGATACGGGCGTCGGGGCGGGCAAGCCGTCCCGCAAGCGGTTATTGGCTTGCAGCGGCGTCGTATCCAGTTGCAGCAAGCTGACAAACGGCGGATTCCGCATCGCTGAGATCGTCCCGAAGTGCAACGCATAATAATTCATCCCAAAGCCGCCGCGCAGCACCGTCTGCGAGCCCAGCGTGTACGCGAACCCAAATCGCGGTACCCAGTTATTGAAGTCGCGCGGCACGCCCGCCGACCGCGACACCCCATCCCGGCCCGCTTGAATGATCTTGCCCGTGCGCAGATCCACGTTCGAGATTCGGTCCGCCACTTCCGTGAAGGGGCTGAAGTATTCGTAGCGGACGCCCAAGTTCAACGTCAGGCGCTTCGAAACCTTCCAATCGTCTTGAAAAAAGAACGCCGTCTCGATCGTCCGGATTCCCGGCACTACCAGATACTTCGAACGCGTCGTTTGGTTCGGCAGCCCCAGCAAGAACGAAGCGTAAGAATTCCCGCTGCGCGCCACCGCGTTCGTCGGATCGTTCGTCAAATTCGCATTGAAGTTGAACTGTCCGCGCGCCGTCGGCGATTGGAACGGGCTCACCTGCCGCCGCCGCAAATCCCCGCCGGTCTTGATCGTGTGCCCACCGCTGATGTAGCTCACGTTCCCCAGATACTGGAACACATTGTTCACGGTCACCGTCGGCGTAAAGCCCACGTCGCCCAATTGCCGGAATCCCGCTGGCGCGATGATGCTCAACCCGCTGCTCTCGTCGTCGAAGTTCACCCCGTTCAATCCGAAGTCCTGGCTCACGTTCTTCCCATAGTTCAAGTTCAAGTTCCGGTTCGCGAAGCGCGAGTATGCCGCCTTGGCCTCGATCAACAAGTTCGGCCGCGCCGCCAGCACGTAGTTCAAATGCAAGCCCTGCGCGCGCTGGCGGCTATCCCCCGCCGCCGCGTCCCCGCCCGCCCACACGCCGTTCACCGGTGGCAAGTTGCTTGGGATGAAGGTCGTCACATCGTTGAACGAGTAGCGACCATAGATCGTTTGCCGCGCCGAAAGCATGTGATCCACTCGCGCGTCGAACGTATCGTCGCGTTGCGTTCTGTCCGGGCTGTAGACGAAGTTGTTCGCCAGCCCTGCTCCGTTCGGGTCGGGATACAACGCGCTCAACCGCGCCGCCACCGGGTCCTGGCGAGTCGCCGGAATCGTGTCGTTCGGAAAGCGGTCCCGCACCGTCACGCCGGGCCGCGCGGGATCCACGCGCTGCGTCGCCGGATCGAACACCGGGTTCACGCCGCCGAAATTCCCTTGCTTCATCGCGGCCGTCGGCACGTTGTTCGCGTACGTGATCCCTTGCGCGATCTTTAGCCGCTCGTAGTCGCCAAAAAAGAAAGTGCGGTTCTTCCGTATCGGCCCCCCGATGCTGCCTCCAAACTGGTTCTGCCGGTAGCGCGGCTTCGGCCCCGACGTCGCGAAGAAGTTCCGCGCGTCCAGCGCCTCGTTCCGGAAAAACTCGAAGAGCGATCCGTGAAATTCGTTCCCGCCGCTCTTGGTCACCAGGTTGATCACCCCGCCCGAGGTCCTCCCAAACTCCGCCGAGTAAGCGCTCGTGATCACGCGGAACTCCGCCAGCGCCTCCACCGAAGGCTTCACGATCACCGTGCCGATGAACCTCTCGTTGTTATCGATCCCGTCGATCAACGAATTATTGAAAACGTCGTGCTGCCCATTGACGCTCACCGACGATCCCCGCCGCCGGTCGTCCCCGCGGTTCCCGCTCGATAGCGCGTTCTGCACGCCCTCGTTCGCCCCCGCCGCCAGCCGCACCAAATTCACATAGTTCCTGCCGTTCAAGGGCAGGTCCTGCACCGCCCTCTGATTCACCAGCGTTCCCAGCGCCGCGCTGTCCGATTGGATGGCGGGCGGCTCCGCTGTCACCTCCACGGTTTCCTTCACGTCTCCCAGAGGCAACTGAAAGTCCACCCGCTGCACCCCCGCCACATTCAGCACCACGTCCCGTTGCTTCGCGCTCCGGAATCCCTGCTTCTGCACCGCAAGCTGATAGTTCCCGGCCTCCAGCAAAGGCAGCACGAAGTCGCCGCTCTCGTTCGTGCTCGTCTCGCGCCGCAACCCCGTCGCCTGGTTCGTCGCCTCCACCCGCGCCCCCGCCACTGCCGCGCCGCTACCATCCGTAATCGTTCCCACGATCCTGCCCGTCGTCGTCTGGCCCCACATCGCCGCGCAGAAACCCAGCCACATCCCGATCGCCAATCTCAAGTTCTTGCCCATGTCGAGAAACTCCTCTGGCCCTCACTTCACTCCCTCGCGCCTCCTTCCGCCAGAGACAGCCGGAGAATTCACGTGAAAACTTTGTGAAACGGGCCTTTTCCCGCCGCGCCAAGACGCTTCCCCGGTGATAAGATCCCTGAAGATGCAATCGACGGCCCCCATCGGTGCGTCTGATTCTTCTCCGGAAGCCGGACCGCTCACCGCTCTTGCCGCCCAACTCGCCCTCGCGCCGGAACTCCGCCGTAGCGAGCAACTCGTCCGTCTCCTCCATTACCTCTGCGCCAACGCCGACGCCCACCGCCCTGACGCCCTTACCGAAGCCGCCATCGGTGAATCCGTCTTCGGCCGCCAGAATTTCGATCCCGCCACCGATACCATCGTCCGCGTCCACATCCGCCGTCTGCGCCAAAAGCTGGAGCGCCACTACCAGAGCGAAGCCGCGTCCGGCCCCCTCCTCGAGATACCCAAGAACAGCTACACGCCTCGGCTGGTCGAACGTCTCGTTGAACGCCCCGCCGCCCCCACGCTAGATCCCGCCACGCCTCACCATTCTCCCGCCGCCTCCCGTACCCCGTTCTGGCGAGGCGTCGCCGTCGGCTTCGCCCTCTGCCTCGTTCTTGGCCTCGGCGCCGCCTTCGCCTATCGCGCCTTCTATCCGCTTTGGACTGGCGCGCAAACTGCCCATCCCGCCGCCCTGCACCCGTTCTGGCGGCCCTTCACCGCTTCCGCGCAACCCGCCCAAGTCGCCGTCATCGGACCTTTCTTTATTCGTTCGCTCCACGGCATCCACCATCTCTTCCGCGTCTTCTCTCTCGATCAACTCCCCCTGGCCTCGCAAACTCTCGGGGACGGTCCCCTCTGGCCCACCCAGGATCCTTGGCTCACCATGAGTTCTTTTGAGGCCATCGATGAACTCAAACCCCTCCTCACCGCGGGCGGCGCGCCCGCGCCCTTGCTTCTCCACGGGCAAAGGCTCACCGAAGAGCGCCTCCGCGCCCACGCCACCATTGCTCTTGGCCGTGCCGATCAATCCCCCGCCGTCGCCGCCGCCCTCTCCGATCTCAACTTCTATTCGCCATCCCTCGAGGAGATGAAGAACCCCCACGGCTTCCGCAATCGCCAGCCCGCGCCCGGCGAAAAATCCTTCTACGCGCCCGAAGGCACCGACGAACTCCAACAAGTCACTGAGAACCGCGCCGACTACTGCCTCGTCACCTGGCGCGCCAACCCCGCCACCCGCCCTCTCCTCAGCGTCTACGGCAACCGCCCCCGCACCGCCGCCTTCGTCCTCCGCAAACTCCTCCAGCCCGCCTTCCTACAAGCCTCCTTCACTCGCGCCCAAGTCGATTGGCCCAACACGCAAACGCTACAGCTCGTTTTCCACGTCCCCTACGCCAACGGCGAGCCCGCCGACGCCCGCCTCCTCGCCTCGCGCCGCAATAATCGCTAGCGCGCTATCCTCCCACTGCCCGCCGCACCCGCCCGGGCAACACCACCTCCCCCAGCCGCCGTAGTGGAGCTGCCCTTCTGCCGTACGCCATTCAATGACAAGCCCAGCTTCACGAATACGTCACCAGCGCCTGCTTTTCATCTGGCAACAATGCCCTAACATCCTGCGCAAATTCTTCGGCGCAAACCAAACCATCGAAACAAAACGCCTTTATGCCCAATCTCTAGACCCGCCACCACTTAGAAAACTCCAAGCGCTGATCCCCAAACCGGATCGGTACCGGTAAAATTCGCGATTGCCCACCCTGTGGCCTCCACGAAGTTCCAAACCACCAACGCAGCCCAGCACCTCGCAACGGCGTCATGCCCTACTCATCAACGAAAGTCGTGTGAAGCCATGGCGGAAGCGATATTACCCACCCTGGCCCGGAAAGCCTCCACCCGGTCCACCCGCACCGAAATCGCCCCCGATTGATTCTGCAACTCGCCTTCGAGCACTATGAAAGGCTCGCGCGTAAGCACCAGCCGGTTCGCCTCGAAATCGTCCGGCTTCACAATCCCATTCGAAATGCCAGTCTCGTCTTCCAAACTAAAAAACGCGAAGCCCTTCGCTGTCTCCGGGCGCTGCCTGCAAATCACCGCCCCCGCGATCCGCACGCGGCAGCCCGATTGCAGCCGCCCCAAATCCGCCGCGCGCGTCACGCCGATCGCATTGAGCCGGTCCCGGTAAAAAGCGATCGGAGGCTTCCCCACGGTGACGCCCGCGCTCTTGAAGTCCGCGTAGCTGCGTTCCAAGGGAGACATCTCCGGCAGCGGCGATGCCGCATCCATCGAATCCAGCCCCGCGAACAATGGCCCCACCGGACGCGCCGCCCACTCCACTTTCCACAGCGCGTCCCGCCGGTGGCCGCCATTCAATTCGTTTAATGCTCCCAGATGCGCCAGATGCCGCAACGTATCTTTCGCGAGACCCGGCACGCGCGCCACCAGATCGGCGATCGATGCAAAAGGCCGCTGCCGCACAATCTCCTCGGCCGCCGCCTCGCGCATCCCGCGCACATAGTTAAACCCCAGCCGCAACGCCGGATTCTCCCGCGCGCCTTCCGGTTTGCAACGCCACTCCGACGCATGAATCTCCACCGGCAGCACGCGCAACTTATGCCGCTGCGCGTCCTTCAAGATCGTCTCCGGATGATAGAAGCCCATCGGCTGATTGTTCAGCAAAGCGGCCGTAAACGCGGCGCGATAATTCACGCGCAACCAGGCGCTAGCGTAGGCCAACAGCGCGAAGCTCGCCGCGTGCGATTCCGGAAAACCGTACAGCGCGAAGCTAGTAATCGCCTCCACCAAGCGGTCCTGCACGGGTCCGTGAATGCCGTTCCCCGCCATGCCGCGCCGCAGTTTATCCTCGATCGAGTTCATGCGGTCGCGCGAACGCAGAAACCCCAACGCGCGGCGCAATTCTTCCGCCTCGCTACCGCTGAACTTCGCCGTGATCATCGCCATGCGCAGCAGTTGTTCCTGAAACAGCGGCACCCCCAGCGTCCGCCGCAGCACGCCTTCAAGCGAAGGATGCAGCGCATCCGCCGGCTCCAGCCCCTGCCGCCGCCGCACATAGGGATGATAGAGCTTGCCGACAATCGGCCCCGGCCGGATAATCGCCACCTGCACCACGATGTCGTAGAAATTCTTCGGCGCCACCAAAGGCAAACTCGCCATCTGCGCGCGGCTCTCCACTTGAAAGAGTCCGATCGTATCGCTGCGTTGCAGGTTCGCGAAAACTTCCGGATCGTCTGGAGGCAGCCGCCCCAGATCCACTTCGTCTCCATGAAAGCCGCGGATCGTATCGACGCACTCCTCCAGCACCGCCATCATCCCCAGGCCCAGCAAATCCACTTTCACCAAACCCAGATCCGCGCAATCTTCCTTGTCCCACTGCAAGACCACGCGCCCCGGCATCGTCGCCGCTTCCAGCGGCACCACTTGATCCAGCGCGCCTTGGCAAATCACCATGCCGCCCGAGTGTTGCCCCAAATGCCGCGGCAAGGATTGGATGCGCTTGTAGAGCTCAATGAACTTCCGTGCCCGCTTGTTCAGCGGAACTCGGGCCGCGGCGAACTGATTCTCCACGGAATCGTCGGGGTCCTGAAAACCCCAGCGCGAGACGCAACTCGCCAGCCGGTCCAGTTCCTCCGGCGCGAACTCCATCGCCTTCCCAATATCGCGAATGCCGCTGCGCCCGCGATAAGTAATGTAGTTGGCCGTCATCGCCGCGCCATGCTTGCCGTAGCGCTGATAAACGTACTGAATCACGCGCTCGCGTTGCTCGCCGCTTGGCAAGTCCAGATCGATATCCGGCCATTCGCCGCGGTTCTCCGACAGGAAACGCTCAAAGAGCAAATCGAGCTTGATCGGGTCGACCGCCGTAATACGCAACGCGTAACAGACCGCGCTGTTAGCGGCCGACCCGCGCCCCTGCACCAGAATGCCGTTCTCTTCGCAGAAACGCACGATGTCCCAAACGATCAAAAAATAACCGGCCAAATCCAACTTCTCGATCAACGCCAGTTCGCGCTCGATCTGCCCCCGCACCCGCTCGTTGTATTCCGGGAAGCGAGCCAGAGCGCCCTCGATAGCGCGCTTGCGCAGAAAAGACGCCATCGTCTCGCCGTCGGGCACGGGGTAAACCGGAAAACGGTAGCCCAAATTCGCCAAGCTGAATTCAAGCCGCCGGGAAACTTCCGCCGCCCCGTCGATGGCCCGCGGCCAATCCCGGAACAGCGCGCGCATCTGCCGGCCACTCTTCAAATGACGTTCCGCGTTGCGGCTCAACAAACGCCCCGCCTCCCGCAAAGTCGTCTTGTTCTTGATCGCCGTCAACACATCAAGCAATTCCCGCGAGTCCGGCGTCGCGAAATGCGGCGCGTTGGCGGCTGCCATCAAAAGCCCCCGCGACTTCGCCTCCCCCGCGAGCCATTCATTACGCGCCTCTTCTTCCCGCACCCCATGCACGTGCAATTCCACCGCCAAATTCTCGCGGCCATAGATCGAAGTGAGCCAATCGAGCGGTGCCTCGCCCCGTGTCAAACACACCAAACCTTCGGCGTACTCGCGCAACTCTTCCTCCGACGCCGCGTGCTCGCCCTTGGCCGCCCGCAGCTTCATCGAAGTAATCAGCCGCGAAAGATTCCGGTACCCGCCCTGGCTTGCAACCAGCAACGTAAGCCGCCGCCGCTCGATGCCAAAAGGCTGCGCAACCGTAACCTCCGCCCCCACATGCGCCCGCAAGCCCGCTTTCTTCGCCGCCATATAAAACTGCGGCGCCCCGCACAAGTTATCGATGTCCACCAAGGCCACCGCCGGCAAATCCATCCGCGCCGCCTCCGCCACGATCTGCTCCGGCGTCGAAACCCCCGCCAGAAAACTGAAGCAAGAGCGCGCATGCAGTTCAGCGAATGCGCACATCAGTCGTAGCTTCCCTCCACAAACCAAGCCTGCTCGCGATTGCAGTAGATACGGTACACGCCCGAAGCGAGCAACACGTCCCACTCGCGGCGCTCCCAGGCTTCCCCGGCCCACCATTCGCCAGACTGAATCCAAGGTCCTGCACACTCTTGCACCTCGCCGCGAATCCCCTCGGCCACCAGCGAAGCCGGCGCGCGCCCTATCCCCCCAGTCCCCCTAGCCCCAACAACCTCTTGCGACAACGTAACCCGAGCCCGCAACGCCGGCCGGAAAAAACGAAACGCCAACCCCCAAGCCCGCCCGCCACTCTCCTGGCCCCCAGCTCCCACGCCAACACCCCCCATAACGCCACTCCCCACGTTCGGCATCGGCGCCAGCGTCCAAGCATCCGGCCGGTAACTATTCCGCAACGCCGGCGTCCCCACCCGGTCCTCGCCCACGAACGCGCGAATCTTCGTCAGCGTCAAATCGAGCTTACCCGGCTCGGGCCGCGTCGGCTCATAAAGGTGATGTTGCACCACGCGCGGCGCGACGGGTTCCAAACGCAACGTAAACGCCACGACGGCCGCGGGCGGCGGCGCCCCCTCCATCTTCAGTTGCAGCAGCTTCAACAAATACTTCGCATCGCGAAGAGGAACCGGCAACTCAATGCGGTAGTTCAGACCGCTCTCCCGCGGACCCTCCAATTCACACTCCAGCGCCACCGCCGTCGCGGCCATCATGCTCTGCTCCAGCCTTCTACAAAAATCCTCCAGCACCCGGTTCAACAGAAAAAGCAACGGCTCCAGGTTGTCCACCGGATGATCCAGCGCAACGCGTTCCCGGTAAGTCTCCGCTTCGCGCGCGATGGCGAGCGGCGCGTTACTTTCCCCCCGAGCCAAACGATGCAGCAGACAAGCCTGATGGCCCAGCCGGTCCAGCACCCCCGTCTCCGGCAGCGCGCAAAATTCCTCCAGGTTGCGAATCCCCCACAGCGCCAGCAGTGAAATCGTCTCCTCCGGCAGCGGCAGTTTTTCCAAAGGAATGCCGGCCAGCCAAGTCCGCTCTTCCTGAGGGCTGAGTATCGTGACGCCCGCCTTCGTCTGCACGGCCAGCAGCGCCAGATCGCGCGTGCGCGCCAAGGCCACGCGGCCGTCGAGACCCAGCTCGTGCGCGTGCTTGGCGATGGCGCTGGCGACGGCCTCCGTTCCTCCGATTAAGCGGCGCAAGCCAGCGACGGAGAAGACCACCGCCTCCGCCGAAACGGCCTCAAATTCCGGCGCGAAAGCGCGCGCGACTTGCGGCAAGCGCACGCTGGCCGACGGCGGGATCCCCGGTATGTAAACTGCGGCGTACATCGGCGAAACTCATGCTTGATGAACGAGCCCGTGCAGCTCCGTAGCCGCCATCGAGTAAGGCTTCCGTACGCTCACCCGGCAATGCATCTCGCGGAACAGCCGCGGCGTGAAAGTGGCCTCCCGGGATTCGGTCTCCACCACCAAACTCGCGCTCGATTTCGCCAACGGCCTTTCGGCGAGCGTAACGAAAACCGTGCGGCTGGATTCCACGGCCCTACGAAAACGGAACCAGTAGGAAGGCGGGATGCGCTGAATTTGCAGCGGAGAAACGCCGCCGAAATCCATCGCAACCACGCCCAAACCGCCGGCGTGCAACAACAAGTCCGCCGCCCGCATCGCGTGTTCGACGTTGCCGCCGCAACGGATCCAACAAAGGCGGCTAAGATCGACGCCATTCCACTCCGCCGTGGCCGGGTCGAAGGAGTCCATGACGTCGACAACCGCGCAAACCTCGGTCGCCGCGCTCATCGCCGCCAGCAGCCGGTGCAGGATAGTAGTGCGGCCGGAAGAAAGCGGCCCCACGATCTCCGAAATCCTGCCCCGCGGCCACCCGTAACACACCGCATCCACCGCGGCGATAGAAGAAGAGACCGTCTCGGGAGCGCTCTCAAAACGCCAACCGCTCAGCAGATTCAGTGGGATCGTTTTCGTCATTTGTTCGCCTATGCAACAATAGCCTATCCGGCGAGCCATAAGCAATAACCGCCCTACAAAAACACCCCACCCCCGGCCCCATAAAACCCGCAACCCATTACAAATAAAACTCTTTCCGAGCCGCGACCCGCGCATAGGCATCTGCCAATCCAACTCCCTTCCCGCATGCCGGAGCCGCGTCTCTTCGATTACGATCAAATGGCTAGCGGGACCTTGGTCGCCCAACAGAAGCCTAACTGGGGTCGCTATCCACACCGCGAATCCGAAGATCGGGCTATGGCACTGGAAGCGTCCTGTTGAAGTTCTTTATCGCCCCTTGCCGTCGATCATCGGAAACCGTCGTTTTTTGAGCGCATGGCGAGGGCCGGCTTACCCTCTCTCAATGAGAAAAGCCCAAGCGATCAAAATTTTCTCTTATAGGCGATGCCGAGGCTGACTTGATGCCTGATTAGCTCAAACAGTGGTGGCAGCGAGCCGTAACGATGTTCAATCGCGATCGCCCACGAATCACTTAAATTCCAAGTCAGCGCATTTCGCGTGAAGGGCCGAGCGTTCTTCCTCATTCGGACTACCTTGAGTCGCTCTGTCCCTCCCGCCGTTGTCGGGACGTACTCGAGTGAGGTGTATGGCTCCGCCGTGAGCGGGGTCCTGACGAGATAGCTGCCGCTCAAGAGAACTTTGGGATCTTTATTCTTGACGTAGATTCCTAGCGCGCCTTCGACTCCTCCGACGATCCTCGCGATACCCTTGTATTCGCTTAAATCGACCGGTTGCTTAAACAGTCTTGACGGCTGGTTCAAGTTGCGTCCGGCCTCGTAGCCCAATGATGGATAAAGCGTATACCAAGCCTTGCCCGCTTGATTGGGCCGCAATGACAATCGAATGGCCCCGTCGGACGTGAAATTGCTGATCGGGTGTTTCCGCGTGAACTCACCTCCCACTGGCTTGATAGTCCAAAGGAAGCCGTTGAACAGCCATAGGTTTTTCGCTTTATTCCCCTCAATCGCAAAGGCGGTCCGAATCGAGTCCGGGTCGAATTCAGTACGATTGACAGGTAGCTCGGTACCTGTATTTGTTAGCACCTCGCCGGATAGGCCCACGCGGGTGGTGCGTCGAGGCAACGGTCGTAATACATTTACTTTAGCGTCCAAGATATACAGCGGCTTGGATCCTTGGCCGGCCAAAAAGGAGCCCGATACGTATACGTCGGCCTCGGATCGAGTTTTTGGCACGTTTACCGCGGGCAATGCGAATACAGGAACGGCAACGGGCCCTCGCTCGCCGACATACGCCACACTCCACGTAAGGTCTCGCGCACCTCCAAGCGCGGATTCATTGAAGGTTAATGTGACGAAGAAGCCGTTGATTGTCGCCGAAACTGGCACGCGAATGGTTCGTGGCGGCTTGCTCACCGCGCTTACGGCCCAGCTTGCCGCGCTCGCGGCATCGCTGGGAGCGGACTCAGCCAGAGTTACGGTAATCGAACAGACATTGCTGCAACCATCCTTAAAATCGATTACCGAAGATTCAATCTTCAGCCACAAACTCTTCTTGAAGCCCAACAACGCCAGTACCGAAAACACCAGCCCCACCGCGATCTCAATCCCCAACGTCCAATTCGAAGCCGCCCCCATGGTCGCGAACAGGACATAGTAAGACGCGATTACGATCAGCGCCGTCGGGTAAAACGCACGATCGCGGTCGAAGCCGCTCAGCTTCGCAAAGCTGGCCACCACCACCCCCAGAATCAACGCCACAAGATATTCCACTCCATCTCCTTTCTTCGCGCCGTTGCCAGCGGACCCCGCTAGCCGAAACTCTCTCGTGGAACTCCCCAAACGAAGCGGCCACCCTAAGACCACCGTGAGCGCGGCGCGAGATCACGTTGAGAGCGCCGCCCATGCTAACAGAGACGCGAAACGAAGTGAATCGTGACTTGCGCATCGCCGCCTCCGGCCCCAACCCCCTACTTGGCCCTCGCGCCTCGCGCCGCCTTCACCTCTTCCTCTTTCATCCCCAATTGCGCGCGCAGCATCGAGACCCACATCTGCGCCTGCGGTTGCACCTCGCCCAATCGCCTCCGGCACTCTTGAAAACAACGGTCCATCTCGGCCCAGTCCCGCCGCCCACCCGCCGCCCAACCTTTCACCTTCAATAACTCCACGCGGTGCCGCTCCCAAAACGCCGCCTCCCGGTCGGGCAATTCCGGTCCGCTCAAGATCTCTTCGCTGCGCCGCAGTATGCGCCTTACCTCCTCCTCCCGCGCGACGCCCATTTCCACGGTCCCTTCCACATACTCCAGGTAAATCGTCACCAGCAATCGCAAACTAGCCACGCCCGGCTCGATCCGGTATAACTCCTCCGCCGCCCGCACCGCCTCTGTCATCGTTCGCAATTGCTCCGGCGCCAACTTCACCAGCGAGTCGTCGGTCAACACCGCGCCCAACAACTGATTCTGCAACGCCGCCATTCGCCAGTAGTTCCGCGGCGGAGCCCCGGCTTTTCGCAACTCCTCCAGCCGCTCCACCACTTGCCGCTGATTCTCCAACGCCAAATCGAGCCCTCTCAATCGCAGCCTTCGCGTGCGCATATTCCCCAGCAATTGCGCCTGCTCAAGCGCTTCCCAATTACCCGGCTCTTCCCGCAACCACTTCTCGGTATGCCGCTCCGCCCTTTCCATCACCCGGTCGGACTCCTCCACCCGCCGCCGCAACCGCAGCTTCTGTCCGTAATCGCGCGCCGTCTCCGCATAGCCCTTTCGGGTCTTGGCGTCGCGCGCCTCGAATTGTCCCAACTCCTCCCGCAGCCGGTAGGATTTCTCCGTCAGTGCAAAGCTCTCCTCCTCCCGTTCCACGCTCTGTCCCGTCAACGCGAACAGCAACTGCGACGTCTTCTGGTACGCGGTCGCTAGTTCCGCCCGCGCCGCCCGGTCCAACCGCGCGCTCGCCTCCAAACTCGCCAAATATCCCGTCGCCGTCTCCAGCAACATACGTCGCGCTCGTAACGACCCCGGCAGCTTGCGCACCTCTTCGTCCACATCGAAAATCGCCACTCCCGCCAACGCCTGCAACTCCCGCGCCCGCTTCTGCGCCTGTTTGTACTGCTGCCATGCCGCCGCTAGCGCCAGCGTCATCAGCGCCGTCGCCACGCCTACTCCCGCCGCAGCCCAACGGTGCCGCCGCGCCAAACACTGGAACCGGTAACCTACGCCTTGGCTATAAGCCTCCACCGGCCGCCCCGCCAGCCAGCGCCGCAACTCCCCTTCCAACTCTCCCACCGTCGCATAGCGGCTTGCCTCGGAGGGCGCGCTCGCTTTGCGCCCGATCGCCGCCAACTCCTCGCCGCCATCCCCCAAGAGCCGTTCGAGGATCTTTCCCAGCGAATAGATGTCGCTCGCCATCGTTGGCTCTTCCCCCGCCAATTGCTCGGGGCTCGCATAACCTGCCGTTCCCGCGCGTACGGAACTCTCGCCCCCGTCCAACGCCTGCCCGATGCCAAAGTCCACCAGTTTCGGAAGCCCGTCCGGCGTAATCAACACGTTCGCGGGCTTCAAGTCCCGGTGCACCACCATCTGCCGGTGCGCCGCGCCCACGGCCTCGCAAACCTTGCGCAGCGCCTCCACCCGTTCCCGCGGGCTCTTATCTTGGAGCGCTTCGTCCATCCTCTGGCCCTCCACATACTCCATGAGTAAGTAAGGCACTCCCTCTTCCGGCGGCTCCTGGAAAATCCCGCTTTCGATCATCGCCGCGATGTACGGATGCGACAATCGCGCCGCCAAGCGCCGCTCCCGCTCCCACCACGGACTCTGCGCCGCCGCCAGCAATGGGCCTCGTAAAAGCTTCAAAGCGCCGCGCCTCTTCACGCCCGCTTCTTCAAACTCCACCAGCCACACTTCGCCCATTCCTCCCCGCCCAAGTTCCCGGAGCAATAGAAAGCGGCCCACCCGCGCACCCGCCTCCCAGCGCTCGTCCCGCACCCACCACTGCAGCGTCTCGCGCACCCCTTCCGCGAGCGCGATCTCCGCGTCCCGGTCCAGCAACAGCAACTGCGCCAGTTGCTCCTCGCTCTCCGGATCCAACCCCGCCGCCCGCAATGCGCCCCAGCGTTCGCTTTCCTCAAGCTCGATCAAGCGCCCGAACAGTTCTGCTTCTTCCGCTACGCTTAGCGCCACCCTCGCTTCTCCTCTACGCGGCCGTACTCATTCGTTCTCCGGTTTCGCGGAACTCTCCGCGAAATTCGCTTGCATCGCCCGCCGCAGCCAGCCCTGCCCATAACGTAACTGCCGGCGCACGCGGCCCACGTCCATTCCCAAGTGCTGCGCGGATTCCTCGGCCGTCAAGCCTCCGAAGAATCGAAGCTCCACCAGACGCGCCGCCTCCGGCGCCACTTTCTCCAACTCTCGAAGCTGCTCATCGAGTTCCAGCAACGTGGGCGCCCGTTGCGCCCGCTCGTCCCGCGCCGTTTGTGCGTTCTCGAAGGGCATTTCCAGCCGCTTGTCCCGGCGCAACGCCAGCCGCGATCGCGCGAAGTCCACCAATATTTGCCGCATGATCCGCGACACCAAGGCGAAGAAGTGCTTCCGGTCGTCGGCTTCCGGGAAACCGCCCTTATTCAATCGCAAGTAACACTCATGCACCAAGGACTCGGTGCTTTCGAGCGCAAACCGCTCGCCGCGCAGCCTCTGCCGCGCGATCGCGCGCAACTCCGGGTAAACCGCTTGAAATAGGGCTTCTTCCGCCGCGCGGTCGCCGCCCCGCGCTTGGGCGATTAAGGTCGTTAGCTCACTCAGAACCTCTCAGTCTACTATTCCTACGCACCAGCGCCGTCGCCCAAGCGCCGCCTCTCGGGCCCCTCCGCTTAAGCTCCACTACTCGGCAACACGAGCGGCGCCTTCGCTACGGGCGTCCCGGGTGGAAAGACCAGTTGTCCCGTCACCGTCATCGTTTCTTCGCTGCCGTCCTTGTAACGCACCAGCACTTTGTACGGCGAAGGGGACTTCAGCACCAAGACGTAGTCCACCTTCTTTCCCTGATAAGGATTTGCCTTCGGCTTCGCGCTCAACGGCACGTTCTTCGGCACATCCGCCAATGCCGCGGGATTCTTTTGCAGCAGCGCCGCGTTAAGCAGCACAATCGTGTAAGTAGTCTGCGACACGCTCGACGTCTGACCCAGCGCCCGGTCCACCCGCTTATCGACCGTCACATTCGCGCCGCTCGCCCGGGCGTCCTTCTGAAACTTCTCGATCCAGTTCACCGTCTTCGGCCCAATCCAGCCGTCCACCGCTAATTGCGCCGCCCCGGCGCCGTACAAATTCTTGAGTAGATACTGCACCAGCTTCACGTCGCTGCTGGCGTTCGGCGCGTTCAAACCCACCGCCTGCTCCACGTTGTAAAAAGACGGCGCGCCAAATCCCGCGCCCACCACTGCATAAGCCATTTCGCTTCCTCCTGACCCTTTGGGCCTAACTTTCTGTGCGGAAACGAAAACGCAAATTTACTCCTCCCCGCGAAATTTTCAGATATCTAGCCGCGGTCATCGCGGTACCCCAACTCCCCAATGGTTGGTCAGCCCTCGAAATTGTCGTCAACGCCAAGCTCCGCTTCGATCTCTTCGATCGTGGGTACGCTGCCCTCGAGCTCCACTGGCAGCTTCTCCAAATGCCGGAACTCCGCGACGCCCATGGGCGTCGCCATCTTGCGAAGTGCGTACTCGACTACCAACTGCTTCTCGCCCTTGCACAAGATCAGCCCGATCGCCGGATTGTCGCTGGGATGGCTCAGCATCTCGTCAACCGCGGCCAAGTAGTACTTCACCTTCCCTGCGTACTCCGGTTTGAATGGCCCCGCCTTGAGATTACGGCGAAGCACCGGAGCTTCATTTGGTGGAAGAGGGGATCCAAACGCTTCCCAACTCCAAAGAAACTTCTGAATGTGCTCGGCCAAGCCCGTTTCCGGCTCCACCCATGCTCTACGGCCGCATAAGCATGCCAAAGACGCTCGTCCAGGTCCTTCAATTCTTCGAGTAGCGTCAGATTGTGAAACCAAGTCAATTTTGCAAGAGACTCTTGCAAATTGCGCTCACGCGAAAACGAAACACCCGCCTCGTTTGTCGAACGACCTTGCTCGCCGCGGCCAAGAAACGCGGCCCCATTCACCGCTCGCGCCCGCCCGGCCCAACGCCGCGCCCGGCTCAAAATCGCCAAACAAACGAACGGTGCCATCGGCAAAGTCCTGTTAGTGTTCCTACACAAACTCACCCAAGTCGAAAAGAAGATCCCCTCGCTCGATTCCCATCAAGCCACCTGCCCCCAAACCCCACCGTCCTAACGCTCCCCCAACCCCTCCCGCTCCCGCTGCATCGCCTCAATTTCCCAGCTCGGCCGCCCCCACCGCAAATCCACCCAATTCCTCCCCAATTCCCAATACGTAGTCCCCCAAACCGCCAGCGCAAACGCCATCGCCAAGTCATCATGCTCCCCCTCGCTCACCCAGCGCATCCCATTCTCCCCGCGCGCCTGCGTCATCATCTGCAACTCCCGCGCCAGTTCCTTCACCCAACGCATGCCCTCATCCAAAACAAAATCCCGCCGCTCAAATCCCAACACCAGCCCCTCCATCAGCGTATTCTTCGGTACATAAGCCTGATACTGCTTCCACGTCGTCTTTCCGCCCGCCGTAAACACTACCCCCGCCCAGTTCAACCACCCCCGCCGCTTCCCCTGAACCTGGCGCACCATCCGCTCAATCAATTCAAACACCGGCTCGCCCACACCCGTCGCGTCCATCGCCAACACCACTCCTTCATCGCGCAGCTTCTCATGCATCAATATCTCGCGCACCCGCTTCACCACGCGCAGATACGCCGTCCCCTGCGGCAGCCGTTCCAAATGCCGCAACACCGTATGCCGTTCCAAGACCGGCGCGAACGTCACCGGATCCTTCCGCCCCGTCGTCCAAACACACTGCTCCATCACGGCGATCGCCGTATAATCCTGCTTCTTGCCCAAATCGAGCCCAATGTAGAACTGCCGTTTCAGTTTCAAAACAATCCCTCCACGCCGTTCACATAACACTGCCGGATCAACTCCTCGCGGAACGGCCCATTCTCCGCGCCCACGAACTCGCACAGATATTCCTGCCGGTACCAGTCGTTCGTCAACCGCGACTTCTCCATCTCGAGAAACTCCGCCCCCAGCCGCGGACACTCCGTCGCCTTGGCCTCCATGCGGTACCAAAGCTTCCCGCCCAACTGCCACTCCTTCCAGAAAAATCCCCGCGCGCCAAACGGCGTCGAGAGCAGCCACAGCGCCCCATTCTTCACCGCCAGCATCGGCCCCGCCGCGTTGTACTGCCCCTCGCGCACCTGCGCGGCTTCATCGATAATCAACAAGTCCACCGCCGAGAACCCACGCATCGTACCCTCCACGCCCGGCAGCGCCACGATCCTGCTCCCATTCGGCAGCAGCAAACTCATCCGGTTCACGCCATCCTTCGGCAAGCGCCGCAACCCCGCCAGCAGCAACACCTCGCGCACCTTCATCAAGAACTCGCCGCTCTGCCGCGCGCTAGGAGACATCGCGATCACGGTAGCTTTCTCCGTAGCCGTAGCCACCATAGCCGCCTTCATGGCGGTCACGGAAGACTTCCCCCACTGCCGCGAGCAATTCAAGATCACCCGCCGCTCATCGCACTCAAGCAACAACTTCTGCTTCTCATCGGGAGCAAACCCCACCAACTCCGGCGTCACCACCGGACAAGCTGGCCCCACAACATTCCCGCCCGTAAGCAAACCACGCCGCGCTAAGAGCGACAAACGAACCTTCTCTTCATTCGCGCCCCGCAACGAGCGCTTAGTCAAACAATCGGCCCCTGGCCGCCCACTCGACACAAAATTCGGAAGAACCACAAAACACCTGCCAAAGATGGAAATCAACGACAGCAGCCAAACGCCACCGCCCGCGCCCCTAGTTAAGCAAGCCCCAACGCCGACCAGCACCTCACGCGCCAAAAACACCGCTATCCCCAACAAAACAAGCCAAAAATTTTCCACCCCCGTTCCGTTACTCACACGTGCTTCAGTTGGCATTCCTCCCCGGCCTACTCTAGCCGGGATCGCACACTTGAAAATGATCGTCGTCGACTCGTCTTCGTCCACCGCGATCGATCGGCCGACGAATCACTTCAGAAACTTCTCAACCTCAAAGTTTCCAATCGTCCGCGCCAAGTCGGCAGGTGAAACTCCATGCAAGTTTTTCAAGTGCTTATCCGCCCCAGCTCTTAGCAAGATTTCAATCACTTCGCCGCGCCCTCCTGAGTGGAAGACCGCACGCCACAGCGGCGTGTTGCCGGATTTGTCTTGAGCATCCACAGCCGCGCCCTTGCCAAGCAGAGCGGAAATGATGCTCAAATGTCCATTCTGAGCCGCAAAGTGAAGCGCCGTGAAGTGCTGAGTGTCCTGAATATCAACGCGAGCGCCAGCCTCAAGGAGCACTGCGCTTATCTTTTCGTTACCGTCAATCGCCGCTTCCATCACTGGGGTTCTTCCGTACTCGTCGGTTTGATCGATTGCGACGGTACTCTTGACTAAGTCTTCTACCTCTGCAAGAGCTCCACGCCGGACTGCCTCAATCAATGCACTCATGGTTTTTGCTCGTGTCGGGCATCCGCTCCAGGAGAACTCGTTGCTCGTTGGGCATTCGTTCCAGCGTAGCTCTTAGCTGCGGCCGCTGAGCCGGCCCTTTTCCTGGTCCGAAGAGAAAGAAAACTCTTTCTCGCGCGCGGCTCAATCTTTTTCGTTGCGGTCGCCGGCGCGAAATCCGATGCGCCTCTTTTGGGGCTCCGGCAGCGCCTTCATGTGCTTCACTTCAAGCGCTAGACGGTCGATATCCTCAACCAGGATTTCTATGACCGAAGCCGTCCGGTCCTGCTTGCTTTCGATCTTCTCAATGCGCTGAGCGAGATCTTTATTCGAGGCGATCAGCTCGCGCATTCGGATGAATGCGTTGACCACCTGAATGCTCATTTCAATGGCACGCGGGCTGTTGAGTACCGACGAAAGCATGACCACGCCGTGTTCAGTAAACACCCAGGGCGAGTACTTTGAATGCTGTCCTCTGCCCTTCGCGTTTAAGGTCGCAATTTGCGACCTTAAAGACGCACCCTCTTCCGCGGACACCTGGAAGGCGAAATTCTGCGGGAAGCGCTGAATGTTCCGCTTAACTGCCTCGTTCAAGCGCTTGGTGGAAACTCCATAAAGCTCGGCCAGGTCGCGGTCGAGCATGACCTTCTGTCCCCTGATCGCAAGGATGAGGCTTTCAACCGGCATGGCCGCCGCGAGGGATTTGGTAGCTGCCTTTGTATTCTTGGTCGCCATGCGGAAGCTTTAGAAGATGATCCCACGGCCGCCAACGCGATTCTTGCAGGGAACTGCTCTTTGCCCGAAACGTGTGACTAAGCATTCCGGGTTGATCGACCTTCTTCCGCTGCCTTTCTCCTCGTCTCCCCGCCGCATGCCGCGTCGTCAATTGAGCGAGCTGGAACTGAAGACCTTCTATCAATCCGCGGCGTGGACGCCGGTGCCTTGGCTGCGGTGCCAGCCCAGCCAACGGCATCCGCATCTGCGCTTCCTGCTCGATAAACTTCAGGTTCTCTGTAATGCCAGCAACGTGGCTAACGGCGGCCGCGACCGCACGGATTGGCGTTGATGCCCACTTACGGGCGAAGAATCTGGGGCTCGAACGTGATGGTGAGACGTGTTTTCGTGGCGGCGGCCAAGCGTTCGAGCGTCTGCGTCGAAGGCCTAGTGCGGCCGCTCTCCAAACGGGCAACAACCGATTGCGTCGTTTCCATGCGCTTGGCTAGCTGCTCCTGCGTGAGGCCAGCCGAGACTCGCGCCTGAATTACGGCGCGGGCTAAGGCAAACTCCGGCGCAAGCTCTTCATGAGCTTTGCGGTACTCCTTGTTCTTCATCCACTTCCGGTGGAGGTCGTTCAATTTGGTCAAGACGAAATCTCCTTTGCTCGCTCTAATGCCAGTTCGATTTCTCGGTTTGGCGTTTTCTGCGTCTTTTTAACGAACACCCGCACTACAACAACGCGCTGGCCTATCGCGGTGACGTAAAGAGCGCGTGAAATCCCGTCCTTGCCGCGCATCCGCATCTCCCAGAGCGCGCCGCGAATATGCTTGACATGCGGCTCTCGAACACGTTCCAGCCCGAACTCTTCAATCATCTGGCCTATGTGATGAAACCGGGCCAAGATATCGGCCGGAAGGGCCTCAAGCTCTTTGTCCACCAGATCGTTCAAGGTCTCAATTGTCCCCGCCATTACTGGCCCCTATATTATAGCGTTTTTGCTATGAGCCAAGGAGAAGATTCACCGTGGCCTTCAGAGCGGCGAGAGTGACGGAGGTACGGCTCGCCACAATAGACAAAGTGTTTCGGAGTCTCATCCAAACACAATATGCATGTTTACTTGCAGTGCACCGTGCTTCCGATGGCCCCTTGAGGCGCGGAAGCCTCGGAGATTCTTCGCTAGATTCGTGCGTCGTCAGCACGGCCTGCAATAGCGTCGATCTCCCCGGCGTGATTGCGTCGATCAAGCCGGTGAGAAGTCCGGAGCCGCGCTCGAAATGTCCTGAAACAACGCCTTGTCCTCATCGCTGAGGGTTGCGAACTCTACGGAAAGCACCTCGCCGTGTAATTGCGCCCGCAAAGCATCCCATCGCTCGCGCAAAACCTTCCAATTATGCTCGTCGTAAGTGCCGCGGAATACCACGGGCCGTATTTCAATCCTTGGCAATTGGTCGGCGGGCATACCGGAAGCGATTGCCGATTTGAGTTCGCTGGCCCAGCGGCTGCCGACTCGATCCACTCTGCCAATCTGCTGCTCCACCACGCCGGGATTCCACTCCGGGTGCAGTAAGACCACGATCCGGCACGCCTCATGCAGATTCAGCCCTTCGCGGCCAACCATCGATTGCGCAATCAATACCCTGGGGAAGCTCTTCGCGCGATTGAATGCAAGCTGAATGATGCGCCGGGATTCCTGGCGTGTGCCTCCATACATCAATCGCGCGAAACCTCCCTGCGTTCGCGTGTATTCCTCGCTCAAGCGTAATCGAATTTCCTCCCACTTTCTGGCGGCTTCTTCGGCTTCGACTTCGTCGTCGCTATCCGCGTCGTCCCGGTCGCAAACAGCCTCAATCAGTTGACAAAAGGTTCTTGCGTACTCGGACGATTCGGCATCCGGCGATTCCAGCAATTCCCCCATGGCTCTGGCGACGAGGGCTAAGGAGCTTTCCTCCGCCTTCTCATCGGCCGGCTTCGCGCGCACGGTCCGCTTGAACGCTTCGAAAATCGCTGTCAAATAAGTTCCGCCCTTGTGCGCTCGCCAGCCCCCTTCGATCTCGTCGATGAGGCGGTCTCGAAGTCGTTCGCGGCGTTGGCGTTCGCGTTCATAGCGGATACGTAACGTCTCGTCAAGCGTTTCGAGCGAGACACTGCTTGGCAGTTGGCCGTGCGCGGCGCGTACGGCCGGCCATTCGCTGTTTTCGATGGTGCCGCCCTCGCCGCCGTGCACTTTGGACTGAGGCCAGGCCTGTTCGTTCTGGACTCGCCGTAGCATTTCGCGGGCATTCAGAAGATCGGTTAAGGCCCGCAAAGGCCGGGTAAAGCGTCCGAAAACCAGAACCTTTTCACCTTTCTGAGTCTCTGTCTCGATCGTCTCCACCGCCTTCATGATCGCCGGGTGTTCGAAAAGCGGCTCATCGCCGCCCTGAGCGAGCTCCTGGCCGATCACGTTCATCCACCACTCGGCGCGCTCAACTCGTTTCAGATCGTGATCTTGCGCGACGTCATCGTTTCGCTCATTTTGAGCGGCCGCTTCGTCAAATTGTATTTGCTTTAAGTCATCGCGGGAGTGCTTCGTTTGGTCAAGCAAAGCCGCGATGCCATGACCATTTCCTAGCGTCAGACGTAGCCGCTTGGCGGCTGGATCTTTCGCCCCACGGGTGACCATGGACAAGGACTCCGCGGCGCAGATTGCCTTGCGCCAAGCGAGCGGAAGCGCCTCTGTCGTCACCGCGATCTCGGTCTCTTTCCGGTAATCGTTGATACCTAAGCTGGAGTGCTCGTGAAATAGGCGAACTTCGGAGTCCTTCCTTTTGTCGCGCCGGAGGACATATGGCGACAGTGTCTTTTGAAATCGAGCGGCCGCGAATTTGTAGGCTATTTTGGCCTCTGGGCTACTCCGCCAAGTATGCCCGAGCCGCTTGACGGCCTCTCCGTAGTGCCGAGTTACCTCCTGCACATCCGCTAGAACTGCGGCATCGAGACCCAGACGGCTTAAGGTACTGCGCCATTGACTTACGTCCAACTCCACCGGAGTTGCAGTCAAAGCTAGCCTGCGGGCCGAATCCGAGGGCACGATCACATTTTCCAGCAAGCGCGACAGTCCGCTCTCCGTCCCGCGGCTTTTATGCGCCTCGTCGATAATGATCAAATCGAAGACGCCCAGTCCAATGCCAACGCTTCGTTCAAGCCAGTGGCGGAGCCCTTTTGACTTGCAATATTCGGACGCTTCGAGGGGTCGCGGCCATTGGACTTCCTCAAACTGCGCGAGCAGCTGCCGTATCGGATGCCCGCCGTCTTCTGGCAAGGCCCTGAAGATGCTCTTAGCGACATCGCCGCAAATCCATCCTTGACGCAATATCTCGTTGCCGCAATAGCCTCGGGGCAACCGCCCCTTGGAAGCTTCGCGCCAACGCGCGTAGAGTTCCGGCACTAGAGCCCACCGCCAAGTGGCGGCATTCTCTCCCAGCCGCCAGTTTGTAAATGCATGGGACACCACGATAGCGTCCTTTTTGAACCAAGGCTCCTGATCGCCCGACCATGCGTTCAGGTAGGAAAGCAAGCTGCGCAGAATATTTGGAACGTCAATAACGTTACCCTTCCGCAATTCAGACTGCCACTGATAGCCCAGACCTGGCGGCGCCAAAATCGCGACTCGCCCATCGCTCTTAAGGACGCAGCGCGCCACTTCTACCGCAATTCTTGTCTTTCCCATGCCGACTTCGTCCGCGATCGCCACCCCGTTCTTCGGCAGGCGCGAAGCGATGGCGCGCACGCTGGCGCGCTGGCCGCGATTCAGATACACATCGGGGGCGTCTTCGCCCTTTTCGGACGCTAACTGCTCTAGTGAAGCGGCGCTCTCCTTGAGGAGCTCCGCCACGGCTTCCCACCCTTGGAATGACCGGTTCATATCTCGTTTCCCAGTCTGGCGAATCTCGCTACTTCCCAAGCGGCTTCCACGCGCTGGAGAACGCGTTCATATCGCAGGCCTTCCGCTGTCTCGCGGGATGTCGCGAAATTTGGCCGGAACGCGGGATGCCAGAGCGGACTGAGCGGGTTGATCTCCATCTTCCGGAACTCCTCAAGGACGCTACTCCCCGCCGCCTGAACAAGGCACTGCTCCAGCCGCGTGCACCACGCCTTCCAATCAATTACCCCGACCGACGCTTGCTTGGAGGCGATGTTTTCAATCAGTTGCATCATCCGACGGACAGGGTAACTAGCCGTGCGGCCATCCCCAATCCCGCTGCAAGTGGGGGTATCAGCCGCTGCTCTTTCCGCATCCGCAAGCAATTCCACCTCGTCCGGTGGCATCGGAAAGTTGGCGAGTTGATTCCATGCCTCGTCGATATCGATGCGAGGCAATATCGTCGCCGCGATTCGTCCGAATTCATCGATCACGGGCACCCACGCCCGCCGCTCCTGCGCGCCGCTGAACCACCGGACTTGTACCTGCCGAGGCCGCGACCCTTGCCACCGATAGCCTTTGGCGGCGTCTCCATTACAAACCCCAGCAATGTCATCGAGCAAATCAAATTGTTCCAATACCTCCGGTGTCCGTAACCAATTGCCGCCTTCTTCTACCATCCAGAAAAAATAAGCCACCGGCGCAGCGAAGTACTGCATCTCTCTGTTGGGCATTTCGCTCCCCGGCGCGAGCGATTCTGGCTGTTGACTGAAGTCCGTATCCCATTGCAGAGGCAGGAGATTCGTTACTACGCGTTCAGGCGCTACGCCCTTCGCGGATCTCCACCGGAGCGATTTCGGGACAACCAAAACTCCGGCCTCAAGATTGCCGCTATGGGAAGCCATCGGATTAACGAAGCCAGGGTTGCTAAGATTGCCTGAGCCAAGGTAGAGCCACGCGCTATTACAAAACTCGGAATCGTCCCGGTACGTGGCGCTGAAGATAAACTTCGCGTGCAGTAGTCGACGAGCCCGGAAGCATTCGGGTTGGCCTGCCTCCCGTAGGTTCCACCCAGCCTGCATAATCGCCGCTACGGAACCAGCTACTGCTTGACAAGCGTCGGGGTTAACGAAGACATCGACCCTTGGACGTAGAGTAATGAGGCGAGCTCGCTGTAGAGCGTCGACAATTTTCCCGAGTACTGAGGGTATCTCGCTCTCGCCGTTTGGCGATTCGTAGTATCCAGAGCCCATGCATAGATGGTTCCGCGCGGATTGTGACGCATGCGTCCGCACTAGATCTGGCAGTTGGGCGAGAAGGGATCTTCCCCGGTTATCGAAGAATCGCGGCGTTATGCCGGTCCCGATCTTCCTGGCTCTCGCGATCCATTCCTCCACCAAATGAGAATCCGATATAGGATCCGGGCGGCCCGGGACGTGGGCGCTCAGGACTCGAACGTCAAAGTGTCCCCGAAGCCAATCAAGAGTCTCCCATGCCGCACCGATATCGGAGCCAATTTGGGCGGCCAAGGGACCCTCCGGCTCGAAGTCCTGGTCGCCGAGATCTACGCGCCACGCGAGATCGAGGCTGTCTTCCAGCGTCTGACGCGTCCAATTTCCGGTAGAGACGATTAAGCGCAAACGCCATCGTCGGGCATCCGATAAGTGCCGAAAGCCCAGAAGCGCCAACTTGGCGTGCAGAAGCCGAAACGGCGGCCTCTTGAGCAGCGGCAAATGCATGACGCCGGGTACTTCCATCGGTGTGAGCTGTGGGTTGCTCGGGTCCAGAATCAGCGCTATGGCGATGCGCCCTTCATTAGCGCGCTGTGCGTGCATCCTTCCGCTAAACCGCTCCAAAGCATCGTCTAGGAAGCCTGTGTCCGCCGAATAGCCGCAGATCCAACCGAAACAACCGGCATAATCGTCGGGAGCTTCAAAATGCTGAGCAAGCGAAAGCGGCTTGAATGTCGGTTCCGGTTTTCTCACGTGGCCACGCTTCCACTTTCAGCCTCTCCCTTCAGCCAACTGCCTAATTGCCCCCGCAAATCGAGATTCATCAAAAAGAGGTTGCGCACCCGGTATGAAATCCCGTCGGGTAGTGGAACAGTCTGCTCGATTTCTGACTCCACTCCTTCTTCCTCTTGGCTGCGCGCGTTTCCGGATGCGCCGGTCTGATTTCCGCGGAAAGCGACGCCCGGCACGACATAACGTCCTCGCTGCTGCAACACGTGGCCCTCGCGAAAGAGCAAACTTTCGAGGACACGCGCGTCAGCTTGTTCGGCGCATTCGCTACAGAACGCCGTCGCTTCCCCCGCGGGGGACGGATCATAGCCGTGTTCCAGGAACATTCGCGCGCGCTCGCGTAACGACGCGAGCCCCTCTACGGCAATTGCCGGAGGCGCTGCATCGATGGCCATGCGTTGATCGGCGGCATTGCCGATATAGAACTCGATCTCGTCCAGCAACTTGATCGCGGCGTCGCGCGCCGCGAAAAACAATGCGCCGGCGTGAAGATCGTTCCAGTGAAGTTCGTTCACCATCGGCGGCCTTTCGGTCCATGTCACGGGCCGCCTCGTCTCACGCAAGCTTTCGGCCCAATCCAGCACCCTACGGCGCCGGAACGCGTCGCTTCCGCTGCCCGCAACGATTCCCTCACGCAAGATTTCACAGGCGGTTTCCGGCATGGGCTCGAGTGGTGACAGCGCTTTCTTTAACTCCGCTGAACTCTTCATATCGTCATGAATACCCGAAGCCCATAGAGTTAGATGCTCAAGCACGGAACGTTTGTGGGGTCTGAAGTTAGCCCAAGCGGTATCGATGAAAGCTGCTCCGAGGCCCGTGGGCCGGAAAGCGTTGAACCGTTCGCCGTTTGACTCGACCATGCCTAGGGCACGAAGCGGCTGCACTGTGGCTTGACGCATAGGCTGCGTCACATAGAACGATCGCTTCGAGACGGCGGCGAATGAGAGGTCTTTCTTGCCCAACAACTTCAGCGCGCCCCGTAAACGTGGATCGCGTTTCCAGCCGCTCGAATCGAGAGCCACCCAGCAGGCCAAGGCCTCGACTGCGTTGGATATCTCGATATTCAGGGCTCGCTTCCCTGAACCTCTGAGGCGTTCCGCGACCGCAACGCCCGCGGCGGCGAGTAAGAGCTGTTTTCCGAACCAGACGCCGCCGAGGCCAGGCACGGCGAGGTCGTTGAACGAACGTACCGTAGCCCCCAAGCCGAGCGTGCGCGTCCGGCGCTCGTTCGCGAGCGTTTCGGGCCCAAGCATACCCCACGAAGTTTCAGCCAATCCTATACTCCCATTCGAGCCGTTCTGAGTCCTAATCGTAGTATTTCGCCTAAAGCGTTAGACTCATAGATCTTACTAAGACTAAAGCTCCGCCGCCTCGAGCCAAGGATCCTGCTGTGCCGTCTCCACCATCTTGCCGCGCGTCATTTGAGTCCCCTGCCAGGCGCTAACCTTTCCCTAAATCTCGAGGATTCCCTCGAGTGCCGGACCAAGTCCATACCTGCGGCTCTTCTTGGCGGCGTCCATCACGACAACAAATCCGCCCTCAACCCACGCCGTCAAAAGATCACGCGCCGTTCGCTGCGAGACGCCAAATAGCCGGGCCACGTCCCCGCTCGTGATCGAGGCGCTCTCCCGGAACAAGCCCAGCGCCTTTCGTTGCCTCGGATCCAGTTGCCGCAACATGCCCGCCCGGTCCCATTCACCTGCCGCAGCGGCCTCTTGCGCGCGCAAGCGAACCGCCTCAAAGCTCTCCGCCGCGCCTTCGCAAAAATACTCAACCCAGGATGTGATGTCCGCTTCCGCTCGGCCCCCATAATAATTGTGGCTTGGCCCAAGGCTAAGCGCGTCGTAGTAATTGCCCAGTTTCCGGGCATAGTATTCCTCCAGCGAATACAGCCCCTTAAGGCCGTAGCCCCCCAGATGCAGAACCAGCGTCGTCAAGAGCCGGGCCGTTCTCCCGTTGCCATCGTAGTAAGGGTGAATCGTCGCCAGTTGGTAGTGCGCGATCGCGGCGCGGATCGGCGAGGGCAGTTCATCCCGCTCCGTCGATGCCAGCCACGCGGTCAACGCTTTCATCATCCCCGGCACATCCTTCGCTTCGGGCGGCAGGTACACGATTCTCCGGCTCGCGCTGTCGCGGATGACGTTTTGTCCATCGCGATACGCGGTCGGCTTCACTCGCCTGCGGCCTTCGGCCATCGCCAATGCATGAAGCGTCTGGATCTGGGTCTCCGATACAGGCGACCCCCCTTGGGCGAGTTGCTCCACCTTCTCTAGCGCGGCGTAGTATCCAAGCACTTCCTTCTCGTCTCGTTCGCGTCCCGGAAAGTGCGCGCTGTCCTCGATCACTCTGGACACCTGCTCCTGTGTCAGCCGGTTGCCCTCGATCATCGTTGAGTAGTGCGTCGTGAACAGCCGTGCCGTCTCGCGGAGCGTCGAGAGCACCGAGGCCGTAATCGGCAAGTTATCGACCGCCTGCCGCGCCGCCTCAATCCGCATGAGCGATGTCGCGATCTTCGCGGTGATTGTAAATCTCGGATCAAAGGGCAAGGTGCGTGACATTACCTTCGGGCATCAGAGGCGGCATATCGTGGAACCGCCCTAACGGCAATTTATCGGCGCCGGCGCCTGCCGTTATTCTGCCGTTAAACTGCCGTTAACGCAAGCGATAGCGCTGCGCCATGCCGCGCCTCATCCTGCGTCCTAGCCTGGAATCCTAGCGTAGCGTCCCAGCCTGGAATCCCAGCCCGGCGGCCCGCCCTTACGGCTTCTTTCCGCAACTCGGACGCAATCATCGCGCTGGAATCCAGCACTACTCCGGTTACTCGCGCGCCTTTTGATTCAGGCCGGGCGTGCCATCGGTCTCCTCGGCAACTGAGGCTGCGATCTTTTTGCCACCAGAAAGCCGGGCGCCTCAAACCGGGCGGGCAAATCGGACTCTAAAAACCAAAAAGCGCGACTCTAGTCCGCCTGGACCTTGCCGTCCTCGAAATGAACATGAGGCTGGCTAGCACTGGTAAATCTTGCGATGAAATGTGGTGACTTTTGATCCTCGCGCTTTACCTTGAAAAACTCATGAGCCACCGCCCAATCATAGACCCCAACATCCAAGGGATAGCCAGTCAAAACTCCCGAGACCTGTTTCTCCTGAATCCACGCCTCCGCCAATTCGCGCGACGAGAACACCCCGCTGGCGAACCGGCTATTCTCGCCATGGAAGACCCAGATCCTTGTCATGGTGACCGGGTCTAGCGTTGATGGCGCCCTTCCCAATAGCTCTTCGCGGGATTGCAACTCGACCGCGCGAAGAACTTTGTCGGCGTCGGAAAGTGCCGTTATTCTTCCGTTAAACTGCCGTTAACGCAATCGTTACCGGCTCGGGATGCGCCCGTCCCAACCGGTCTTAACCAACCCCAACAGTCCAAGCCCAGTCTTCCGTCCTCGCGTTAAGATACAGCCATGTCGGAATTGCGGCGCATCACGGTCGACCCTGCGGTTATGGGCGGCAAGCCCTGTATCCGCGGAATGCGCGTGACGGTAGGGATGATCTTGGAATCGATCGCTGCCGGCCGGACCAATTCCGGGCTCTTGGCGGATTTCCCCTACCTGGAAGCCGAAGATATTAGGGAGGCGCTGTCCTATGCCGCAAGCCTCGCCCAAGGCCACGAGAACCGTTTGGCCAATTGAGGCGAATGCCCGTGGATAGATGCGTCGCTAAAGAGGAAGGACGCTCAGCCCAGGGATCTTCTGAAAGTGACGAAGATTACCAGTGAGCACCGCGTATCCCTGTTCAATGGCGGCCACCGCAATCATCACATCGTTGAACGGCAGTACATTCCCTTTCGCGGCTTCCTGCCCTTCGATCCGGCCTGCAAGCCAGGCAGTCTTGTTGGTCGCCGGGTGCACGGGAACCAAACTCACCAGCTCTTCTATATACGCCCGGCGGCGCTGGAAAACTTCAGGAGTTTTGGCGCGGTAAATTCCGTGGACGAGTTCGGCTACGGTCACCGGCGATAACGAAAGGTCCACTGGGCCATGAGCCGCAAGAATCGCTTCGATAAACTCTGTCACGGGTTGTTTCCGCCGCTCCGCCACGATCACGGCGCTTGAGTCCAGCACTATTCCGGTTACTCCCACGCTGGCGGAGCCCAAGGCTTCTGGTGGCTGGCGACGATCTCTTCCAGATCGTTGCCGAAACCCTCGTCAAGCGTCACCAATGAGTTGCGTTGCTTGGCTTCGCGCAGAATCTCGGTGATCGGTCGCCCACTCCGGCTCTCTGCGCGGAGCACGGCGACGGGTCGATGGTCCTGCTCGATGATGATCTCGACGCCCTCCTGCACTTTCGCCAGCGCGCCGTGAAGATCACGAGCCACCTCGGCTTCGCTCATGTGGACGGTTGCCATTCCTTCCATTATGGCTCTTGCTCCACGTTGCCGTCTTCTTCGGCTTGCGTTCAACATTTCCTCCCGAAAGGCACTGTTCCTCCCGGCACTGCTACCGGCCCATGATCGTTGCCAACGCACCGTTCCGCGCAATCGGCGGTGCCGGCATCCCAAACCCACCAGCCTCCACCCCAAACCAGGCCCACCCCAAACCAGGCCCACCCCAAACCAGGCCCATCAGTCCCGCGACTGCGGATCACCGAAAATTCAAATTCCAATCTCTCCCACTCCCAACAACTTAACCGCCCCACCCTAGCATTCCCGCCCAGCCCCTCCTGAGAATCCCGGGCATGAATAACCCCGACCCCACCTCCGTCCACATCGAAAACGGTCGCCTCGCCAAAGGCGCCAAAACTCCTGCCGGCCTCGCCCGCTCTGCCCGCAATGCCTTCAAACATGGCCTTTCCGGCCGCTCCTTCTGCCTCCTCGGCAACGAAGACCCCGAACTCTTCGCAACCCAAAAAACCGAAGTCTTCGAAGCCCTCTGCCCCCGTGACGCTATCGAAATCAACTTCGCCACCCGTATTCTCGAAGCCACCTGGCTCCTCCAGCGCGCCCAACTCCTCGCCGCCCGCGCCCTCACCGACGAAATCGAGGAACAACGCCACGACCACCTCGCCGCCGCCCCGGACCTCTCGGAAACCGACCTCGCCGTCCACGCCTCGGAAACCCTCCACGCCCGCTCCACCATCCTGCAAGTCTACGAACGCTACCGCGTCGCCCAGGAACGCTCCCTCATCCGCTTCCACAACGCCTTCCTCAAACATCGCCAGACTCTGGCGAAGGACAACCCCCGCCTCCCCATTCCACTTGCTGACTCGCCGCTGGACGGCCACCCCCTCACCATGTTCCTCAATCGCAAGATCGGCGACGCCATCACCCCCGCCAAACCTCATCTCGCAACGACCCCTAGCGCCGCCACGCCCGATGCGACCACCTCCAGCGCCATCCCGCCCAGCACCACAACACCCAGCTCCCACACACCTGGCGCCACAACCCCCAACGCCAATACCCCTGACGGCGCTCCCCACCCAACCGCCCCAAGCAACACCCCGCCCGGCATCGCTACTCCCGCAGCCACAATCCCCGATCCAACAGCTCCCGAACCCACTCCCTGCCCAACTACCTCCAGCAGCACGCCACCCAATGCCGCCACCCCCGCTACTCCCGGCCTCACCGCCCCAACTGCCGGCATCCCAGACCGAGTTACCCCCGAAGCCATGACCTCTACCTTGACCGTAGCCCCCCAAACCTCATCCTGCGAAACGAACCCCACCCCTCTCTCATCCACGCCACCGCCCACCCCCCGCGAGACCACGTCGCCAATCGCGCCCGCACAAAACAACACGCCCTACTCCAATGCCCTAGCATGCCTCACCTCAATGCCCCCTTCATACAATGAAATGGTGCCCCGCGAATACTCCCTCGTCCCGCGCCCCGTGCCCCACGTCGAAACCAAGCTCCGCCGCATCGTAACGGAGATCCCCGCCCCCGGCTCCATCGCCACCATCCAAAAACTCCGCGAAAACGAGCCCATCGCCATGCAAGGCCAGCCCCCCGTGGTTTGGGACCACGCCGAGAACTTCCAAGTCTCCGACAAACACGGCAACACCTGGATCGATTGGTCCAGCGGCGTCCTCATCACCAACGCCGGCCACGGCCGCCAGGAAATCGTCGATGCGATCGTCAAACAGGCCCAATCCAAACTCCTCACCAACTACTGCTTCCCCTCGGAAATCCGCGCCGAACTCACTCAAAAACTCAAGGACCTCCTCCCCGAGCCCCTCAAGAAAATCTTCCTCCTCACCACCGGCAGCGAAACCGTCGAGTGCGCCATCAAACTCTCCCGCGCCCACGCCAAGAAACACTTCGGCCCGCACAAGAACATCATCGTCAGCTACGAGAAAGCCTTCCACGGCCGCACCCTCGGCAGCCAGCAAGCCGGCGGTATCCCCGCGCTCAAGGAATGGATCGTTAACCTCGACCCCGGCTTCGTCCAAGTCCCATTCCCCGACGGCTTCCGCACGCCTGACACCAGCTTCGACTACTTCCTCGAGTGCCTCAATCAACAGGGCGTCGAGCCCGGCCAGATCGCCGGCATCATCCTCGAGACCTACCAAGGCGGCAGCGCCAGCTTCGCCCCCCGCGACTACATGCAAAAGATGTATTCGTGGACCCGCGAACATGGCATCCTCCTCACCTGCGACGAAGTCCAAGCCGGCTTCGGCCGCACCGGCAAGCTCTGGGGCTTCGAGCACTACGGCATCGTCCCCGACCTCACCACCTGGGGCAAAGGCGTCTCCAGCTCTCTCCCCCTCGCCTTCGTCGCCGGCCGCCCCGATGTCATGGACATCTTCCCCGCCGGCAGCATGACCTCGACCCACACCGGTAACCCCGTCTGCTGCGCCGCCGCCATCGCCTCCATCAATCTAGTGCTCAACGAAAAGCTCGTCGAAAACTCCGCCGCGATGGGTGCCCTAATGCTCGAAAAGTTCCGCGCGCTACAAGCGAAGTACCCCGACGTCATCGCCTGCGTCGACGGCAAGGGACTCGTCGCCGGCATCGCCTGCGTCAAGCCGGGCACCCTGGACCCCGACCCCGATCTCGCCTTCGAAATCGTCAATAAGATGATGGAAAAGGGAGTCTTGCTATTCAGCCCCGTCGGCTTCGGCGGCGCCACCATAAAGGTCTGCCCGCCACTAACCATCACCCGCGAAGCCATCGAGGAATCCACCGGAGTCCTTAACGAATGCTTCGCCGAAATCTTACAACCGGCAACCCTAAAACCGGAAGCGGCGGCCCGCGCATGAAGCTAAACGTAACCGTCATCGGCGGCGGCATGATCGTCGCGGATCAAATCCTCCCGTCCCTCTACCAACTCCAACGCCAAGGCAAGATCGGCAACATAGTAATCTGCGCCCGCCGCCAATCGACGCTAGACGCCCTGCCGCACAGCTTACCTGCGTCCACGCCCGCCGCCGCGCCGCAAGTTTCCACCACCGGCGCCACGCCCACGCCCTCCGGAGCATCCACGCCCGCACACGGCGCCACCAGCGCTGCGCCGCTCAGCCACGCGCCCAGCGCCTCGCCCGGCATGATAGCCTCGCCCAGCGCCACAAATCCTGGCACCGCCGCCGCCGCACCCGGCCCCACCAGCGCCGCACCGCTCAGCGGCACGCCCAGCGCTGCGCCCGGTGCCACGGCCACGCCCGGTGCCGCCGCACCCAGCGCCACGCCCAGCGCCGCGCCCGGCGCCGCGCCCGGCATGACAGCCACCCCCGGCGCCACAGCCACCCCCGGCGCCGCCGCGTCCCCCGCCGCACCTGGCACTATCGCCTCGCCCAGCAGCGCCGCCGCGTCCGGCACCATCACCACGCTCAGCACTCCAGCCACGTCCATGGCTCCATCGGCGTCCACCCAGCGACCCCGCGGCTTCACCGCCACCACCGCCCCCTACAAAGAGGTTCTCGCCAACGCCGCCGAACGCAACCTCACCATCATCGCCCTCCCCGACGAACTCCACTTCGACGCCACCATGACCGCCCTCGAGGCCAACCAACACGTCATCTGCGTCAAGCCCCTCGTCCAAACCGTCCAACACGGCCAAATGATCGAACGCGCCGCCCGCGACCGCAACCTCTTCGTCGGCGTCGAATACCACAAACGCTTCGACGACCGCGCCCTCATGGCCCGCGACCGCTACCGCCGCGGGCTCTTCGGCGAGTTCAAACTCGGCACGGCCCGCCTCTTCGAGCCCTGGTATTACCGCCACTCGAACTTTCAAAATTGGTTCACCCTCAACGCCGCCGACTCCTTTACCTACATCGGCTGCCATTACGTCGACCTCGTCCACTTCATCACCGGCCTTCTCCCCGTCAGCGTCTCCGTCTGCGGCATCCCCGAAAAATTCCCCAATGGCAACGAAGGTTGGCTCTGGAACGACGCCCGCGTCCGTTGGGAGAACGGCGCGATCCTCAACGTCCAAAACGCCCTCGGCTATCCCGACCAAGGCCCCGGCTCCAACACGCAGGGCATGACCCTATGGACTTCCCAAGGAGACGCCGGTGGTTTCCTCGATCACAACGATTCCTACCGAGGCCTCTCACACTGCTATGTCGAAGGCGCCAAACGTTATTCCGAACCCAGTCCGGACTACATGCAGTTCGTCCCCGACATCACCGGCGGCACGCGCGTCGTCGGCTACGGCTATCGTTCCCTCGAGGCGCTAATCGACGCCACCGTGCAGGTCGAGACCGGCAAGCTGACCCTCGACCAAATCGACCAAGCCGGCATCATTGCCACCCCGAAAAATTCTTATTTCAATGAACTCGTGACCGAAGGCGCCCGCCTCTCCCTGGCCAATGACGGCCGGGAGGTCCTCCTGCAGTATGGAGTTTTGCCTTTTGTTCACCTGAAGAGTTATCTATAGAGGTATCGTGGCCAATCTCCTCTTCGACTTTCCTCAGGACGACGTAGTCCAAAACAACCTACCCGTCAAACACCGGGAATCCGTCATCCAAGCGGTCAAAAAGTTCGAAGATCTCGCCCTCAATCCCGATTCGCCCGTTCGCGCGGTCAAGCACCTTCCGGCCCGTCCCGCCGAGATCGCCCCGATCCCCACGGAAGTAGACCCGAAGCTCGCCGCCGCCCTCGAACGCCGGGGCATCGAAAGCCTCTATTCGCATCAAGCCGAGACTTTTCACCACTTAAACAACGGGCGCAACGTAGTCGTCGTCACGCCTACCGCTTCCGGTAAGACTCTCTGCTACAACCTCCCAGTTCTGAACAAACTCCTTTCCGAGCCCGGCGCCCGCGCGCTCTACCTCTTCCCGACCAAAGCCCTCGCTGAAGACCAGCTCAATGAGCTCCACGGCGCCATCGAGGAAATGGGCTCGGACCTCAAGTGTTTTACCTACGACGGCGACACGCCACAGGATGCCCGCCGCGCCATCCGCGAACGCGCCAACGTCGTACTCACTAATCCCGACATGCTCCACGCCGGGATCTTGCCCCACCACACCAAGTGGGCCAAACTCTTCGAGAACCTCCGCTACTTCGTCATCGACGAACTCCACTACTACCGCGGCGTCTACGGCAGCCACCTCGCCAACATCATTCGCCGCCTCAAACGCCTCTGCGCCTTCTACGGTTCTCAGCCACAGTTCATCTGCTGCTCGGCCACCATCGCCAATCCGAAGCAGCTCGCCGAAGCGGTAACTGAGTCACACTTTGAACTCATCGACAAAAATGGAGCGCCTAGCGGGGAAAAATATTTCGTTCTTTACAATCCGCCCGTCGTCAATCGCCAGCTCGGCATCCGCCGCAGTTACCTTCACGAAACCCGCCGCATCGCCCTCGATTGCATCCAGCGCGGCCAGCAAACTCTCGTCTTCGCCAACAACCGCCTCGCCACGGAAATCCTGGTGACGTATCTTAAGGACGCCGTCGAAAAGCCGCCCGTCCCCGAAGGCACGATTCGCGGCTATCGCGGCGGCTATCTGCCCAAGGAGCGCCGCGAGATCGAGAAGCGCCTACGCTCCGGCGACATCCGCGGCGTTGTCGCCACCAACGCTCTTGAACTCGGCGTCGACATCGGCTCGCTCGACGCCGTCGTCATGGCCGGCTACCCCGGCACCGTCGCCTCCACCTGGCAGCGTAGCGGCCGCGCCGGCCGCCGTCAGAACACATCGCTCGCCGTCATGGTCGCCAGTTCCGCGCCCCTCGATCAATTCATCATCGAGCACCCGGAATACTTCTTCGGACAGCCCCCCGAGCACGCGCACATCAATCCCGACAACACCGAGATCCTCCTCAATCACCTAAAGTGCGCCGCTTTCGAGTTGCCCATCAAGGATGGCGAGAAGTTCGGTCCACACGAGACTCAAGAGCTCTGCGAATTCCTCGCCGAACTTCGTCTTGTGAACCACTCCGCCCAAGCCTGGCATTGGACCAGCGATACATATCCAGCCGACGCCATCAGCCTCCGCGCCGTCACCAGCGACAACTTCGTCGTCATCGACACGACGGACGAAAACAAAGTCATCGCCGAAGTCGCCTTCCCCGTCGCCCTCGTTACGCTGCACGAAAAAGCCATTTACCTTCACGAGGCCCGTCAATACCAAGTCGAGAAGTTCGACTACGAACAACGCAAAGCCTACGTCCGCCAAGTCGATTGCGACTACTTCACCGATGCCATCGACTACACCCAGGTCAAAGTCCTCGAAGAGTTCGACCAGCGCCCGCTCAACAATGGCGCGCAAGCCGTTCACGGCGACGTCCGCGTCAACACGCAAATCGTCGGCTTCAAGAAGGTCAAGTTCTACACGCTCGAAAACGTCGGCGCCGGCAACCTCTCGCTGCCCGAACAGGAAATGCACACGACCAGTTGGTGGCTGCACTTCCCGGCCGCCTTCCTCGCGAAGCTCGACACCTTCACGCCCTCCGAACGCGCCAACGGCCTCGCCGGACTCGCCAATGCCTTCCGCGCCGTCGCCGCCTTGCTCGTCATGTGCGACCCGCGCGACTTCGGCACGGCGATCACGGAAGAGATCGCCGGCGGCCTCGGCGCCTGGGAGCCGAACTTGTATCTCTACGACATGTATCCTGGCGGCATCGGCCAATCGCTGCCGCTCTTCCAATTGAGCCGCCGCCTGCTCGATGGGGCGCTAAAGCTAATTACCGATTGCTCCTGCGAAAAAGGCTGTCCCTCTTGCGTTGGCCCCACCGGTGAGGTAGGAGATAGAGGAAAGGAGGCCGCGCTCGCGATCTTGCAACTATGCCTAGCGAAAAACGAAAGCAGCGAAGATTCAGTGCCTTTCTAGCGGCCAAGTTCGCCGAAGCCCCCGCCGGCGCGCCCCGGCGCGAACTCGCTCCCGTGCTCAACATCAGCGAAGGCGGCGCGCTACTGGAAACCAAGCACCAGTATGTTCCCCGTGAATACGTGCAGATCGAAATCGCCGACGCCAAGTTGAAGGGCCAAGCGACCGTGCGCTATTCGGACCTCAAGGGCAAGAAGTACCGCACCGGAATAGAATTCACCGGAGGCCTTAAGTACGAGGCTCCGGGTCCGGAAGACGCCAACGGATGATCGCATGTTACCCTCAGGACGAGTTCCCGATATGGCGAAAAAGCTAGTACTGCTTGAATTCAATGAGCTATGCCCGGACTTGATGGATCGTTTTATCGACGAGGGAATGCTTCCGAATTTTGCGAGGCTCAAGAACTCCTCGTTCGTTTACACAAGCGAGTCCGGCGAACGCGCTCCCTATTTGGAGCCCTGGATTCAATGGGTCACGGTGCATACCGGCTTACCCTTCTCAGAACATAAAGTATTCGATTTGGGCGACGGCGCCAAACTGGACGTTCCGCGCATCTGGGATCTTCTAGGCCAGCGTGGCGAAAAAGTTTGGATCTGCGGAAGCATGAACGCTTCCTTCCGCAAACCGATCGACGGATACATTCTTCCCGATCCTTGGTCCACGGGCGTACAACCGTATCCAGTGGGCGAGTTCGAATCCTACTTCGATTTTGTTCGCCTGCACGTGCAAGAGCATACGCGGGCATCCGTGCCGGTATCCAAGGCGGCTTCGCTGAAGTTCTTGTCGTTCATGGCCGGACACGGGCTGAGCGTCGAGACTGTCCGCGACATCATGAAGCAGTTGCTCAGCGAGCGCAGCGGCGCGAACCGCTGGCGGCGCGCGGTGCTGCTGGATAGCTTGCAGTGGGATATGTTCAGCCGCTACTGGAACAAGCATCAGCCGGCCTTCTCGACTTTCTTTTTGAATTCCACCGCGCATTTCCAGCACATGTACTGGCGCGACATGGAGCCGGCCCGTTTTGGCGCAAACGCTTGCGGAGCCGCGGAACCCTCGTCCTATGCCGACGCGATCCGTTTCGGCTACCAGCACATGGACAAGATCGCAGGGAAACTCTTCGATCTGATCGACGGTGAGACGACCATCGTCTTGGCCACCGCGCTGAGCCAACAGCCTTGTTTGAAATACGAGGATACAGGCGGCAAAGTATTCTTCCGAATTGAGGACACGAACAGCTTCTTCCGTTTCCTTGGCCTCCCGTCCTGCGAGTACGCGCCGGTGATGTCGGAACAATTCCGGCTCTACTTCCGCTCAGAGGAAGACGCCATCGGCGCCGAGGCGAAGTTGCAAAGCCTCATGATGAATGGACGCCCAGTGATGCTCGCGCGGAGAAGCGGCGCCGAGATCTTTGCTGGTTGCAGCATATTTGAACGCGTTGAGCGCGACGCGATGGTGGACTCCTCGGCTGGCAAATTCCGCTTTTTCGAGCGCTTCTACGATTGCCACCTGGTCAAGAGCGGCATGCACCATCCGGACGGCATTTTCTGGGTGCGCCCGCCCACGCAAGAACAGAGGATCTCGTCAGCGAGGTCCGAAGCAGTTCGGATTCCCTTGGTCGATCTCGCTCCAACTTTGCTCGCTCTCTGCGATATGCCGCCGCCAGCCTGGATGCGAGGCCAGGTGGCGGACTGCGCGGCGCAATTGACGGCATGAAGGGGCTATAGGGAATTCCGCACACGCTCGCGGTCAAAGCCCCCAATGGGATAATGAATCATTCATGGTCATTACTGGCGTTTGGTACGCTCTAGCGCTGACGGCGATCGGCGCGGCCACGGGCTACCTCACCAAGAACATCTGGTTAGGCATTCCTTTTTATATCCTGGCCGTATTCTGTCTGTGGTTCTTTCGCGACCCCGAACGGGTGGTCCCCGGCGGTAATGTCGCCGTTTCGCCCGCCGACGGCAAAGTCGTTAGCTTAACCGCGGATCCCGATGGCCGCAAGCGCCTCGGCATCTTCTTGAACGTCTTTGACGTTCACGTAAACCGCTCCCCCATCGCGGGGACCATCACGCGGCGGACTTACAAGCCCGGCAAGTTCCTGGTCGCCTCGAAAGACGAAGCGGGTACGGAGAACGAACAGAATACTTTCGTCGTTAGCGGCGACGGCACCTCGATCGAGTTCAGCCAGATCGCGGGCCTCATCGCACGGCGCATCGTTTGGTACAAGGATCAAGGCGCTAAAGTCGCCAAGGGCGAACGCATTGGCTTGATCAAATTCGGCTCGCGCGTCGACGTCCTGTTCAACGACGACTGGAAAATTACCGTCGCGCCCGGCCAGCGAGTCTCCGCTGCCTCGAGCGTTATCGCCGAACGGGTCGCACGCTAAACGCCATGGGCTTCCGTCTGTCCGAACGGCTGATCGATCCGAAGAGCCCGGAGCGCCGTCCGCGCCGTGCCGCTTACGCCCTGCCGACTCTCTTTACGGCGGGCAACATTTTCTTTGGCTTCTTGGCCATCATGAAATCGATCGAAGGCGCCATCCACGCCACCGCCCGTGGCTACGTGAAGGTGCCGGAGTTCGAACTCGCCGCGCAGTTAATCGGCATCGCCGTCGCCTTCGATGGTCTCGATGGCCGCATCGCGCGCATGACAAATACGGTAAGCGATTTCGGCCGTGAGCTCGATTCGCTCGCCGACGTAATCACCTTCGGCATCGCCCCTGCCGTGCTCGGTTTTGCTTGGGGCATATTCTTCATCGATCACACGATGAACCTGGAACTGCGGGCGCAGTTGCTGCAGGGCGGCTACTTCCTCGCCTTCGTATATCTGCTCTGCGGCGCGGCGCGCTTGGCGCGCTTCAACGTACAGACGAATCCCGTGCCCAAGAACCCCGGCCGGCCGGACCGCAAGTACTTCGTCGGCTTGCCGATTCCGGCCGCGGCCGCCTTTGTCGCGTCGGTGGTCTACGCGTCGAACAGTGTGCCCATCGGCAACTGGCTTGTCGGCGTGTTGTGGCTTGGCATCATGGGCCTCTTGAGCTTTTTGATGGTCAGCACTTGGCGCTACCGAAGCTTCAAGGACTTGAACCTCTTGGAACCGAAGTCGCCGCTGAGCTTGATCCTGCTCGGCAGCCTGATCTTCTTGATCTACAACTTCTCGCAACCGGCGCTACTGGCGATGGCGATTACCTACGTCGCGAGCGGCATCCTCGTCCGCCTCGGAGGGCTTCTGCGCCATGGCTAGTGAAGACTTTTTCGCTCTAGTCGGCAGCCAGAGCCTACTCGGGCGTGAGATCCGGGACATCGCCGCCGCCACCGGCGCGACCGTGCGGTCCTTCGATACGGCCGATGACCAAGGCGAAGAGTTTGAAGTCTCTTTGCCCATTGACGCGGCCTCGATCGCCGGCGCGAAGGCCGTTCTCTTCGCCGGCGATGAAGCCGCCGCCAAGCAAGTCCTGGGTATGAGCCCGAGGCATGTCATCGATTTGACGGGGACGCTCGAAGCGCCGCCGGGGCTGCGTATGACGAAGATCCCGAGCGCGGCGACGCTGATGTTGAAGCTCGCCTTTGCGCGGCTAGGCGCGATGAGTCCGGTCGCCAAGAGCGTGGTGAATCTCTTCGTGCCCGCCAGCGAGTGGGGCGCGAAAGCACTGCAGGAGTTGCAGCAACAGACGACGTCGTTGTTGAGCTTCCAGCAGTTGCAGAAGGAAGTTTTCGATACCCAAGCGGCCTTCGCGATGCTCGCCGAATTTGGCGAGGAGTCGAAGTTAAAGCTTGCGGCGCCCAGCGATCTTGGGCTCCCGTATCTGAGCCTGCGCGTTTCGCATGCGCCTGTCTTTCATGGCATGACGGCGTCGATTTGGCTCGAGTTCGAGAAGGATGTGAATTGGAGCGTGCTTGAGAAGTCGCTCGACCCCACGCCCGACAACGTTACGATCGCGGGCGACGACGAAGTCCGCATCGGCGGTCTCGAGCGCGACGCGAGTAGCCCGAACGCCGCGTGGTTTTGGGCCGTCGCCGATAATCACCGGCTCGTCGCGCGCGCGGCGTTGGCGGTCGCGGAGGCGATATGAAGAGAAGGGAAGTACTGGCAGCGCTCACTGCCGGCCTCAGCGGATCGTGTGGTTATCATGTCGCGGGCAAGGCCAATATGATGCCGGCCGACATCAAAGTGATCGGCATCCCGCCCTTCACCAACGCGACGACGCGCTACAAGCTGACCGAGAAGTTCCCGGCCTTGCTGACCCGTGAGTTCCTGAGCCGCACCAAGTACCAAATCGTGCCGGACGCCAATGGCGCCGACGCCGTGTTGCAGGGATCGATCAATACAATTCTGGCGTTCCCGCTGCTCTTCGACCCGACTACGGGCCGCGCTTCGGGCGTCCAAGTCCAAGCCGTAATCGGCGTGAACCTGCGCAACATGAAGACGAACACTTTCATCTACAGCAACCCCGGCTTCGACTTCCGCCAGCGCTACGAGATCTCGACGGATCCGCTGGCGTTCTTCGACGAGTCCACTCCGGCCTTCGAACGCATGGGCCGCGAACTGGCGGCGGCCGTCGTTACCGCCGTGCTTGAGAATTTCTAGACGATGACGGCTGAGCAGTTTCTATCGTTGCTGGTGAAGGGTAAGCCGCCCGCCGTTTCGCTCTTCCTAGGGCCCGACGCCTATATGCGCAAGCTCTGCAAGGACGGCTTGGTCGCGGCGATCTTGCCCTCCGCCGAAGATCGCGAATCCGGCTGGTCGCGTTGGGACTTGGCGGAGACGAGCATCGCGAAGGTGCTCGACGACGCCTCGGCCATGAGCCTCTTCGCCGCGAATCGCGTTATCTGGGTCGCGGGCGCGGAGGCCGCGGTGCCCAAGGGCCGCGCGAAGGCCGATGAGGATACGAGCGGGTTGAAAGAGATCGAAGCGTATCTTGGCAACCCGACGCCGGGGACGACGATCGTGTTTGATTGCTCGCGCTACGACTTCGATGGCGATGACAAGACGCGAGTCGAGAACCTCCGCAAGTTCTATTCGGCCGTGAAGACGCACGTCGAGTTCCCGCGCTTCACGAAAGAGTCCGCACGCTCGCTGGCGTTGGAGCTGGCGGCGGAGCGCAAGTTGAAGATCGGGCCAAAGGAACTTGAGTTGTTGCTCGAAGCCACCGGCGCCGATGCGGCGCTCATCGATCAGGAGATCGAGAAGCTTTCGCTTTATGCGAAACCTGGCGTAGCCGTCACCATGGACGATCTGAACGTGATGGTGCCGAACGCGCGCGCGGCTAACATCTTCGCGCTCGTCGCGGCGATTGGCAAAGGCGACCGCATCCAAAGCTTAGACATTCTCGATACGTTGGTGCGCGAGGGCGAATATCTGCCGCTTGCGCTCAACTTCCTGGCGACGCAGTTCCGGTTGGCGCTCGCGGCGCACGAAGCAAAGTTAAAGGGTTCGATGCAGATCCAAGCTCACTTTACGAAGTCTGGCATCGCGATGTGGAAGGCGCGGGCCGAGCAGGTAGAGCAGACGGTGAATGCCTTCACAATTCCGAAGCTCAAAAAAGCAATCGGCCTCGTATATGAGGCCGATCAATCGTTGAAAGACACACGTCCCGATGACAGGACGGTGATCGAAGAATTTATTTGGAAGGTAACTCCGAAGAACTAAGCGGCCAGAGCCTTGACACGGCGCGTGACGCGGCTCTTGTAGCGGGCGGCGGTGTTCTTCTTGATCACACCGGTTTTCGCCATGCGGTCCACCGTCGAGTACAGCGCGGGCAGACCCTTGGCGGCGTTTTCGAAGTTCTTCTCGGAGATCAGCTTGCGCATCGCCTTGATGGCCGACTTCATGCGGCTTTTGCGGGCGCGGTTGATTTCGGTGCGCCGTTCGGTGATGCGGACGCGCTTCAGCGCGGAAACAGTATTAGCCATAAACTACCATCTACCACTATACACTACTGGGTCACTCGGAGCAAAATCGTGTTCGACATGCGTGAGCCAGCTTCGACGGCCAGCGGCGCGACGCCGCGATCCACGATGAGGGGGAGTTTGACCTCCAACAGATAGAAGCCGACATAGCCCGCAGCGAGTTCGCTGCGCAAGACTTCAAGCGTTTGGCCGTTGAACCATACCCGGACGGGCGCCAAGACCCGCGGCGCCCCCTCTTGTGGGGCCGCTTTGCCAGCGGTCCACGAGGGTTCCACTTCACCAAGGCCGGACATTAGGATCTGCACTTGCTGCCCTGCCTTCAAGGGTTGCAGCGGATCCATCAATTCGCCAGAGGCGGCATCGACGAGCAACGGCGCACCTTCGCGATCGGTGAAGATCACCGGCGCGGTCGCCTGCAAGGGTAGCCGCAGTTGACGCGTAAATCCGTTGGCCGTGTAGTCGAGGGAAAGCTCGGCGGCGGGAACGCCGAAAGGAATCTGCAGTTGCGACTCGCCGTCCTCGCGCGAAAGCACCGGCAGCGGCGAACCGTTGATGCTGGCGGCGTCGATCTTCGCGCCGATCACAGTGACTAGCGCTCCGGGCGCTGCGTTGAGCGAGCGGAAATCGGCGGCGCTGATCGCGCGCGGCGATTGTCGGCGATGGGGCGCTTGCGTCAAGAACAAGCCTTCGCCTTCAAGCGAAGCGTAGAGGAAGACGGCGGCTTCGTCGAGGTGAACGTCGAGCGCGGGCCGTCCGGCGATCGAACCGGCGAGACGCAGCCACAGCGGGGCGCTGGCACGGCTTTCGAGATCGTAAGACGTGAAGAAGATGCCTTTGTCGGTAGCGAGATAAATCGCTTGGCCTTGGCGGTCGGCGGCGATGCCGCGAATCTGTTGGCCTTCGAGATTGGAGATGAGATTGTCCCAACTGACGCCGGAGTCGAGCGTCCGCAGCAAGCCGTTGGCGCTAGCTTCGAGACGCAGGCCGGGCCGTTCGGGGTCTGACCACGCGACTTGTTTCTTCCAGCCCTGGGCTTGGCCGCGCGGCATCCAAGCGTCGCGGCTGCCCGGCACCCATTCGACGACGGTTCCGTTGCGCCACATGGCGAGCAGGCCACGTCCGCCGCTCGGGGCGGCGATTACGGCTTCTAGGTGGATGTTGGGAAGTTGTTCGTTTAGTGCGAGCCAGCTTTGGCCCGCGTCGTTGCTGAGATAGACGCCATCGTCGGTTGCGACGGCAAGGCGGTCGTGAAAAGCGCGGCCAGCGGCGAGGGCTTTGGGGTTCGCGCCGATCAGGGTCTGACGGTCGTTACTAGCGACACGAGTCCAACTGCGGCCTTGGTCTTCGGTCGTCCACAACGCTTCGCCGAGGGCGAATGCGACGTAGGGCTTGCCGGGATGGCCGATGACGCGCGCCGAAGTCTCGGGAAGCCGGTTAGCAACTGCCGCGATAGGGGTGAGACGCGGGCTTCGGGCGGCGGGTGTCCAGCGGGGTTCTTCGCCAGACAGGCTGCGGCGGAAGAGGCGGCCATCGTTTAACTCGACTTCAAGGTACTGTTCGTCGGCGCTGAACCAAAGTCCGCGAACGGCTTCGCCTGCAAAACCGGCGCGGCCCTGCTCGACGACCGTGCCGCCCACCGGACGCCACGTGAGCGCAAGGTCTTGCGCCCCAAGGTTATAGACCAGGGGGAGGGCAAGGGCGGCGAGCTTGAGTGTGTCCATTCGACACATACTTAGGTTCATTCTAGACGAGGTACTGAGGCGCAAAATCACCGGCACTCCCGCTCAAGATCGGCGGCAATTCCGCCGAACTGTTGATAGGACGCTAGTTTTTTGAAAGCGTTCCATAAAGAAGGTAAAGTTGAACCCGACGGTACTCTACTTGCACTGCAATTTGAGCGCTAGCATTTCTGCTAGCATTTAGGACATAGCTTGCTAAGCCCTGCACTCAGCTTCGCGTCCCGCTCGATGGTTTTGGCCATGGCATGGGCGGTCGTGTGCCCGGCGCAGTTCTTTACCGTGACGCCGGAGCAGACGGGCAAGGTGATCCATGTGCAAGGCCAGGTCTCCGTCGTTAAAGACGCGACCACGTGGGCGTTGACGCAAGGGATGACGATACAGCCGAAGCAGGAAATCGTCACGGGACAAGATGGATACGCAAAGATTCAGGTGCCGGATGGCAGCGTCTTCGAAGTCTTCCCTGGGTCGCGGGCTACGTTCCGTAGTAATCAAGGGAATTTGCGCGAACTGCTCGACCTCTGGATTGGGCGCGTCAAGGTGCATGTCGAGAAACTGAACGGCAAGCCGAATCCGAATCGTATTCAGACGCCGACGGCGGTGATCAGCGTGCGTGGCACGACCTTCGACGTGAACGTCGAGGAAGAAGATCAGACGCTGGTGCTCGTGGAAGAAGGCGAGGTGGCGGTGCAACATGCCCTGATGCCTTACTCCTCCCCCAAGCTTCTTCACGGCGGCGACTATATCCGCGTGTACAAGAATCAGCCTCTAGCCGACAAGCGTTTCGACAAGGGCGGCATTTTGCAAGGCGTGATGAAGGCGATGCGCGACATCTGGATCATGCAGCCACGCACGGGCGGTGGAACTCCCGGTTCGCCGCTGCCCGGCCCGGGCCCGTCGACCATTCCGGGTGGCCCCGGTGGTGGACTGCCGGGCGATACGTCCGCGCCCGCGCCTCCTCCCAGCGCGCCGCCTCCGCCTCCGCCCGGTATTTAGGCCGGAACCGTTCCCAGACCCCATTCTGCGTCACAATTTAGAAGAGCGTACATGAAAGCCAGTTTGCTCTTCGCCGCCTCGATTCTTTTTGCGCAAGGCGTCCCAACCGAATGGGAAGCGCGCAAGAAGATCGACGCTTTGGGCGCGAGCGTCTCCGACGTGGAAGGCGCGTTAGGCCGGCTCGATGCCGAGCGGTGGAAGAAGGCCTCGGCGCCGGACGCATACGTGGAGCAATTGGATAGCGCGAAGCGGCAGTTGGCCTCGTCGCGGCAGGCTCTGGCGGAGTTGCGGGAGAACCCCGAAAAACTATCGACGGCCTTCGAGATCTTTCTCCGCTTCGAGTCTCTTGACTTTATGTTGAACACGGTACGGGAAGCGGCGCGGAAGTACGAGACTCCAGAGGCGGCCGACGACCTAGAGGCCAAGCTCGGCGCCTCGCTCGGTTCGCGCGATCAGTTCCGCGCCTATCTCTTGGATCTCGCCAAGGAACGCGACGCTCAATTCGCCGTGCTCGTCAAAGAAGCGCAGCGTTGCCGCGCCGAGGTGAACGTGCCGCCAGCTCCCGCCGCAAAGAAAAAAGCGTCTGTGGCGCCCCCAGCAGCGCCCGCCTCTACACCCGTGGTGACCAAACCTTGAACCCCATTACGAAAACGCCTCTGCCGGTAAAGACCCCCGAGCCGACTTACAATTTCCAGTGCTACATCTGCGAGGAGCCGAGCACGGAGATTTGCGTTTACTGCACCAAGGATTGCTGCGAGTTGCACCGCTGCGAAAAGTGCCTTCGCTGCACGGATTGCTGCGTTTGCCACTTGGAGAATCTGCGTAGAGCGTAGCGGCAGGACGAATTGCAGGGCACGGCGAGTTTCTCATGAATCTTCTTCAGGGGCGGCCAGCCGTCTCCGAGGGGATCGGCGAGACGATTTCGTACTGCCGCAAACTGAACCCTAATGCGAACTGGGCTTTAAGCTAACCTCGAAGGCCGCTGGAAAGCTCTATACGTAGGAATCTCGGAGGACGGATCGAAGCTTGGGCTTGCTTGCTGTGCGAACTTCGACCCCAGCGATTCGAACTTCGGATGGATCGCATCACAAATCTATCGCTCGTCCGAGCCTCGGGAAAAGTCTGGATCGCTGGCGGCCTTTGTAGAGATCTCCGAAGCCGCCGATGGTGCAATTCCGGTATTACTGTATCTGCTTTGTCCCGGCTTCATCGGGACTATCGCCCAACACTGCTTAGCCGGAACCGGGATGCCCGTTGCCGCCGGCTTCGACGATGGCGATGCATTCCTAGTGCTGCGTTGAAGGGTCCAAAGAAGGATTAGGCCGGTTTCGCGTAGGCCGCTTCCACTAGCTTGCGCATCTTGGCGCCGTCGTCGGCAAGGGCCTTTAGTTCGTCGGGGGTTTGGTATTCGGCATGAAGAGTGATGGGTCCGGTGAAGCCGGCCTTGGCGAGTCTGGCGAAAACCTTGGGCCAGTCGACCATGCCTTCGCCGAGGGGGCACCACTTCAGGTCCCACTTGCCTTTGGCGTTTTTCTCCCAATAGAAGTCCTTGACGGCGACCATCTTCAGGCGCGTGAGCGCGATTTCGAGGCTGCCTTGCCAATTCCAGAGGCCGCCTTCGATGGTGGCGTGGGCGGGGTCGAAGTAGTAGCCGATGAATGTGGAGTCGAGAGGCGTCAGGAGTTGGCGCGAGTCCCACATGGGGGAACCGACGTAGTTGCCGGAGTGGTTGTGAAAGCCCGCCGTGACGTTGTAGAGGCGGCTTAATGCGGTGAGGCCAGTCAAGGCTAGTTGCACTTCGACGAGCTTCTGCTCGATAGATTTGTCGTAACGGTAGTAGCCGACTTTCCAATACGGAATTTTGACTTCGCCGGCGGCGCGCAGGGTGGCGGCCGCCTCGGGGGCGCGGGGATTCACGAGGCCGGTGGTGATCATGGGCACGGTGGAGCCGGCGGCTTCGATTTCTTGCTTGGCGCGCGGGAGGTCTTCGGCGACTTTATCCGGCAGCACGTGGCCGCCGGGACGAACGGTGAGGTCGATGCCGTCGAAGCCGTTTTGCTTGGCGAACTTGCCGAGTTGCGTGTAGTTGAGCTTCGCGGCGTGTTTCGAAAACATGCAGAGCGAGGGACGGTCCGCTGCTGGCGCGGGCGCTTGCGCCAAGGCGGTGAGGGGGATCGATTGGAGAATCGTGCGTCGTGTCATGTTCCTTATGGCAGTTTATAGGGTGCGCGGTACTTGTAGCTCAGATATTGGTTGGCGGCGTTGTTGTTGGTGAAGCGCTCGGCCTTCGCGTCCCATTCGAGGAAGCTTCGCGTCTTGTAGGAGACGTTGGCGATGAGCGTGGCCGAGGTTGAAAGGTGCCCGGTCAGGACGTCGCAGTTGCACTTGGCGCGGGACTTCATGCAATCGAGGAAATTGCGGGTGTGGGCCTGGGCGGTGGGGTAGCCCGTACCCTTGCGGGCTTCGATTACGGGCTTGCGGCTGGGGTTGTAGCCTTTCTCGAGATTGCGATCGACCGGGTTGCGCTGCGGGAGCGGCAGTTCGGTGATGCTTTCGGGGACGACTTCCCAGCGGTCGAGGTGCAGGTACATCGTGCCCTTGGTGCCGCGGATCATCATCTCGGTTTTGTTCATGTTGCCGGGCGCGGCGTTGGCGTTGATCTGAGTGAAGATCATCATCGTGCCGTCGTAGTCCCAGATGGCTTCGAGGGTGTCGGGGATTTCGCGGTTGTCTTCGATGGCGAATTTACCGCCCATGACGGTGACGGCCTTTGGCGCGTCCTTACCCAAGCACCAGCGGAGCATGTCGACGTAGTGGACGCCGAAGTTCGTGACTTGGCCGCCGGAGTAGTTGTAGAACCAGCGGAAGTTGTAATACATGCGGTTCCGGTTGTAGGGGACCTTGGGCGCGGGGCCGAGCCAGGCGTCCCATTCGGCTTCGCTAGGGGGCGGGCCTTCGGGGGCGTTGCCAAGGCCGGTGGGCCATTCGTTGGTGAGATGCCAGCCTTGGGCTAGCGTGATCTTGCCGAGAGCACCGGACTGGACGTAGGCCGCCGCTTCTTGCAGGAACTTCGCGCTGCGGCGGTGGATGCCGACCTGGACAACGCGCTTGTTCCGTTCGGCGGCTTCCACCATCTTGCGGCCTTCGACGACGGTGAGGCTCAACGGCTTCTCGCAATAGACGTCCTTGCCCGCGTTGCAGGCTTCGATCATCTGCAGGGCGTGCCAGTGGTCGGGCGTGGCGATAACGACGGCGTCGAGAGTTTTGTCTTCGATGAGCTTGCGCCAGTCGGCGTAGCGTTTCGGCGTGTCGTGGCCGCGCGCCTTCGCTTTCTTTTCGGCGAGGTCGAGGTAGTCGCTTTTGAGGTCGCAGATGGCCGCGGTGCGATTGTCGGAAAATTCGAGGAAACCGTCGTGGACCTGGTCGCCGCGATTGCCGATGCCGATGTAGCCGAGCATGACGCGCTCGTTCGCGCCGAGGATGCGCGAGTAGCTGAGCGCGGAGAGGACAATGGCGCGGCGGGTGGTGTTGGCCAAGGAGTACTCCTGAAAGGGTTTTGAAACAGTCTGAGTATATCCTGTGGGCAGATGAATCGACTTCTCCTGCTACTCTCGCTTGCAATGACTCTGCCGGCGCAATCGCGCATCGCCGTCCACGGACATCGCGGGGCGCGTTCGGTGCTACCCGAGAACACGCTGCCGGCATTCGAATACGCGATCGCGCAAGGGGCGGACGCGATTGAGTTGGACCTCGCGGTGACCAAGGACAACGTCCTTGTCGTGAGCCACGATCCGATTATCAACGACAAGATTTGCGGTGGGCCGGGCGGGACGCTGCGGGTGATCCGGAAGTTGAGTTTGGCGGATGTGCGCAAGTGGGATTGCGGGGCGAAAGCGAATGCGGAGTTTCCGAGGCAGAAGGCCGTGCCGGGGACTAAGATGCCGACGCTCGACGAGGTCTTGGCTTTGGCGACGAAAGGAAACTTCGAGTTCAACATCGAGACCAAGAGCGATCCCGATAAGCCGGAACTGCAACCGGAGCCGATGGAGTTCGCGAAGCTCGTGGCCGATGCGGTGCGCAAGCGGAAGCTGCAGAAGCGCGTGATGGTGCAGAGTTTCGACTGGCGGACGCTGGAGGCGATGCAAAAGATGGCGCCGGAGATTCGCTTGTCCGCCCTGCATCCCAAGGGGATGGCGGACGCGATCTTGAAGTTGGATTACGTGGCGGCCATTCACAAGCTGAAGTTTCCGATGATCAGCCCGCACTACCGGCTGGTGACGAAGAGTAAGGTGGAAGAGGCGCATAAGCTCGGGATGAAGATGATCCCGTGGACGGCTAATGACGAGAAGGTCTGGGACGACTTGATCGAGGCGAATGTCGACGCCATCATCACCGACGATCCGGCGGCTTGTATTGCGTACTTGAAGACGAAGGGGCGGCGCTAGGCGGCGCGTGGCGTGGAACGGGCGTTGCCGCGGGGCCGCAAGAGGCTTCCGCGGCTGGGAAAGGCGCGGGGCTGGGATTCGTGCGCGGCGTTAGCGGGTGCTTGAGACGCCGGGCAAAGGGTTGGCCTTCAGATAATCCCGCACTCGCATAGGGCGGAGGGACGGGAACTTATCGTTTTGCAACTCGCGCAGATCTCCCTTGCCGCTGAGCATGCCGCGCCAGTACATGTTGGGCAGCCACGCGAAGATGTTCCCCGGCTGCGCGGCTTGCGCTTGTGCAATGGCGGCGTCGAGATCCGCGAGGCTGCCTAGGCGGCGAACGTTGAGCGCGATGCCACTGCCGGCTTCGACTTCCTTGAGGAGATCGTGGAAGTTCAGCGAATCGCCCGCGAACTTCAGGCTGCGGGGAAGCGCGTTTTCGGAGAGAGCGGCTTCGGCGGTGAGCGCCGCCGTGTCAGCGTAGGTGGTGAACTGCATCTGGGCGTTGCCGTCGCCCCAGAGATAGGCTTCGCGCTTGTTGAGATCGATGGCGCCCAAGAACCCGAAGAGCACGCCGTGGTCGAGGAAACAGCCGATCATGATGTGCACGATTTCAACGGGGCCGGCGAGTGCTTCGGCTTGCTTCGCGAATTGGCGGCGCCAATCGGAGTTGATGTTCTCGCCGTCCGCGAGGCCGAGGAAGTCGAAGCTGTAATCCGAAGGAATGAAGCGGCGGACGCCGGCCTCGCGCGCGGCTTGCAGCCATTTCAACTGCGCCGTGACAATGGTCTCGGGGCCGCCTTGCACGGCCGAGACCACGGTGTAGACGCCTTGGAAGGCGGTGGCTTCGTCTTCGACGACTTCCGCCCGCGCCGCGATCGCGGGGTCAAGTTTCGCCGCGCTGCCGGGGCGGACAAGGACGCGTAGCTTAGCGTTGCGTTGCAAGAGTTCGCGGCCGATCATCGCGCCGAGATTTCCGGTGGCGCCTAGCAAAAGTACGGTTTTCATTCGGGGAGCTCCTCCTTGGGGCGCTCTGTGACCAGTGTGTGGAATTTCATCCGAATGCACAATACGATCCGTATGGATACACTGTTTCGTAAATGGGACAATCTTCGCGCGTGGATTTTAATCATATGCAGACCTTCTATTGGGTGGCGAAGAGTTCCGGCTTTAGCGCGGCCGCGAAGGCGTTGGCCCTGCCGAAATCCACGGTGAGCCGCCACATTGCTTTGTTGGAAGCGAGGCTGGGCGCGAGGCTCTTGGAACGCACAACCAGACGAAGCTCGCTAACGGAGATCGGTCAGTTGTATTTAGCGCACTGCGAACGGGTGATGGCGGACGCCGAGGAGGCGGAGCGCGCGGTGACGGCGTACACGCGCGAGCCGCGGGGCCTGCTTCGCGTGGGAGTTCCGGTGACCTTCGCCCGAGCCTTTCTTGCGCCGATGCTGCCGGCCTTCTGCCGTAACTATCCGCGGTTGCAATTGGAATTAGTTCTCGGCGGGGCGCCGCTGGACCCGGTAGAGCAGGTCTTGGATGTCGTGATTCATGTGGGCAGATTGCAGGATTCGACTTATGTCGTACGCAAGCTGGGTTCGACGCCACAGCATCTGTATGCGGCGCGGGACTACTTGCGCCGCCATGGCGTGCCGAAAACGCCGGCGGAATTGGCGGCGCATGAGGCGATCGCGATTAGCCGCTCGCCCAAGGGCGCGCGCTGGAAGTTACGGGCGGAAGGCAGCGGAGAGGAAGTGGAGGTGAAGATCGATCCCCGGCTGTCGGCGCCGGATCCGGTGATCCTGTTTCAATTGGCGGAGGCCGGGCTAGGCGTGGCCATGTTGCCGGAGTTCTTGGCGGTGCGAAGCAAGAAGTTGCAGCGGGTGTTGCGGGATTGGAGTCCAGCCGCGGTGGAGTTCTTCGCCTTGTATCCCGCGCGGCGGCTGGCCGCGCCGAAGTTGCGGGTGTTTCTGGAGGAGTTGGAAAGCAATCTATCGTTTCGCTCAGGCGCCACGAGCGATTAGATCTGTTTGTAGAAGATAACGGTAGGGCAGGGTTCGCCGTTCGGCATGAGGGCGAAGTTGGGGATCTCGCCGAGGGCGATGTAGCCGAGGCGGCGGTAGAGGCGGTCGGCGGGTTGGCCAGGAACGGTGTCGAGGACGAGCAACGACTTGTGATGGCGCTTGGCTTCGGCTTCGAGGAATTGCATCAGTCGCGCGGCGAGGCCGTGGCCGCGCGCTTCGGGATGAACCAGCAGTTTGGCGACTTCGGCGCGGTGGGGTTGATTGGGCGGGAGGCTCAGTACAAGTTGGACGCTGCCTCGGAGTTGGCCATCGGAGAAGGCGGCGATGAGGAGACGCTTGCGCGTCTGGAAGTCGTCGCGCAAGCCTTGATAGAAGGCTTCGCCGTGTGATGGCGGGAAGGGTTGCATGAAGCTGACGGAGGCGCCGCCTTCGACGCAGGCGGAAAGGATCTCGCCGAGGCGAGATTCGAGCGCCGGGATCTCTTGGGGATCGAGAGCGCGAACTTCGATCATCGCTTAGACTTTCAGTTTCTTCCGAAGCTTCTTGACGATCTCCTCGCGCTGGTTCGCGCTCCAGGAGTCTTGGATCTCCTTGTCGGTCATCGCGCCGGTGCGGCCGAGCAAGATATAGGCGGGCAGCGCGTGGGGCAGGTGTTTCCAGAGCGCCATCTCGCTCAGGGCGCCGGCGCCGCGTTCGCGCAGGTGGCGCATTAGATATTCGTCGCGCTTCTCTGTCAAGGTGAGCAAGAGGTTCATGGTGTTCATGCGGTCTTGCCAGGCGACGCTGTTGAGCATCTCGACGAACCACGTGGTGAGAACGCGCAGGCCAGACGTGGGGTGCGCGGTGGCGTAGGCCGTGAGGGGCGCGAGGCTGCGCAGGGCGGCGCCGCGGACGGGCTGTTCGGGGTCGCGGAGCGCGTACTGCAGATCGTCGATGAGGCCTTGCGTCTTTGGGCCGTAGCCGAGAACGGTGGCGGCGACCGTGCGGTCGTCCGGATCGGCGCTGTCGCGCAGGATTTGGCGGAGGACGCTGAAGTTGCGTTCGACGAGCGTGGGCAATTCCAACTGAACGGTCTGAGCCGGGACGTAAGCTATCAAGGAGTAACCGAGGCGCCAGTCTTCCGCGGTTTGCCTTTCGCGTGTGGCTTCGGCGGTGGCGGCGATGAGGCGGTTGTAGATGTTCTGGACTTCTTCAGGGAGCGTTAGAGTTTCGTTGGCGGGGAACTCGCGGAGATCCAGATGCGGGCGACCGCTCTCCTCGATGCCGATGTAAAAAATCGCCTTGCCGGCTTCACAACAGACGCTCTCAACATTGGCGCGCGTGATGCCCTTGAGGGCGATGAGCTGCTCTTCGAGCGTGAGCTTGGAGGCGGGTAGAGGATCGCCTTCGCGCACAGCGAGGGTCTTGATGAGCTTTTCGGGAGAGACGTTGTGGGCGCCGTAGGTGTCGATGAGACCAATGGCGGGGCGGTTCTGGGCGGCGGCCGCCGCACACACCAAGAGGGCGGCGAATGGGTACTTCACTCTTCTAGTGTGACGGCTTTCGCGCCGCCCGGTTACAGCGCGAAGCTGACCAGGAGCATTAGCGCGCCGGCGGCGGGAAGTAGAAGGAGGGCTTTCTTGAATCCCGCCGGTTCGTCGCCCGCGACCTTGCCGATGATCGGGGAGCTCGCTACCAGGCCCAGCCAGCCGCACGTGACGGCGATGCCGATGGCTGTCGCGGTGCCGTTCGGGAAGCGGCCACCCACGATGGCCAGAGCGGTCGGAAACACGGGCGCCATCGCGACGCCCGCCGCGAATACGGCGGCCCAAGTGATGTTGGGATCCTTGGTTTGCAACATCAGGAACGTGGTGATGGCGATGAGGGCGGAGGAGCCGATGAGGATCTGGTTGGCGGGGAGTTGTTGCAGCGCGGGGATGAATGCGACCGCGAAGCGGCCGGCAAGGAGCCCGAGCGCGAAGCCGAAGCTCAGGATCGTCAGGGCCTTTTTCTCGCCAATGCCTTGCGCGATCAAGTGGCGGACCAGCCAATTCCAGACGCCAACTTCGGCGGCGACGTAGAGGAAGAGGACTAGGGCCGGAAGCAGGAGCTGGGGATTGGAGAGAAGCGCGGGCACGTCGCCGAACTGGAAGCTGACGACGCCGGAGGGCTTCGGCATGTCGGTGACGGCGTGGACGCCGAAGGTGACACCCGTCAGAAACGAAACGAATTTGCAAAGCCGGAATGAGTCGCCCGCGAAAAAGTTGGCGGCGATGAAGGGCGTGGCGATGCCTCCGAGGCCGAAGAAGGTGTTGAAACCATTAAAGACGGCGGTCGGGTTGGAGGTGGGGACGTCGTTCACCAAGGCATTCGCGCCCGCGACGATGATGCCGCCGCCGGTGCCGAGGATGAGCATGGCGAGGCGGATCGACGAATAGCCTTTGGAGCGAGGGAGGCTGAAGAGCGCGTAGCCGATGAGGCCGAGGCCCAAGAGCAGTCCGATTTTCTTGCCCTGGAGATCGATAAGCGGGCCTTGGAGCAGGGAACCGATGACGAGGCCGACGGCTTGCATGGTGGCGATGGAGCCGTTTTCGGCGGGGCTGAGGTTGAAGCGCTTGGAGAGGTCGGGGAGGATGCTGCCGAGCATGGCGGCAATCATGCCGTAGACGAAGATGGCAAGCACGGCTGCTACGAGGAGCATTGAGAGTTCCATAAACTTGTTGAGGGTATCACAGACGGGGGGGCGAGGACTTCAGGAGATGATGTTGGTGGAACCCGGCTTGAGGTCCGCCATTACCGCCGAGACTTTGTGCAGGAGAGCTAGAATCTCTTCCAACTGATTGCTGCGGGAACGGACAACTAAAACGGCAATCTTCATTTGCCCGATGTTTTGTTGGAGGGGAATCCCTGAGTCGACCGTGAGCAGGGCGTGGTAGCCTTTTTTTCCTCGGCCGCTCTGAGCAGCCGGCCGTTCTTCAGTCCACCGAATCCGGCCCAGGTAACGCTGTGGAACTCATGCTCTGGAATGTGATTTCTGAGATCGACGGGAACGCACTCGTCGAGCAGGATCTTCATGCAACCTGGGCGTAGAGGGAAGCCTTCGCTTCCTCCAACGCCTGAATCGCCATTTGCTTGGAGACAGACGGGAATTGGCGGAGGAACTCGTCAAGCGGGTGTCCCCCTTCGAGGTAGTCGATTAGGTTCTTGAAGGGAACCCGAGTGCCGCGGAAGCAGGGCATGCCGTTCATAATCTCGGGGTCGGAGATGATTACGCGGTCGGCCATGTAGTCTAGGTTAGCGAAACTCGGAGGACGAAGCGACAGCGAGAAAATCAGATCGCTTTGCGCCGATCGCGAATACGGATTAGGCGGATGGGATGGCGCGCTGGGGAGTTCGGTTGGGAAACTCGTAGACGAAGCGAAGCAGCATCTCCGCGAAGTCGATCAATTCTTCGGCGTTTTCCTTGGTCATCGAAACAACCTCGTGAGTTGCTTCGTTCCCCTTCTGTCGAATGTGGTCAACCCAGGCGCGGCCATTGGGCGGGATGAATTCCATCTTCCGTAGCTCTTCAACGTAGACCACGAAATTCAAACCGGGCTTAGCGCCTTGGGTGACGGCCACGTTCATGAGGAGCTTCCGGCAGGCTAGGACGGAAGCAGTGTAGGCTCCGGCCGCGCATGCTTTCCGGCTTTCAACGTAGAGGCCGCCGACCTCGGGCGGTAGATTGGCTATCTCAGTGCCCGGCGTGACGCCAGGGGTTTGATGGTCGTACCGGTCGAAGTAAGTTGGCTTCAAACAGTGCGGGCAAAGGAAAATCCCTTCGTCCCTCGCGGTTGATTGGTATCCACGATCACGCGCAACATTACTGCGGCAGTAGCCGCACCGGAAGGTTCGACTTCGCTAACCCTGTGGCTGCGACCACGCGATGGGCTGCGGGACCAGAGGCTTTCCAGGAGCTGTAGGCGCGCCAATCCCGCCGGGTCTTAGCCGATCTTAAGCTTGCTGGTTTTCGCGTCCCAGAAGACCGCTTTCTTCGCGCGGTAGCTTTGGGTGGCCATGTGGCCGGGGATGGCCGCGACTTGGCCGGCGCGGGCCGGAGCGATCGCCTTTTCCTTGCCGAGTACTGCCATCAAGAAGTTCTTGACGTGGTCGGCGGTGGCGTCGGGCTGGTTGAAGTCCTTCAAGTAGTTCATCGTCAAGGCTTCCTTGTCGACGAACTTGCGCGAGTTACGGATGAACTTCGGTTGCGGCGAGAAGTAGAGGTTCTGGCGGTCCATCACCTCGATGGTGCCCTTGGAGCCCATGAACTGTTCTCCGTAGCCGTAGTTGTCGTTGCCGAAGAAGCACGAATAGTTCAGATGGAACTTGTTCGGATATTCGTAGAGAGCGCTGAGCGTGTCGGGCACTTCGCGGTCGTCGGGGGCGCCCCACTGGTAGATACCGCCGGAGGCCATGCAGCTTAGCGGGAGGTCGGCCTTGACGAGGCTGCCGACGACGAAGTTCGTAATGTCGGTCTGGTGCACCAGCAAGTCGGTCGAGATGCCGCCGGAGTAATCCCAATAGTTGCGCCACTGGAAGTAGCGGCCCTTATCGAACTTGAGGTTCTTGTTGTCGGCGTGCTCGAGGAAGCGCTTCCAATCGGTGTTCTGTTCGGTGGCGTCCGAGGGGATGATGTAGCGCCAGGCGGCGGGGACGGCCTTGGTGGGATCGACGGTGGGGTCGAAGTTGCGGTACCAGAAGGCGCGTGTGTAATGGCATTCGCCGATCAAGCCGTCTTCGACCATCTTCTTGGCCTGGATGTAGAGCTTGTTCGAGCGGTTCTGCGTGCCAACTTGGACGACGGTGCCGGTCTTCTCGGCTAGGGCTACGATCTCGGCGCCTTCCTCGATGGTGTGGGCGATCGGCTTTTCGAGATAGATATGCTTCTTCGCCTTCAAGGCCGCCATCGCCATCGGATAGTGCAGGTGCTCGGGCGAGGCGATGAAGACGACGTCGACGTTGGGGTCGTTGATGACGTCGCGGTAATCGACGCTGGTCTTCGGGGTGTTCTTGCCTTGGGTCTGGACGATGTCCTTACCCTTGGCGAGATTGCCGGCGAAGGTGTCGCAGACGTGGGTGACTTCGACCATGTCTTTCGAAAGCAGATACATCTGCTGCATGACATGGGCGCCACGGGAGCCGGTGGCGATCCAGCCGACCTTGAGGCGGTTATTTTGCGCGCTCGCGGTAGTAGCCGCGGCGGCGGTAGCGATCAGGAGGTTTCTGCGGGTTAGATCATTCATCGGGGATGCTCCTTACTCTTGCGCTTTAGGCGCTGGCGCGACTTTGCGGGCCTGTTCAAACAAGAAGTTTATCGTCTTGTCGGTGCGGATACGGCTGGCGAGACGGTCGAGGCCGCCATCCTTTTCCATCTTCATGCGCACGGCGGCGACGGGCTCGCGCTGCTGGCGGGCGAGGCGGCCGACTTCGCGGTCGATCTCGTCGTTGGTGGCGGCGATGGCTTCGACGGAGCCGATGCGGTCGAGCAAGAGTCCGGCCTTGACGTCGCGGATGGCGCGTTCGTTTTGCGATTCCTTGAACCTATTGAAGTCGATGTTCAAGGTCTTCGGGTCGATGCCTTGCATGGCGAGAGTCTGCGCATAGTTGCGCAGTTGCGACTCGAGTTGGCGTTCGACGTAGGTCTCGGGCACGGCGAAGGAATGCGAGTCCGCGAGCTTTTCGATCAACTTCGACTTCGCTTCTTCCTGGGCGCGGAAGGTGCGTTCCTGCAGAATGGAGGCGCGGACCTGATTCTTGAACTCTTCGAGTGTCTGGAAGTCGCCCATGCCCTTGGCGAATTCGTCGTCGAGGTTGGGGAGTTCCTTGCGGCGGAGGAACTTCAGCTCGACATCGAACTTGACGGTCTTGCCGGCGAGTTTCTCCTGGCCGTAGTCCTCGGGGTAAGACACCTCAATGATCTTGGTTTCGCCGGGCGACATGCCGGTGACGCCTTCGGTGAAGGCGGGCATGGTGTCGGCGTTGCCGAGCTCGATCATCATCTCATTGGACTTGACGGGGTCGCCGTCGACGCCTTCGATGGATTCGAGCGAGACGACGGCGAAGTCGCCGCTTTCGGCGGGGCGGGGGTCGAGGTTGATGTATTCGGCCTTGGACTCGCGGATCTGTTCGACGCGGTCGTCGACATCTTTTTCGTCGACCGCCGGGTCTTCGTATTCCACTTCGAGACCCTTGTATTCGCCAAGATCGAATTCGGGATGAACGTCGAACTGCGCCTTGAAGACCATGGGCTGGCCGTCTTCGAACTTCAGGTCGACGATGTTCGGCGTGCCGACGACGGAGAGCTTCTCATCCTCGAAACGCTTCTGGAGAACCTTGGGCAAAAGGGCCTCGATGACTTCCTGGCGGATCTCGCTCTTGAAGCGGTTCTGAATGATGGAGACAGGCGCCTTGCCGGGACGGAAGCCGGGGACGTTGGCCTGCTTTTGGATTTTCGCGACGACGCGCTGGGTTTCGTCCGCGATATCGAGGACGGAGACGGTGAATTCGAGTTCGTGGCGGCAGCCTTCGATCAATGCCATTATTTAATGCCTTCCAAAAAATTGAGGCGACCGGACGTGGTGGCCCGGTCGCCGCTGGTTACTCGTAACTAACTAGCGAACGGCGACGCTTACGCCGCGGCTTTCTTGAGGGCTTCCGCTTTGTCGGTCTTTTCCCACGAGAAGCTCTCCTCGGTGCGGCCGAAGTGGCCGAAGTGAGAGGTGGCGCGGTAGATGGGACGGCGGAGGTCCAGGGTTTCGATGATGCCTTTCGGCGTGAGCTTGAAGGTTTCGCGAACGATTTGCGTGAGCTTCTCGCCGGAGACCTTGCCTGTGCCGAAGGGGTCGACCAAAACGCTGACGGGTTCGGCGACGCCGATGGCGTAGGCGAGTTGGACTTCGCAGCGGTCGGCGAGGCCGGCGGCGACGATGTTCTTGGCGATGTAGCGGGCCATGTAGCAGGCGGAGCGGTCGACCTTTGTCGGGTCCTTACCGGAGAAAGCGCCGCCGCCGTGACGGCCCATGCCGCCGTAGGTGTCGACGATGATCTTGCGGCCGGTGAGGCCGGTGTCGCCATTGGGGCCGCCGATGACGAAGCGTCCGGTAGGGTTGATGTGGTACTTGGTGTCCTTGTCGGCGAAGCCTTCGGGCAACACGGGGTCGATGATGAGCTTCTTGACTTCGTCGCGGAGCTGATCGGTGGAGACGCTGTCGGCGTGTTGCGTGGAGATGACCACGGCGTCGATGCGGACGGGCTTGCCGTTCTCGTACTGAACGCTGACTTGGCTCTTGCCGTCGGGGCGCAGGTAGGTGAGGCCCTTGGAGCGGCGGACTTCGCTCAAGCGGCGCACGAGTTGGTGCGAAACCTGGATGGGCATCGGCATCAGTTCGGGCGTTTCGTTGCACGCATAGCCGAACATGAGGCCCTGGTCGCCGGCGCCGCCGGTGTCCACGCCCATGGCGATGTGCGGGCTTTGTCGTTGGATGACGTTGAGGACGCCGCAGGTGTTGCCGTCGTAGCCGTAGGCGGCGTCGTCGAAGCCGATGTCCTTGATGACTTCGCGGGCGAGGTCGGGAACGTCGACGTAGGTCTTAGTGGTGATTTCACCGGCGACCACGCAGATGCCGGTGGTGACCAGCACTTCGCAGGCAACGCGGCCGGTGGGATCGTCCTTCAGCACGGCATCGAGCACGGCGTCGGAGATCTGGTCGGCCATCTTGTCGGGGTGGCCTTCGGTCACCGATTCCGACGTAAAAATATGTTTCTTCGCATCAGCCACAGCGAGCGGACTCCTCTAGTACAACGGTTAATTTTGAACTTGGCGCAGCCGTCCCCTGACCGTGGTGTAGACGAGTCAGTTTGAACAGGAGAAAGAGCCGGAAAACGGCGTCAGGAATCACCCGTGGAGGGACAAGCCCAAGGAAATAGTGTAACGCAGGCGCCAAGGCGGCAGGATGCGCGATAGCCTGGATTAAGAAATGACAAGAAGGCAAGCCGCCACGGCGTTTGTGGCCGCCGGGTTCACCGGAAATGGGATGGGGCAACGTCCAGCGAAAAGCGCAAGCTTTACGGCGCAGGATGTATTGGACAATGCACTCCGCGGGAGCGCGGCGGGCGTTGAATACTACGTCAAGAACCAAGTGACGGACCCGGCGAGCCCGTGGCAGGGGATGATCTTGAACGGGTATGGCATTCCGGTGCCGGCCACGATGGCGGGGATGGCGGATACGTTGACTTCGGCGTTATTGCATAAGAAGAGCAAGTATTATCGCGACGCCGAGGTATTCGCGCGGCTGAAGTTGTCGCAGGAGTGTCTGCGGCGGAATCAGAGCGCGGCGGGCTTCATCGACAATCTCGATACGAACTTCAATTCGCCGGCGGATACGGCCTTCGCGGTGCGGGGCGCGGCGAATGGCTTGCTGCTCGCCAAGCGCGAGAATGCGCGCGAGATTTATCAGGTGCTGGAACCATTTGTGAAGAGCGCGAGCGACGGCTTGGCGATCGGGGGCATTCACACGCCGAACCACCGCTGGGTCTTGAGCGCGGCTCTGGCGCAGACGAACGAGATTATTCCGAACGCGGCTTACGTGAAGCGGATCGACCAGTGGCTGGCCGAGGGCATCGATATCGACGAGGACGGCCAGTACACGGAACGCTCGATGGGGACTTACAACCCGATCACCGATAGCGCGTTCATCGCGATGGCGGAGAAGCTGAAGCGGCCGGAGTTGTTCGAGCCGGTGCGGGCGAATTTGAATTCGCTGCTCTATCTGATCAATCCGAACGACGAGATCGTGACGGACTTTTCGCGGCGGCAGGACCAGTTCACGAAGGTGACGACTTCGCGCTACTACGGCGTACTGCACTACATGGCGTTGCGGGACGATAACCCCGTCTACGCGGGGATTGCGGCGAAGTATCAGAAGACGGATTTGGGGCTGACGCAGGCGATGTTATACCCGAAGATGCTGGAGCCGTTGCGTGGGAAAGAGGCGCCGAGCGACTACCGCAAGGATTTCAAGCACAACAAGTTTTCGCGCTTCCGGCGCGGCGATCGGGCGGCGACGGTTTTCTACGGTGGCGGCACGCGCGTGGCTTCGATTCAAAAGGGCGAGGCGGTGATTACGGCGGTGCGCTTCATTAGTTCGTTTTTTGGCAAGGGGCAATTTCGGGCGCAGGAGTTTCAGCTGGATGGCGATGTGATCCGGATGGCGCAGAAGCTCGAAGGGCCGTATTATCAGCCCTTCACGCCGTCGCGGAAGATCGATAGCGAAATGTGGGACACGACGCAGAAGCAGCGGCCGCGTACGGAGATTTCTCAGTTCGAGCAACGCGTGGAGTTTCGCGAGGCCGACGGCGGCTTCGATCTGCGCGTGTTGAGCGGCGGGACGAAAAATGTGCCGATGACGATTGAGATCGCGTTCCGCGAGGGTGGGACCTTAGAGGGCGTGGAGCCCCTGGCGCATCAGGCGGATGCGTACCTACTACGCGGCGAGGAAGCGCGCTATCGCGTGGGCAAGGATGTGATTCGCGTGAGCTCTGGGATGGCAAAGCATAGCTGGACGAAGGATATACGCTACATCGAGCCGAAGCTGCCGGGGCCGACGTTGTTCCTGACTGGCTTTGCGCCGGTCGACCACACGATTCGTTTTCGTTTCGCTTAAGCGCTAGTCTTTGTCCTTCTTGCGGTCGAGGCCGAACTTGATGTCGTCCTTCGCGCCGGTGACGGCGATGCGCAGGAAGGTGCCCGCGCCGTTTTTGGCAAAAAGCGGATCAATGGGTTTGAGTACGAATTTCTTCCAGCCGCCAAAGGTTTCGCTGACCTTTGCCTCCAGGCGCAGGCTGCCGCGAAGATCGATCACGCTGCCTTCGGTCTGGAAGTCGCCGTTCAGGCGCACCATGGCGCCGGGGACGTTGAAGGTGACGGGATCGAACTTGATGATGCCGTTATCCATCGTGAACGTGCCCCGGAACTTGGCCGGGACGTTCTCAATGGTGGGATCCTTGGGTTTGCCTTGGCCCTTGCGCGAGAGCGTATCGATCTTGTCTTGCACGGCACTGGAGGTGAAGTTCGCTTCGTCGATATGAAATTCGCCGGCGATGTTGATCTTCTTTTCGACGGGGATGTCGCCGGGCGGAATGTCGAGCTTGGCCTTGACGTTGATCTTGCCATCGAGGAACTTGTTCTTGCCCTTCATGGCGAGTTCGATGACGTCTTCAATGTCGCCATTTTGCACGGCGACGTCCAAACGGATGGAGCGGCCCTTGCGTCCTTCGATGTGGACGATTTCGCCTTGGGCGGTGATCGGCGTCTTGTCTAGTTTGGCTTGGACCGGCTTCAGATAAACGTCGCCATCGGTGCCGTCGATGAGGGCGTTGTATTTCACGTAGAGCGGGACTGGGTTGCCGCTTAGGGTCAAGCTGAATTTCGGAACGTTGCAAACGCCTTCGGCGTGGATCTCTTCCACGACGCCGCTGAACTTGCCGGTGGAATCGAGGATGCCGTCGATGCCTTTGAAGATGCCGAGATCGGCGTTGGCGAATTTGTAGACGCCTTCGAGGGGTGTCTGGCGCGGATCTTCCTTCACCCAGGGTCCGAAGTAGCCGCTGGAAATGACCAGGCCGGGGGGCTTGGGGTTTTTGAGCTCGGTGGTGTAAGCGAGGGGTTTGCCGTCGCCCTGGGACGTTAGAGTGAGCTTGTAGAGATCGAACTCGAGGGGCAATTTCTTTGGATTCTTGGGAAGGATCTGGAAGAAGGCGCCGTCGGCGACGATCTTTTGGATGACTACGCCGAGGCCGTCTTTCTTGGGTTCCGCTCCCGCCTGTAGATTGGGGTCGACGTCGGGCTTCTTGATGTCGGCGATGGTTTTGTCGTCTTTCGATTTGTCTTTAGGGCCGGCGGTGGGGCGCTCGCCCTTGGGTGGCATGGTGATGCGCAAACCTTCGAGCGTCACCAATTGGATGATCTTGGGGCCTTCGAGGAGGCTGCCGAGGTCCACGTCAAAGGTGACGCGGCGGAACTCGATCATCGGCGGAATGTCCGTGCGCCGCTTCCAATGCAGCTTAAAGTTTTCGCCCCAGACTTTGAGGATGCGGCCCTTGGCGCCCGTGCGCCAGAGTTCCCAGGGAGATAAAGCGGGGACTTCGAAATCGAGTTTGCCAACGTCGACACTCGAATCGAAACGCTTCTCCAAATACTCAATCAATTGTTTGCGCGCCATCGGTTCCCACTGGGCGGAGAGATTCTTCCCTTGGCGATAGGCGTAGAAGGCGCCTCCGGCCAAGAGCAGCGCGATGACTCCTAGGGCAATGAGCCATTTCTTCATGACTCTATGTTAGAGGTTAGGATTTTGGGCGGAGTTACGCGGCTTGCCGGGGAATTTAGCGGTCGCGGTCGGTAATGATGCCGGCGATGGCGATGAGGGCCTTGCGGTAGGCCGAATCGGGGAAGCCCTCGATGATTTGGCGGGCGCGCTCGGTGAAGAAGCGCGCCCGTTCCTGCGCTTTCTCGACGCCGTTGTATTTTTCGATCACTTCGAGAACGCTAGAGAAGGGGACGCGTTCGTAACTGCGGTCCTTCAAGACAGTTTCGATGAGGCGGGTTTCCTCGCGGTCGGTTTCGGCGAGAGCGTAAAGCAAAGGGAGAGTGACCTTGCCTTCAGCGAGATCGTTGCCGACGGGCTTGCCGAGGATGGTTTCCTTCGACGTGAAGTCGAGGATGTCGTCGATCATCTGGAAGGCGATGCCAAGGTTCCAAGCGAACTCGCCGAGACGCGCGCACTTGACGTCGTCCGCGCCGCCGGCCATTGCGCCGAGGCGGCAGCAGGTGGCGAAGAGGCTCGCGGTCTTGCGGTCGACGAGTTCCATGTAATCGGCTTCGGAGACGTCGATGCGGCCGAGGCGTTCGAGTTGGAGGAGTTCGCCTTCGACGAGGAGTTGCGTGAGGCCGATGAGGGTGTCGAGGAGCTCGAAATTGCGCTGGCGCATCGAGATCTGGAAGGCCTGCATATAGAGCCAGTCGCCGGCAAGAACGCTGGCCTGGTTGCCCCAGATGGCGTTGACGCTGGGGCGGCCGCGGCGGGTTTTGGCTTCGTCGATGACGTCGTCGTGGACGAGCGTCGCCGTATGGATCATCTCGACGACGGCGGCGAGCTCAATCGCGTCCTTGGTGGTGGTTTCAGCGGAAGAGACGAGTCGGCTACTGAGGAGCAGAAGAATCGGGCGCAGGCGTTTGCCGCCGGCGGATTGCATGTGATGGGAAATCGTGGTGATCGCGGCGACCGAGCCCACACTTTCGACGCCGATGACCTCTTCGACGCGCTTTAGGTCGTCACGAACGAGGTCCGAGACCTCCTTCATGGAAATGGCGTCCTTCAACCCCTTCATGCCAATTGCTCCAGTTTAGCTTGCCGGAAGAGGTGGTTGAAGTTCGTATCGGTTTGGCGCTCAAGAACTTCGACGGAAAGCTCCTTCACTTCGGCGACCTTACGGGCGGTATGCAGCACAAACGACGGTTCATTGCGCTTGCCGCGGTGGGGTACGGGCGCGAGATATGGCGCGTCGGTTTCGAGCAGGATTCGGTCGAGAGGGAGGAGCTTGACCGCTTCGCGCAGGACATCGGCTTTTGGATATGTGACAACGCCGCCGAGCCCGCAGTGGAAGCCAAGCTCCAGGGCTTCTTCGGCCTGCGCGGGGCCTTCGGTAAAACAGTGGAAAACGCCGCCCAACCGCGGGTCCCACTCATCGCGCAACGTTCGCGCGGTGTCGGCCCAAGCTTCGCGGGTGTGAATCACGATTGGCATTCGCAGCTCTCTCGCAACTTGTAGATGACGGCGGAAGACCGCTAGCTGCACATCGCGCGGTGAAAAATCGTAGTGGTAATCGAGGCCGATTTCGCCGATGGCGACGACTTTGTCACGCTTGGCCAGGGCGCGAAGTTGTTCGTAGGTTTCTTCGTTCACCGCGCTGGCATTGTGGGGGTGCACGCCGACGGTGGCGAGAAAGGCGGGATGTAGCGCGCACATGCGCAGGCCGGCCTCGAGATCGGGCGGGCCGTCTCCGGTGCCGATGGCGAGCATCGTCGTGACGCCAGCGGCGAGGGCACGGTCTATGGCGGCTTGACGGTCTTGTGCGAACTGCTTGCCGTCGAGATGGCAATGGCTATCGATCACTGGCTGCCACTTACTTAAGGCGCGCCCCGATGGGCACGTCTTCGAGGAAGCCGGCGAGAACGGGCGAGCCGCCTTCGAGACTGGCGGCGACGATCATGCCTTGGCTTTCGATGCCTTTGAGCTTGCGCGGGGCGAGGTTCGCGACGATGGCGACTTTGCGGCCGATGAGCGTAGCGGGATCGTAAGCCTTGGCGATGCCGGCGACGATGGTGCGGGGGCCGGTGGCTTCGCCGATGTCGATTTTCAAGTGCAAGAGTTTGTCCGCGCCTTTGACGGCTTCGGCGGAAAGAACCTGACCGACGCGGAGGTCGACTTTGACGAAATCGTCGATGGAAATCGTTTCCGCGATGGGGCTGATGGGAAGCGCGGGTTCGGCCTTAGCCTCCGGCGCCTTGCCGACCAGCGCGGCCTGGCGTTCGTATTCGGCCCCTTCGAGCTCTTTCATTTTCTCGATGGCGGGCTTCGCGTCGAGGCGCGGGAAGAGGGGCGAGACTTCGCCGATCTGGTGGCCCTCGGGCGTCTTGCCCCACGTGAGATCGCCAACGCGGACGAGATCGAGTTGCGTGAAGCCGAGTTGGCTCCAAATCTTCGCGGCGCTTTCGGGAATGACGGGGTTCGCGAGGGCCGTAATGATGCGCAGGCTTTCGAAGCACTTGTAGAGAACTTCGTCGAGGCGCGCCTGCGCTTCGCGCGAGACGTCTTTCGCGAGCTTCCACGGCGCGTTTTCGACGATGTACTTATCGAGTTCGCCGATCCAGCGCCAGATGCTCTCAAGGCCGCGATGAAACTCGAAGGCTTCGAATTGGGCGAGAGCGGTCTGCACGGTCTCGCCGCCCAAGCCTTCAAGCGCGGGCGCGGGGACTTTGCCTTCGCGATACTGCTTCAGCATCGAGAGCGTGCGGCTGACGAGGTTGCCGAGGCCGTTGGCGAGGTCGGCGTTGTAGCGCGTAACGAGCGCGTCGTAGCTGAAGTTGCCGTCTTGCCCAAACGGAATTTCGCGCAAGAGGAAATAGCGCAGGGCGTCGAAGCCCATCACTTGCTGAATGGGCGTGGCGCGGACGATGTTGCCGCGGCTCTTGGACATCTTGTTCTCTTCGAAGAGCAGCCAGCCGTGCGAGTAGATTCGCTTCGGCAGCGGCCAGCCGGCGGCCATCAGGAAGGCCGGCCAGTAGATGGCGTGGAAGCGCACGATCTCTTTCGACATCAGGTGGAGGTCGGCGGGCCAGCGGTCTTGGCCCTCGACGGCGCTCCAGTACGTCATCAAAGCGTCGAACCAAACGTAGAAGACGTGGCCCGCGTGGCCGGGCACGGGGATGCCCCATTGAATCGTGGTGCGGCTGATGGAGAGGTCTTGGAGTTTTTCGTTCTTGAGGAACGTCAGAACTTCGTTGCGGCGGGCTTCGGGCTGGAGGAAGTCCGGGTGCTTCTCATGCCACTCGATGAGCTTGTCTTGGAAAGCGGAGAGTTTGAAGAAGAGGTTTTCTTCGGTGACTAGCTCAAGGGGTTGACCAGTCTCGGGGTCGACGTCGCCGGGTTTCGCGTCGGCGACGAAGGCCTCGTTCACAACGCTGTAGTAGCCGGTGTAGCTGCCCTTGTAGATGTAACCGTTGGCTTGGCAGGCGTGAAAGAGTTTGCCGACGGCTTCGGCGTGTTGCGCGGAAGTCGTGCGTTGGAAGCGGTCGATCTGCAGGCCGAGATCCTTCCAGGTTTTCTCGAACTCGGCGCTGATAATGTCCGTGTATTCTTGCGGCGTCTTGCCCATCTTCTCGGCGGCGCGTTGGATCTTCTGGCCGTGCTCATCGGAGCCGGTGACCAGATACGCTTCGACGCCTTGCATCGTCTTCAAGCGCTTGATGGTGTCGGCGACGAGCGTGGTGTAGGTGTGGCCAATGTGGGGCGCCGCGTTTACGTAGTAAATCGGCGTCGTGAGGTAGTACTTGTTCATCTATCTTTTGCTGTTCCAGTAGGCGAAATTCGCGGCCGCGATGACGTCCTTGAGCGGCACATTCTTTTCCTTGGCGAGGGCGCGGCAATCGTCGAACTCGGGCGCGAAGCCCGTCTCGCTCACCTTGACGCGGACGGGGCCGTATGCGGTGCGGACCTCGACGAAGTCGCGCGCGAGGGTGCGGCGTTCGGCGCTGGTGATGCGTAGGCCGAGCGTGGTGGTCTCGCGCAAGATCAACGAGGCGAGGGCGTCTTTGGCCTCGGGTTTGGCGACGACCGTGAGCATCTGCCCGGCGCGGTTCTTCTTCATGAGGATGGGCGTGAGCGTGACGTCGAGCGCGCCCGCGGCGAAGAGCGCGTCCATGGTGTAGCCGAGGACTTGGGGCGTCGTATCGTCGATGTTCGCTTCGAGAAGCGTTACCGTTTGAGCTTCGGCGATGGTTTTCCGTTCACCGATGGTGATGCGGAGGACGTTGGCGCGGTCCTTGAAATCTTTCGTGCCTGCGCCGTAGCCGAGGCTGTGGATCGCGACGGGCGGCATGGGCCCGAAGGCGCTGGCGAGGGTGGAGACGATGGCGGCGCCGGTGGGCGTGGTGAGTTCGACGGCGGGGCCATCGACGTATACTGGCTTCTCGCGCAGGAGAGCGGCGGTGGCTGGCGCCGGGACGGGGAGGACGCCGTGGGCCATCTTGGCGGTGCCGGAACCGACGTTGACGGGCGAGCAGAAAACGTCTTCGACCTCGAGCAGGTGCAGGCCGTAACAAGCGCCGACGATGTCGGCGATGGAATCGACGGCACCGACTTCGTGGAAGTGGACGTCGTTCAAGGGGACGCCGTGGATCGCGGCTTCGACTTCGCCGAGGCGTTGGAAGACTTTCTTCGAGTTCGTCTTGACCGGACCGGGAATGGTGGCGGCGTCGATGAGTTCGAGGATTTGGGAGAGGCTGCGGTGGCCGTGGTGCGAGTGGGATTCGCCGTTATGCGTGTGGTCATGCGATTCGCCCGGCGCATGATGGTGGGGCGTTCCTTCCCCTTCAAGAACGTGAAATTTGGTGGCGGCGATGCCGAAGCGGTTGACCTTCTCAGTTTGGTAAGCGGCGCCGAGGTTGAGGTGTTCGAGGCCGTGGATGAGTTCCTTCGAGTCCGCGCCGGCGTCGATCAACGCGCCAACGGTCATATCGCCGCTAACCCCGGAAAACGCGTCAAAATACGCCACTCGCATGTCTACTTCTATTGAAGCAGCTTTGGCAGAATTTCACCGCAGGGGCCGTTCAAATCGGCGCGCCGCGGCGTTCGCCAAGTACAATTCCACGCGATCCGTCGTCCACGTGGCGACGCCGCAGCCGAAGAAGTCAGTGTCTTCCGTCCAGATCGGGCAACCGAGCATCAAGGCCGCGGCCAAGACCGGCCAGTCGTCTTCGTCCCGGCGGCCGATGCGTTCGCGGGCAATTGCCTCAAAAGAAGAGTAGGCATCGGCTTCGACTGTCTGCACAAAACGCGCCACGAGATCAAGCGTGGCCATCGCCGAAGCTGCCGGAATTTCGCGGGCCTCCAAGATTGCAGGCAGGTGCTCGCGCGCTTCCTGGAAGGCCGTGTCCGGCGCCATGAACTCGACGTGCGCGGCGTAGCTGTTCAACAGGCCAAGCGCTCGTGACCCCAGCACCGCGCGAACCAGAATGTTCGCGTCGAGTACGAGCACGATTTAGACTTTCCGGGGGCGGCGTTCACGACGCGCCCGTTTGAAGTCGGCGACAATCTCGTCATCGGTGGCGCCCGCCTCCGCGATCAATGCCCGCATCTTCTCGCCGGCCACGCGCAGAGCTTCGAGATCCGCTTGGCTGGGCTTCAGTTTGGTAGGAACGTAGATTCCGATGGTCGATCCGTGCCGCGTGATGGCGACGGGCGTTTTCGATTCGAGATAGTTCGCTAGGTTCTCCCGAAACTCGCGAATTCCGACTTTGGTGGTCTGCATGGCTGGATGCCTAATGTGTACACAAAGATAACACATACCGGTCATTTGTTTGTGACTCTATCCTGGAAGTTCGCATGCAATTGGAGGTTCGCGCAGAAGAGCACAAGCTTTCGCTGAAGCGGTTTTTGACCGCGCGCTTTCCGACGCATAGCGTGATGTACTTGGCGGGGCGGGTCTTGAAGGGTGGGTGCCGGATCGGTGGTGTGACGGTGGATTGGGGCCGGAAGGTGCGGGTGGGCGAAATCGTGGAGATCGATGTCGACATGGAAGCCGCGACGGCGCGCACACCGGAGGCGATTCCGCTTGCAATCGTTTATGAGGACGACGAGGTGGTGGCCGTTGATAAGCCGCAAGGAATGCTGGTGCATCCGACGAAGCATGTGAAGAGCGGCACCTTGGCGAATGCTCTCGCACATTACTTAGAGGGCCGGCGCTTTTGGTTTCCGCATCGTTTAGATCGCGATGTGAGTGGGGTGATCGTGGTGGCGAAGTCTGCGGCGGCGATGAATCGCATTTCGAAGCTGTGGCTCGCGAAGCAAGTGACAAAGAAGTACGTCGCGTTGCTGGAGGGTGTCGTCGCGGAGGATGCGTTTGAGATCGACGCGCCGATTGGACGTGATGCTACGCGGAAGCCCGAGTGGGCGGTGGATCCGGCGGGCAAGGCTTCGCTGAGTAAGCTTCTCGTGTTGCGGCGAATGGAGGCGACGACGCTAGTGGAGTTGCAGCCGGTGACGGGCCGCACGAATCAACTGCGCTTGCACTGCGCGCATATCGGCCATCCGATTGTGGGCGACGTACTGTACGGGGCTAAGCCGGCGGCGCGCCTTCATCTTCACGCGCGGTCTCTGATTCTGCCGGGTCTGGATCTGGAGGCGCAAATTCCGGCATGGGCAAAGTAAATTTGCTTAAGGCGCGGCGGGCGCTCTTGGCGAGCGCGAGCGCGTGCGCGCCGCTGCGGCCTAGCGCGGTGATGTGGCCCATTTTGCGGCCAATTCGGGGCTCTTCCTTGCCGTAGAGATGTAGATGCGCTTCGCCGAAGCGTAGGACGGCTTCATAGTCGGGGTCCATGAGATGGTCGCCCAAGAGGTTCGCCATTGCGGCGGGAGAGATGAAGCGGGTGCTGCCGAGAGGGAGCCCGCAGATGGCGCGCAGTTGCTGTTCGAATTGGCTGGTGACGCAAGCCTCAATGGTCAGGTGGCCGCTGTTGTGCGGCCGTGGGGCAATCTCATTCACCAGGAGATGCCCGTTGGGCATGCGGAAAAATTCGACGCAAGCCGTGCCCACGATTTCCAGCTTCTCGAAAATCCCGCGCGTGATTTCCTCGGCTTCGCGGTGGCGCGCGCCGTCGGCAAGGGTAGTGTCGAGAATGTGATTGGCGTGCGTGTTTTCGAAGACGCCGAAGTGCGCGAAGGCGCCATCGAGGCCGCGCGCGGCGACCATCGACACCTCGCGTTCGAATTGCGCCCAGGCTTCGAGGACGCAGGGTTGGCCGCCGAGTTGCTCCCAGGCTGCGCTGGCTTCGGCAGCCGACGTTATCTTCACTTGCCCTTTGCCGTCGTAACCGAAGCCTGCGGTCTTCAGCACGGCGGGGGCACCCAGGTCCGTCACGGCGGCGTCGAGTTCTTCCAGGCTCGATACGGCGCGGAAGGCGACGGTGGGGAAGCCGTTTTGCGCAAGGAAAGTCTTCTCGCGCAGGCGATTCTGCGCGGTGTGAAGCACGAGTGGACCTGGGCGCGTGGGCGCGTGTTTCTCGGCGGCTTGGGCGGCTTCGAAGCTGACGTTCTCGAACTCGAAGGTGATGACGTCGCTTTTCTTCGCGAACTTCGCGATCTTGTCGAGATCGTCGTAGTCGCCCACCACCTCTTCATCGGAGATCTGGCCCGCCGGGCTCTTTTTATCGGGCGAGTAAACGCGAACGCCATAGCCCATGCGCCTCGCGGCGAGCGCGAGCATCCGGCCTAACTGGCCGCTTCCCAAAATGCCAATGGTGGAACCCGGAAGGATTGCTTTCATTTCAGACTAAGGAAGTATCTCCGCGCGAACCTTGGCCGTCTGCTCTTCGCGGAAGCTCCGCAAACGCGCCTTCAAACCTTCATCGTGATTGGCGAGGATCGCCACCGCCAGCAGCGCCGCGTTGATCGCCCCAGCGCGCCCGATGGCGAGAGTGCCCACCGGAATGCCGCCGGGCATCTGCACGATCGAATACAACGAATCGATCCCTTTCATCGCGTGCGATTCGACGGGCACGCCGAGAACCGGCAGCAGCGTATGCGCGGCCACCATGCCCGGCAAATGCGCCGCGCCACCGGCGCCCGCGATGATGACTTGCAGGCCCCGCGCGTCGGCCTCCTTGGCGTAATTCGTCATGAAGTCCGGCGTGCGGTGGGCGCTGACGACCTTGCACTCATGCTCCACGCCAAAGAACGTGAGCATCTCGTGCGCGTGTTTCATGGTCTCCCAATCGGATTTGGAGCCCATAATGACGCCGACGCGCGGAGCCTGGCTAGCCATCGCTAACGTTTACTGGCCTTGGCCCAGCGAGTAGCCGCGCTGGCCGTCGTAATAAAACAGGCCTTCGCTCTTGATGATGGAGAAGCCGCCCTTCACGAAGCTCGTGTAGAGCGCGAGAACGTCTTCCTGCGAAAGCTTACCTACTTCGCCTTCGAAGCGGCAGCGCCATTGGTCGGCCTTCACGGTATCAACTAAACCGCCCGGGTAGACCTTGGTGCCGCGGTTCGAGATAAAGATCAGTTTCAACTTGTCGGTGCCGAGCTTCTCGATCTGCTGGCCGAGCTCGTTCGCGTCGCCCTTGTCCCAATTGACGAAGATGTCGACTCCGGACTGCTCGATCTTGTCGTACTTGGGGTATGCGGGCTCGGCAAGTTTCGGCAGCGTCTTGTACTCGACGCTCTTCAATTGTTCCGGCATCTGGCCCATGCGCGCGGCGACAGCCTGGGCGAATTCCTTGGTGCCGACCTTTTGCTTCGAAGTGCCTTCCTTGAAGATGTCGTAGGTGTGGATGCCGTCCTCGAGCGTCTTGAGCCAAGCGTTGTGCACGCGTTGGGCGACCTCGGGTTGGCCGATGTGGGCGAGCATCATGACGCCGCCCAACAGCAGGCCCGAGGGATTCGCGAGATTTTGTCCCGCGCGACGCGGGGCCGAGCCGTGGATGGCTTCGAACATGGCGTACTTCATGCCGATGTTGGAGGAGCCCGCCAGGCCCACCGAGCCGGCGATTTGCGCGGCGACGTCGGAAAGAATATCGCCGTAGAGATTCGGCATCACGATGACATCGAAGACGCCCGGCGTGTCGGCGAGTTTCGCCGCGCCGATATCGACGATCCAATGTTCCTTTTCGATCTCCGGATATTGCGCGCCTAGTTCATCGAAGACCTTGTGGAAGAGGCCATCGGTGATCTTCATGATGTTGTCTTTGGTAAAGCAAGTGACCTTCTTGCGGCCGTTCGCCTTGGCGTATTCGAAGGCGTAGCGGACGATGCGCTCCGTGCCGCGGCGGGTGATGAGCTTGAGGCTTTGCGTCACGTCGGCGGAAAGTTGATACTCGATGCCGGCGTAGAGGTCTTCTTCGTTCTCGCGAACGATCACCACGTCCATCCCCTTGTGCTTAGTTTCGACGAAGGGATGGTAGGCGACGCAGGGGCGCACGTTCGCGTAGAGGCCAAGCATCTTGCGCGTGGTGACGTTCAGGCTCTTAAAGCCGCCGCCTTGCGGCGTGGTGATGGGCGCCTTGAGAAAGACCTTCGTGCGAAGGAGGCTGTCGATCGAGCTCTGTTCGATGCCGGCGGAATTGCCGCGCATGTAGACCTTTTCGCCGATCTCAATCGTTTCGATATCCAGTTGCGCCCCACCCGCTTCGAGGATGTGGAGCGTAGCGGCCATGATTTCGGGGCCAATTCCGTCGCCGTGGGCGACCGTCACCGGTGTTTTTGCCATAAAATTTGTGGGTAAACCTTCAGCGTACTATAGTGCAAGTAGCCTAATAAATGTTTCCGAGAGAGTACCGCCTGGGCGACACTTTGGACGATTTCTGCGTCAAGTGTAAGCGCCTGACCAACCACAATATCGTTTCGCTGGTGGAGACGAAGCCCGCGAAGGTGCGTTGCTGCACCTGCTATAGCGATCATGACTTCTTGAACGAAATCGCTCCGCCGCCGAAGCCGCGCAAGACGGCGTGACGCAGCGTGACTAGGCGGGACTTCGCGGCTCTGCTGGGCGCTCCGGCTTTCCCCGCGGCCAGCGGGCGCGGCTTGGCTCTCAATGAAGATCCGAATCATTTCTTCGTCAACCGGCGGAAGCAACGGTTGACGCGCGAATCGATCGCCGCTTGGGTTCCGCAATACGCGAATACGCAGGTGCGGGAACTGATTTTGTGCGTCAACGCGATGCGGGCGGCCTTCGCTTCGAAGACGCGCGAATCCTTCTGGACGGGCTTCGACCCGGCGAAGGGCCCGGATCAGGAATTTCTCGCTTCGATGCCGGACGCCAAGGCTCGCCAGGTCTGGTTCGAGTGGATTCGCTGCGCCTGGCAAATGGATCAAGACGGCCTGGATCTTTATCGCATCTGGATTCCGGAAATTCGCCGGCGCGGCATGTCGCCCTGGATCAGCGTGCGGATGAACGATCTGCACGACGTCGACAATGAACGCCACCCTTTGCATTCGAGCTTTTGGAAGGCGAATCCCCAATTGCGGCGCGTGCCGTATCGTGGCGAGCAGCGCGATAAGGCTTTGGACTATGCGCGGTCCGAGGTCCGCGCTCATTACTTCCGCTTTCTGGAGGAGATCTGCGAGCGCTACGATTTCGACACTCTAGAACTCGACTGGATGCGCCACGGCTTTCACTTCCGGCCTGGGTTTGAAGCGGAGGGGCAGAAGACTCTCGATGCGTTTCACGGCGATGTTCGCAGGCTGCTGAATGCCTGGGGGAAGCGGCGCAAGCGCCGGATCGGGCTCGCGGTGCGGGTGCCGGGTTCACCGCTGAGCGCGCGGTTGTTGGGGCTGAATCCGGTGGATTGGCCCATGGATTTCGTGACGCCGACGAATTACTGGCGGACGGTCGACACGGCGATGCCCATCGAAACGTGGCGGCGGCTCTTGCCGAAAAACGTCACCGTCGCCGCCGGTCTCGAACTCGGCCTCAACGCCTACGTGGGTTCGGCCGCCGCGGGCGGGCGGCCGTGGCAATCGAATTCGCTCGAAACCGTGCGGGGCGCCGCGGCCGCCTACTTGCACCAAGGCGCGGATCGCATTTACCTCTTCAACTACATGGACTCGGATACGTCGCTAGACGATTCGAGCGGCTATGCGCCCTTGTTGCGCGAGTGCGGTGAAGTAACGACGATGGACGGCAAGACCCGCCGGCATGTGGTGACGTATCAAGATACTTGGGCGCCGGGGGAGACGCCGTTCTCGCCTTTGCCGGCGGATCTTTCGCCACTTCGCTGGCGCGCGTTCCGTCTCGCCACGGGACCCCTCGATGCGAGGCTGCGGCCACTCGTCTGGCTGGGCCTCAAGACCCCTGATGCAAAATTCCGAGTCCGCTGTAACGGCGAACCATGCGAACGTCTTGAGCGCGTCGAGGCCCGGAAGCCTGGCCCCAATACCCCGTGCGTATCGTTTGGCGTGCCCTCTTGGCGAGGCGGCGACGTCGTAATCGAAGTCACGGCCGAAACCGATACACGCCTGGAATGGGTGGAGCTTGAACTAAGAGCCTAGAACGCCTTCGCCACGCGGAAAGCGTAGGGATCCGCGCCCGCTTCAATCATGCCGTCTGGAAGCATCCGGACCAGCACCGGCGCAGCGCCGCTAGAGAAGCGCGAGCGGAACTCGACGCGGTGGCCGCGGTTCTTGAGAGAAAGCGCGACCGGCCGCCCAAAGCGTTCATCAAGCAACAGGCTCCCGGGATTCATCGCGTGGTTGTCGAAGCTCGAGACGAGATGCCGCGATTGGAAGCGCGGCGCGGCCACGGCTTGTTGGGCGTCCATGCCGAACTCCACGACGTTGAAGAAGATCTGCAAGAGACTTTGGTCCTGGTTGTCGCCGCCGGGCGTGGAGAGGACCATCGACGGCTTGCCGTCTTGCAGTACGACCGTCGGCGTTAGCGTGACGCGAGGGCGTTTGCCGGGCGCGATGTCGTTTGGATGGCCTGGGATCAGATAGAAGCTTTGCGCGCGTTGCGTGAGGGGAATGCCGGTGTCGCCCGCGATCACGCTGGGCAGGGCGGCGCCGCTGGGCGTGGCGGAGAAGAGGATGCCGTCCTTGTCGATGGCGTTGATGCAGGTGGTGTCGCCGTACATGAGGGCGTCGTCGATTTCGCGGCGCACGAGCTCTTCGCGGGAGGGATGCGCGCCGTTGGCGCCTTTCACTTTGCCGGGGCGGAAATCGAGGCTGGCCATATCACCGATCAATTCAAAGCGTTGTTTGCCGTACTGCTTGGAGAGCAATTCGTCGGCGGGGACTTTGGTGAAGTTGGGGTCGCCGTAGTAAGCGTCGCGGTCGGCGTAGGCGAGCTTCATCGCTTCGGTGGCCACGTGGATGTATTCTTCGCTGCCGAATTCCATCTTGGCGAGGTTTGCGTTCTCAAGCATGTTCACGATTTGCAGCGCGGCGGGGCCTTGGGTGTAGAAGCCGGGCTTGTAGATCGTGTAGCTCTTGTAGTTCGCGCTCAACGGGGTTTCCGGCTTGAGACGGAAAGTGGAGAGGTCTTCGTAGCGGAGGAGACCTTTGTTCTCACGGGAGAAGGCGTCGATTTTGCGGGCGACCTCGCCGCGATAGAAATAGTCGCGTACGGCGTCAATTGCTGTGGTGCGCGGTTTCTTAAGAGACGCGGCCCGCTGCTCTGCGGCGACCATCGCGCGCAGCGTCTTCGCGAGCGCGGGCTGGCGAAAAACTTCGCCGGGGCGAGGCAGGCGGCCATCTTGCATGAAGTAGGCCTTGGTGGTGGGCCAGCGGTCGAAGAAGGGGCGCGAGTAGCGGATGACGGCGGCGCGCATATCGTCGACGACCATTTCGTCGGCGAGCTCGATCGAGGGCGTGATGACTTGTTCGAAGCTCAGGCTGCCAAACTCGCGAAGCGCCACGAGACCGGCTTCCACCATACCGGGAACGATGGCGGGCAGCAGGCCGGTGACGGGCAGATATTTACTGAGGCCGTTGGGTTCGTTGGAATCGACTTCGAGCGGGTCCAATTGGTGTTTCGCGAAGAATTCGTGCGTGGCGAGTTTGGGCGCGGGGCCGACGCCCGCGATGGAGAAGACCTTGCCGTCCTTAGTGCGGATCAAGATCGGCGCTTCGCCGCCGAAACCGAAGTGCGAGTACTCAACGACGGCGGCGGCGAACATCGCCGCGACACCCGCGTCCACGGCGTTGCCGCCTTGTTTCAACATCCGCATGCCCGCTTCGACGCTGGCGTTAGTGCCACCGGCCACCGCGCCGTTCTTGCCCCGGACGGGCTCTTTGGGAAGAAGTTTTTCCAGGTTGGGGCGCGATTGCTGCGCCGTGCCGCAAGCCAGAAGAAGACCGACCAGAATCAAAATCGTAAAAGGCCGCTTCATGGCCGAATTGTAGCGCCGATCCTATACTGAATATTTCATGACCGAACTGGAACAAGCGCTCGAACGCTTCCGCCGCGGAGGGGAACTGCTGGCCGCCGTGACTACTGGCGCCGCCGGACCCGAACTCGACTTCTTGCCAGAGGGCGCGGACCTCACCAAGGATTTGAGCGCCCGCGAGATCGCCTGGCACCTGATGGATACCGAAGTCGTCACCCGCGAACGCTTTTGCCGCGTGCTGGCGGAAGACAACCCAACGCTGCTGGGATTCAACGGCAGCTTGTGGGCCGCGAAGCTTGAGTACAAGAAGCGCAAGCTATCGGTGGCCGTCGAGATGTTCCGTTCCGTTCGCGCGCAGAATTTCGAATTGCTGAAGGAGCAGCCGGCCGAGGCTTGGTCGCGCTCCGGCACGCATTCCGAGGACGGCCCAATGACCTTGCTGCAATTGCTCCGCCAAGCCGCCGAGCACACCGAGGCGCACGCGCTCGAAATCCGCGAGCTGCGCGCCCTCTATAAAGAACGTCAAAAATCCCTCCAAAGCACTTAAGGAGTCCATCTATGAAGCGAATGCTTTGCGGCTTGGCGCTCGCCGCCACCCTCTTCGCCGCCGACCGCTGGGAAGGCGTCGACTTCGCCGAAGAAGCGAAGCGGTGGTGGAGCCATATTGTCTTTCTCGCGTCCGACGAACTCGAAGGCCGCGACGTCGGCAGCCCCGGTTTCGCCAAAGCCGCCTCCTACGTTTCTTCGGAATTCGAGAAGGCCGGCCTCGCCCCCGGCGGCGAAGCTAGCGGTTATTTCCAGAAAGTCCCCTTCGTCTCCCGGCGTATCGACGAAAGCAAGTGTTCGCTCAAACTCATACGCGACGGCGCGACCGAAGATCTGAAACTCGGTGAGGACGCCAACATCGGCGTCCGCGTGCCCCCGGCGGCTAAGACCACCGCCAGCCTGGTCTTTGCGGGTTACGCCACGCGCGTCCCCGAAATGAACTACGACGACTTCAAAGGCCTCGACGTCAAAGGCAAGATCGTCGTTTACCTCAGCGGCATGCCCGCCGGCGTGCAAGGCCCGCTCGTCAGCTATTACCAGAGCGAACGCAACCGCATTCTCAGCGAACTCGGCGCCGCCGGCTCCGCCGTCATCAACAACCCCGCCACCAGCGATATTCCGTGGGCTCGCGCCACGCTAGCGCGGCTCCAGCCCGCCGTCACTTTGCGCGATCGCAAGGACCCAGATAACAAGCTCAAGGCCGGCCTCACGCTGAACCCCGCCCGCGCCGAAAGATTCTTTGAAGGCAGCGGCCACACGCTCGACGAAATTCTCACGCTCGCCAAGAACAAGCAAGCTCTCCCCACCTTCCCGTTGAAAGGCAAACTCGAAATCCGCGGCGCCTACGCCGAAGGCCCCGTCGAAAGTATGAACGTGGTTGGCGTCAAGTGGGGATCGGACCCCGTTCTCAAGAACGAATTCATCGTGGTTTCCGCGCATCTCGATCACGTTGGCGTCAACAAACTCAGCATCGAGGACAAGATTTACAACGGCGCGATGGACAACGCCTCCGGCGTCGCAAGCCTCATTGAGACCGCGAAATACCTTCGCGAGAACAAGATCGAAACCAAGCGCAGCGTCGCCTTTATCGCGCTCACCGCCGAAGAGAAAGGTCTGCTCGGCTCCAAGTGGTACGCCGCGCATCCCGTTTTCGGGCGCGAGAAAAACGCGAAGGTCGTCGCGGACCTCAACATGGACATGTACCTCCCGCTCTTCCCATTGAAAGCCCTCGTCATCCTCGGGGTCGACGAATCGACGCTAGGAGATTTGGCTAAGGCCGGCGCCGAAAGGGCCGGCATTGAGGTCTGGCCCGACCCCGCCCCCGAGCGCAACAGCTTCATTCGCAGCGATCAGTACAGCTTCATTCGCGGCGGCATTCCCGCGCTCGCGTTCAAGTTCGGCTACAAGAAAGACAGTGGCGAAGAGAAGATCGTGCAGCGCTGGTTGCGCGAACGCTATCATTCGCCCGTCGACGACCTCGAGCAGCCCGTCGATAAGGAAGCCGCCGCGAAGTACAACCGCGTATTGGCATCCATGGTCGAGTCCGCCGCCAACGCCAGCGAGACGCCGCGTTGGAAAGACCAGAGCTTCTTCAAGCGCTTCGCGAAAAATTGATGGCTAGCTACGTTGTTGAGATCCCCGTTGGCGAAGAGCAGAAGGATTTCTTGCTGGCGGAGTTAATGGACGCGGGTACGACTGGCGTTGCCGAGACCGAAACGAGCCACGGGCAGTTCTTGTTGCGCGCGTCTTTCGAGACGCGGGAGCAGGCGGCGGCGTTTGGCGCGGAAGTAAGCGTGGACGATACGGATTGGGTGTCCGCGAGCCATCGGCCATGGGCAAGCCGCTTGGTGGGGCAGCGCTTCTTCTTCGCGCCCGCGTGGAGTGACGAGCTGACGCCGGAGGGTCGCTGGCGCATTGCGTATCAGGATGGCGCGGCTTGCGGCAGCGGGGAGCATCCGTCGACTCGGCAGTGTCTTGAGGCGATCGAGGAATATCTGAAGCCTGGGATGCGGATGCTCGATATCGGTTGTGGCGCGGGGTTGTTGAGCTATGGCGCGAAGCTGTTGGGCGCGGGGCTGGTGGTGGGCGTTGACATTGAAGAAGACAGTTGCGCCTTGACGCGAAAGCTGGCGGGCGTGCCAGTGGTGCGTGGCAGCGCGGGGGCGATTCGCGGCGATTTCGACGTAATCGCGGCGAACGTTAGCGCGAGCGTTTTGTTGGATCTATCGAACGAGATCCTGCGTTTGGCCGCGCCGGGTTCGCGATTGATACTGGCGGGCTTCGGAACCGAGGAGGCGATAGTGGTGAAGCGTGTGTTCGCGACGGGCCGCGTAAGCGAACGCATCGAGGGCGAGTGGAGCTGCCTGGTTTTGGACATTCCCGCGCTCGATACGGGATACTGAAGCAAGGCGGGCGCGTAGCTCAGGTGGATAGAGCATCAGCCTTCTAAGCTGAGGGTCACAGGTTCGAATCCTGTCGCGCCTACCAGACGTTAATCGGCCAGCGTCGCGGCCACGCGCTTCGGATCGATGCGCTTCACTTCCGGCTTGCCCGTGGGTGCGAGCCAGAGGGCTCCGGCGGCGAACTTTAACGTCCCCGCCCCCTCACCGAAAAATTGCTGCACCACTTTGTCGTTCTTGATGTCGATCTTCGTCAATGGGAATCCGGGCTGCGAGAGCCAAAGGTAACCCTCGCCGAATGCCATCGACGCTTGCGCGCCGCTCACCTTGGTCTCGATGGTACCGGTGACTTTGTTGGTCTTGGGATCGATTTTCGAGATCTTGCCTTCCTTCTTGCCGAGCACATAGAGAGTACCTTCGGCGAAAGCCATCGCGATGGGTTCGGCGGCCGCTTCAATACGTTGGGTGACGACGTTCGTTTTGGGATCCACGCGCAGGACGCGGTTCTCCGCGGGACAAGTGGCCCAGATCGCCTCGGCTTCGTACGCAAGCGCGTTACAGCCGGTTGCAAGACGAAATTCAGCCACGACGGTATGCTCCTTCGGGTCGATGCGCGAGAGCGTTCCCTTGCTATCGGTGATGGCCCAAACGCTATCGCTGGAAGCGGCAATCGTCTGCTCGCCGGCCTGCGCGCCGAACTCGAGTGTGTTCGACGTCTTGCCGGATTTCGTGTCGATTTTGAGGATGGAATTCTTGCCGCAAGAAGGCACCCACAGTGCGCCGAAGGCGCTGGCGAGCCCGCCGCAGAGGCCTTCGGTGGCGGTCCAGGCTTCGAGGGTCTTGTTCGTTTTCGTGTCGATGCGGGCGATCTTCGCGCCTTGGGTGGCGAGTAGATTCTGTGCGAAGAGCAGCGCGCTAGCGGGGCCGTCTAACGTGATCACGGCTTCGGACTTCAGGTTGGCGAAGGGAATTTGAATGCCGGGAGTTGCGATCCCGCCCGTGGGAACGACCTTGCCTTTTTCCTTAGCGGCCGCCAAAGCCAGCACGCCTAGCAATACGCCGGAACACAACGACTTCATGTCGACAAACCTCTTTTGTTGTTTTGATTGTGAACTGCCGCGAACGATGACGGCGGGGCGGGCATGGCCTGAAGTTACGAGTATAGCGGAGGCTTAGCCGATCGAAAGTCCGGGAACGTCGAGATAAACGTCGCTCAGTTTCAAGGACTTCCCGAGGGCGCGAATTGGTATCTGCGCGTCGGTCCCGGAGTATTTCTTCCGTTGCCATTTCCCTGCGGAATCTCGTAGCCAATGATGAACTACGACTTCCGTACATTCCAGCAGTAGGTACTCGTCGAACGATGGAAGCTGGCAATAGTTCGCGAACTTTGCGGACATGTCGTAGTCGCGAGTCGAAGGGCTCAAGACCTCAACCAATATCTTCGGATTGGTGAGCACCCGATTGTTGCGGTGCCAATACTTTGGCTTTCCACAGAGGACCGATGCGTCGGGGTAAACGAATGTATCCTCACTTTGTACGAGAACGCCCATGGCATCGCTAAGGACCGTGCAACCGCTACCCTTCGCTAAATTGCCCAATTCGCGAACAATCCCGCTGATGCACACGGCGTGAGGCAACGTCCCCCCCGGCATCAGCACAACCAAACCCCGATGGAACTCGTGCTTTTCTTTCGACGATTCCTCGCGCAGAAGAAAATCCTCGAAGGACATTTTCAGCCCATCCAGAAACTTAGCTTTCGCGCGCATTGGCTTTCAGTTTAGCCCGCCTGGGAAGTCCTAGCTATCACCTCGCGAAGCTGTCATACTTCCCCCCATGAAACGCCGAGTCGCCGTTCAATCGATGTTCGCTCTTGGAGCCGCGCAATCCGTATCCGCCGCCGCTCCGCCCATTCAACTCCACACTGACTTGCAGGTGAAGCCCGAGAGCGAGAAGCAGCTTCTCGCCGATTTCGAGAAGCTCTTCCTTCCCCGCATCTGCAAGGCGCCCGGATTCGTGGAGGCGAAGTTGTTGAAGTTCCGCCGCGCGAACGTCGGCCAAGCCCCCGACCGTTACAACTATCGCCTAGTCCAGATTTTCGCCAGCGAAGAGCTCCGCGAAAAATGGACCGTGCATGAAGACCACAAGATCGCCTGGCACACAGCCATCGAGAAGCACGTCAAGACGCCTTTTGTCGCTTACCTCTACGACGTACAGCCGTAGAAAATTACGTCGCGTGGCGGAGTTTCCTCCACGGGCCGCCGCGAATCCGCCGGCTGTATACTCATGTACAACGACACGAAATCGGCAAGGAGATTGAGGATGAGCTTCGCGAAAGCGGTGTTAGCGTGCGGTGTGTTCGCAGCGGCGGCATGGTGCCAAGTAAATGCCGGAGGCCAGCCAGCGGAGGCGTCGTTGCCCTTCCAGATGAAGACAACGGCCACTTTCGGATTGCCGTGGCGCATCGCGTTCCTGCCCGATGGCAGGATGCTGGTGACCGAAAAGATTGGCCCGATCTGGCTCGTCTCCGCGGCCGGCGAAAAGATCGCCCCGCTGGGCGGCACGCCGCCGGTGTACTGGCAAGGGCAGAATGGCATGCTGGGCATCTTCGTTTCGCCGAAGTTCTCGACGGACGAGCGCGTGTACATCACCTACATTGAGCCTGGCGATTACGGCGGCGGCCAAGCCTTGGCGTGGGCGAAGTTGAACCTAGTGCGGCAGCCGCGCCTGCTCGACTTCGAAGTGATTTGGCGGCAGATGCCGCGCGGCAAGGGCGGGCAGGCCGGCGGGCAAATCGCTTTCGCGCCGGATGGCAATTCGCTCTTCATGAGCGTAGGCGACCGGCAACGTATGACGCCGGCGCAAGATCCGAATCAACCTGTGGGCAAGATCGTGCACTTGACGCTCGATGGCAAACCGCATCCGGATAATCCGAACTACGGAAAGACGGGTGCTTCGACCATTGCGTTGATCGATCCGCCTCGCGATACGGAAGTGGCGAAGACGGCGAAGCCCGTGAGTACCTATACGTTCCCAACGCCGAATTTGACGCCGGCGGAAACTTGGGCGAGCGGCTTCCGCGCGCCATATGGCCTAGCGTTTTCCCCCACGGGTGAACTGTGGGAAACCGAACATGGCCCCCGCGGCGGCGACGAGTTGAATCTCATTAAGAAGGGTAAGAACTACGGCTGGCCCGTGGTTTCCTTTGGCATGAACTACAACGAGACGCCGATTCCGAGCCACGATTCAAAGCCCGAGTTCGAGAAGCCTGTGATCTATTGGACTCCGGTGATCGCGCCCGGCAACCTGATGTTCTATCGCGGCAAGAAGACCTTTCCGCAGTGGGATGGCAACGGTTTCATCAGCGGCATGGGCAGCATGACCTTGAACCGCATCATCTTCGACGGCAAGGGTGGCGCGAAAACGGCGGAGCGCTGGGAAGTGGGTAAGCGGATCCGCGATGTCGCACAGGCGCCGGATGGTTCCTTGTGGATGCTCGAGGATGCGAATCCCGGCGCGCTGATTCATGTGACGCCGAAGTAGCGCGCGGCGGGTGAACCCGCGTCCACGCAAAGACAGCGGAGTCTGGCCGGAGATCCGCTCGCGACGCGAGCCTTCCGATGCGAAGACAGCGTCGGGTTATCGAAGATGCCGAGGATCTGGATTCGCTATCGGTCCGCACTTTCGATAAGATGCCGCCATGAGATTGGCGTGTTTGTGTATCTGCGTTTCCGCGTTGGCCTGGGGGCAAGGATTGCCAATTGTCGAGAGCGTCGAGATGCAGCCGCTCGCGGCGCAGGCGCAGCGCGTCTTGCAAGCTCTTGAAGTTCTGGGCGAGACGCCGCCGGACGGCCTAGTCCGTTCCGTGCGTGGCGCAAGCGACGTCAAGGCATTGCAGCGGACCCTCGACGCGTTGTGTCTCGTTTCGGTGCACATCAATCCCGAAGGCCGCGTCAAGGCGGAGCAGGGCCCGGCGAAAGCGGAGCTGATGCAGAACGGCTGGCGCACCTTTCTGGTCAAAGTGCTGAACGAGAGCGGAACGACGGCCGTGCTAGCCGTAACCTCGCCGCACGCGGGCCAGATGGCGAACTCGAACGCTCACCGCATGCAGTGGATGGACCTTCGGATGTTCAACAAGCAGCCGATGAAGCCGCACTTGGGCGGGCTGGCCGTTGAATACCGGATCCTGCAATTGTTTTCGCGCGACGCCGGGAAGCGCGAAGCGAAGTTGATTTTCGACACCGGCCAGGGCTCGCAGGATCTGGGCTTCCGCAGCGAAGTGGACATACTGTTTCAAGCGTCGCCGTCCACGCAAGTGAAGCTTCGCGTGACCGATCACGATGGCAAGCCGCAGATGGCCTCGTTTGAAGTGCGCGACGCGCAGAGCCGCGTGTATCCGTCGCCCGCCAAGCGCTTGGGCGGCGACTTCTTCTTCCAGAAGCAGGTTTATCGCGAAGACGGCGAGACGATCTTGTTGCCGCCGGGAGACTTTAGTTTCACCTATTCGCGTGGGCCCGAGTATGTTTCAAAGACACGGAAAGTACGGGTCGGGACGGCGCCGATGGAGATGGAGTTCGCGCTGGAGCGTTGGATCGATCCCAGCAATTACGGCTGGATCAGCGGGGATCACCACATCCACGCGGCGGGATGCTCCCACTACGAGAAGCCAACGGAAGGCGTTTACCCGAAGGACATGATGCGGCACGTGCTGGGCGAGGATCTGAAGATCGGCAGCGTACTCACTTGGGGGCCGGGTTGGTACTACCAGAAGACCTTCTTCGAGGGCAAAGACAACGCTTTGTCGACGGAGAACAACAAGATCCGTTACGACGTCGAGATTTCGGGGCACCCGTCGAGCCACACCGGACATTTGATGCTGCTGCGATTGAAGGAAGACGACTACAAAGGCATTCCGCGCATTGAAGATTGGCCGACTTGGGGCATGCCGATCTTGAAGTGGGCGAAGGAACAGAACGCCGTTGTGGGCTACACGCATTCCGGATGGGGGCTGCCCATCAAGGAAGAAAAGCTCCTGAGCTATGAGATGCCGCCCTTCGACAGTATCGGCGCGAACGAGTACATCGCGAGCGTCACTCATGGACTGGTGGACTTGATTTCTGTCGTCGACACGCCGTACCACTGGGAACTGAACATCTGGTATCACACGCTCAACGCGGGTTACCGGACGCGGATCGGCGGCGAGACCGATTTTCCTTGTATCTACGACGAGCGCGTCGGCTTGGGCCGCAGCTATGTCAAGCAAAACAAGTTGGACTACGACGATTGGATCGAGGCGCTCCGCCAGGGCCGCAACTACGTGTCCGACGGCCGCGGGCACTTGATGGACTTCGCGGTGAACGGCGTCGCGATGGGCAACGGCAAGGACGTGGAGTTGCAAGCGCCGGGTAAAGTGCGCGTGACCGCGCGGGCGGCGGCGCGCTTGCTCGAGACGCCGGATGAGACGATCCGGAAGTCGCGCGCCGATACCAAGCCCTATTGGCACATCGAAAGAGCGCGCATCGCCAACTCGCGGAAAGTCCCGGTGGAACTCGTGGTGAACGGTGTGGCCGTGGCCAAGCAGGAGATGGAGGCGGACGGACAGATCCGGGACATCGCGTTCGAGGCCCATATCGAAAAAAGCGCCTGGGTCGCCTTGCGGATCTTGCCCAGCGCGCATACGAACCCAGTTTGGGTGACGGTGGGTGGCAAGGAAGTGCGGGAAAAGAAGAGTATCGAATGGTGCTTGGAGGCGGTGGACGTGTGCCGCCGCTCGAAGACGGGGCTGATTCGCCCGAATGAGTTGGACGAGTTCAATCGCGCTTACGACTTCGCGAAGGAGGAGTACAAGAAGCGTTTGAACGGTCTGGAATAGTTATTCGGCTGCGTTACGGCTCCGGAATCGCCGCGCCGTCGCCTCTAGGATCGGCGGCGGCGAAGTTGATCTTGGTCTTCGCGTCGTGCATCACCGCCGTGCCGCGTCCCATGCCTCCGGAAAAGGGCCCGTAAACGGTGAGTTGATGGCCGTGCTTCGTGAGACCCTCCAGCGTTTCGGCCCCGGCGCGGTTCTCGATCATGACATCGCAGCCCGTGGCGGCTTGCTTGGTGAAGCGCGGTGCTTCGAGCGCGGCTTGCAGGTTCATCGCGTGATCGACGATATTCGAAACGAACTGGGCATGCGCGAGCGGTTGGTTGGCGCCGCCCATGATGCCGAAGGCGATATGCTTCTCGTCTTTCTGCAGCATGGCGGGGATGATCGTGTGGAAGGGGCGCTTGCCGGGCGCGAGGGCGTTGGGATGCGAGGTGTCGAATTGGAAGCTGTTGGCGCGGTTGTGCAACACGAAACCCATGCCGTCGACGGTGATGCCCGAGCCCCAGAGGAACGCGATCGACTGAATCCAGGCGACGGAGTTGCCGTCCTTGTCGACGACGCTGAGATACGTCGTGTCGCTGGAGGTCTTCGGCGAGCCGGGCATCACTTGGCAGTTCGCCTTGTCGGGATCGATCAACTGTGCCCTGGATTGGGCGTAGGGCTTCGCGAGCAGCGCCTGAGTGGGGATTGCCGTGGTGCGAGGATCGGCAACGTATTTGAGGTCCGCGTAGGCCAGCTTCATCGCTTCGATCTTGCGGTGAAGATCCAGTGCGGAATTCGGCGGGGCGGGCGCGAAGGTCTCGAGCATATTGAGCATGGAGAGCGCGGCTAGGCCTTGGCCGTTGGGCGGCAGCTCCGTAACGCGCCAGCCGCGGTAGCCGGTCGAGATCGGCGTGACCCATTCCGGCTCGTAGCTGGCGAGGTCTTCCGCGCTCAGCAATCCACCTTCTTTCTTCGACGTCGCCAAGATCGCCTGCGCGATCTCGCCTTTATAGAAGACGTCCGCGCCCTTGGTGGCGATCAGCCGGTAGGCGCGGGCGAGATCGGGATTGCGAAACATTGCGCCTTCCGGGACGGCCTTGTTGTCCGGGTAGTGGACGCGAAGCGTTTCGGAGTGCTTGCGCGCGGTGGCGGATTCCCAGTAGCCGGCGGAGAATTCGTGAACTGGAAAGCCGTTCTCGGCGAAGCCAATCGCGGCTGTGAAGAGCTCGCGCCAAGGAAGTTTGCCAAAGCGCTTATGCATCGCGGCCCAACCGCGCACGCAGCCCGGCACGCTGACCGAGTGAATGCCAGTGCTTGGCATCGAGTGATGGCCTTTGGCTTTGAGCGCTTCGATGGTCATGGCGCGAGGCGCGGGACCGGAGGCGTTGAGGCCGGTGATGGCGCCGGTTTTGGCGTCGCGATGGAGTACGAAGAGGTCGCCGCCGATCCCGTCCATCATCGGCTCGGTCAGCCCAAGAACCGCGTTCGCCGCAATGGCTGCGTCCACCGCGGACCCGCCCTTGGCCAAAATCATCGCGCCCGCCTGCGAAGCTAGCACCTGGCTGGTGGCGACAATGCCGCGCGGGCTGATCGTCATCGAGCGGGCGTAATTGCGCTCCGGCGGGCGGGCTTGCGGAGCGGCGAGAATGGCGACGAGGAGCGTGAGTGCGGTGAGACGCATGGGGAGATCATATCGAGGGCGTCATGTGGACCAGGCTGTGGAACCGGCTGTGGAACACTATGGATAATCATGCAGACGATTCAAGTAGTGATCGACGAAAAGCTGCTTCGCGAAACTGATCGTGTCGTGAAGAAGTCTCGAATCAATCGTTCCGCGCTGATCCGGTCGTTGCTTGCGGAGCACGTGAAGCGGGTTCGCATCCGCGAACTTGAAGAGAAGGAGCGAGACGCCTATCGCGGCAAACCGCAGACCAAGGCCGAGATCGAGATGTGGGAGGGCATGCAGGCATGGCCGGAGGATTAAGGCGCGGAGATGTGCATCTCTGCCAATTCGCGGCGCCGGACAAGAAACGCCCCGTGGTTCTTCTGACCCGCGCCAGCATTCTCGGCCATCTGGGTACGGTAACTGTCGCTCCTATCACGTCAACGATTCGAGGCGTGGTGTCGGAGGTCCCGCTGGATCTTGAAGACGGTATGAAGGGGCCATGCGCGATCAACCTGCACAATATCGCCACGCTGCCTCTTGATCGTATCGGGAAGCGAGTCTGCTCGCTCCGCGAGCCGAAGATCCGTCAATTGTGCGCGAGTTTGAAGTACGCACTAGGATGCGAGTAGATGGCGGCGAAGCTCTGCGGACGGTAGGGCAGACTCAGCAATTAGCCGGTTCGTTTTCTCATTGGCGAGCGAACCGTAAGTCTGCCTTCCGGCGTAGGGCCGAAAATCTGGACCTCGCGCCGGTTTCAGCGGAGTCAGCGGTTCCTAGCGGGCCGGCCCGGCGGCGTAAGAAAGCGCTGCGGCGATATGGCGGGCTTGCAGCGTTGGATAGCTCTTCAAGATCTCTTCGCTTGAGGCACCCTCGGCCAGGCTGTCCAGAATCACCGTCACCGGAATGCGAGTGCCGGCCGCACAAACCTCCCCCGAAAAAATCTGAGGATCGCTACTAAGGTGATCTTGCCAGCGGGTCACGATTTTAGTGTTGCTCTGGGTCGAGCTACGCGCTCTCGCCGCGAATCAAGTCCGCGAATTTCTCCCGCTCGCGCACGGTGCGGTATTGCTTACCCTCCACCAGCACCTCGGCCGCGCGAGGCCGTGAATTGTAATTGGAAGCCATGCCGAAGCCGTAGGCGCCGGCCGTCATCACCGCCAGCAGATCCCCGGGCCCGAGGGCGGGGAAGTCGCGGTTCTTGGCAAGCCAATCGCCGGATTCGCAGACCGGGCCGACGAGGTCGGCCTTGATCGCTATAGGCGCTTGCGTGACCGCTTGCACCTCATGGAATGCCTTGTATAGCGAAGGCCGGATCAGGTCGTTCATCGCGCCATCGGCGATCACGAAGTCGCGTTCGCCATTGCGCTTGGTATACAACACCTTCGTTAGCAGGATCCCAGCCTCACCGACGATGGAGCGGCCGGGTTCGACCATGATCGACATCCCGGTATCCTCCACTACGGAACGCAGCGCTTGCATGGCGGCTTCAATGGAAGGCGTTTGCGCATCGTTCGTGTACGCAATGCCCAGGCCACCGCCAAGATCGAGGTGATCGATAGGGAGACCGCGATCCTTCAAGCGCAGAGCGAGCGACTTCAACTTCCCGACGGCCTCCACCATCGGTGCAGGGTCCATCATGAGCGAACCGATATGGCAGCTTACGCCGGTGACGCTAATGTTCGGGCGCGCGGCGGCGTAGGCGTAGGCCTCTTCGATGTGATCGGAGTCGATGCCGAACTTGTTTTCCTTAAGGCCAGTGGAAATGTATTCGTGCGTCACCGGATTGACGTCGGGATTGACGCGCAAGGAGACCTTCGCTTGCAAAGCCATCTCGCCCGCGACGCGGTCGAGAACATCAATCTCCGCCTGGCTTTCGCAATTGAAACTATGAATGCCATGCGAGAGCGCGTAGCGGATCTCGACATCGGTTTTGCCTACGCCGCTGAAAACAACCTTGGCCGGGTCGCCGCCCGCCTTCAACACCCGAAAGAGTTCTCCCGCGCTTACGATGTCGAAGCCCGCGCCTTCGTTGGCGAGCAAGGTGAGAATGGCGAGATTCGAATTCGCCTTCACGGCGTAGCAGACTTGATGCGGCAGCCCTTCGAAGGCCCGGTCGTAGGCTTGGTAACGCTCGCGAATCATTGTCGCGGAATAAACGTAGGTTGGCGTGCCGCAGGCGGCGGCGATTTGGGGCAGATCGACATCCTCGGCGTGGAGCACGCCGTGACGGTAGGCAAAAAGGTTGTTCATTTCACTCGGAGGATGATGGCGGACTGGTCGTCGTGGATGGGAAGCGCGCCGCGGAAGGCGTCGAGCTCGGCCATCATCTTCTCAATCATTTTCGCAGGGGCGAGGCGCTTGTGTTTGCGGAAACAGCGCGCGAGGTCGTTCTCGCCGAAGACGACGCCGGCGGCGTCCGTTTGATCCTCGAAGCCGTCGGAGAAGAGCCCCAGCGTATCGCCGGCCTCGAGTTGCACCGGAACTTCGTCGTACTCGCGGCCTTCCAGCAGACCGAGCGGTACGCCTTCGAGATGGATGCGATTCGTCTTGCCAGCGTGAAGAAGCATCGGCAATCCGCCGCCCGCGCTGCAGAGCGTTAGCTTCCGCAAGGGCGGTTCCCAGCGCGCGAGGATGAGCGTCACGTACTGGCCATCGACGCGTCGTTCGCAAAGACGGTCATTCAACGACTTCATCATCATGGCGGGGCTCAAGCGGCGGTAGCCGGTGGATCGCAAAATACCGCTGACCATCGCTCCGTAGAGCGCCGCCGCCGCGCCTTTGCCGCTGGAATCGCCGAAGGCGAGCAGGACGTTGCCGTCGTCCAACTCGAAAACGTCGTAGATATCGCCGGAGATTTCGCGGGCGGGCCGGAGGCCCATGCCGATCTCGAGACCTTCGAGTTCCTCCACCGCTTTCGGAAGCAGAAGGCTCTGGACGCGCCGCGCGGCGACTAAGTCCTGCTCCATGCGCAGCGTCCGCGAGGCGACTTCCTCGTAGAGACGAGCGTTCTCGATTGAGGCCGCCACCTGCGGGGCAAGCAAGCCGAGCGTGCGCGTATGGTCTTCGGTGAAAAAGTTGACGCGCTCACTCTCCAGGTCCATGACGCCGATCACGCGGTCGTTGACGATCAACGGCACGGCCACTTCGCTGCGGATGCCATCGGTGGTGGCGATGTAGCGCTCGTCGGCCGCGGTATCCGCCACGCGAATGGAGTGCCGGGCGCGAACGGCCGCGCCCGTGACGCCTTTCGAAAGCGGAATGTCCATGCTGCGGCGCTGATCGAAGCGCAGGCTGAATCGGCTCTTGAGCACTTGCTCTTTTTCGTCGAGGAGCAGGACGCCGAAGCCGTCGTAATGGATCAAGCTGCGTACGCCGGCGGCGATTTTCTCCAGCAAGGTGTCCAAATCGAGAATGGTCGAGAACTCCTTGGTGAGTTCACTCAAGACTTTCAAGGTCCGGTGATTCTTCTCGACGCGCTTATACAGTTGCGCGTTGTCCACCGACGAAGCGACACGGCTTGCAATTAGCGAGAGCAGCGCTTCCTCGCGTTTTCCGTAGGCGTGCGCGCGCGTGGACTCCAGGTCGATGACGCCGATCAAGCGGTCGCGGAATACCATCGGGATCGAGATCTCGCTGCGAACGGCGTCGTTGGCGGAAAGATAACGCTCGTCGGCGCGCACGTCGGGCGCATTCACGATTTGGCGCTTCTCCGCGGCGGTGCCGACGATGCCTTCGCCGAGATTGATCTCCAAAGTGCGCACGAGTTCTTCGCGATGGCCGATGGAATAGCGGACGCGGAGGCGTTTGCGGCGGTCCGTGTAGAGGAAGACGGCGAGAAGATCATAGCCGACGACGTTGTGTAGAACCGTGGCGAGTCGGTCCAGAATTTGGTCGAGATCGAGCGTACTCGAAGTCATGTCGGAGACTTCGAGCAGGAAGTCGAGGAGGTCCTCGCGTTCTTCAAAGCGCGGACGAGCCACTTAATAGGCTCCCGGCGATGCGGATGCGCCGCTTACAATAGCGACACTCGCGGATGCGCCGATGCGGGTGGCGCCGGCGGCCACCATGCGGAGGGCGTCTTCGTAGGTGCGGATACCGCCGGAGGCCTTTACGCCAAGCTCCGGGCCGACCATTCGTCGCATCAGCGCGATGTCCTCGGCGGTGGCGCCGGACTTCGCGAAGCCGGTGGAGGTTTTCACAAAGTCCGCGCCGGAATCGACGGCGATGCGGCAGGCGAGTTCTTTCTCAGCGTCCGTCAATAGACAAGTTTCGAGAATGACTTTTAGGATCGCCCCACCGGAATGCGCGGCGTCAGCGATGGCCCGAATGTCGTTAGCCACCACTTGCTCGATGCCGGTCTTTAGCGCGCCGATGTTCAGGACCATGTCGAGTTCGTGCGCGCCTTGCGTAAGCGCGAGATTCGCTTCGGCCAGCTTCGTCTCCGTGCGGTTCGCTCCCAGCGGAAAGCCAATCACCGTGCAAACTTTGACGGGCGACCCCTGCAACGCAGTGGCGGCGGCCGTGACCCAGAAGGGATTCACGCAGACGCTGGCGAAGCCATGACGCCGCGCCTCCTCGCAGAGCGTTTCGACTTCGGCGAATTTCGCGTCGGGTTTGAGAAGCGTATGGTCGATGAGGCGGGCGAGGTCTTGTGAGTTCATGGCTAGACTGCTTTGCGCTTGCGGAGTTCGTCCACGCTAACGGCAAGGATAATGATCGCGCCGATGATGACCTGTTGCCAATAGGGCGAGACGCCGAGGAGGTCGCTGCCATTGGAGAGCAGGCCCATGATGAAGGCGCCGACCAGCGTGCCAATGACGGAGCCTTCGCCCCCGCGCAAACTGCCGCCGCCGATCACGACGGCGGCGATCGCTTGGAGTTCGTAACCCTGGCCCGCCGTCGGCTGGCCCGTCATCAGGCGGCTCGCCTCGATCATGCCCGCCAATCCCGTCAGCGCGCCGCAGATCGCATAGACGGCGGTGGTATGGAAGGCTACGGGAATACCTGCATAGAACGCGGCGTCGGGATTCGAACCGATCGCGAAACTATAGCGGCCCAGCTTGGTGTGCTCCAGGATGAAGTGGACGACGACGGCGCAGGCAAGCAGGATCCACAGCACGAAGGGCACGAAGAGTACAGTGCCTTCTCCCAGGAAGCTGAAGCCAGACGGGATCTCGTGCACCGGCAAGCCATTGGAGATGACCAGCGTCAATCCGCGCACGATTCCCAGCGTGCCCAGCGTGACGATGAACGAGTTAATCCTGAGGCGCGTAGTGAGGAACCCGTTAACGAAACCCCAAGCCGCACCGGCCAGAACGCCGATCGCGACCGCCAGAGGAATCGAGACGCCTTTGGCCATGGCCATCGTGCCGAGAAGGCCGCCCATCGCCAGGATCGCGCCGACGCTTAAGTCGATGCCGCCGGTGATGATAATCATCGTCATCCCCAGCGCCATGATGTTGATCACGGCGGTCTGGCGGATCACGCTCGAAAGATTCGTGGCGGTGCGGAAGTTGGGGTCGAAGCAGAGGCCGCCGAACATCACGGCAAGGGTGAGGAAGGGTAAGAATCGTTGGATCATTGCGGGGTCTCTTCTTTCTCAAAGGCGGCAAGAGACATAATTTGTTCCTGGGATGCGCCGCGCGGCAACTCGCCGGAAAGGCGGCCTTGCCGCATCACGACGATGCGGTCGGCGAGTTGAATCAACTCGGGCAATTCGCTAGAGACCATCAGAATCGCCGCGCCATCGCGGGCTAGTGAGTCCATTACCTCGAAGACTTCGGTCTTCGCGCCCACGTCGATGCCGCGCGTCGGTTCGTCGAAGAGAAAAATCTTCGCCCCTTGCGCCACCCACTTGGCGATGACGATCTTCTGCTGATTGCCGCCACTCAAGCGCACACTCTTCTGCCCCGGCCCCGCCGTTTTGATGCGCAGGCGTTGGATGTACTTTTCTTCCGTGCTCGAAAGCGCCTGGCGCTGTAGAACCCCGTAGCTGCAGTGCGCGGAAAGGCTGGACAGCGTGAGATTCCAACCGACCGGCAACTGCGTGGCGAGGCCGGTCCTTTGACGGTCCTCCGGGATCAGCGCGATGCCGGCGCGTACGGCGTCGCGAGGGCTGCGAAGTTCCACTGCCCGGCCGCCGCTTTCAATGGTTCCCGAATCGCGGGCATCGAGGCCGAAGATGACCCGGCAAAGCTCGGTGCGGCCCGCGCCCATCAGGCCCGCCAAGCCCACAATTTCTCCCGCGCGTAGGTCGAGCGAGATGTTATGCAAGACTCCATCGCGCGAAACGTTTTTGAGGCTCAGCAATTTCTCGCCGGGCGCGTACGGCGTGCGCGAGTACATCTCGCCAAGATCCCGGCCAACCATGTGCTGAATCAATTGCGAGCGCGAAAGCTCCGCGAGCGCCGCCGTATGCACCGTGGCGCCGTCGCGCAGTATCGTCACTCTATCCCCCACCGTACGCAGTTCTTCCAGGCGGTGCGTAATGTAGATGACGCCCGCGCCACGATCCTTTAAGCGCGCGACGATAGAGAAGACTTCGCGCGTCTCCGATTCGCTAAGGCTCGAAGTCGGCTCGTCGAAGATCAGCAGCTTCGCTTCCGAAGCGATCGCGCGGCAGATCTCCACCAGTTGCCGCCCCGCCGGGCTCAATTTGGCCACGCGCGCCTCGACATCAAGCGGAAAGCCATGGTCCGCAATAAGCTTGCGGGCCCGCTCCATCATGCGCCCGCGCTGTACGAAACCAAGCGCGCCAATTTCCTCGCGCCCCAGGAAGATGTTCTCGCCCACGCTCAAGTGCGGCGCCAACAGCGATTCCTGATGCACCATCGCGACGCCCGCCTGCGCGGCCTGCTTGGGATTCTCGAAGCGAGCAGGCTGGCTCAAAAACGACATGCTACCGCCGTCGTAGCCCTGCATCCCCGCCACGATCTTCATCATCGTGCTCTTGCCCGCGCCGTTTTCGCCCATGAGAAGATGCACCTCGCCGGGACGAACCGAGAGGTTGCCGTTCTTCAGGGCGGCAACACCGCCAAAACGCTTTTCGAGCGCCTGCAATTCGAGGAGCATCTAAGATTTACCAGTCTACAAGATGGGCTAGCAGGAACCCCGATTTGCCTTTATTTGTCCACAGTTCGATCATTGAAGCCCCCGTGGAGAAGGTCTTCGCCTTTCATGAGAGGCCCGATGCCTTCCCGCTGCTCACGCCACCCTGGGCCGGCATCGAAGTGCTCCGCCGCGAAGGCGGCTTGGAGGTAGGCGCGGAAACTTTGATCAGCATGCCGCTGATCCCGTTTCTGCCCAGTTGGCCGCGAGTTGAGTGGCTAGCCCGCCACACCGCCTACGAACCACCCACGAAATTTGTGGACGAGCAGGTGCGCGGCCCCTTCCGTTATTGGAGACATGAGCATAAGATGGAGTCGTTAGGCGAGCGGACCTTGCTTAGCGATGAGATTAGCTTTTGTTTACCTGGAGGGGTGATCGTGAACTGGTGCGGTGCGGCGTTCGTGCGGATGGAGTTGCGGCGAGTTTTCGCGTTTCGACATATGATGACGAAGAACTATTGCGAATAAGTTCGCAAGTTCCGAAGTTACATTCATGCGTTTGGCGATTCGCAGTGCGGGGCAGATCCGGCGTTCCCTCTTTCACGAGGGTTGGCACGGTCCCGCTATCTTTGAAGTCTTGCGTGACGTCGATGGCGAAATGGCCGCGACTGTCACGCCCGTCTCGCGCCATTCTATTTGGGCGCTCGTGCGCCACATGCGCACTTGGCAGGACATTGGGCTCGAAGCGTTGAGCGGCAAGGCGTTGCCGCCGCAAGAGATTTCCGACAAGATCGGCTGGGAAGCCTTTGAGGACGTGAGCGAGCAGGCCTGGCGCCTGGAACTGGCGCGCTTTCGCGAAAGCGGCGACAAACTCTCGCAGCGCGCCGCCGCGATGGACGACAAGCGCCTGAATGAACAAGTCCCCGGGCGCGCCTACGATTTCGGACACATGCTACTCGGCATCGCGAGCCACAACACGTATCACTGCGGCCAAATCGTGTTGCTGCACCGCTTCTTGCACATCGCGAGAGACAAGGGCAAGGAAGTAGCGGAGCCGGAAGCGGGAAAGCGCTAGATCCGGTTAAACTTCTCGATCGTCTTCGAGAGGCTCCGGAACTGCTTGATGAACGGCACCATCTTCATCTCCCGCTCGTCGATTTCCTGCGAACGCTTCAACACTTCCTGCTCGCGCTCCTTCGGCACCACGACCACACCGTCTTCTCCCGCCACGATTACGTCGCCGGGGCGAATCTGCATGCCGCCGCACGTGACTTCAATATTCTTGGCGACGCTAGCGTAGCGCCCGACCGCCGTACCCGGACTTACCGACCGCGCAAACACCGGCAGCCCCAAACCTCGCAACTCCGCGATATCGCGCACCGCGCCATCCAGCACCATCCCCGCCATGCCGCGACTCTTCGCCGCCGTGCCCATCAAGCCGCCAATCGCGGCGACATCGAGCGTGCCTTCCATTACGATCACGCCGACCTCGCCGGGCTTCGCGTTATCGATCATCTCGACGCTGTGCTTCGTCGAAAGCGCCGGCGTCGATTGTTCCGGCGTCGCGGGCTTCACAAGTGAAGTCGCCGCGCGCCCAACGATCTTCGTGCCGACAATCGGCCGCATGTCGTGATTCATGTAACCACGTTTGCCGACCACTTGGTCCATCGCATCCGCGACGCTAGCCACGGTCGATTTCGCAAAGCCCGCGAGGATCGGGTCCGCATAGGCCGGACCCTTCGATGCCTGTTGGAACGCGGTGAAGATCAGAACTGCCGCGACGGGGAGTGCAATAAGGAAGATCTTTTTCATTTCAGTTACCCATTCAAAAAATTAGACCAGCGGTATTCGCGCTGCGGCGCTTCATCGCTCAGCGCCTTCTTCACCGCTAGCTCGGCAACGGCCTTCACTATCCAATCGAAGTTCTCGCGGCCCACGGAGTTTACGTCGGCGTCGGGCGCGGGGTTCATGAAGTCGATGGCGTAGGGGACGCCATCCTCGACGGCGAACTCGACGGTGTTCAAATCGTATCCCAAGGCCCGGCAAATCGTCAGGCAATCGCGTTCGAGGCGCGACTTCATCTCCGGGTCGAGAGGCGGCGGATCCTTGACGTAGCGCTCGGCGTGTGGCGCGCGCGGGTCGTACTTCATGATGTGGACCTTCTCTTGGCCCACGCAGTAGCAGCGGTAGTAGTCGGTGAAGTTGACGGCGGCCTGCAGCGTCATGCAAAGCGTGCCGGTTTGGTTGTACGCGGCGAAGAAGCTCTCGGGATCGTCCACCTTATACACATCGCGCCAACCGCCACCGTCGAAGGGCTTCAAAAACGCCGGGAAGCCCACGTAATCGAAAACCTCCTGCCAGTTCAGCGGATACATCAGGTTACGCATGGATTGCGCCGTCGTGCCGGGAGGGTGCGCCTGGTGCGGGAGGATGACGGTGTTCGGAATCGCGACGCCCATCTTGGAGGCGAGCGCATAGTTGAAAAATTTATCGTCGGCGCTCCACCAGAACGGATTGTTGATCACCACGGCGCCGCCCAGGACGGCATTCTTCAGGTATGCGCGATAGAAGGGAATGTCGTGGCTAATGCGGTCCACGATGACCCGGTAACCGCTAGGCTCCGCCATCTTGACGCCCCCGATGCGAAGGTGCTCGGCCGCGACGCCGGGAACCTTCATGCCGTTGATGTAATCCACGAGAGCCGGCGGGAAAGTGTTCTCCATTCCATAAACCACGGCGATCTTGCGCATAACTTTGGACTCCTCAGGCAAAGTAAGCTCGCGCCATCAGCCGCCACAGCGGCCAATCGTGCGGCATGTTGTTGTTCCAAACATCCAAACGGTGGGGAATATGTTTGCGGCCCAGCAACTCCGCCATGCGGTAATTGTCCCCCAGGCAAATATCGTGATTCGAACTCGCGAGAATCGCGAACCAGTCACCGTGATAGTGGCCGTGAAACCACGCGTCGTCCAGCTTCGGAACGTAGTCGACGGGGTTGTGCAGGTAAGCGAGTTCGTCGAAGTGGCCGTGCAGAAAGCTGCGATTGTCAAAGGCGCCACTTAACGCGACGCACTTGGTGACCGCGTCCGGATGGCGCAGGGCGAAGTTGAGCGCGTGATATCCGCCGAACGAACAGCCGTGAACGCTCAGGTCCACGCGGCCCGAGCGATGGCGGATCAACGGGAGAACTTCGTGAAGCACGTAGCGCTCGTAGGCGTCATGCGTGCGCACCCTGTCGGCCGGATGAATTCCTTTGTTGTACCAACTCTCCGCGTCCATGCTATCCACGCAGAAGAGCATCAGATGCCCGCCATTGAGCCGGTCCCAAAGAGTACCCACCATCCCTTGGTCTTCGTACTCATAGAACTTGCCCATCGAAGAAGGGAAAACCAGAACCGGATGCCCGGCGTGGCCAAACTGCAGGAGTTGCATGTTGCGGCCGCCGAGGTGGGGGCTGGGCCACTGGTGATGCTCGCGGTGCATTCCGCATAAGGATAGCAACGTGTCTTCGTCTATCCTGTCCCTAATATGAAGTACCTGCTCTCTCTCTTGATCGCGATTGGGCCGCTTTGGAGCGCCGGGCGGAACGTCGAGATCCTCTGGGACAAATTCGGCGTGGCCCATGTTTACGCGAAGAATGTGGAGGGCATGTTTTACGGGTACGGCTATGCGCAAATGCAAAGCCACGCGAATCTCGTGCTGAAGCTCTATGGCGAAAGCCGCGGCCGCGGCGCGGAGTATTGGGGCGAAAAAGACTTGGCTCTCGACAAGTGGGTGCATGTGAACGAAATCCCGGAGCGCTCGGAAAAATGGTTCGCGATGCAGACACCGGACTTTCAGAAATATCTGACGGCCTTCGCCGAAGGTATGAACGAATACGCGCGAAGGCATCCAGAAGCGATTGGCGCGGAGTACAAGCAAGTGCTGCCGGTGTTGCCCGTAGACAGCCTGCGCCACGTGCACCGCATCGTCCACTTCAGCTATGTATCAAGCCAGTCCCGCGTGCGCGCGGCGGCGACGGGCCGTCCGGCAGATCTTAGCGGCCAAGGCTCGAACGCCTGGGCCATCGCGCCGAAGAAGAGCACGCAAGGCACGCCGATGCTCTTGATGAATCCGCATTTGCCTTGGCAGGATTGGTACACCTACTACGAGATCCATCTGAACGGCCCGGGAATGAACCTCTACGGCGCAAGCCAGATCGGGTTCCCGATGTTGCGTTTCATGTTCTCCGACTTCTTGGGATTCACGCAAACGGTCAACGGCGTGGACGGCAGCGATCTCTACCGCCTGGCGCTTGATGGCGATGGCTACCGTTTCGACGGCGCGAAGAAGGCCTTCGACAAGCGCACTGTCACGATCGCCGTCAAAGACGCAAAGCCGGTTGCACTGGAGATCAAGAAGAGCGTCCACGGCCCCGTCGTCTGGGACGAGAGCGGCAGTACGCTCGCCATGCGGACCGCCGGTCTGGACCGCCCCTTCCTCATCGAACAGTACTGGAAGATGGCGATCGCGAAGAACTTCCGCGAGTATGAGACCCAACTCAAACGCCTGCAAGTTCCCACCTTCAACATGACCTACGCCGACCGCGAAGGCCACATCATGTACTTCTTCAACGCCGCGCTGCCGAAACGCAAGAAAGGCGACTTGGCCTACTGGGCCGGTGTGTTGCCGGGCGACACCTCCGAGACTTTGTGGGACGGCTATCACACCTATGAAGAATTGCCGAAAGTCATCGACCCGCCCAGCGGCTGGGTGCAGAACACGAACGATCCACCGTGGACGGCGACATTGCCTTACACCAAGCCGGACGCCTATCCGCCTTATGTGGCAGCGAAGGATTACACCTTTCGCACCATCAGTTCGCTGGAAATGTTAAGCCGCCCGGAGAGGATCGATTTCGCGAAGTTCGTCGAGTACAAGCACTCGACGGAGATGGAACTAGCGACACGCCTGAAGCGCGCGCTAGTGGAAGCCGCGGCGGGCTCTGAGGCCGCGAAGGTATTGGAGGCTTGGGACGGGCGCGCCGACACCGATAGCCGCGGGGCTGTGCTTTTCGAAGCCTGGGCCCGCAAAGCCTTCGGGCCACTGCTCACCAACAAGTCCGCCTTCGCCGTACCCGCCGATCCCGCGCGGCCTTTCGAGACGCCGGCGGGCCTCAAAGACCCCGCCGCCGCGGCGAAGCAGCTCGCGGAGGCCGCCGCCGAAGTGAAGAAACAATTCGGCCGCATCGACCCAGCCTATGGCGAAGCGCGGCGCTTCAAGTTTCGTGGCGCCGACCTGCCCGGTAACGGCGCCGACGGCGGCCTCGGCGCCTTCCGCGTGATCCGCTACGGACCTAACGGTCCGGTACACGGCGAAACCTTCGTCGCCTGTGTCGAATGGCTCAGGAGCGGGCCTCGCGCACAAGTATTGATGAGCTACGGGAATTCTTCGCAACCCGGAACCAAACACGACGTGGATCAGTTGCCCATGCTGAGCGAAAAGAAACTGCGAATGGCTTGGCGCTTGCGGAAAGATGTCCTTGCGAATCTCGAATCGCAAGAGCGCTTCTAAAGCTTCGCTGGCGCTTTCGGCGCCGTAATCGGCACGCACTTCGCCGTGCCCAATACGATGGTCGTTCGCGTCCGCGCGACGCCAGGAATGGACTTCAAAATGTCGCCTAGAAACGTATCGAGATCGCGCGTCGAGCGCGCCACCACTTTGAGCAGATAGTCCTCCGCGCCCGCGATATGGTGCATCTCAAGAACCTGCTCCAACTTCTGAATCGCAGCGAGGAACCCCGCTCGCCGCGCTGGACGGTCTAAGATAACCGCGACGAACGCCGTGAGCGGGTAGCCAATCTGCTCGGGGTCCAATTGCGCACTGAAGCCGCGAATCACGCCGCGCTCCTCGAGCCGGCGCACCTTCTCGGCGGCGGCGGGCGGGGATTGGCCGATCAGAATGCCTAGTTCGGCCCAGGTCGCTCTGCCATTCCGCACCAAGGCCCTGCAAAGTTTCGATTCCAAAGTAGAAATAGCTTCCATGTTTCGAATCGTAAGCTAACTGAGCGCGTTTTGCTAGGCTCCAAACATGCAGGAGCAAGCGTGGGCGGAATTGATCCGCCGTTTCGAAGTCTGTGAGCTTAGCGCCGCCGAATGGACGCACCAAGCGCACCTCGCCGCGGCGGCTTGGTACTTGACGAATTACCCGCCGGTGGAGGCGGGCCAACGGATTCGCGACGGCATCCGGAAATTCAACGAAAGCGTGGGCGGGAAAAACACCGAGGACTCCGGCTTTCACGAAACTCTGACTGAGTTCTGGATGCGCGAAGTCTACTCGCGCTTACAACGCGGCGAGGAATTGGCCGATATCCTAGCCCTGCCCAGCGGATACTGGCGAGACTTCTACAGCATTGACCTGCCGAAGTCGCGCGAGGCGCGGCGCGCTTGGGTGGAGCCCGACCTTAGACCAACAGCGCCTTGACCACATGGCCGTGCACATCCGTCAGCCGGAAGTTTCGGCCCTGGAACTTGTAGGTAAGCCGCGTATGGTCGATGCCAAGACAGTGCAAGAGCGTCGCCTGTAGATCGTGCACGTGGACGGGCTTGTCTGTGATGTTGTAACTGTAATCGTCCGTCTCGCCATAAGTCTGGCCGCCCTTGACGCCGCCACCCGCCATCCACATCGCGAAGCAGCGCGGATGGTGGTCGCGGCCGTAATCGGTCTCAGTCAGTCGCCCCTGGCAATAAACGGTTCGCCCAAATTCACCGCCCCATACCACTAGCGTGTCGTCCAGCATGCCGCGCCGCTTCAGATCCGTCACCAGCGCCGCCGAGGCCTGATCGACTTCCTTGCAACGCTTCGGCAAACCGCTCTGCAGTCCGCCATGGTGATCCCAATCGCGATGGAAAAGTTGGATGGAACGCACGCCGCGCTCGGCCAGCCGCCGCGCCAGGAGTGCATTCGCCGCGAAGGTCCCCGGCTTCCGCGCATCCTCGCCGTAAAGATCAAATGTCGACTGGGGCTCCTTCGATAAGTCGGTTAACTCCGGCACCGAAGCCTGCATGCGGAAGGCCATCTCGTATTGCGCGATGCGCGTCGCGATTTCCGGATCGCCGTATTCGCTCTGCTGCTGCCGGTTGAGCGCGCCCAGAGCATCAAGGTATGCGCGACGGTCCTCGCGATTCATGCCGGCCGGGTCCGAAAGATAGAGTACGGGATCGCCGACGCTCCGGAATTTCACGCCTTGATACTTCGAAGGCAAGAAGCCCGGTCCCCAAAGCCGGTCATACAAAGGCTGCCCGCCGGCGCCCTGGCCGGGCGAAATCATCACCACGAACGCAGGCAACTCTTCCGTCTCCGCGCCCAATCCGTAAGCGAGCCATGCGCCCAACGAAGGCCGCCCCGCAATCTGCGCACCGGTAAGCAGGAACGTCACCGCGGGATCGTGATTGATCGCATCGGTATGTACCGTGCGCACGATCGCGATGTCGTCGGCGATCTTAGCCGTATGCGGCAGCAAATCGCCAATCCACGCGCCGCTCTGCCCATGCTGCTGAAACGCGAAGCGCGAAGGAACCACCGGAAAACGCGCCTGCGAGGCCGACATCCCGGTAAGCCGCTGCCCATTGCGAATGCTCTCCGGCAGATCTTGATCGGCGTACTTTTTCAGTTGCGGCTTATAGTCGAAGAGCTCAAGCTGCGAGGGACCACCAGACTGGAAGAGATAAATGATCCGCTTCGCCTTCGGCGCGAAGTGCGGAATCCCGCCCAGGCCGCCAACGCGCGGCTCTGCTTTCAAAGGCCCATTCAATAATCCATTCAACGCGAAAAGCCCGGCGCTCGAATTCGTGAGAAAACTTCGACGCTTCATTGCTTGGTAACCGCCTCGTCTAGATTTAGAATCAAGTTCGCAACGGTGGTCCAAGCGGCCAGCTCGGAGCGCGCCATCTTCCGTGGCCATGGCGCCTCGCCCTGGTCCAAGATCGCGTCGGCGTCCTTCGGGTTCTTCCGGTAGCGCTCGAGCGAACGCTCCAAGGTCTGCCGCAACAACGTCACTTCCGCCGCCTTCGCCGGCCGCGAAAGAACCAGCCGGTAAGCGAGATCGATCTTAGCCTCGGCCGGCCCCGGCGCTTCGCGCTGCAAACGTTCGGCCAGCTTACGCGAAGCCTCCAGAAAGCCCGTCTCGTTCATCAACGTAAGCGCTTGCAACGGCGTGTTTGTGCGATTCTCGCGGACAGTACAAGTCTCGCGATTCGGCGAATCGAAGTTCGTCATGTTGGGCGGCGCGATCGTGCGTTTCCAGAACGTATAGAGCGAGCGCCGGTACAGACCCTCCCCGTGGTCTTGCACGTAGCCGCCTCCACCGAATAGCTCCTGCCACAGCCCCGCCGGCTGATATGGCTTCACGCTAGGTCCGCCCTGCTTCTCAACGAGCAAGCCGGATACCGCCAACGCGCTATCGCGAATCATCTCGGGCGCGAGCCGCGTCCGTGGCGCTCGCGCCAAGAGACGGTTCTCGGGATCCTTCTCCAGAAGTTCCGGCGTCACGCGCGAGCTCTGCCGGTAGCTCTCGCTTAGCACGATCTTCTTCAGCAGCGCCTTAACGTCCCAACCGCTCTCGACAAAATCAACGGCCAGATAGTCCAGCAACGCTTGGTGCGCCGGCCACTCGCCTTGGCTGCCGAAGTCTTCCACGGTCTTCACCAAACCCGTGCCAAAGATCATTTGCCAAAAGCGATTCACGGTAACTCTTGCCGTCAGTGGATTGTCCTTGCTCACCAGCCATTCCGCCAAACCGAGCCGGTCCGCGCGAGCGCTAGCGGGCAACGGTGGCAGCACGCCCGGAGTGCCCGGCTCCACCGGCTCGCCCGGAGCGTCATACGCGCCCCGCTTCAAAATATGCGCCTGCCGCTTCGGACCCTCTTGCATCACCATCACGGTCGGCAGCGCTTTCGCAAACTTCCGTTCGGCCTCTCGCGCCGCCCGCTGCGCTCGCATCGCCAAACGAATTTCTGACGATGCGCCGAGTTCCAAAAACGCCAGACGCAACTTCTCCGGGCGTGTCGATTCGCTCAGAGGATCTCGATCCCAAAGAGACACAACCTCCGCGGAGCTCAACTCACGCTTGTAAATTTGAACGCCTTCCACTTCGCCGTCCAGCCGCAGACCATAAGCCGCGCCGATGCGTAGCGGATGCTTGAAATTCATCGGCCAATTCAATTCATCGAAGAGAATTTTGACGCGCTGTGGCTTCCCGTTCACATAGACCTGAACGCCTTTCGCATAGCGGCTGCCATCGTAAGTAACCGCGACATGCTGCCATTCGTTCAAGGGCAGCGCATCCTCGGTTTCGAGGCGCATGCCGATGTCCGTCCAACGGAACACGACATGCAGGCGCAGCTTGCCCTTCACCAGCAGCAGCGCATGGCCGTTGCCCTCGTCGTAATCCTCCGCGATGCCAAGAATCGCGCCGTCGGGCTTTCGGGCGTTCACCCAGGCCGAAAACGTGAAGGGCGTCAGGTAGTCGTAGATGACGGGCGACGGCTTCACTTCTTCAAAGTTCTTTCCGTCCAGCGCAAAGCGTTGCGTGGATTCGTAGACAAGATCCTCAGCCGGACGCCAAGTCGTTTGCCGCAAATTCTTCGCCCACTTCGCCTGTTCGCGCTGGATCTTGGGTTCCAGTTTGGCCACCGCGGCTTCAGCCCCTTGCCGCGCTTGCGTGAGCTTGGCCCATTCCGCCGCCTGATCGCGCGTAGGCGCTGGGATCAGCGGCTCATCGTTGCCCCAGTTGTAAACGAGTCCCTTTTCCGGCACGTTATTGAAGTACGCGAAGAGCTTATAGAAATCCTTTTGGGCGATCGGATCATACTTGTGGTCATGGCAGCGCGCGCAGCCCATCGTGAGGCCCAGGAACACGGTGGACGTCGTCTCCGCGCGGTCCGCGACGTACTCGGTGCGAAACTCCTCCGGCACGATGCCACCCTCTGCGCTCGTCCGATGGTTGCGATGAAACGCGGTGGCGATTTTCTGATCCAGTGTCGGGTTGGGCAATAGATCGCCCGCGATCTGCTCCACCACGAAACGGTCGAACGGCTGATTGCGATGGAAGCTATCGATCACCCAATCCCGCCAACGGTACATGTCGCGCACGCCGTCGCTCTGATAGCCGTTCGTATCCGCGTAACGGGCGGCCTCAAGCCAGCGCCAAGCCATGCGCTCCGCGTAACGAGGGCTCGCCAGTAAACGGTCCACCTGCTTCTCGTAAGCCTGTGGCGACTTGTCCTTCAGATACCCTTCGAGTTCCGCCGGCGTCGGCGGCAGCCCCGTCAAGTCGAAACTCAAACGCCGCAATAGCGTCGTTGGACCGGCCGGCGGCGACGCCTTCAATCCCACCGCGCGCAACTTCTCGCGAACGAAGTAATCGATTGGGTTCACCCCCGCCGGAATCTCCCTCTTCCGCGGCGCCACAAAGCTCCAGTGGCCTTCATACTTCGCACCCGCATCGATCCACTTGCGCAACTTTTCAATGTCACCCGCGGGCAACGCCTCCATGCCCGCGTAGACGGGCGGCATCCGCAGCGCCTTCGAAGTGTGCGTTACGCGCTTGAAAACATTGCTCGCCGCCGCGTCCCCTGGCAGAATCGCCTTCTTCAGCCGCGCCGCCTCGCCGTCGTCCAAACGCAATCCCGCCTTCCGGTTATTCGCATCCGGCCCGTGGCAATGGAAGCACTTGTCGGAGAGAATCGGACGGATATCGCGATTGAAGTTAATCTCCTCCGCGCCAAACAGTGCGCCCGCGCACGCCAATACAGACAGCCACTTCATGAATCTGCCCCAATTCTATCCCGCCCTTCCCTAAGCCGTTATCCTAATAAGATGCCTTTCACTGAAGTGGTGGAAGCGGAAGGTCACCTGATCGATTCGCACATCATGGAGCGTATTTTCGACACTGTCGTCGAATACAACGGCCGTTTCGAGGTCGAGAAATTTCACATTGGACGGACCAATAGCGAGTCCTCGCAACTGCGCATGCGCCTGGAAACGCCGTCGCAGGAGAACATGACGCAACTGCTCTCACAGTTGATCGGCCTCGGCTGCGTGCCGGTGGACGCGGGCGACGCCGCCCTCGAAGTAGTCGGCAAGGACAAATGTGCCCCGCTCGATTTTTACTCCACCACCAACCATCGCACTCAAGTTCGCCTCGGCGGGCAGTGGCTCGAAGTTGGGCAACAACGCATGGACGCCATGATTGTTGTCGAGAACGGCGCGGCCCATTGCCGCAAACTACGCGACCTGAAGGCCGGTGACAAAGTGGTAGTCGGGATGCGCGGCATCCGCGTCATTCCCGACGCGAAGGATCGCGACCGCCTGAGCTTCAGCTTCATGTCGAACGAAGTGTCGAGCGAGCGCCAGGTCGAAACCGCCGTCGCGCAAACCGTCGGCATCATGAAAGCCGTGCGCGAGGCCGGCCGAAAGATCGTCGTCGTCTCCGGGCCTGTCGTGGTTCACACCGGTGGCACCCGCCCGCTCTGCGATTTGATCCGCGGTGGCTGGGTGGACGCGCTGCTCGCCGGCAACGCGCTCGCCGTGCACGACATTGAAGCGGCGCTGCTCGGCACCTCGCTCGGTATCCGCCAAAGCGACGGCCGCCAGGAAGAGCACGGCCACCGCAACCACATGCGCGCGATCAACGCGATCTACCACGCGGGTTCGATTCCCGAAGCCGTCGAAAAAGGCGCGCTCAAGACCGGTGTCATGTACGAATGCGTGCGCGCGAAGGTGCCTTTCGTGTTGGCCGGCAGCCTCCGCGACGACGGGCCCCTGCCCGACACCATCACCGACATGAACGTGGCGCAGAATCTCTACTCCAAACATCTGGAGAACGCGGGCCTTGTCCTCTGCCTCTCCTCCATGCTGCATTCCATCGCCACCGGCAACATGCTGCCCAGTTGGGTCAAGATGGTCTGCGTCGACATCAACCCCGCCGTCGCCACCAAGGTCAGCGACCGCGGCAGTTCGCAAACCGTCGGCGTCGTTACCGACGTCGGTCTCTTCCTCGACCTCCTCAGCAGAAAGCTAACGGCATGAAGCAATACACGGACGACCACGCCGGCTCCGGCGTCCAAGCGCCCTTGCCTGAAATCGAAACTTGGCCGAATCAGTTCCCCGGCCGCGATTACGAGATCGAGATTTCCAGCCCCGAATTCACCAGCGTCTGCCCCAAGACTGGCCTGCCCGATCATGGCACCCTGACCGTACGCTACGTACCGGACCAGAAATGCTTGGAGCTCAAGAGCTACAAGATGTACTTGTTCGCTTACCGCAATCTCGGCATCTTTCAGGAGAACATCGTGAATCGCGTCCTGGAAGATCTCATCCGCGCCACCGATGCGCGCAAGATTACGGTCATTGGCGACTTCACGCCGCGCGGTGGCATCTATTCCAAGATCTCGGCCAGCTATGAGCGAAAGTCCTAGAGCCCAACTCACCCACGAGGAAGAACTCGAGCGCGCCATCCACGAGATCCGCGAACGGGTCATCGCCCGCTATCCCAGCGGCATGTGGCATGGCCTGGAACTGCCGGACTTCACGCCCGTCCTTGAGGCGCGCGATCAAGCCGCCGCCAAAGTCGCGGCGATCGGTCGCGTCAATCCCCGCGCCGGCGGCCCCGTCAACGCGCTCATCCAAAAGGTGAAGCAATCGATCGCGCGCGGCCTCGGTTGGTTCGTGCGGGATCAAGTCGAATTCAACCACGCCACCATCCGTAGCCTCGACGCCATCCTCGAAGGCCTCAACGCGCTGAACCGCACGCTCAAAACCATCCCGCCGCGCTTCGAGCCGCCCATGGCCGAGATCCGGCGCGAAACCAACGAACTGAAGGACATCCGCTCGCACTGGCTCGTCTGGCGCCGCGAGTGGGAAGACAAACTCGCGCGCAACGAAATCCAGTTTTTGCGTGCCGTCGCCGATCTCGAAAACTCTTACGCCCAACGCAACGCCATCCTCGAGCAGCGCTTCGAAGCGCGCACCGCTCAGCAGCACAAGGATTTCGAGGGCGCCCTCGAGCGCTCGAACTTCGAGATGCAGCAGCGCTTCTGGAAAGAACTAGAGAAGGTACGTGTCGAGTACGAACGCGTCATCTACTCGGAACTGCGCGCGATTCGTTATCGTCCCGGTAGTTTAAGCGCCCCCGGCAGCGCGCCCGCTTCCACCAACGAAGCCGCCCTCGATTTCGATTGGATTCACTTCGCGCAAAAGTTTCGCGGCCAGCCGGACAAAATCCGCACGCACTTCGGCAAGTACAAAGAGCGCTTCACGGGTTGCACTCGCGTGCTCGACATCGGCTGCGGGCGCGGCGAGTTCTTGGAAGTTCTCCGCGAAGCCGGAGTCCCCGGCGTCGGCGTCGATCTCAACGAAGGCAACGTGCGCCTCGCTCAAGAGCAAGGCCTCGACGCCCGCGTGGGGGACGTCTTCGCCTTTCTCGAAGCCGAAGGCCCGGGCAGTTTCGACGGTGTCTTCTGCGCGCAAGTAATTGAACATCTGCCACCCGCCGACGTCTGGCGTCTGGTCAAAGCCGCGTCGATAGCATTGAAGCCCGGCGGCGTCATCGTGCTCGAAACCCCCAACCCGGAATGCCTCGCGATCTTCGCGACGCACTTCTATCTCGACCCCTCGCACACGCGCCCCGTGCCGCCGGCCCTGCTAGCTTTCTATCTCGAAGAAGCGGGCTTTGGCCGTATCGATGTGGAGCGCTTCGCCTTCGCCGCGAAGGATTTCCCCGCCTTGCAAGAACTGCCGAAAAGCGTGCAGGAAGCCTTCTTCGGCGGCCTCGATTATTGCGCCTTCGCGCGCAAGCTCTCGTAGAGCTCACGTTGCTTCGCGCCCAGCGCCGTCCAACTGAAGCGTGCCTCCGCCGTACGGCGCGCCTCCAATTCCACCCGCCGCCGCAGCGTCCCATCGCCGGCTAGCGTCTCAATGCGCGCCGCGAACTCCTCGGGCGTCGTGGCCAACAGAAAATCCTCGCCCGCTTTAAGCTCCAGCCCGTTCACGCCGCCTTCCGTCGAAACGATCGCTTTACCCATCGCCATCGCTTCCAGAATCTTGATGTTCGTCCCCGCGCTCGCTCGCAGCGGCGCGATCACGATGCCCGCCTCGCGATAGGCCGGGCGCACGTCGCTCACGAAGCCCTCAAGAATCACCCCGTCCTGCCGCCATGCCGCTTGCACGCGCTCCTTGTAGTAATCGAGCCAATAATCGGGGTTCTTTCCCGCGATGACGTGCAGCGTGTAACCGCGAAGCCTCGGCCAGACATCGTTCAAAAACCAAGCTAGCGCCATCAAATTCGGCAGATGCGCGAAGCTGCCGATGAAGAGCAAGCGCTTCGCGTCGCCGCCACCCTCGGCGGGTTGGAAGCGTTCCAGATCCACGCCGTTCTCGATCGTGAAAGCCTTCGCGGCCGGTTGAATCAAAGCGCTATCCTTCGCGCTCATAGTCACCACCGCGTCCACCTCGCGCCACGCTTTCGTCTCGAAACTCCTCCAACGCTCCAGCTCGCGGCCGGTTTCGTAATCGTCCTTGTCGCGCAACATCTGCTGGTAGAGATCGAGCGTGATGTCGTGCTCGACGAGTATCGTCCGCGCCGGCCCGGCGTCCCGCGCGTACTGCGCCATCTGCGTGAACTCCAATTGCACCGCGAAGGGCCGGTAACGCCGCACCATCCAACGCAACATCGCCGCGAAGGCCTCGCTCCGAAAATCTTCGACATGCTTCGGCAGGTCCACGCTGCGCCGCGCGTGCGTGCCCTCCCGCCGCACCGTAATTACTTCCCGGCAGAGCGCGAGCAGTTCCTCCGCCACCGGACCGCTCTCGTCCACAAAGCTCATCAGAACAATGTCGTAATTCTGAGCCGCCTCGCGCAGCAAGTTGTACATCCGCACCGCGCCGCCATGAGAAAGAGGGAAGGGAAGATAGCAAGTACAGACGATGACCACCGGCTTCCCGCTCGCAGGCCGCCCAGGGAAGCAAGTAATCTGTCCGCTCCCCAGCGCCAGGATCTCCGTCTCCCGCCATCGCGATGCCACAGGCCGGTCCCAGGAATAGTAAGGCTTATGAAACGCCGCGAATCGCAACGCGAAGATCTCAATCGGCGCGGGCTCCGGAATCGCCGCGCGCAAATTCAGCCGCCAAACCGCCGCGGGCCAGAGCCTCTCGAAAGCCTCCCGCGACGAAACGCTCGAAAGAATCCAACGCAGGTAATTCTGCTCAATGGCGAGTTCAATCGCCGGCGCGCTCAAGAAGCGGCTCGTCGTCGCGCGATGATGATGCACCACCTTCGCGCCCGCCACAAAAACCGTAGGCCAACCCTGCTGCCAGCCGCGCCAGCCCGTATCGAGATCCTCGACATACGCGGGCCGGTACGCTTCCTTGAAGCACCCAATCCGCCGCAGCTTTGCCGTGTCGTAGAGCGTGCAGCCGCCGGAGCCATACAGCACCGGCGTATCGTTTTCACCCTGGACGGGATCGATGCAACGCAACGGCAAATCGCGCGCCTCGCCAGGCCAGTACACGGCCTTCCCCGTCTCCTGCCGCCGCTGCCCTTCCGGGAAAAATATCTGCGCCGTCGCGGCGAACAGATCGGGCACGCGGTCGAAGGCGGCGAGCAACTGCGCGAAGAAGCCCGGCTCAATCTCCATGTCGTTATTCAACAAGCAGACGTAACGAGTGCGCGCCGCGCGAATACCCTTGTTGACGGCGGCCGCGAAGCTAAGCGGGTGATCTTCAACCAAGACTTCCACCCGCTCCGAAGCGAGCTCATGCGTCTTATCGCTAGACCCGTTATCGGCGATGATCACCCGCGTCGCTTCGCTCTCGCGCAACACCAACGGCAAGGCTCTCTCCAGCAGCGCCCGCCCATCGCGCGAAGGAATCACCACCGTGATCCCCTCTTCTAGCGCCGCATGCTCCTCGCTGCGTAGTGCGCCGCTAGCCAACGGTCCCCGCCGCCTCGCCTTCCACGCATAAAAAGGCCGCTCCCAAGAGAACGGATTCCGTAGCCGCCACACCATCGTGTAAATGCCGCCGCCCGGCCGGAACTCATGCCGCACCCAATTCTTCGCGCGCCACGCCACGTGCCGCAACATCGGCAGCGCTCCGCGCGGGTGCAGTGGAAAGTGCCCGTAATTTTCGTTGAAGCAGTAGACCTTCAGCGGCGCGGCAAGAAACCCCGCCCACCGCATCGGCCAATAGGGCTGCCGCGGCTGCAACAGAATCGCGTTGTATAGCACGCTCTTCCCGCGCAAATGCCAATCCACGCGCCGCCGGTTTTCGGCGAGCGGTTGATAGGGAAACCAAGGAATCCAAACCACGGCGCGCCCGTCCGCCGCCTCCGGCTTAAACTCGCTTACGCAGTACACCGGCAAGCCCTGCGTCCCCATGCGCGACACTTCCTCGACGAACTGATCGATCAGGTCTGGAGAGCAACTGGCGAACGCGAGCTTGATCTCAGGCGCGGTCATTCCAAGGGAAGGAGAGATATCTAGTAGAGCTTCCGCCAATCAAAACCCGTCGCCGATGGCTGCGCCGCCATTGCCAAGGCTTGAATCGCAAAAACCGTGGACACCGGGTTGGCGTGCGGCGCGATCTCTCCGTCGCGGCGGCCAAACGAAAACGCGCCCGCCGTGCGCGGATCGCCGGGAGCAAACTGAAAACTCTCCAGCCGCGCTACCTCGCCGTCCTTCGCCTTGCCCCCCTCCAGCAATTTCACCCGCAACAACTGCGCGCAAACGTCGCTCCGCAGGAACCCATCCGCCAAATCCTCGCGCAAAGCTTCGCCGCGTTCCAAAGACGAACGCAAGACCGCCTGCACTTCGGGCCGCTCCTTAACGGGCTGCAGGCCCTCCAGAAAATAAGACCACGCATGAAGCCGGTCCATCAGCTTCGGCCGGTCCTGTTCGTTATCCAAAGTCTCCGCGTAGCGCCGCAACGCAAAACGCAGCAGCTCCTCATAAGAAGCCTCGAACTTCGTCTCGCCCGTCTCCCCCGCCAAATCCCGCCACGCCAGCGCCGCCTTCAATTGAAATGCCCCCGGCATCCGGCTCCACCAGATCTCGTAAGGCGCCGGGCTCTTGCACGGCAGCAGAATGATCGGGTGAAAAGCCGACAGCCCGCGGAAGTCCTTCTGCATCGACAAGCCAATTTGCTTCGCGACGTCGAGATAGCTCTCTTGTCCCGTCACGCGCCAAAGCCAAAGCAGGCTCCGCGCGATGATCCCGCAATCGAAGAAATAGCTGTAGCCCTTCGGGCCGCTAAGCTCAAACGGCATCACGCGATCGGCTGCGTTCCAAGCGATCGCGCTCAAGAAATCGCCGGCCTTGCGCGCCGCCCGCAGAAATTCTTCATCCTGGCTCAGCTCGAAAAGATAGCAGTAACCCGCCACCGCATAGCCCGTGATCTCGTTGCTAATCGGAAGGTTTTGTTCCAAGTCGGCGCGGTAGTATCGCGCCACGCCACCGCTCTTCTCTTGAATGCCCGAATGAAGAAGCCAGTAGCCCGCGCGGGCCAGTGCGGAAGACAGAGTGTTCGTGGATGCAGCGGAGGAAGGCAACCCACGATTATACTTTGCCTAGGTGGAAATCTTGGTGAACAAGCGGTACTCTTCGCCGGACTTTCGCCGCCATGGGCGGCTGTGGCCGCTACTGTTGCTTTTGCTCACACTGTGGCTTCCACTCCCCGCTGCCGCGCAAATGCCCCTAGGCATCATCGAAGGCCGCCTAGTCGCTTTCGAAAACTCCATCCTCCAGGTCAACCTCGCCAGCGGCAAACAGATCCAATGCGCCGTCGATTCCCGCACCTTCGTTGACCGCCAACGCCGCCGCCTCACCCTGAACGATCTGAAAATAGGCGACTTTCTCGAACTCGTCACCGAACGCCACAGCCCCACCCGCCCCTGCTTTGCCCGCATGATTCACCTCGCCGAAGACGGTCTCCGCTTCGCCGGTCGCGACCGTGTGGGCCAAGTTACGCGCGCGACGGAAACCATTTCGCCGCGCGGCAACGTCCATCTAGCTGGCGTGGTCCGCGACGTGCAACCCCATTCGCTGGAACTCCGCACCAAGCAAGATGGCACTCTTCGTTTGCGCCTCCGGCCCGACACTCAGTTCGTCCAGGACGGGCTTCCCGTGAAGCGGGAGGACCTCCCGCCGTGGCTTCGTGTCAGCGTCCGCTGTGGCTACGCGCTCGATGGCGAGCTTGAGGTTTACCAAGTCGTTTGGGGCGGCATCCTCCCGCGTTCGCCCCTCCCCTAAGCTTGGCGGAAGCCGTATAATAAAGGATTAGTCTCAATCTCTAAACCCTCGCAAAAATGAGCATTCTTAGGTACTCCGTTCTCTTGGCTCTCGGTGTGTGTGCGCTTAGCGCGCAAGATTTTTTCACCGGCCAAGCCGCCCGGCTCATCTTCGGTCAGAAGAGCTTCACGGCGCAGGCGCCCGGCAATGGCGATGAAATTCTTGGCGCCGCCGGTGGCATCGCCGTGGTCGGCAATCGCCTCTATGTCGCCGACTCCAGCCGCATCGGCGCCGAACCCGCGAACCATCGCGTCGTCATCTACGACAACCTTACGAGCGCCGTCCCGCCGCCCGAAGAGCGCTTGCCCCAAGGCCCTCGCTGTCCCGCTTGCGTCGGCAAAGCCAGCGTTGTGCTCGGCCAGGAAAGTTTCAGCGTCGCCGCCGACAAGATGTTCCCCGCGAGCGTCTCGGCCAAGACCATGCGCCTCGCTACCGCCGTCGCCTCCGATGGCGTCTCGCTCGCCGTCGCCGACACGGACTTCAACCGTATCCTGATTTGGCGCCGCTTGCCCACCACCAACGGCCAGCCGGCCGACGTCGTCCTCGGCCAGGAAGCTTTTGACAAGATTCGCCGCGTCGCTACCGACAGCAAATCGATGCGCGGCCCCCAAGGCGTTTGGATCCAAGGCGGCAAGCTCTTTGTCGCCGACACGATGAACCATCGCGTCCTCATCTGGAATTCCATCCCCACCACCAACGACGCCGCCGCCAACATCGTCATCGGCCAAAAAGACTTCAACGTTACTCCCGTCACGGACTTGACCCAAGCCACCGTCAGCCCCACCGCCGAAAATCTTCTGAACCCCGTCAGCGTCACCACCGACGGCCAGCGCATGTACGTCGCCGATCTCGGCCACAATCGCGTCCTCATCTGGAACTCCATCCCCACCCGCAACGCGCAGCCCGCCGATATCGTCATTGGCCAACCCGACTTCACCTCCTTCACCGCGAACAACTCCTCCAAGCTCTGCCCATCGAATGGCTTTCTCAAGGATGCCGACGGAAAGGACACTACGGACCCCTCGTATCCGCCCCGCTGCGACAAGACCCTCGACTTCCCCCGCTACGCCTTGAGCGACGGTAAGCGCCTCTTCATCGCCGACGGCGGTAACGACCGCGTCCTGGTCTATAACTCCATCCCGACGGCGAATGCGCCCGCCGCCAGCGCCGTGCTCGGCCAGCGCAGCTTCGAATTGAACTTGACTAGCGATGGCGCTTTCCCCAACTTCGTCTCCGCCGCGGACGTTATCCGCACGCCTACGTCGCTCGCGCACGACGGTCTCAACCTTTACGTCGCCGACCCCTACAATCGCCGCGTGCTCGTCTTCACGCCGGGCCGCAAACTCATCGCCGACACGGGCGTTCGCAATTCCGCCAGCCGCGACATCTTCGCCGTCGGAACCTTCAGCATCGGTGGCACGGCCACCGAGAACGAAGAGATCGTCCTTAAGATCAAGGAGACCGAATACAAGTACAAGTTCGTGAAGGACGACAAGCTCGAGAACGCCATCAACCGCCTCGTCGAGTTGATCAACACCCGCGACGGCGGCAACCCCGATGTTCTCGCCACGCCCTTGATCCGCACGAACCTCTTTGCGGCGATCCTAACCGCCCGCACTTCCGGTGAAGCCGGAGATGCCATTACGTACACTCTGACCGTGACTCCCGCCAAGGAAGGCGAAGCCGCTAAGGTCACGGTCAGCGCTGGTAGCGGAACGCTCGCCGGCGGTAAGGACGCTTCGCAGATTGCCCCCGGCACCATCGTCTCGGTGTTCGGCGAGGACATGACGGACTTCACCGCGTCGGTCCCAATGGACAGCAAGGAATGGCCGCGCGGCATCCAAGATACCGAAGTCTTCTTCGACGGCATCTCGGCGCCGCTGCAATCGATTTCTCCGGGCCAGATCATCGCGCATGTGCCCGTCGAATTGCGCGACGCGAACAGTTCCAGCGTCTACGTTCGCGCGATCCGCCGCGATGGCAGTGTCACTTACAGCACGCCCATCGGCATGCCCATCATCGAGCAAAATCCCGGCATCTTCGCCGAGGACGGCACTGATCCCCGGCCAGGCTTGGTCTACCATTACTCCAGTTCCGGCACTGCGACGATTTCCTTGGATGGCACGCCGGTGAAGGACGATACTGCCACCGTTATCATTAATGGCCGCGAATACACCTACACCGTGAAGGAGCTGCCGGATGGTCCCGACGAGGGCACGGATCCAGATGTCGAGGACAACTACAAGGTCCGCGATGAATTGGTCAACTTGATCAACGCCGGCAATGGCGATCCCGATGTGATTGCATTCCCGAGCGGATATTTCACTCGCTTGCGTCTCCGCGCCCGCAAGGAAGGCCCGGATGGGAACGGAATACCCATTGGCTTCCGAACGAGAGAAGGAAGTGGGCTGATCCTGACGCCCTTCAACAGTGAGACCTGTTGCGCCAACGTCGCAGGCGAGCGTGTTACGGAAGAAAATCCTGCTTTACCCGGCGAGACGATAGTAGTGCTGGCGACCGGCTTGGGTGCGATCCTTCCCGAGGCCGCCAATCAGCAGGTGTTTAGCGGTGTGGAGTATAAAGGGCCGGAATTCAATGAGCCCGCCTCGTTTGTGAACTCCATCGCTGGCGCCAAGACAGCCAACGTACTCTTCGCCGGCTTGAAGCCCGGCCTCATCGGCATTTATGAAGTCCACCTCGAACTCAACTCCGACATGGACACCAACCCCAGGACGCAACTCACGATCGCACAGGACATCTACGTCAGCAACATCGTCACCTTCGCCCTGCGCAACCCCAAGCGCGACGCCGAAAACCAGTAGTCCTTACTTCGCTTCCGCCTCATCACCCAGGTCGTGAGGCTTCAGCCCCATCCCACGGATGATCTCTTTCGTGCGCTCCCGCAGTTCCGGCAGCACGTAAAAGAAAGCCCCCGTCCGCTCCGTTTGAAAGATGAGCCCGCCACGGTACGTGTCGAGCTCAATCGCGTAATCGATCCCCTCCGCCGTTAACTTCTCCTCCAACGGCAGGGCCTCCCGGAGTTTCTTGGCGATATAAACCAAATCGAGTTCCGCCTCGCCAAAGAACTCCGGCTCTTGCCTCGCCATACTTTAACTCATGCGCCCAATCAACGCCGCCTTTGAGCCCTCGCCCTTCTTGTCGTACCACTCCAAGTACGCCTCGCCCACCTTCTCCAAATTCCCATACTGCGTCGGATTCTTCGAAGACGCGCGCATCGCTCCCAACACCGGCATCAAGCGGATGTAGCAAAGCAGCAACTCCCCGCCCGACTGAAAGTACAACTCCTGATTCAGCACCCCGGACGCGATAAAGCTCGCCACCATCTCGAAATAGCTCGTCACTTGCCGCATATACGCATTCGCTTCGGACCCCGGAGGCGCCACCTGATTCACCTCATCGAGCGTCTTCGGCTTGAAGTTCCGCACGAACCAATCGCGCGCCGTGCGCATCTTCTCCTCGCGCCGGATCTCATACAGCCGCAATATCAAGTTCACATCGTCAAACGTTGCCTGAGTGGACATAGACCGAGGATCTCACAAGAAAGTCGAAGCGTATTCTGAGAACTTTACCCCTCTAGAGGCACTTCTTTCTTGAAGTGACCGCCGCCGCGCCCATCCGCACCGAGCAGGAAGAAATCCTCTGGCTCGCCCTCAAAATGACCCCCCAACTCGGGCCGCGCCGCGCCGTCGACCTCCTCAAGAAATTCGGCTCCCCCGGCGCCATCTTCCAGCAGGAAACCCGCGACCTCGAAGGCGCGGGCGTCTCCTACAGCGTCGCCCGCTCCCTCGAAAGCGGCACGGCCATGGAGGACGCCATCGAGCAGCAACGCCTCCTCGCCGCAACGGGCGCACAACTCGTCACTTGGTTCGATGACCACTACCCCGAACGCCTCCGCCAGATCTACGATCCACCCTTTCTCCTCTACGCGCGCGGTGATCTCGACCTCCTATCTCAGCCGAGCATCGCCGTAGTCGGTACCCGCCGCCCCACCCCCTACGGTCTGGTCGCCACCGAACGATTAAGCAAGGATCTCGCGGTCGCCGGCCTAACGATCGTCAGCGGCATGGCCCGCGGCATCGATACCGCCGCGCACAAAACCGCTCTCGACGTCGATGGTAAAACCATTGCCGTCCTCGGCTGCGGCGCCGATGTCGTCTACCCCGCCGAGAACCGCAAGCTCGCCCAAGCCATTGTCGAGCGCGGCCTCCTCCTCAGCGAGTTCCCCCTCCGCAGTCCCGGCTATCCGCAGAATTTCCCGGTCCGCAACCGCATCGTCAGCGGCCTATCCTACGGCGTCCTCATCGTCGAAGGCGCGCAGTACTCCGGTTCTGCCATCACCGCCCGCCTCGCTCTCGATCAGGGCAGGGAAGTCTTCGCCGTCCCCGGTAATATCACCGCCAAGCAAAGCTTCGGGCCGAATCTTCTCATCCGCTCCGGCGCGCACTTAGTGCAAGACGCCTCCGACGTCCTCTCCGACCTCCCCCTCGAAGCCCGCCAGCAACTAGCCCAACGCAGCCGCCAGATGTCACTGCCCGTAAACGGCCAACCCGAGGCCGGCACGCACCCGACCTCTCATCCAATGGCTCAATTGCGTTCCGCCGTCCTCCAATCCCTCAGCCCCGACGATCCCCGCAACCTCGACGACCTCCTCCCCCTCGTCCAGCAAAAGTCCCCAGTCTCCCCCTCCGAAGTCATCGCCATCCTCTTCGACCTCGAACTCGACGGCGTCATCCGCCAGCTACCCGGTAAGTCCTACTTACGCGTCTGGACCGCGTAACGCCGCCGCCCAACCCGCGTATTCCCTTCGCGGGAACTTTTTCCGCTAACTTTTGTCAACACTATACGTCCATAGTGCGTCTTTACTTTGCAAGACGAAACGCGTGCCACGCCCTCGCAACTGGAATCCCGCCTGCCTAGCCGCCCTCGCGGTTTCCCTCTCCTGCGGCCCCACGCCAACCACGCGCGTTGAAGCCAACTCCACTATCGCGCCCAAACCGAACACTCCGTCCCGCTCAAAAACCCTACGCACCAACGGCACCGTCCAAGCCCTCGAATCCTACTCCGTTCGCGTCCCCCAGATCACCGGCCAGTCCAGCCGCGTCACTCTTACCGGCTTGATCCCCAATGGTTCGAAGGTCGAGGCCGGCGACGTCCTCGCCGCATTCGACCGCACCACCATCCTCGACGAAGTTCTCGCCACCGAAGCCAAACTGGCCGAGACCGCCCACCAAGTCTCTGAGAAACAAGCCCAAATCCGCAGCGACCGCGCCAAGCGCGAATCCGCCATCGCCGAAGCTACCGCCGAGCTCAAGAAAGCCCAGTTACAACTGCGTAAAGGCCCGATCCTAAGTGAGATCGACCGTCTCAAGAACGATGCCAAGGCCAAGAGCGCCACCGAACGCCTCGCTAGCCTGGAGAAGTCCGGCGCCTTCCGCGCCCAAGCCGAAGAAGCCGCGCTCAAGGGCCTCGAACTCAAACGCCAACGCCAGCAAGTCACCCTCGAAAGACTCAAGAGCAACTTGGAACGCCTCGTCATCAAGGCGCCGCACCGCGGCATGGTCGCCCTCGAGAATGTCTGGAAAAGCGGCTCCATGGGCCCGCCGCAAGAAGGCGACCAGATGTGGCCCGGCCAGCCCGTGCTGCGTCTCTTCAATCCCGAAAAGATGATCGTCGACGCCTCGATCAACGAGTCCGACTTCGCCTCCGTCAACCAACCCGGTATCCGCGCCAAGCTCTACCTCGACGCTTATCCCGGCGCCGAGTTCGAGGCCGAGATGGTCACCGCCAGCCCCATCGCCGTCGCCGGTCTCGATTCCCCCGTCCGCTCCTTCGCCGCCCGCTTCCGCGTCATGTCGGAAGACCCACGCCTCCTCCCCGACCTCTCTGCCGCCCTCGAAATCCCCCGCATCAAATGAAAGCCACCCGCACCATCGCGCCGGTCGCGGCCCTGGCAGGCGCCTTAGCCACCGCCTCCACGCCCGAAGACCCGCGCCACTCCGCCTCCCTACAAATCCCCCGTACCAAATGAAAGCTATCCGTATCATCGCGCTGGTCTCCGCCCTCGCGGGCGCCTCGGCCACCGCCTATTGGTTCTGGAAAAAGCAACCCGTCCAAGCCGCCACCAGCCTCCCCACCGCCATCGTGCGCCGCGGCGAGTTCCTCGTCATCGCCTCCTGCCGCGGCGATCTCGTCGCCGGCCGCTCCGTCCTCATCACCGCGCCGCTCAACGTGCCGGACCTCCGCATCGCCTGGCAAGCCACCAACGGCGGCGCCGTCAAGGCCGGAGACCCCATCCTCAAATTCGACGCCAGCGGCGCCCAGCGCCAATTCCAAGAGAAGGAAGCCAACTGGAATCAAGCCGAAGCCCAACTCGCCGAAGCCCTTGCCCAAGGCCGCATCGCCTACGAACAGGCCCAACTCGAAATCGCGACGCAACGCACCCAAACCGAACGCGCCCGCCTCGAAGTCTCGCGCAGCGAGATCTTGAGCGCCATGCAAGCCGAAGAGAAGAAGATCGAATACACTCTGGCCCAAGACAAACTCCGCGTCAAGGAAGCCGACGCCGCGCTCATCAAAACGCAGAACGAAGCCAAGGCCGCGGGCCTCCGCGCCACCGCCCAGAAGTTCCTCGCCGAAGTCGAACTCACCAAGAAGCGCATCGGCCAAATGGAAGTCAACGCGCCCTCCAGCGGCGTCATCAATTACCTGATGAATTACTCCCAAGGCTGGGTTAACGCGAAACCCTTCAAGGTCGGCGACAACGTCTGGCCTGGCAGTTCGGTCGCCGAGATCCCCGATCTCTCCAGCCTGCAGCTAAAAGGCAAAGTTGAAGAGACCGAACGCGGCCGCCTGAAGCTCGGCCTCTCCTCGCGCATCCTCCTCGACCCCTTCCCCGAAAAACAATTCCCCGGCAAACTCGCCGTCATCGCCCCTCTCGCCGAACAAAATTTCGAGTGGCCACCCTCGCGCAACTTCCGCGCCTTCGCCACCTTCGACGAAATCGACCCTCGTCTTCGCCCCGGCATGAATGGCCGCCTCGACATCATCGTCGACCGCCTGCCCGACGCCATCAGCGTCCCCGCCAAAGCCATCTTCGCGCGCGGCGGCAAGCCCGTCGTGCTCACCGTCACCGACCGCGGCATCCAACCCGTCACCGTCGAAGTCCAAGCGCGCAATCCCGATGAGGTCGCCATCAAAGGCGTCCCCGTCGGCACCAAGATCGCGCTCGTCGACGCCCTCAAAGAGGCTACGGAGAAAAAGAAATGAAGAAGCGCCTCCTCCGTGCCGCAATCTATCTCGTAGCCATCGCCCTCCTCGGCGCCGGCGCCTGGCTCGGCTACGGCACCGTCGAGCGCTGGAAGAAGGGCGAAGACCGTGGCGTCCCCACCGCCACCGTCAAGCGCGGCAACGTCTCCTTTCCCATCAGCGCCAAAGGTTCGATCTCCGGCGGCAATTCCAAAATGCTCCTCGCGCCCATGACCGGCAGCCAGCAGCTAACGATCATGCAACTCCGCAAACCCGGCGAGCTCGTCGCCGAAGGCGATACCGTCGTCCAGTTCGACACCACCGAAGAAACCTTCAAAATGCGCGAAGCCGAAGCCGACCTCGCCGAAGCCGAACAACTCGTCCGCCAATCCAACTTCGAGGCCCAAGCCAAGGAGGAAGAACTCCTCGCCGAATTGATCCTCGCCCGCGGCGAAGTCGAGCAAGCCCAACTCGAAGTGCGCCGCAATCCCCTCCTTGCCGCCATCGTCGCCCAACAAAACGACCTCACCCTCAAGGATGCCAAGGAAAAACTCGCCAAGCTCGAAAAGGAATACCCCGAACGTAAAGCCGCCGCGCGCGCCAACGTCGCGATCCAAGAGGCCACCCAAAAGAAAGCCGCCGTCCTCGCCGATACCGCCAAAAAGAACATCGAGAAGATGACGCTCAAAGCCCCTGTCGGCGGCTACGTCAGCGTCGAGTCCAACACCAACAGCAACTTCTGGTTCCCTGGTATGACCTTCCCGCAATACCAAGTCGGCGACAACATCCGCCCCGGCATGGGCGTAGCGCAAATCCCCGACTTCAATTCCTGGGAAGCCTCCGTCGTCATCACGGAAGCGGACCGCGGCCTCCTCGCCGTCGGCCAGGAAGCCATCGTCAAAATCGTCGCCCTCCCGCAGCTCGCCCTCAAGGCCAAGGTCTCGAACCTCGGCGGCACCACCGGCCCGCCCTGGGAACGCCGCTTCGAATGCAAGCTCGCGCTCCTAGACAAAGCCCCGGAACTCCGCCCTGGCATGAGCTCCCGCGTCACCATCGCCACCGAGACGATGAAGGACGTCCTCTACGTCCCCGCCCAAGCCGTCTTCGAAAGCGACAGCCGCAAGTTCGTCTACACGCTCGAGCGCGGCTCCTTCGTCGCGAAAGACGTCAAACTAGTCCGCCGTGGCGAAAGCCAAGTAGTCGTCGACGGCCTCCGCGAAGGCACCCAAGTCGCCCTCGCCAGCCCCGACCAAAAAGACTCCTCGACGAAGTCCACTTCCACCGCTCCCGGAGCCAAGAAGTGAGACTCAGCTCCTCCGCCAACCCCGGCCAAGCAATCGCCCGCACAAAGCCCGCCCGCCGCACCCCCGGAGCCCAACCGTGAGACTCAGCTTCCTCTCCGACATCAGCGAGGCCCTCGGCAACCTCAAAGCCCAAAAGGCCCGCACCTTCCTCACTGCCCTCGGCATCGTCTTCGGCGTGGGCTCCGTCATCGGCATGCTCTCCATCGGCGCGGGCGCGCGCGAAGAATCCCTCCGCCTCATCGAACGCCTCGGCGTCCGCAACATCCTCGTCGATTCCATCCCCGCCACCAGCGCCGAAGAACTCCAACAACGCCGCCGCGCCTCCCAAGGCTTGAACGAACGCGACGTCCGCATCCTCGAAGCCAATCTCGATGGCATCGACGCCATCTCCCCGCGCCGCACTCTCCACCCCGCGCGCGTCCTCCCCAAGCCCGCCGGCAGCATGCCCGCGCTGCAAGGAGTGCGCCCCGCGTTCTCCACGATCCACTCGCTAAATCCCGCCGAAGGCCGCCTCCTCGCCCCCGAAGACGAAGCCGGTGGCGCCGCCGTTTGCGTTCTTGGTCAATCCGCTAAGATCAACCTGCTCGGCTTCGAACCCGCCGTCGGCAAGAAGGTCAAAGTGAACGATACCTGGCTCGAAGTCGTTGGCGTCCTCGCCGAACAAGTCGGCGACGGCGGCACCGGCGTCAAAATCCAGGACCGCAACAACGCCATCTTCATCCCGCTCACCACCTTCCAATACCGCTTCTGGGATTCCACGCGCTTCCTCAAGGACGAACTCGACGGCGTCGACATCCGCCTCCGCGAAAACGCCGACAGCGTCCAGACCGCCAAGGTCGTCACCGCCATCCTCACCTCCACCCACCGCAACATCGAAGACTACACTGTCACCATCCCCGCCGCGCTGCTTGAACAGCAAAAGCGCACCCAGGCCATCTTCACCTACGTCATGGTCGCCATCGCCGCCATCTCGCTCATCGTCGGCGGCATCGGCATCATGAACATCGTCCTTGCCACCGTCATGGAACGCACGCGCGAGATCGGCATCCGCCGCGCCATCGGCGCGCGCCGCGTCGACATCGTCCGTCAGTTTTTAATCGAAAGTATATTGATCTCTGTAGGCGGCGGCCTCTTAGGCATCGCCTTCGGCGTGGGCTTAAGTTGGACCATCGCGACAGTCGCCGAATGGAACACCATCGTCACGACCATATCGGTCGTCGTCGCCTTCGGTGTCTCAGTCTGTGTCGGCGTGCTCTTCGGCATCTACCCCGCGATGAAAGCCGCGGAGATCGATCCGATCGACGCGCTCAGGTACGAATAAGCCTCGTTATTCCGCCGCGACAGCTTCCTTCTTGGAAGTTTTCTTAGCAGCCTTCCCTGCTGCCTTCTTAGCCGGAGCCTTCCGCCCCGCCTTCTTCGCCTTCGGCCCGCCCTGCTCCTCAATCTGCTGCGCCCGCGCCGTAATCAACTCATGCACCTGCGCATCGGTCATCTGCATCGGGTCTTGCCCACGCGGCACCGTCGCATTGACCTCGCCATCGGTAACATAAGGGCCGTAGCGCCCACTCAGCAGCCGAATGCCCTTACCCGAAGTAGGATGCGCCGCGAACTCCTTCAACACCGTCAACTGCCGCGCCGCGCCCCGTCCCCGCAACTTCGGCTGCCGCAACAACTCGACCGCCTGCTCCAAAGTCACATCGATCGGAGACAGCTCCGCCGGCAAACTCCGCGTCTCGCCCGCCGATTGCACATAAGGCCCAAAGCGTCCATTCGCCGCCACCACGGGCTCGCCCGTATCCGGATTCACGCCCAGCGTCTTCGGCAAGCTCAACAACTTCACCGCATGCGCCAAGTCGACGTCCTTCAACTCCGTCCCCTGCACCAGCGATGCCATCTTCGGCTTCGATCCCTCGCGCGCGTCGCCCAACTGAACGTAAGGACCATAGCGCCCCACCTTCAGATACACCGGCTCGCCCGTCTCCGGATGCAGACCCAAACTCTCCGGCTCCTTGCTCGCGTTATCGAGCATCTCGATCGCCTTCGGCAAGGTCATCTCATCCGGCGGCATCTCATCCGCCACGCTCGCGCGCCGCTCCCCGTCGCTCAGGAAGGGACCGTAGCGCCCGATGCGCACCTCAATCTTCTTGCCTTCCCACTCGCCCAGCGGCAATCCGTTAATGATCCGCGGGTCGATCTCTTTCTCGCCGCTCGAGATCAATTCCTTCAAGCCCGGAATATCCGCGCCATGATAGAACGCCTTCAAATAAGCGACGCTCGCCTCTTCGCCGCGCGAGATCGCATCCAGATCGTCTTCCAGCCGCGCCGTGTACTTGTAGTCCACAACATTCGGGAAGTGCTGCTCCAGCAGTCCCACCACGCCCATCGCCGTAAACGTCGGCACCAGCGCCGAACCCTTCTTGAACGCATAAGACCGGTTCAGCACCAAATCCACGATCGACGCCCAAGTGCTCGGACGCCCAATGCCCAGGCGCTCGAGTTCTTTAATCAACGAACCTTCCGTAAACCGGTTCGGCGGCTGCGTCGCCTTATCCTGCGGCTCCGCTTTTAGACAACGCAAAGCATCGCCCTGCGCCAATGCCGGCAACGCCTCATCCATCTCGCCGTCGTCGTCGCGAGACTCCTCATAAGCCTTCAAAAATCCCGCGAACTCAATCGTCTTCCCGCTAGCGCGCAGAATCGCCTCTCCTGCCTCCGCCTGAACGCTAGTATTCGTACCCTTGGCATCCGCCATCTGGCAAGCCACCGTACGCCGGTAGATCAATTCGTAAAGCCGCACCGCCTCATCGCCCAGCGAAGCCCGCACGTCGTCGGGTGAAGCGAACTTCTCCCCCGCCGGACGAATCGCTTCGTGCGCTTCCTGCGCGTTCTTCACCTTCGTCTCGTACTGCCGCACGCCCGGCGACAGATATTCCTTCCCATACTCGCGCTCGATCAAGCTGCGAGCCCCGCGAATCGCCTCCTCGGACAGCGAAGTCGAGTCTGTACGCATATAGGTAATGAAACCGTTTTCGTACAACTGCTGCGCCACCTGCATCGTCCGCTTCGCGCTAAACCGCAGCTTCGAATTCGCTTCCATCTGCAGCGAGCTAGTCACAAACGGCGCCGCCGGCCGCTGCGTGAACGGCTTACTCTCCACGCTCTTCACCGTCACCGGACCCGCCTGCAACGCGGCCACCACGCGCTCCGCCCCCGCCTGATCCAAAATCAACAGCGGCGAACCCTCGTCCAGCTTGCCGGTGTCGGGATTAAAGTCCTTGCTCGTCGCGACGCGCCTTCCGCCGACGCTCAGCAATTCCACGTCGAAATCCGGCGAAGCCCCCGGCTTTTCCACCTTGGCCTTCACCGTCCAATAGCTAGCGCTATGGAAACGAATCCGCGCCCGCTCCCGCTCCACCAGCAGCCGCACCGCCACGCTCTGCACTCGCCCCGCGCTCAAGCCCGGCGCCATCTTCTTCCACAGCAGCGGGCTCACTTCATAACCGAAAAGCCGGTCGATAATGCGCCGCGTCTCTTGCGCCCGCACCAGGTCCTCATCGATATCCCGCGCGCTCTGCAACGAATGCAAAATCGCGTCCTTGGTGATTTCGTGGAACACCAGCCGCTTGGTCGGAACCTTCGGCTTCAGCACTTCCCGCAAGTGCCAAGAGATGGACTCCCCCTCGCGGTCTTCGTCAGTCGCCAGGTACAGTTCTTCGGACGACTTCAACAGATCCTGGAGCTCCTTAACCTGCTCCTTCTTACCCTTCGGCACCACGTAGATCGGCTCGAAGTTATCGTTCACGTTGACGCCCAACCGCGCCCACGCTTCCTTCTTGTGCTTCGCCGGAATATCGGACGCGCTCTCTGGCAAGTCGCGGATGTGGCCCATCGACGCGCGAACCACATAATCCTTCCCGAGGAATTTCGTAATCGTTTTCGCCTTCGTCGGTGACTCGACGATAACCAGAGATTTACCTGCCATGGATCAGACCGTTCCTGAAATAACGCCTTTCGGGATTCACCAACGCCGCGTGAGCTTCCGGCCCCTTCCGCGATACAGCACCCGGAGCCTTCTTTGGCGCTGGCTAGAAAAGAGTGTACAACGGAATGTCAGATGTCCCCGGAACGCCAGCCCAACCCCCACCCTAATCCCAACCCCTGTCCCGAATGCGAAGCCGGCTCCATCGTCGAGCGTCAAGGCAAAACCGGCAAACCCTTCTGGGCCTGCAACCGCTTCCCCCGCTGCCGCTTCACCTCCCCCTTCCGCCCCATCCCCGAAGCCTGCCCCCTCTGCTCCAGTCCTTACTTGGTCGAGAAAACCGTCCGCAAAATCCTCTGGGCCTTCTGCCCCAATCCCTCCTGTACCCACCAAAAGCGCCTCACGCCATTTTCGTGAGCGTTTTCCTGAGCTTTTTCTGGATCTTTCCCCGCGTACTTAGCGTCTGCTAACTTAGTAAACGCTAGCCAATGCCGCCGTCCGCCAGACTCTCAAGCCAAGAGCGCCGCTCCGCCATCCTCCAAACCGCCATTCAGCTCTTCAGCGAACGCGGCTTCCGGGGCGTCACCACCCGCGAACTCGCCCAAGCCATCGGCGTCAGCGAACCCATTCTCTATCAACACTTTCCAAGCAAAAAAGACCTCTATGACGCCATCATCGAAACCGCCATGGATTCCGGCTATTACGAGGCCCTCAACGGCCTCAAAGCCGTCGCCGAAACCACCAACGACGAAGAGTTCTTTCGATACGTCACCAGGGCCATGATGCACTGGTTCGAAACCCGCCCCCACCACCTAAGGCTCAAGCTTTTCAGTGCCTTAGAGGGCCACGAACTCATGGACCAGTTCAACGACAAAGCCGGCCGCCCCTTCATCGAAGTCATGGTCGGCTACATCGGCAAGCGCATCAAGGAAGGCGCCTTCGTCGACACCAACCCCATGGCCGCCACCATCGCCTTCTGCGGCATGGTCAACCACTACTGCATGTCCAACATCCTCTTCAACACGCAACACTTCGTCGTGGATCGCGAAACCATGGTCAACCAAATCATCCAGCTCTTCCTGAACGGAATTCGAAACAAGCATTCATAAATCCATATGCCACTGAAAACACTGCTCCTCGCACTCATCTTGCTTGTCGGCTGCGCCAAGAAAGCCGAACCACCCAAAGTCGCCGCCGCCCCCGAAGTTCTCCCCGTCCGCGTTCAGGACGCCATCTCCAAAACCCTCGATAAATCCATCGACATCACCGGCTCCCTCGAAGCCGACGAGAGCGTCAACCTCAGCTCCGAAGTCGCCGGCCGCATCTCCACCGTCCGCGTCGATTTCGGCCAAACGGTCCGCAAAGGCGACATCATCGCCGAACTCGACAAACGCGAATTCCAATGGCAACTCGACCGCGCCAAGGCCACCCTCGCCCAAACCGCTGCCCGCCTCGCCATGAAGTCCCCCGACGACGCCTTCCCCACCTCTACCCCCTCCATCCGCCAAGCCGAAGCCCAACTCGAAGACGCCAGAAGCAAGTTCGCCTCCGCCTCCAAGCTCGTCCAAAGCGGCGACATCGCGAAAGAACGCGCCACCGAACTCGAAAAGGCCATGGACGCCCGCCAAGCCGTCCTCGACGCCGCCCGCGACGACCTGAACATGATGATCGCCCAGCTCCGCGCCCAAAAAGCCGACGTGGAACTCGCCACCAAGCGCCTCGGCGACACCATCATCCGCGCCCCCTTCGACGGCGGCATCACATCCAAAGCCGTCAGCCCCGGCCAATACATCAAGGAAAACACCACCATCGCCACGCTCATCAAGACGAACCCCGTCCGCCTCCGCGTCGAAGTCCCCGAAAACTACTCCTCCCTCGTCAAGCCCGGCAGCACCGTCTCCTTCACGACGGACGCCGCGCCCGGCAAGGAATTCACCGCCCGCATCCAGACCTTGAACCCCAGCTTCGATTCCAAGAACCGCACCCTCGTCGCCGAATCGAAATTCGCCGTCACCGACCCCCGCCTCCGCCCCGGCAGCTTCGTTCAAGTGAAGCTCGTCACCATGAAGGACAACCAGGTCGTCATGGTCCCCAAGAACGCCGTCTTCGCCGTCGCCGGCCTCAACAAAGTCTTCGTCATCCGCCAAGGTAAGGCCGTCGAAATCCGCATGACGCCCGGCATCGAGGAAAACGGCTGGGCCGAAGTCCCCAATGGCACGATCCAGGCCGGCGAAAAAGTCGCCGTCTCCAACCTCCTCAATCTAGTCAACGGCTCGCCCGTCAAGACTCTCTAGCCGATTAAGGGTACCGACACATGCAAAAACTAGCGGAAATCTGCATCAAACGCCCCGTCTTCGCCACCATGCTCATCATGTCGCTGGTGGTCCTGGGCCTGGACTCCTACCGCCGCCTCGGCGTCGACTTCTTCCCCAAAGTCGAATTCCCCTTCGTCAACGTCACCACCCAACTCCCCGGCGCCTCGCCCGAGGAAGTCGAAAGCCAAGTCACCAAACGCATCGAAGAGGCCGTCAACACCATCTCCGGCATTGACGAACTCCGCAGCATTTCGAGCGAAGGCAACTCGCTGGTCACCATTCAGTTCGTTCTCGAGAAAGACGGCGACGTCGCCGCCCAGGAAGTCCGCGACAAAGTCAATCAAGTTCTCAACCAACTCCCCCGCGACGCGAAGCAACCCGTCATCCAAAAAATCGCCACCGACGCCTCGCCCGTCCTCAGCATCGTCGTCTCCAGCCCGCGCGAAATCCGTGAAACCACCAAGCTCACCGACGACCTCATCAAGAAAAGCATCGAAAGCCTGAACGGCGTCGGCGAAGTTCGCTTCGTCGGCAACCGTACCCGCCAAGTCCAAGTCATCCTCGACGGCGAAAAGCTCTACAGTTACAACCTCAACGTCGACCAAGTCCGCGCCGCCCTCGCCTCGCAAAACGTCGAAATCCCCGGCGGCCGCATCGATCAAGGCGTGCGCGAAATCAGCCTCCGCACGCTCGGCCGCATCACCCAACCCAAGGACTTCGAACAGATCATCATCGGCACCCTCAATGGCGCCCCTATCCGCGTCCGCGACATCGGCACCGTCGAAGACGGCGTCGAGGAGCCCCGCAGCTTCGCCCGCATCAACGGCGTCCCCGCCGTCGTCCTCGAAGTCCGCAAGCAAGCCGGCACTAACTCCCTCGACGTCATCCAAATCGTCAAGGACCGCGTTGACGAACTCCGCAAGAACCGCATCATCCCCGCCGACCTCGCCATCGAATACTCGCGCGACCAAAGCAGCTTCATCCGCGGCGCCTTCGAGGCCGTCCAGGCCCACTTGATCGAAGGCGGCATCTTCGCCGCCATCGTCGTCCTCGTCTTCATCCGCAGTTGGCGCGCCACCCTCATCGCCGCCGTAGCCATCCCCACATCGATCATCTCCACCTTCACGCTTATGAACATCATGGGCTTCACGCTGAACCAGATTTCGATGCTCGCGCTGGTATTGATGGTCGGCATCGTCATCGACGACGCCATCGTCGTCCTCGAAAACATCTTCCGCTTCCAGGAAGAAAAAGGCATGCCGCCGGAGCAAGCCGCCGTCGAAGGCACCCGGGAAATCGGCCTCGCCGTCCTCGCCACCACGCTCAGCCTTGCCGTCGTCTTCATGCCCGTCGCCCTCATGACCGGCATCGTCGGCCGCTTCATGTCGAGCTTCGGCTTCACGGCCGCGTTCGCCATCATGGTCAGCCTCCTCGTCAGCTTCACGCTAACGCCCGCCCTCTCCGCCCGCTTCCTCAAAGCCGCCCCCAGAGGCGCCCACGGCTCCACCAAGGAAGGCCTCCTCTTCAAATTCGTCGCCCGCCCCTACATGGGCATGCTTGAGTGGAGCATGAAGCACCGCTGGGTCATCGTCGTCATCGCCATCGTCGTCACCTTCTCCACCGGGCCGCTCTTCTCGCGCATCGGGAAAGACTTCCTCCCCGTCGACGACCAAGCCTTCTTCGAAGTCACCGTCCGCACCCCGCCCGGCTCCTCCCTCGACGGCACCCGCGCCGCCATGGACCAAGTCGAAGCCGAATTGAAGGACACCCCCGGCCTCAAGTACCTCCTCACCACCGTCGGCGCCGACATCCAAAAGCGCGTCGACCGCGGCAGCATCATCGTCCAGCTCGTCGACGCCGAACAACGCCAGTACACGCAGCAGCAAATCATGGACTTGACCCGCGACAAACTCCGCAAGTTCAAGGATCTCACCGTCGGCGTCCAACTCCCCGCCCTCATCCAAGGCGGCGGCTCCGACCGTGACTTCATGTACTACGTCCAGGGCCCCGACTTGAACCAGCTCGAAAAATACGCCAGCGCCATCGTCAAGCAGCTCAAGGAAAAGTCCGACGCCGTCGACGTCGAAACCACCTACGAGCCCGGCAAGCCCGAACTCCGCGTCCAAATCAATCGCGACAAAGCCGCCGACCTCAACGTCAGCGTCAACTCCATCGCCACCGCCCTGCGCACTCTAGTTGGCGGCGACGAACAAGCCACGACGTATCGCGAAGGCGACGATCGCTACGACGTCATGCTCCGCGTCGATAAAAACTTCCGCAACTCGCCCAGCGCCCTCAACCGCCTCTACGTCCCGTCGACAAGCCTCGGCAACGTCCCCGTCTCCAACGTAGCGTCCCTGGTCGACGCCACCGGCCCCGCCCAAATCGAACGCTTCCAACGCCAACGCCAAATCATGATCATGGCCAGCGTCAAGCGCGGCGGCAGCCTCTCCACCCTGCTCGACGAAGCCGCGAAGATCGTCGAGGAAATGAACCTCCCGCCGCAATACAAAGTCGGCACCATCGGCCGCTCGAAGGAATTCGCCAAAGCCGGCGTCGCCTTCGTCGCCGCCTTTGTCCTCTGCTTCGCCTTCATGTACATGATCCTCGCGGCGCAGTTCGAGAGCTTCGTCGACCCCGTCACGATTCTTCTGAGCCTCCCCTTGAGCGTCCCCTTCGCCATCATCAGCCTCTTCATCACGAACGAGAACTACAGCATCATCTACACCTCGGTCGGCATCCTGGTCCTCTTCGGCATCGTGAAGAAGAACTCGATCCTTCAGATCGATCACATCAAACGCCTCCGCGAGGAAGGCCTCCCGCGTCTCGAAGCCGTCCTCAAAGGCTGCGAAGATCGCCTCCGCCCCATCCTAATGACCACCGCCGCTCTAGTCGCCGGCATGATCCCGCTAGCCCTCGGCGGCGGCCCCGGCTCCGGCTCGCGCCGCACGGTCGCGATCGTCGTCATTGGCGGCCAAACCCTCTGCTTGCTGCTAAGCCTCCTCGTCACCCCCGTCGCCTATTCACTCTTCGACGACATGGCCAACTGGGGCGTCTTCAATCGTGTCAACGGCCTATTCCGCCGCCTCCGCTGGAAACAAGCCTTCGCCGGCCTTCTAGGTTTGCTCGCCTTCGCCGTCTACCTAGGCGCTGCGGAAACACAAACCACGCGACAAGCCGCGCAGCGGCCAGCGCCCCAACTTACCCCGCAACTCCACGCCCAACACTCGCCCAGTCCCACGCCCCATGTTGCCCCGCAACCCGCCCCCCAACTCACCGCCCAAGCCTCACCCCAAACCGCGCCCCAACTCACCGCGCGAGCTGCCCCCCAGCCCACCGCCCAAACCTCGTCCAGCCCCACCCCCCAAATAGCACCCCAACTAGCCCCCCAACGCGTCGGCGTCGGCGTCACCCAAAAGAAACTCATGCTAAAGGACGCCCTCGAACTCGCCCTCGCCAACAACCTCGACATCCAAATCGAGAAAACCAACACCGTCCTCACCCGCAGCCAATACCGCCAAACCTTCGGCGTCTGGGACCCCACCCTCGCCTACCGCCCCGGCCTGGCCTACAACGTCACCCCCACCGCCAGCGTCCTCCAAGCCCCCGACGGCCGCCTCGTCGACCGCTCCTTCACCAACAACTTCCAGTTCCACCAAGGCCTCCCCTGGTACGGCACCAAGTTCGACGCCAACTTCAACAACGGCCGCCTCAGCACCTCCAACCCCTTCGTCGGCCTCAACCCCTACGTCCAATCCACCCTCAACTTGATCGTCACCCAACCCCTGCTCCGCGGCCTCAAGCTCGATAACGACCGCAACCAAATCCGCGTCCGCAAAAAAGCCATCGACATCAGCGAAGCCGATTACGAACTCCGCGTCATCGACATCGTCACCCGCGTCCAAAACGCCTATTGGGACCTCGTCGCCGCCCGCCAAGATTCCGAAGTCAAAAAGCAAAGCGTCGATCTCGCCCGCGACCAATACGAACGCTCCAAGCGCCAAATCGACGCCGGTACCCTCGCCCCCGTCGAACTCGCCGCCGCCGCCGCCGAACTCGAGCGCCGCCAAGACACCTGGTACACCGCCATCGGCGTCGTCACCGAAGTCGAAAACAATCTGAAATCTCTTTTGGCAGGCGGCCGCGACCAAACCATCTGGGACGACGAAATCGTCCCCCTCGAAACGCAATCCGTCACCCCGCCGGACCTCACCGACCTCAAAGGCATCATCGCCGACGCCATCCAACGCCGCCCCGAATTGAAATCGCTCCGCCTCCGTCTCGAATCCAACACCTTCAACAAGGAACTCGCGCAAAACCAACTCCTCCCGGCCGTCAACTTAAGTGCCGGCTACACCGCCGCCGGTCTCGGCGGCGCCGTTTCCCGCATCCCCTCACCCTTTCCCGGCTTCGGCGGCCAGAATCCGCCCGCTTCCTTCTTAGGCGGCTACGGCACCACGCTCTCCAACCTCTTCGGCGGTTCCTACTCGAGTTACCAAGCCGGCATCCAGTTCGATTGGAACATCCGCAACCGCGGCCCCCAGGAATCCCTCGCCCAAGTCAACCTCGCCGAGCGCACTCTCAATCTCCAACGCGCCCGCACCGAACAATTGATCGAGGCCGAAGTCCGCAACGCCATCCAAGCCCTGCGCACCTCGGAGCAGCGCATCGTCGCCGCCGACGCGAGCCTCAAGGCCGCCAAGGAAAAACTCGACAGCGAACAACGCCTCTTCGAAACCGGCGAAAGCACGAACTTCCTCGTCCTCACCCGCCAGAACGAATACGCCGATTCCCAACGCCGCGGCCTCAGCGCCCGCCTCGACCGCAACAAGGCCCTCGCCCGTCTCGAGCAGGCCATCGGCGCCTCCCTCGACTCGCACAACATCTCGCTAAAATAAGCCGGTTGCTAAACTAAGCGCGTTGTCTAACCCCGCCACGCATATGGATATCGCCTTCCAAAAAGGCCTCCCCTCCAATCTCGAAGCCGAGCGCCTCACCCTCGGCGCCATCCTCCTCGACCCCGAGTGCTTCATCCTCGTCGCCGGCGAGCTCATCCCCGAGGACTTCACCCTCGAAGCCCACCGCCGCATCTTCCAGCGCATGAACACCCTCCACGATCGCGGCGACAAGATCGACCGCGTCGGCCTCGCCAACGAACTCATGCGCCACTCCGAACTCGAATCCGTCGGCGGCCTGAGCTATCTCATCAGCCTCGACGAAGGCATCCCCCAAATCGTCAACGTCTTCGGCTACGTCCGCATCATCAAGGAAAAAGCCGTCCTCCGCAAGATCATCTACACCGCCCAAAGCGTCATGGACAAAGCCTTCCTCGGCGTCGAGGAAGCGGACCACATCCTCGCCGAAGCCGAAGAGTCCTTCCTAAAGGTCGGCGAAGCCCGTGCCAAGAACACCCTCCAGCGCCCCGACCAGATCATCGGCGAAATCGGCCTCGACCAATTCCTCGACCCTTCCACTCGCATCCAAGGCGTCACCACGGGCTTCTACAAATTCGACGAGATGACCGGCGGCCTGCGCGAAGGCGAACTCATCATCATCGCCGCCCGTCCCGCCATGGGCAAAACGGCTTTCGCTCTAAACATCGCCTCGCACGTCTGCGGCCCCGCGCTAGAGCGCCCCACGGTAGTTTTTTCGCTAGAAATGTCCAAGGAAAGCCTGCTAACCCGCATGGTCTGCGCCGCCGCCCGCGTGGACCAGCACCGCTTCCGCACCGGCTTCCTCGACGACGACGAACGCCGCCAACTCGCCAACAAGGCCTCGATGCTAATGGACTCGCCGCTCTATCTCGACGACTCGCCCGGCGTCAACGTCATGGACATCCACGCCAAGCTCCGCCGCGTCCAAGCCGAGCGCGGCCTAGGCCTGGTCATCGTTGACTACTTGCAGCTAATGCAATCGAGAGGCGCGCACGACAGCCGCACCCAAGAAGTCAGCTCGATTTCCCGCGGCCTCAAACTCCTAAGCAAAGAACTAAAAGTCCCCATCATCGCGTTAAGCCAGCTAAGCCGCGCCCCCGAAACCCGCCCCGGCGACCACCGCCCCCAACTAAGCGACCTCCGCGAATCCGGCTCCATCGAACAAGACGCCGACATGGTCTGCTTCCTCTTCCGCGAAGAAGTCTACAAACCCGACCGCGACGACTTGAAAGGCCTAGCCGAACTCATCATCTCCAAACAAAGAAACGGCCCCATCGGCAAAGTCCCGTTAGCGTTCTTACACAAATTCACCCAATTCGAAAACCTAGCCGAAGGCATCGAAGCCCCCCCCGACATGGTGTAGCTGCCTGTGGTTCGCCTCGCTGTGTTTCCCAGCTAGCTTTGCCGATGTGAAATCGAGGCAAGTCGCCCCAAGGCGAGTCAGCGTCAACATCTGTATTCAGTAGGCGAGAAGTTGTTGTTGCTTATTCAATCTAGAATTGAGGATTGCCATTTGTCATCATTCTCCCAACTGCCCGCGGCTCCATACCACTGGATCGCGTCAGCATCTAACGCTAGACGATGTCGGACGGCGATTTTCTTCGATAAATCCCCGCAGTCTCGAGGAAACAGGTGTAATCGTCTGGCTTTCAAAAGCGAATTGAGACAGGATAACGAATCCAGACTCGTCACAGACTAGGAGCACTGCCGTAGGGCTAGCTCTGTCCAAAATCGCATCCAAAAATCTCGGACTGCTAGATCCAGGCAATGGCCCTCGTCCAACTGATAGTGCCGATGAGTCAATATACTCATACCAGACAGAATAAACTGGGGGCTTCGGCCTTCGGTGCACTCTTATTGGTTCGCAAAACTAGCGCGTTATAGGTATAGTCCACCTGCTGGCAGGGGTCCTGACGCTCTCTGGGCCCGGCTTCGACCGCAACACCGCATTTGTGTTGTGTGGACGCTGATTCCTGTTCTTCGGAATTTACGCCTAGAACCACCACGACCGCGAACGCGGGGAGTCTGCGTTCTTGCGTTGTAGCTCCGCGGGCCGGAGCTACACTCGGGAGAAATTTCACCAGTGAGGATGATCGGTTAGTTCCAGCCACCTCCCAGGGCTTTGTAGAGTTGGACTAGGGCTAATAGCTCGTCGCGTTGGGTGCGGGCTTGGTTCAGTTCGGCGGTGAAGAGGTCGCGGTCGGAGTCTAAGGCGTTGAGGAGGGTGTCAACGCCGCCGCGGTAGCGGAGGTAGGCCAATCTGGAGCGGTCCTTTAGGGTGCCTACCAACAGGTTTTGTTCGGCTAGGATTTCTTTCACTCGCTGGTATTGGACTAGGCTGTCGGAGACTTCCCGGAAGCTGGTTTGGATGGCGCGTTCGTAGCGGACTAGGGCGGCTTCGCGGTTGGCTTTCGTTATGTTGACGTTCGCGCCTAGGCGGCCGGCTTGGAAGATGGGTTGCGAGAGTTGGGGGACAAAGCTCCAGATTCCGGTGCTGCCGGTGAAGAGTTCGGTGAGTTGGTTGCTTTGGTAGCCGCTCGAGCCGGTGAGGGCGATGCGGGGAAAGTAAGCGGCCTTGGCGACGCCGATTTGGGCGTTGGCGGAGACGAGGTCTTGCTCGGCGGCGCGGATGTCGGGGCGGCGTTCGAGGAGTTCGGCGGGGAGGCCGATGGGCAGGCTCAGGGGTTGTTTTTGTTCCACGAGGGTTGCCCCACGGGGGATGGGTCCGGGGGAGCGGCCGAGTAGGAGGCTGAGGCGGTTCTCGGTTTGCTCGATGGCTCGCTGGAGATCGGGGATGGACTGGGTGGCGCTGTAGACGAGTTGCTCGGCTTGGCGGACGTCGAGGAGGGTCGCTACGCCGCCCTTTTGGCGGGTGTCGATGAGCCGGAGAGATTCTTGGCGCGTGGCTACGGTGCGGCGGGCGATTTCGAGTTCGAGGTCGAGTTCGCGGAGGGCGAAGTAGGCGGCGGCTACGTCGGACACGAGAGTTACGACGACGGCTTTGCGGGATTCTTCGGCGCTTAAGAGATCGGCGCGGGCGGCTTCGGTGGCACGGCGGAGGCGGCCCCAGAGGTCGAGTTCGAAGGAGAGGAGGCTCAAGCCCGCGCCGCCGAAGTTGCGTTCTTGCGCGACGGTGTCGGGCAGGGGGAAGGCGCCGGCGCGGGAGAAGCGGACGGCGTTGAGGTCCGAGGTCCCGTTGAAGTTTGGGAATTGGTTCGCGCGATTTACGCCGACGTTGCCGCGAGCGGCGTCGACGCGGGCGGCGGCGAGGCGGAGGTCATAGTTATTCTTGAGGGCTTCCTCGACGAGCTTGCGGAGTTCGGTGTCTTGGAAGAGGTCGAACCATTTGGTGTTGGCGATGGAGGGTCCGGCGCCGTCGGGCAAGGGCGCGGGGGCGCGGAAGGCGGGAATAGTGGGCGTCGCGGGGCGGGAATAGTTGGGCCCGACCTTGCAGCCGGCGAGGATGAGCAACAGCGGGAGGACAGCGAGGAGGCGCGTTAGGGTGGGGGCGCGGAAGGTTGGTGTGGCGGGCGTTGCCAGCCGCGAGTGGTTGGGGCGTAGGGCGGGGAGTTGGGCGAGGGGGCGTGTTAGGGCTGGGGCGTGGAAGGTTGGTGTGGCGGGCGTTGCCGGCCGCGAGTGGTTGGGGCGAAGGGCGGGGAGTTGGGCGAAGAGGCGCATTTGGGCGGGGGTGCGGAAGGTTAGTGCGGCGGGTGTTGCCGGCCGCGAGTGGTTGGGACGGGGTTTGCGGCTAGTCAGGAAGCGAAGGGCGGGAATGAGGGCGACGGCGCGCAGTAGCCCGGGCGTGCGGAAGGATTGCGTTGCGGGGACGGCGGCGTGGGAATCGTTGGGCGCGATTTTGGAGCTACTCAGGATGTGTTCAGTGGAGATGACGGCGAGGAGGCGCATTAGGCTTTTTCCTTCCTTTCGGCGAAGCCTTGGATTACTACGTAGAAGACGGGGGTCAAGAAGAGTCCGAAGAAGGTGACGCCTAGCATGCCGAAGAAGACGGCGGTGCCTAGGGACTGGCGCATTTCGGCGCCGGCGCCTTGGGCTCGGACTAGGGGGAGGACGCCGAGGATGAAGGCGAAGCTGGTCATGAGAATGGGGCGGAGGCGGAGGCGGCAGGCTTCGACGGCGGCGTCGAAGCGGTTGCGGCCCGCGTCCTGGAGTTGCTTGGCGAATTCGACGATCAGGATCGCGTTCTTGCATGCGAGGCCGACCAGGACGACGAAGCCGATTTGGGTGAGGATGTTGTTGTCGAAGCCGCGGAGGAGGATGCCGCCGACGCCGCACATCAAGCACATGGGCACGATGAGGATGATGGCCATGGGGAGCGACCAGCTTTCGTATTGCGCGGAGAGCGTGAGGTAGACGAAGAGGACGCAGAGCGGGAAGATGTAGAGCGCGGTATTGCCAGCGAGTTGTTGCTGGTAGGCAAGGTCAGTCCATTCGAAGGAGAAGCCGTTGGGGAGGTGCTCGCGGATGAGGCGTTCCATGGTGGTGAGGCTTTGGCCGGAGGAGAAGCCACGCATGGTGTCGCCGTTGATGTCGGCGGCGGGGAAGAGGTTGTAGCGAACGACGCGGTCGGGGCCGGTGGTTTGGCGGACATCGACGACGGAGCCTAGGGGAACGGCGCCGCCTTGGCGGTTGCGGGTTTTGAGGCGGGCGATGTCTTCGGGGTCGTCGCGGAATTGCGGCGCGGCTTGCGCGGTGACGCGGAAGGTACGGCCGAAGAGGTTGAGTTCGTTGACGAAGACGGAGCCGAGGTTAATCTGGAGCGAGTCGAAGACGTTGGATAAAGGCACGTCGAGCATCTTGGCCTTGGCGCGATCGACTTCGGCGAAGAGTTGCGGCGTCGAACCGCGGAAGGTGCTGAAGACTTGGACGAGGCCGGGCTCAGCCCACGCGGCTTGGACAACACGCTCGGTGGCTTCTTGTAGAGCGACGGGGCCTTGGTTCTGGCGGTCCTGAATTTGGAGTTTGAAACCGCCGCCCGTGCCGAGGCCTTGGACGGGCGGTGGCGGGATGACGACGAGGAAGCCCTCTTGGATGACGCTGAGTTTCTGGCGGAGCTCGTTGATGATGACTTCGCCAGTGCGGCCGGATTTGATGCGTTCTTCGAATGGCGCAAAGCCGGGGAACATGGCGCCGGCGTTGGTGGCGTTGGCGCGAGTGGCGCCGGAGAAGCCGACGAACGATACAGTGCGGTTGATACCGGGAACGGTGAGGGCGATCTCGGAGGCTTTGCGCATGACATCGTCGGTGCGCGAGAGCGAGGCGCTATCGGGCAGTTGGACGGCGACGATGGCGTAGCCTTGGTCGAGTTGCGGGATGAAGCCCTCGGGGGCTTGGCGGAAGAGGAAGACGGTGAAGACGACGAGGCCGCCGTAGAGAAGAAGAGCGAGGCCGTTGCGGTGGACGAGGCGTTGGACGACGCCGGCGTAGGCGGGCGCGGTTTTATCGAAGCCTTTGTTAAAGGCGTTGAAGAGCCAGCCAAAGAGGCGGTCCCATAGTTTGGCGAACCAATCCTTGGGGGCGTGCTTGTCCTTGATGAGGAGCGCGCCGAGAGCGGGGCTCAAGGTGAGCGAGACGAAGACGGAGATCAAAGTGGACACGGCGATGGTGAGCGCGAACTGGCGGTAGAACTGGCCGGAGATGCCGCCGATGAAGGCAGTGGGCACGAAGACGGCCGCGAGGACTAGGCCGACGGCGACGACGGCGCCGGAGACTTCGCTCATGGCGCGGCGCGTGGCGGCGACGGGCGTCATGCCGTCGTGGATGTGGCGTTCGATGTTTTCGACAACGACGATGGCGTCGTCAACGACGATGCCGATGGCAAGCACGAGGCCGAAGAGCGTGAGGTTGTTGAGCGAGAAGCCGAGGCCTTGCATGACGGCGAAGGTGCCGATTAACGAGACGGGAATCGCTAGGAGCGGGATCAAGCTTGCGCGCCAGGATTGCAAGAAGAGCATGACGACGAGGACGACGAGGATGACGGCTTCGAAGACGGTTTCCTGCACGGAGGCGATGGACTCTTCGACGAAGACGGTGGGGTCGTAGATGACACGATGCTGAAGGCCCTTGGGGAAGTCCTTACTCAAGCGCGCCATGGTGTCCTTGATGTTCTTCGCGGTGGCGAGGGCGTTGGAGCCGGGGCGCTGTTGGATGACCATGGCGACGGCGGAGCGGCGCTGGTCCTTGGGGAACTGGACGTAGCTGTTGACGGAGTAATCAAGGGCGCCGAGGCGGACTTCGGCGACATCCTTCAAGCGAACGATGCGTCCGCCTTCGCCGGTCTTGACGACGATCTCGCGGAATTGGTCTTCCTCGGTGAGGCGGCCGAGGGTGCTGACGTTGAGTTGGAAGGCGCCGGGGGTGGCGGTGGGTTCCTGGGCGATGACGCCGGCGGCGACTTGGACGTTTTGTTCGCGGAGGGATTGGACGACTTCGCCGGCGGTGAGGTTGAGCGACGCAAGCTTGTCGGGATCGAGCCAGACGCGCATGCTGAATTCGCGGGCTCCGAAGACGTTGACGGCGCCGACGCCGTCGAGGCGGCGGAGGATGTCGCGGACTTGGAGGAAGGCGTAATTGGAGATGTAGAGCTGGTCGAGAGAATCGTCGGGCGAGAGGAGGTGGACGACGAGGAGCAAGTCCGGCGAGCTCTTCTCCGTGGTGATGCCGATGCGGCGGACATCTTCGGGCAGGCGGGCTTCGGCGATGGCGACACGGTTCTGGACGAGGACCTGGGCTTTGTCGAGATCGGTGCCGAGCTTAAAGGTGACGGTAAGGGTGAGGCGGCCGTCGTTGGTGGCTTGCGAGGAGAGGTAGAGCATGTCCTCGACGCCGTTAATCTCCTGTTCGAGGGGCGTGGCGACGGTGTCCGCGATGACTTGCGGGTTGGCGCCAGGGTAAGCGGCGGTGACGACGACGGTGGGCGGGACGACGTCGGGGTACTGCGCGATGGGGAGATTGAAGTAGGCGAGGACGCCGACGATGATGACGACGATGGAGAGGACGGCGGCGAAGATGGGGCGCGAGATGAAGAACTGCGCGAAGCCGGTTTCTTGTTGGGGAAGGTCCGGAGGCGGCGCTGGGTGTTGTTCGCCAATAGGAGGTTCTTGCGTAGTCATTATTTAGCTCCGCTTGCGATGACGATGGGTTTGTTTTCAGGTTGGACCTTGGCCCCGGGGCGCACGCGTTGGAGGCCGGCGGTGATGACGCGGTCATTGGAGTTGATGCCTTTGCGCACGATGCGGAGGCCTTCGTGGAGGGGGCCGAGCTCGACGGGGCGCATCTCGACTTCGGATTTGCCGTTGACGGTGTAGACGTATTTTTGGCCGAGGTTGGAACCGACGGCGGCGTCCGGGATGAGAAGGCCTTGGTACTTGCCGCTGCCTTGGAGGCGGACGCGGACGAAGAGGCCCGGGGTCAGGCTTAGGTCGCGATTCGGGACGCGGGCGCGGCCTTGGATGGTGGAGGTGTTGACGTCGAGTTTATTTTCGACGAAGTCCATGACGCCTTTGTGGGGGAAGCCTTCTTCGTCGGCGAGGCCGATGAGGGCGGGGTTCGCTACTTCGCGCGAACTGGGGCGATCGCCACTGCGGGCGAGGCGGGCGTATTTCAAGTAGGCTTTCTCGTCGGCTTCGAAGTAGACGTGGATGGGGTCGAGGGTGACGATGGTGGTGAGCAGCGTTGCTTGAGCGGAACCGCCGGAGATGAGGCTGCCGATGCTGACGAGATGGCGGCTGGCGCGGCCGGCGATGGGGGCGGTGATGCGTGTGAAGCCGAGGTTGAGATCGGCGGCGTCGACGCGGGCGCGAGAGGCTTCGAGGGCGGCGCGGGCTTCGATGATGCCGGCGTTAGCGGTTTCAATGCGGGCGCGCGCGGCTTCGACGTCGGCCTTGGCGGCGAGGTTGGCTTGCTCGGCGTTGTCGAGTTCTTGTTGGGTGATGGCTTGGTCCTTGGCGAGGGGCTTAAAGCGTTCGAAGTCGAGCTGGGCTTTGGTTTGGTTGGCTTGGGATTGGAGCAACTGCGCACGGGCTTGGGTGAGTTGGGCTTGGGCTTGGGTGACGCGGCTGGTGGATTCGGCGACGCCGGCTTTGGCTTGGTCGAGGGCGGCTTGGAAGGGGCGCTGGTCGATGACAAAGAGGAGGTCGCCTTTGTTGACGATTTGGCCGTCGCGGAAGTTTACCGAGGAGAGGAAGCCGGTGACTTGGGAGCGGACTTCGACTTCTTCGATGGGGGCGACGCGGCCGACGTAGTCGTCCCATTCGGTGATTTCTTGTTGGAGGGGTTGGCTAACGGTGACGGGCGCGGCGGAGGGTGGGGGCGCTGCGGCTTGTTTGGTGGAGCAGGCAGTTGTGAAGGCTGTGGTTGCGGCGAGGGCGGCAAGGAGTGCTATGTGCCTTGTTTGTAATGGAATCGTCATGAGTGGGAATTCCGGAATACCCGTAGGATGCTTAACGGCGCGTAATTGACGCGGCTCGAGGCCTAGAAATTTTGGGAGGTTGACGTGATTTTCGCGGATTGAGTGCTGAGTGGAGTGAGGCGACGATTCGCTTTCGAAATCATGTGGAGGTTTAACGATATGAAGAGAATTGCATTGGTTCTGGCCGTAATGGCCGCTTCGCTGTTGGCGGATGCGCCGCTGAAGGAGGCGCTGGGCTTGAGCATGGATCAGGCGAAGATTGTGGATGGGATCAAGGCGAAGTACAGGAAGCCGTATATCGCCAAGCGTCACGATCTGACCAACGAGGAGCGCTGGATGCGAGCGGCGAAGGTAAAGAACAACTCGCAGGAAGTGGCGGAGCGGCAAAAGACAGTGGAGCGGCTGGCGGCGGAATTCAAGGCGATCCAGATGGAGGAAGATGCCGAGATTCGCAAGGTGTTGACGCCGGAGCAGAGTAAGAAGTTTGATGCGTATTTGAAGCTGCGGCAGGAGATGAAGGGGTCGTCGCGGGACGCGCGGTACTTCAATTAGAGGCGGGAGTGTCGCCGCTACGGTGGGCGGCAAAGGCAGGGCATGCCGGAGCGCGGCGTAGAGCCTTTGGACTAGGCTGCGCCCGGCAGGCTCGTCAGAAGGGGAGGAGGGGCTGAAGCCGAGGATAGCCATGGCGGCTTCGGCGGGTTTTCGCGTGTTCGCATTGTGGCGGCGGCGTGTTTGGGCGTGGAATTGGGCTTGTTGGGAAACTGGGTTTTCCACGCCCGCTTGGTTGCCGTGAGTTTCGTTTCGCAAAAACATGTTGCGTGGCGAGACTTTTGGGCTGGGTTCCGGCTGGGAGAGCGAGGCGGAGGCGCCGGGAAATATGGCCCTGGCCGTTTCGCGGCTTACGGCATCCAAAGGGCGAACGTAAGTAGACGAGAAGGGCGCCAAAGGCGATGGAGCATCTTGGTTGCCGTTTGAGGGGCGATCCAATCGGTTGTTGTGCATGTTGCGTTTTTTGGGAACACAAGTTTCCGCCGGGAGGATACATCATGGCGCGGGAAAAAGCGGGCGAGTGGGTGGCGGAAGAGGCGCTAAGTGATTGAGCTTTGGGGCGAAGAAATATTCTCGTGCGGCGTTACCCGAATCGATTCCGGTGGCGAAGTGGGTTGCGCCGCACTGGATCGAGACCGTGGGGGACTCTGCCGGACACGCTGCCGGACACGCTGTGGCGAAGCGGAAATCCGTAGTACGTGCCGTCCGCATTCTGGGCGGCCACAATGGGCAAGAATTCCACGATTAGCCGCGCTTCGGCGTGAGAGCGGCATCGGACAATAGACGGGTGAACTACGTGGCGATCAAAGACGATCGGGCAGATGGGTCGGGGACGGTTGAGGCAGTCAATTGACGGAAGCCCGAAAACGGCGCCCTTCACGCTTGATCCTTACGCAGTGCATCGAAATCCGCCAGATGCTCAAGCGGTGCTTGAAAGACGGCGGCCTCCCGATCTCCGCTCGCACCGCACTTTTCGCGTCGCGGTTGTCAGGGATCTTTGGAAGCAGGGCGCAATCAAGCTGACGGAATCACGTCCGAATGATCTTCCCTGCCCCTTAAGATCGCCGCCATCGCCCGAGGGCTTCGATGCCCGTGCATGACAGCGATTACCCACAGCGGGCTTTCATCAGGCGCGTATGCGATGAGATAATCCCGCACGCGAATGAAGCGCAACGGGCGGCTCGTAAGATCGTTGCGGCGGTGACCACTGTGCGGAAAAGAAATCAACCCTTCAATGGCGCTGAAAATCTCTATAACAATCCGGTCCGCAGCGTCCGCGTTATCCGCCGCAATGTAGCTGCGGATCTCGTCGATATCCTCGTACGCCTTTGGATGGAGTTCGTAGTTCTGGTAAACCTTCATTATGAGCGTTTACGCTCAGCTTCGGTTCTTGCCATCAGACGAGCGAAAGCTTCGTCTCCGGGGATCATCTTCACTTTTCCGCTTTTGATGTCATCGTAGCGAGAGTCCAGCATCTCGCGCGTTTGGGCGAGCTCGCCTACATAACCGGCAACGGCGTCTTGGACAAGGTCAGCAGCAGCGCGGCCACTTTCGCGGGCAATCCGATCCAGCTGGGCCTGCAAGGTAGGTTCAAATTGCACTTCCACGGTTAGCGCTCCTCTTCTCTTTCTCTTTCCACACTAGCGGAAATAGGGCTTTCTGTCACGAAGTTCAAGTTCCTCCTCTTTTTCTCTCTCTAGGGAGAGAGTCCGTCCAGCTTGAGACCAACAATCTGGAGCATGGGTTGAACGAGGATTTGATTAGGGAGGAAAATTCCGTAGTTGAGCCGGGGATCGGTTTAGACCAGGGCGAACCATTACGTTTGGTAACGGATTGCCTGCTTTTTTGTGGCATTTCGTGTGGCGTGAGGATTGCGTCCTTGGTATGCATGTCATTCACTCTCTACTGGATCGGTTTCCTGATCTTTAGCGCCGGTTTGGCTTGGGGTGCGCACTTGCTGGGCGTGCCTGGGAAGTGGATCGCCGTGGGCTGCGCGGTTTTGGCGGGGCTGGGGTTGCTGAAGGGTGTGGCCGCGACGTGGATGCGGGATAGTTAGAGCAATGACAAGATATTTGATGCTGTTGCTGGCGATGAGCGTGGGGGCGGCGGAGGTGTCGACGGTCGGCGAGATCGATTTGAAGCGCTATGCGGGGAAGTGGTATGAGGTGGCGCGGCTGCCCAATCGCTTTCAACGCAAATGCGCGGGGAATGTGACGGCGACTTATGAGCTGAAGAACGATGGGAAATTGCGCGTGGTGAACGAGTGCAAGAAGGTGGATGGCGGGCAGGAGCGAGCGGAGGGGACGGCGAAACTGGCGCGGAAGGAGGGGCCGAATAGCAAGTTGAAGGTGACGTTCTTTTGGCCGTTCTATGGGGACTACTGGGTGACTGATTTGGATAAGGAATATCGATGGGCGGTGGTGGCTTCACCGGACCGGAAATATTTTTGGATTTTGAGCCGGACGAGGGAATTGGATGCGGGGACGACTGCGGGGATTTTGGAGCGGGCGAAGGGGCAGGGGTTTGTGTTGGAGCGGTTGATTCGGACGCCGCAGGGATGACGGCGATTCGGGTTAACGTGCGTCGCGACGTACACGGCGAGTACGTCGCTTCATTGATGGATTTTCCGGGCGTGGAATCGCGCGGGAGTTCGCGGAGCGAGGTGCTTGTTGAGTTGCAAATGGCCGTGGTCGAGGCATTTGGGCTTCATGACCATGAGGATGATCCAGGATTGCTGGAGGTGCGGGATGTTGACGGCGGCTCGTGAATGGTTGATTGAAGGTATTCCTGCCGCAATTCTTTTCGAGGCGCCGCCGGCAAGTCTGGGGAGGCACGGTCACAGGCCGATTGAGGGAGGGGGATCACCCGATCGAGCGAATTCATTGTCCTCTCGATTCGCATGGCTGACAAAGATCCCCGCTTCGGCCCCCTCCGTGCCTCATCCTTCTTCAAAGGTTGTTATCGACGTCTTTCAGCGGGACACTGTGGTTAGCGCTCCTTTTCTCTTTTCACACGAGTTCTCGTTTCACACTAGCGGAAATCATGACGTTGTGTCACGAAGCTAAGGTTGGGCGCGGCAGACCGCCGCCAGTTCAAGCTTGTAGAAATTATGAGGCAGTTGAGCGGCTACGGAGGCTTCCTTGAGGCGAAGGTGATGATTGGGGCAGCGGCGTGAGGCTGGATTCGTGGAAGTGCGGGTATAGGGGACCGGAGGCGCGCGATTGTGCGAGGGCTATCGCGATAGGCTGAGCGCCAAAACGCTTGGCCCATTTCATGGCCTAGACACGACGGCTGCTAGGGCATTCAAAAATGTCCCTTTTCGTTAGTTGACCTGTCGAGGAATTTCGATTGCCCCAGTCTTGTTCTTGACCGGCCAATTCAAGGGCGATCAGCGCGGCCAAGATTGGCTCCACTGCTGTATCCCAGGTAGCGTTTCCGGCAGGCGGCGGGTGCGGCGCGAACACTGGCGTGCCGCGCCGCCAATCTAGAACTCGCGCGAGACGCGGAGGGCCATCACGGGTTGCGTCCGTTTCGTGAAGTAGGCGCCGCCGCCGACCTGGAGATTGAGGCGGCCGCGTTTCCAGTGGACTTGCGGCATCGCGAGGAGGCTGCGGGCATCGAGTGTGGCGGCTTGGTAATTGGTTTCCAGGCCGAAGACGACTTTCCTGTTGGGTTGGAAGAAGAGAGTCTGGTTCGATAGCCAGCCGTTATTCGCGGTTCCGTTCCACTGGCTGCGGACGCCGTTCATCGAAAAGGCGCTCCAACGTTTGTTGAAGCGGTAGCCGAAGAGGTAGAGGATGTCGGTCTGGCCGCCATCGACATCGCGGAGATCTTCCCAGATGGCTTGAACGCCATGAATGGAGCGGTGGCGAATGGAGCCGGGCAAGGTGCCTTGGAGGGCGGCCTTGGTGCTTTCGACGTGCCGGTTCTCCATGGGAATTTCGAACTCGACGCCCCAACCGTTGGCGAAGGTGTATTCGACTTCCGGGGCCCAGCGGAGGGTGCGGCCGGGGCGGCGCGGATAGGCTCGAAAGAGAGAGTTGGCTTCGAGCTCGCCGCGCGCGGCGCCCAAGGGACGCACCAAATCGAAGACCATGGGTTCGGGAATTTTGGGTTTGGAACTGGATAGCGACGCTTCGTCCGGATCGTGGGACTGCGCAAGAAGGCACAACAAGAGACACAAATGCATAGGGTTCTCCTCAAAGAATCGTTCGGGGTAAGAAGGTGGACGATTAGTTGACGAAGGGCGGTGGGCCACGCTCGCGGGGTTGCTTGGCGTAGGGGGCCGGCGGTTCCGGCGTCGCTTTTGACGTTAGGACCGAAGGCGCTGGCGGGTGTAGGATGGCCGCTTGGGACAAGAGCGCCGCGGCCGGGGAAAAAGCCAGGTGGCGGGGAAGAGCGGGCGTGGGACGAGCGTCGCGCCAGCGATGTTTGGCGAAGGGCGCGCCGGGCGTGAGACGCCGCGATTCGCCTCGCGTGAGGTGGCCGTGGCCATCGTTGCGCCACCAGGCGAGATCCTGATGGGTAAGGCGATGGCGGAGGACGATATCGAGATCGGCGTCGCGATCGAGGTCTCGGGGTTCGAGTGTGAAGAAGTTGGAAGAGAGTTTGGGGGCGGCGATGAATTCGAGGCCGGGGCGGCCATCGAGGTCGGCAAAGGTGGAGGCGGGAGTGGAAGCGAAGAGGGGCGTGGCGGCGCAAACGATTAACTGCGCGAGGGCTGGTTTCCAGGCGTTTGACAGACGCTGCCGCATGGGTTCACCTTCAGAGTACTATCGCGAGGCTGCGTTTATCGACCGATTATTGCCGCTGGATGGGACTTTTTCGAGGCGTTGGCGCAAGCATGGGCGCCGGCGCGGGCACGAAGAAAGTTCCCGGTTTGGGGTGTTATGGCCATGGGTAAGGAAAGCATAGTTACGAAAAGTAATGGCGTGACGTGAAAAAGTAGTGTTTTTCCTGGCACTGCGATTGCATCAGGATGGTGCATGTCGTTGACTCTTTACCTAATCGGATTCCTGATCTTCAGCGCTGGATTGGCTTGGGGTGCGCACTTGCTGGGCGTGCCTGGGAAATGGATCGCCGTGGGTAGCACGGTATTGGCGGGGTTGGGGTTGCTCAAGGGCGTGGCGGCGACGCGGATGCGGGATAGTTAGAGCAGTGACTAGATATTTGATGCTGTTGCTGGCTGCGACCGTGGGGGCGGCGGAGGTTTCGACTGTCGGCGAGATTGATCTGAAGCGCTATGCGGGGAAGTGGTATGAGGTGGCGCGGTTGCCGAACCGGTTTCAGCGCAAATGTGCGGGGAACGTGACGGCGACTTATGAGATGAAGAGCGATGGGAAGCTGCGCGTGGTGAATGAGTGCAAGAAGGTGGATGGAGGGCAGGAGCGCGCGGAGGGGACGGCGAAGCTCGCGCGGAAGGGGGGGCCGAATAGCAAGTTGAAGGTGACGTTCTTCTGGCCGTTCTATGGAGACTACTGGGTGATTGATTTGGACAAGGATTACCGGTGGGCTGCGGTGGCTTCGCCGGACCGGAAATACTTTTGGATTTTGAGCCGGACGAAGGACTTGGATGCGGGGACGACGGCGGGGATTTTGGAGCGGGCGAAGGGGCAGGGGTTTGTGTTGGAGCGGTTGATCCGGACGCCGCAGGGATGATTGATGGGGTGCGCCGCTGAAAAGCCTGTGCGCGTCTATGTGAAACGCGAAGCCGACGATCTATACGTGGCGTGGATAGCGCAACTTCCAGAAGTGGAGTTGCGGGGGCCTTCGCGGCGAGATGTGATCGTGGAGATGCACATGGCGGTGGTTGAGGCGTTCGAGTTTCACGACTTTGCCAACGACGAGAGCTTGCTGGAAATTGTGGATGTTGGTTAGCGCCGCTGGACGGCCTTGTGCAGGCTCATGGCGGCAAGGAAGAGGTCATCGGATAGATGGAAGGCGATGGCGGTGGCGCCGGGGGGAATGTTTTGCGCGACGGGGAGCCAATCGCCGCCGTTATTTGTGGAGCGGTAAACGTAGGAGGCGATGCCTGCGAGGGCTATGTTGTTGTGCACGGCGAGATTCCATGCCGGGGCATCGTTTAGGTGCGGCCCAGCGAGGATTTTCGCGGCGGTCCACGGAAGTTCAGGATCGTGGCGTTTGTAAATGCCGCCGGGATTTCGGCCCGCTAGAAGGGCTACGCCAAATGAGGCGAGGGTTAGGGGAAATACTTCGCCGGTTCTGCTCCACAGGAGGATGTTTTGGTGGACGACCATGCTGAAGACTTGGGATCTGAGTGGAAGGCTGCCGGAAAGTCTTGTCCATGTGGCGCCGCGGTCGTTACTGTGGAAGACGCCTTGGGCGTCCGTGCCGACGTAAAGGCCGCTTTTGCCGGCCGCCAGTGAACGTACGCATTTGAACTGCGGCCGCGCGATGGGCTGCCAGTGGGCGCCGTGGTCAAGGGAGCGGAGGAGGCCGGTATCGGTCGTGCCTGCGTAGGCTTGGGAATCCAGGGAGGTCAGGCTTAGAGCGCGGACATTTGGGTGCGCTAGCTGCCAGGATTTCGCTTGGTCCTTGGAGAGGTAGATGCCTTGATCGGTGGCGGCGATGTAGTTGGGCCCGCTGCGGTGGAGGGCGTTGATGCGGGTTCGGGTGGGAAGGCCGGTGGTGGAGGGTGTCCAGGTGGCGGGCGCTGCGGTAGACGGCGTAGGTTTGCGGGTGGGCTAGCGGGGTTAGGGCTAGGAGTGCGAGCGCGCGGAGATGGAGCATCCAACACGTGGGTAGCATGAATTGGCTAGTAGCGTCGTGGAGCGACGTCGCTTGAGTAACGGTAACGAGAACGTTGCTATTGAACCGGATGACCGATCTTCGCGACTACTTCGCGGCTGTGTGCTCGAAGGCCAAAGACCTTGGCGGCGGGGCGAAGAAGCGCCAGGAGACGGATATTGAAGTGGCGCTGGGTGGCCCTGACGCGAAACTTTAAGGAAACGATTCGCGCGCGTGCGCAGAAGGATCGAAAGTTTCGCCGAGCATTGCTGTGCGAGGCTGTCAAGTACGTTCTCTCCGTGGCGATCTTTGTACTGGCAATGCCGTGCTTCGCAATTACGTGAACCCAACCGTCGGATTTCAGCGCCTGGAGAAGAAATCCAAGATTCCCGCGAAGAGCTTGATGGGAATGCTGAGCCCGAATGGAAGCCAATCAGTTGCCAACTTTTCCAAGATTCTCAGCGCGCTGCAGAAATCGGAGGGCGTGCGTTTCGAGCTTTCGTTTCGGCACTAGGGAATAGCTTGGCGAGTGTGCGGCGCGAAGTACAAAGCCCTTATTCCGAGATACCGCTTTGCGTTCGTTTCCGCCGCTCTTGGTACGCTCTGTGCTCTTCGAGCATTTTGGTCATCAGATCGTTGGGAGAACGAAAGTTCGTTAGCCTTAGTTTGTCGAAGGCATCTGGAAGCGCGAGCAAATCGCGCTGGGCGGCCATTCGGACAACGCCGAGAGTTCCCGTGACCGCAAAACCCCGCCGAATGGCAACGCGAAATCCCGCCCGGTCATCCATCAGTAGAAGATCGGCATGGAGCGACGCCGCTAGAGCAATGGCGTCCTTCGTAAGCAGCCAGCGAAGTCCCTCTTGCGGCCTTGGGCGTTAGGTTGCTGATATGGGGTGATGGCGAAGCGGCAGTTGCGTTCTGAAGCGGAGATCGAGGCGATGGTGGCTGGCTACGAAGCCAGCGGGCGGACGCGGAACGATTACTGCCGGATGGTGGGGATCGCGGTGACGACCTTGGATTACTACCGTGCGCGGCGGG
>VFQR01000085.1_pt1 | contig 229032 bp, 214 predicted proteins | sample 3512321 | NCBI WGS metagenome assembly VFQR01 (sample SAMN10412374, study PRJNA504923) | tailings metagenome | isolation source: Relicate 3 Philex TSF1 revegetated site | place: Philippines: Tuba, Benguet | collected 2017-08-29 | reverse complement strand
CTGCTCTTCCTCATCGCCCAGAAATTCGTGATCGAAGGCATCACGATGAGCGGCATCAAAAACTAGAACTCAGGGACGAATTTCATGTGGGACGATCTCGCCTCCGTTGACAGCCGCTTTCGCTACACCGGCGAGCGCACGCGCTACCTGGCCTTTCCGCTCGGCGGCATCGGGTCCGGCGGGTTCTCGATCTCGGGCAGCGGTCGCCTGATCGACTGGTCGATCCGCAACCGCCCGGCCCTGCAGGGCTACAACGGCTATTCGCACTTCGCCATCAAGGCCGAGCGGGATGGCGAGCTTGTCGATGCGCGCGTGCTGAACGGGCCATACGACCTCAATCCGTCCGGCGCTCCCGGCATGCGAAAGATGTTCGATGGCTTCGGCCACGGCGCCAACCGGCAGACCTTGGTCGGCGTGCCGCATTTCCAGTCTGTCGCATTCTATGGCCGTTTCCCCACCGCCGACCTCGTGTTCAGCGATCCGCGTTTCCCAGGCGCCGTCAGGTTGACGGCCTTCTCGCCATTCATTCCGCACAACGACCGCGACAGCTCCATGCCCGCGGCAATGCTGGAGTTCGAGATCGCCAACTCCACTGACGTCGAGTTGAGCTACACGCTGGCCGGCACGCTCGGGAACTACGGCTCGAATAGCGGCCGCCATGGCTTCGTCGACCGCGAGGGGGTACGTGCCCTGCATCTGAGCCCGGACGATGTCGACCTCTCCGTTACCCAGCGCGGTGATCTGACCATTGCTACCGACGCGGCGGATGTCGATCACACCGATTATCACTTCCGCGGCCAGTGGTTCGACGACCTCGCCGTCTACTGGAAGGAGTTTGCCCGCGCCGGTCGGCTCCCGACCCGGCGCTATGAGCAGCCACGCACGCGGCACATGTATGCCCAGCCCGAGCATGCGACGCTGGGCGCGCGTGTCGTCGTGCCGGCGGGGGGCCGCAAGCGTGTCCGCTTCGTCATCGCCTGGAACTTCCCCAAGGGCGACATCTACTGGGCCTTCCGCGACAAGCCGGATGGCGCCATCCCGGATCGGCCGACGCCCAGCTGGACCAATTACTACTCCACGCAGTGGGCCGACTCGCTGGCGACCGCCACCGATGCCCTCGCGCGGTGGGACAGCCTGAAGGCGGAAACCATTGCTTTCCGCGATGGCCTCTTCGACTCCACCCTGCCGGCCGAGGTGAAGGACGCCGCGAGTGCCACGCTGGCCCTTCTGCGCACCGCAACCGTCATCCGGCTCGAGCACGGCGAACTTTGGGCCTGGGAAGGCCAGCACACCAATGACGGATCGTGCGAGGGCAGCTGCACGCATGTCTGGAACTACCAGCAGGCTCTGTCCCACCTGTTTCCGGGCATCGAGCGTACCCTGCGGGAGACCGAGTTCACCTACAATATGCTGCCCAGCGGCGGCTTGACCTTCCGACAGAAACTTCCCCTCGGCTCGGGCTTCGACATCATCGGGCCATGCGCGGACGGGCACTTCGGTGCCATCATCAAGACCTATCGCGACTGGAAGCTCTGCGGACACACCGATTGGCTCCGGCGCTATTGGCCGCAGGTGCGCCGCGCCATGGAATACGCCTGGAGCGACGAGAACCCGGACCGCTGGGATCCCGACCGCACCGGCATCCTGTCGGGCCGCCAGCACCAGACCCTCGACATGGAGCTGTTCGGCCCCAACTCGTGGCTCGGCTCGATCTATGTGGCAGCCCTTCTCGCGACTTCCGAGATGGCAAGGGCTCTCGGAGAGACGGCCTTCGCTGAAGAGACCGCGCGAATGGGGCAGGCTGGCGCTGCCTATATCGATACCCGGCTCTTCAACGGCCGGTGGTTCGTCCAGGACATCGACCTCGACGACAAGAGCGTGCTGATCCCCTTCGACACCGGACGGAACGCGGGCGTTCTCGCCGACAGCTTCATGGACGTCTACTGGTCCGAGGAGTTCGGCGAGATCAAGTATCAGATGGCGGGCGGCTGCATCTCCGACCAGATCCTCGGCCAATGGCACGCCGAGGTCGCCGGTCTCGGTCATTTTCTGTCGCCCGAGAAAGTCAGGACCGCGCTGGCTTCGGTCTACGCCAACAACTTCCGCGCCAGTCTTGCCGACCATTTCAACCCCTGCCGCAACTACGCTTACGAGGACGAGGGTGGGTTGCTGATCGCGACTTATCCGAAAGGGGTGCGTCAGCCGATGGTCGCGGCACCCTATGCCGAGGAAGTCTGGACCGGCGTCGAATACATGTCGGCCTCCCACCTCATCATGAATGGGCTCGTCGAGGAGGGCATGGACATTGTGCGCGCGGCCCGCGACCGGCACGACGGCAGCCGTCGCAACCCATGGAACGACATCGAGTGCGGCTCCTACTACGCCCGGTCGATGTCCGCCTGGCAGTTGGTTAACGCATTCTCCGGACTGGCAGCGGACTTCGTCGCCGGCCGTCTCGTATTCGAGCCACGACAGGATGGCGACTTCCGGCTTTTCTGGTCGGCAGGGCAGGGCTTTGGCACAATCGGGCGTAGCGGCGATGCCTTGCGTATCGAGGTATTGGGTGGGACGCTGGAGGTGGCTGAGCTGGTCGTTGCCGGAGTCAGGTATCCTGGCTCGGTGAGCCTTGCCGCCGGCGGCAGGCTGGAATTCGGGGCAAACTGATGTCGGCCATCGCACTGAACGCCGTGACCAAGAGCTTTCAGTCGCTCGAAGTCATCCACGGCATCGACCTGGTCATCCCGGACGGATCGTTCACCGTGTTCGTCGGACCCTCGGGTTGCGGGAAGTCGACCTTGCTCCGCATGATGGCGGGGCTGGAGGAGGTGACCAGCGGCGAAATCAGCATCGATGGCAAACGCTGCGATCATCTCCTGCCGTCTGCACGCGGCATGGCGATGGTGTTTCAGTCCTACGCGCTCTATCCGCACATGAGCGTGGAACAGAACCTGCGCTTCGGCCTCGAGAACCAGAAGCTGCCCAAGCAGGAGATCGCCGCGCGGGTCAGCCGTGCGGCAGAGATCCTGCAGATCGAACACTTGCTGGCACGGCGCCCGAGCCAGCTGTCGGGTGGTCAGAGCCAGCGCGTGGCGATCGGCCGCGCCATCGTCAAGGAGCCCAAGGCCTTCCTCTTCGATGAGCCGCTTTCCAATCTCGATGCCGAATTGCGCGTCAAGATGCGCGGTGAACTCGTCGATCTGCATCGTCGGCTCGGCTCGACCATGGTCTATGTGACCCATGACCAGGTGGAGGCCATGACCATGGCCGATCGCATCGTGGTTCTGCACGACGGGCGGATCGAACAGGTCGGTTCGCCGATAGAGCTCTACGCCCGTCCGCAAAACCGCTTCGTCGCGAGCTTCCTTGGTGCGCCGCCCATGAACATGCTGTCCGGCCGGATGGAGGGCGGCAACGTGCGGTTGCTGAATGGGAGCGTCGTCTCCCTCACCGGTCGTTCCATCGATTTGCAGGACGGCACTGAGGTAACTCTCGGTATTCGACCGGAGCACCTGGAGGCCGGGCAGGGCAACTTGAAAGCCCGCGTGACCTCCACCGAGATGCTGGGATCCGAAACCATCGTCCACACAGTTCTGGAAGGCTCTGGTGAACTGCTGACAGTGGCCGTGCGCGGCATCAGCTGGACCAAGGCTGGGGACATGCTCGAGCTGTCGATCCCTGCACCGTTCGCACACGTGTTCGATGAAACCGGGCTGACAGTCGGCGCAAACGAGAACTGGCGCGAGGCCTACATTTCGTAGTGCGGCCAGCCGGCGACGATAACGGCGGACAGGATCATGCTGCGGACCGTCGGGTGTTGACCATGTGTGCGGAAGCGGGCGGCCTAACGGCGCCTTCTTCACTCAGACATCAGATTTCACGCCTTCTGCCGCTCTGACGCGATATCGCAGAATTTCCAGAGGCGGGAGAGTGCCGTTTCAGGACATCCGATCTAGACTGCTCATTGTCATCGTGAAGCCAAGCGCCATCGGGAGCTAGATCGACAGGCACACATACTTGATCTCGAGGTAGTCCTCGATACCGTGGTGGGAGCCCTCGCGTCCGAGGCCGGATTGCTTGACGCCGCCGAAGGGCGCGACCTCGGTCGAGATCAGCCCGGTGTTGACGCCGACCATTCCGTATTCCAGTGCCTCCTGAACCCGTGTGATCCGGCCGATGTCGCGGGCGTAGAAGTAGCTCGCGAGACCAAAGATCGTGTCGTTGGCGAGGCGGATGGCCTCTTCCTCGGTCTCGAACTTGAAGAGCGGCGCGACGGGACCGAAGGTCTCTTCCGAAGCAAGCTTCATGTCCTGAGTGACGCCGGTCACCACGGTGGGCTCGAAGAAGGTGCCGCCGAGCGGATGCCGCTGGCCGCCGACCATGATCTGGCCACCACCGGCCACGACGTCGGCCAGATGCTCCTCGACCTTGCCGACAGCCTTCTGGTTGATCAGGGGGCCGGTGGTGACGCCAGGCTCGAAGCCGTCGCCCACGGTCAGCTTCTTGACCGCCTGAGCGAGCTTCTCGGCGAACGCGTCGTAGACACCGGCCTGCACGTAGATGCGATTGGCGCAGACGCAGGTCTGTCCGTTGTTGCGGAACTTCGAGACCATGGCGCCCTCGACCGCCGCATCGAGGTCGGCGTCGTCAAAGACGATGAACGGCGCGTTGCCGCCGAGTTCCATCGAGCATTTCATTACCTGATCGGCGGCCTGGCGCAGCAGGATGCGCCCCACCTGCGTCGACCCCGTGAAGGTCAGCTTGCGGACCTGCGGGTTCTCGCAGAATTCCTGGCCGATTTCAGAGGCACGCGAGGAGGTGACGACCGAAAAGACGCCTCGGGGGACGCCGGCGCGTTCGGCCAGCACGGCCATGGCCAGCGCCGAGAGTGGGGTCTCGGCTGCCGGCCTGGCAACAAAGGCGCAGCCCGCCGCTAGAGCCGGGGCGACTTTTCTGGCGATCATCGCATTCGGAAAATTCCAGGGCGTAATCGAGGCCGCGACGCCGACCGGCTGCTTGAGGACGGTGATGCGCTTGTCCCGCTGATGCCCGGGAATGGTCTCGCCATAGACCCGTTTGGCCTCTTCGCCGAACCACTCGATATAGGAGGCACCATAGAGAATTTCCCCACGTGCTTCAGCCAGGGGCTTGCCCATCTCCGCGGTCAGGATCGCCGCGAGATCGTCGGCATTGGCGACCATCAGATCGGCCCACTTGCGGAGGATCCCCGCTCGCTCCTTGCCGGTGCGCGAAGCCCACTCCTTCTGTGCTGCATGGGCCGAGGCGATGGCTCGCGCGACTTCGGTGCGGGAGAGGTCGGCGACCCTGGCGACGACATCGCCACGCGCCGGATTGGTGACCGTAAACGTCTGGCCGTCGTCGGCGGAAATCCAGTCCCCGGCCACATAGGCCTTGTGGGTGAAGAGGAGAGGGTCCTTGAGGACCGAGGTGAGATCAGTGGGCCTGTCGAGCATAACCCGCTCCTTGTGACGTGCTGGTTCCCGGTCAGAAGACGCCTTCTCAGGCAAGAGTTCCCCGGCAAATGCGCGGTCGTTATTGCCCCGCAGATTATGCCGAGTCCTTCTTCAACCGGCGCAGGGCGAGGATCTGACGATCTCGCCACGCCTGGCGCTCCGGTATGTTCTCGACCGGCAGGCGCTGAGCAATCGCACTGTGCAGGTTTTCGACTTGTGCGGGCGTCCAGTCATAGTCCGTGCGCGCCAGTTCGCCCATGCGCTTCATCATCGGTCCGAGCCGGTCGACAAAACCCTGGAAACCATTGACGGCATTCAAGTGTGCCACTTCGAAGGGGCCGATCGATGCCCAGCGGAGGGCGAGGCCGTCGGTCAGCACGGCGTCGATATCCTCGGCCGAGCAGTAGCCCTCGCCGACCAGATGCATCGCCTCGGCGACGAGGGTGAATTGCAGCCGGTTGAGGATAAAGCCCTCGATCTCCTTGTTGAGGACGATCGGGCGCATGCCGGCCGCCGACATCAGGGTTCGCGCAGCGGCGAGGGTCTCCTGCGATGTCCAGCGGGTGGCGCAGAGTTCGACCAGCGGGATAAAGGCGGGGGGATTGACCGGGTGTACCACCAGGGCGCGCTCGGGCGCGGGAATGTGTCCGAGGAAGTCGCTGCCGGGGAGGGCGGAGGTCGACGAGGCGAGGATCGCGCCGGTAGGCGCAGCGGCGGCGATCTCCGCAAAGACCGTGCGCTTGGTCTCGAGGTCCTCGCGCACGCTTTCCTGCACGTAGATCGTATCGGCCGCAGCCTCGGCGATCGAGGCTGCCGGGTGGAGGCGCGCCATGATGGTGTCGATCGGGTCGTCGAGCAGGTCGAACTCATCGAGCAGTTCGAGCGCCTGGCGGGCCCCCGGCAGCGCCCGCTCGGCTACCTCTGTCGGGGTTGCGTCGTAGAGCGCGACGTCGTGCCCCGCTCTGGCGAATACCACGGCCCAGGCGCGGCCTACCGTGCCGGCGCCGATGCAAGCTACCTTGCTCATTCTGCAGCGGTCCTGTCGGGGCGGGCCCAGCGACGTTCGAACTCCCAGATCTCTTCGAAGCCGATGAGTTGGTTGAACTCGGCGAAACTGAAGAGCGGCGAGTTCGGCGAATTCGAGGTGCCCTCGGTCTTGAGCACGTTGAGGGCGTTCTCGACGGCGCGCGCCGCGGCGAGGCCTGTCGCAGAGGGGAAGATCGACATGGCATAGCCGATCTCGGCCAGTTCCTTGACGGATCGAATGGGGGTGCGGCCGCCATCGGCCATATTGGCCATCATCGGCTTGCCGATGCGCCGGCAGGCTTCGCGCATTTCGGCTTCGCTCTCCAGCGCCTCGAGGAAAACGACATCCGCGCCGGCCTCGGCATAGGCGAAGCCGCGCTCCATCGCCCCCTCGAAGCCATGCGTCTGGCGCGCATCGGTGCGGGCGATGATCAGCGTTTCGGTGCTGCGCCGGGCCTCGATGGCGACCTTGATCTTTTCGACCATGTCGATGATCGGCACCACGCGCTTGAACGGCGTATGGCCGCATTTCTTGGGGAATTCCTGATCTTCGATCTGGATGCCGACGACGCCGGCTTCCTCGAAGCCGCGCACGGTGTGGTGCACGTTGAGAAGGCCGCCATAGCCGGTGTCGGCGTCTGCGATCACCGAGGCGTCGACGGTCCGGCAGAGGGTGGCCACCCGGTCGAGCATCTGCGTGTAGCTGGCGATGCCGGCATCGGGCAGGCCGTAGGCCGAGGCGGTCATCCAGTAACCCGAAGCGTAGACGAAGTCGAAGCCGACTTTGTTGCTGACGACTGCTGTCAGCATGTCGTGGATGCCGGGTGCGGCGACGAACTCACCGGCCGCGAGGGCGGCGCGAAGACTCTTCTTGGCCATAAATCAGTTTCCCAGGGTCTTGAGATAGTTGATGACTTCGGCCTCGTTGACGACGTCACCGTACTTAGCGTCCATGTCGAACAGGTTTGCCTCATGCGGAGCCGGGTGACGGTCGCCGACGGCCTCACGCACGATGATCGGGATAAAGCCGTAGGAGCAGCAATCGACGCAGGTCGCGCGGACGCAGCCGCTCGTCGAAACGCCCGTGTGAATTAGCGTATCGATGCCCAGGGTCGTCAGCGTGGAGGCGAGCGACGTGCCGAAGAAGGCGCTCGGATACTGCTTGGAGATAACGAGTTCATCCTCGGCCGGCACCAGGCCGTTCGGCCAGGCGCCCATCGGGCTGCCCTCGATGAAGTTATGGAGCGTCATCGACTTCTGGTAGAAGCGCCCGCCATTGAGCACGGACTTGTTGTAGACGACGTTGGTGTAGATCACAGGCACGCCGGCTTCGCGCGCCACTGCCTGCAGACGGAGGGCCGAGGCGAGTGTGTCCTCGACCCCCGCATAAAGACCGCAGCTCTTGTCGAAGTAAGCCTCAACGAAGTCGATCATGATCAGCGCCGGCATCTTGCCGAAGCCGATACGCTTGCCAAACGCGCCCTTGTAGTTGGCGGATAGGTCGTCGGTCATTTGGTGTGTTCCTTGTCTCCGGCGAAAAGCCGCTCGAGCCGGCCATCGTCGAGAAGCAGCCATGGTGCTTCGAGGCGTTGCCGCGCCTCGAAGCGCTTGATGTCGTCGATATCGTCAGTGAGGATGCTGCCAACCTCGTCAAGGCCAAGGAGCAGCGCCCGGCGGCGATAGGAGTCGATCTCGAAGCCAAACTGGGGGCCGTTGGGCAGCCGGATGGTCTCCGCTTCGAGGTCGATGGTGATCTCGCCGCCCGACCGCGCCGCCGACATGATCTCGGCATGCCGCTCTGCAGAAACGGCGATGGGCAGCACGCCGTTCTTGAAGCAGTTGTTGTAGAAGATTTCGCCGAAGCTAGGGGCGATCACACAGCGAATGCCGAAATCGGCAAGCGCCCAGACGGCTTGCTCGCGGCTCGAACCGGAGCCGAAATTGGCGTCCGCGACGAGGATTTTGGCGTCCTCAAAGGGAGCCTGGTTCAGCACGAAGTCGGTTCTGGTCCCGTCCGGCCGATATCGGCGCTCGTGGAAGAGGTGCTTGCCAAGGCCGGCCTTGTCGAGCAGCAGCAAGAACCGCGCGGGAAAGATTATGTCGGTGTCGACATCGGCTTCCGGTAGCGGCGCCGCGACGCTGGTGATGCGTGTGAACTTTTCCATCAGGCCACGGCCTCCGACGTCCCGACGATCTCGCGCACATCTGCCAGTCGCCCGGCTACGGCGGCTGCAGCGGCCATGGCCGGGCTCATCAGGTGGGTGCGCCCGCCTTGACCCTGCCGGCCTTCAAAATTGCGGTTCGACGTGGAGGCACAGCGCTGGCCGGGCGATAGCCGGTCGTCGTTCATCGCGACGCACATTGAGCAGCCCGAGTCGCGCCATTCGAAGCCTGCGGCACGGAAGATGCGGTCGAGGCCCTCTGCCTCGGCGGTAAGCCGGACCGTGGCCGAACCTGGCACGACGATGCCCTCCACCCCCTCGGCGATCCGTCTGCCGGCCACCACCGAGGCGGCGATCCGCAAATCCTCGATGCGGCCATTGGTGCAAGAACCGATGAAGACCCGATCAATGGTGATATCCTTGAAGGCAACGCCGGGCTTCAAATCCATGTAGCGGAGGCTGCGCTCCATCTTGGCGCGCTTGACCGGATCGGCCTCGGCGGCCGGATCGGGCACCTTTCCGTCGATCGGCGCCGTTTCGCCCGGATTGGTGCCCCAGGATACTTGCGGCGAGAGAGTGCCGACATCGAGCGTGACCTCGCGGTCGAAATGCGCGCCGTCGTCGGATTTCAACGTCCGCCAATGCGCTACTGCGCGATCCCAGTCGCCCCCCACGGGGACCAGCGGCCGCCCTTTGAGATATGTGAAGGTCACTTCGTCGGGCGCCACCATGCCGACACGGGCGCCGGCCTCGATCGACATATTGCAGAGCGTCATTCGCGCTTCCATCGAGAGCGTCGCGATGGCGGGCCCGGCATATTCGACCGCATGGCCGACAGCGCCGTTGGTGCCGATCTTCGCGATGAGCCCAAGAATGATGTCCTTCACCGCAACGCCGGGACCGAGCGCACCGGTGAGCAGCACGCGCATGGTCTTCTGCCGCCGCTGCCGCAGAGTCTGCGTTGCGAATACGCATTCACATTCGCTCGCGCCGATACCAAAGGCGATGGCGCCGAAGGCCCCATGGGTGGAGGTGTGGCTATCGCCGCAGACCAGTGTCGCCCCGGGAAGGGTGAAGCCGAGTTCGGGGCCGATCACGTGCACGATGCCATGCCGATCGTCGCGCATGTCGATATAGTGGATGGCGTGCTTCTGGCAGTTCGCCTGCAACCGGCTCACCTGCGCCTTGGCCAGACCGTCCGGCAGCGGCAGGTTACGGAACTTGGTCGGCACGGCATGGTCGGCGACCGCGATGTGAGCCGCAGGGCGCCTAAGGTTTCGACCGTCGGCGTCCAGCCCGGCGAAGGCCTGCGGACTCGAGACTTCCTGCACCAGGTGCCGGTCAATGTAGAGCAGCGAACTGCCATCCTCGTAGTTTTTGACGAGGTGTTCGTCCCAGACTTTTTCGTAGAGAGTGCGTGCGGCCATGAGGATAAGCAACGGATGTGGAAAGCACAAATCTGGCGCTCGGAAGGGCGTGGAAGCGTCCCCTCTCGAAGCGTGCAGCTTGGCTATTGCGGAAACTGCAAAAGGCAATCTAGAGTGGAATGAATGCGCATGCAACACGCTGTCACGCGCTGAAATTGAAGGGAACCAGTATGCAGGGGTGCAAACGATGAGGCTCGGTGTCGATGTGGGAGGGACGTTCACCGACCTCCTGTTGCATGACGAGAAGACGCGGCGGACCTTTCAGGCGAAGACTCCTTCCACGCCGGAAGATCAGTCGATCGGTGTGGCGGAAGGCGTGAAGCTGATCTGCGAGAAGGCGGGCATTTCGCCTTCGGATGTCGACCTGATCCTGCATGGCACCACGGTCGCTACCAACGCCGTCCTCGAGGGCAAGGGCGCACGGGTCGGGCTGCTGGTGACGGAGGGGTTCGAGTACACCTTGCATCTCGCCAAGGCGTGGACGCCCGGTCCGCTGTTCGGCTGGATCAATATGGACAAGCCCGATCCGCTGGCCTCGCTCGCCGATACGCGAGGCATTCCGGAGCGCATGAACGCGCGCGGCGAAGTGGTGCGCGAGCTCGACCTCGCAACTGCCACTGCGCTGATCGACGACCTCTGCTCGTCGGGCATCGAGGCGCTGACCATTTCGCTGATGCACTCCTACGCGAACCCGGCGCATGAACGCGCCCTGCGTGACATCGTCGCCCAGCGTTACCCCGATATTCCGGTGTCGCTGTCCTCCGACATCCTTCCGGAATTCCGTGAATATGATCGTGCCATCACCACGGTGATGAACGACTATGTGCGGCCGATCATGAAGCGTTATCTGTCGCGCATCGAGAACCGCCTGGCCGAGAACGGCGTGACGGCGCGGCTGCACATCGTGCGCTCCGACGGCGGCCTCATGAGCGCAGCGGCCGCTTCCGAGCGTCCGGTGCACACGGTGCTTTCGGGCCCGGCCGGTGGCGTGACGTCCACGATGATGCTGTCGCGTCGCTCCGGATTCTCGAAGCTACTGGCCTTCGACATGGGCGGCACCTCCACTGACGTGGCGGTGATCATTGACGGGGAAGCGACGATCTCGCGCTCCACCGAAGTGGGCATGTTCCCGGCCAAGGTCCCGACGCTCGACGTGCGGTCAGTCGGTGCCGGAGGCGGCTCGATCGCCGACGTCTCCGAACTCACCGGTTCGCTGCGCGTCGGTCCGCGGAGCGCGGGGGCGCGGCCTGGTCCGGTTTCGTACGGTCGCGGCGGCACCGAGCCCGCGGTGAGCGACGCGAACGTCGTGCTCGGCTACCTGCCGCCGGTGCTGCTGGGCGGCGACATGACCCTCGATGTCGATGCCGCCCGTTCGGCGGTCGCCCGGGTCGGCGAGCAGATCGGCCTCAGCCCCGAGGATGCCGCCAAGGGCATCATCGACATCGCCAATGAGGTCATGCTGGGTGCGCTGCGCGTCATCACCGTGCAGCGCGGCCTCGATCCGCGCGAATTCGGCATCGTCGCCTTCGGCGGGGCAGGGCCCCTGCATGCCAACGCCATGGCCGAACTGCTCGGCTGCTATCCGGTGCTGGTGCCGCCCAATCCGGGTGTGCTCTGTGCGCTCGGCTTCCTCGAGGCCGACTTCCGCAACGAGTTCGTGCAGACCTATATCCGCTCGACGGTCGGACTCGACCCCTCCGAAGTCTGGAGCCGCTTCGCCGAACTCGAAGCCAAGGCAGAGGGCTGGCTGCAGGAGCAGGAGGTTGCCGAGTCTGACGCCTCCGTCACCTACGCGCTCGACCTGCGCTACGAACAGCAAGGGTTCGAGGTGTCGGTTCCCGTCAGCGCCGAGGACGTTCACAAGAAGGGGTCACTGACGCAGACCTTTGCCGACTTCCACGACATTCACGAGCGCCTGTACGGCGTACGCTTCCATGTTCCGGTCGAACTGGTCGCGCTGCGCGTCGTCGCCCGCGGTGCCACCGAGCCGGTGGAAGAAGCGGCGCTCGAGGGCGTCGGCGGGGACATTGCTGACGCGGTGATCGAAACGCGCCCGGCTTATTTCAACGGCGCCTGGCACGATACGCGACACTATGATCGCAGCAAGCTGGCCGTCGGCGCGCGCATCGAGGGTCCGGCGATCATCCGCCAGTACGACACGACGACCGTGCTGCTGCCGGACCACTATGCCGAGATCGACAAGCTCGGCAACATTCTGATCTGGCCGGTTTCGAAGGGGGAATGAGCGCCATGGCAAACCAGAAATCCTCCACCAAGGTCGATCCGATCACGCTCGACATCATCGAGAACGCGCTCAAGAACGCGCGTTTCGAGATGGACGGCGTGGTGGTGCGCATCTCGCTGTCGCCCGTCATCCGAGAGCAGCACGACGAATTCCCGATGATCTGCAACGAGCGCGGCCAGATGATCGTGGGCCAGTTCGGCTCCTACATCCCGGCCATCGTCGAGCAGTTCGAAGGCGATATCAACGAAGGCGATATCTTCGTCTGGAACGATCCCTATGCCTGCAAGGGCTCGATCTCGCACAACAACGACTGGTGCGTGATGATGCCCATCTTCCACGAGAGCGTGCTCGTGGGCTTCTCGTCGATCTTCGGCCACATGGTCGATACCGGCGGTACGGTGCCTGGTTCCATGCCGGCCAATGCCCGGACCATCTGGGAAGAAGGCATCCGGGTGCCACCCGTGCGCATCTACGACAAGGGCGTGCTGAACAAGGGCGTGCTCGATATCATGCTCAACAACACCCGCACGCCGGACATGAACCGGGCCGACCTGATGGCCCTGATCGCCGGTTGCCGCACGGCCTCGACCCGCGTGCGCGAGCTCTGTGACCGGTTCGGCCGCGACACCTACATGACCGCCTGCGACATGCTGCTCGACCGCACACGCGAAGCGATGCGGGAGGTGATCCGCAAGTATATTCCGGAAGAGCCGGTGAGCTTCACCGACTATGTCGACGATGACGGGCTGGGCAACGGTCCGTTCAAGATGACGCTGACCATTTCGCGGCGCGGCGACATTGCCGTGTTCGACTGGACGGGGACGGACGATCAGGCCGAAGGCCCGATCAACTTCCACATCCACGAAGGGCTCTGCAAGCTATTCTTCGGCGTCTACATGATCATGTCGTTCGATCCCTCGGTGCTGTTCAACGAGGGCTTCTACGACCTGTTCGAGATCGTGCTGCCGGAGGGGAGCCTGCTCAATCCGCGCTTCCCGGCCGCACTCTCCAACCGCCTCAACACGCATACCCGCTTCTTCGACTGCCAGGCCGGCGCGCTCGGCAAGTTCGTGCCGCAGCTGTCCATGGCGGCCGGTTACGGCACCAGCCCGCACTTCATCTTCTCGGGCACCGACAAGAACGGCAAGTATTTCCAGCTGATGGAACTGCTGTTCGGCGGCGTGCCGGGTCGCCCCAAGGGTGACGGCTTCGACGGACACGCCTGGTGGCCGCTGTTTTCGGCAACCCCGATCGAGTACATCGAGAACTACTATCCGGTGCTGGTGGAAAGCTACAAGCCGATCAAGGATTCCGGTGGTCCCGGCCTCCATCGCGGCGGCGCCGGCATCGAGAAGGTCTATCGGCTGCTTGAGGCCGGGTCCGTGTCGATCCATGACGATCGCGAGGTGGTGCCCCCATGGGGCATCAATGGGGGCCTCCATGGCGGCACTTCGTCCAAGTCGGTGCTGAAGGCTGGCGCGACGGAAGCGAGCCGTATTCCGTCCAAGATCGACAACCTCAAGGTCGGTCCCGGCGACAAGGTGATCTTCCGCACCGCCGGTTCGGGTGGTTGGGGCGATCCGCTGCTGCGGGATCCGGCGATCGTGGCGCGTGACGTGCGGTACGGCCTGGTCTCCACCGAGCAGGCGGAGCATGGCTACGGCGTCATCCTGACGGCCGACAAGCAGCCCGACCTCGAAGCGACGGAAACGCTGCGCCAGATCCGCAAGGAGGAACGAGGCGAGGCACCGCCGTTCGACTTCGGCTATACGCCGCCCGAGCGCAAACAGGCTGCCGAGTGAGCATAAGGACAGGGCCCGAACGGGCCCTGTTTTCGTCTGGGGAATGGCGACTATCGACCAAGCGGAAGCTCGATCGGCCGGTCAGCTCAATCCACCCCGTCGAACCGGTGTTCCGGTGGCAACGGGATGGTGTTGCGCCAGACCAAGCGGCCGCGGATCGGCCGGTCGATGCCGCGGGCGATCGGTTGGTCGGGTGCGTCGAGATGCAGGATCGAGAGCGCCTCCTCAACCATTTCCTCGATCGGCTGGCGGACAGTGGTCAGCTGGTAGGGCGAGCGGCCGGCCTCGGGAATGTCATCGAAGCTGCCGACCATGAGGTCATCCGGGACGCTGAGGCCGAGTTCGGACTTCAGCGCGTCGATGGCTCCCATTGCCATGATGTCGTTGATACCGAACAGTGCGTCGGGGCGGGGCCGCGACGTGTCGCCGAAGATCCGGATGGCGGCGGCGGCGGCGCCCTCGTAGGAGGAACTGCCTTCCACTTCGATGATCTCGCGGCGCTTGATGCCGTCTTCCAGCAAGCGCTCCACGAAACCGCGCACACGATCCTGGCTGGTGGTGCCCTTGGGGTCGCCGGTGATCATCGCGAAGCTTCTCGCGCCCGCGGCCAGGAATGCCTCGGCGATCAGGCGCCCGCCCGCTTCATTGTCACACCGCACGCCCGATGCGTCGCTGCCCGGAATGTAACGGTTGAACAGCACGATCGGAATGCCGCGGTCATGGCACATGCTGATCATGCGCGTCGACAACTGCGCGGCGGTCAGGATGACGCCGTCGACCTGGTATTTGAGCACGTGCAGGATCGCTTCGTCGCTGTCGGCGCCGGGATCGACGGTGAACACGAGAAGCTGGCGCCCGTCGGCCTGCATGCGCTTGGAGAAGGCGTGCAGCACGTGCACATAGAACGGGTTGGCCAGATTGCCCAGAATGAGGGCGACGATGTTGGTGCGCTTGGTCGTCAGGCTGCTGGCGATGGAGTTCGGCACGTAGTTGAGCTTCCGGGCGGCCTCCAGCACCTTTTCACGCGTGCTGGCCGCGATCCGCGAATTGGGCGTGAACGCCCGCGAGACGACGGATTGCGAGACACCCGCAAGGGCCGCCACGTCGAACGAGGTTGCGCGCGACTGTTTGCGTACCATCGAACCATCCCATCCGTCACCGCATGCGTATTCAAAGCTGAACGGCGCGTTATCGATCGTTAGCGTCCCACCTTCCGGGTTTCAATAGCGATTGCACTAATTCTGCGCTTAATGCCCCAGGAATAGCCCCAAATTTCCTGCCAGGAGCCCGTGTTTTCCTTGTTCAGCACGATTGACAGGTTCCCAATCCTGCGCAAAAAATGAATACGCATTCACAGCGGGACGGCCGTCGGGTCTTCCTCGCGGAAGAGGCAGGGAGAAACCAATGAAACGCATCGTTCTGACTACCCTGACGTCACTCCTCGTGCTGGGGTACTTCGCCGTTCCGGCAAGTGCCCAGACTGTCGAAGAGGGTCTGGCGCAGGCCAAGGAAAATCTCGCCAAGTACACCAGCAAGCCGGAGTTCGTTGCGCCGGGCGATCCCTTCGATGCCAAGGCATGCGCGGCCGGCAAGAAGATGATGTCGATCCCCAACAACAGCGCCAACCCGTTCCTGAAGGGCATCATCGACCGCATGAAGGCCGCCGGTGCCGAGGTGGGTCTCGAGGTGGTCGAAGGCCAGAACCAGGGTACGCCCGCCGAGTGGGTGCAGCAGGTGGAACTCGCCACCCGCGAGAACTACGACATCATCAACCTGATCTCGGGCATCGATCCCAGCTCGATCCAGCCCGCGCTCGAGGCCGCGAAGGCCGCCGGCGTCAAGGTGATGACCTCGCACTTCTACGACCCGACCTTCGAGCAGAACCCGGTGGTCTCGAGCTCGCTCACCGTCGGTTTCGGTGAAATCGGCCGCATCCTCGCCAATTGGGCAACCGTCGTCACCGACGGCAACCCGCAGGTCGCCATCGTCGTGTCTCGCGACGTGCCGCCGACCATTCCGCTGGTCGAGGAATTCACCAAGCAGCTCGCTGCCGTCGCGCCCAACGGCAGGATCGTGCAGGAGATCAATGTCGGCGTCACCGAGTGGGGGACCAAGATTCAGCCGGGCGTGCAGACCGCGCTGCAGGCCAACCCCGAAATCAACGTCGTGATCCCGATCTACGACTCCATGTCCCAGTTCGTCGTGCCCGCGATTCGCCTGGTCGGCCGTACCGGCGATGTGAAGGTCGGCACGTTCAATGGCACCCCGTTCGTGCTCGACTACATCCACTCCGGCGAAGTCGACATGGACATCGGCGAAAGCCTGGACTGGATTGCGTATGCGACCATCGACGGGCATCTGCGCGATGCCTGCGACCTGCCGAGCCCGACGGCGCTGAACGTGCCGTTCTACATCTTCGACAAGTCCAACATCGCTGATGCGGGGAACCCGGCCCAGTTCGATACCGGCTATGGTGACGCCTACAAGTCCGGCTTCCGGACGCTCTGGGGCCTCTAATAAGTGACTGAGCTGTCGGACCGCGCGTCCGCAAGTCCGGCTGAAGGTCGGGGGGCAGTTTCTGCTCCCCCGGTCCTCTCCTTGCGGCACATTTCCAAGACCTTCGGCGGCGCCCGGGCGCTGCGGGACGTTTCCTTCGACGTGATGCCCGGCGAGGTCCATGGCCTCCTCGGCAAGAACGGGTCCGGCAAGTCTACCCTCGTCAAGATCCTCGCGGGCTTTCATGCGCCCGACGAGGGCGGCAGCCTGGTGTTCAATGGAGAGCCCACAAGCCTGCCGCTGAAGCCGGGCGACTTCCGCCGCCTCGGCATGGCATTCGTTCACCAGAATCTCGGGCTCGTGCCCTCGCTCACAGTGCTCGAGAATCTGCGCCTGGTACAGTTGACCGCCGGCAATCGCGGTTTCATCAATTGGGCCGCAGAGCACCGCGCCGCGCGGGCAGCGCTGGCACGTTTCGAGCTCGACATCGACCCCGATGAGCGGATCGACCGGCTGACTCCGGTGCAGCGCGCCTTGCTAGCCATCGTCCGCGCCTTCGAGGAAATCGAACAGTCCCGCGCCGTCACCGGCAAGCCGGGCCTCGTGCTGCTCGACGAGCCGACGCCATTCCTGCCGCATTCGGGCGTGGAGCAACTGTTCCGCCTGGTGCGCTCCATCACCAAGTCCGGCTCGAGCGTCATCTTCATCTCGCACGACATCGACGAGGTGCTGGAGATCACCGACGAGATCACGGTGCTGCGTGACGGCGAGCGGGTGGGCGAGCTGACGCGCAGCGAAGCCAGCCATGAGAAGATCGTGCAGATGATCGTCGGGCGGTCCATCGCCCGCGGAGTGCACCAGAAGTCCGACCGGACCTCGGCCCCAGTCTACGCCCGCTTCACCAAGCTCGCAGGCAAGATGCTGGAGCCTTCCGAACTCGTTGTGCACAAGGGCGAAATCCTCGGCCTCACCGGGCTGATCGGTTCGGGCTACGAGGAAGTGCCCTATCTGGCGTTCGGTGCGCGTCCTGCGCGGTCCGGCGACATCGCCATCGAGAGCGGCGCCCCCTTCGCGCAGTCGACGCTCGATCCCCGCCGCTCGATCGAGATGGGCTTTGCGCTGCTGCCGGCCGATCGCCAGGGCTCGAGCGGCGTCGACAGCCTGCCCATCGTCGACAACATGTTCCTGCCCGATGTCGGTCGCTTCTTCCGCTCCGGCTTCATGCGCAACGGCACCATGGTGCGCGAGGCCCGCGAGCTCGGAGCCGCGTTCGAGGTGAAGCCGAATGATCCCGGCCTCAAGCTCTCGGCGCTCTCGGGCGGCAACGCGCAGAAGGTGCTCATCGCCCGCTGGATGAACCGCAACCCGTCGCTGCTGCTGCTTGACGAGCCGACCCAGGGAGTCGATGTCGGCACCCGCGCGCAGATCTTTGCTGCGCTGCGCAAGGCGGCGTCAGAAGGCATGTCGGTCATCTGCGCCAGCTCGGAAGCCGAGCAACTGGCCGAAATCTGCGATCGTGTGCTGATCTTCGCCAGGGGCCGCATCTGCCATGAACTCATCGGCGCCGACCTCACCAAGGATCGGATCTCGGAAGCCTGCTACCAGTCGGCTGCGCTGCCTTCCAGCGCCACCACCCCCTACATGATGGATGAGTCACGCTCATGACCGACGCCACCAAGACTGACGCTCAAACTTCGGCTGGCGCTCCCGCCACGGCTCGCGAGAAGGCTCCGGTCAACTATCGGCGCCAGTTCGAGCGCGTCGCCCTGCTGCTGGTCTGGGCTCTGCTGATTGCGCTGTTCGCGGCGGTGATGCCGAACTTCCTGCGCTGGGGCAATTTCTCCATCATGTTCGCGTCCTACGCCCCGGCAGCCCTGCTGGCGCTGGCGATCATCATTCCGCTCACCGCCGGCGACTACGACCTTTCCGTCGGGGCCACGCTGACGCTCTCGGCCTCCACCATCGCGGTGCTCAATGTCTGGCAGGGGCTGCCCATCGGGCTCGTGTTGCTGATCGTGCTCGGCATCGGTGTCGTGGTCGGGCTCGTCCACGCGCTGTTCATCATCTATTTCCGCGTGCCGTCGCTGGTCGTCACACTTGGCTCGACATCGCTGATGAGCGGCATCGTGCAGTGGATGACCAATTCCACCACCATCGGCGGTATCGACAGGGCCCTGATCAGCGCCGTCGTCGGCCAGCGGTTCCTCGGCATTCCGCTGGCCTTCTACTACGCCATCGCGGCGGCGCTCGTCCTCTGGTACGTGTTCGACTATACCCCGCTCGGTCGCCGGTTGCTGTTCGTGGGTCGCGGACGCGAAGTGGCCCGTCTCAACGGCATCGCCGTCAATCGCGTGCGGGTGGCCGCGCTGGTGTCGTCCGCCGTGCTCGCGTCTGCCGCGGGTATTCTCTACGCCGGTGTGCTCGGTTCGGCCGACCCCTATTCCGGCCTCAACTGCCTGTTGCCGGCCTTCGCCGCCGCCTTCCTCGGCGCCACCACCATCCAGCCCGGGCGCTTCAACCCCTGGGGCACAGTGGTGGCTGTCTACTTCCTCGCCACCGGTATCACCGGGCTATCCATGCTGGGGATTCCGCTTTGGGTCACCAACGTCTTCAACGGCGGTGCTTTGATCCTGGCAGTGACGATTTCACAGATCACGCGAGGCCGCGAAGCCTCCGATATCGGCTGACGCATCAAGGAACTACCATGCCCGTCCATCTGAAGACCGCACTCGGCGCCGAGCAGCGCGCCGAGGCCGACAGCAAGGTTCGCGCGACCGTCGAACGCATCCTCGCCGATATCGAGATGCGTGGCGACGCCGCGGTGCGCGAGCTGTCGACGACCTTCGACAAGTGGTCGCCCGAGAACTTCCGTCTCTCCGGGGCTGACATCGAAGCTGCCATCGGCAAGCTGTCCAAGCGTGATCTCGATGATATCCGCTTCGCGCAAGCCAATGTCCGTCGCTTTGCCGAGGCGCAGAAGGCGGCGCTTGCAGATGTCGAAGTCGAGACCATGCCGGGTGTGGTGCTGGGTCACCGGAACATCCCGGTCGATGCCGTCGGCTGTTACGTTCCGGGCGGCAAATATCCCATGGTGGCTTCCGCCCACATGAGTGTGCTCACCGCCAAGGTGGCCGGGGTGAAACGCATCGTCGCCGCTGCCCCGCCGTTCCAGGGCGGTCCTCATCCGGCCATTGTCGCCGCCATGCATCTGGCGGGCGCGGACGAGATCTATGTGCTGGGCGGCGTGCAGGCGATCGGCGCCATGGCGCTGGGCACCGAGACCATTGCTCCGGTCGACATGCTGGTCGGCCCGGGCAATGCCTTCGTCGCCGAGGCCAAGCGGCAACTCTATGGCCGCGTCGGCATCGACCTGTTTGCCGGACCGACCGAGACCCTTGTCATTGCCGACGAAACCGTCGATGCCGAAATCTGCGCCACCGACCTGCTCGGGCAGGCCGAGCATGGCCCCACCTCGCCCGCGATCCTGCTGACCACATCCGAGAAGCTGGCGCGCGAGACGTTGGCCGAAGTGGAGCGCCTGCTCGACATCCTGCCGACTGCCGAGATCGCCCGGGTGGCCTGGCGCGACCATGGCGAAGTCATCCTCTGCAAGGACGATGCAGAAATGCTGGAGGTCGCCAACCGGCTCGCCTTCGAGCATGTGCAGGTGATGACGCACGACCCCGACTATTTCCTCGCCAACATGACCAACTACGGCGCGTTGTTCCTCGGGCCGCGCACCAATGTCGCCTATGGCGACAAGGTCATCGGCACCAATCACACGCTGCCCACCAAGCGCGCCGGGCGCTATACCGGTGGGCTCTGGGTGGGCAAGTTCCTCAAGACCTGCACATATCAGCGCGTCAACACCGACGAGGCGAGTGCGCTCATCGGCGCCTATGGCTCACGGTTGTCGATGCTCGAGGGTTTCGCCGGCCACGCCGAACAGGCCAATGTCCGCGTTCGCCGCTATGGCGGCAGGAACGTCCCTTACGCCACGGCGGCGGAATAGCAGGTGGCTCAGTTGCCCACGACGCCGGCCTTCCGGCTGGATGGCAGGCGCGCGCTGGTCACCGGGGCGAGTCGCGGCCTCGGGCTTGCGTCGGCCGCCGCGCTGGCCTCGGCCGGCGCAAGCGTCGTGCTTGCTGCCCGCGATTCGGCGGACCTCGCTGCCGCAGTCGAGGCCATCGCCGCGCGTGGCGGTACGGCGGAAGCCAAGCAGATCGATGTCACCGACCTCGATCAGGTGGCACGCAGCATCGCAGCCGCATCCCCCTTCGATATCCTCGTCAACAATGCCGGGACCAATCGTCCCGAGCCGTTTTCCGAGGTCAGCGCGGAGAATTTTGACGCCGTCCTGGGACTCAATCTCCGGTCTGCCTTCTTCGTCGCCCAGGCCGTGGTGCGAGGAATGCAGCAGGCCGGCCGCGGCGGCTCGATCATCCACATGTCCTCGCAGATGGGCCATGTCGGTGCGCCCAACCGCACCGTCTATTGCGCCAGCAAGCATGCGATTGAAGGCCTGACCAAGGCGATGGCGGTGGAACTGGGCCCGGTAGGCATCCGCGTCAACTCCATCGCGCCCACCTTCATCGAGACGGAAATGACGGCGCCCTTCTTTGCCGACGCGACTTTCCGGGCCTCGGTCGTCGGCAAGATCAAGCTGGGACGACTGGGAACCCTTGAGGATGTGATGGGCGCCGTGGTCTTTCTGGCCTCGGATGCCTCGGCACTGATCACCGGCACGTCGCTGAAGGTCGATGGCGGCTGGAGCGCAGAGTAGGGGAGACCATCGTGAAGATCCGCGCAGCCATTCTCGAACAATCCGGACTGCCCGCGCCCTATGCGCAAAGTCGCCCGCTTCAGTTGCGCGAGGTAGAACTCGCGGGACCTGGCGAGGGCGAGGTGCTGGTCCGCGTCGTAGCCGCCGGCCTCTGCCATTCCGATCTGTCCGTGATCGACGGCAACCGGCCGCGGCCGTTGCCCATGGTGCTGGGTCACGAGGCAGCCGGCATTGTCGAGGAACTGGGCGCAGGCGTGCACGACCTGAAGGTCGGCGATCATGTCGTTTTCGTTTTCGTGCCCAGTTGCGGCACCTGCGAGTGCTGCATGGATGCGCGCCCGGCGCTTTGCATTCCGGGGGCTGCTGCCAACGGTGCCGGCGTGCTGCTTTCGGGCGCCCGACGTCTCAGCGACACGCGTGACGCGCATAGTCACGACCTCAACCACCATCTCGGCGTCTCGGGGTTTGCCGAATACGCCACCGTGAGCCGCAACTCCCTGGTCAAGGTCGATCCCGCGCTGGCGTTCGAACATGCGGCCCTCTTCGGCTGTGCAGTGCTGACCGGTGTCGGCGCCGTGTTCAACGGGGCAAAGGTCAGGCCTGCCGACCGGGTTGCCGTGATCGGCCTCGGTGGCGTGGGCATGGCGGCCCTGCTGGGAACGAGGGCGGCCGGTGCCGAACGGGTGATCGCCATCGACATCTCCCGTGAAAAGCTCGACATCGCCCTGGCGCTGGGGGCAACTGACGCGGTGCTGGCCACCGATCCGGATGCTGCCTCCCTCGTCAAGGAGATGACCGGGGGCGGTGTCGATCATGCCATTGAGCTCGCGGGTTCAGTGGCTGCGCTGCAGCTCGGCTATCAGATCGTCCGCCGCGGTGGCGAACTCACGACCGGCGGGCTTCCGCCGCCATCGGCGAGCCTGCCGATCCCAGCCGTCAACCTGGTGGCGGACGAAAAGACCGTGCGCGGCAGCTATCTGGGATCGTGCGTACCCTCTCGCGACATTCCCCGCTTCATTCGCCTGTTCCAGCGCGGCCTGCTACCGGTGGACAAGCTGCTCACTCGAACAATGCCGCTCGACGATATCAACGAGGGCTTCGATCTGCTGCGCGAAGGCGCCCTCGTGCGGGGCGTTGTGAAAATCTAGGCTCGGCTGTCGGTAGCGAGCACCTTTGGGCCGCTTGGGCGCGAAGGTGTAATCGCTTGACAGCGCGAACTTCAGCCATGGGGCACGAGGCATCGGCCCGCAGTGACGGAAATGGGGCGCGAAGCGGCCAAAACCCCGTGTTTGCGGGCTAGATCGCCCGCCTTCGCACCCGCCTCGTGCTCGCGCAGAACCGCGATGATCTGAACTTCCGTGAACCGCTTCCGCTTCATTCGTCCGTCCTTCAATCGAGGCCGGACTCTAGCTCCACGTGGAGGAAACACTCAGGGGCAGGTCACCGAAAACGGGCTGACGTTTCACGATATGCGAGGCACTGCGTTGACCAGGCTCTCGATCGCCGGCGCCACCATCCAACAGACCGCGACCTTCACTGGACACTCCAACAAGGACGTCCAGAAAATCCTCGATCGGCACTCCCTCAACCGTGACGTCACCATGGCCGATGACGCCCTGGCGAAGCTCGAAACGAGAACACCGATTTCAAACTGAGCTTCAAACCGTCCCGCTTTGTTCTGGACGGGTGGTCTGAGAAACATAACGCTTTTAATGAGTTAAGGCTGGCTGGGGAACCTGGATTCGAACCAAGATTAACGGAGTCAGAGTCCGCTGTTCTACCATTGAACTATTCCCCAAGCTTGCGCCCGGGAACGCGGGGAGGCGATGTCCATCGCGTTCGGTGCGCCCTCATATCGACATTCGCGGAGGGGATCAACACCCTTTGACGGAGATTGGCTGCTTTGCCGCTGCGCCGCGCGCAGCGTGGTTCGAAGCCCCCCGAGGCGCAGCGGGAACCCGGTGTCGGCTCGCGCGTTAAAGTGGCCGGATAGCGTAGTGCCTGTTCTTCCCCAAGCCATAAGTCGTTCACAGGAGGTCGCGCATGCGCCCGTCCATCCCCTTGTTGCCGTTAGTCTTCCTTGCCTCGCTTGCCGGCGCGGCACTCGGGGCGGAGCCCACCCCATTGGGGCAGTGGGAGCTGTCGACCGGCGAGTCGCGCTACACGGTCTCCGCCTGCGGCGACACGCTCTGCGCCCGGCTGGTGTGGCTGCGGGAGGATGCGCGCACACCGGAGAATCTCGCGCTGCTCGACAGCTATGTGGTGCGTGGCGCCGTGCCAGCCGATGACGGCAAGTGGACGGCTACCGTCACCTATGACGGCGCCGACTATGTCGGCACCATGGTGCTGACCGAGCCCGACGAGATGCAGCTGCGCTCCTGCTCGGGCATTCTGTGCCGCTCCTTCACGCTCCGGCGCATCTAGCAGCCTTGCTGCGGGCTCGCAGCCGGTATGCCGCCGCCCATACGCGTTGCGCTGGGCGATCCGATCCACTAGCTTGGTTTCCGACACTGAACGAGACCCGCTTGCGGGCGCCCGGGGCCAGAGGCCCGACCGAGGCGACTGCGCGGGCAATGGAGACCAAGGTTGACCGATACCGATCGGTCCGCCGCCGAGCCGCCTGACGAAGGCGCGGTGAGGCATCGTGACGGGCAGGGCGCCACCCCTGCTCGTCAGCCTGCCCGGACCGGGACCCCTCCCGGCAGCGGCAGCGCCGAACGGCGGACGCATCCCGCTGGCACGCTACAGCCGCGTCGTGCGCGCGGGCCGCTCTACGCGGCCCTCGATCTCGGCACGAATAATTGCCGCCTGCTGATCGCGCGTCCGCACGAGCAGAGCTTTCGCGTGCTGGATGGCTTCACCCGCATCGTGCGGCTCGGCGAGGGACTGTCGACCACCGGCCGGCTGTCGGATGCCGCCATGGCCCGTACGCTGGAGGCGCTGCGGCTCTGCCGCAACAAGCTGCGCGAACACGAGCCGACGCGCATGCGCCTGATTGCTACCGAGGCCTGCCGCGCCGCCAGCAATGGCGTCGAGTTCATCGCCCGGGTGGAGACTGAACTGGGTCTCAAGCTCGAGATCGTCGATCGGCAGACCGAGGCCTCGCTGGCCGTCACCGGCTGCGCCGACCTGATCGAGGAGGAATCGGCGGGCGCCCTGATGTTCGACATCGGCGGCGGCTCGTCGGAACTGGCCTGGCTGGATTTCCGCGGCGGCCGGCCGAAGCGGCAGGGGCGCATGGCCGCCTCGATCCGCTCCTGGCAGTCGCTGCCGGTGGGCGTGGTGTCGATCGCCGAGCGGTTCGGTGGCGTCGATGTGACGCCGGAGAGCTTCGAGGCGATGGTCGCCTACGTGGCGAGCCATCTCCGCCAGTTCCGCGGCCGCGAAAAACTACGCCAGATGATCGAGACGCATCCGGTGCATCTGATCGGCACGTCCGGCACGGTGACGACGCTGGCCGGGCTGCATCTGGGGCTCGAGCGCTATGAGCGCCAGAAGGTCGATGGTCTCTGGATGCGGCGTGAGGAGATCGACGCCACGATGAAAGCGCTGCTCGGCATGAGCTTCGACCGGCGCACGGCGCACCCCTGCATCGGGCGCGACCGCGCCGACCTGGTGCTGCCCGGCTGCGCCATCTTCGAGGCCATCCGGCGCGAGTGGCCGACCGAGCGGGTGCGCGTGGCCGATCGCGGGCTACGCGAGGGCATTCTGATTTCACTGATGGACGCCGACCGCGCCGAGCGCGCCGGCAGGAGGCGCTGATGCCGAAGGGTAGCGGGCAGGGGAGCGGCCGCAGCAGCGAGCGCGACCTCAAGGTGCGGGTGAAGACGGCCAAGGGGCGGAAGATCGGCTCCACGCTGTGGCTCGAGCGGCAGCTGAACGATCCCTATGTGGCGCGGGCCCGGGCGGAAGGGCTGCGCTCCCGTGCCGCCTACAAGCTCAAGGAGCTCGACGAGCGCTTCCATTTGCTGAAGCGCGGGCAGCGGATCGTCGATCTGGGCGCAGCACCGGGCGGCTGGTCGCAGGTCGCTGCGCCGATCGTCGGCTCCACCGAGGCCCAGCCGCTGATCGTGGGGATCGACTATCTCGACATGGATCCCATACCGGGGGTGATCCTGCTCAAGCAGGATTTCACCGAGGATGACGCGCCGGATCGGCTGATCGCGGCGCTGGGCGGACACAAGCCCGACCTCGTGTTGTCGGACATGGCCGCGCCGACCACCGGGCACCGCGCCACCGATCATCTGCGCATCATGAACCTCGTCGAGCTGGCGGCCGATTTTGCGGTCAATGTGCTGGCGCCGGGCGGCACCTTCGTCGCCAAGGTGTTCCAGGGCGGCACCGAGCACGAGCTGCTCGCCATGCTGAAGCGCAATTTCGACACCACCCAGCACGCCAAGCCGAAGGCGAGCCGCGCCGATTCCGCCGAGACCTATCTCGTCGCGCGCGGGTTCAAGGGCCGGCAGGACGCTGAAAGCTGACGGACGCCGACAGCTGAGGCGCCCGTCGAGCCGCGCGCACACATGGCTCTTCATTGTGCCGCCGCCGTCATTGCGCCGCTGTCGTGGGCTCCGTCGCGGCATGCGCCCGGTGACCCGACACATTGCTGCCGGCGTCGGGCGGCAGGCGCAGGAACAGGATGGCGCTCAGCATCGCAAGGCCGGCCACCACGACCCAGGCGACGTGGAAATCGACCAGCGCCAGCTCCGCCCCGCGCAGCGATGAGCTGAATTCGAGCGTGGTGCCCGCCACCGCGACCCCGGCCGCGATGCTGAGCTGCTGCGCCACCGAATTGATGGCGCTTGCCTGGCTGGCGTCCTTTTCCGGCACGTCGGCGAAGCCGAGCGCATTGACGCCGGTGAAAAAGCACGCACGCGCGACGCCCCCCAGCAGCAAGGCCGCCATCAGCAGCCAGTGCGGCGTGCCGGGGGCAAACAGCGCGTTGACGGCGAGGAGCGTGCTCCCGAGGATGGCGCTGACCGCCAGCGTGCGCGGAAAGCCCCAGCGCTGGTAGAGGCGCTCGACGCCCAGCTTTGACATGATCGCGCCGACCGCCGCGATGAAGGTGATCATGCCGGATTCGAATGGATTGAGCCCGAAGGTCAGCTGCAGCATCAGCGGCATCAGGAAGGGAAAGGCACCGATGCCGACCCGGAACAGCGAGCCCCCGATGATCGCCGTACGGAACAGCGGCAGGCGGAACAGCGTGGGATGGAGCACGGGGTGCGCCGTGCGGCGTGCATGGCGCAAATAGAGCCAGCCCGAGGCGACGCCAACGACGATCGCCGCATAGCCGGCTACCTCCGGTATGGCCGGCAGGCTGATCACCGACACCCCGAACATGATGCCCGAGAAGCTGAGACCGGCCAGCACCACGCCCGGCAGGTCCAGCGGCCGCGTCCCGCGACCGGCATCGGCAGGCAGGAAGCGGGTGATCAGCAGGATGCCGGCGATGCCGACGGGCACATTCAGCCAGAAGATCAGGTGCCAGCTGAAATAGGTGGTGAGGAACCCGCCGACCGGCGGCCCGGAGATCGGGCCCAGCAGCGCGGGGATGGTGAGCCAGGCCATGGCGGACACCAGCTCGTTGCGCGGGGTGGTGCGCACCAGCACCAGCCGCGCCACCGGCACCATCATCGCGCCGCCCATGCCCTGCAGGAAGCGGGAGAGCACGAAGGTGAGCAGCGAATTGGAGAAGGCGCAGCAGATCGAGCCGATCAGGAACACGACGATCGCCCAGCGGAAGACGTGCTTGGCACCGAACCGGTCGCACACCCAGCCCGAGACCGGGATGAAGATGGCGAGCGCCACGAAATAGGCCGTCAGCGCGAGCTTCAGCGAGATCGGATCGGCCCCGATATCGGCCGCAATCGCCGGCAGGGCCGTGGCGATCACCGTCGAATCCATCTGCTCCATGAACAGGGCGACGGCGAGAATCAGGGGGATGATGCGCAAGCGGGCCTCTTTCGAGGCGATGTTAGGAGGGAAACGATCGCAAGTGCTTTACGGCCCGGTCGCTACGGGTGCAAGTTAAACCAATCAGGGCCCCGGCAGTTGACCCCTGCGCCGGAGCATGCGCTATAGATCGTGATTTGAGCCCGGATGGCCGCCATGAAGAGCTTTTCCTCGTCCAGTTTTGCCAGCGACCACGCCGAGGCGATGGATCTGGCTTTCGCCGCCGTCCAGAAGGATCCGCAGGCGCTGTTCACCGACTTCCAGTGGTTCCTGTTCACGGGCAAGGACACGATCTACTTCACCGCATTCTCGAAGGAGCCGTTCGACAAGGCGAAGCTGAAGGAGCTGGCCGAGCACGTCGTGTCGCTGGCCCCGCAGCTCACCCATGGCTTTGTCGGCGCGCGACCGGGACACCCCTTCCCCGACAACCAGCTCGAGGCGATCACCTCGGTGGAACAGGTCGAGAGCTTCGACGGCTACCCTGACAAATGGCTGGGCAAGAGCGCCGACATCTTCGATCACCCCGATCTGCCGCTGTTCCGCTTCATGGCCGCGACCCTGAAGGACGGACCCGATGCGGAGGGGCGGGCCTCGATCATCCAGGTGCGCGCGGCGCATTGCGTGCTGGAGGGGTCCGACTCGGCGCTGCTGGCGCGGTCGCAGACGGCCGGGCACGGCATCCAGTCCAACAAGAAGAACAAGGTCGGCGTCGGCGCCCGTGCCAAGGGGCTGGCGGGCGCGATGTTCGGCGCCTTCATCCACCTGTTCTTCGCCCATATATTGTCGCCGCCCGACAAGCCGACCCTGTTCAAGACCCTGGCTTTGCCGCGCGAGCGCCTGCGTGCACTCGCCAACCGGCTGGGCATCCGCCAGCGCTCGCTCTATTTCGCGGTGGTGACCTATGCGCTGCATTCGGAGACGGATCGCCGTCACAATGAAGCGGTGATCGCGGCTGCCTATACGATGCTCGATACCAAGCGCACGGCCGCCGATGACGACTTCTTCCGCGTGCGCGCGCTGTCGGCCAAGTTCCCGTTCGACAAGGATTTCTTTGCCTATGCGCGCGGGGTGGACAAGACCATGGGCGACATCGAGGCCAAGGATATCACCTCGTTCCAGCTGAAGGTTCTCGCGCTCTTTTCCACCCATCGCCGGCTGCACCGGCTGTTCCCGTTCCTGTATGGCGAGCGCTTCTGGCGCTTTTCGGGCCGCACCGACACCGTTCTGACGCTGGTGCCGCCGCACCGCACGCTGGGTCCGGTGACGCAGTGGATGGTGGAGCCGATCTATTGTGGCGCCTATCACCCGGCCTCCAATATCTGCACCTTCTGCCCCGGCCGGGAGTACATGACACTCAACTTCGTCATGGAGCCCGGCCACATCGAGGGCGTCGACAAGATCCTGCCGCTGCTGGACAGCATCGAGCAGCAGCTCGATGGCCGTGCCCCCGCAGCTGTCGCCGCGGGCTAGGCTCCACGCGCCGCAGCAACCTCCGCCAAAGGTCCGCCATGCAGCTGGCGGGCTTTCCAAACCCACTGCACGGTGGTAGTGACCCGCGCCAACCCGTGAGCCGGCGACGACTCGTTCCCGCTCACGGGCTTCCGTTTTTGTGGTTCGGCAGAAGGGAAGGGCTCCCCCTTGGCAAAGATCATTACCTCCATTACCGGCGATAGCGCACTGACGTTCGACGACGTGCTGCTGCAGCCCGCCCATTCCGACGTGCTACCGACCCAGGTCGACATCCGGACCCGGGTGACGCGGGACATCTCGCTCAATATTCCGATCCTCAGTTCGGCCATGGACACCGTCACCGAAAGCCGCATGGCCATCGCCATGGCGCAGGCCGGCGGCATCGGCGTGATCCACAAGAACCTCGACGTGCTGCGGCAGGCCGAAGAGGTGCGGGCGGTGAAGAGCTTCGAAAGCGGCATGGTGGTGAACCCTATCACCATCGGACCCGAGGCGACGCTGGCCGACGCGCTGGCGCTGATGGACGCCAACCGTATCTCCGGCATTCCGGTCGTTGAGAATGGCGGCCGCGGCGGCCGGCATCTGGGGCGGCTGGTCGGCATCCTCACCAATCGTGACGTCCGCTTCGCCACCGACATGCGCCAGCCCGTCTCGGAGTTGATGACGCATCAGGAGTTGGTCACGGTGCGCGACGGCGTGAGCAAGGACGACGCCAAGCGGCTGCTGCACGCGCACCGCATCGAAAAGCTCCTCGTCACCGACGAGGCCGGCCATTGCATCGGCCTCATCACCGTCAAGGACATCGAGAAGGCGCAGCTCAACCCCAACGCCGTCAAGGACCAGCAGGGGCGGCTGCGCGTCGCGGCTGCGACCGGCGTCGGCGATGCCGGCTATGAGCGGTCGATGGCCCTGATCGATGCCGGGGTGGACCTGTTGGTGATCGACACGGCGCATGGCCATTCCGCGGGCGTGCTGCAGGCTGTCGAGCGGGTGAAGCGCGAGAGCAATTCGACCCGCATCGTTGCCGGCAATGTCGCGACCCGCGAGGCGACCAAGGCGCTGATCGATGCCGGTGCGGACAGCGTCAAGGTCGGCATCGGCCCCGGCTCCATCTGCACCACGCGCATCGTCGCGGGCGTCGGCGTGCCGCAACTGGCGGCCGTCATGGCCTGCGCCGAGGAGGCAGACCGGCAGGGCGTGCCCGTCATCGCCGACGGCGGCATCAAGTTCTCCGGCGACATGGCTAAGGCACTGGCCGGCGGCGCGTCCTGCGTCATGGTCGGCTCGCTGCTCGCCGGAACCGACGAAAGCCCGGGCGAGGTCTATCTCTACCAGGGCCGCTCCTACAAATCCTACCGGGGGATGGGGTCGGTCGGGGCGATGGCGCGTGGATCGGCGGATCGCTATTTCCAGCAGGAAGTCAGCGACACCCTGAAGCTCGTGCCGGAAGGCATCGAGGGGCAGGTGCCCTACAAGGGCCCCGCCGGCACGGTGCTGCACCAGCTGGCCGGCGGGCTGCGCGCCGCCATGGGTTATACCGGCGCCCACAACCTCAAGGATTTCCGCGACAATGCGACCTTCGTGAAGATTTCGGGCGCCGCGCTGTCGGAGAGCCACGTCCACGACGTGTCGATCACGCGCGAAAGCCCGAACTACCGCGGCGGCGCCTGAGTGAGGCGGCGGGGCTGAGGCGGTGATGGGGCCGCTCGCATTGCTGCTGGTCGGCGCCATGCTGCTGCAAGGCGCGCTCGGCCTCGCGATCGTCGTCTATCTCGGCAGCATCCGCATCCCCATGATCATGCGGGGCGAGGTGCGCGTCGATCGCATCGCGCTCGACCGCGGCGGCTGGCCGGAGCGGGAACGCCGGGTGTCGAATGCGTTCGACAACCAGTTCCAGCTTCCGGTGCTGTTCTACCTCGCGGGCGGGTTGGCGATCCTGTTTGGGCCGAGCTGGTTCGAAGTGCTGCTGGCCTGGCTGTTCGTCGGCAGCCGCTATGTGCATGCGGCGATCCACATCCGCGACAACCACGTGGTCCGCCGCTTCATCGCCTATTGCGTCGGGCTCGCCACGCTCATCGTATTCTGGCTGGACCTCGGTGTCCGGCTTCTGCTCGCCGCGACGGGGAACTGACCATGCGCCTGCCCGGACGAATTGCTGCCGCCATCGCCGTGCTCGCCGATATCGACGCGCATGGCCGCCCGGTATCGGAGGCGCTGAAGGCCTGGGGGCTGGCCAACCGTTTCGCGGGCGCCGGTGATCGCGCAGCGATCGGCAACCTCGTCTATGACGCGCTGCGGCGGCGTAAGTCGCACGCCTGGATGATGGGCGAGGATACGCCGCGCGCGCTGGTGCTCGGTGTCGCGGTGCGCGACTGGGGCGAGGACCCGGCAATTCTCGACCGCAGTTTCGCCGATGATCGCTTCGCGCCGGAGCGTCTCGACGAGACGGAGTTGGCCCGGTTGTCGGCCCCAATTGCCCTGACGGATGCGCCGGACCATGTGCAGGCAGACCTGCCGGAGTGGCTCGCGCCGCAGCTGCAGCAGATGTTCGGGGAGGACTGGGTCGCCGAAGCCGCGGCGCTCGGCACCCGGCCGCCGCTCGATCTGCGCGTCAACACGCTGAAGGCCACCCGCGAGCGGGTGATGAAGGCGCTGGCCCGGCTCGGTCCCGAGGAGACCGCACGCCTGCCGGACGGGGTGCGCTTTCCGCCCGGTGACCGCGACAGCCGGACCCCGAACGTGCAGGTCGAGGAGGGCTACCTCAAGGGCTGGTTCGAGGTGCAGGACTTCGGCAGCCAGATCGCGGCCCGGCTGGCCGGCGCGCGCGGTGGCGAGCAGGTGCTCGATCTCTGCGCCGGCGCCGGCGGCAAGACCCTTGCCATGGCGGCGCGGATGGAGAATCGCGGTCAGATCTTCGCCTATGACAGCGACCGGACCCGGCTCGCGCCGATCCACGACCGGTTACGCCGCGCCGGCGTCCGCAACGTACAGGTCCGCGCACCGGGTGCGGGCGTGCTCGACGATCTGCGCGGCCGGCTCGACCGGGTGGTCATCGATGCCCCCTGCACGGGCTCGGGCACCTGGCGGCGCCAGCCGACCGCGAAATGGAAGCTCACGCCGGAACAGCTGGCGCAGCGCGTCGCCGAGCAGCGCGCGGTGCTGGAGGAGGGGGCGCACTACCTGAAGCCCGGCGGGCACCTCGTCTACATCACCTGCTCGGTGCTGCCCGACGAGAATGGCGGGCAGGTCACCCGCTTCCTCGCAGATCATCCCGAGTACGAGATCGTGCCGGGCCATGCGGCGTGGATGAGCCAGTTCTCAGGCACGCCGCTGCGGGCGCTGTTCACGCCCGAGGGCGGCATCGCGCTGACACCGCACCGCACCGGCACGGACGGCTTCTACATCGCGATTTTGCGGCAGGTCGGCGCCTACGCATGAAACCGGATGGCTGGGGCGCGCGTTGCTCCGGCCATGAACAGTTTCGCAGCCAGCCGCCACATCAATCCGCGCACCCTCGTGCTGCTCGGCATCTTTCTTGCCGTGGTCATCGGGGTGGGCTCGCTCATCGGCGTCGCCACCTCCCCGGGCGCCTGGTACGAGCAGCTCGAAAAGCCGCCCTTCAATCCGCCCAACTGGCTGTTCGGGCCGGTATGGTTCACGCTCTACGTGCTGATCGCCATCGCGGGTTGGCGGACCTTCATGCGCGACGCCAAAGGCCGTGCCATGCAACTGTGGTTCGCGCAGATGGCGCTGAACTGGCTCTGGTCGCCGGTCTGGTTCACGCTGAACCTGATCTGGCCGGCCTTCGCGATCATCACGCTGCTGTTCGCCACCATCATCGCCTTCATGGTTGTGAGCTGGCGCAGCGACCGGATTTCCGGCCTCCTGTTCGTCCCCTATGCCGCCTGGGTCGGCTTTGCCAGCGTGCTGAACTTCTCCATCGGCCTCCTCAATTGATGGCGGGCGGCCGCTAACGTCCGGCACTGACTTGACGAGGCGGTGGACGGCGACGTCACATGGGCGTCTTTGGTGTCGCCGCAGATGGACCTAGCTGCCCTTATCGGAGAGATCGCCGACCCGAATTCGGTGCTGACTCATCTCCCCTATGCATTGCTTGTTCTGTCCATGCTGATGAACGACATGGGCTGGCTGCGTGCCATCGCGATAGCGGCCGGCGTCATCCGCATCGTCAATCGCGCCTTCATCGACACCGACCCGATAGTCGTGTTGTGGGAGAGTATCTTCGTTGCCGTTAATGTGGGTCAGTTGCTGATCCTGTGGTACTACGCTCGGCGGCATCGCTTCACTGCTGATGAGCAGCGCCTGTTGGACAGCCTCCCTGCCGATACACCACGTCGGACTGCGCGGCGCCTCATCAACTTGTCCGCACGTCGCCTGTACGATCCAGGAGCCGTCCTCACCACCGAGGGCCAGGCAGTGGCGCGACTTGTCTTCATCACCGATGGAGTCGTGCAGATCGAGCGAGGTGAACAGATCGTCGCCGTGTGCGGTCCCGGCGATTACATCGGTGAAATGAGCTTTGTCACCGGCGCGCCCGCTACTGCCACCGCAAGAGCGGCGCGAGCACTGGCCTGCTTTGAATTCGACCACAGCAAACTGCGCCTTGCGGCCAACTCCGACTCGGAACTCAGGCGAGCGCTCGAAGCTGCCTTCGGCCGCAATCTCGCCGGCAAGCTTGGAAAATCCGGCTCCCCGCTCCCGCTCCTCTCGTGAGGAGTTGCGTGTAGACACGCAACCGTCACAAGAGTGTCATGCTTGCGCTCCAAACGACGCAGCAGCGTCGAGAGGGGCGCATTTTTGCGGGAGTCGAATTGCGACGCCATGCTGGATCAATTGCTTAAGGGGTTGTCGGATCCCGTCGTCCTGTTCGGGCACTTCACATATTTTCTGCTCATCATGTCGGTGCTGATGCGGCGCATGGTTGCGTTGCGGCTTTTCGCAGTCGCATCGGGGCTCACCAAGATCATCTACCGCGCCTTCTTCATGGTGGATCCGGTCAGCGTGCTGTGGGAGACCATCTTCGTTCTGGTCAACATCGTGCAGTTGTTGTTGATCTGGTACTACGAGCACCACCACCGGTTCTCGGACGAACATCAGCACTTCGCGCAGAACATGCCCGCGGGCGTCGATCGCAGCGCGATCAAGCAGTTGCTCGACCTGTCCCAGCCCGTCAGCTACGCGCCGGACGAGGTGCTGACCACCGAGGGGGAGAAGGTGGGCAATCTCGTCTATATCGCCGAGGGCATCGTCAAGGTGGAGCATGAGGGACGAGTCGTCGCGATCTGCGGTCCCGGCGACTATATTGGGGAACTGAGTTTCCTCTCCGGCAAGCCTGCCACCGCGACGGCCATCGTCGTCAAGCCGACGACTGCGCTGGTGTTCGAGCAGGCGAAGCTGACCAACGCCGTGGCCGGCAATGCGCAATTGCGACGCACTCTCGAGTCCGCGCTGAACATGAACCTTGCGGGAAAGCTCGTCCGTTCGAACGCCGCAACGAATACGGGCGTGCAGACGGCTTAATCTCGCTCACGATCGCGTGACAATTGATTTGCGTCAATGTTCGGGGCGCTACTCTCCTGTCGACTTGGCAGGAAGGAGGAACCCGCCATGACTACGCACCGCGTCGCCGACATTCTGCTTGGGCACATCCGCAACAGCTGGACCCACATCTCCGATCGCATCGTCGGACTTGACGCTCTGGAGCGCCTCGACCTGGCTGAACTCCGGCGGCTCGCCGCCGACACCGGCATGACTCCCGCCGAGCTCGAGGCGGCCCTGCGCGCCGATGGACGCGTCGCTGGCATGCTGGAGGCGATGCTGATCGCGCACGGCCTCGACGCCAAGCGCCTCTCCGCCGAGCAGCCCGCCGCCATGCGTGCCCTCGAGGTCTCCTGCTCCAACTGCCACATGACCGGCCGTTGCATGCACGAACTGAAGGTGGGGACCGCGGCGGAGAATGCCGAGCATTTCTGCCCCAATGCTGACACTCTGTCGGCGCTGGCCGATCGCGCCGCGCTCTGACGGCGTCCCGGGCGCGGGAAGGGCACTTGCGGAAACTCCGGCCGGGCTATAATTGCCGGCCATGACAGAAGCTGCGCCCCTTTCCCCGCCGGATTCCATCCTCATCATCGATTTCGGGTCGCAGGTGACGCAGCTCATCGCCCGCCGCCTGCGCGAGACCGGCGTCTACTGCGAAATCCACCCGTTCCAGTCGGCCGGCGAGGCCTTCGCGCGGCTGCAGCCGCGGGGCGTGATCTTTTCGGGCGGACCGGCGTCGGTCACCGATGAGGGCAGCCCACGCGCGCCGCAGGCGGTGTTCGACAGTGGCGTGCCGATCCTCGCCATCTGCTACGGCCAGCAGACGCTGGCACTGCAGCTCGGCGGTCGGGTCGAAGGCGGCCACGCCCGTGAGTTCGGTCGTGCCGACGTGCAGATCATGGCCGAGAGCCCGCTCTTTGCCGGGCTTTGGGAGGTCGGCGGCAGCTATCCGGTGTGGATGAGCCACGGCGACCGGGTGACCGAGCTGCCCGAGGGCTTCCGCGTCGTCGGCACCTCCGAGAACGCCCCCTTCGCCATCGCGGTGAACGAGGAGCGGCGCTACTACACCACCATGTTCCACCCCGAAGTGGTGCACACCCCCGATGGCGGCAAGCTGCTCGCCAATTTCGTGCACAACGTCGTGGGCCTGAAATCCGACTGGACCATGCACGCCTACCGCCAGCGGGCGATCGAGAAGATCCGCGCCCAGGTCGGTAAGGGCAGGGTGCTCTGCGCGCTGTCGGGCGGCGTGGATTCGTCGGTCGCCGCCATCCTCATCCACGAGGCGATCGGCGACCAGCTGACCTGCGTCTTCGTCGACCACGGCCTGATGCGCATGAACGAGGCCGAGGAAGTGGTCTCGATGTTCCGCGACCACTACAACATCCCGCTCGTCCATGTGGACGCCGCCGACAAGTTCATCGGCGCGCTCGAGGGCGAGGCGGACCCGGAAACCAAGCGCAAGACCATCGGCCGGCTGTTCATCGAAGTGTTCGATGAAGAGGCGAGGAAGATGGGCGGCGCCGATTTCCTCGCCCAGGGCACGCTCTACCCGGACGTGATCGAGAGCGTCAGCTTCTCGGGCGGACCGTCCGTCACCATCAAGTCGCACCACAATGTGGGCGGGCTGCCGGAGCGCATGAAGATGCAGCTGGTCGAGCCGCTGCGCGAACTGTTCAAGGACGAAGTCCGCGCGCTCGGCCGCGAACTCGGCCTGCCGGAGCGCTTCGTCGGCCGGCACCCGTTCCCCGGCCCCGGCCTCGCCATCCGCCTGCCGGGCGGCGTCACCCGCGACAAGCTGGACATCCTCCGCAAGGCTGACGCGATCTATCTCGATGAAATCCGCAAGGCCGGGCTCTACGACAAGATCTGGCAGGCCTTCGCCGTGCTGCTGCCGGTGCAGACGGTTGGCGTGATGGGCGACGGCCGCACCTACGAGTTCGTCTGCGCGCTCCGCGCCGTGACCTCGGTGGACGGCATGACGGCCGACTTCTTCCCGTACGACATGAACTTCCTCGGCCGCGCCGCCACACGCATCATCAACGAGGTGCGCGGCATCAACCGGGTGGTCTACGATGTGACGTCGAAGCCGCCGGGGACCATCGAGTGGGAATAGCTGTGTCACCGCGGCGGAACAGGGCTAGACCGGCGCCGTAACGTCGTCAGCGTGCAAACTGCCTCTCAGCCGGGAGAACCGTCGGCCGCTTTGTGAGAGGCTATGGCTTGCTGCAGGCGGTGGCGGTCGGCAGGCATCGTGAGGCCGGCCATGGCGCGCTGCTCCGCGAGTTCCGCCTGCGCCAGCGCCGCCGCGCGCATCCTGGGGTAGGGCAGGCGGGCCAGGGCCCGCAGCACCTTCTGCAGCCGCAGCTGCACCTCGATGTGCCCCGCGCCATCCCGCGCCACCAGCATGAAGGCATCCTCGAACAGGTCCGCGATGTCGAGCGGCGGCACCCAGACCCGCTCATGCCGGGTTTCGGCATTGTCCGCCGCCGCGAACCAGCCCTGCCACAGCGCCAGCAATCGGCCGCTGCGGCCGATGACGTCCAGCGCCGTACCGGCATCGTTCACCCCCGGCGACAGGCCGCGCGAGGCGATCTCGCTCAGCACGGCGAAGCCGAACCGCGGGTCCTGGTCGTAATTGCGCTCGATGCCGCGGGTGAAGGCGCGGCGGATCCGGGCCGTGGCGTCATCCCGCTCCTCGTCGCCGGCCCCCTTCAGCCCCAGCGCCGCCACCAACGGCGTGTCTGCGAAGACGAAGGCACCAGGCAGCACCCGCACATAGAGCTCCAGCTCGTAGCGTTCGGCGCAACTGGCGAGCGCCCCCATGTCGATATGCTGCACATAGCCGATCTCCTCGGAAGTGATCGCGATGGCATCGGCGGGGATTTCGGCTTCGGCATCGCGCAGCGGGCGGCCGCCGAGAAACGGCGCGTCGATGCGCTCCTCTATGGCCTTCCGGGTCGCGTTCTCCACGCGCATCGTGGTCTCTCCCACCCGGCCGAGCCGCGTCAGATGGTCGATCCAGCGCAGGAGCGCGATCACGACCAGCGCGATGACGAAGATCGTCACGACGAACAGCACGATACGGCCGCGTTCGCCATAGGCGCCGATCTGCAGCACGATGATGCCGACGATGCCGAACAGGAACGAGCCGAGGAAGGTGGAGAGCGCATTCTGCGTCACCCGGTCTTCCATCAGCAGCCGCGTCGCGCGCGGGGTGACGTTGCTCGTCGCCTGCCCATAGGCCGAGGTCATGACGTTGAGCGAGAACGTCGTCACCGCGAGCATGCTGGATGCCAGGATGCCGAGAATGCTGTCGACGGAATCGGCGCCGATATCGCCGGGCAGCGGGAACGGAATGTACTGCTCGGCAACGGCGGCGAGGATCGCCGCCACAACGCCCATAATACCGATGGCGGTCGCGCGCACCCAGAGGCGGCGCGTGAGCTGTGTCAGCAGCCATTGCCAGCGCGACATATGTCCATTTCCCCCAAACTCTGGGAGATAGACGCCTGAAGGGCCGTCCGGGTTGCCTCCGCTACGCGATTGCTGCGACACCGTTTGCATTCATGGGGGCGTGTCACTATGGTGCCGGCCCAATCCAGACCCCTGCAGCCGGGCCGTTACCGCATGAGCAACGAGAACTTCATCCGCGAGATCGACGAGGAGCTGCGCAGCGATCGCATGCGCGCCCTGTGGCGTCGCGGCGGACCCTACATCATCGGCGCCGCCGTGGCGGTCGTGCTCGCCGTTGCGGCCAATGAGGGCTGGAAGTGGTGGCAGTCGAGCACGGCGGCCAATGCGTCGGATTCGTTCTACGCGGCCATGCAGCTGGCCGAGGCCGGCGACATCGATGCCGCCCGCACGGCGCTCTCCGAGGTGCAGGCCCAGGGCGTCAACGGCTATCCGGTGCTGGCGCAGTTCCGTCAGGCCTCGCTGCTCTTGCAGCAGGGTGATACCGCAGGAGCGGTGGCCGCCTATGACGCGCTCGCCACGGCGCAGAACAATCCGCGCCTCAGGGAGGTCGCGCTCGTCATGGCCGCTTTTGTCCTTGTCGACGGCGGGGACGTTGCGGCAGTGGAACAGCGCGTCGCCGGGCTGACCGCCGATGGGGCGCCGATGCGCAACCCGGCACGCGAAGCGATAGGGCTCACCCGCTATCGCGCGGGCGATCTCGACGGCGCCCTCACGGCCTTCCAGGAGGTCCTCGATGATCCGGGGGCTTCCCAGGAAACTCGGACGCGCCTGCAGCTTTACGTCGCGCAGCTGGTCGCGCAAGGTGCAACGCCGCCCGCGCCGACCCTCGATGACATGACCGATCTGCCGGAAGATGGCAGCCTCCCGGCCGGGGAGATCGGCACGCCGGAGTTGGATGTCGTCGCGCCGGAAGCCGAAGCGCCGTCCGGAGCCGATCCGGCCGAGGCGGAGCCGGCGCAGTAGCGCGGGAACCGACCCATGACCGTCACCGTAGCCATCGTCGGCCGACCCAACGTCGGCAAGTCCACCCTTTTCAATCGGCTGGTCGGCCGCCGCATAGCGCTGGTCGACGACACGCCGGGCGTGACGCGGGACCGGCGCGAGGCCGAGGGCAAGATTGGCGATCTGCGCTTCCGGGTCCTCGACACGGCAGGCTACGAGGATCGGACCGATGGCTCGCTCGAAGACCGCATGCGCCAGCAGACCGAGCTGGCGATTCGCGAAGCCGACGTCATCCTGTTCATGATCGATGCCCGCGCCGGGGTGACGCCGCTCGACGAGCGCTTCGCCCAGGTGCTGCGCAAGGCCGGCAAGCATGTCCACCTCATCGGCAACAAGGCCGAGGGCAAGCAGGCCGATCCGGGGCTGCTCGAGGCTTACAATCTTGGTTTCGGCGAAGCCGTCGCGCTGTCTGCCGAGCATGGGCTGGGCCTGGCTGACCTGCACGCCATCGTCTCGCGCGCCGTCGATGCGGCCGCAGCCAAGGAAACCGAGGCCTCGGCGCTCGAGGCCGAAGATGCCCTGCCGGAAACCGATGTCGATCTGCCGCTCGACGACGGCTCAACCGAGGAGGGTACCGCCGAGCGCTGGAATCCCCGGCGGCACCTCAATGTCGCGATCATCGGCCGCCCCAATGCCGGCAAGTCCACCCTCATCAACCGGATGGTCGGTGAGGAACGGCTGCTGACCGGGCCTGAGGCGGGCATCACCCGCGATTCCATCCTGGTGCCCTGGGAGTATGAGGGGCGCACCATCAACCTCGTCGACACCGCGGGCATGCGCCGGAAGTCCCGCATCAACGAGAAGCTGGAGCGGCTGGCGGTCTCCGACTCGTTGCGGTCGATCCAGTACGCCGAGATCGTCGTGCTGCTGCTCGATGCGGCCATCCCGTTCGAAAAGCAGGATCTGGCGCTGGCCGATCTCGTCGAGCGCGAGGGCCGGGGCCTGGTGATCGCCGTCAACAAATGGGACACGGTCGAGGACAAGAACGCCAAGCTGGCGGAACTCCGCGAGCAGTGCGAGCGGCTGCTGCCCCAGCTCAAGGGCGTGCCCATGGTCACCATTTCCGGCCTGCAGGGACGCAACATCGATCGGCTGATGTCAGCCATTTTCGCGCTCGAGCAGAAGTGGAACGGCCACGTTTCCACCGCGCGCCTCAATCGCTGGCTGGGTGCGATGACCGAAAGCCATCCGCCTCCGGCCGTCTCGGGCCGGCGCCTCAAGCTGCGCTACATGACGCAGGCCAAGATCAGGCCGCCGAGCTTCATCCTGTTCGCCTCGCGGCCCGACGCGGTGCCCGATACCTACAAGCGGTACCTGATCAACGGTCTGCGCGAGACGTTCGATCTGCCGGGCACCCCGATCCGCCTCTGGATTCGCGGCGGCAAGAACCCCTTCGACAAATCGGACTGACGGGGCCGATTGCGCCTCTGGCAAGGCCTGCCTATATCTGATCCGAAGAAGCGGCCCGCTATCGAGTGCGGCACCGCATGGCCTTTACCCCCCTTGTTCATCGAAGTCCTGATTGTTGTTGCCCTGATCCTGGTCAATGGCGGCCTCGCCATGTCCGAGTTGGCGGTCGTATCTGCGCGACCCGTACGTCTCAAGATGCTGGCGTTGGAAGGGCGGCGCGGCGCTGCAACCGCGCTGAAACTGCAGGACGATCCCGGCAAGTTCCTGTCGTCCGTGCAGATAGGCATCACGCTGGTCGGCGTCCTGTCGGGTGCGTTCTCGGGGGCAACCCTGGGGGATCGCCTGGGCGGAGCACTGGCGGGTGCGGGTGTCGATGCGGCGGTCGCCGCGCCGCTCGGCGTCGGCTTGGTAGTCGTCCTGATCACCTACCTGTCGTTGATCGTCGGCGAATTGGTTCCGAAGCAGATTGCGCTGCGCGATCCGGAGCAGGTTGCCGCGCGTATGGCGCCGATCATGACCTTCATTGCCAAGGTGGCCGCGCCGTTGGTGTTTCTGCTCGATGTGTCCGGCCGACTGGTGCTCCGCGTTCTGGGGCAGAGCGGCGACACGGGAGAGCGCGTGACCGACGAAGAGGTCAAGAGCCTCATCGCCGAGGCTGAGAGTGCCGGCGTGCTGCAAAGCGAAGAGCGCCACATGATTTCAGGCGTGATGCGCTTCGCGGATCGCTCCGCGCGTGGCCTCATGACCCCGCGCCCCGATGTCGAACTGATCGACCTGTCGGACACCTACGAGGAGATGCTCGAGCGCCTGCGCCACATCCGCCACTCGGTCGTACCGGTGCAGGACGGCAGTGCCGATTCGATCGTCGGCGTCATTGTGCGCAAGGAACTGCTCGATGCCCTGTTTGACGGCAGCACCGTCGATGTGCGGGCTCTGGTCCGGCAGGCGCCCGTGGTGATGGATCGCTCGCACGCGCTCGACGTGCTGAAGGCGCTCCGGGCCTCGGTGGTGCACATGGCGCTGGTCTTCGACGAGTACGGACACTTCGAGGGCATCGTCACCCCCGGTGACGTGCTCGAAGCGATCACTGGCGCCTTCATGGAAGAAGAGGGCGACGAGCCTTCCGTGGTGCGGCGCGCGGACGGGTCCTATCTGGTCTCGGGCTGGATGCAGGTCGACGAGTTCCAGGACCGCATCGGCGTGCCGATTCCCAAGGATGCCAAGTTCGAGACGGTGGCCGGTTTCGTGCTCGCCGAACTCAACCATCTTCCGACGGTGGGCGAAGCATTCGAGCGTGCTGGCTGGCGCTTCGAGGTCCTCGATCTCGACGGACGCCGCATCGACAAGATACTGGTGACGCATCTCTAGCCGCCGGGGCGGCGACAGGCGGCCTTCTGCCTGAACTCGAGCAGCGGGGGCTGTGACATGACGCGCGTATTGGTGACCGGCGGCGCCGGTTTTCTCGGCTCCCATCTGTGCGATCGGCTGCTGGCGCGGGGCGACGAGGTGCTGTGCGTCGACAATTTCTACACCGGCGCGCGGGCCAATGTGGCGGGCCATTTCGGCAATCCGAGCTTCGAGTTGCTGCGTCACGACGTGACGTTCCCGCTCTATGTCGAGGTGGACCGCATCTACAATCTGGCCTGCCCGGCCTCGCCGGTGCACTACCAGCGCAATCCGGCACAGACGACCAAGACCAGCGTGCACGGCGCCATCAACATGCTAGGCCTCGCCCGGCGCACGAAGTCGCGCATCTTCCAGGCCTCCACCTCGGAGGTGTATGGCGATCCGGACGTGCATCCGCAGCCGGAGAGCTACTGGGGCCGGGTGAACCCCATCGGTCCGCGCAGCTGCTATGACGAAGGCAAGCGCTGCGCCGAAACCCTGTTCTTCGACTATCACCGCGAGTTCGGCGTCGACATCAAGGTGATGCGCATCTTCAATACCTACGGCCCGCGCATGCATCCCGACGATGGCCGTGTCGTCTCCAATTTCATCGTGCAGGCGCTGCGCGGCGAACCCATCACCATCTATGGCGACGGCAGCCAGACCCGCAGTTTCTGCTATGTCGACGACCTGATCGACGCCATGTTGGGCATGATGGAACTGCCCGCCGATTTCCCCGGTCCGATGAATGCCGGCAATCCCGGCGAGTTCACCATCCGCGAACTCGCTGAAAAGGTACTGGCGATCGTCGGCGGTTCGTCGCGGATCGAGTTCCGCCCCCTCCCCACCGATGACCCACGGCAGCGCCAGCCCGATATCGGCCTCGCCCGCGAGGCGCTCGGCTGGCAGCCGAAGGTGGCGCTCGACGATGGGCTGCGCGAGACCGTGCGCTACTTCCGTTCGACCCTGATGGGCTGACCGGCAGCGGCCCCGCTGCCGGCGTACCGTGCCTCAGAGCGGGCTGGTGCCCGTGTCCTGGTCGACAAGTATCCGGTGCTGCGTGAAGGTGGGCTCGATCATGTCGATCAGCGCGCCGGAGATCTCGGACGGATGGGGCAGGGTCTCGGGATCCTCGCCGGGCATGGCCTTGGCGCGCATCGCTGTCCGTACGGCACCGGGATAGAACACGTTGACACGCAGCGAGGTGTTGACCACCTCGGCGGCGTAGGACTTCACCAGCGCCTCCAGCGCCGCCTTGCTCGCGGCATAGGCGCCCCAGAACGCTTTCGCCGACTTCGCCGACGAGGACGAGACGAAAACGGCGCGCCCGGCATCGGACTGGCGCAGCAACAGGTCCAGCGAACGGATCAGCCGATAATTGGCCGTGACGTTCAGGCTCATGATCTTGTCGAAGTCCTTGGGCAGGATATGCGGCACCGGGGTGAGCACGGTCAGCAGCGCCGCATTCGCGACCAGACCGTCGAGCCGGCCCCAGCGCTCGAAGATCGCATGGCCCATGCGGTCGAGGGCATCGCCGTCGGTGATGTCCGCCGGCACCAGCGTGGCACTGCCGCCCGCCGCCTTGATCTCGTCGTCCAGTTCCTCCAGCCCGCCCACCGTACGCGCCACCGCGATCACATGCGCGCCGCGCCGGGCCGCTTCCCGCGCGGCGAAGTAGCCGATGCCGCGCGAGGCTCCGGTAACCAGGACGACGCGGTCGGCGAGGGAGGCAGTAGTCATGTCGATAAGCCTTGGGTTGTGGCGCGGGCAGCGCCGCTTCCTACCCCGAGCAGGCGCCCCGGAAAAGCCCAAAGCAGCGCCGGGCACGGCGTGCAAGGCAAGGCGGTGCAAAGCCAGACGGCAAAGGGCCTGAAGGCCCATCTCCTGCCGCGCCGTCGAGGGAACTGATCGGGACCGCCCGGACTCGGCCGCCGCTGTGGCTCAGCTGGCTTCCTTCATCATCGCCACGGTGCGCGTGCCGATCTTGCTGCGGCCATTGAGGTCCGTCAGCGCCGTGGGATACTCGCCGGTGAAATAGTGGTCGGTGAACTGCGGCGCGCCGGCATTGCGCTTCTCACCGCCCACCGCCTCGTAGAGCCCGTCGATCGACAGGAAGGCCAGCGAATCCGCGCCGATGAAGCGGCACATCGCCTCGAGGTCTGCATACTGGTTGGCGAGCAGGTGCTCGGGGTCGGGCGTGTCGATGCCGTAGAAATCGGGATGGAAGATCATCGGGCTCGCCACCCGGATATGCACTTCGCGCGCCCCGGCATCGCGCATCATCTGCACGATCTTCACCGACGTCGTCCCGCGCACGATGGAATCGTCGATCAGCACCACGCGCTTGCCGTCGATCTCCGCCCGGTTCGCCGAATGCTTCAGCTTGACCCCGAAGGCCCGGATCGACTGCGTCGGCTCGATGAAGGTGCGCCCGACATAGTGGTTGCGGATGATGCCCAGCTCGAACGGGATGCCGCTCTGCTGCGCATAGCCGATCGCCGCCGGCGTGCCGCCATCGGGCACCGGCACCACCACATCGGCGTCCACCGGCGCCTCGTCGGCGAGGTTCTTGCCCATGCGCTTGCGCGCTAGATAGACCGAGCGCCCGCTGACTATCGAATCCGGCCGCGCGAAATAGACATACTCGAACAGGCAGGGCCGCTCCGGCTGCCGGCGCTGCGGCTTGCGCGCATCGATCGAGATCGAGCCGTCCGGCTGGATTTCGCAGATGATGACCTCGCCGTTCTCGACGTCGCGGACATAGCGGGCCCCGATGATGTCGAGGGCACAGGTCTCCGAGCAGAAGATCGGCTTGCCGTCGAGATCGCCCATCACCAGCGGCCGGATGCCGACCGGGTCGCGCGCCGCAATCAGCTTTGTGCGGGTCATGGCCAGCATCGAGTAACCGCCCTCCATCTGCCGGATGGCATCGATGAAGCGGTCGGTCGAGGAGGTATGCCGCGAGCGCGCGACAAGGTGCAGCACCACTTCGGTGTCTGACGTCGACTGGCAGATGCCGCCGGTGGCGATGATCTGCTTGCGCAGCGTCAGGCCGTTGGTGAAATTGCCGTTATGCGCAATGGCGATGCCGCCTTCCTCCAGTTCTGCGAACAGTGGCTGCACATTGCGCAGCGCCACTTCGCCGGTGGTGGAGTAGCGGGTGTGGCCGATGGAGATCGAGCCGGGCAGCCGGGCCAGCGTCGCGGGGTCGGTGTAGTGGTCGCCGACGAGGCCCATGCGCTTTTCGGTGTGGAACTGGCGTCCGTCGAACGACACGATGCCGGCCGCCTCCTGGCCGCGGTGCTGCAGCGCGTGCAGCCCGAGCGCCGTCAGCGTGGCCGCCTCCGGGTGCCCCAGGATGCCGAACACGCCGCACTCCTCGCGCAGCGTGTCGTAGTCCCATTCCGCAATCGGTTTGTCGGCGGTACTCATCACAGCAACTCCTGCGCCAGCGCGCATGGATGGTGGCGGCGCATGTGGGTTGCGCCGTCATCAAAATGCAATGCAGTCACCCGAAAGTCATCAGGCGTTGTTCGGTGTCCCCGGCAGCGTGCCATCTTCCGGCAGATCCGTGCTGTCGTCGGGAACAGGGGTGCCTGGACCTTCGTCCGGCGACTCGTTGCTGGAGCCGCGCTGCAGGATATCGGTGACCTGCCGCTCCAGATCCGGGGGCAGGGCGGCGATCAGGCTGTTGCCGAGATTTTCGAGAAACGGGCGGGATCGCGCCTCGCTGAGCCAGGGCTGCGAATTGGCCGGGATCAGCCAGAGCAGGAACACGACGCCCACCACCGCGATCAGCACGCCGCGCGCGACGCCGAAGACGAAGCCCAGCGTGCGGTCGAGCGGGCCGATTCGGCTGTCGACGACGAAGTCGGCGATCCGCATGGTGATGAGATGCAGAATGATCAGTGCGACAATGAACGTGCCCAAGACGGTCACGATGTCGGCGACGATCTCCTCGTTGATGTACCCCCGCGCGATCTCGCGATGATAGAGATAGGCGTAGACCGCGATGGCCGCCGAGCCGGCCCAGGTGGCCAGCGACAGCACTTCCCGCGTGAATCCCCGGGCCGTGGCAAGCACCGCCGAGAGCAGGACGAGCACGGCGACGCCGACGTCGAATGCAGTGAACATATGGAGAATCCGGCCATGGGACGAGGTTCGAACCCGTTTAGCCGCTAAACCGGGCAAAGCCAAGTCGCCTGCGTGGCAGCACGGCAACATCGCTGGGGAAGCCGCTCATTCGGCCGCCTGCCGCTGCGCCTCCGCCGCGATCCGCCCCACCAGTTCTCCCAGTTCGGCATATTCGGTCACCGCCAGCCCGGCCGCCGCATCGCCGGGGCCCAGCCGTCCGGTCGCCGCCGAGCGGAAGCCGAGCTTGGCGGCTTCGCGCAGCCGCAGTCCGGCGTGCACCACGGGCCGCACCCCACCCGCCAGCGAGATCTCGCCGAACAGCACCATGTCCGCGGGCAGGGCAGCCCCGGTCAGGGACGAGATCAGCGCGGCCGCGACGGCCAGGTCCGCGGCAGGTTCGTTCACCTTCAGCCCGCCGGCCACGTTGAGATAGATGTCGTTGGCCCCGATGCGGACGCCGCAGCGCGTCTCGAGTACTGCCAGCACCATGGAGAGCCGCGAGGAATCCCAGCCCACCACCGCCCGCCGCGGCGTGCCGAGCGGGGAGGGGGCGACCAGCGCCTGGATCTCGCACAGCACGGGTCGCGTGCCCTCCATGCCGGCGAACACGGCGGAGCCCGCCGCATCCTTGTCCCGCTGGTCGAGGAACAGCGCCGACGGATTGGCCACCTCACGCAACCCCAGCGTCGACATCTCGAACACGCCGATTTCGTCGGTGGCGCCATAGCGGTTCTTGACGCCGCGCAGGATGCGGAAGGTGTGGCTGGCGTCGCCCTCGAAATAGAGCACGGCGTCCACCATGTGCTCCACCACCCGCGGGCCGGCGATCTGGCCGTCCTTGGTCACGTGCCCCACCAGCACCACCGCGGCGCCGGATTTTTTGGCGAAGCGCGTCAGCGCCTGCGCCGAGGTGCGCACCTGCGTCACCGTCCCCGGCGCGCTTTCCACCCGGTCGGTCCATAGCGTCTGGATCGAATCGATGATGACGAGATCTGGGGCAGGGCCCTTCTGCAGCGTCGCGAGGATGATCTCGACATTGGTCTCGCTCGCCAGCAGCACGTCGCGGTCACCCAGCCCCAGCCGCTGCGCCCGCAGCCGCACCTGCGCCACCGCCTCCTCGCCCGAGACATAGACGACGCGCCGGCCGCGCTCCGCCAGCGCGGCGGCAGCCTGCAGCAGCAGCGTCGATTTGCCGATACCGGGGTCGCCGCCCACCAGCAGCGCCGATCCCATCACGAACCCGCCGCCGGTGACCCGGTCCAGTTCCGCGATCCCCGAGACGACGCGCGCCGCAGTCTCAGTCTCGCCCGCCAGCGGCACCAGCTCCACCGGGCGCCCGCCCGCCACGGCAGCCTTGGGGCCCGCGCCGACCCCCGAATCGACGATCTCCTCGACGATCGAGTTCCACTCGCCGCAGCTCTCGCAACGCCCCTGCCAGCGGGCCGAAACCGCCCCGCAGGCCTGGCAGACATAGGTGGTTTTGCTGCGCGCCATCTCGTTCTCCGCTCATGCGGACCCTAGAACGACCGACACGCGGCATCAAGAACAAAATGCGAACAGAATGGCAGCGGACGCGATGGGCGGCAATTCTCCTAAGCCATGAGCCGCCACATCGCGATCGTGCCGCAAGACTGAGGGGGCGCCTGGATTGCCCGCGCCCCTCAGGTCTCAGCGCGACGCCTTATATAGCTTGGCGGCGATCTCGTAGAATTCTTCAGGTGCGTATTCGGGCGTGAAGGCCGACGGAACGCCCTGCAACTGCTGCATCTTTCCTCCTTCCGGCATACCTTCGACGACTTCCAGCGGCCCCGGCGGATCGTCCGGCAGCGCCACTTCGTCATTGGACCAGATGCCGGCGATTTCCTTGTAGTCGCCCTGGCTCCACGTATAGAGGCGCCGGTGCGAACCCTCATCGAGGTACTTCTGACATTCCGGGATCTTGTCGAGCGGGATGTTCGGCGTGGGCAGCATCTTTTCGATCTCGACCCCGGTGAGTTTCTTCAGCGCCAGTGCATAGGAATGCGCGTGCACAGAGCCGCGGACCAGCAAGTAGCCGCACACCTCACGTCCGGTCGGATCGCTCAGCGTCTCATAGACCCGCAACTTGTGCAGTCGCGCGCCGCATTCGAGGTGGAAATTGTGCAGCAGGTCGAAGATCACGTTGCCGGTTGTGGTAACGAAGTCGTTGTTCCACGACACGCCATTGCTGTTGACCGGCGTCGCGCCACCGCCATTGGAGAGAAACGCCGAGGCGAGACGAATATCCTGCATCGCCTCGAACGGAGACTTGGAGATATCGCCCCCCGCCTTCGTGTCGCGGCCGGGCTTGTCCGGTCCGCTGTTGAGCATGGCGACGCCGTTGCTCACCAGCTCCACATGCGCAAGCTCCTCGGCAGTGATCGAGGCGACGAGGCTGTAGAAGGGCCGAAGCTTGTCCTTGGAACGGAAGTTGAAGCTCTGGAACATATAGTTCCCGAGCGTAGACATTTCACCATACTTGCCCCCGAGCAGTTCCTGCAGCGCAGCGGCTGCGTTGGGGTCCTGCTTGGCGGGAGGTGGCAGGTCAGTGATCAGACGGTCGACACGCATGAACATGTAAGGGGCTCCTGGCCGGTTGGGCTCACCACAACCTTGCAAGGTGCTTCTCGTTGCATCGACCACCGTTCAGCTGCGCGGCCCGGCACTCTCGATATATTGCCGGCTGTAGCGGCCCTTGAGGCGGGTCAGGATCTCGTAGCCGATCGTGCCGGCGACATCGGCATGATCGTCGACCGTCACCTTGTCGCCGATGATCTCCACCATCTCGCCCGGCGCGGGCAGCAGCGGCAGATCGGTGACGTCCACCCCGATCATATCCATCGACACCCGGCCGACCACCGGGCAGAGCTGGCCGCGCACCACGATGTTCGTGCCGCGATGATTATTTGCCGAACCGACCGAGCGCGGCAGCCCGTCCGCATAGCCGATGGCGACGATCGCCAGCCGGCTGTCCCTCGGCATGGTATGCAAGGCGCCATAGCCGACGCTTTCGCCGGTCTTGACCTCACGCACCATCAGCACCGGGGCCTCGAGCCGCACCGCCTGCGCCATGGGATTGCGGCGCCCGGCCACGGCGCGACCGCCATAGAGCGCAATACCCGGCCGGACCAGCTGGAAGTGATTGTCGCGGGAGGTCATCATGCCGGCGGAGTTGGCGAGCGAGGCCGGGATGTTCGGGAACTGTGCCCGCACCGACCCGAACAATGCCAGCTGCGTGCGGTTCTTCTCGTGGCCGGCAATATCGGCGCAGGCCAGATGGCTCATGATCATCTGCGGCGCGTAGCCGATATCGTCGATCATGCTGCGCACCCGCGACACCTCGCTGAGCCGGAAGCCCAGCCGGTTGATGCCGGTGTCGAAATGCAGTGCCGCGGGCAGGGCCTTCTTGGCTTCGAGGCAGGCCTTCAGCCATTCCTCCAGCATCGGAATGGAGGCGAGGCACGGCATCAGCCGCTCGCCGACATAGAGCGGTGCCGCGCCGGGAAACAGACCGTCCAGCACGAAGATATGGCTGTCTTCCGGCAAGGCGGCCCGTGCCGCCACGCCCTCATCCGGTGTGGCGACGAAGAAGAAGCGTGCGCCGGCCGCGTAGAAGGCCCGGCTCGCCTCGGTGATGCCGACGCCATAGGCATCGGCCTTCACCACCGCGGCGGTGAGGGCGCCGCGGCTGACCTTGTCCAACGCCTGCCAGTTGCGCTTCAGCGCCCCCAGGTCGACGGTGAGCCGGGCGCCATATCCGGTCGCCACGGCCGGTGCGGCCATCACTATTCCATCCTCTCCGGCAGGTAGTCGGCGCGTGCCAGATTGCCGAAGCGCGTGAACTGCGCCTCGAAGCTCAGCTGCACCGTGCCCGTCGGCCCGTGGCGCTGCTTGGCAATGATCACTTCGGCCCGCCCGTGCACCGATTCCATCTCGCTCTGCCACGCCAGGTGTTCCGGCGTTCCCTCCTTGGGCTCTTTGTTCTTGAGATAGTACTCGTCACGATAGACGAACAGCACCACGTCCGCATCCTGCTCGATGGAGCCGGATTCGCGCAGGTCCGCAAGCTGCGGATGCTTGTCGTCGCGCGATTCCACGGCACGACTCAGCTGGCTGAGCGCGATGATCGGCACTTCAAGCTCCTTGGCGAGCGCTTTCAGCGTGGTCGTGATCTCGGTCAGTTCCTGCACCCGGTTCTCGCTCGCCTTCTTGGACGAGCCCGAGAGCAGCTGCAGATAGTCGACGATCAAGAGGTCGAGCCCCTTCTGCCGCTTCAGCCGGCGCGCCCGGGCCGCGAGTTGCGCCACCGAAATGCCGCCGGTGTCGTCGATGTAGAGCGGCACCTGCGCCATCAGGTTCGAGGTGTCGACGAGCTTGGAGAACTGGCTCTCGTGAATATTGCCGCGCCGGATGTCTGAGGAGCTGATTTCGGCCTGCTCGGCGAGAATACGCGTCGCCAGCTGCTCGGCACTCATTTCGAGGCTGAAGAAGCCGACATGGCCGCCATCGACCGTCTTGGTGTGGCCGTCCGGCTGCACCTCACCGCGCCAGTTCTTGGCGACATTGAAGGCGATGTTGGTGGCGAGCGAGGTCTTGCCCATGGCCGGGCGCGCGGCGAGGATGATCAGGTCGGAGCGTTGCAGCCCGCCCATCAGCCGGTCGAGATCGGTGAGGCCGGTCGCCGTGCCCGACAGCGTGCCGTCGCGCCCATAGGCCTCGCCCGCCATGCGGATGGCTTCGGTCAGCGCCTGCGAGAAGTTCTGGAAGCCGCCGTCGTATCGGCCCTTCTCGGCGAGGTTGAAGAGCTGCTTTTCCGCCTCTTCGATCTGTTTGCTCGCCGTCGCCTCGACATCGGCCTCGTAGGCGACGTGCACGATCTCCTCGCCGATCTGGATCAGGTTGCGCCGGATCGCGAGATCATAGACCGCCTGACCGTAATCGGCGGCGTTGATCACCGTCGTCGCCTCGGCCGCCAGACGCGCCAGATATTGCGACATGGTCATTTCGGGCGTCAGTTGGTCGTCGAGATAGGTCTTCGCCGTCACCGGCGTCGCGGTCTTGCCCGCGCGGATGATCTTGGCCAGCACCTCGTAGATGGTCCGGTGCACCGGCTCGTAGAAGTGTTCGGGCATCAGGAAGTCGGAGACGCGGTAAAACGCTTCGTTGTTCACCAGCACGGCGCCCAGCAGCGCCTGCTCCGCCTCGATGTTGTGCGGCGCCAGCCGGAAGGCCTTTTCCTCTTCCGGACGCAGGCGGTGAACGTTCGTATCGGCCATAAACGTGGAATCCCGTCTCAGCTGCTGCGCACTTCGTTTACCCAGCGAACAGGCCTGAAGCGACCCAATTCTCCGAACAGTCGCCCTGTGCGAAAGTCTCCGACGAAGTCAGTTGATAGCGGGGAAAAACCCCGCCGGTGAGAGCGCACCCGGCGCAGGTGTCCTCGAACTGATTCGCGGTGGCATCCAGGCTAGCCCAAACGAAAACGGCGCGCGAACATGTCGCGCGCCGCCAAACCTGAGAAGGTTCTGTCCGCGTCAGAAGCCGACAGTGACGCCCGCATGAACGATGTGGTTGGTCGCGCTGCTCGTGACGGACCCGCCGTCCAGATCGACCTCTATGTCGCCGCCTATCTCAGCATCGGGCTGGACGCGGTAGCGGTAACCCAGATCGAAACCGATGCTTTCCGTCGCCGCAACGCGCACGCCTGCACCGAGCTGGTAGAGGATGCCGCTGGTGGTGATTTCGTCCTCTCCACCGTTGGACGTGATGGTGTGGCCATAGCCGACGCCGCCACCAATGTACGGCGTGAACGAGGTACCCGTATCGACGTCGTACCAGAGATTGCCGAGCAGGTTATAGCCAGTGCTGGTGGCTTCCACTTCTTCGTCGAAGAAGTTGGACAGGGTGGACTGAACAACAGAGAACTCGATCTCGCCACGCAGGTTCGGCAGCACCGTTGTGCCTACCGCACCACCGAGAATGTACCCGACGTCGAACTCCAGGTCGAACGTCAAGCCCACCGGAAACTCGTCGTCGAATGCGGTAACATGTGCATGCGGCAGCGACGCGCCGGCAAACACCGTTGCGTAGGCCCGGGACGGCGCATCGGGCGCTGGTGGGGAGATCTCGACATCAAGGTCGGCAGCAAGCGCAGCGGAACCAAGGAGCAGCCCGCCCGCGAGTGCAGAAAGTGCCCAGAACCGAATCATCTCTCAATACCCCCATTTGATAGTGTGGAGAGGTTACCCGCTGAGCCGGCGCTGCTGAAGTGAGGGTCTGACGAGACCAGGAGATTGTGCGGAGCCTGTGATATTTCTGCGTCACTAGTGTAAGCGCGCTGACAGCCGAGTTGCCAAGCTTCATGTCCAGTAACAGGCGCGTGGGGAAATCCGTCGCCCATTACCGCTGGCGGCCGGTCTCGGCGCAAAAGCTTGCTGCACAACAGCGTTTGTTGCCGGAGACCCGCAAAAAACCGTAATGTCCACCCCCCCCGCTCGGCCACTGGATGCGAAAAAGGCCGGGGCGAACCCCGGCCTTTTCCAATCCTCGCAATGGAGCGACTTACTCTTCGTCGTCGCCATAGGCGTCGGCAGCTGCGGAGCCGGCTTCGGCCTGGCCAGCCGCGAACTCTTCGGCGGCGGCGTCGTCATAGTTGATGGCGGTGAGGTCTTCACCGGCCGCCTGGCGCGCTGCTTCGTCTTCCGAGCGGGCGACGTTGACGGTGACGTTCACCGACACTTCGGCGTGCAGCTGCAGCGCCACCGTGTGCAGGCCCACAGTCTTGATCGGCACGGCCAGATCCACCTGCGAGCGGGCGACGGTGAAGCCGTCCGACGACAGCGCATCGGCGACGTCGCGCGAGCTGACCGAGCCGTAGAGCTGGCCGGTTTCGCCGGCCTGGCGGATGATCATGACGCTGTGGCCGTTGAGGCCCGAAGCGATGCCGGCGGCGGCCTCGCGGCGCTCCTGGTTGCGCTTTTCGATGTCGGCGCGGTCGCGCGCGAACTTGGCACGGTTGGCCTCGGTGGCGCGCAGCGCCTTGCCCTGTGGCAAGAGGAAGTTGCGGGCGAAGCCGTCCTTGACGGTGACTTCGTCGCCGATGTGGCCGGTGCGGCCGACGCGCTCGAGCAGAATGACTTTCATTGCGGTGTCCTTTGCTGTCCTGCCCATGCTCGGGCAGTTAGGCCGCGATGGACCATTCCACGCAGCCAGCGGCGGGCCGGCACGCGCGGGCGCCGGCTGCCAGGTGAGGGAAGCCTTACTTTACGGCGTAGGGCATCAGGCCGATGAAGCGGGCGCGCTTGATGGCCTGCGCCAGTTCGCGCTGCTTCTTGGCCGAGACGGCGGTGATGCGCGACGGCACGATCTTGCCGCGCTCCGACACGTAGCGCTGCAGCAGCCGCACATCCATGTAGTCGATCTTCGGCGCGTTCGGGCCGGAGAAGGGGCACGACTTGCGGCGACGCTGGAACGGACGGCGGGCCGTGGTGGTGGTCAGGTCCTTGATGGCCATGTCTTGTTATCCTTGGGTGAGACTCAGAAGCGGCGCGGCGGACGACGGTCGCCGCGGTCGAAACCGCCGCGGTCGCCACGCGGACGGTCGCCGTCGCGGTCGTCGCGGTCGCGCTTCTGCATCATGGCGGAGGGGCCGTCTTCCAGCGCATCGACGCGGATGGTCATGAAGCGCAGGATGTCTTCATTGATGCCCATCTGGCGCTCCATCTCGGCCACCGCGGCGTGCGGGGCGTCGATGTTGAGCAGGGTGTAGTGCGCCTTGCGGTTCTTCTTGATGCGGTACGAGAGCGACTTCAGCCCCCAGTACTCGTTCTTGGTCACCTTGCCGCCGCCCTCTGTGATCACACCGGTGAGGGCTGCGGTCATTTCCTCGACCTGCGTCGGCGAAACGTCTTGGCGGGCGAGGAAGATATGTTCGTAGAGGGCCATTGAGCGCCTTCCTTTTGGGGTTCATATCCATCCATCCGGCGCGGAGCCCCTTTGAAGCCGGAAAAGGCGCCAAAGCAGTCTTCTAAAGAGCGGGAACACGGGAGGACGGGCACCTTACCCTGGCCGCCACCGGAAAATGGCAAACCCCTCCGTTCAGCCCCCGGCCGAACAGATGCGGCGGGCTATAGGAGAAAATCTGCCTGAACGCAAGGGCGTGCTCCGCGTGGGGAGCGGCCTGCTCACGAGCGCTTGCGAGAGATCGCCGCGCGCAGAGTCTCGTCGATGCGTGTCTGCCACCCGGCACCACCGGCCTTGAAGTGGCTGACCACGTCTTCACTCAGCCTTATCGACACCGGCACCTTGAGCGGCGCCTGCTGCCGTCCTCTGGTGCGCGGAAACGCTGCGGCAATCTCGGCCGGCAACTCGCTGGCCGGTCGGGCACGGGCAAAGTCCGCCTCGGTCCAGTGCGGATTGTCCCCGTCGCTCTTGCTGGTCTCTGAAGTGCTACTCTTCGACTTGGGGGACATACCGCTTAATCTCCTTGTGATGGGCTCTCCTGAGACTGATTGCCCGCAGCTTGCCGCCGCGCCAGACAAAGGCGAGGCAGTGATAGTGACCGTCGATCAGTCCCCAGGCGCGATATCGTGTCTCGCCATACTCCTCTCGCCGATCCTCCAGAAACACGATGATGTCGAGTTCCCCAGCGCGGCTGAGCGAGATGCCGTGCTTGGCGATGTTGGCGGCATCCTTGTCAGGATCGAACTCGATCTCCATACTCGTCGTATATACAATTTGCTAGAGCCTGTTCCAACCCCCTCTGTCCGCCAAGCCCTTCTGTCCGCCAAGCCCTTGTATCCGCCAAGTCCTGATGCGACTGAAGGGGCATGACCCAGTTGCCCCAGATCACCGCCATTCTCGCCGCCGAGGCGGCCATCCGACCCCATATCCGGACCACGCCGGTCTTCGCGACGGCGGCCGCCGATTTCGGCCTCGCCGGCCAGCCGCTGAACTTCAAGCTCGAGTTCATGCAGCACTCCGGCACCTTCAAGGCGCGTGGCGCCTTCGCCAATCTGCTGCTGCGGCCCGAGACGGCTCCCGGCGTCGTCGCGGCATCGGGCGGCAATCACGGCGCGGCCGTGGCCTATGCGGCAATGCGGCTCGGCCGGCCGGCCCATATCTTCGTGCCCTCGATTTCTTCCCCGGCCAAGATCGCCCGCATCCGCCAGTACGGTGCCGAGATCGTCATCGGCGGTGACACCTACAACGAGGCGCTGGCAGCGAGCCGCGCCTTCGCCGCCGAGCGCGGTCTCGCCGAAGTGCACGCCTACGACATGCCCGAGACCCTGGCCGGGCAGGGGACCACCGGCCTCGAATGGCTGCAGCAGGCGCCGGGCCTCGATACGCTCCTCGTCGCGGTCGGCGGCGGCGGGTTGATCGGCGGCATCGCGGCGGCAATCGGCGGCAAGGTGAAGATCGTGGGCGTCGAGCCGGAAAACGCGCCGACCCTGGCCCGGGCGCTGGCCGCGGGACAGCCCGTCGATGTGCCGGTGAGCGGCATCGCCGCCGACAGCCTCGGTGCCCGCCGCATCGGCGCACTGTGCTTCGGGGTGTCCCACCACATCGAACGTTCGATCCTCGTCTCCGACGACGACATCGCCGCCGCGCAGCGGACGCTCTGGGACGTCCTGCGGCTCGTCGCTGAGCCTGGCGGCGCCGCCGCCATGGCCGCGCTCTTGTCTGGCCGCTACGAGGTCGCCCCGAATGAACGCGTCGGTGTGCTGCTCTGCGGTGCCAACACGACTGCGGTGCAGTTCGGCTGATTAGTGATCCATACGCGCCGCTACGTTCAGGCGAAACGCCGCCTCGTTCAGCCTCTTGTCGCGGGTCCAGAGTTGGCAATTGCGGGTCGTGAGCACGGCTGCAAGCAGGTGAGCATCAACGTAGCCGATCCCAGTTCCGACGAGCCCTCGCGCGTCGATCAGGTGCAGCACCTCGTCCGGGTCGGCCACCTGCAGCGCCGGCAGTTCGCGTAGCGCCTCCAACACCGTCTCGCGTTTGCGCAAATGGCCCAGTGCGACTTCGCCCAGGACGAACGGGTGCATGAACACCTGTCCATCCGCGAGCAGTTCCGCCAGTCGCATGTCGGTCGTCCGCAAATGGTCGGCCCACACTGACGTATCGGCGAGGATCATTCCGCCGGAAACCGTCGCCGGGGCGGGGCACCAAAGTCCGGCTCCGTTCCGCCGAGAGCCGCCAGACGCCGACCCGCTTCACGAACAACCAACTGACGCAGGGCTTCTGAGATCAGGGCTGATCGCTCCTTGATGCCCGTATACTTCGCGGCCTTCTCCATGAGCTCGTCGTCGATGGTGATGGTTGTTCGCATCTCGCCCTCCGGGTTGCATCAGAAATAGCATCAGATGATGCGACGTTCAATGCGTCCCTCTGCCTTGACTTTGCCATCCCCCTCCGGCAAACGCCGCCGCCAACTGGACGGCTGTCCGGGTGGGGCTTAGGCTGGCCTCAAGATCGAGATCAATCGGCGGAGGCCCTCCCGTGACCAAGCGCGCATTCACCTTTCCCGGCCAGGGCAGCCAGGCCGTCGGTATGGGCAAGGACCTCGCCGACACCTATCAGGAGGCCCGCAACGTCTTCGCCGAAGTCGATGAGGCCCTCGGCCAGAAGCTCTCCGCCATCATGTTCGAGGGGCCGGAGGATGAACTCCGCCTCACCGAAAACGCGCAGCCGGCGCTGATGGCGGTGTCCGTCGCCGTCACCCGCGTGCTGGCGAGCCGCGGCGTCGCGCTCGCCGATCACGCCGCCTATGTCGCCGGCCATTCGCTGGGCGAGTATTCCGCGCTCGCCGCCGCCGGTGCCTTCAGCCTCGCCGATGCGGCACGGCTGCTGAAGATCCGGGGCCAGGCCATGCAGCAGGCGGTACCGGTGGGGCAGGGCGCCATGGCCGCAATTCTCAACCTCGACATGGCGACCCTGCGCCAGATCTGTGCCGATGCCGCCCAAAGCGAAATCTGCGACATCGCCAACGACAACGCGCCGGGGCAGATCGTCATTTCCGGCCACAAGGCCGCCGTCGAGCGCGCCATGGAACTCAGCAAGGCCGCCGGGGCCAAGCGGGCGCTGGCCCTGCCGGTGAGCGCCCCCTTCCATTGCGCGCTGATGCAGCCGGCCGCCGACGCCATGCGTCAGGCCCTCGCCGAGGTGACGGTCAACGCGCCCGTGGTGCCCGTTATCGCCAATGTGCTCGCCGCCCCGATCACCGATCCGGACCAGATCAGGCAGCGCCTCGTCGAGCAGGTCACCGGCATGGTGCGCTGGACCGAATGCGTCGGCTGGCTGGTGAACGAGGGCGGCGTGACGCAACTGGTCGAGCTTGGCTCGGGCAAGGTGCTCGCCGGCCTCGCTAAGCGCATTGCGCCGGAGGTGCCGGCCACGTCGATCGGTACCGCTGCGGATGTCGATGCCTTCGTCGCCGAAATCCTAGGCTGACACGCTCCGCCTCCCGCTTGAATCAGAGTCTCCGAAGGAGCCCGTAAATGTTTGATCTCACCGGCAAACGCGCCCTCGTCACCGGCGCTTCCGGCGGTATCGGGCGCGAGATCGCCAAGGCGCTCGCGGCGCATGGCGCGACGGTGGCGCTGAGCGGCACCCGCACCGGCGCGCTCGAGGAGACCAAGGCGGCCATTGGTGGCGGGGTGCACCCGATCCTGCCGTGCAACCTGTCCGACCTCGATCAGGTCGACAAGCTCGTGCCCGCGGCCGAGCAGGCGCTGGGCGGCATCGACATCCTCGTCAACAATGCCGGCATGACGCGCGACAACCTGTTCATGCGGATGAAGGACGAGGAGTGGGACGAGGTCATCGCCGTCAACCTCACCGCCGCCTTCCATCTCACCCGCGCCGTGCTCAGGGGCATGATGAAGCAGCGCTTCGGCCGCATCGTCGGCATCACCTCGGTGGTGGGCGTCGTCGGCAATCCGGGGCAGGGCAACTACGCCGCCTCCAAGGCCGGCCTCATCGGCATGGGCAAGGCGCTCGCCTATGAGGTGGCGTCGCGCAACATCACCGTCAACACCGTGGCGCCGGGCTTCATTGGCTCCGCCATGACCGACGAATTGAACGAAAAGCAGCGCGACAGCATTCTGGGCAAGGTGCCCGCCGGCCGTCTCGGCGCCGCCGAGGAAGTCGCCGCCGCGGTGGTGTTCCTCGCCAGCAACGAGGCCGGCTACATCACCGGGCACACGCTGAACGTGAATGGTGGCATGGTGATGCTCTGAAAGCCTGCCCATCGGGCGCAAAGACTGGGGAAACCGGGCCCCCGACGTTATGGCAATGCCCCGGGAAGTGTGTTACGTCCGCCGCTGATTTCGGGCTCGGGACCATACTTGCGACGGTGTGGAAGCCTGGCCTACAGTCGGCCGCGAACGGCGGCAGGTCCGGGGAATGCCTGGTGGAGTCCAGCACCTTGCGGCCGAGTGTAAACGAACCAAGTCTGGTAACAAGGGAAGTCACATAATGAGCGATATCGCTGATCGCGTCCGCAAGATCGTGGTCGAACACCTCAATGTCGAGGCCGAGAAGGTCACCGACAAGGCGAGCTTCATCGACGATCTGGGCGCCGACTCGCTCGATCAGGTCGAGCTGGTCATGGCTTTCGAGGAAGAGTTCAACGTCGAGATTCCCGACGACGCTGCCGAGTCGATCCAGACGTTCGGCGACGCCGTGGCGTACCTCACCAAGGCCGTCGGCTGATCCGACTGGCCACGGCATAATCGATGGAACTGCGCCGAGTCGTCGTCACCGGAATGGGTATTGTCAGCCCCTTGGGCTGCGGTATCGAACCCACCTGGGCCAATATCCTCGCGTCGAAGAGCGGCGCCCGCCGCATCGACGAGTTCGAGGTGAACGACATCGCTTGCCAGATCGCTTGTCGCATCCCGCTCGGCAGTTATGCCGAGGGGGGCTTCAACGCTGACGAGTGGATGGACGTCAAGGAGCAGCGCAAGGTTGATCCTTTCATCATCTATGCCATGGCCGCTGCCACGCAGGCCATCGAGGATGCCGGCGTCGCGCCGAAGACCGAGGAAGAAAAGCACCGCATCGGTACGCTGATTGGCTCCGGCATCGGCGGTATCGGCGGCATCTACGACACCTCGGTCATCCTGCACGAAAAGGGGCCGCGCCGCGTCAGCCCCTTCTTCATTCCCGGTCGCATCATCAACATGGCGTCCGGCAATGTCTCCATCCGTTTCGGCCTCAAGGGCCCGAACCACTCCGTGGTCACCGCCTGTTCCACGGGCGCGCATGCCATTGGCGACGCAGCGCGACTGATCGCTCTCGGCGACGCCGATGTGATGGTCGCTGGCGGCGCGGAATCGCCGGTCAACCGGCTGTCGATCGCAGGCTTTGCCGCCTGCCGCGCCCTTTCCACCGGCTTCAACGACCGGCCCGAGCAAGCCTCGCGCCCCTATGACAAGGCCCGCGACGGCTTCGTCATGGGCGAGGGCGCCGGCATCGTCGTCCTCGAGGACTATGAGCGGGCCAAGGCGCGTGGCGCCAGGATCTACGGCGAGGTCATCGGCTACGGCCTCTCCGGCGATGCCTACCACATCACCGCCCCGTCGGAAGATGGCGATGGCGGCTACCGCGCCATGCAGGCCGCCCTCAAGCGCGCCGGCATCCCTGCGAGCGAGATCGACTACATCAACGCCCACGGCACCTCGACGCCGCTCGGCGACGAGATCGAGCTGGGCAGCGTCACCCGCCTCCTTGGCGACGCCGCACAAAAGGCGACCATGAGCTCGACCAAGTCCGCCATCGGTCACCTGCTGGGTGCCGCCGGCTCCGTCGAGGCGATCTTCTGCCTTCTCGCCATGCGCGACGGCATCGCGCCGCCGACCATCAACCTGGACGACCCCTCCGTGGATTCCGTGATTGACCTTGTGCCGCACAAGCCGCGCCAGCGCGAGATCAACGTCGCGCTCTCCAACTCCTTCGGCTTCGGCGGCACCAACGCCTCGCTGATCTTCCGCAAGGTGCAGTAGGCCGGCCGCGCCGCGCAGCAAAGCCGTCCACTTCACGTCACAATACTGGTTGAAGCGATAAGCGCAGTCGCGAGGGGGATTACGAGCATGGCCAAGGACCGCACGGACAAGCGCTCCCGTCGACGCAGTTCTGGCCTGCTCGACATTGTCAACGCGCTGCTGACGCTGGTGATCTTCGGTATTCTCGGCCTCGTCGGCCTGCTGCTGTTCGGCGCCAACCAGTTCTATGCCGCCGGCGCCGTGCAGCAGGCCACCACCTTCACCGTCGAGCGCGGCGCGCGCCTCGCCACCGTCGCCAACCGGCTGGAAGAGCAGGGGCTCATCTCCAACGGACTCATCTTCCGTGGCGGGGCCTGGGCCCTGAAGCGCGAGAACCAGCTGCGCGCCGGCGTCTACCAGCTGGAAGCCGGGTACAGCATGTCCGACGTGCTCCGCGAGCTCACCGAGGGCAATCCGCTCGATTTCTTCGTCCACGTCATTCCCGGCGACACCTCCTTCCAGGTTGCCGAGCGTCTCAACGCCGACAATCCCAACCTGACGGGTGAGCCCGTGGAGGTGCCGCCCGAGGGCAGCCTCCTCGCCATCCGCTACGACTACACCCCAGGCGATTCCCGGCAGTCCGTGCTCGACAAGATGCGCTTCGAGATGGACACGGCGCTCGAACGCATCTGGGCCGCGCGTGACCCCGCGATCGACGACGTCATCTCCTCGCCCGCCGAACTCGTCACCCTCGCCTCGATCGTCGAGAAGGAGACCGGCGTCGCCTCCGAGCGGCGCGACGTCGCTGGCGTCTTCATCAACCGCCTGAAGCGCGGCATGCGGCTCCAGACCGACCCGACCGTGCTCTACGGCGTCACCGAGGGGCGCACCGTCCTCCGCCGCAGCCCCACCTCGTCGGAGCTGCGGGCGCAGAACGCCTACAACACCTACCAGATCGACGGTCTGCCGCCGGGCCCGATCGCCAATCCTGGCGTCGACGCGCTCGAAGCGGCGGCCAATCCTGCCGAGCACGACTACCTCTATTTCGTTGCGCGCAGTGCCAGCCCGTCCGACGGGCACCTCTTCGCCGAGACCTATGCCGAGCATCGCCGCAACGTCGCGGCCTACCGGCAGGCAGCGGCCGAAGCCCAGGCCGAGGCCGAGGCTGAGGCAGCGCGTCAGGCGCTCGAAGCCGAGCAGGCCGAGGAAGCCGGCGACGCGGCGCCTGCGGGGCAGTAATGGCCGCATCCATCGCGAGCATGACGGGCTACGCCCGCGCCGGCGGTGCGGTGCCGGGCGTCGCCTTCACCATCGAGATCAAGTCGGTGAACGGCCGCGGCCTCGATATCCGCACGCGGCTCGCCCCGGGCTTCGACATGCTGGAAGGCGAGTTCCGCCGCCGCATCGGCGCCGTGATCAGCCGTGGCTCGCTGAGCGTCAGCCTCTCCGTCGACCGCGAAGGCGAGGGGGGCCGCGTCGTCGTCAACCACCAGGCGCTGGAGACCGTGCTCGAAGGCTTCCGCTGGCTCGAGGCCCGCATCGACGCCGCGCGCCCCACGCTCGACGGCATCCTCGCCCTCCGCGGCGTGCTGGAGCAGCATGAGAGCCCGCTGCCGGCCGATGCCGAAGAAGCGCTGCACCGGGCCATGCTCGACGCGCTCGAGCAGGCCCTCACGGCACTGGTCGCCAGCCGCCGCGAGGAGGGCGCCCGCATTGCCGCCATCCTCTCCGAGCGCCTCGACGAGATTGCGGCGTTCACCGCAGCCGCCGAGCGCCACCCCGGCCGCAGCCGGGAGGCTATCCTCGCGCGGCTGCGCCAGCAGTTAGCGGATCTCTCCGCCGCCAGCCCGGGTCTATCGGAGGATCGGCTGGCGCAGGAGGCGGTGCTGCTCGCCACCAAGGCCGACATCCGCGAGGAACTCGATCGGTTGGCCGCGCATGTCTCCGCCGCTCGGGCGCTGCTCGCGGGTGGAGGACCGGTCGGCCGCAAGCTCGATTTCCTGTCACAGGAATTTAACCGCGAGGCGAATACGCTGTGCGCCAAGTCCAATGACGTGGCGCTCACGGCCATCGGGCTGGACCTCAAGGCGGTGATCGATCAGTTGCGCGAGCAGGTGCAGAACATCGAATGAGCATCGAGGTAAAGCGCCGCGGCGTGATGCTGGTGCTGGCGTCCCCATCCGGCGCCGGTAAATCGTCCATTTCCCGCGCCTTGTTCGCCGACGACCCGCACATCGCGCTTTCGGTGTCCGTCACCACGCGCGCCCGCCGCACCGACGAGATCGACGGCACGCACTATCACTTCATCGACGTACCGACCTTCCAGCGCATGCGCGATGCGGGCGAACTGCTGGAGAGTGCCGAAGTGCACGGCAATTTCTACGGCACCCCGCGGGCGCGGGTCGAGGAACGGCTGAGCCGCGGCGACGACATCCTGTTCGACATCGACTACCAGGGCACGCTCCAGCTCTACGAGAAGTGCCGGGAGGATATGGTCACCATCTTCATCCTCCCGCCCTCCATCCGCGAGCTGCGCAAGCGCCTCGAACGGCGGGCGCAGGACAGCAAGGGGACCATAGACAAGCGGCTGAAGAACGCCCGCATCGAGATGGAGCACTATGACGAATACGACTTCGTCATCATCAACGAGGATCTCGAAGCCTCCACCCAGCGCGTCCGCACCATCCTGGCGGCGGCGCGCCTGCAGCGCAACCGTCTGGTGAACCTCCCCGAATTCGTGACCGACCTGCAGCAGCAGATCGACAGCCTCTGACGGCCGGCATTCGTCGCAGCGCCCCCGCCGGCGCCATTTGCCTGTGGAAAACCCGCTCTCCGCCATCATCATGCGGCAAGCGCGCATTCCGAGACTCGCGCCCTCTCGCCATCCTGTTGGCATTGAGGGGTTTTTCATTGTGCATTTCGAAGTTCGGTCCTGCAGCATTGCTGACATGCAGCGACATCCGGTGTTTCCGGAGCGGACCCAGGCCAAGGTCCGGGTCGTTCTGCGCGAGACGGCGCAGCACGGGCGCTTCGATCACGACCTCACCCTGAAGGTCTGGGTCGACACGGCGCCCGGGGTGGGACCCGAGGCGCTGCGCAGCGCCTTGCTGCGGCGCGCCAACGAGATCCTGCAGCGCTGCTTCGCCATTCCGGAACCGACACCGATCCTGCCGCCCCTCACACCACGACCCGGCGGCAGCTTTCAGCTCCGCATCCCCGGCGCATAGGCGCGCGCCAAGGCAAGGAAGGTCGAAACCGGCAGCGTCTCCGCCCGCTCGTCGCCCTTCAGCCCGGCCGCGGCGAGCAGCGGCTCCACCGGCACACCCAGCGCCTTGAGGCTCTGCCGCACCATCTTGCGCCGCTGCCCGAACGCCGCCCGCGTCACCGCTTCGAGGTCGCGCACCGGCACCTCCGTCGCGCTCGCCCTCGGCACGATGTGCACCACGCTCGACGTCACCTTAGGCGGCGGCGTGAACGCCTCGCGTCCGACATTGAAGGCGATGCGCGCTTCGGTGCGCCAGCCGCACAAGACGCCCAGCCGGCCATAGGCGTCGCTCCCCGGCTGCGCGACGATCCGCTCCGCGACCTCGCGCTGGAACATCAGCGTCAGGCTCTGAAAGAAGGGCGGCCACGGCTCCGTCGTCAGCCAGCGCGTCAGCAGTTCCGTCCCGATATTGTAGGGCAGGTTGGCGACGATCCGCGTCGGCCCCTCGGCGAGCGCGGCGAAGTCGGTCTGCAGCGCATCTCCGGCAACGACGTCGAGCCGCCCCGGATAGGCCGCCGCAATCTCCGCCAGCGCGGGCAGCGTCCGCTCGTCGCGCTCGATGGCGACTACCTTGCGTGCCCCTTCCGCCAGCAGCGCTCGCGTCAGTCCCCCTGGCCCCGGACCCACTTCGATCACCGTGCAGTCGGCCAGCGGCGCCGCAGTGCGCGCGACGCGGGAGGTGAGGTTCAGGTCGAGCAGGAAGTTCTGCCCCAGTTCCTTGCGGGCGCGGAGGCCGTGCGCAGCGATCACCTCGCGCAGCGGCGGCAGATTGTCGATCGGCATTGGCATCCCTCGGCTGGCGCCCGGCACTTCCGGTCGCTGGGACCGCAGCATCGTCCCGCGCGACCGCGCGCCGGACTGCGGTTCGTCTAGCGGATTTCGCCGCCGAGGCAAATCCGCATTGACCTTCCAACGATGGGAAGGTGCACATCATCCATGCTCGTTATCGCACTGGAGGACTTCTGCCATGCCCCGTTCCCTCGCTACGCTCATGCTTGTTCTGGCTGCAGCGCTTCCCGCCGCCGCGCAGGAGCACGCCCACGATCACGGAGCCGCCGCCACGCTGCCCGAGGTCGACCTGCCGGCCATTTGCCTCGAGAACGCTGAAGCAATGGCGGGCATGGCCATGGCGCCGCATCCGGTCATGGGCAGCCCCGCCCATCAGGACATGATGGACAGCATGGACGCCATGAACCGTGACATGATGCTTGGCGGCACAGCCACCGACATCGACGTGGCTTTCGCCTGCGCCATGATCCCGCACCACCGCGGTGCCATCGACATGGCGCAGGCCGTCCTCGACCACGGCAGCGATCCCTGGACGCGCGAACTGGCCGAGGAGATCATCGCCGCCCAGCAACAGGAAATTGCCGAGATGCTCGCCTGGCTGGACACCCGGAAGTAAATTCACGAGATCGGGGCGAGGGCGGCGCGAACTGCCCTCGTGCCGCAGGCCGAACCCCGCGCCTCAGCCGCCGGAACGCTCGCGGTTGCGCTCGTGCAGCTCGGCGACTTCCGGCGTCACCGCCTCTCCGAAGTCGGCCAGCTCATAGACCGGCCGGATCTCGATCGTGCTCGTCTCGGTCATCGGGTTCGGGCAGCGCTTCACCCACGCGACGGCCTCATCCATGTCCCGCACCTGCCAGATCCAGTAGCCGGCGATAAGCTCGTGCGTTTCGGCGAAGGGCCCGTCGACCACGCTGCGGCTCTCGCCGTCGAACGTGACACGCTTGCCCTTGGCCGAGGGGTGCAGCCCGTCGCCGGCCAGCAGCACGCCCGCATCGATCAGCTGCTCATTGTACCTGCCCATCGCTTCGAGCAGCTCGGTCTCGGGCATCTCCCCGGCTTCGCTGGAGGGGGTGGCTTTGACGATGACCATGACTTTCATGACGAGTATCCTCTTGCGTGGCCGGCCGACTGCCGGCTTCGATCAAACGACGATCAGCGTCCATCCGGATCGACAGGCTGCAGCAGTTTTTTTGATGCGTCTGCCGCTCAGGCAGCGACGTCCTGTCGCTGGCTGCGTGTCAACTGGTGGGCGAGGCGGATCGCGGCCAGCATGCTGGCGTCCGACCCAGCGCCGCTGCCGGCGATGTCGAACGCCGTGCCGTGGTCGGGCGAGGTGCGCACGATCGGTAGGCCGAGCGTCACGTTGACCGCCGAATCGAACGCCACCGTCTTGATCGGGATCAGCGCCTGGTCGTGATACATCGCCACCACGGCGTCGTAGCGCCGCCAGTGCGGCAGGTGGAACAGCGTGTCGGCCGGAATCGGCCCCTCGGCGAGGATGCCGTCATGCACCAGTTCGCCCACCGCCGGGCGGATGATATTGAAATCTTCCATGCCGATGGCGCCGCCTTCGCCCGCATGCGGGTTGAGGCCCGCGAAGGCGATCCGGGGTTCTGCAATGCCGAAGCGGGTCTTGAGGCTGCGGTGCACGGTGCGCCCGGTGCTGACCAGCAACTCCATCGTCAGGAGACCTGGCACGGCACTGATCGGCACGTGGATGGTCGCGGGCACCACCCGCAGCTCCTCATGGGCCAGCATCATCACCGGGTGTGGCGTCGCGCCGCCCGTGGCGCAGAGGGCAGCGAGATACTCGGTGTGTCCGGGGTGCCGGAAGCCGGCCGTGTACAGCACCGCCTTGTGGATCGGTGCCGTCACCACCCCGCGGCAACCGCCACGCAGGGTTGCGCCCACCGCCTGCGCGATCGCTTCGATGACCACCTTGCCGGACAGCGGCGTCGGATCGCCCGGCTTGTCCGGCACCAAACCGTCGACATGCGCGACGGGCAGGGCGCTCCTGAACAGGTCCACCGCCGATCCGGTGCCGCTCTGCACCAGCTCGATGTCGAGGCCCAGCCTCTGCGCCCGCTGCGCGAGAAAGCCGGCATGGCCGTAGACGATGAAGGGCGGCAGGCTGAGTTCGGCGCGCCGCATGAACAGCCGCAGGATCAGGTCCGGCCCGATCCCCGCCGGCTCGCCCATGGTCACGGCCAGGGGCAGGTCACTCGGTTCGGCCATGCTCCGCCTCCGCGCTACGGCAGCATTTATCCGCCGGTCGGTCCGGCATCCCGGAGCGCAGGGTGACGCAATCGGGGCAACTTGGCCAGCCGCCCGCTACGGCTATCGTTACTGATAGACTATCTGCGCCTTGGCCTTCAGTTCCGCGAGATACTTCTCGGCCTCGGCGCGCATGGCGGCGCTGCCCTGCTCGTTGCGCAGCCTGTTCTTGATGAAGGTGGTGTCGCGCGCCGCGTTCTTGGAACACACCGCCAGCATCGAGACGCCGTTCTCGACCACGCGCGGCTTGCTGATGCCGCCGACATTGATGCCGGCCAGTTCGGCGGCGAGCGCATCCGGCAACTGCGTGGCGTGGCGCCGGCCCATGTCCCGCACGGCGGCGTCCGTGTAGGACAGCGAGAGCTTCACGGCTGAATCGCAGCCAGCGAAGTTCCGGCGGTACTGGTTGGCTTCATTGGTCCGCCGCGACGCGTCGCCGGAGGTAGCGATGAACAGCACTTCCTTCAGGATGTAGTCGTAGCTCATCTCGTTGTTCAGCTGCTGCGCGGCCTTCTGGTCGAGCTCCAGTTCGGAGATGTCGACCCGCGAGCGCACTGCGGCCTCCGTCACACCCTGCCAGGCGAGCGCCGCCCGGAGGCGCGCCTTCATCGTGGCTTCGCTGACACCGGCCTGCCGCAGGATGTCGTTCAGCTTGTCCGTCGAGACCTTCACATTGCGCGCCACCTGCTGGAACGCGCCGTCGACTTGTGCATCGGTGATGCTGATCCCGAGCCGCGCTGCTTCCTGCAGTTGCACCTGCTCGGTCACGAGGCCGTCCAGCGCCTTGCGGCGGTCGCCGCCGCCTTCCAGCCGGAGCAGTGCCATGCGCTGCTGCACGTCGATGTCGCTGATCGGTGTGCCGTTCACCATCGCCACCGTTGCCGCCGATACGGCGCCGGCCCCCGACAGGGCCAGGAACGTTCCGAGGAGCGCAGCGGCGAGAAGGCGTTTCATGACGTCACCATGTCTAGATGGAAGAAGCAGTGGAATCCCGTCCCCGGATTCATTTGCGGCATCTTGCTGAGGATTGCGGCCAAAATCGGTTTCAGAACCCGAACTCCATGCCCGGGCCCTTCAGCTTGAAGGTCACCCCGAAGGCGATGCTGTCGGGATTGGTATGCGTGGGTCCCGTCGTGGTGCCGAACGCGCCGGCGAGGAAGTAGCCGTCGTCGTAATAGACTTCGCCCTTGGCCTCCAGCCATTCGGTCGTCGCGAGGTCCCAGGAGAGGCTGCCCGCCGCCCGCCAGTAATCGAACGGCAGTGGGGCCCCCGCGCGCACGGTGATCTCATGCTGGTCGGCGATGACGCCGGTCGCGGCATCCGCGGGCAGGTAGATATAGTCGCCGCCGACGGAATAGCCCGCGACCTGGTAGTCGCCGCCGATCCCCGCCCGCGCGACTGCCGCCTCGTCGGTATCGAGCAGCATCTTGCTGCCCAGCGTCAGCCCCGCGAACGGCGAACCGCGCGCCCCGAGCACGATGTATGAGGCATCCTGCTCCAGCCCGGAGCCGAGCCCGGTATTGACCTCGTCGCCCACCGCGAAGCTGTTCGTCCCCGCGAGGTGGAAGGATTGGCCCGCGACCAGTTCCAGCCACGCATCGGCATCGAAGCTCGCGAGATACCGCACGCCCACATTGGCACGCAGCCCGGTCTCCTGCCGGTCCGTCCCGGTGAAACGGTCGTAGGAGAAGATGTTGGTGTCGTCGAGCACGAGGCTGTGCGCATTGTCGTTGGTGATGCCCGGCGCCGTCACGTCGCTGCCGCGCCAGACCAGCTGCCCGATCGGCTCCACCACATGCGTGCTGCTGCCCGCGGTCGCGACCAGCGGCAGCCGCACGTCCACCGCAGCGACCGGCGTCAGGTGCAGCAGCAATTCGTCGCCGGGCTCCAGCAGCGAGGCGGCCATGTCGTCATAGCTGGTGATGTCCGCGCGGAGCCCGAGATACGGCGTCACCGCCACGCCGCCGGGGACGATCACCTGGTTCTGCCAGCTGGCTTCCCCGGTCCCGTGCACCTTCTGGCCCTCGAAGCCCAGCACGTAGTCGACCCCGCCATAGCTGGCCGTAGCGTCCGCCCCGCGCATCACCCCGAGCAGATTGCCCGTCAGCCGCGCCTGTCCGTAGTCGCCGAGATCGTAATATCCGGTGCCGCGCGCATTCGGCACCGCCAGCGCCTGGCGATTCTGCTCGGCTTCGGTCACGTTGCCGAGCAGCTTGAACTCCTGCACCCGCACGTCGGCATAGTGGTCGTCGCTGAGATGCGTCGCCCAGGCCTCGTTCACCAGCCGGCTGGAGGTGTCGAAATCATAGTCCGGCAGATAGGCCGCATCCGTGAAGGCCGTATAGCTCCAGCCCGCCGTCCAGTTCTCCACCGGCCGGAACTGCCCCGAACTCTGGATCGCGCCGCGCCATTCGCGGTTGCCGACGCCGGTGAAGGCATCCGGATCGAGCTGGTACAGCCCCGACGCCGAGAGCTTCAGCGCGCCATTGCTGAAGCGCTGCTGCCACTCCGCCTCCATCAGGAAGCCCTGGCGGGTCATCAGCTGCGGCGCGAGCAGGATGTCGGTGTCCGGTCCTGCCGCGATGAAATAGGGCACCCGCAGCCGCCCGCCCAGCTCCGCCTTGTAGTCGACGCTCGGCAGCTGGAAGCCGGAGGTTCGGCCGCTGCTCGGATCGGGCAGGTACAGCCACGGCAGCCACGCCACCGGCACGCCGAGTACTTCCAGGCTCGGCTGCTCGAAATAGACGACCTTGCTCTCGTCGTCCTGCACGAGCTTGGCTGCCTTGACGCGCCAGCCGATCTGGTTGCCCTTGGCATCGACGCAGGTGCCGCAGGGCGCATAGCTCGCATCCAGCAGCTGCGTCTTCAGCTCGCGGGAAAATCGCGCGTCGCCTGCGGTGATCTGCGCGCCGTCGCTGGTCGTCAGCGTCAGCGATTGCAGCACCGCTTCCTTCATCCCGTCGGTCACCGCGATCCGCTCGGCGCGATAGACGCTGCCCTGCGGATCCTCGATCACCACATTGCCGATGCATTCGAGCGCGGCTCCGCCCTGGTCGTAGCGCAGCGTGTCACAGCTGATCGTGTAGCCGGAATAGCGCATGACCACGCGCCCCTCGGCGCTGATCACGTCGGTGTCGGCGTTGTAGCCCAGCGTGTTGGCTTCCACCTGCGCCGGGGCGCCCGGTTCCGGCAGGGTGGCGAAGAAACCGGGGGGCAGGAACTGCGCCTGTGCCGCGCCGGCCGTCAGCGCGCCGATCAGCGCAGCCGCGAGCAGGCGGACAGCCGTCCGGCCGGGCCTCGATATGCAGCGGTAGCGGCGCCTGCCGGTCACGTCCGCCCGTCTTCCCTGTTGAGCAGCACCGTCGCTCCTGCAACGATTGCCACCAGCGCCGGACCGAGCACGGCCACGGCCGGTTGCAAGGCGCCCGCGGCGCCTGCGCGACTGGCCATCTCGGTCACGACATACACCACGAAACCCAGCACGATGCCGTACAGCACCGTCCCCCCATATCTATCCGTCCTTCGATAACCCCCCGTAAATGCGAAGGCAATGACCAGGGAACCACACAGCGTCACCGGCAGCGCCAGCAGCTCCAGCAGCCGGGTGCCGATTTCCGCCCGTTGCCCGGGGTTGTTGAGCCCGTCATCCACCGCCTGCATCAGCTCGAACAGGCTCATGTCGTCGGTGCTGGAAAGCCGGGCGCGCATGTCGGCGGCGGAGGTTTCCGTGCTGAGCCGGAAGCTCTCGAGCGGCTCCGGCACCTCGTTGGAGAGATAGCGCGTCGCCCCCGACAGCACCCATTCCCCTCCGATCAGTTCCGCCGTCTGCGCCTCGATCCGCGCCCGCGGCGGGGCGAGGAGGAAGACGTTCACCGCCTCCAGCGTCTGTCCGGACGGGTGCACATAGCCGGCCTCGATGATGAAGGGCTCCACCGCGTCGCGCTCCGCCATCCAGAAGGCGCCGGCCACGACGCCGGGCTCGTTCTCGCCCACCGTCAGCGTGCGGTCGAGCTGCACCACCAGCGTGTTCAGCCCAGCACCCACCACCACGCCCAGCAGCGCCGTGACCAGCAGCGGCGCCGCCATCAGCCGCCACACCGAAATTCCCGCGGCCTTGATCACCGTGAGTTCGCGCGTCCGCTGCAGGTTGATCAGCCCAGCCACCGCCCCCACCAGCAGCGTCAGCGGCAGCGTCTCCAGCAGCCAGCGCGCTGCCGCGACGAGGATCGCGAAGATCGCCAGCTGCGGCCCGCCCAGCCGCGACAGCGCCGCAAAGCGCGACGTGGACAGCGACTCGACGAGGCACACCAGCGCGTACATGATCGCCAGCGTCAGCGCGATGCTGCTCGCGAGGCGCCGGACCACAAGCCAGTCGATCCGGCTCATGGCCGCACCGCCCGCACCGGCACCGGCAACAAGCGGTAACGCAGCCGCACCGCAAGGATGATCAGCGCGATGCCCCCCAGCAGCAGCGTGCTGAACAGCGGCGACATCCAGCCGATATTCGGTCCGTAGCTGTTGATCCCGCGTTCGAGGAAGGCGATGCCGAGCACGGTGATCTCGATCGGTAGGCGCGGCTCCCGCCGCCGGCCGCTGGGAAAGGCCGCCATCCCGGCAACCAGCAGGCACAGCGTGATCACCCGCATGCCCTCGCTGCTGCGCTCCGCCAGCGTCCGGAGCCGCTGCTCGGTCCAGTCGCCATCGGCGAGCGCCGCCATCACGATGCCGTAGCTCGAACGGTCGCCGCCCACCTCGCCCCCGTCGGTGCTGCCGGTCAGCCGTTCGAGCGGCATGTCGTAGCGCGTGAACGCGATCTCGGAGAACTTCCCCTCGCTGGTGCGATACTGCACCGTGCCGTCGCGCAGCTGCAGCACATAGCCCTGTTCGTCGATCGAGATCAGCGCCGACTGCGCGATATAGGTGCGCCGGGTCGGGTCCCGCCGGTCATCGGCGAAGAACGAGGTGATCTCGCCGTTCCGGCCGCGCCCGCCCACGGTAATCGTCACCCCCTGCGTCACCCGCGCGAAGCGGTTGGGCTGTAGCGTCCTGCTGACGAGGTCGGCCGTGTTCCGCGCCCGGATCACGTCGCCCTCCCGCGATGCGGCAGGCTCCACCACATGCGCGAGGATCTGCACCAGCACCACGCCCAGCACGATGAAGGCGCCGATCCCCGCAAACAGCCCACGCAGCCGCTGCCCCACATGCAGGATATGCAGCTCCCGGCTCGCCTGCAGCTGGCGCAGCCCGCGCGCCAGCCCCATCGCGACGCAGACATAAAAGAACGCGATTCCCACCGGCGGCAGCGCCAGCACCGCCTGCACCAGCAGCGATCCGATGCCCTGGGTCCGCACCGAGCCGGCATCGATCACCCGCAGGCATTGCGCAAGGAACAGGATGCCGAGCGCGACGCCGAACAGCGCCGCCGCCTCTGCCGAAAACAGCCTGACCAGATAGCGAGGGAGCCGACTCATGACCTTCGTACGCCTGCCGCGGGCGCCCGCCTGCCGCTGGGGCGTCGACGAACCGGGGCGACATTGCCCGCTGCCGCCGCAGCTTGGCAAGCGCGCTTTCCAGCCGCCGAGGGAGCGCCCACCGGCTGTTGCAGGATTGACGCGGCAGGTCCAAGCTCTATGTCTCCGTCATCCGTCCGTCCCACCGCCCACCAAGGTCTCCCATGCCGCATGAACTCGTGATCCGCACCGTCGACGCGCCCGCCTCCACCGGCGCCACGCTGGTGATCTATGTCGGCGAGGATGCCGCGCCTGCAGGGGGCGCTGCTGCCGTGTGGCAGGCGACGGGCATGGACTGGTCCCGAGTGACCACGGCCACCGGCTTTCGCGGCAAGCAGGGCCAGCTTGTCGATCTGCCGGCTCCAGCGGGGCTCGACGCGACGCGTCTCTTGATCCTCGGCGCCGGGCGCGCGGTGCAGCCCGCGCCGGCCGGGGCCTGGTCCGATCGCGGCGGGTCGCTGGCATCCAAGCTCGCGGCGCTGCGCGTCAGCGACGCCACCGTGCTGCTCGACGACGAGGCGGCGACGCCTGCCAACGTCGCCGACCTCGCCGGCGGCCTGCGCCTCCGGCACTACCGTTTCGACCGCTACAGGACCAAGCCGCGCGACGACAATGGCGAGCCGCCCCGGCTGACGGTCGCGCTCGCCGTCAACAATCGCGCGGCGGTGGATGCCGCGATCGCCGAGCGTATGGCGGTGGTGTCCGGCACCTTGCTGGCCCGAGACCTCGTGCACGAGCCGCCCAACGTCATGGGCACGCTCGAACTCACGGCCAAGGCGCAGGAACTCGAGGCCCTCGGCGTCGCGATCGAGGTTCTTGATGAGCCGGCCATGCGCAAGCTCGGCATGAACGCCCTTCTCGCCGTCGCCGCCGGCTCGGCGCGGCCGCCGCGGCTCGTCATCATGCAGTGGCAGGGCGGGGCAGGGGGCGCGGCACCGCTCGCTTTCGTCGGCAAGGGCGTCGTCTTCGATTCGGGCGGCATCAGCATCAAGCCCGGCCTCGGCATGGAGGACATGAAGGGTGACATGGGCGGTGCCGCCGCCGTCATCGGCCTCATGCACGCCCTCGCCGCCCGCAAGGCGCCCGTCAATGCCGTGGGCGTGGTCGGGCTGGTCGAGAACATGCCGAGCGGCACCGCCATGCGGCCCGGCGACATTCTTACCGCCATGTCCGGCACCACCATCGAGGTGGTCAATACCGACGCCGAGGGGCGGCTGGTCCTTGCGGACGCGCTCTATTACACCCAGCAGCGCTTCAAGCCGCGCGCCGTCATCGACCTCGCGACCCTCACCGGCGCCATCGGCGTCGCACTGGGCAGCGACCATGCCGGGCTGTTCGCCAATGATGACGATCTCGCTGCCCGCCTGACTTCGGCCGGGCTCGCCACCGGCGAAAAGCTCTGGCGCCTGCCGCTCGGCCCGGCCTACGACAAGCTGATCGAAAGCCGCTTCGCCGACATCAAGAACTCCGGCGGCCGCCCGGCCGGCGCCATCACCGCGGCGCAGTTCCTCAAGCGCTTCGTCGTCGATACGCCCTGGGCCCACCTCGATATCGCCTCGGTCGCGCTTGCCTCGCCGCAATCCGAGACCAATGGCAGCTGGAGCGCCGGCTTCGGCGTCGCCCTGCTCGATCGGCTGGTGCGGGACTATGAAGCCGCGAGCTGAGGCCGGGCGGCCCGGCGCCCGGCGATGGAGTTGAGAGATGGCTGAAATCCTCTTCTACCACCTCGAGGCCCAGCCGCTGGAACGCGTTCTCCCGGTGCTGGTCGAGCGCAGCCTCGAGCGCGGCTGGAAGGTCGTCATCGAGACCACCAGCGACGAGCGGGCCGAGTGGATCGACTCGCTGCTCTGGACCTTCCGCCCGGATTCTTTCCTGCCGCACGCGCTCGCGGGGGGCGATGCCGACGCCCTGCAGCCGGTGCTCATCACCACGCGGCCACACAATCCCAACGGCGCCAGCGTACGCTTCTACGTCGATCGCGCCGTTCCCGCCTCCGGCGGCGACTACGCCCGCATCGTCTTCATGTTCTCCGGCCACGACCCCGATGCCGTCACCGAGGCCCGCGCCGCCTGGAAAACTCTCCGCGACGGCAACGACCTCACCTACTGGCAACAGGAACCCGGCGGCCGCTGGGTGAAGAAGGGCTGACACGGGCCTTGGACTTCAAACCGGCTGCCAGCCGCGCTCCTTCTGCTCGAACAGCGCGAAATCGAAGCCCGGCGCCACCGTACAGCCGACGAGCCCCCAGTCGCCTAGCACCTGCGCCTCCTGCCAGGCGCCGCGCGGCACGACCACATGCGGCGTCTGCCCCGCCGCGAGGTCGGATCCCAGCACATACTCACGCATGTCGGCCTTGCTGCCCGCCTGGCTGATCCGGAGCCGCATCGGGCTGCCGGCATAGTGGTGCCACACTTCGGCGGCATCGACCTTGTGCCAGGTCCCGGCCTGGTGGTCGGTCAGCAGGTAGTAGATCAGCGTCGAGTAGGGGCGCCCATCCGGACCCGGCACGTCCGCAAAGGTCTGCCGGAAGAACCCGCCCTCTACATGTGGCTCCAGCCCAAGCCGCCTGATGATCTCGTAAGCCGTCTCCGCCATCATGCCTTCTCCGCCGCTTCCAGTTCTGCGCTCTTTTCCAGCCACACTTCTTCGAGGCTGTCGATCTCGCCGGCGAAACGTGCCTTTTCCTTGTTGAGCGCCACCACCCGCTCAGGCGCACCGTCATAGGTCTTGGGGTCGGCGAGAAATCCCTCCACCCGGGCCAGTTCGGTGCGCAGCCGGCCGATCTTGTGCTCGATATCCTTGATCGATTTCCTGAGCGGTGCCACCTCTGCGCGGCGGGCCGCCGCCTCCTGCCGCACGGCCTTCCGATCCTCGACCACCGGCTGCGCCGCCGTCTTGCCGGTGCTCTTCGAGTTACCGCCCGACGTGAGCAAGCGCTGGTAAGTATCTAAGTCCTCGTCGAATTCCTCGATGGTCCCGTTCTGCGCGATCCACAGCTTGTCGACCGTCGCATCGATCAGATGCCGGTCGTGGCTGATGATCAGCACGGCGCCGCGATAGTCGTTCAGTGCCGCCACCAGCGCGTCGCGGCTGTCGATGTCGAGATGGTTGGTCGGCTCGTCGAGGATCAGCATCCCTGGGCCGCCGAAGGTGATGAGCCCCAGCAGCAGCCGCGCGCGCTCGCCGCCCGAAAGGTTCTTCACCTTGGTGTCCATGCGCGAGGTGGTGAGCCCCATCTGCGCCACCCGGCTCCGCCGCTTCGCCTCGCTGTCATAGGGCATCAGCTCAATGATGTGCTCGAACGGCGTCTGCTCGGGCTTCAGCTTGTCCATCTGGTGCTGCGCGAAATAGGCGATCTCCAGCCCCTTGCCCTTGCGCATCTCGCCCAGCATCGGCTTCAAATCGCCGGCCAACAGCTTGGCGAAGGTCGATTTGCCGTTGCCGTTCACGCCGATCAGCGCGATGCGGTCGTCCGGGTCGATGCGGTTGGTGATGTGCCGCAGCACCACCTTGTCGCCATAGCCCACCGCCACGCCGTCGAAGGTGATCATCGGCGAGGCCGGCACCTTCTTTGGGTCGGGGAAGCTGAAGGGTGCCGCATATTCGTCGAACATCGCAGCCGGCGGCTTCAGCTTCTCGATCATCTTGACGCGCGCCTGCGCCTGCTTGGCCTTGGTCGCCTTCGCCTTGAAGCGATCGACGAATTTCTGCAGATGCGCGATCTGGTCCAGCGTCTTCTCGCGCGCCTTGTTGTTGAGCTCCATCTGCATGCGACGCGTCTCTTCGAACGTGTCGTAATTGCCCTTGTAGAAGGTGAGCTTGCGATGCTCGAGATGGGCGATCGAGGTCACGGCCTTGTTCAAGAGGTCACGGTCGTGGCTGATCATGAACACGGTGTAGGGATAGGTTGCGAGATAGCGCTCCAGCCACAGCGTGCCTTCGAGGTCGAGATAGTTGGTCGGCTCGTCGAGCAGCAGCAGGTCGGGCTGCGAGAACAGCACGCCCGCCAGCGACACGCGCATGCGCCAGCCGCCCGACAGTTCCGAGGTCGGCGCCAGCTGCCGGTCCTTCTCGAAGCCGAGGCCCTTCAGGATGGTGGACGCGCGCGCCTCCGCGGTGTGCGCATCGATCTCGGCCAGCCGCGTATGGATGTCGCCGATCCGGTGCGGGTCGGTCGCCGTCTCCGCCTCCGCCATCAGCGCGTTGCGCTCCCTGTCGGCCGACAGCACCACGTCCAGCACGCTGATCTCGCTCGCCGGCGCTTCCTGCGCCACGGCCCCGATCCGCGCTTTCTTCACCACCTCGATCGTGCCCTGCTCGGGCGCGATATGGCCCTGGATCAGGTGGAACAGCGTCGTCTTGCCGGTACCGTTCTTGCCCACGAACCCAGTCTTCGAGCCCGGCGGCAACACGAGGCTCGCCTCCTCGAACAGGGCACGCCCCTGGATGCGATAGGTGAGATTGGTGATCGTCAGCATGGTGGATATCGGCCTGGAGGGCGCCGCCTGCCGCAGCGGAGGGCGAGGGCAGGGGCGCTGGAACATATTTCCCGCTGGCTTAGGGCGTCGGGGCCGCGATGGCAACCGCGCGAGCTTCTGCGCTGCCCGCTGAACCAGCGCGCTCCTCATGCGTTGGGGCTACCGGTAAACTCACACAGGAATGTCCCATGACTGCAATGCGCCTCGCCATCGCCAGCTTCGCCGCCGCCGCTTTCGCTATCCCTGCCTTCGCCGGCGACGACTCGCTGATCGACGATCTCGATGCCGATCGCATCAACGCCACCCAGATCGAGATCGAGTTCGAATATGACGGCAGCGCCTGCGAGAGCGTGCAGCCGGCCCAGCTCGGCGCCCTCGTCGACGGCACGCTGGCCGTCACCTTCCCCACCATCGCCACCGCGGAAGTCTGCACCCAGCAGATCGTCGAGATCGAGGTCGAGCAGGTGATCGAAGCCGACGCGAGCGTCCGCCGCGTCGAAGTCACCGTCCTGCGCCCCGACGGCTCCGTCCTCGCCACCAAGGCAACCGACGTCGACGACGACTGATGCCGGTTCCGGTGACGGGCGCACGCGCCGTCTTGCGCCCGTCAAAAGCCTTGGATACAAGGCGCGACCTCACCAGAACCCACGCAAGGACCAGCACACATGGCCATCGAGCGCACCTTCTCCATCATCAAGCCCGACGCGGTTCGCCGTAACCTGATCGGCAAGATCGTCGCCAAGTTCGAGGAGAACGGGCTGACGGTCGTCGCGATGAAGAAGATCAAGATGACCCGCGCGCAGGCCGAGGGCTTCTATGCGGTCCACAAGGAGCGCCCCTTCTTCGGCGAGCTCGTCGAGACCATGACCTCCGGTCCGGTCGTCGTGCAGGTGCTGGAGGGCGAGGGCGCCATCCTCAAGAACCGCGAAGTGATGGGCGCCACCAATCCGGCCAACGCGGCCGAGGGCACCATCCGCAAGGAGTTCGCGCTCTCCGTCGGCGAGAACTCCGTGCATGGCTCCGACGCGCCGGAGACCGCCGCCGAAGAGATCAAGTACTTCTTCTCCGATGACGAGATCGTCGGCTGATCCCAGTCGGTTGATATGACACGCCGAGGGCCGCCTCCGGGCGGCCCTTTTGCTTTGCCAGTGGTTGCATGCACGGGCCTGATGCCCTCGTTGCCCGAACGGGCCGAGGCTTGGGGTAGGCCGAAGTCATACGATCCGGCTCCTCTTGAGACCCTTGCGCCGCTGCGGCCGGGGTCGTGGCGCAATGCCGGAAAGATCATGTGACCATGCTGCCTGAAACCATCCATCCCGCCCTCGCCACGGCCCTCGCCGCCAGGGGCTATGACGAACTCACCCCCGTCCAGCTCGCCGTGCTCGGCGAGGAGGCGGCCGGCCGCGACCTGCTGGTTTCCGCCCAGACCGGCTCGGGCAAGACCGTCGCCTTCGGCATGGCCATCGCCCCGACGCTGCTCGGCGAGGACGCAACCTTCGGCGAAGCCGGCGCGCCGCTGGCGCTGCTGATCGCCCCGACCCGCGAGTTGGCCCTGCAGGTGCAGCGCGAGCTGCAATGGCTCTATGACGACGCGGGCGCGCGCATCGCCGCCGGCGTCGGCGGCATGGATATCCGCACCGAACGGCGGGCGCTGGAGCGCGGCGCGCATATCGTCGTCGGCACGCCCGGCCGCCTCCGTGACCACATCACCAAGGGTGCGCTGGACCTCACCAATGTCCAGGCGGTGGTGCTGGACGAGGCCGACGAGATGCTCGATCTCGGCTTCCGCGAGGATCTCGAATTCATCCTCGCCGCCGCGCCCGAAAGCCGGCGCACGCTGCTGTTCTCGGCGACGGTCCCCAAGGCGATCGCCGAACTGGCGCAGAGCTTCCAGCAGGATGCGCTGCGGCTCACCGTCACCGCCGCCCACGAACGCCACGCCGATATCGACTATGTGCAGGTGATCGTGCGGGCCGACGAGAAGGAGCACGCGATCATCAACACGCTGCTGCTCTACGACGACAGCAACACCATCGTCTTCTGCCACACCCGCGAGGCGACCAAGCACCTCGCCGCCCGGCTCGCCAATCGCGGCTTCGCCGTCGTGCACCTTTCCGGCGAACTCACCCAGGCCGAGCGCTCCAACGCGCTGCAGGCCATGCGCGACGGCCGCGCCCGTGTCTGCGTCGCGACCGACGTCGCGGCGCGCGGCATCGACCTGCCGAACCTCAATCTCGTCATTCACGCCGACATTCCGTCCAACCCCGAAACGCTGACCCACCGCTCCGGCCGCACCGGCCGGGCCGGGCGCAAGGGCACCTGCGTGCTGATCGTGCCGATGCATCGCCGCAAGGCGGTCGCCCGCACCCTCGGCTACGCCAACATCAGGTCGACCGAGCGCGGCGCGCCGACCATCGCCGAAATCGACCAGCACAATCACGAGCAGATGCTCGCCCGCGCCCAGGCCATCACCCCGCCGGACGAAAGCGAGGCCGCACTCGTTGCCGAGCTGATGGCGCTGCTTACCCCCGAACAACTCGCCGCCGCCTGGCTGCGCGGCGAGCTGGCGCGCCGCCCCGCCGCCGAGGAAGTGTCCGAGGAACGCATCCCGCCCATCAATGAGAAGCCGGCCCGCAAGCGCTTCGAGGATGGTCCGGCCCGGGAGTTCGAACCGCGTGAGCCGCGCGGCAAGCGCGAGCCGATGCAGGGTGGCCGCTGGTTCGTGCTGCCGCTCGGCCGCAAGCAGCGGGCCGACCCCAAATGGCTGCTGCCGATGATCTGCAAGGCCGGCGACGTGGTGAAGGGCGATATCGGCTCGATCAAGATCGGTGAGCTTGAAACCCGCTTCGAGATCGCCGCCGACAAGGCCGATGCCTTCGCCGCGCAGGTGGCACGGGGCGGCGGCGAAGTGACCATCACCCCCGCCTCCGGCGACACGCCGCCGCAATATCGCGAGCGCAGCAGCGGGCCGCCGCGCCGCGAGTTCAAGCCGCGCGCCGATTTCGCGCCCGCCGGCACGCGGCAGTACAAGCCGCGCGAGGCCGGCCCGCGCTACAAGGTCCGCACCGACAAGGGCGGCAAGCTCGAATCCATCCCCGCCCGCGACATCGCCCCGCCGGCGGTCGAGGCGGCAGCCGAGCGGCCGCGCCCGGCCAAGGCCGATCGGCCGAACCCCAAGGACAAGGGCAAGCCCAAATACAAGAACCGGGTGAAGCCAGGCCCGCGCCGCGAGCGAGAACAATTGCCGCCGGCCGATGCCGGCACCAAGCCGCGCAAGAAAAAAAGCTACGATCCACTCGATTGACGAACGTGCATCAATGGTCAATGCTCCCCTCACCTTGAGGGGAGGAACCATTGCCTTACGTACGTATCGAAATCACCGACGGCGCGACTTACGAGCAGAAGCTGCAGATCTACAAGGAAACCACCGAAATGCTGCAGCGCATCCTGAACAAGAAGCCCGAGTACACCTTCGTCGTCATCGAGGAAGTGGACAACAAGAGCTGGGGCCACATGGGCACCTCTGTCCACGAAATCCGCATGCGCGAAGCCAAGGAACGCGAAGAAGCCGCCGCCGCCGGCAAGACCTGAACCGCGGCTCGCTTCCTGGGCCAACGCTCCAGCGCCCGCTGTGATGGCCTTCTCCCCTTGAGGGAATTCGAGCCGGTCGCGCAGCGATCATTCGCTCCGGTGGAGCGAATGAAGGTGAAGAAGGTGCCCGAAGGGCGGATGAGGGGTCGGCGGGCAAGTGCACTGAACCGCCCGTCGCTCCGATCCGACCGGCACAATTTCACAGGCGATTCCCCTCGTTGGGGGGTCAAGGGTGGGGGCGGGGAGCCACCGCGGCAGCCTCTGCTGCACCGGCTCCCGTCATCCCACCGGCTCCAGCCGTCGAGGAGACGGAGCCTCTGAGACCTGCGGGACCCTGAGACCCGCTTCAGACATGCAGTAAAACGGCCGACCCGGTCCTCGTGGTTCGACAAGCTCACCTCGAGGACCTCATACCCATCAGCAGCCCTCATCCTGAGCTTGTCGAAGGACGAGGGCGTGGCACTGCCCATTGTCCCGCTCACCGCCCGGGATCGGGAATGTTCAGCACATGCCCGCACGCCTTGCAGTGCACGGCGTCCGGGTCGTGGCGCTGCAGGCCGCATTGCGGGCAGGGGTAGACGACCTTGTTGGGCCGGAACAGCGCCTGTGCCAGCCGCACGAACAGCGCGATGCCGACGATCATCACCACGATCGAGGTCAGCTTGCCCCAGGTGCCCGGCAGCACGATGTCGCCGAACCCGGTCGTCGTCACGGCGGTCACGGTGAAGTACAGCGCGTCGACATAGCCGACGATCCCGGAGCCCGGCCGCGCGAAGAACGTCATCACGAAGCCCGAGACGAGGAACAGGAAGGTGACGAGATTCACCACCGCCTGCCCGGTCTCGCGATAGCGCGCGATATGCGTGGGCTTCAGCGGTCGCCACAGCGCGCCGCTGCGCGACAGCGTCCACAGCCTCAGGATGCGCAGGAACCCGAAATTGGCGAGCCACGCCGGCAGCAGCAGCGTGACCAGGATCACGATGTCCACCAGCGTCGTCGGTTGCCGCAGCCAGCGCGGGATGTCCGTCGTCGCCAGCGCCCGGCCGGTCATGTCCGCCACCAGCAGCAGCGCGACCCCGATGTCGATCCACAGAAAGCTCGGCCGATCCCTGAGCAGGGGCGTTGCGATGAAGAAGGCGATAATCGCCAGGTCCACCACCAGCACCGCGCTCTGGAAGCGGAACGCCGCCTTCGAGTGTCCGTGATACAGTAACCTTAGCCTCGTGCGCAGCCCGGCGAGGGCGCTGCGGTGTTCCGTTTTGTCCACGTGCTGCTCCCGTCTGGCCGGCAGAGATTGCGGTCCCGCGCTCCGCTGTCAACACGCATCGCGCACCCGGCGCCACCGGATGCTGCGCACAAGCGCTTAGGCAGCCTCTTGTCAAACCATACTGGTTGCTCAACAAATGCGCTTGGGGAACCTCTGGCAGCAAATTGAGCGTCGAAAGTCTTCATGCATACAGCCTCTTCAGCGGTGCGCTCCCGCGCTCCGCAGGACCTGCCCGTTTGGCAATATCTCGAAGTTCTCTACGAGCGTCACCGTAGCGACAAGTCGGGGCAGCTTGCGAGCTACATTCCGGACTTGGCGCGGGTCCCGCCCGACAGCTTCGCCATCGCCTTTGCGACCACCGACGGCTATGTGTACGAGGTCGGCGACGGCGCGGCGCAGTTCACCATCCAGTCCGTCTCGAAGGCGGTGATCTACGGCCTTGCGCTCGAGGATCACGGGCCGGACGAGGTCAAGCAGCGCATCGGGGTCGAGCCATCGGGCGAAGCGTTCAACTCCATCACCTTCGACGAGCGCAACAATCGCCCGTTCAACCCCATGGTCAATGCCGGCGCCATCGCCGCCAGCGCCCTCATCAAGGGGGCGAGCCATGAGGAGCGTTACGAGCGCATCGTCGATTTCTTTGCGCGCTTCACCGGCCGCCGGCTGGATTTGGATGAGGACGTCTACAAGTCCGAGAGCCGCACCGGCCACCGCAACCGCGCCATCGCCTATCTCGAGCTCAATTTCGGCATGATCGATGGCGACGTCGATTCCCACCTCGATCTCTATTTCCGCCAGTGCTCCCTGCTGGTGACCGCGCGCGACCTCGCCCTGATCGGCGCCACCCTCGCCAATGGCGGCATCAATCCGGTCACCCGCGAGCGCGCCATGCAGGCCGACAATGTCCGTTCGGTGCTGTCGGTCATGAACACCTGCGGCATGTACGATTATGCCGGCGGCTGGCAGTACAATATTGGCCTCCCGGCGAAGAGCGGTGTCGGCGGCGGCATCACCGCCGTGCTGCCCGGCCAGCTCGGCATCGGCACCTTCTCGCCGCGCCTCGATGCGGTCGGCAACAGCTACCGCGGCGTCAAGGTCTGCGAGGACATCTCCCGCACCTTCGGCCTGCACCTGTTCGAGGATCGGGGCGGGGGGCTGTTTCCGCTGCGCCGCTTCTATCGCGGCGACGAGGTGCATTCCAAGCGCGTCCGCCGGCGTGAGCAGGTCAAGCTGCTCGATCGCTACGGCCACCTCATCATCATCTACGAACTGCAGGGCGAACTCGGCTTCATCGAAGCCGAGCGCGTGACCCGCCGCATCGTCGAGGACATGGACAGCGCCTACCACTTCGTCCTCGATCTCAGCCGCGTGCTGCGGCTCGACCGGGTGGCGCTCGACCTGCTCAACACCGCCCGCCGCACCGTGCAGGCCGCCGGCAAGGGCTTCGGCATCGTCACCGTGTCCGACGCCGTGCCGGCCCAGTTCGAGCAGGAGCTGCATTTTCCTACCATGGATGCGGCGCTCGAGCATTTCGAGGATCGTTTGCTGGAAGCAGCGGGGGCATCGGGCGGCACCGACGCGGTCCCGATCGAGCAGTTCGACCTGCTCGCCGGTATGGGCGAAGCGGAGTTGCAGCAGTTGCTCGCTCGCTGCCGCCGCCGCGCCTTCACCACTGGTGAGACATTGATCCGGCAGAATGCGCCGGCCGACGAGCTGTTCTTCCTTCTCGCAGGGCAGGTCGATATCGTCGTGCGGGTCGGCAACGGCCCCGGCTATCGCGTCAGCACCGCCGAGCCGGGCAACCTCTTCGGCGAACTGGCGCTGTTCGGCAAGGTGCCGCGCACCGCCGACGCGGTGGCAGCAACCGATGGCGAGATGCTGGTGCTCGATCGCCATGGCATCGAGGATCTGTCCGCCAATGCGCCCAGCGCCTGGGCCGCGCTGCTCCTCAGCGTCGGCGCCAGCTTGAGCGAACGCCTCCGCCGTGCCAATGGCGAGATCCGCGCCCTCTCGCGCTGATCCCCATCGGCGCCGCAACGGCCTGATTTGCTGGTCGCCGCTCTCCCTCAACGTGAGCCTGTCGAACGACGAACGACGAACGACGAGCGACGAACTGACCGAACAGGGGTCCTTGCGAGGCCACCGGGCCAGTGTTGCATCTCTGCACACTTCCGAAGCGCAGCAGTCGGATCACGTCATTTTTTATGGAACCAAAATCGGTTTGCCGTAACCTCAGGCCCGTGGCCGATGTTTCGCGCCATGCGTCCGCCGCGCAGGCCGGTCGGGTCGTCGGGAAAGTTCGTTAGAAATCATGTTGTTCCGCATCTGGGAAGTTGCCACCGTTCTGGCCATCGTCGCGGCGCTCACGCTGGCGCGGCACATTCCGCTGTTCGCCGATCTGCCGCTCGCGGCGATGTCGGGTATCGTCAGCTTCTCCTTTGCCATCTTCCTCAGCCTGCGCATCTACAACGCCGAGCTCGCCCGCATCCGCGCCGAGGAGTGAGCCGGCGCCCATCTGTTGCTGCGGGCAGACGCGTGCTAGGCCATAGGCATGAACGCACTGGTCCCGCCCCGCATCGCTCGCTCCGTCTGTCCGCATGACTGCCCGTCGACCTGCGCGCTCGACGTCGAACTGATCGACGAGCGCACCATCGGCCGCGTGCGCGGCGCCAAGGACGATCCCTACACGGCCGGCGTGATCTGCGAGAAGGTCGCGCGCTATGCCGAGCGGATTCATCACCCGAACCGCTTGCTCTATCCCCTTCGCCGCACTGGCAAAAAAGGCAGCGGCGAGTGGGCCCGCATCAGCTGGGACGAGGCGTTCGACGAGATCGTCACCCGCTTCAAGGCCATCGAGGCGGAGTACGGGCCGGAAGCCATCTGGCCCTATTTCTACGCTGGCACCATGGGCCATGTGCAGCGCGACGGCATCGAGCGGCTGCGTCATGCCCGCGGCTATTCCCGGCAATACGACACCATCTGCACCGGCACCGCCTGGCCCGGCTTCCTCGCCGGCACCGGTCGGCTGACCGGTCCCAATCCCGAGGAGATGGCCGAGAGCGATTGCGTCGTCATCTGGGGCACCAATGCGGTCGCCACCCAGGTCAACGTCATGACCCACGCCGTCCGCGCCCGCAAGGAACGGGGCGCGAAGATCGTCGCCATCGACATCTACCGCAACGCCACCATGGAGCAGGCCGACATGGCGCTGCTGCTCCGCCCCGGCACCGACGGCGCGCTGGCGCTCGCCACCATGCACGTCCTTCTGCGCGACGGCCTCGCCGACCGCGACTATCTCGCGAGGATGACCGACTTCTCGCCCGAGTTCGAGGCGCATGTCATGCGCCACACCCCGGAGTGGGCCGCCGCCATCACCGGCCTCGCCGTCACCGAGATCGAGGCCTTCGCCCATCTCGTCGGCAACCGCCCGCGCAGCTTCTTCCGTCTCGGCTACGGCTTCACCCGGCAGCGCAACGGCGCCACCGCCATGCACGCCGCGCTCTGCGTCCCCACCATGCTCGGGGCCTGGCAGCATCGTGGCGGCGGTGCCTTCCACAGCAACTCGGGCGGCTGGAAGCTCGACAAGTCGCTCATCCTCGGCACCGATCTCGGCCCCGGCGGGCGCGAACTCGACATGAGCGAGATCGGCAAGGTGCTGACCGGCGATCCGGTGGCGCTGAAGGGCGGCGGACCCGTTCAGGCGTTGTTCATCCAGAACACGAACCCCGTCAACATTGCGCCGGAACAACGGCGAACGCGTGACGGCTTTGCGCGCGAGGATTTGTTGACGGTCGTGCACGAGCAGTTCATGACCGACACGGCGCAGCTGGCCGACATCGTCCTTCCGGCCACCATGTTCCTCGAGCACAACGATTATTACCGCCGTGGCGGGCATACGCGATTGCTGTTTGGTCCCCGCCTCGTCGAGGCTCCGGGCGAGTGCCGCTCCAATTTCGAGGTCGTCAACGAACTGCTCCGCCGCCTCGGCACCGAGCACCCCTCGCTGCATCTCACCGACCGCGAAATGGTGTCCGAAACGCTCGGTCGCTCCGGCCTCGGTACTCTGGAAGCCCTTGAAACGACAGGCTTTATCGAGAATCCGCTACCTCCCGACGATGCGCGCTTCCTGACCGGCTTCGGCTGGCCCGACCGCCGCTTCCGCTTCGCGCCCAACTGGCAGGGCGTCGCTGCCAAGGGCTATAACTGGGTTTGCGACCCCGCCGACATGCCCCGCTTCGCCGCCCATTGGGACGTCACCGAGCCGGTCACGCCGGACACCCCGTTCCGCCTAGCCACCTCGCCCTCGCGCAGCTTCCTCAATTCGAGCTTCGCCGAGACCCCCGGCAGCCGGAAGCGTCAGTCGCGCCCGGCCGTGCTGGTTCACCCCGACGACGCCGCCGAACTCGGAATTTCCGCAGGCGATTCAGTACTCTTGGGCAACCGGCGCGGCACTGTCGTCCTCGAGGCGCAACTCTTCGCCGGCATGCATCGCGGCGTGCTGATCGCCGAAGGCATCTTCCCAAACTCTGCGCACCACGAGGGCAGGGGCATCAACACCCTGATCGGCGCCGACCCCGTCCGCCCCTTCGGCGGCGCCGCCTTCCACGATTGCGCCGTGTGGCTGCGCCCGGCCTGACCGTCGCCGTTGACAGCGGGCCTGCGGCCTCCCATATCAGCGCCGGCTGCTGGCGCCCGCCGCTCGCCGGGGAAACCCGATGGTGAAGTCCAGTCACGCTCAGCCGTGAGAAGCTGACATGTTCGCTCTTTCGAGAGGCGGTGCATGGCAAGGCGGGCCCCATGACGATTGCGCCTCCGTGAATGGAGACGACCATGACTTTTTCGCTCGATACCCCCAGCACCACCTCGCTGAAGGCCGAGGCCCGGCAGCTGCGCGCCGATCGGTCCGCCGCCGGCACCCCGATCTCGCACGCCGTGGCGCTCGAGGAAATCGCCCGCCGCCATGGCTATCGTGACTGGAACACCGCGTCCGCCGCTTTGCCGGAGCGCGTTGCCGTACCGCTGCAGGTCGGCCAGCGCGTGCGCGGCAGCTATCTTGGCCGCCCCTTCGAGGGCCTGCTGATCGGCATGCAGTTGCTCGCCGACATGCAGCACTACGAGGTCACGGTGAAGTTCGACCGGCCGGTCGACGTCTCTCGCTCGGAACTGATGGGACCGATCCTGCGCCATAGGGTCCGGGCGACGGTGGATCTGCGCGGCATCTCGCGCACGCACACCAGCGATGGTGAGCCGCACATGCGCATCCGCAGGGCCTGAACTCGACTCGCGAGGCGGTTGCGCTTCATCGTCAAATGCCGATAAATGGGGGCGCGTCGCGGGCCCGGCCCGCCCCCATCCCCAAAGCACCGGACTGTCATGACCACTCAGACCAAGCCGATCCAGCTCTACTACGCGGCGACCCCGAACGGCCGCAAGATCACCATCGCGCTCGAGGAATTGGGGCTGCCCTACGACCTCTACCCGATCAATATCGGCAAGGGTGACCAGTTCACGCCCGAGTTCCTCGCGATCTCGCCCAACAACAAGATCCCCGCGATCGTCGACCCCGAGGGCCCCGATGGCGAGCCGATCTCGATCTTCGAATCGGGCGCCATCCTCAAATATCTGGCGGAGAAGTTCGGCCGCTTCTACGGCACGACCCCGCGCGAGCGCGTCAAGATCGACGAGTGGCTGTTCTGGCAGGTTGGCGGCTTCGGGCCCATGCTGGGGCAGAACAACCACTTCTCCCGCTATGCGCCGGAAAAGATTCCCTACGCCATCAAGCGCTACCAGGACGAGGCGCATCGTCTCTATCGCGTGCTGGACACGCAGCTGCAGCAGCAGAAGGCCGCCGGCTACGACTACGTCGCCGGCACCGACTACTCCATCGCCGACATGTCGATTCTCGACTGGTCGCGCGGCTCGGAAGGCCATGGCATCGACCTCGCCGAGTTCCCCACCTTCGCTGCCTGGCGCGACCGCGTCACGGCCCGACCAGCCGTCGCCAAGGCCTTGGCGATCACCCTCGAGCCGAGCAAGGAGCACAATGCGGCGACCGACGCCGAGGCGCGCCGGATCATGTTCAACCAGCGCTGAAGCCCTGCGCGGGACCGGCCCCTGCGCCACGGCCATGGCCGGTCCCGCAGCCTTTCCGTCCGCGTGCCGCGCGGCGCACCATGCCGCCTGTACCGGCCGCACGAAAAACCGCTTGCCCCGCCCCGCGCAAGCCGCTATCCCCACCCCCGACGGAGAGGTGGCCGAGTGGTCGAAGGCACACCCCTGCTAAGGGTGCAGACGGGGAACCGTCTCGAGGGTTCGAATCCCTTCCTCTCCGCCACTCCCCAAAGCAGCGTTCGGTGTCTCTCGACTTGCCGACACGCATGGTGGTCATTGCGGCGCTTGAGCGATCGCCCGCTTTTCCCCACGCCGGACAGGCGTTTGGCGCACCGTCCGTTGCGGACGGCTGCTGCTGCCGAAGCCTGTTCGGTTGTCCGACCCAGCCCTTGGGGATGACAAACGCCGCAGCTGCACCGACGCCCGCCCCAAACCGTCGCCCGGCGTGAGGGCGCCGGGGCAGGGGGCTGAGCGCCACGCTCTCGTTGCGTCGCGTCGTTCGCTCCTCAGCAAGCCGTCGCCGTCCCTCGTGAACGTCCCGCTCAGGCGCCGGAGACGCGCCAGACGACGTCGCCGACATCGTCGGCCATCAGCACCGATTTGCCGTCCGGCCCGACACAGACGCCGACCGGCCGGCCATAGGAGAACTTCTCGTCCGGCCCGAGGAAACCCGAGAGCAGGTCGCGCGGCGGCTCCCCGGTCGGCTTGCCGTCGGCGAAGGGCACGAAGATCATCTTGTAGCCTGACAGGCGCGACCGGTTCCACGAGCCGTGCTGGCCGATCACCATGCCCTCCCCGAAACCCGGCAGCGTGCCGGCCGGCAGCCAGCAGAGGCCGAGCGAGGCGGTGTGCCCGCCGAGCGCATAGTCGGGGACCAGCGACTTGGCGGCCATTTCCGGGTTGGCCGGCACGCGGTCGTCGACAATGCCCCAATAGGCCCAGGGCCAGCCGTAGAAGCCACCATCCTGCACCGAGGTCAGATAGTCGGGCGGCACTTCGTCGCCCAGCCCGTCGCGCTCGTTCACCACCGTCCACAGCATGCCGGTCTGCGGCGCGAACGCCATGCCGACCGCATTGCGCAGGCCCCCGGCATAGATGCGGCTCTGGCCGGTGGCGAGGTCGAGTTCGTGGATGCAGGCGCGATCCTTTTCGGCCTCCAGCCCGTCTTCGCCGATATTGCCGGCCGAGCCGACGGCGACGAAGAGCTTGCTGCCGTCCTGGCTGAGCAGCAGATTGCGCGTCCAGTGACCGCCGGGCTTGGTCGACATGATCTTCTTGCCCGGCGCCGTGATGCGCGTCTCGCCGCCGGCATAGGGGAAGGCCATCACCGCATCGGTATTGCCGACATAAAGCGTGTCGCCCTTGAGCGCCATGCCATAGGGCTGGCGCTGATTGGTGAGGAAGGGCTCGGCGATTTCGGCGACACCGTCGCGATCGGCATCGCGCAACAGCGTGATGCGGTTGGCGCTTTCGCCGGCCGCCTTGGCCCGCCGCATGGTCACGGTCATGGCATAATCGAAGGCCGATTTCGGCTTGCCGGCGATGCCCGAGGATTCGGCCGCCAGCACGTCGCCATTGGGCAGCACATAGAGCTGCCGCGGGTGGGCGAGGTTCCGCGCGAAGGCATTGACCTTGAGGCCGGGTGCCGCGACCGGCTTTTCGTCGCCCTGCCAGCCGCGCGCCGTCGGCATCTTGAGTGTGGGAATGTTCTGCGGCACGGCCCGGGGGATGGCGGGTGCGGTGCCGAACACCGGCTGCTGCTCGGGCCCGTCATTGCGCCGCAGCAGGATCATGCCGGCGCCGATCCAGGCGACCACCTGGGCAAACAGTTTGGAAATGATCATGGCTCGTGTCCCCCGGTGCTGCGTTCGGCGCGAACCTATAGCAAACGGCCGCGCCTGCAAACGCGTTCAGCGCGGTGCGGAGAGGCGCGCTGCATAACTCGCTATGTCGCTCGCCGAGCGGTTCGCCGGCGGGCGGTCGAAGCTGATGTCGGCGATGATTCGGGCCGGACGCCCGCCGAGCACGATGGCGCGGTGCGCGAGCCGGGCCGCGTCATCGGGCACATGCGTCACCAGCAGCGCGGTGGCGCCGCATTTTGTCAGCACGGCGGCCAGGAGATCCTGCATCTCGCGCACGAGGTCGCGGTCGAGCGAGACGAAGGGTTCGTCGAGCAGCAGGAGCCCCGGGTTGACAGAGAGCGCACGCGCCAGCGCCACCCGGCGCTGCATGCCGCCCGAGAGCTGGTGCGGGAAGCTGCCCGCCGCCTCGCCCAGTCCTACGTCGGCAAGCGCGGCCCGCGCCGCGGCCACATCGAGCCCCGGGGCGACGGCCCGGAGGTTGCCGAGCGCGGTGAACCAGGGGAGGAGCCGCGGCTCCTGGAACACGAAGCCGGGCGGCGGCGCGGTCGCAGCGGGCCGGCCGTCGACGCGGATGTGGCCGACATAGTCCGCGTCCACCCCGGCCACCAGCCGCAACAGGGTCGACTTGCCGATACCCGAGGGGCCGAGAACGGCCAGCACCGTCGCGGGCTCCACCACCAGTTCGAAGTCGGCGAACAGCGGTGGCGCCTCGGGCGCGAAGCGCTTCAGGGCGATCATGAGCTCTAGGCCCGGGCCGGTCGCCATTGGTCCATCATGGTCTCGAGGGGGCGCAGCACCAGCACGTCGAAGGCGACGACGATGCCGACAAAGCAGACGGTGTAGGCGAGGATCCCGGCGATATCGAAGAACTGGAACAGCACGTTGATGCGGAAGCCGACCCCGCCGTCGCTGCCCAGCACCTCGAACACCAGGACGATCTTCCAGATCAGCGACAGACCGGTCCGCGCCGCCGCGAGCAGAAAGGGCAGCAGTTGCGGCAGCACCACCAGCCGCAGCCGGCGCTCCAGCGGCAGGCGATAGGCGGCGGCCAGCTCGTCATAGCCGGCCGACAAATTGCGCACCCCCTCGCGCACCGTAGCGATCACCAGCGGCATCTTGTTGACCACCACCGCGAGGATCAGCGCGAACTCGGTGAGCCCCAGCCAGATGTAGAGCGCGATGGCGGCGACGATGGCGGGCAGGTTGAGCCCCACGATCACCCAGGGGCTGAGCAGCCGGTCGAGCACCCGGCTGCGCCCCATCACAAGGCCGATGAGCGTGCCGAGCAGCATGGCCGCGACGAAGCCGATGGCGACGCGCCACAGCGTCTTGCCCAGATCGGCAAAGAGCTGCCCCCCGGCGGCGAGGCTGAGGATTGTTTCTCCCACCCCCAATGGCGCGGGAAACAGCCGGTGCGGCAGCACCATGGCGAGCCCCTGCCACGCCAGCAGCACCACGGCGACGCTCAGCGCCTCGAGCGGCAGCCGCTGCAGTGCCCGGCGGGCCGCTATTGCACCGCCTCCAGCCAGAACGTGCCCGGCGACAGCGTCGCGACCCCGCCCACGGCATCGAGCCCGCCGGCCGCCGCGATCACCGCAAAATAGGCCTCGCCGGCCGCCACGTCATCGGGCCCGTACTGCGCGACGATGCCGGCACGATAGCCGTCGCGCAGTTCGGCAAACAGCGCGTCGTCCGCCCCCACCGCCATGGCCGGCCGGATCTCGTCCCACAGCGCGTCGTCGGTCAACAGGGCCGCCTTGGTCTCGAACGAGGCGGCCATGAACGCGGCGATCGCCGCGCGGGCTGCCGCGTCCTCGGGTTCGACGAAGCTCCAGCCCAGCAGGGCAGGGGTCTGGGCGAGGCCGAGGCCTTCCAGCAGGTCGGGCACGCCGACCAGTTCCACCATCCCTGCGAGGCGCGCACGGGCGTTCCAGTTCCAGAGGTTGAGCGCCGCCTGCGCCTGGCCGGACAGCAGCAGCTCATGGACCAACGGCGGCGCGCCGAAGCGCAGCTCGGCATCTTCGCCCAGCGGCCGGCCCGTCAGCTCGGCATAGGCGGCCGCCAGCACGACGAAGCTCTTGTCGACCGGGCTGCCGGAGACGGCGATGGTCTTGCCCGCCAGGTCGGCGAGGCTCGCGATCCCGGCGGCAGGGTCGACCATCAGCCCACCCACCGCCAGCGAATGCGGCACCAGCGCGACACGGGCGCCATGGTGGCGTTGCAGCGAGACCCACACCAGGTCCGAGAGGATGACGTCGACCTCGCCCGCCTGCAGCGCGATCTGCCCCGCCCGGCTGTCGACCAGGTCGCGCACCGTGAGGTTCAGCCCATGCGCTGCATCGATCCCCCGGGCCCGCATGGCCGCCAGTTCCCACTTGGCCGTGCCGGTGGCCTGCAGCCCTAGCCGCACATCATGGGCGCGAGCGGGGCCGAGGAGAGCGAACGAAACAAACAGCGCGAGCAGGGCCCGGCAAAGCATCGGAGGCATGGAGGGACTGGATCACCGGTGGTCTGAAACGCCCGCACCATGCCCGCAAACCCTCGCCAGCCGCAAGACAAACTCACGGCCAACTCGCGCGTCCCGGCGCAACGTCAGCAGGCATTCAGGCCACGGTTATATTGGGTCCTTCAATGCAAAAGCCGTGGCACGATCGCGCCACAAGGCCTTCTCCCGCTTGCGGGGCTTCGAGGGATCAGAAATCGGTCCGGTGGAGCGATTTCCCCGAAGAAGGCCTTGAGAGCTACGCTCGAAAGGCTGGTGGCGACAGCCGGAAGGGGGGTGCCCCACGCACCGAACCGCTATTCGCTACTCGCCATTCGCTACTCGCTCCCTCGCCCCCCAACAAAATCTATCCCCACCCCCCTCAACCCGCCTTATCCTCACCCTGTCCGCCGCACCGAAGCGAGATCATGACGAGTGGTTGGTGCGGCGGGGGTCGGGTGCGGAGCGGGTCGCTGCGCCGCAGGCCGAAAGCGTTACGGGAGAGGCCGGTTCGCCGGTCGAGCCGCTACGACGCGCCGGAGGGAAACGTGGAGCCCTCCGAGGGACGGAGGCTGCCAGCCACATGGCGGCCGGGACTTCCGAACGGCGGCGAAAGCCGGCGCAGGAAGGCCATGCGCGCTCCGCTCGCATGGCAAGGTGGGCAGCGCCGGGTCGCCCGGGTTGCCTCGCCCCCCATCGTCCTCGCGATGCGGCAGGGGATGCGCCCCGCTCGCAACGCCATACGCCCCAAACCCCGGTCGGCCGGCGAGGCGCGAGCCTCATTCACTTGCGGACTACCCGCGCGAGGATCAAGCCTCGCCGGCCCCGCTTCACCTGCCCGATGGGCAGGGGTCACTGGAAAACTCCGAAGCTCGAGGGCTGTCGGATCAACTGGCATGGGAAGAGGCACCATCTCGCCACATCCGCCTTCTCCCGCTTGCGGGGCTTCGAGGGATCAGAAATCGCTCCGGTGGAGCGATTTCCCCGAAGAAGGCCTTGAGAGCTACGCTCGAAAGGCAGGTGGCGACAGCCGGAAGGGGGGTGCCCCACGCGCGATAGCTGCCAAGCACAACCTCTTCACGAAATCGCCCTGGAGCAGGGGGACCAACCCCACCTCCGTGCAAGCGGCACCCCCCTCCACCGGCTTCGCCGGTCCCCCTCCCCCGTAAACGGAGAGGAAAGCTGCGGCACCATCGCGCCCCAACAAAAAACGGTGCCGACTTCAGGAGAAAGAACCGCATTCGCGAGTCACGACGAGCCCCACGCGCGATACTGCCCATGCCGCTCCGCACCGCGGCGGCGGCCGCTGTCGCGGCCAGGCGTCGTGTCACTATTTGGGGGGAGAATGGCTCCGCGAGTAGGACTCGAACCTACGACCCAGCGGTTAACAGCCGCTTGCTCTACCAACTGAGCTATCGCGGAACACGATCGCCTCTCTCAAGGCTGGCGTCGTGTAGCGGGTTTGATTTTGTTTGCCAAGCCCTTTTTCCCGTGACGCGCCATCAGCGGTGTACACGCCCATCAGCGGCCATGAGCCGCCAGCAGCGCGAGGTCTTCCGGGGTGTTGATGTTGTGGAAAGGGTCGAAGCGAGACGTCGCAGGCCAGCTCACGATGGCCGGTGCCGCAACGAGAGAGTGGAGGGCCGGCACGCGATCGCGGCCCTGCAGCCGCTCCGGGAGATCGCTGAGCGCCGCGATCCGCCACAGCGCATGGGTGGGGTGAAGTTGTCCGCCGCTTATCGCAAAGGCGGCCGGCGCGGCCCCGACTCCGTCGCGCAGCCTTGCGACGAAGTCGGCCGGGAGCAGGGGAGTGTCGACCGCCGCGGTGAGGAGGAACTCCGGTGCCGCCGGCATCCCGCGCAGGAACTGGATGGCGCCGGCGAGGGCTGCGACCGGCCCGGAACCGGCAAAACCGATATCGCTGACGGGCAGCGCGCCTGCCGGAATCGGCAGCTGGTCGGCGCTATATGGCCCGACGGCGACCAGCAGGGGGGCGCAGCCGGCGAGCCGATCCGCGGCCAGCTCGAGATAGCGCCGTCCTCGCCACAGGAGGTTGGCCTTCACCGCCCCGGAGAGGCGGGTGCCGCGCCCGCCGGCATAGATCAGGGCCGCAGGGGCCTGAGCGCGATCGTCTGTCGCCAAAGTCCGCCTCCATTGCGCCGGGGATTTTCGCACCCGTCGGAACCTTGCCCGCAACGAGGCGTTCGCCACTCCGTTACAGGCCGGAATAATATGACAGAAAATACACTCTCCGACGCTCCCGCCACCTCTGCTTCTCGGGGCGCTGCGGAGCGGGATGCCAAGGCAGCCCTGCGGGGTCTCGTAGCAGAGATCAACACCATCCAGCGACAGGCAGCCCGCCTCGGACTGCAAGCGATTTCAGCCCGCACCTCTCAGGCCGATCGCGATGCAAGCGCTCTGAGCAAGCGCGGGCTCCTGCAGAAGGTGACCGAACTGCGCTCGCGCCTCGGCGAATGTCCGGCCGAATACCGGACCACCTCGGCAGTGCGCAATGCCGGCTCGGCCCTCGACAGCCTCGAACGGCGACTTGAGCTGCAGGCCTGAATAGCCCGACCTGTCGGAGAGCGGCCCGTTTCGGTTGACGTCTCGTCCGAAATCCACGCGGTCAAGGCGGTCTGAGCTTCGGTTTCTGATTCAGCAGTCGACGTCACAACGAATGGGTCGCTCCGCAACGGCGGCCCGTTTTCATTGTGCCGGCCAGTACCTGCACGGCAGCCGGCGGACCACGGCGAATGGTCCGGCGGACACAACGCCGGGTGAGACGAAGTTCGGGGTGGGGGAGGGCGCGATGTCGCCAGAGTGGAGGCCACGTCCGGAATCGAACCGGAATAGACGGATTTGCAATCCGCTGCGTAACCACTCCGCCACGTGGCCTCACCGCGCGGTTCATAGGCCAAGCGCCTCCGCTGCGCAAGACGGCTCTCCGGCCGTCTCACGCAATCTGTCGCAGCCGGCGCGACTATGAACGACGGGGAACGGCTTGCGGCAGCGTGCACGGCGGCGCTATGACCCGCAGCAGACAAATCGAGGGCGCTCGGATGATCGATTTCGGCATTGCGCGACGCAGAATGGTGGACAACCAGCTGCGTACCATCAACATCACCGACAGGCGGCTGCTCGCCGCCATGGGCCGGGTCCCGCGCGAGCGGTTCCTGCCCGAGGCACGGCAGGCGCTGGCCTATGCCGACACCTATCATCGGCTGTCGGCTGACCGGGTCATGCCCGCGCCTGGGCCGTTTGCGCAACTCGTGCAACTGGCGGAAGTGCGCTCCACTGACAGCGTGCTCGATCTGGGCTGCGGCAGCGGTTACTCGAGCGCCGTGCTCGCGGCACTGGCCAAGGATGTCACGGCGGTCGAGCCGGAGGCCCAGCTCGCAGCCACGGCGCGAGAGGCGCTGTCGGAACTCGCACTCGAGACGGTGACGGTCGAAGAGACGCCGCTCGATGGCGCTGAGCTTGGCGAGGCGCAGTTCGACGTGATCATCATTGAGGGTGCGGTGACCGCCGTGCCCGAAGCCTTGTTTCGCCTGCTGGCGGAGGATGGCCGTCTCGTCGCCCTGATCCGCGCGCCGGGGACGGCAGCGGTAGCGCATGTGTTCGTCCGGTCCGGCCTCGAGGTAACGGCACGCGCTGCGTTCAACACCACCTTGCCGCCGCTGGCACTGGGGCCGGCAGAAGAGAGCTTCGTGTTCTGAGGCCTGCGGGCCGCCACATGGTGTTGCCGGCGAATCACGTGCGGCACAAAACGATTGTTAAATTTCTGCAACCACCGGCGTTGCAGGTTGTGTGCACCCGGTCCGGGGCATAGTGTCGGCCGCGGTTGCAAAGAGGTTGGTAATGGTTTCGATGAGCGCAGTTCGGGCGGGCGTGCTCGCGGCGGTGTTTGGTCTAGTGCCGATGGCGGCGCAGGCGGAGACGCTGAAGGAGGCGCTGGCCAGCGCTTACCGCAATAACCCGGCTATCATGTCGGCCTTGCTGGATGTCAAATCGACCGCCGAGGGTATCGCCCTCGCCAAGTCGGGCAAGCTCCCCTCGATCGGCGCCTCGGCCAGCGGCGGTGGGTCGTGGAGTGCAGGTGAACTCGGCACGACTACCAGCTACAATTACACGCTCGGCGCCCGATACGACCAGACGTTGTTCGACAATTACCGGACCGACGCTTCCATCGAACAGGCGCGGGCGCTGACCGAGCTCAGCAAGTACTCGCTCCGCAACCAGGAGCAGAACGTACTGCTTTCGGTGGTGCAGGCCTACTACTCCGTGATCCGCGATACGCAGCTCGTGCAGCTACGCGCCGACAACATGAGCTTCTTCGACGCCCAGGTGGGTTCGGCAGAGGACCGGCTGCGCCTCGGCGAGGGAACGCGCATTGAGGTGTCGCAGGCGCGGGCGCGGCAGGCCCAGGCCGTGGCGTCCTATCGGGCTGCGGTGGCCTCGCTGCAGACCAGCCAGGCGAGTTACGAGCGCTGGGTGGGCCGCAAGCCGTCGAACCTGACCAACGATTTCAATTTCGGAAACATGCTGCCGACCTCGATCGACAGCGCCATCGCGACGTCGGAATCCCGGCATCCCGCGCTGCTCTCTGCCCGTGCGGGGATTCGTGCCGCTCAGGCAGGCGCGGACGCCGCATCGGCCGCGTTTGGACCGACGCTAAATCTCATCGGGCAGATTTGCGCGATCGGCTGCTTCGGTGATCCGTCCATTGGTGGCATGTCCGGGTCGGTGAACCTTTCGCTCTCGATCCCGATCTATTCTGGCGGGGCGCTCGGCGCGAGCATTCGCCGGGCCAATATCGAGCAGATCAAGAGCGAGGTGGATGCACTTGCAGCCCGGGACCAGGTCCGCGAGGCGGTGATTTCGTCTTGGTCGAGCCTGCAGAACGCCACCGCGCAGATAGAGTCTGCACAGTCAGCCGTCGAGTCCGGTCAACTGGTGGTGGACGGCACCATTCAGGAGCGTGATGTCGGTCAGCGGACGACGCTCGACGTGCTGAACGCGCAGGCCGAACTGACGAGCGCCCGCGAGGGGCTGATCACGGCCCGGGCCAGCCGGATGATTGCGGCGTTCGCGCTGCTGTCGTCCACCGGCCGCCTGACCGCCGAGGACCTGAACCTCAATGTCACCATCCACTCCGCCGACGGCTACATCGCCACGGTCGAGGATGTCTGGCAGGAACTGCGCGCTATCGATCAGTGAGACGGCCTGGTCTCGCAATGTCGGAATGTTCAGCTACATCCATTAGCGGTTGACGCCGATTTGTCTGGGGGATTCCGCTAGGCCTTGTGTGCCTGCGATTCCCAAGTGGCGCCGGGATGCTTACATTGCCTTGAGATTCGGCGCGGCGCCGAATCGCCAGTAAGCCGCGTTTCGGCAGGCATCGTGAGGCAAGTATGAACAAGCCGGCGCCCAAAGAGCCATCAATGGACGAGATCCTGTCGTCGATCCGGCAGATCATCGCCGATGACGACGCGGGCGCGGTTCCCCGCAAGCCCGCGCCGATCGCCGCAACGCCGCAACCGCCGGCGCGCAGCTTCGCCCCGGCGCCACCGCGTCCTGCCGAGGCTCCAGCCAAGCCTGATGTTGCGCCGGAGCCAGAGCCACTGGCGCTGTCGCCGGAGCAGATCCTGGGCGAAGACGAGCCGAGCCCAGCCACTGACGCCGAACAGGATTTTATGGCGCAGCTCGTGGATGACGACCCCATGACCGCCGCTTTGGTGGAGCCGGAGGACATCGCCTTTGAGCCGATGCCGGAGCCCGAGCCAGAGCCCGAACCAGTGTTTTCGCCTCCGCCGCGGCCTGTGGCCCCGGCTCCCGCGCCGCGTCTCCAGCCACGCCCGGTAGCGCAAGCCGCTCCGTTGCCTGATCCGACACTGACCGCCGATATGGCGGAGGAACTGTTGGAACCGACGACGCAATCCGTCGTGCGGAGCACGTTCGCCAAGCTCAACAACATGTCGGCCATCGGCTCCAACGTCACCATCGAACAGATGATGCGCGAGATGTTGCGACCCATGCTGAAAGAGTGGCTGGATGAGAACCTGCCCGCAGTCGTGGAACGGATCGTCGAGCAGGAGATCGCCCGGGTTTCACGCGGCGGTCGCTGAGGCGGTTTTCAGCCCTTGAGGGGTGCTGCTGCGGCAGAAGCGCAGCGTCGCTGTTGACTCGGCGTCACCCGCTTTGCTTAAGACCTGTGCAACCGTTCCGAAACCCGCCGGCGGCAACGACCGTTGCGGGCATTTCCGCTGGACACCCAAATGCTCGAAAAGACTTACGAACCCGCCGACGTCGAGACCCGCATCTACGACAACTGGGTGAAGGCCGGCGCCTTCAAGGCGGGCGCAGGGGCGAAGCCTGGCGCCGAGACCTTCTCGATCGTGATCCCGCCGCCCAATGTGACGGGTTCGCTCCATATCGGGCATGCGCTGAACAACACCCTGCAGGACATCCTGATCCGCTTCGAGCGTATGCGCGGCAAGGATGTGCTCTGGCAGCCCGGCACGGATCATGCCGGCATTGCCACGCAGATGATCGTCGAGCGCCAGCTCATGGAGCGACAGCAGCCTGGCCGCCGCGAGATGGGCCGCGAGAAGTTCCTTGAACGGGTGTGGGAGTGGAAGGCCGAATCCGGCGGCACCATCATCAACCAGCTGAAACGGCTCGGTGCATCGGCGGACTGGTCGCGCGAGCGCTTCACGATGGACGAGGGTCTCTCGGAAGCGGTTCGCAAGGTGTTTGTGAGCCTATACGAGAAGGGCCTCATCTATCGCGCCAAGCGGCTGGTGAATTGGCATCCCGGCTTGGAGACCGCGATCTCCGACCTCGAGGTCGAGAACATCGAGACCAACGGCAAGATGTGGCACCTTCGCTACCCCATCGAGGGCAGCGAAGAGACGATCACCGTCGCTACCACCCGTCCCGAAACGATGCTGGGCGATCTGGCCGTCGCGGTGCATCCCGAGGACGACCGTTATCGCGACCTGATCGGCAGATATGTCGTGCTGCCGATCGTGGGGCGGCGCATCCCGATCATTGCGGACGAGTATGCCGATCCTGCGCTGGGGTCCGGCGCGGTGAAGATCACCCCTGCACACGACTTCAACGACTTCGAGGTCGGACAGCGCCACGGACTGAAGCCGCTCAACATCTTCACCAGCACGGCGAAGCTCAACAACGCGGTGCCGTCCGCCTATCGCGGGCTCGACCGTTTCGAGGCACGCAAGAAGGTGCTCGAAGAGCTCGAAGATCTGGGCGTCCTCGTCTGGATCGAAGACAAGAAGATCATGGTGCCGTTCGATGAAAAGACCAAACAGGTCGTCATCGAGCCTTATCTGACAGACCAGTGGTTCGTGAACGCCGAGGTGCTGGCGCAGCCGGCGATAGCTGCCGTGCGCGAGGGGCGCACCCGCTTTGTTCCCCAGAGTTGGGAAAACACCTATTTCGCGTGGATGGAGAACATCAAGCCGTGGTGCATTTCGCGCCAGCTTTGGTGGGGGCATCAGATTCCGGCTTGGTATGGGCCGCGGCTGAACACCGATCCCGACTTCAACAATGGCAGCGCCGGTCCCAAGTGCTTCGTAGCCGCAACCGAGGATGAAGCCGTTGCGCAGGCAGCGGCCTATTACGGCAACAGGCAGATCGACCTCTATGAGGGTGGCCTCAACGCGGTCGATTACGCGAAGGCGTATCACGAGTTCGACACCACGCAACGCGACCGGACGAATGCGCAGACCTGGGCCATGCGCAAGAAGAAGGATCCGTTCGCCGAAATGGCGGACTCGCGCGTGCCGCTGCACCGTGATGAGGACGTGCTCGACACGTGGTTTTCTTCTGCGCTCTGGCCGTTCTCGACGCTCGGCTGGCCGGCTGAAACCGCCGAGCTGAAGAAATACTACCAGACCGACGTGCTGGTGACCGGCTTCGACATCATCTTCTTCTGGGTTGCCCGCATGATGATGATGGGTCTCGAGTTCCTCGAGGAGGAGCCGTTTCACACCGTCTACGTGCACGCCCTTGTGCGCGACGAACACGGCCAGAAGATGAGCAAGACCAAGGGGAACGTGATCGATCCCCTGAAGCTGGTGGATGGCTATGGCGCCGATGCCACGCGCTTCACGCTGGCGGCGATGGCCGCACAGGGACGCGACCTGAAGCTCGCCATGAGCCGTGTCGAGGGCTATCGCAACTTCGTCACCAAGCTCTGGAACGCCGCTCGCTTCCTGGAGATGAATGGTTGCATCCGGGTGGAAGGTTTCCACCCAATGAACAACAGGCTGGCAGTCAATCGCTGGATTGTCGGGGCCGCGGCCCGTGCCGTGCGTTCGGTGACGAAGTCGCTCGAGGAGTTCAAGTTCAACGAGGCGGCGAACGCAGCCTACGACTTTGTCTGGGGGACCTTCTGCGATTGGTACCTCGAACTGGCCAAGCCCTTGCTCGCCGAGGAGGGGCAGCAGGGCAAGCTCGAGACGCAGGCGACGGCCGCCTATGTTCTCGACCAGATTCTGAAGCTCCTGCATCCCTTCATGCCGTTCGTGACCGAGGAACTCTGGGCGCAGACCGGCAAGGTTGGGCCCAAGCGCAAGTCGCCGCTGATTCTCACCGAGTGGCCGGAGCTCGCGGGTCACGAAGACCCCAGGGCCGATGCCGAACTGGATTGGCTGGTCGCACTCGTCTCGGGCATCCGGTCGGTGCGGCAGGAAATGAATGTCCCGGCCGGCGCGAAGGTGCGCCTGCTGGTGGTCGGCGCGGGCGAGGAGACCGGTACCCGCGTCGAGGCGCAGTTGAGTGCCTTGCTGCGACTCGCGCGGCTCGAGAGCGTCGACTACGCCGATGATGTGCCGGCGGATTCGGCACAGCTCATCTTGGGCGACGCCAACTTCGTGCTGCCGCTCAAAGGCGTGATCGACCTTGATGCCGAACGGGCGCGACTGACCAAGGACATCGCCAAGCTGGACGATGAGACCGACAAGATTGACCGCAAGCTGGCGAATGAGCAGTTCGTCGCCAAGGCGCCTCCCGAGGTGATCGAGGAACAGCGCCAGCGTCGGGTCGATGCGGTGGATCGGCGTAGCCGCCTGACCGAAGCGCTCGCCAGGTTGAGTTGACGTCCGCGCGATGGTGAGCCCCAGCCAGCCTGCCAGCAACTCGCGTCCGCCGGTGCATGACTGGATGACCATCGTCACCTTCGACGGGCGGGGTGGGGTTCGCAGGCTGGAGGAGGCCGAAGAGGCCGGCTTCGTAGCGCCTGCAAGGGGCTTCGCGCTCGTTGCGGGCAATGCGCGGGCGCCGGAGTTTCGGGTGTGGCTGAAGCAGGAACTCGGCGAGTTCTATGCCGATCTGGTCACTGTGCCGTCGACCCGCAGCCGTTGCACTGTCCTCGACGACCGGGCCTTGGTCGTGCTGCGCGTGGCGCGGCCGGGCGCAGAGCCGGAAGATGTTGGTCGGCAATTGCTCAGCCTCTGGATCGAGAAGGGACGGGTCATCGTCGCCTCCGAACTGAACATCGTCGACTTCCTCGGTATCGCGCAGTGGCAGCAGACGCGACATGCCCCCGTGTCGCCAGCCGATCTGGTTGCGCGTCTGGCGCTGCGCGCCGCCGACCGCATGGAGCCGCTGATCGAGCGTCTGGGCAACCGCCTCGATACGATCGAGGAGATGCTGATGCTCAATCGCAGCGGCGACTCCCGCACGCGGCTTGCGCAGTTGCGGCGTACCCTGATCGGCATGCGGCGCCTCGTCTGGCCGCAACGGGACGTGCTGAACACGCTGGAAATCGAGGATCTGTCGTTCCTGACCAATCGCGACCGTGTCCGGTTGCGCGAGGCGGCCGGGCGCACCGCGCGGCTCGGGGAGGAACTGCAGTCGCTGTCCGAACGAGCCGTGCTGGTGCATGAACAATTGCTCGACACCCGCGCCGAGCGGATGAACCAGACGATGCTCCTGCTGGCTGCGGCGACCGTGGTTCTGATGCCGCTGACGGTGATCAGCGGGGTGCTGGGGATGAACGTGCCGATCCCGTTCCAGGACGATCCGGCGTCGTTCTGGGTGGTGCTGGGGCTGCTGGCGGCGATGGGCGTGGGAACCTACCTCTTCATGCGCGCGAAGAAATGGCTGTAGAGTGCTGTTCTGACTAGCGGAATGTGCGAATCGGATCGGTGCGACCTCACCGCAGCGTGGCTGACTGCAAGCCCATGTCAGCTTGGCGCGCGCCTCCTCAGCCGCGTGCGCACGTGCCGCGATCGGCTCGGCTGGCGCCGTTATCCCGCCGCATTGTCGAGCGGTTTCTGAACGGTCGCTGAATCACTCGTGACGTTTTTGCAACAGCAAGTTCGAATCCCGTTAGCCCACCTTGGCGATCAACGTTTTGCTGAGGAACCTCGCCACATTGTAACCCAAAACGGAGCCGACGACGGCAAGGGGCGGTGCTGGCGAAAACTGCGGGACAACAACCCGCAACGGACCAGATACGCATGCAACGCCTTAAGGCCTGTCGGGTCGCAAGACAGAAACGGTGCTCCGCCGGAGTGCCGTGAACTTCCGGCCGGACAAGCAGGACGAGGACATGAGCAGCAATTACGTCGACAAGTCACGCCTTCCGAGCCGGCATGTCACCGAGGGGCCCGAGCGCGCGCCGCATCGGTCCTACCTGTATGCGATGGGCCTGACCAGCGAACAGATCCACCAGCCGCTGGTCGGGGTAGCGACGGCCTGGAACGAGGCCGCGCCATGCAACATCTCGCTGGCGCGCCAGGCGCAGTCGGTCAAGAAGGGCGTCGCCGCGGCCCGTGGCACACCGCGCGAGTTCACCACCATCACCGTGACCGACGGCATCGCCATGGGCCATGCCGGCATGAAGTCGTCGCTGGCGAGCCGTGACGTGATCGCCGACTCCGTCGAGCTGACGATGCGCGGCCATTCCTACGATGCGCTGGTCGCGATGGCGGGCTGCGACAAGAGCCTGCCGGGCATGATGATGGCGATGATCCGCCTCAACGTGCCGTCCATCTTCATCTATGGCGGCTCGATCCTGCCCGGCAAGTTCCGTGGCCGCGACGTGGTGGTGCAGGACCTGTTCGAAGCTGTCGGACTGCATTCGGTCGGCAAGATGGACGACGAGACGCTGGACGAACTCGAGCGGGTAGCCTGTCCGTCGGCCGGCTCATGCGGCGGCCAGTACACCGCGAACACCATGGCCATGGTCGCCGAGGCGATCGGGCTGGCGCTGCCCTATAGCTGCGGCGCGCCGGCGCCCTACGAGATTCGCGACGCACTCTGCGCCAAGGCCGGCGAACAGGTGATGGACCTGCTCAAGCAGAACCTCCGCCCGCGCCAGATCGTGACGCGTGAGGCCTTCGAGAATGCCGCCATGACCGTGGCTGCGACGGGTGGCTCGACTAATGCGGCGCTGCATCTGCCGGCGATGGCGCATGAAGCGGGCATCGACTTCGATCTCTTCGACGTCGGCGAGATCTTCAAGCGGACACCCTATATCGGCGATTTGAAGCCGGGCGGCCGCTATGTGGCCAAGGATCTGTTCGAAGCTGGGGGCATTCCCCTGGTGATGAAGGCGCTGCTCGATGGCGGGTATCTGCACGGCGACTGCATGACGGTGACCGGCAAGACCGTGGCCGAAAATCTCGAGAAGGTGCGCTTCAACACCGAGCAGGATGTAGTGCGCCCGACCTCCAACCCGATCTCACCGACCGGCGGTGTGGTGTCGCTGCGCGGCAACCTGGCCCCCGATGGGGCGATCGTGAAGGTCGCAGGGCTGAAGCATCTGCGCTTCGTCGGTCCGGCGCGTGTCTTCGATCGAGAGGAAGAGTGCTTCGCCTGCGTCGAAAAACGCGAGTACCGGGAAGGCGAGGTGCTGGTCATCCGCAATGAGGGGCCCAAAGGGGGACCCGGCATGCGGGAGATGTTGTCGACCACGGCCGCGCTCTACGGGCAGGGCATGGGCGACAAGGTAGCGCTCATCACCGACGGGCGGTTCTCGGGTGCGACGCGCGGCTTCTGCGTCGGCCATGTGGGGCCGGAAGCAGCCGTGTGTGGCCCGATCGCGTTGGTCGAGGATGGCGACATCATCACACTCGACGCGGTGACCGGGGAAATCTCGGTCAATGTCAGCGACGAAGAGTTCGAGCGGCGCAAGGCCAAGTGGGCGCCGCCCGAGAATGAATATGGTTCTGGTGCGATCTGGAAGTACGCCCAGCTGGTCGGGCCGGCACGCTACGGCGCGCTGACCAATCCCGGTGCCAAGGGCGAGAAGGTGCAGTATGCGGACATCTAGGGCTTCGGCCCTGTCCATTATGATGGCTTTTCACGTCACGTTCGGCTTTGCCGGAGCGGCGACGGTGGCACAGGCGCAGGCGACCGGTGTGCTCCCCTCGCTGCCATCCATTGCGGAAACCGCGGCGGATGCGGCGCTCGCCATGGCGAACCATCTCGACGGGGCAGGAGGCGGCATCTCCGGGCGCGACCTCGTGACCGCGCTCGAGGATGCAGCCCTCGCGGGCCAGCCCATGGCGCTCTATCAGCTGGGGCTGATGTATGAGAGCGGTGAGGGCGTCGAGAAGGATCGCGTCAAGGCGTTCGGCTATTTCAGCCAGATCGCGGACGAGCACGCCGACGCGGCCCCGCGCGGTGTGGAATCGGACATCGTCGCGCAGAGCTTCCTCAAGGTCGGCGAGTATTATCGCACCGGCCTGCCGGAAGCGGGCATTCCCAAGAACGAGGCCTACTCGAACCGGCTGATCATGCACGCGGCCTCCTATTTCGGCGACGCGGACGCGCAGTATCAGGTCGGGCAGATGTATCTCGACGACGCCCGGCTGGGCGAAAGCCCGCTGCAGAGCGCACGCTGGCTCAACCTCGCCGCGCGCAAGGGGCATGCCGGGGCGCAGGCGCGTCTGGGCGACATGCTGTTCAACGGCGAAGGCATCGATGCCGACCCGGTCGAGGGGCTGATGTGGCTCACCGTCGCGTCACGTCGCGCCGTCAACACGCCGGATGCCGGCTGGATCTCGGAGCTTCTCAACAACGCCATGTCCATCGCCTCGACCGATCAGCGCAAGCGCGCAGTCGAGATGGCCGATTCGCTGGGAGCCCGGTTCGGCGGCCTGTAGGCTTCGTTCACGTCGGGTTCAGCGCAAAAGGTGCAACCAACGGGACAAGAGTTCCGTTGAGGCGTCACCATGCGTATTCCACTCATCCTCATGCTCGTCATCATCATCGCCACGCCCAAGGATGTGCGGGGCCTGATGGATGATGTTTCCACCCAGATGCAGCAGGCGAGCGCCTCCGTGACCCAGATGTTCGGCGACGGTCGCCGCGACGTCGCAGAGGTCCAATAGCGCGCTATCCCGCGCAGCGGAGGCGCATTCTGCGATCGGCAGAGAGCATTCTTAAGGGGCGAACCGCCTGGACCATTCACGGCTGAAGTGCAAGTAGCGTCCGGCTCGCCCGGTCCTCGTGCTTCGTTGTTCAACGAACCCGAGATGATGGGGTCAGCGTCAGCGCCCCACACCCACCAACAGCCCTCGTCGTGAGCGTGTCGAACGACGTGGGCGTGGCATGATACGATCCAGTTGCAACGCGGACCTCCTAGAACGCGAAGGTGCCTTCGACGGGAACGTGGTCGCTCGGTTTGTCCCAGCCTCGGACGTCGCGGTGGACCGTCACGTTGGTCAGGCGGTCGGCGGCTTGGGGAGAGAGCATCAGGTGATCGATGCGGATGCCGTTGTCGCGGCGCCAGGCGCCCTCCTGGAAGTCCCAGAAGGTGTAGCAGGGCTCGTCGGTGACTGCGCGGAGAGCGTCGGTGAGGCCGAGATTGGCGAGCGCCCGGAACTTTTCGAGGCTCTCCGGGCGATAGAGCGCGTCCCCCCACCAGTTCTCGGGATGCTTGGCGTCGATCGCAGCAGGAATGATGTTGAAATCGCCGAGGAGCACAAAAGGCTCCTCCAGCCGCAGCCGGTCCTCGACAAAGGCGATCAGCCGCTCCATCCAGCGCAGCTTGTAGGGGAATTTCTCGCTGTCCACGGGGTTGCCGTTGGGCAGGTAGATGCAACACACCCGCACCACGCCCTGCTGGAGCGAAAACACGCCTTCGATCAGGCGCGACTGCACATCCTCATCGTCGCCGGGGAGGCTGCGCGTCACCTCGTCGAAGCGGTGCCGCGAGAGGATCGCGACCCCGTTCCAGCTCTTTTGTCCGAACGTTTCGATATTGTAGCCGAGCGCCTCGATGTCGGCGCGGGGAAAGCCCTCGTCGACAGTCTTGATCTCCTGCAGGCAGGCGATGTCGGGCTTCACCTGCTCGAGCCACTGCAGCAGCAGCCCGTGGCGGGCCTTGATGCCGTTGATGTTCCAGGTGGCGATGCGCATCGGCAGGCTCCGTTCGGGCGGGGTCAGGCGGGTGGGGCGACGCCATAGACTGCGTTGCGCACTTCCTTCGGATAGCGCCCGGTGCAACCCTCGAGCGCCGTGTTGGTCATCGACAGGATGGTGAGACCGTTGACCGGGTCGACCGACCAGTCATGTCCATAGACGCCGCCCCAGCGGAAGGTGCCGCGCGCATAGGGCGCCTGAGCCTCGGCCGGGTCGTCGACGATGGCGCCCAGAAAGCCGAAGCGCTGCCCGGCGTCCTGAGGCCGCCGTGGCACGTTGCCCACCTGGTTGCTGACCGCCATCTCCACGGTTTCCGGCCGCAGAATATCGCCGCCGCCAACCCTCAGTGTCTCGAAGAAGCGAAAGAGGTCGTCTGCGGAGCCGAGTGCACCGCCGCCGCCGGACTGGTAGGCCTTGGGGTTGAAATGGCGCGAGGGATCGAAAACCACCCGGCTGCCCCCCTCGTCGGTGACCAGTTCGCCATCCTGCATGCGGCGCGGCGGCTTGCCATCCGCATAGGGGATGGCAAGGCGGCTCTCATCGGTGACGATGAAGCCCGTGTCGCTCATGCCCAGTGGCCCGGTAACGTAGTGCTGCAACGCATCGTGCAACGTGCCGCCATGCGTGGCGGCGACAATCGCGCCGAGCACGTCGATGTTGACGCCGTACACCCAGCCGGTGCCGGGTGCGAAATCGAGCGGGAAGGCAGCGATGCGGGTGAGCGTTTCCTCGAAGCCGAACTCGGTGTTCGTCATGCCCGTGGAGATCAGCGGATCGGCATAGGCATAGCCCAGACCCGAGCTGTGCGACAGCAGGTGCCGGATGAGGATTCGAGCCTCGGAACCATCGGTGAGGCGAGGACGGAAATAGGGCAGGTAGTCCGATACGGCATGATCGAGGCCGAGCAGGTTACGCTCCACCATCGCGAGGGCTGTGGCGGCAACCATCGGCTTGGTGACCGAGGCGAGACGGAAGATGGCGTCGCGCCGCATCGGGATGCCGGCCTCGCGATCGAACCAGCCCGCTGCTCGCCCATAGACCAACTGGCCATTGCGGGCCACCATCGTCACCGAGCCGACGATCCGCTCCGCCGCTATGGCACCGTCGATGACGGCGTCGAGCCTTGCCTGCAAGTCCATATGCTTCCTCCCTTGGGTCGGCCGGAAGCTAGCGCGGCGGAAGTCGCGGGTGCAAGTCGCCCGGAAGTCAGGCTACCGCAAAGCTCGTGCCACACCCGCAGCCGGCCACAGCGTTGGGATTGCGGATCTGGAAGCTCTGCCCGATCAGGTCGTCGACATAGTCGATCTCGGCGCCTTCCATGAATTCGAGGCTCATCGAATCGATCAGCACAGTCGCTTCGCCGGAGGACAGCACCAGATCGTCCGCGCCCGGGGCTTCCTTGACCAGATTGTACTCGTACTGGAAACCCGAGCAGCCGCCGCCGGATACCGCGATGCGCAACACCGTGCCGTCGCCCTGCTTGGCGAGAATGCGCCCGATGCGCCGCGCCGCGCGTTCTGTCAAACTGACACTCTTCGATGCTAGAGCGGTGTCTGCCATGGCAATACCTTCCGTTGCGGCGCCCGAGATGGGAACGGCCACGCGGCAAATCTAGTATCGTTGAACGACGATGGAAAGGGGCGTAGCCCAGAATGCAGGAACGCGCGCCCTATGCCGCCGATCCGGCCCATAGCCGTGGGCGGTTGTTCGACCCCGGCCAGAGCCCGACGCGATCGGAGTTCCAGCGCGACCGCGACCGGATCATCCACTCCACCGCCTTTCGCCGGCTGCAGTACAAAACGCAGGTGTTCCTGCATCACGAAGGCCAGCACTATCGGACGCGGCTGACCCATACGCTCGAAGTAAGCCAGATGGCGCGCTCGATTGCGCGCGCGCTGCGGCTGGATGAGGATCTCGCCGAAGCGGTGGCGCTGGCGCACGATCTGGGCCACACACCGTTCGGGCATGCCGGCGAGCGGGTGCTGCACGAGAAGATGGCCGAGTGGGGGGGCTTCGACCACAACATGCAGGCCATCCGCGTCGTGACACGGCTGGAGAACCGTTATGCCGAGCATGATGGGCTGAACCTCAGCTGGGAAACGCTGGAAGGTATCCTGAAGCACAACGGCCCGATCGTCGATGCGGAGGAGCGGCCCGTCGGGCGCTACGTCACCGAGTGGCTGCCATTCGGGCTCTACGACATTCCGGCGCGGGGCGATCTGATGCTGTCGTCTCACGCCAGCCTCGAGGCGCAGGCGGCCGCCATCGCCGACGATATCGCCTACAATGCGCACGACATCGACGATGCGCTCCGCGCCGGGCTACTCACGCTGGGCGAGTTGTGCGAGGTGCCGCTGGTCGGGCCGCTGGTTGTCGAGGTGCTTGCCCGCTGGCCGGACATCTCGCCGAACCGGCAGGCACATGAGGTGCAGCGCCGACTGATCACCCGGGCGATCGAGGATGTCATCGCCGAGAGCAGTCGGCAGATCGCTGACGTAGCGCCGCAGACGGCTGATGACGTGCGGCATGCCGGCCGCACACTGGTGCAGTTCTCGCCCGCGATGGCCAGTGCGGAGAAGGAGCTGAAGCAGTTCCTGTTCCGGAAGGTGTATCGCAGCGAGGCGGTGATGGCGCCGGTGCGCGAGAGCCAGGCGCTGGTCGCCGCGCTGTTCGACCACTATCTGGCCCGCGGCGGCATGCCCGGCCGCTGGCAGGAATCGGCGGATGCGACACTGGAGGTCGCGGCGCGGGCGCGTGTCGTCACCGACTTCATTGCCGGGATGACCGACCCCTATGCCGAAGAGCAGTATGCGCGGCTGTTTGACGGGGCAGGGCAGTTGCGATAGGGCCTGCGCCGGGCATCTGGCCCGCATCTCGTCCTTCGACAAGCTCAGGATGAGGTGCCGCGCTGCTGCCGCACACCGACCAGCAGCCCTCCTCGTTGAGGTCGTCAGCACGAGGGGGTTTCACCGAGCTTGCCGTCCCAGGGTTCACCATGAACGTCTTCGCGATCTTTTCGGACCGTATCGCCACTGCCCTCGCAGCGCTCTATCCGGAGCTTGATCCGGCGCTGCTGGCGCGCGTGACGGTGGAGCCGCCGCGAGATGCCGCACATGGCGATCTCGCGACCAATGCCGCCATGGTCGTCGCCAAGCCGCTGGGCAAGAACCCGCGGGAGGTGGCGAGCGCCATCGCCGCGCATTTCGCGGCCGACGGCGACGTCGCATCCGTCGAGGTCGCGGGGCCGGGCTTCATCAACTTCCGGCTGAATGCGCCGATCTGGCACGAGGTGCTGAAGTCCATCGCGGCGCAGGGGGGCGAGTTCGGCCGCTCTGACATCGGCAAGGGCGAGCCGGTGAACATCGAATATGTCTCGGCGAACCCCACCGGGCCGATGCATGTGGGCCATACCCGTGGCGCCGTGTTCGGCGACGCGCTGGCCTCGTTGATGGCCTATGTCGGCTATGACGTGACGCGCGAGTACTACATCAACGACGCCGGCAGCCAGATCGACACGCTCGCGAAGTCGGCCTTCCTCCGCTATCGCGAGGCTTTGGGCGAGGGGATCGACATTCCCTCGGGCTTCTACCCGGGTGACTACCTGATCCCGGTCGGTGAGGCGCTGAAGGCCGAATTCGGCGGCGCGCTGCTCGAGAAGTCCGAGGCCGAGGCGCTGCCCATCGTCAGGGAGCGGGTGCTGGCGGCGATGATGGACCTGATCCGGGCTGATCTCGCCCGGCTCAACGTGCATCACGACATGTTCTTTTCCGAGCGGCAGCTGCACGGGCAGGGCGGCGACATCGACTCCACCCTCGACTGGCTGCGGTCCGAGGACATGATCTACCAGGGCCGGCTCGAGCCGCCCAAGGGGAAGACGCCGGAGGACTGGGAGGATCGTGAGCAGACGCTGTTCCGCGCCACCAACTATGGCGACGACGTCGACCGGCCGCTGGTGAAGTCGAACGGGCAGTACACCTACTTCGCCGCCGACATCGCCTATCACCGCAACAAGTACCTGCGCGGCTTCAAGCATATGGTCAACGTGCTCGGCGCCGACCACTCGGGCTACGTCAAGCGGCTGCAGGCGGCGGTGAAGGCCGTCTCGCATGGCGAGGCCGATATCGACGTGCGCATCTGCCAGCTCGTCCGGCTCCTGAAGAACGGCGAGCCGTTCAAGATGTCGAAGCGCTCGGGCGACCTGGTGCTGCTCTCCGACGTCGTCGAGGAAGTCGGCGCCGACGCCACGCGCTTCATGCTGCTCTACCGGCGGAACGACGCGGCGATGGATTTCGACTTCGCGGTGGTCAAGGAGCAGAGCCGCGACAATCCGGTGTTCTACGTGCAGTACGCGCATGCCCGGACCTATTCGGTGTTCCGCAAGGTTGCCGAGGACATGCCGACGCTCGTGGTCGACGCCGAGGCGCTAGCCGCGGCGGACCTGTCAGTGCTGTCCTCCGAGGCCGATCTCGAGCTGATCCGGGCGCTGGCCCAGTGGCCGCGCATCGTCGCCTCGGCAGCCGAGGCACACGAGCCGCACCGGGTCGCGTTCTACCTGTATGAGCTGGCGGGCGCTTTCCACGGCTTCTGGGCCAAGGGCAATCAGGACGTTGCCTTACGGTTTGTTAACGCGGATAATTCAAAGCTAACCATAGCCCGGCTCGCCCTTGTCGGTGCCGTTCGGCAGGTTCTCGTCAATGGACTGAGCCTGCTGGGAGTGTCCGCGCCTGAAGAACTTTCATAATTCGGGCGCATTGCTATGAAGAGTCCCGGGACGCCCGGCGGGGGTCGAAACGGGCACCGGGGACGATCAGGGGGCGCTGCATTCCATGACAGCGAGACCGCAGCTTATGTCTGATGGCCAAGAAAAAACCGACGACCTGATCGCCGAACTCGCCAAGCTGATGGCGAGTGGTGGCGAAGGCGAGGGCAAGCCGGGCCCCAAGCTCGTCTCGCAGCCTGCCGCCCCCAGGGCGGCGGATGAGAAGCCTGCGACGCCGGCGGCTCCGACCATCCGGATTCCCGGCATGGATGCGCCTGGCCCGATCGCGCGTTCCGAGCTGCAGGCACAAGTGCCAGCTGCACCGATTCCGCAAGCCGCGCCGCGCCCGCCCATGGACCGCGCGCCTGCACCGCTCGTGCGCATTCCAGGCATGGACATGCCAACGGCACGGACCGGAGGCGAGGAACCTGCTCCGGCGGTGCCGCAACCCACACCGCCCGCCGCTGCAGCTACGGCCACAGTGAGGCCTCCACTCGATACGCCGCGTCCCGCCCCGCCTGTTTCGCCGGGCACTGGCGGCACGTCGATGGCTCCGGCGGCCACGGTTCGTCCGCAGCCTCAGGCCAACTGGCAGGATCGCGAGATTCCCAAGCCGGTGCCGGCCCGCACACCGCCGCCGATGTCCCCGCCAATCTCTGCTGCTTCGCCGCGCTCCGAGGCTCCCGCCATCGTGCCCTTCGTGGCGCCGCCGGTGGCGCGCACGGAACCTGAGGCTCCGATCGTTGCGGCCAAACCCGCGCCCGAGGACGATGGCTTCGATTTCGACTTCGGTTTCGGGAGCGGGCCGAATGGCGACCAAGGCGACCAGCACGATGCCGAGCCTGAGGATGCTCCCGAGCCGCAGATAATGCAGGCCGAGCCGGAGGCCGAGACCGATCCGATTGCCGACCTGATTGCCGCTGAACTGGATGTCGCCGACAGCATGACCGCGGCGGCGCAGCCCGCAGTCCCGGTGCGCCTGCCGGTATTGCCGCCGCCGACCCGTACTGCCGGCGCAGCAGTCGTGGCGCCCGCCATGCCCGCTGCGGCGCGGGCAACTGCTGCCACGGTGCCGCCCGCACGACCGGCCGCCGCGCCAGTGGTAACGGCCAGGGCAGCAGAGGTGGACGCCGAGGCTGATCGGTTCGCTGTCGCCCCGGTGTTCGGACCTGCGCCCAAGGATCGCGAGGCGTCTCCCGAGCCCGATCCGATGGACGAAATCGAGAGCCTGATCGGTGAAGCCGTTCGCGTCGAGCTGAGCGCGCCCACCCCGCCGCCGCAGACGCGTGCCGCCGCACCCGAGCGCCCGCGCAGCGAACCCGGCGCCGCGCCCGTCGTTCCGCCACTGACGACCGGTTTCGCGCCGCGCCGTGCAGCGATCAAGGACACGGAGCCAAGAGTCTCCGATGCCGAGGCGGCGATCCTTGCCGCCGCTGCGGCAACCGACACCGATACGCTGCGTGCGGAAAAGCCCGTGACGGCTGGAGCCGCTCCCTACAAGCGCCAGAAGGTCAAGCTCGAACGCGAAGGCCGCAACTGGAAGCCGCTGATCGGCATGGGCGTCGCGGCAACGCTGTTCGTTGCGGCCGGGCTCGGCCTCTACTGGGTGATCGGGCTGGGTGGCCCTGACGACGGCGAAGCTCCGGTGCTGACCGCGGATGCTGAACCCGTAAAGGAGGCTCCGCCGGCAACGCCTGCCAATACGCAGACGCAGGGTTCGGTGGTGTTCAACGAACTCGACGGCACGGGGCAGGGTGTTGCGGACGAGCAGCTGGTGTCCCGCGACAACAGCGAAACCACGAGTGTGGCGGACGTAGCCCGCACCGTCGGCCTCGACAACGGCGCGACCAACGGCGAAAGCGAGTTGGCCAATCGGCGCGTTCGCACGGTGACGGTGCGGCCGGACGGCTCCATCGTGTCGGGTGACGACGCGGTTGCCGGGACCGAGGCGCTGCCGGTCTCGCGCCCGAATGTGCCCGAATTGCCCGGTGCCGACGTCCAGCCCTCGCAACTGCTGGCAGCACTGCCGACAGCCGACAGCACCCCCGCGGCAGCGGACACGCCTGCACCGGCTGCAGACAGTGCGGCGTTCGACCTGGCAGCCATTGCGCCGAGTGACCCGTCGACGATCAATCCGAGCATTGAAGCGCCGGTCCCGATGCCGCGTCCGACAAACCGGGCGAGCCTCAACCAGGGCGGCAGCACGCAGACGGCGAGCGCCAGTGCACCGGCCCCGCTGGACCTCGTGGCTCCATCGGGCGGAAACAGCGCGCCGGCGGCAGATGTGCCGCGCGTCTCCTCTGCTGGCGGCTCGTACGTCCAGCTCTCGTCGCAACGCACCGAGAACGACGCGATGATCTCGCTGCGGACGACCGAGCGGCAGCTGTCCCGCGTGCTGGGCGGCCAGAGCCTCGAAATCCGGCGCGTCGATCTGGGCTCGCGCGGGGTGTGGTATCGCGTGGTACTGCCGACCTCGTCGTTCCAGGAGGCGACCCGCGCCTGCGCAACGCTGAAGGCAAGCGGGGCGGACTGCCTGCCGATCAACGGCTGATCGGCCGGCGGGGTGCCGCGCAAGGGTCCACTTGACGCGCCTGCGCCAAGTGGAACAGGGCAGCGGATAGTGCGATGAGCGAGACCTTTCCCGAATGGTCGGCCGAGCCCGAGCCGCGCGACGACGAGATCATGTATGTCGACGTCGCGGGCTATGAAGGCCCGCTGGACCTGCTGCTCGACCTGGCTCGGCGCCAGAAGGTAGATCTGTCGCGCATTTCCGTGCTGGGGCTCGCCGAGCAATATCTCGGCTTCATCGAGCGGGTCCGAGAGAAGCGGATCGAGGTGGCGGCGGATTATCTCGTGATGGCGGCTTGGCTCGCCTATCTCAAGAGCCGGCTGATGGTGCCGGCCCCGCCCGGCGACCCCGAGCCTTCCGGCGAGATGATGGCGGCGCTGCTGCAGTTCCGGCTGAAGCGGCTCGAAGCGATGCGCCAGGCCGCGATGCTGCTGGTGAACCGGCCACGACTCGGCCGCGACATCTTCGCCCGCGGGCAGCCCGAACCGGTGGTGTCGGAGCGGCATCACGCTTTCGAGGCGAGCCTCTACGATCTGCTCAAGGCCTATGCCGTGCAGCGGGAACGGACCGTCGGGCAGGAGTACCAGCTCTATGTCCGCAGCGTGTGGTCTTTGCAGGAAGCGCGAGACATCCTGACGCGGTTGATCGGCGAGAGCATGGACTGGGTGCCGCTCGACGCTTATCTGACGCAGTATCTGACGACGCCCGAGCAGTTGCGGACCGCAACGGCCTCCAGTTTCGCCTCCAGCCTCGAACTGGCGCGGCAGGGGCAGATCGAACTACGGCAGACACTGACTTTCGGGCCCTTGCTCATGCGCCGACGACTGGACGACGAGACCGAGACGCCATGAGTGATGCCACGATGGATGAGCGCAGCGAGATCAGGGAGCGGCACCTGAGGGTGCTGGAGGCCCTGTTGTTCGGTGCCGCAGAGCCCATGAGCCCAGCCGATCTCGCACCGCACCTCGGCGACGGTGCCGATATTGCGGCTCTGCTCGCCGAACTCAGGGAGCGGTATCGCGGCCGGGGCGTGGAACTGGTCCGCCGCGGCGAGCGCTGGGCCTTCCGTACCGCCGAAGACCTGCGGTTTCTGTTGCGCCGCGAGCAGACGGAGACGCGGCCGCTCTCACGAGCCGCGCTCGAAACACTCGCCATCATCGCCTATCACCAGCCCACTACCCGGGCCGAGGTGGAAGAGGTCCGCGGCGTCGCCTCCGGCGGCGGAACGTTCGACGTGCTGATGCAGACGGGCTGGATCCGCATGCGCGGCCGGCGCCGGACACCCGGCCGGCCGGTGACCTATGGCACCACGGACGCCTTTCTCGACCATTTCGGCCTCGAGGCATTGACCGACCTGCCGGGACTGGAGGAGTTCAAGGGGGCAGGGCTGCTGTCGAGCCGACTGCCGCCGGATTTTCAGATGCCGCTGCCCTTCGACGGGCCGCTGCGCGACGATGAGGACCCGCTCGACCCCGGCGATAGCGGCGAAAGTGACGAGGACGCATGACACTGGCGACGGAACTGGAGGACTGGGGGCCCCGCGGCACGGCGGGCGTCAGCTTCGCGGCCGCTCTCAGCTTCGAGAACGTGGAGGTGACGCTCGGCGGCCGTCGGGTGCTGGAACAGTTCTCGCTTACCCTCAGTCCCGGCGAGATTGTTTGCCTGCTTGGCGAGTCGGGCTCGGGCAAGTCGACCATCCTGCGCGCCGCGGCCGGCACGCAGCGCATCAACGGCGGCATCATCCGCATCAACAACCAGATCGTCTCGGGGCCCGGAGTGCATGTGCCGCCCGACCGGCGCGGCATCGGCCTGATGTTCCAGGATTTCGCCCTGTTCCCGCACATGACGCTGCTTGCCAATGTGACGTTCGGGCTGCGGCGGCTGGGACGCGACGCGGCGCTGAAACAGGCGCGGCAGGCCCTGCGCCGCGTCGGGCTCGAGGACCGCGAGGCCGACTATCCCCACATGCTGTCCGGCGGGCAGCAACAGCGGCTTGCCTTGGCACGGTCCATTGCGCCCCGACCCGGCATCCTGATGCTGGATGAGCCGTTCTCGAGCCTCGATGCGCGACTGCGGGAGACGGTGCGGGCCGAAACGCTGGCGGTACTGCGGGAGACGCACGCGACGACGATCATCGTCACGCACGACCCCGAGGAAGCGATGCTGCTGGGCGACCGCATCGCGCTGCTGCGGCGTGGCAGGATGGCGCAGATCGATGTGGCGGGTTCCGTCTATGAGCGGCCGGCCGATCTGAGCGCGGCGCGGTTCTTCTCGCCGTTGAGCGAGATCGAGGCCCGTGTCGCGGGCGGCCGAATCGAGACGCCGCTGGGCTCCGTAGATGCGCAGGGGCGCGACGATGGCGAAGCGGTGGTTGTCGCCATCCGGCCGGTGGGGGTGATCGACATGCGGCTCGAGGGGCCCGGCGTGCCCGGCCGTATCGTCGCCAAGCGCGGCGCCATCGGCATCGACCTGTGCGAAGTGAGCGTGGCGGGCCTCGAACGGCCGCTGCTCGTCCACTATCGCTCCGACCGGCGGTTCCGGCCGGGGTGCGACGTTTTCCTGACGCTCGATCCGGAACACGTCCTTGTGTTCGCCAAGGATTGAACCTATTTCTGCTGAATAAGCGTGCGCGTAACGTTTGCCGGGAGACTAAGCCATGCAACCAGGCCTTTGGGGCATCATCATCATCGCGGTCGTCGTGATCGTCCTGTTCGGTCGCGGCAAGATTGCCGGCCTGATGGGCGAAGTCGCGTCCGGCATCAAGTCCTTCCAGAAGGGCATGCGCGACGAGGAGCAGAAGCCGACGCCGCAGATCGATGCGCATGCGAGCACGACCGCCGAGCCGGTCCGCGCCTCCGAAAAGAAAGACGTCTGACCTCCCGCCGCCGGCGGAACCGGACGTAATCTGAAAGCTATGCCATGCTCGGTCTCGGCCTGCCCGAACTGCTCGTGATCGGCGTTGTCGCGCTGGTGGTCATCGGGCCCAAGGAACTCCCCGCCGTCATGAAGCGCGTGGGGCAGTTCGCTGGGCAGTTGCGGCGGATGGGCAACGAGTTCCAGCGCGAGCTGAACAAGACCACTGGGCTCAACGAGATCCGCAATCTACGCGACTCCGTCACGCAGCCTTTGAAGGCGACGGCCGACGCGATCCGCAAGGAGTTCAACACCACGACCCCGACGGGCGAGGTGAAGCCCTCGGGTGCGATCACGCCGGCCGATCCGAAGGCCGAGAGCGTGGTTGACGAGATCCGCGCCAAGGCCGGGCTGCCGCCCGCGCCGGCCACGGACACCGAGCCGGCAAGTGCGGACAAGGTGGCCGAGGGGCGGCAGGTCATGCCCCTCACCGACAAGCCAGTTTATCGCGCGGACCTGCCCGCGGCTCCCGCCGCAGGGATCGAGTCGCCGGCGCCAGTGGAAGCCGTGGCCAAGCCGGCTCCGGCCGTGCAGGCCGCTCCGCCCGTTGCCTCTCCGGCCGCCAAAACACCGACTGCAAAGACATCGACTGCCAAGACACCGGCTGCCACGACACCCGTCGCAGGGACATCCGCTACGAAGGCTCCGGGTGCGAAGGCGGCTGCCAAGCCGCGCGCGGCCAAGGCGACTGTCGCACCGACGCCTTCGGAAAGCACAACCGCCATTGACGCCGGCAGCGCCGGGGAAGTGCCCGCCGCCGACAAGCCCGCCCGCAAGCGCCGCGTAGCGAAGCCTGCGACTGCAGCCGAGGGCACGGCAGTTGCAGCGCCCACACCACGCCGTCGCACGACCAGGAAGGCCGAATAGCCATGGCCGACCCCGCAAAGCTCGCTCCACCCGCCGAGGACAAGGACGAACTCGCCGGCAGCGAAGCGCCGCTGATGGATCATCTCGTCGAGCTGCGCAAGCGGCTGATCCGGTCGCTGATAGTGATCTTCGCGCTGCTTATCGTCTTCTTCATCTTCTCACAGATGATCCTGGATTTCCTGATCCAGCCCTATCGCGCGGCCTATCTCTCCGTGGTGCCGCAGGGGGCGCAGGCGGTCATTCCCGAAGACTTCCGGTTGATCTACACCGCGCCGCAGGAGCTGTTCTTCACCCAGCTCAACGTGGCGTTCTTCGCGGCGCTGTTCGTCGGCTTTCCCTATCTCGCGACCGAGATTTACGGCTTCGTCGCGCCGGGGCTCTACAAGAAGGAGCGCCGGGCGTTCATCCCCTATCTGGTGGCCACGCCGCTGTTCTTCCTGCTCGGCGGGGCGATGGTCTACTACGCCATTTTGCCGCTCGCGATGCGCTTCTTCCTCTCGATGCAAACCCAGGACATCGAGATGCTCGTGCAGGTCTCAGAGTATCTGGGGCTGGCGATGACGCTCATCCTTGCCTTCGGCATCTGCTTCCAGCTGCCCGTGGCCCTCACCCTGCTGGCGCAGATCGAGCTGGTCTCGAGCAAGACGCTGGGGAAGGGGCGGCGCTATGCCGTGGTTGCCATCATCACGGTCGCCGCCTTCCTCACGCCGCCGGATCCGATCTCGCAACTCGGACTGTCGCTGCCGATGTATGCGCTTTACGAACTGGCGATCTTCTCGGTTCGGATGGTGGAGAAGCGACGCGCGGCGCGCCTCGCGGCCGAGGGGCTCGAAACCAACACCGAGGCGTGACCCCCGACAAATGCTTTCGCCCGAGCGCCGTAGCGCGGGATAGCCAAGGGGTGATGCGCTTTGGCGCTACCCAAGCGCTTGGCCGGTTTGCTAGACCTGATGGCAGCCGATTCGCCGCGACCCCGGGGGCTCATACCAGGCATGGCACCGCCGCCGCAGGACGACGATACCTATCCCGCCCCATTGCTCAGCAAGCCCCGCGGCTCGACTTCGCTATGGCGGGTGGTGGCTCTGGCCACCTTCTTCATTGTCATCGCCGTGGTGCTGTCGATGCTGGGCGATTCGGTGCCGGCCGATGCGATTCTCGGCTTCCTTGGGCTGCTGGCCGTCGTGGGTGTGTTCTCGCTGTTCGCGATTGCAGCGGGCTTGTTCCGCTTCGGCAGCAACGAGGAGCGGCAGACGCTGTCGCGGGCGATCGTCGACAGCCTGCCGTTCGGGGCGCTGGTGACCGATCGGGAGGGGCGCATCTCCTATGCCAACGCGCCCTATGGCGAGTTCGCCGGCGGGCTCGTCAATGGCGTGCCGGTCTCGGTGCCGCGGCTGTTCGCCGGGCAGTCGGAGGCGAGCGAGGCGATCTACCGGCTGGCGCGCGCCGCGCGGGACGGGCGACCGGCGATCGAGGACATCCGCATCACGGGCGGGCTGGGCGGCACGGCGGCCGGTTCGTCGAGGGCGCACTGGTATCGCGTCTCGGTGCGGGCGCTGCCGCAGCTCGACGGTCACGGCAAGCCGCTGGTGCTGTGGTGCGTCGAGGAAACCACGCGCGACCGCGAGCGGCAGGACAATGCCTTCCTCGAACTGCAGCGGGCGATCGACTATCTCGACCATGCGCCGGCAGGCTTCTTTTCGTCCGACGCGCTGGGGCGCATTCAGTATCTGAACTCCACCCTCGCCGATTGGCTCGGCTACGATCTCGCCGAGTTCGAGGCGAGTTCCATCCGGCTGGACGACATCGTCCGGGGCGACGGCGCCAGCTTGTTGATGCGCGGTCGCAGCGATGGCGAAATCCGGACCGAGATCATCGATATCGACCTCGTGCGGCGCAACGGCACCAGCCTGCCGGTGCGGCTGCTGCACCGCGCGGCGCGGCTCGCGGACGGAGAGCTGGGCGAGACGCGCACGCTGGTCCTCGACCGGCGGCAGGGCACCGACAAGGAAGAGGCGTTGCGCGCCTCCGAAGTCCGTTTCTCGCGCTTCTTCAACGACACGCCTTTCGCCATCGCGACGCTGGACAGCGAAGGCCGCATCGTCCGGACCAACGCCCCGTTCAGCCGCATCTTCGGCTGGTCGGGCGGCGAGCAGACCATCGACATGCAGCCCATGTCGGACCTCGTGGCCGAGAGCAGTCGCGACGCTTTTGCCCAGGCGATAAAGTGGGCCCTGGAAGGCCGCTCCGAAGTGGAGCCGGTGGACGCGGCGCTGGCGCGTGGCGGCGACCATGCCGTGCGCCTCTATGTGTCCAGCTCGGAGGCGGTCGCCGGTTCGCCCGAGCGGGTGAACGTCTACGCCCTCGACATGACCGAGCAGCGCAAGCTCGAGGCGCAGTTCGCGCAGGGCCAGAAGATGCAGGCCGTCGGCCAATTGGCGGGCGGCGTGGCGCACGATTTCAACAACGTGCTGACCGCCATCATCGGCTTCGCGGACCTGCTGCTGCTCAAGCACAAGCCGGGCGATCCGAGCTTCGCCGACCTGATGTCGATCAAGAACAGCGCCAACCGCGCCGCGGGGCTGACGCGGCAGCTGCTCGCCTTCTCGCGGCGCCAGACCCTGCGGCCGCAGGTGCTGGAAGTTCCGGGGCATCTCGACGATCTGACGGTGCTGCTGAAGCGCCTGATCGGCGAACAGATCACCCTCGGTGTCTCGCATGCCGACGGCGTGTGGCCGGTGAAGGCGGACCTGGTGCAGCTCGAGCAGGTGGTGGTCAACCTGGTGGTCAATGCGCGCGACGCCATGCCGAATGGCGGCACCATCACCATCAGGACGCGCAACGTGACGGAGGCAGAGTCGGCCGGCTATGCCTATACCGGCATGCCGCCAGCCGACTATGTCGCCATCGAGGTGGAAGACACCGGCACCGGCATGCCGCCGGAGATTCTCGAGAAGATCTTCGAGCCGTTCTTCTCGACCAAGGAACTCGGCAAGGGCACCGGCCTCGGCCTGTCCACGGTCTACGGCATCGTCAAGCAGACGGGCGGGTTCATCTATCCCGACTCGGTCGTGGGCCGCGGCACGACTTTCCGCATCTTCCTGCCGCGTCACGTGCCGGCGGAGGGCGAGACGCCAGTCAAGCAGGTCGTCGCGCCGGTAAAGGACCTGACGGGCAACGAGCGCATACTGATTGTCGAGGACGAGGACAGCGTGCGGGCGTTCTCGGCGCGAGCGTTGCGCACAACGGGCTACGAAGTGTTCGAGGCAGATTCGGGCGAGGAAGCCCTCGATGTGCTGGATGAGCTCGACTACCGGATCGACTTGATGATCTCCGACGTGGTGATGCCGGAGATGGACGGGCCGACTCTGCTGAATCATGTGCGCGAACGTATGCCCGAGCTGAAGGTGATCTTCGTTTCCGGCTATGCCGAAGAGAGTGTCCGACAGGACATCGCCGACAATATGAGCGTCGAGTTCCTGCCCAAGCCGTACTCGCTGGACCAGATCAACACCAAGGTGAAGGACGTGCTGGGCAAGGTAGACGAGCCCGCGCATTGAGGCGTGTCATGTCTGCGTCGAGGCGCCGGAGTTCTGTCGTTTTCCGTCCATTGTACGGAACTCGCTAGCCCTTGCGTGGCACCCGTCTCACGAATCCGGCCGCTGCGCTTCGCTCATCCCGACAAAGAGCTGCTCGGTGGCGTCATCGGCGGGAAATAACAGCTCGATCTTGAGATCGGCGAGCGCAATGTCCTCGGCAGTACCGAACTGGGCGATCGTCGAGAACATCGGGTAGACGCGACCGCCGACCCGGAAATGTATCGGCACGACCGGCGGCATATCGCCCTCGGGCACGCGCGCAGGATCGAGGCCGATCGCCAGGCCTGAGGCTGCCGCGGCAAGAACCTCATCGCCGCCCAGATGGGTGCTCTCCAGTCGGAAACGGGCAGCGAGGTGAGCGGCAACCTCAGGCCAGTTGTCCACCAGTTCAGGCCCTCGCCCAGGCTCGAGCAGAAGGTCGAGAAAACTCTGGCCGATCGACAGCCCCAGCGCAGCGAGCATCGCCATGCCGGCACGATTGGCGTCGAGCACCCGCCAATGCGTGTCGAAGACGAAGGCGGGGAAGGGCTCATGCCCCCGGATCATGTGGGCGATGGCGCGGCGGAATGGCAACATGGCCTCGCTGTCGAGTGGCCGGCGGCCATAGGCCGCGCGAAACCCAGCGGAGTCGAGCAGCAGGTTGCGCTCGCCGAGAGGCAACTCCAGGGCCTCGCCCAGACGCAACACCATGGTCCGGCTGGGCCGTGCCCGCCCCGTTTCGAGGAACGCGAGATGGCGCGGCGATACTTCTGCAGCCAGCGCCAGCTGCAGTTGGCTCATCCGTCGCTTGCCGCGCCAGAGCTTGAGCTGGGCACCAAAACTGCTGGTCATGCTTATCTCCCTGCTTCACCCATGCCAGCAAGCCGTACGCCGGTCACTTCCCTCCGAGGGAATTGCGGGCCCGCTGGTGCAGGCTGATGCTGATCCCTGCACGACAGCAAGGACTTCGACATGACCCAGGACTTCATTGCGCGCTGGCTCCGTTTCATGAGCCTGTTCATTATCGGCTTCGGCCTGTTCGTTGCGCTGGGCGCGCATCCGGCAACTTCTGCCCCCGTGGCGTGGTTCACCGACCTCATCTTCTTTCCGTTCGACGGCAACGAGGCCATGACGGCCAATGAGGCAAGGCTGCTTGCGGCCATTGGCGGCGGCGTGATGGCCGGCTGGGGCGTGATGTTGTGGCTGCTCGTGACGAGATTGCTGCCGCACGATCCGCTGCTGGCGCGGGCCATGCTGTTGCGCGGCATCCTCGTCTGGTACGTCGTCGACAGCGCTGGCTCGGTGGCAGCCGGTGCGCCGATCAACGCCGCGCTGAACACCGTGCTGATGCTGGCGATGGTGGTTCCGGCTTGGAGCATCGCTTCCAGCGATGGGCGCGGGGCGCGCTGAGCGACGGCCGCTGGCATAGCATAGAGTGGCGCGCGGAGCGGGTAGGGCCTATATGTCCGCGATGGACCAGACCCTGACCAAGCTCGACCAATTCCTCGCCGCCCTCGAAACCACCATCGCCAACGGCACTCTGGTGCGGCTGGCGCTGCGCAACCCGCATGGCGCCGACGAGACGCTGAAGAGCATCGACATCAAGCCGGTGACCATTCGCGGTGCCCTCAAGCTCGGCTTCACGCTGCACCATGAGACGCGCGACCTGATCCAGAACCATCCACCCGAGGGCGCAATCGGACAGCTGCGGAAGCTGCTGAGCGCCGATTTCCGCCAGGGCTTCCTCTACACCACCGGCTTCGACCTGCTCTACGATACGCAGGGCAAGTCGCCGAAGCTGAAGCGGTCGGAAGCGTCCAGCAAGGCAGCCGCCGACCTCGCGCATGACCGTGTGAAGGCGCGTCCGGTGCCTGCAGATCGCAAATGGCTCAGGCCGCTCGGTGTCACCGGTGCCGATGGCGAGGTGCTGAAAGGTGCCGGCGACAAGTTCCGCCAGATCAACCGCTACGTCGAAATCCTGTCGCCGCTGCTGCAGGCGATCCCGCCGGCGAAGCTCAGGCGCGTCGTCGACATGGGGGCCGGTAAGGGCTACCTGACCTTCGCCGTGGCCGAGTATTTGCGCAGCCTGGGCCGCGCGACCGAGGTGGTGGGTGTGGAGTTTCGCCCCGACCTCGTGACGCTCTGCAACGAGATCGCCGCAGGCTCGAAGCTGGAGGGGCTCCGCTTTGCAGCCGGCAGCATCGAGCAGTTCGACGCGACCGGCGCGGACGTGCTGATCGCGCTGCATGCCTGTGACACAGCCACCGACGACGCTATCGCCAAGGGGATCGCTGCCGAAGCCGAACTGATCGTCGTCGCGCCCTGCTGCCACAAGCAGATCCGCCGCGAGATGGAGACGGCCAACCACGCGACCGACATCGATTTCGTCACCCGCCATGGCATCTTCATGGAGCGCGAGGCTGAAATGGTCACCGACGCCATGCGCGCCATGATCCTCGAATATTTCGGTTACGCGACCAGGGTCTTCGAGTTCATCGGCACCGAGCACACGCCCAAGAACGTGCTGATCGTGGGCCAGAAGACCAAGCGGGGCAGGGACGAGAAGCAGCTGAAAAAGTTCAGGGACGCCAAGGCGTACTTTGGCATCCGGAAGCACTATCTTGAAGGCGCGGTTGGGTTGGAATAGCGCGCAGGGGCGCCGAGGCTTCAGGACGACGGGACACCGAGTCTGGTGAGCTTGCCGTCACATACTTTAGGAGCGGTAGGCGGTGCCTTATGCCCCGCCCACCAGTCGAAGGATGGTCCTCAGGCCACCCGGCCGTTCGGCAGCGGCGTGCCCTTGGCCACCAGTCCCTGATCCGCCAGCGCATCCCAGAACCCAGCCGGAATCGCCGTGTTCCACCACGAGAGGATGCCCTCCAGTTCAGCAACCGACTTCGGCCCGGTGAGCACCGAGACGACGACGGGGTGGGCGACGCCGAACTGCAGGGCCGCCGCGCCCAGCGGGATGCCGAAGCGGTCGGCGACCGCGCGCAGGGCGGTAACCTTCTCGGCAATATGCGGCGGCGATTTCTGGTACGCGCCATTGGTCGGCCCCCAGATGTCGGTGCCGGCCAGGACGCCAGCCGCGAAGGGCCCGGCCGCGATGACCGAGGTGCCGTGCTTCTCGCAGGCGGGGAACAGCTCGTCGAGCGGGTTCTGCTCGATGAGATTGTAGCGGTTGGCCGCGAGGAAGACGTCCCAGTCGCCGATGCCGAAGGCTTCGAGCAGCACCGGGATTTCGTTGACGCCGAGGCCGATGGCCTTCACGTCGCCATTGCGGCGCAGCTCGTCGAGGGCGCGATAGCCGGAGCCGGCTAGATCCGCCCAGTGCTTGCGGTTGCCCTCTTCGCCATGCGTCTGCACGCCGATATCGTGGACCAGCAAGATCTCGACATGGCCGAGCCCCATGCGCTGCAGGCTGTCCTCATAGGACCGCATGATGGCGTCGTAGGTGTAGTCGTAGCGGATTTCGAACGGGAACGGGTAGGTCCAGCCCCGCGGCACGGTGCGTTCCGCCTCCGAGCGGACGGGCCGGAGCAGACGGCCGACCTTGGTGGAGATGCCGACATTGTCGTGCCGATAGCGCAGCGCGTCGCCCATCAGGCGCTCGGAACGGCCATCGCCATAGTGCGGCGCGGTGTCGTAGTAGCCGATGCCGGCATCGAGTGCGGCGGAGGTCAGGGCGCGGGCCTGCTCGTCGGGCACTTCGTTGCCCAGCATGCCGGAAAGCGTGGCACCGCCGAGGCCGAGCTCGGTCAGCTCCAGCGCGGTCCTGCCGACCTTGCGCTTGTTGAAATTGGTGGCGCTCATCGGATCGACTCCCCTGTGTTCTGGCGGCGCGGACACTGACATGTCAGTTCTGCGGGGTAAAGCCGACAAAGGTCGGGAGCGGGCCGCCGCACACCGGAAAACGCTGCGGGAGTCAAAGAGAGAGGGGATGGCGCGCCACCCCCTCGCAAACTGTCATCGGGCGTCAGAGGGCTCAGAACTGGTTCCAGAACTGGCCGATCTGCTCGTCCTGCTGGGCGAAAGTGTTCGGGTCGCCGAAGGTGTTCGGATCGATCGTCGGCGCCTGCTCCAGCGTGTCGGCGGGCACGTCGAGGATCAGCGTGTTGAGCCCCGGCGTCGCGCGGAACCGCTCCCACGGCACAGCCACATGGTCGGTACCGAAGCCCAGGAAACCGCCGCGGGCGATGACCGCATAAGTCACCTGGCCGGTGCGGGGATCGATCACGATGTCGCTGACGCTGCCGAGCCCTTCGTCCTGCACATTGCGCACGTCGGTGCCGGTGATGTCGTCGACATTGAGGCGCTGCAGCCCGGCATGTTCGGCCACCGGCTGGGCGAGGGCGAGCTGCTCCTGCCGCCAGTCGACGACATTGGCCGGCGCGACACCCGCCTCGGCGAGACGCGCCGTGTAGTCCTGATAGGTCTGATCGAGCACCGAGACGATATAGGCGCAGCCTTCCTCGTCACCGCGATAGCCGAGCACCTGCGCCGCTCCGTAAAGCTCGCGGATCTGCGCGCGCGGCGAGCGGAGGTCGCCCTCGACGCCGCCCCAGGGTGACATCATGGCATCGACACCCGGAGCCGCGATGCCGTCAGCAGCGGCCGGAGCCGCCACGCCATCGCCGGCCACTGGTGCGGCGCCAACGCCCACGCCCCAGCGATTGCCCCAGCCGGTCACCCAGAACTGCTCCTGGTCGAGGCGCTGGGTGAACTGGTTGAGCAGGGCCATGCACTGCTCGGCCATGACCATCTGCTGCTGTTGGGGCTGCTGCGCGGCAGGCTGCTGTCCGGCCTGCTGCTCCGCAGTCTGCTGCGCCGGCTGCTGGGCCGGTTCGGCCTGCGCCTGCTGCTGGTTAGGCTCCGTCGCCTGCTGCTGGTTCGCGGCCTGCGCACCGGTCCCCAGCAACTGCTGCACGTGCTCGTGATGCTGCTGCAGCGTCGGCAGCGTCGCCTCGGCATGCTGGCGCAGAGCCCCTTCGGGGCCGGACTGCGCGTAGCCCTGGAAGAGCATCACCGCCTGCTCATGCGCCTGGCGCTGCGCGTCGAGATAAGCCTGATCGAAAGCCTCGCCTTCCGCGCCATCAAGGGAATCGAGCATCGCCTGATGCCGCTCGTCGAGTTCGGTCGGGGGTTGGAAACCCTCCTGGTTGGCAGCGGTGGTCAGCTGCTGGCTGGCGTTCGCGTGATCCTGGATCATCTGCTGCGCGAAGGCACGCACCTGCTCGTTCTGCGACCGCTCGAGCGCCAGCTGGCTGGAGAACACTTCGAACATGTCACCCTGCGCGGCGAGGGCGGTGAACATGGCGGGATCGGTCACCGCCTGCTGCTGGCCCTGCTGGTTCGGCTGGGCCTGCTGCGCAGGCTCCGGCTGGGCCGTCTGGGCGAAAGCGGCGGTGGGCAGCGAGAATATGGCCGTGCTGAGCAGCAGCGTCCTGATGAGCATCATGTCCTCCATGGTCATGCAAAAAGGGATGCAGACCAAACAAGGAGAACAGCAGCCGGTTGCAGCGCCCGGAGGCGATTTGCAGCGACCGGACGATATTGTGCTTGAATGCCAGCGGGTTACGCGGCGAGAAAATCGACCCGGCGGGTTGGCGCGAAAGCGCCGGAGTGCCGCAGGCGGGCGGAGGCTGCGCCTGCGGCAGAAGCTGCGCCGCCTAGAGCGACTTGATCACGACCGGCTTGTCGTCATCCCAGGCGACGGCGTTGCGCAGCGGCAGGCCGAACTGGGACTCCTCGATTTCGAACACATCGCCCGGTTCGGTCCGGATGCCGTCGGCAAAGCTCAGTGTCGCCGTGCCGAACATGTGCACGTGGATGTCGCCGGGGTGGCAGAATAGATCGTACTTGAAGTGGTGATGCTCGAGGTTGGCGATGGTGTGGGACATGTTGTCCTCGCCGGACAGGAACGGCTTCTCCCAGATCACCTTGCCGTCGCGCAGGATGCGCGACATGCCCGACACGTTGCGCGGCAGATCGCCGAGCCGCAGCTCGGGGCCGAACGAGCACCAGCGCAGCTTTGAGTGGGCGAGGTAGAGATAGTTCACCCGCTCGGTGACGTGATCCGAGAACTCGTTGCCGAGCGCGAAGCCGAGCCGGAAGGGCGTGCCGTCCTCCCCGATCAGATAGATACCGGCCATCTCCGGCTCCTCACCGGCATCCTGCGCGAAAGCAGGCGACGGGATCGGCTGGCCGGGCGCGGCGACGATGTGGCCATTGCCCTTGTAGAACCACTCCGGCTGCACGCCGATCTCGCCGGGGGCCGGCTTGCCGTTCTCGAGGCCCATGCGGAACATCTTCATCGAGTCGGTGAGCGGTGCCTCGGCGGCCTGCTGGTTCGACTTGTGCATGGCGTCGCGGGTGGAGGCCGACCCGAGGTGGGTGAGGCCGGTGCCGGTGACATAGAGATGCGCGGGATCGGGATGATCGATGGGGGCGAGGAGGCGACCCTCGGCGGCCAGCGCCGCGCGGTCGACCGTCTCGCCGAGGCCATGCTCTGCCACGATCTCGGCCAGCTTCCGGCCAGCCTTGGCGGCCGCCACCGCCAGCGCATAGACGCTCTCGGCGCCGGTGACGACGCGGGTGACGCCATTGTCGGTGGCGGCAACGGCGCGCGCCCCGGAGGCGGTGGTGAACTGCAGCAGGTGCATCGGGCTTCATCCCCCCATTGTTTTCTCGGCTTGCGCTATAGCGTGCCGCCGCGCCCGCGCCAACTGGCGACGCCGACCCTCCGCCTCGATTCGACGAGAACCGACCAGGCAGAAGAGAAGTCACTTGACAGAAACGAAACAAAATGAGAACAAATAAAGCACATTGATAGCACGATCAGACGGTTTGCGCGACGCAGGCCGAAATGGAATAAGGGGATCACATCATGGCTGCTGCGCCGTTACGCGTGATTGAGGGATCGATGGACAAGGACAAGGCGCTCGCCGCCGCGCTGAGCCAGATCGAAAGGAATTTCGGCAAGGGCTCCGTGATGCGCTTCAGCGAAGGGGCCATCCAGCAGGTGGAGGCGATTTCCACCGGCTCGCTCGGGCTGGACATCGCGCTCGGGATCGGCGGACTGCCGCGCGGCCGCATCGTCGAGGTGTTCGGGCCGGAAAGCTCCGGCAAGACGACGCTGGCACTGCATGTGGTGGCCGAGGCACAGCGCAATGGCGGTATCGCGGCCTTCGTCGACGCCGAGCATGCGCTCGACCCGGTCTATGCCCGCAAGCTCGGCGTGAAGGTGGACGAGTTGCTGATCTCGCAGCCGGACACGGGCGAGCAGGCGCTTGAGATCGCCGATACGCTGGTACGTTCGGGCGCTATCGACGTGCTGGTAGTGGATTCGGTGGCAGCGCTTACGCCCAAGGCCGAGCTCGAAGGCGAGATGGGCGATTCCATGCCGGGCCTGCAGGCGCGGCTCATGAGCCAGGCCATGCGCAAGCTCACGGGTTCGATCTCGAAGTCGAAGGCCATGGTGATCTTCATCAACCAGATCCGCATGAAGATCGGCGTGATGTACGGCTCGCCCGAAACGACCACGGGCGGCAATGCGCTGAAGTTCTACTCCTCCGTCCGTCTCGACATCCGCCGCATCGGCGCGATCAAGGACCGCGAGGAAGTGATCGGCAACCAGACCCGCGTGAAGGTGGTCAAGAACAAGCTCGCCCCGCCGTTCCGGCAGGTGGAGTTCGACATCATGTATGGCGAGGGCATCTCCAAGACCGGCGAATTGCTCGATCTGGGCGTGAAGTCGGGCATCGTCGAGAAGTCGGGCTCGTGGTTCTCCTATGACAGCCAGCGACTGGGGCAGGGGCGTGAGAACTCCCGCCAGTTCCTCAAGGACAATCCCGAGGTGGCCGCCCTGATCGAGCGCGGCGTCCGCGAGAGCGCGGGGGTGCTCTCCGAAGCACTCCTGACGGGGCCGGACGACGATATGGCCGGCCTGGCGGGCGGCGACGGCGAGTAATCCGCGGTCCAGCCATCTATCTCAATTCGGGGCGCTTCGGCGCCCCTTCGTTTTTCTGAAGGCAGACCGCGCCTGCAACCGAGGCGTGATCAGCCGTCCGCAATCCCGGTTTGGCGCGGTCTGTCCGTTTCGCGTGTGGATACACCAACACGCAGTGCGGTGGTTTTTCCCGTCCGAGCCGGAGCATTCCAGAGGCCCCCGACTCACGCGACAGATCCCCATCTTCGCTTTGACAAAACGAATGCTTTAATGCATGCATTGTTTGGGCGACGGCGGAGGCGTGATGACGGCGATCGATATCGAGGGCAGGGACTTCCTGCTCGACGGACGACCGACCTATCCCGGTGGCACCTATCGTGGCCGGCGAGTCGAGGGGTTGTTGTTCAACAGCCGCATGGTGCAGGCCATCTTCGATGACGCCAACCCGGCGACGGCCGAGCACTGGCGCTATCCGGATACCGGCCGGTGGGATGCGGAACGGAACACCGACGAGTTCTGCGCCATGCTACCCGCCTATCGTCGGCATGGGCTGTTGGGGGTGACCGTCGGCCTGCAGGGAGGCGGTTCGATCTACCGCGAGGACGTGTTCGCGCACTACCTCAATTCCGCCTTCACCCCGCAAGGCGACCTGCGGCCCGACTACATGGCGCGGCTCGACCGTGTGCTGGCCGCGGCCGATGCGGCCGGCATGGTGGTGATCGTCAACTATTTCTACTGGAAGCAGCAGCGCTTCGTTTCCGATGCGGCGGTGCTGCGGGCTGCCGAGCAGGCCACGGGCTGGCTGCTGCAGACCGGACGACGAAACGTCCTTGTCGATGTCAAGAACGAGGTGCAGGAGGGCGACGACATCCTCTCCTCGCGCCGCATCCACGAGGTTCTCGATGTCGTGCGCGGCACCACGCGCAACGGCCGCCGCCTGCTCGTGGGCACCAGCAGCTTTCCCACCAATCACCTCCCCGAGGGGGAGTGGCCCGATCGCTGCGACTTCTTCATGCCGCATGGCAACAATTCCCTGCCGGATGCCTGGCGTGCCGAACTCCGCGCTTTCCGGGACGCAGAATTGGTGGCGCGTCGCCCGCGCCCGATCATCTGCAACGAGGATTCCGTCGATATCGCCAATCTCGACGTCGCTTTCGAGGAAGGCGTGTCCTGGGGCTATTACGATCAAGGCTATGGCTGCGCGCAGCGCCAGGGCAAGTTCGACTGGACCGCGGCGGAGCGAGAGAGCGACTATGCCGCGCTGAGCGGCTTCCAGACCGTGCCCGTCAACTGGTCGATCAACACTCCGCACAAGCGGGCCTTCTTCGACCGCGTGGCCGAAATCACCGGCGCCGAGCGCCTTTCCTGATCATCCTTTTCGACAGCAACTAGAAGGCGGGCAGCATGGCTCCTACCCAGACCGTAGTCGGTATCTCCGGCGAGAACTTCACCATCAACGGCGCCGTGACCCATGCCGGCAAGCGCTGGAACGGGCACAGCCTAGAGGGACTGCTGTTCAATTCCCGCATGGCGCAAGCGCTGACCGACGATGAGAACCTCTCGACGCGCGGGGTGTGGATGTACCCCGACGGCAAGGATTTCACCGCCGAGCGCAACAATGACGAGTTCTGCGCCGCACTGAGCGACTACCGCGCCCACGGCCTCGATGCCGTCTGCATCAACCTGCAGAGCGGCAGTCCGCAGGGCTACTCGAATGTCCAGCCGTGGATCATCACCGGCTTCAATGCCGACGGGTCGCTGAAGCAGCCCTGGCTGGACCGGTTGGACAAGGTGATCAGCGAGGCCGATCGGCTCGGCATGGTCGTCGTCCTCGGCCTGTTCTACTGGAAGCAGACGCGTATCCTGGCCGACGAGGCAGCAGCCAAGGCCGCCGTCACCAACACCGTCGACTGGCTTGCCGAGCGGGGCGCCCGCAACGTGCTGCTCGAGATCGGCAACGAGGTCGATCTGCCTTTCGCTCAGCCCATCATCGGTGCCGAGCGTGGCAACGAACTGATCGAGCTGGCGCAGGCGCATTCAAAGGGGCGGTTCGAGACCCCGGCCGGCCGCCTGCTGGTCTCGACCAGCCTCGCCTATCCTACCCCCGTCAACGACAAGATCATGGGCGTCGCTGACTTCCTGCTGCTGCACGGCAACAGCACGCACCACCCGGACAGCGTGCGGCTGATGGTGCGCGGCAACCGGGCGCAGCCAGCCTTCCGCAAAGTCCCCATCATGATCAACGAGGACGACCACTTCGATTTCGACAAGGCCGACAACAACTTCGTGGCCGCCATCGGTGAGCATGTCTCATGGGGCTTTTTCGACTATCGCATGAACCGCGAACGGTTCGAGGACGGTTTCCAGTCGCTGCCCGTTGACTGGACGATCAACAGCGCCCGCAAGAAGGCCTTCTTCTCGCTGCTGCGCGACATCACGGGCGGCGATTGATGCCGTCGGACTATGTGATCGTCGTCGATATCGTCACCCGTCCCGGGGCAGGCGAGGCGTTCAGCGGCCTCATTGCCGCCAATGCCGCAGCCTCCCTGCGGGAAGAGCCGGGATGTCGCCGTTTCGATGTCTGCCGCTCCCCGGATCATCCGGACAGCTTCCTGCTGTACGAGATCTATGACGACGCCGAGGCATTTGCCGCACACCTCAGGGCGCCGCACTTCCTGCAGTTCGACCAGGAGAGTGCGCCGCTCGTTGCGAGCAAGCAGGTCCGCGTGCTGACACTGCAACCTGGCTGGAACCCGGCAGACTGAGGCACCGCTGCGCCTGGGGCTGCACTCAGAGCTGTGTCAGCCCCAGCCGGCCGAGCAGATCGACGAGCATGGCGCCGGCGCGGCGCCGATGGTCCTCGTGGATCGCCTTGGCGGCGGCAGGGTCGCCCGCGGCGATCGCCTCGACCAGCGCGCCATGCTCGACCACCGAATGGATCGGCTTGGGTCTGAGCCGCAGCGTCAGCATCCGCGCCCGATGCGCCTGGTCCCATAGCTGACCGACCATCTGGATCAGGCGCGCATTGCCGCTGAGCTCGACCAGCCGTAGATGGAACGTCTCGTCCGCGGCCGCCCAGGCGATCAGATCGTCCGCATCGAGCGCCTTCTTCATGTCGGCCACGGCTGCGCGCAGTTGCCCCAGTTGCCGGGCCGTTATGCCGCGCCGAGCGACCAGCTCCGCCGCCGCCCCCTCGAGGGCGGTGAGCACCGCGTAGATTTCCGCCATGTCGGCCGCCGAAACCGGCAGCACGCGCATGCCGTGGCGCGGGCGGATCTCCACCATGCCGTCCTGACGCAGGCGCACCATGGCTTCCCGCACCGGCGTGCGGCTCATATCGAGCCGCATCGCCGCCTCCTGCTCCAGCATCTGGGCACCTGCGGGCAGGGTGCCGTCGAGGATCAGCCGCTTGAGCCGGGCATAGGCGATGTCGGCCTGATTGGTGCGCTCTGCGCCCTCGGGCTTAGGCGAGGTCGATGCGTCGTCCCTGGCTGTCCGAGGCATAGATCGCCTCCTCGATGCTGAGGTTCTTGAGATATTCCCTAGCGGTATTCACCGGCGCCGCTTGCCCGGTCAAGGCCGCAAGGCCCGCGCGGCAGGTGCGATAGACGCAGTCACCACCGAAATCGACATCGTTCCACGCGAAAGCGAGCGGCGTCTCTTCGATCTGGCCGTGCCGGCGCAGCAACACCTCGCCATCGCCGGTGAGGCGCAGCACCCCGCCCTCGGCTTCGACGAGCATCTCGCCCAGCGTCAGCCGATGGTTGTGCGCCTTGTGGTCCGAAAGGCGGTTGGCATCGAGGATGGCGGTCATGCCGCCGGCGAACTCGAAGACCACCACCCCGGCATCCTCGCCGGCAATGGCGGGGTTCAGCCGTCGCAGCCGGGCGGTGACGGCCGTGACCTCGCCGAACAGGTAGCGAAAAACGTCGATGTAGTGGACGCCGGTCTCGTGCACCATGAAGCGGGGCATGGTGCGGAAATAGGGCTGGCGGCCGAGATAGGCGTCGGGGCCCTGGCCGTCGCCGGGCCTGAGCCGGAACGTCGCCCCCAGCACGGCTCCGAGGCTGCCCGAGCCGATCTGCCCACGGATGACCTCGTACCACGGCTGGAAGCGAAAATTCTCGTGCACGATCAGCGTGATGCCGGCCTGCTCGGCCAGTTCCGCCGCCTGTTCGGCCGCTGCGAGCGTGCCGCAGAACGGCTTCTGGCAGATCACCCCGATGCCGCGCGCCGCGCAGGCCGCGATCGCCGGCAGATGCGTGTGGGGCGGGGAGACGATGTCGACAATATGCGGGCGGGCCTCGTCGAGCATCCGCTCGAAATCGTCATACGCCATCGCCGCGGGATAGCTTTGCCCGACGAGGGCGCGCCGATCCGGATCCACATCGCAGAACGCAACCATTTCTACCGGCAGGCGGGCCCAAGCCCGATAGTGGAACTGGCCGAAATAGCCCGCCCCGAGCAGCGCTAGGCGCGGTCGGGCACTCATGATGCGGCGCGTACCGCGTGCTGCGTCAGCGCATCGGAAACGAGCGCAGCCAGCGGCTCGGTGCCATGCGCACCACCCACCTCGAGCGGGCGCGCACCGTTGCGATAGGCGGTGTCGACGGCATCCCGCAGCAATCGGCCCGCTGCGATGGGCTCCGCCATGCCGCTGCGCTGGCCGAGCCATTCCAGCATCATCGCCCCCGACAGGATCGCCGCCGTGGGATTGGCGACGCCCTTGCCGGCAATATCCGGCGCCGAGCCGTGACAGGGCTGGAACACCGCGTGGTTGAGCCCGATATCGGCCGAGGGCGCAAAGCCCATGCCGCCGATCAGCCCGGCCGCGAGATCGGAAAGAATGTCGCCGAACATGTTCTCGGTGACCATCACGTCGAAATCCCATGGGCGCCGCACGAGGTTCAGCGCCGTCGCATCGATATAGGCGTGGTCGGAGGCGATGTCGGGATGCCGCTGTGCCCGCTCGTCGAACACGCGGCGGAAGAACGCCATGGAGGCAAAGACATTGGCCTTGTCGACGCAGGTCAGCCGGCCCGGCTTGCCCGCTGCCTTGCGGGTGCGGGTGTAGCTGAACGCGAAGTCGAACAATTGCTCCGAGACCTCACGCGTAATCAGCATGGTGTCGCGCGCCTCGCGATCGTCGACGACGACGCCCTGATCGCGGAACGCGAACAGCCCCTCGATCGATTCGCGGATGACGACGAAATCCAGCGCCTGGGCGCGAGGGTCGGCGAGGATCGGCCCGATCCCCGGCAGAGTGCGGGCGGGGCGCACGCCGGCGAACAGGCCGAGGGCGGTGCGCAGATCGAGTTGCGGCGCGATCTCGGTTCCGTTGGGGTAGCGGACCTCGGGCCAGCCCATGGCACCCAGGAAGATGGCGTCCGCCGCACGGCAGCCATCGAGCGTCTGGGTCGGCAGTGCTTCTCCTGTCTTGACGAAGTGCTGCGCGCCCGCTGGCAGTTCCGTGCAGGCGAGGGCAAAGCCGCCGACCTGCGCGGCCGCGGCGTGCATCAACTCGACGCTCGGCGCGATGACTTCCAGCCCGATGCCATCTCCCGGCAGAACGGCGATTTCAAAGTGCTTGAGGGCAGGCATCAGAACTCCAGCTGGTCGAGAAGCGGGGAAATGTCGAAGTCGAAGTGCAGCGGCCGCGCACCAGGCCTGTCTACCCGGAAGCTGGCAATGCTGTCGCCCAGGAGGCAACCGAGATAGGCCGTCCGCAGGTCCGGGCCACCAAACGCCAGCGACGAGATGTTGCGCAGGCGCCCGGCAGGCTGCGTATCGAGGTGCGGCCGACCCATTGTACCGTCCCTGAACGCAGTTTCAGCCGCCTCGACATGCGCTGCCACACTGTCTTCGAGAACAGTGTGATGTTCTCCGGTGTGCGGGTCGATGCGGATCACGCGGTTGGAGACGATGCTGGTCACCCAGGCATTGCCGTCCGCATCGAAGGTGAGGCCGTCAGGATAGTCGCCGGGACCGAATTGGTGGACCACCGAGCGATGGCCGAGGCTGCCGTCGGAATCGACAGTGAAACGGGTGAGGCGCCGGCCGAAGGTCTCGTTGACGAAGAGGTGCCTCGCGTCCGCCGAGAAGGCCAGTTCGTTGGTGTAGCCGAGTCCGTCGGCGACGATCCGCGCCTTGCCTTGGTCGATCAGGACAATGAAGCCGGACGCCGCATCCGGCCGGTAGTCGAGCGCGCGCGGCGACTTCCTCGTGGATATGGTCAGCCAGATTCGCCCTGCAGCATCCAGCAGTGGGAAATTGCTCGGGGGCAGGGGGTCCCCGTCGAGCTCCAGCAATACAGGCTCGTGGCTGCCATCGGGATAGAGGCGATAGAGCCCGCCGCTGTCCGTTCCCAGATGCGCCAGCAGGAAGCTGCCGCCCGGCTCGAGCGCGATGCCGTTGGGGCGGATCGACGCGGCGCCGTCCTTGATGCGGATGCGGGCCACGCGTCCGTCTTCAGCGATGGCAGCGACGCCACCACCACCGTCCCAGTCGGAAGCGAACACCAGCCGCGAGGCATGTGTCAGCACGCATTCCGGGCGCGACAGGCCGGTACCGGTAAACTGGATATCTCGCAGGGTGGTCAACTCGTTTCGCATCGCTTCTCGGGTGTGCAATGTATGCATAACGGCCATCGCAGAACGTTGCAAGCGCACAGCGACACCGTTCATGGACCGGGCGTGATACACGTAAGCTGATGATAGTGCGCGAGTTTGTGCTCTTCCGCATGAGTCGATGGACTGCAGTGCGCTCGCTTGACGCGTTCAATAATGCATGCATTAATGCCCTAAGACGATCATTCGGCGAGTTCAGGAACGCGACAGTTTGATGATTGACCTGCTCACTGTATCCACTGTATCCAAAGCATCCAGAGGGCGCGACCTGCTCGTTGTCGGGCCGGGAGAGATGGATATGGCGGCAATCAGTGGTGGCCAGAGCCTCGAGGAGTACGGCTATCAGGCGTTGCGGGCGCAGATCCTGTCGGGCGCCCTGCAGCCGGGACAGAAACTCGTTCAGGAGGAGCTGGCCCAGCGGCTCGGTGTCAGCCGGACGCCGTTGCGCAGCGCTATTGCCGCTCTGGAGCGCGATGGTTTCGTCATCGTCTCCCCGCGCGGGGAAGCGCGCGTCGTCAAGTTCGGCCCCGATCGGATCGCCGATCTGTTCGAGGTCAGGGCGGTGCTGGAAGGGCTGACCTGCCGGCTGGTGGCGACGCGGATCGAGCGGCGCCACACCCTCTATCTGCGTTCCCTGATCACCTCGGCCATGCCGGCGGAGGGCAGCGACGACTGGAGCGAGTATCGGCGCGCCGACCAGGAGTTCCACAGCTACCTGTCCGGCCTGCTCGATAACGGTTTCCTCACGCGCCAGCTCGATGCGGTGCGCGACGTGCTGAGCCTTTCGCTGGCGCAGGGCCTGCTGCGCGCGCCGTCCGAGACGCTGCCGGAACACCTCGAAATCCTCGATGCGCTCGAAGCGCACGATGCCGATGCGGCGGAAGCGGCGATGCTGCGCCACATCCGCACGACCATTTCGCTGATGCGAAGCCGGGCTGCACAACCGCAGCCCGACACAGAACAGGCCTGACGGCCTGCCGAGACTTCAACGGGAGGAGAGACATGACGATGACCACCCAACGGCCCGGCGCGCTCAAGCGCCTTATGACCGGGCTTGCGCTCGCCACTGCGCTGACGGCGTCCACTGTCGGCGCCGCCGATGCCCGCGACATCACCTTCTGGACGCAGCCGCAGGGCGACCTGCTGGCCTACCAGGAGCTGTTTGACGAACTCACCCGCGAGTTCCGGGAGCAGAGCGGCATCAACGTCAACTACGAGATCATCAACTGGTCGGTGGCGTTCAACACCTGGCTGACCGTAGCCCAGGGTGGCGCGGCGCCCGACTGCGCCGACATGTACTGGCTGCATTCCTTCTCGGGTATCGGAGCCGGCCGCCATGGGCCGATGCCGATTTCGCAGTATCGCGACCGCTGGCCGACTCTCGAAGAGGACTTCTACGAGGGCTCGCTGGTCGACGTGCACCGCAATGGCGAGTTCTACGGCATCCCGTGGCGCGTCGACATCCGCCCGATGATGTACCGGACCGACTTTCTCGCCGAGGCGGGAATCGATGCGCCGCCCGACACTTGGGAAGAAATCGTGGAGCAGGGGCTGGCCCTGACCCAGCGCGATAGCAACGGCAATGTCAGCCGGTGGGGCTTCGCGCCCGGCGCCAACAACAACCCGGCCCAGACCCTGCTGCCCTATTACTGGCAGGCAGGCGGCGAGATGATGAGCGAGGACGGACGGACCGCCACCATCGACAACGAGGCGATGCGCACAGCCCTGAAGTTCATGCAGGACCTCGTGCATGTGCACCGCATCACGTCCCCTGAAGTGTTCGAAAAAAGCGCCGATCCCCTGGCGGACTTCACTTCCGGCCGCACGGCAATCGTCGGGAGCACCAACAACTCCTGGCCATCGCAGTTCGACCGCGACTATCCGGAACTCGAAGGCACCTGGGCTCTGGCGATCAATCCGGCTGGACCGACCGGTGACCGCGATTCGTTCTCCGGCGCGGGCTACTGGGGCGTGCTTTACGGATCGCGGGACGTGGAAGCCTGCATCGACTGGATCCAGTTCCTGTCCCAGGAGGAGAACATGCTCCGGATCAGCGCCACCTCTGGTGCCGCCAGCCCGCGGCGCGCCGTTATGTCGTCCGAGCTCTGGACGCGGCGTCCGTGGCAGGAGGTGATGGCCGAGACCCTGAACTACGGTCACACCTCGCAGCATCCCAGTTCGGTGTGGTCGGCCATTGCCTCGCCCGAACCCGGCGCCGTCCTCTACGACCTCGTCTACAGCACGGTAATCGGCAACGCCGATATCGACACCGCCGTGGTCGAGGCGCAGAGCCGCATGCAGACCGAACTCGATCGGGCTGCGGCCAACTAGGCCAGCGACAGTTCCCATGCGACCGGGCGCGTTTCCGCCCGGTCGCATACCCATTGCTTCACTCATCCGAGTACGGGACGGACCACGTGACCCGCCAGAAATATGTGTTCAGCTACCTCATGGTGGCGCCGGCACTGCTGATCACGGCAGCCCTCGGCATTTATCCCATGCTCTACTCGATGTGGATGAGCTTCGTGGATTTCGATCTGCTGCGCGTGCGGGAGTTCGGAACGCCCTTTGTGGGCCTGCGCAACTACGCCGCCGTCTTCGCTGATCCGCGCTTCGTCCAGACCGTCGTCAACACGATCCTGTTCACCGTACTCGCCGTCGGCGCCACCCTCGGTTTCGGGCTGCTGCTCAGCCAGATCCTGAACGCGTCCTATCGCGGCCGCACCGCCATGCGAATGCTGGTGTGCATCCCCTGGTTCGTGCCGCCGGCCGTGGCGTCGGCCATCTGGATGTGGCTGCTCAATACCGACCGCAGCCCGATCAATTTCCTGCTGCAGGACATGGGGCTGATCACCTCCAACATCCGCTTTCTGACGGATTCTTCCACCTGGGGGCCGTTCAGCATCCCCATGCTGTCGGTGACCGCCGTGCGCGTGTGGAACGGGCTGCCCTTCGCGGTAATCTTCATTCTCGCGGCCCTGCAGTCGATTCCGCGCAGCCTCTATGAGGCGGCCGAAGTCGACGGCGCCAATCTGTGGCAGAAGTTCTGGTACGTCACGCTGCCGATGCTGCGCCCGGTACTCGCCATCCTCGTGACACTCCTGGTGATCGGCGGGCTCGGTTCGTTCGAGATCAACTACATCATGACCGGTGGTGGGCCGCAGAACCTCACCAACATCATGGCGGTTTACTCCTACCAGCAGGCTTTCTCTTTCTTCCGCTTCGACCTCGCCTCGGCTGCGAGCGGAGTGATCTTCATCCTGACCGGCTTCATCTCGGTCTTCTACCTGCGCTCCCAGCTCAAGAAGGTGACCTGATGACGCTCGCCGTGTCGGAACCGATGGTCAGGCCCAACCTGCTGCAACGCCTGTCCGCAATGAACAAGACCGACCTGCTCATGCGGGTGCTGGTCGGTCTCATCACGATCGGCCTGCTCTTTTACATCCTCTTGCCCGTCTTCTGGATGGTGAAGACCTCGCTGCAGCCCAACGCCGAAATCCGCGTGCTGCCGCCGATCTGGTTTCCGAACGATCCAACCCTGCAGCCCTACACCAATGCCAACCGCCTGATCCCGATGTGGCGCTATGTCGGGAACTCGCTGTTCGTCTCGGTCACGGCTTCGGTTATCGCCACCATGGTCGCCTGTTCGGCTGCCTATGTGCTGGCGCGCTTCCGCTTCCCCGGCGCGACGGTGATCCTGGCGCTGATCCTGCTGGTCAACCTGATCCCGCCGATCACCCGCGTCTTTCCCGTCTACTTCTTCATCCAGGATCTCGGCCTGCTCAATTCCTATGTCGGGCTGATCCTCTCCTATGTCGGCTTCTCGCTCCCCTTCGCGGTGCTGATGCTGCGGGGCTATTTCGAGACCGCTGCGCCCCCGGAACTGGAGGAGGCGGCGCTGATCGACGGGTGCGGCTACTTCCAGGCCTTCGTGAAGGTCATCCTGCCAGTCTGCCTGCCCGGCATCGCGGCCGTCGGCATCTTCACCTTCCTCAACGCGTGGAACGACTTCCTGTGGGCCAGCCTGCTGCTGAACCAGGGAGACATGAAGACCATCCAGGTCGGCATCGGCGACTTCGCCCAGGAGGGCGGCGGCGTGCAATACGTCAACGCCTTCATGGCGGCTTGCGTGGTGGCGACATTGCCCGCCCTCGTCGTCTTCATCTTCGTTCAGCGCTGGCTGGTCGGCGGCCTCACCGCCGGGTCGGTCAAGACCTGAACGCTCACTTTCCTTCCAAGGACTGCAAGACCATGGCCATTCGCAATTCCATCCTGCTCGGCACGCTCGGGCGCTATGCTGATCGGTTTCACGAGTACCAGAAGCCGCGGTCGCTGGCCGAACGGCTGGAGGTCGCCCGTCACATTCCCCGGACCCATGGCGTCGAGCCGGTCTATCCGCAGGATCTCGGCCACAAGGGCGAGCACGTGCAGGTGGTCAAGGACTCCGGCTTCGCCGTGTCCGCCGTCAACGTCAACGTCAAGGGCGAGGACATCTTCCGGAACGGGTCCTTCACCAACCCGGACGCGGCCGTACGGCGGCGCTCGGTGGAGTATCTGAAGACCGCCATGGACATGTCGGCCGATCTCGGCGCGAACATGCTCTCGGTCTGCCCGCTGATCGACGGGTGGGACTACGCCTTTCAGGTGGACTACACCAAGCAGTGGGAATGGATCGCCGAGTGCTTCCGCGAGGCAACGGCCTACCGGCGCGACGTCCGCATCTCCATCGAATACAAGGCCTATGAGGTCCGCAACCGGATCACGCTGCCCAACATGGGGCGCACGCTGCATTTCTGCGACGTGGTGGGCGCCGACAATCTCGGCGTCACCATGGATGTCGGGCACGCGCTGATCGCCGGCGAAACGCCCGCGGCCGAGATGTGCATCGCGCACGCCGCCAACCGGCTGTTCTATGTGCACTTCAACGACAACGACCGCGGCGCCGACTGGGACATGCTGCCCGCCTCGGTCAATTTCTGGGAGACGCTCGAGACGCTGTACTACATGCGCAAGCTCGGCTGGGAGGGATGGGTCGCCTATGACGTCTTCACCCGCTCCGGCGACAATGCCGAGGCCGTGGCAGCGACGTTCGAGATCATGGAAAACCTCGACAAGATCGTCGACCGCATCGGCTTCGACGCCCTGTCGGAATTGACCCGCGAGGGCATTCCGGCCCGGGCGTTCAACAAGATGATCGCGGCGCTGGTCTGATGCTCGGCATCGGCAGCTACGCCTTTCGCTGGCATGTCGGGATCGGTGACCGCCGCCCGCCCGATCCGCTCGAGCCGCTGGCGATGCTCGAGATCGTCGCGGAACTGGGGGTCGGCCTGCTGCAGGTCGCCGACAACCTTCCGCTGCACCTGCGCTCAGCGGCCGAGATCGATGCCTTCGCGCGGCGCGCCGAAGCCCTCGGGATCGCGATCGAGCTGGGGATGACGGGGTGCGATCCGCAGCTGGTCGCCCGCTATCTGCGCCTGTGCGAAGCGCTCGGCTCGCCGCTGTTGCGCATTGCGCCGACGGCCGCCGAGAGCGCGGGCTCCGATGCGGAAATCGCCGGGCTGTTTCGTGCCCTTGTGCCGGCTTGCGCCGCCGCCGGCGTGGTGCTGGCGGTCGAGAACCACTTCCACCTGCCATCGCCGCGCCTCAACGCCATTCTGGATGAGGTCGGCAGCCCGAGCGTCGGCGTCTGCCTGGACGTCGCCAACTCCATCGCCTGCGGCGAATGGCCGGCAGAGACCGTTGGCCTCCTCGCGCATCGGGCAGTGAACCTGCATCTCAAGGATTATCGCGTGGCGCTCGACCCGCATGGGGTTGGCTGCACCATCGTCGGCACCCCGCTGGGCGAGGGCGTCGTCGATATCGATGGCGTGTTCTCGGCACTCGCACGGCACAAGCGCGAGGTGAACGTCATCCTCGAGCACTGGCTGCCGTGGCAGGGCGACTTTCCGACGAGCCGGCAGGCGGAACGCGACTGGCTGCAACGCAGCGTGGCGGCCGCGCGCGCCCGCAACCTCACATAACGCACACGAAGGGGAGGACCGAATGGCAACCAAGGTCACGATCGAAGGCGAGAAGTTCCTGTTCAACGGCGAGCCGACCTACAAGGGCCGCAGCTTCAACGGCCTGCCGGTCGAAGGTCTGCTGTTCAACACCCGCATGGTGCAGGCGACGTTCGACGACGAGAACCCGGAATCGGCCAGCCAATGGGCCTATCCCGACACCGGCAAATGGGACCCCGACCGCAATACGGACGAGTTCATCGCGCAATTGCCGACCTACTACGGCAAGGGCATTCGCGCGGTAACCCTCAACCTGCAGGGCGGCATGCCGGTGGTTGGCACCGAGCGCACGCAACCCTGGCTCAATTCGGCGCTGACGCCCCAGGGCGACTTGAAGCCGGCCTATGTCGCGCGGCTCGAAAAGGTGCTGCGCGCCTGTGACGAGCAGGGTATCGCCGTGATGCTCGGCTACTACTACTTCGGGCAGGACGAGAACATGGCCGATGAGGCCTCCATCGTGCGCGGCGTCGATACGGTGACAGAGTGGCTGCTGGGAACCGGCCTCGAGAACGTCATGGTCGAGGTCAACAACGAGTGCGACGTGCCGCTCTATGAGCACGAGATCCTGACGCCGGGGCGGGTGCACGAACTGATCGATCGCATTAAGGGCATGACCCGTGACGGACGGCGCCTGCTGGTCGCGGCCAGCGTCACCAACTGGCCGTTCCGCCAGAAAGCGGGCCTGCCGCTGGTCCGCGGCAACGACGCCGCCAATGTGGACCAGGCTTTCCGTGATCGGCTGGCGCGCAGCACGGTCGACGAGGTGATCGATAAATCCGACTTCATCCTCTACCACGGCAACGGCCTCGAACCCGAGGGCGTGGACAAGGTGACGCGGGTGATCAAGGAGAGCGAAACCTTCAAGCGCAACCCGCGCCCGCTCGTCATCAACGAGGATTCGACCCGGGTCGAGAACATGGATGCGGCGTTCCCGCACTATGTCCCCTGGGGCTATTACGATCAGGGCAGGAACAACTACCGCGACGGCTTCCAGTCGCCCCCGGTCAACTGGGGCATCTCCACGCCGGAAAAGCAGCGCTTCTTCGATCGCGTCGCGGAGATCACCGGTGCGTCGGGAGAATAGCGAAACCGGCGAGTCCTCTGCACCGGTCCTACAGGGTGTCCGGCCGATCGAAGCGGTGGAGATCGCCAACGGCACGCTGAGCGCGCGCATACTCGACTATGGCGCCACCCTTGCCGAACTCCGCGTCGCGGGGTGGCGCCACTCCATCGTGCTCGGTCTTGCCGACATCGAGGCCTATCGCGATGCCGACCACTATGCCGGCGCGATCATCGGGCGTTTCGCCAACCGCATCGCGGGGGGAAAGGCGGAGCTTCCGGGCCGGATGCTGGCGCTGCCGGTTTCCGCAGAGGGCAATCACCTGCATGGCGGCGCCACCGGTTTTGCGCGGCAGCATTGGGTGGTCGCGGAGCGCGAGGAGAACGCGGTCACGCTGACGCTCACCAGCCCGGACGGTCACGAGGGGTATCCGGGGACCGTCGCGGTGGTCCTCCGCTACAGCGTGCTTGGCGCCACGCTCCGGATAGAGATCTCCGCCACCACCGATGCCCCGACGCTGGTGAACCTCTGCCACCACCCGTATTTCGACCTGTCGGGTCAGGGGGACGTTTCCGGTCACCAGCTTGGCATAGCGGCAGATGCGGTACTACCGGCGCACCCGAATCTCGTGCCGACCGGGAGCATCCTGCCGGTCGCCGGCACAGTCTACGACTTCACCAAGGTGAGGGAGATCGGCACCGAGCGTCCGGGCCCTGGCTTCAACAACACCTACTGCCTCGCAAGCACCTCCGCCACGGAGCCCCGTTTCGCCGCGAGGCTAGCCTATCCGGATGGCCCGACCATGGAATTGTGGACGACGCAGGTCGGCCTCCATCTCTATGACGGCTACAAATTGCGGGATAGCCTGGTCGGGCTCGACGGACGCCGCTACGGTCCGGGGCAGGGGGTCTGCCTGGAGGCGCAGGGCTGGCCGGACAGTCCCAACCACCCGCATTTTCCGCAGGCCCTGCTCGTGCCCGGCGAGACCTACCGGCAGACCACCGAGTACCGCCTGACGCTCTAGAGGAGGCCGAGATGTATCTTGGGGCCATTGCCGATGACCTGACGGGCGCGACCGATCTGGCGCTCATTCTCTCGCGGGCCGGCTTTTCGGTAGTTCAGGTCAGCGGCGTGCCGACCGCCGACCGGCTCCCGGACGCCGACGCCGTCGTCGTGGCACTGAAATCGCGCACCATCGCGCCTGACGATGCCGTCGCCCAGTCGCTGGATGCGGCGCGTGCACTGCTGGCAGCGGGCGCACGGCAACTCTTCTTCAAATACTGCTCGACCTTCGATTCGACGGACCAGGGCAATATCGGCCCTGTCGCGGAAGCCTTGATGCGGCTGGTCGGCGCGCGCGGGGCCATTGCCTGCCCGGCATTCCCGCGCAATGGGCGCACCGTGTATCGCGGGCATCTGTTTGTCAGCGACATGCTGCTCTCAGACAGCCCTATGAAGGACCACCCGCTGACCCCGATGCGCGACGCCAATCTCGTGCGGGTTCTGCAGCGGCAATGCCAAGGGCCGGTGAGCCTCGTTGCGCTTGAGACAGTCCGGGAAACGGTCGCATTGGCAGGTGCCCTGCAGAAGCTGGAGGGTCTAGCGATCTGCGATGCTGTCGCCGACGACGACCTGCTGGCGCTGGGGCATGCGGTGAGGGACATGCCGCTGGTCACCGGCGGTTCGGCGCTGGGGATGGGGCTTGCGCAGAATTTCGGCCTCGATGCCACGCGCCCGGCCGCACCCCTGCCGTGGCCGGGCGGCCGCGGGGCGATCCTCGCCGGCTCGTGCTCGGCCGCCACGTTGCGTCAGGTTGCCGCCTATCGCGACGGCGGCGCGCCAGTTTTTCCGGTGATGCTGGACGAGGTGCTCGCCGGCACGCAGACCCCGGCTGACGCCGCGGCGTTCTGTGCCGCGCGCGGCGACCTCGCCCCGCTCGTCTATGCCAGCGCCCCGCCCGAGTTGGTCGCGGCCAATCAGGCGCGCTTCGGTGTCGCCGTGGCGGGCGAACGGATCGAGCGCTTCATGGCCGAGCTTGCCGTGCTGCTCGCGCAATCAGGCGTCACGCGCTTCGTGGTGGCTGGAGGCGAAACCTCCGGCGCCGTGGCGGCTGCGCTGGGCGTCTCGACCCAGCGCATCGGTCCCGAGATCGATCCGGGGGTGCCATGGACCCTCGCCGATAGCCGCTATGGTGACTTGGCGCTGGCGCTGAAGTCGGGCAATTTCGGCGCCGACGATTTCTTCGCCAAGTCGCTGGGGTTGTTGCCGTGACTGCTACGATCTCCGAGGCCACGCGCCAGCGCGACGAACTCTGTCGCGTCGGCGACTCGCTGTTCGCGCGGGGGCTGACCCCCGGCTCGACGGGCAATCTCAGCGTGCGCCTCAGCGACGGCAGCCTGCTGATGACGCCGACCAATGCCTGCCTCGGGGCCCTCGATGCGGCGGCGTTGTCGCATCTGGATGGCGACGGCACCCACCTGTCCGGTGATCCGCCGACCAAGGAGTCCAATCTCCATCGCTGCTTCTACTGCCGTCCCGCGGCCAATGCGGTGGTGCACCTGCACTCGACGCACGCCGTCGCGGTCAGCGTCCTGCCCGACACCCCGCCGGGCGACGCGCTGCCCGCGCTGACGGCCTATTACGTCATGCGCATCGGTACCCTGCCGATGCTGCCCTATTTTCCGCCCGGCAGCAGCGAACTGGTGGACGCGATCGCCGGCGTTGCCGACAAGCATCACGCGGTGCTGCTCGCCAATCACGGCCCTATCGTCGCGGGCAAGAGCCTGCGGGACGCGCAATACGCGATGGAGGAGCTCGAAGAGACGGCGCGGCTGCACCTGATGACGCGCATGCTCTCGCCGCGCACGCTCAACCGCAAGCAGGTGGCCGATCTCAAGCGCCGGTTCCCGCCGACCTGATTGCCTCAGGGGCTGCTCTGCACCGGTGTCGCCGGAGCCGCTGCAGACACGAAAGCCGCTTCGACGAGCGCCATGGTGTGCCAGGCGTCATCCACAGCACTGACGAGCGTCGCGTCTTCGCCCACCGCGAAGCGCTGCAGATTGCTCATAGTGCCGATGAAGGCGTGCGGGAACCAGCGGCCCTCGAGCGGCACCGCGCGCCAATCGCCCCCCTTGCGGTTGAGCCAGAGCTCGTCGGGCTCGCCCTCGGGATAGTTGAGCAGCAGCCCCAGCTTGACGAGGGCCGCCCCCTCGGTTCCCTCGATGCGGAAGCTCGCATCCTGGAATTTCCGGCCGAAGGCGTGATTGTGGTTGATCGACAGCGTCACCCGCTGGTCCGGTGCATAGTCGAGCAACGCCGAGGTCCGGGTCTGCGCCAGATCGGTGGAGGGGTGACCGAGCGTGCGCGCATGCACCCCTGCGGGATTGCCGAGAAGGGCGCGCAGTGTATCGAGATAGTGGATCGAGTGCACCGCGATCTCGACGCGCGGCATGCCCTTGAGGAAAGGGAACAGCTCCCACGGCGTGACGAGGTTCAGATGAACTTCCACATCCACCAGCCGGCCGAGCCAACCGCGCTCCAGCGCGTCGGCCACGGCGAGCATCATCGGCGAGAACCGCAGCTGGAAGTTGACCGCAGCGGTGAGCCGCTTCTGTCGGCAAAGCTGCAATATGGCTGTCGCCTCGGCGAGGTCGCGCCCCATGGGCTTTTGCAGCAGCACGGCCGCGCCATCGGGAAGATGCGGCAGCACATCGAGATGGGCCGCCGGGGGCAGGGCGAGATCGAACACCGCGTCCGGCACGGCCAGCGCCGCCTCGAGCGAGGCGAAAGCCTCGGTCTCCCAGCGGGAGGCGAGCGCGCGCGCCCGATCCGCGTCGAGATCATAGACACCGGCGACCGGCAGCCCCGCGAGGCGATATGCCGGCAGATGCGCATCGTTGACGATACCGCCGGCCCCGACGATGACGATGGGGCGCGGCTGGCTCGGCGCCGGCCAGGACTGGCGCAACGGGGCGGCGTCGGCCGCGTCAGTCGACATGGAACACTTCCGTCATGTCGGCCCACCATTCCCCATCCTGCCGGGTCGGCAGCGGCGCCTGCAGGGGCATGCAGACCGCCCACCACTCCTGCGTGCGCGGATCGGCGGCCATGGCGGCCATGTCGCCGGCGAAATCGCTGCCGTGATACTCGAAATAGGAGAACAGCAGGTTCTCCGGCTGCTTGAGGAAGATCGAGTAGTTGCGGATGTTCGAGCGCGCGATCTGCGCCAGCACCTCCGGCCACACCTCCGCATGCAGTCGCGTATATTCCGCGATGGCGTCGGGTTTCAGCCCGATGACGGAACCATAGCGCTTCATCACGCTCTCCCCCTAAGTTTGTACAGTCGCTCGGCATTGCGGAAGAACAATTGCTCCTGCTCCCCGGTGCTGGCGCCGCCGACGATCTGGCGGGTTGCGTCCACCCAGCGGGTGAGGTTCGCTGTCAGGGTGCAGACCGGGAAATCCGAGCCCCAGACCACGCGGTCCCAGCCAAAGCTCTCGATCACGTGTTCGATGAAGGGCCTGAGGTCGTCCACCGTCCAGTCCGGCCCGGCATAAGCGACCACCCCGGAGATCTTGGCCGCCACATTGGGCAGTTCGGCGAGGCGGCGAATGTCGGCGCGCCACGGGTCGAGCCCCTTGCCGGCGACATCCGGCACCCCGCAATGGTCGAGCACGAACTGGGTGTCCGGACACCTGGAGGCGAGCTCGCGCCCGACCGGCAGCTGCCGCGCCAGCACGCAGAGATCGAAGGGCAGGCCGGCGGCTCCCAGCCGGCGCAGATTCTCCGCGAACAGCGGCGTCTGGCTGAGCGCGTCGGGAGAGGTGTGGAGAATACGCCGCACGCCCTTCACGCCGGGCATGGCCGTCAAGGTCTCCAGCCAGGCCGGGAACGTGTTGCTTTCGGGCCGCGCCGGCGCGATGGCGCCCACTACGCGCGGATCGACCTCCAGCATGAACCGCGTTTCGCCTTCCATGTCCGGCTCGGCGACGTCGACTTCCATGTGGAGCGCCGCCTCGATGCCGAGCGCAGCCGCCTCGGCGAAATAGTCCTCGGCGGTCCAGTCGCGGTTGAGTGGAGGGGCATCCGCCAGCCACGGATAGGCGAAGCGGTTCTGGTAGACGAGGTGCAGGTGGGTATCCACTATCCGCATCGGAGGTCTCCGGGTTCAGGGCGCCGCGACGCGGTGCCGCTCGGACACCTCGCGGCTGGCATTGCGCAACAGGGCGAGGGCGGCGTCCGGGTCCGGTGCATCCTGCACGTCGAGACGCTTGGTGTAGGGGCAGGTGAGCGTTGCGATCACGCTGCCGAGCGGCCCGAAGATCGGAACCGACAAATTGGTCACGCCGGCAATCTGCAGGCTTTGCATCGCCTCATAGCCCTGTTCGCGCACCTGGACGAGGCGCGCTTCGAGCTCGGCGGTCAGGACTTCGACCTCCCGCGTCACCGGGTCCTCCAGCATCAGCTGGCGTTCCTCGGCGCTGGCATGGGCAAGGAAGACGTGCCCGGAACCGGTGTTGACAAGGCTGATGCGCGAACCAACGCGGATCGAGACGTTCCAGTAGCCCGGACCGTCCACCTGCGCCACGACGACGAGGATGTTCCGGTCATAGACCACCAGATGCACCGCCTGCTGCGCGTCGCGGGCGAAGGTGCGCAGGATGGGCAGGGACTGGCTGACCAGCCGGCCGACCGGCGGGTGCATATGCGCCAGTTCGAACAGCTTCAGCGTCATGGCGTAGCGGTCGCCTTCGCGCCGCACATAGTTGCGGCGCACCAGCCGGTCGAGCATCCGGTAGATCTCGTTGGGCGAGCGGTCGAGCGCCTTGGCGATTTCGGCCTGGCTCAGCCCTTCGGCGGAGCCGGCCAGCAGCTCCAGAATGTCCAGTCCCTTGTCGAGCGCAGGCGCCCGGTACTTGTCGAGATCGTCGACGCTGCTCACCGCAGTGCTCCTCCAGCCACGCCGTCGCAACCCGTTGACGGGCCGCGTGCGGTCTGCTTACCTACGAATAGACTTTTCACATATGGATGATCAAGGGCGTTTCGCTCACAGTGAAAGGGTCTAGGAGGAGTCAAACATGAACACGAATCTCTGGCGGACGCTGCTGGCGTCCACCGCCATGGTCGGGCTCGGGGGCGCCGCGCTGGCTGCGGATTTCGATTACGGCAAGTTCGAGGGCTACACGCTCAAGGTGAAGCTGATCGGCGGCACCCAGTACGAGAAGCTCTACACCCGCATCCCCGAATGGGAGGCGATGACCGGCGCGAAGGTCGAGATCGTCTCGTCCAAGAACCATTTCGACCTCGATCGCGAGATCAAGCAGGACATCGCCACGGGCTCGATCTCCTGGTGCGTGGGCTCGAACCATACCAGCTTCGCGCCGCAATATGGCGATCTCTATGTCGATCTGCGTGACTTCATCGCGCAGGAGGAACTCGACAAATATGTGCCGGGCACGCTGGCCTCGGCCGTGGTCGACGGTCGCCTCGTGCAGTTGCCGCGCGTGACTGACGTGTCGAATCTGTACTACCGCAAGAGCCTCTATGAGGATCCCGCGCGGCAGGCCGCCTACAAGGAGCAGTTCGGCACCGATCTCGCGCCGCCCACGACCTATGACGAATTCAAGCAGCAGGTGATCTTCTTCGCCGATCCGCCGAACCTCTATGGCACGGCCTTCGCCGGCAAGGACGAGGGGCTGACCGGCCGCTTCATGGAGATCCTGCGCGCCAATGGCGGCGACATGTTCGACGAGAACTGGCAGCCGATCTTCAATTCCGAGGCCGGCGTCGAGGCCGTGCAGTGGTTCAAGGACATTTACGACGCCAAGGCCGTACCGGCCGGCACCGTCAACTACACCTGGGACGATATCGGCCAGGCCATGGCCGCCGGTCAGCTGGCGATCGATCTCGATTGGCCGGGCTTTGCCGGCTACTACTCCGATCCCACTGCCTCCAAGATCGCCGACGAACTCGGCTTCGCCACCGCACCGGTCGGCTCGGCCGGCATCCGCGGCGGCTGGTCCGGATCGCACTCCTTCTCGGTCACCGAGGCGTGCGACAACAAGCCGGCCGGCGCATCCTTCGCCGTCTTCATGACCAATGAAGAAAGCGCGCTGATGGAAGCCCAGGCGGGCAACCTGCCCACCCGCACCGCCACCTATCCGGCGGTCAAGGAGTGGTTCACGGCCAATGGCAAGGAGCACATGGTCGAGATGTTCACCGCCTGGGAGGGCTCGCTCGCCGAGGCGCGCACGCCGCCGCTGGTCGCGCAGTGGATCGAAGTGTCCAACGTGATCTGGCCGGCAATCCAGGCTGCCATCGTGGGCGACAAGACTGTCCAGGAAGCGCTTGACGGGGCTGCCGCCGAGGCGACCCTCATCATGCAGGATGCAGGCCTGCTGCAGTAGGCCATTCGGTCGGCCGGCGTCCTCGAGGGGGCGCCGGCTAGCTTCCCGCTCCCGTCCGGACAGCGTCGGTTCAGTTTGCAATGAAGTTCTTCCGTTCGCCCCGCGCGACACCCTATCTGCTGCTGCTGCCCGCGATCCTCGTGATCCTGTCGGTGGTGCTGGTGCCGCTGCTGATCTCGTTCTGGACGAGTTTCACCAGCTACAACCTCACGCGGCCCGCTACGCTGTTCCAGTTCGTCGGCCTGCGCAACTATGAGCGCCTGCTCGGCAATGCCGAGTTCTGGTGGGCCTTCGGGCGGACGATCGTGTTCATCACCGTCGCGCTCAACCTCGAGCTGGTGCTCGGGCTCGGGCTGGCCTTGCTGATCAACAAGGTGACCTGGGGGCAACGCACGCTCCGGACCATCATGATGTTTCCCATGATGTTCTCCCCCATCCTCGTCGGCTTTCAGTTCAAGTACCTGTTCAACGACGCGGTCGGGCTGGTGAACAATGCGCTGTTCGACCTCGGCCTGATCACCGCCCCGATCCCCTGGCTGGTCGACGGCACGCTGGCGCCGCTCACCATCATCCTCGCCGAAGTCTGGATGTCGACCTCGGTCTTCGCCATCCTGCTGCTGGCCGGCCTCATGGCGCTGCCCAAGGATCCGATCGAGGCCGCCAAGGTCGATGGCTGCAATCCCTGGCAGGTGTTCAAGCACATCACGCTGCCCTTCCTCATGCCCTTCATCTACATCGCGATGACCATTCGCTCGCTGGATGTGGCGCGCGCCTACGACATGGTCCGCATCATGACCAATGGCGGGCCGGCGGGCCGCACCGAGCTGCTGTGGACGCTGATGACCCGCACCGGCTACCAGAACAGCCAGATGGGTATGGCCAATGCCATGGGCTATGTGTCGATCCTGATCTCCATCGTCTTCACCTTCTATTTCTATCGCAAGCTGGTTGCGGCTCGCACATTCATGGGAGGCGCCCAATGAGCGGCCGCACCATCGAGAAGGCCTGGCAGCGCTGGGCCATCCGCCTCGGCATCTTCATTGCGATGCTGATCCTCGTGGTGCCCGGCGCCTGGGTCGTGCTCACCGCCTTCCGGCCCAATATCGAGGTGCTGGCGCGGCCGGCCGTGTGGATCCCGCAGACGCTCACCCTGCACAACTTCCTCGGCATCTTCGGTCAACTCGACACCCAGCAGGGGCTGCCCGTCGCGAACTACTTCATCAACTCGCTGGTCATCTCTGTCACCTCGACGGTGGTCGCCATCGCCGTGGGCATGATGGGTGGCTACGCCTTCGCGCGCTATCGCTTCCGCGGCAAGGGCGCGCTGTTCCTCGGCTTCATGCTGACGCGCACGGTGCCGGGTGTGGCGCTGAGCCTGCCGCTCTTCATCCTGTGGTCGCGGCTGGGGCTGATCGACACCAGCTGGGGCCTGATCCTCGTCTATATGGCGATCAACATCCCCTTCACCATCTGGCTCACGGACGGCTTCTTCCGCCAGATCCCTGTCGACTTGTCCGAAGCCGCCCAGATCGATGGCTGCACGCGCTGGCAGGCTTTCTGGAAGGTCGAGTTTCCGCTGGCCCGGTCCGGCCTCGCCTCGGCGGCGATCTTTGCCTTCCTCACTTCCTGGAATGAGTACGCGCTGGCGAGCCAGCTCACCCGCACCACCGCCAGCAAGACCATGCCGGTCGGCCTGATGGACTTCACCGCGCAGTTCACCGTCGACTGGACCGGCATGAGCGCCATGGCCGTGCTGATCATCGTGCCCGCGCTCATCCTCACCTTCATTGTCCAGAAACACCTGATCGCCGGGCTGACCTTCGGCGGAGTCAAGGGATAAGCAAGTGGCCGAAGTTCGCCTCGAAAAAGTCGTCAAGCGCTATGGCCGCCTGGAAATCGTGCACGGCATCGATCTCGCCGTGGCGCACAATGAGTTCGTCGTCCTGGTCGGCCCGTCCGGCTGCGGCAAGTCCACCACGCTGCGCATGATCGCAGGCCTCGAGGAAATCTCCGACGGCACCATTCGCATCGGCGATCGGGTGGTCAACGAGCTGCCGCCGCGGGCGCGCAACATCTCGATGGTCTTTCAGTCCTACGCGCTTTATCCGCATATGACGGTGCGCGAGAACCTCGGCTTCGGCCTGAAGATCGCCGGGCAAAGCCCGGAAGAGATCAAGACCCGTGTCGACGAGGCGGCCGAGATCCTGGGGCTCGAGCAACTGATGGACCGGCTGCCGCAGCACCTCTCCGGCGGACAGCGCCAGCGCGTCGCAATGGGCCGCGCCATCGTCCGGCACCCCGACGTGTTCCTGTTCGACGAGCCGCTCTCCAATCTCGACGCCAAACTGCGCGGCCAGATGCGCGTCGAGATCAAGAAGCTGCACCAGCGTGTGAAGACCACGGTCATCTACGTCACGCATGACCAGGTGGAGGCGATGACCCTCGCCGACCGGATCGTCATCATGCGGGACGGCCATGTCGAGCAGGTCGGCACGCCGACCGAGGTCTTCGAGCGTCCGGTCAACGTCTTCGTCGCCGGCTTCATCGGCTCGCCCCCGATGAACCTCATCGACGCCGAGGCGGCCGGGGGCAGGGCGAGGCTGGCGGACGGCCTCGAGATTCCGCTGCCAGCCGACGCGCGAGTCACCGAGGGGCAGCAGATCGTCGTCGGCTTCCGGCCGGATAGTTTCGCTCCCAAGGGCCACTCGCTGCATGGCGAGCACCATTCCATGCAGCTCAGCCGCACCGTGAGCATCGCCGAGCCGCTCGGCACCGAAACCATCCTCTTCGCCAGCGTGGGCGGCAAGGAAGTGCAGGGCAAGATGCTCAATCCGCGCCCGGTGCAGCCCGGCGAAACACTCGAGTTCACCCTCGACCTCGATCGCCTGCACGTCTTCGACCGTGCTTCGGGAGTATCGTTGCGTTGATACGGGCCTGCCGGTGGGTTGAAAGGCCCTCACCGGACCAGGAGCAGGCCGCGCCTATTTCGTCTTCGCGGCCAGACCCCCGACATACTGCTCCGCCCGGTGCAGCCATTGGGCGAGTTCCGCATCGTCTTCGGTGGCATCGGCGCCGAGCCAGACGAAGCCCTTGGCCTGCCGGCCATTCATGGTCATCGGCGCAACCCCGGACTGCTGCAGCGCCGCTTCCGTGGCTTCGGCGCCGAGCTGCAGCAGGGTGCGCCCGTCCGCCTTGCAACTGGCAAGGATGTGGCCGTTGAGCAGAAAGGTCTGCCCACCGAACATGAACTTCTCGGTGACGCGCGGGTCGAGCCCGACCACGGACCGTATGCGGGCCGCCAGTTCCGCCATCCTGAGCTTGCCGTCCCGCAATTACGCCCTCCCGTTCCGTGCGCCCGATGCTGCCACTGCCTCCGGCCGCCCGCAAGCGAGGGTTGCTCCCTCGGCGGGGTGCGCCTAGACCTTTGCATGGTCTACGCTCCGAGCTATCCGATCGAGACGTCCCGGCTGCGCCTTCGGCCTTTCACGCGCGGCGATGTCGACGCGGTCTTCGACTATCGTCGCCGCGAGGATGTGGCGCGCCACCTCTTCGACGGCGCCCTGACCCATGAGGCCTGCACAGAGATCGTCCGCCTGCGGGTCTGCCAGGTGGAACTGGCGGCCGAGGGCGACAAGATCGTGCTGGCCGTCGAGATGAAGGCGACGGCGCGTCTCGTCGGGGAAGTCTCGCTCATCTGGCGGGACCACGCTTCCCGGCAAGGCGAGATCGGCTTCATCCTCCATCCGGACGCACAGGGCGTCGGCTTCGCGACCGAGGCCGCGGCAGCCATGCTCGCGCTCGGCTTCGATGGTCTTGGGCTGCACCGCATCTATGCCCGCTGCGTCGCTGCCAATCGTGCCTCCTACGCCGTGATGCAGCGCCTCGGGATGCGGCAGGAGGCGCATTTCCGCGAGCACAGCTTCCTGCACGGCGCGTGGCAGGAGGAGTATGTTTGTGCCATCCTCGCAGCGGAATGGCGCGGCAGAAGCTAGGTTTTAGCCTGTTGCCGTGCCTCGATTCAGCATGAAATTTCAACCGGCAAGCCGGAACCGCCGCATGCACGTGACGTTCAGTCAACGGGCGAGTGCACTTCAAGGAGCGGCGGCTATGTCACCCGAATTTCCGATTCAAACCGAGCATCTGGTGTTGAGGGCGTTCGAGCGCGACGATCTCGACCCCTTGGCGTCGTTCTACCTGCGCCCGGAAGCGCTGCGCTACCAGGATGTCGGCGCGCGCGACCCGGCCGAACTGCGCGGAGCCCTGGAGACCATGTGCCGGCAGCGTCGCCTCAATCGGCCCGGCGACGCTATCTGCGTGGCGGTGGAGCGTCAGGTCGACCATCGTCTGGTCGGGCAGATGTCGCTGCGCTGGACCGATGCGACGGCGCGGCAGGCAGAGTTGCGCTTCATCTTCGATCCTGAGTGCCGCCGTCCGAACGTCATGCCGGAGGCTCTGAAGCGCATGCTCGACCTCGGCTTCGAGGAACTCGGCTTCCATCGTGTCTTCGCCCGCTGCGGTGCCCGCAGCGAAGGCTCGGCGCGTCAGTTGCGCGCTCTGGGCATGCGCCTCGAAGCGCATTACCGCGAGCACGCCCTGTTCCGCGGCGAATGGGACGAGGAACTGCACTTCGCCATCCTGGATCGCGAATGGCTGCGCAGCAGCAAGGTCAAGGAGCTCAACCGCCACATGGTGGCCTGAGCCGCTTGATCTTTGCACCGGTTCCGACCTATGTCCCGCCGCGACAGCGGAGGGGACATGGCCGGGACCGACAAATCGCAGCAGATTACATTGCGCCCCGGGCCGGCAATCATCCTGTGCGAGCCGCAGCTGGGCGAAAACATCGGCACGACGGCGCGTGCCATGGCGAATTTCGGGCTCTCGGATCTCCGTCTCGTCAATCCGCGCGATGGATGGCCCAATGAGCGCGCCGTCGCCGCCGCCTCGCGCGCCGATCATGTGATCGAGCGGGTGCGCGTTTTCCCCACGCTTGAAGACGCCATCGCCGACCTGTCGCTGGTGCTCGCGACGACTGCCCGGCAGCGCGACCTGCAGAAGCCGGTGTATGGGCCCGAGGAGGCGGCGAGCCGCGTCGTCTCGCATATCGCCTGCGGGGCAGGGGCCGGGATCCTGTTCGGTCGCGAGCGCTGGGGGCTCTATAACGAGGAAATCTCCCTCGCGACCGCCATCGTGACATTCCCGGTTGAAGCCGCTTTCGCCTCCCTCAACATCGCGCAGGCCGTGCTGCTGATGTCCTATGAATGGCGTCGCCAGTTCGATGGCGGCGAGCGGCTGCCGTTCACGGGCGGCCTCGAGCCCATCGCGCCGCGCGAGGAACTGCTCGGTCTGTTCGGACATCTCGAGGAGACGCTAGACCGCACCGGCTTCTTCAAGACCGAGGACAAGCGCCCTACCATGGTGCACAATCTGCGCGCCATCTTCACGCGTGCGGATCTGTCGGCGCAGGAAATCCGCACCCTGCGTGGGGTGATTTCCTCGATCGACCGCATGCATGAACGCCAGCGCCCGAACCGCCGTCCGCGCGCGGAAGCCGACGACGCCACCGAGGACTGAACAAGGCCTTTGACGGCGCCCCGGCGGCATGCAATGAGCGCGCTACCATGACCACGCTCGCCCCTGCGCCGGATCGTTCGAACCTGGCGTTCACCTACTGGAATTTCCGCTTCTACTGGGTCACGACGCTCTGCGCGAGCTTTGCGGCGCAGATCATGTCCGTATCGGTGGGCTGGCAGGTCTACGACATCACGCGCGAGCCGCTCTATCTCGGGCTCGTGGGTCTCGCCCAGTTCCTGCCGGCGCTGCTGCTGATCTTCGTGACGGGCCTCGCTGCCGACAAGCTGCCGCGTCGCGGCATCATCAGGGCCGGTGCGGGCGTGGAAGTCGGCTGCGCCATCGGCTTGGTCCTGTTCGCAACCGTTACGACGCATGATCAGGTCTGGCCGATTTTCGTGATCCTCGTCGTTCTGGGTACGGCCCGCGCCTTCATCAATCCCGCCGGTGCCTCGCTCGCGCCAAACCTCGTGCCACCGGGGGCGCTCGCCAATGCCGTCGCCATGAACGCGACGGCCTGGCAACTCGCCAGCATCATCGGACCGGTCGCGGGCGGCCTGCTCTATGGCCTCCATCCGGGCATCGCCTATGGCACGGGGGGCACACTCGCGCTCCTCGCCGTCATCAGCATCAGCCTCGTCAAGCCGCCGGCACAGCAACCTTCGGACCAGGAGACGAGCCTTGCAACGCTCCTCGCCGGGTTCCGCTACATCTGGCACCAGAAGGTGGTGCTGGGAGCCATTTCGCTCGACTTGTTCGCAGTGCTGATGGGCGGTGCGGTAGCGCTCATGCCCGTCTTTGCGCGCGATATTCTCGAGACCGGACCCTGGGGATTGGGCCTCTTGCGCGCGGCACCCGGCATCGGCGCCATCACCATGGCGCTGGCGCTGGCGCGGTTCCCGGTGCGCAATCATGCCGGGCTCATCCTCTTCATCTTCGTTGCCGGCTTCGGCCTCTTCACCATGCTGTTCGGGCTCTCGACCTCGATCTGGTTCTCCATCCCGCTGCTGGCGCTCATCGGCGCATGCGACATGGTCTCGGTCTCCATCCGCGAGACCATCATGCAGCTGTGGACCCCGGACCATGTGCGTGGACGCGTCAATGCGGTGAACTCCGTGTTCATCGGGGCGTCCAACGAGCTCGGCGAATTCCGCGCCGGCGTCATGGCGACCTTCATCGGCACGCAGGCGGCGGTCGCCTTCGGCGGCGCCGCCACCATGGCCGTCGCCGGCATCTGGAGCCAGCTCTTCCCCGGCCTGCGCAAGCAGAAGAGCCTCGACCGTCCGATGGTGCAGAGCTGACCTACTGGAAGGGGCGCACCGGTCGGATCGACGCCGCTCCCGCGGCGCCGACCTCCTCCGCGGCCATTGACTTGCCGCGCTTGCCCCTGTAACAGGCGCGCACTTGTCGAGCCTCGGGCTCCACGAGCGCACCCGGGATTTGCTGAAATTCAGCGATCTGTCGGCCGCGTCGCAAGACGGGGCAGAGGAGGGCGCAATCACTTTCGACCTGTGAAAGGATTACGATGTCGAAGCGCGATTCCGTTAAGCACAAGATCGACCGCCGTCTTGGCGAAAACCTGTGGGGCCGTCCGAAGTCCCCGCTGAACAACCGTGCCTACGGCCCCGGCCAGCATGGCCAGCGCCGCAAGGGCAAGACCTCGGACTACGGTCTGCAGCTGCGCGCCAAGCAGAAGCTGAAGGGCTACTACGGCTCGATCACCGAGAAGGCCTTCAAGAAGCTCTACACCGAGGCCGCCCGCGTGAAGGGTGACACCGGCGAGCGCCTGATCGGCCTGCTCGAGAGCCGTCTGGACGCGATCGTCTATCGCGCCAAGTTCGTGCCGACCGTGTTCGCCGCCCGCCAGTTCGTCAACCATGGCCACGTGATGGTGAACGGCAAGCGCGTCAACATTCCGTCCTACCAGGTGAAGCCGGGCGACAAGGTGGAACTGCGCGAGCGCTCGCGTCAGCTGACCATCGTGCTCGAGGCCAACCAGCTGGCCGAGCGTGACGTGCCCGAATACATCGAAGTCGATCACTCCAAGCAGTCCGCCACCTATGTGCGCGTCCCGGCCCTTTCCGACGTGCCCTATCCGGTGCAGATGGAGCCGAACCTGGTCGTGGAATTCTACTCGCGCTGATCCGCGTCCCACGACTGGAACTGCGAAGGGCCGCTGCAATTGCAGCGGCCCTTTTGCTTTGTGTGGTGCGAGGTACCCGTATGGCCCCGCCCGGAGGCGGGGCCGCTGGCCTCACTCTGCCGCAGCGCCGCTGACGCTGACCTTGATCGGTTCCTGGTCGCGCGGGATGAAGCTCTCGAACAGCCGCAGGCGCTTGTAGACCGACAGCAGCTCGATCACCGTGCCCCAGGCACGCGCGAGGAACTGGAACGAGCTCGCCACCTGCCCGAAGGCCTGCTGCACCTGCTGGTAGAGGCCCAGGGTCAGCGCTCCCGCCAGAATGGACGGCGCCAGCATCAGCAGCGGGATATAGCCCGCGAGCTGCAGGTAGCCGTAACGGGCGAAGTTGAAGTAGGTGTAGTGCCAGTAGATGCGGTAGTAGTTGCGCTGCACCGTGGCGAAGATCTCGCGAATGGTCTTGGGCTCCGCCCGATCGGCCTGGTCCTCGCCATAGACCAGTTCCTTGCGATAGGCCGCTTCCACCTTCTGGTTCTCGAACTGCAGGCCCGGCAGCTTGATGCCGATCAGGCCGAGGAACACGGTGCCCAGCGCGGCCGAGATCAGCGCCACCCAGACGAGGCTGCCTGGCACGTCGCCGAGGAAGGGCAACTCGGTCACCCGCTGCGACAGGCCCCAGAGGATCGGCAGGAACACCGCGAGCGTGATCAGCGCGTCGAAGAAGCTCGAGCCGAGGTCCTCGACGATCTGGGCAAAGCGCATCGTGTCTTCCTGCACACGCTGCGCCGCGCCTTCCGTGGTGCGGATCTTGGACCAGTACTGCATGTAGTAGAAGTTCATCGCCTTGCGCCACCGGAACACGTAGTGGCTCGTGAAGAAGGCGAGGATCACCAGCACAAGGATGCGGGGCGTCACCACGGCGACGATCGTGAGCACCTCGCTGTAGAACTGGTCCGCCGGGACGGAACCGGGCTCCGACAGCGCCTGCTGCAGCGTATTGAAGAAGGTGCCCTGCCAGTTGTTGACGAAGGCATCGACCTGCACGTTGAAGTAGAGGATCAGCAGGATCACCGTGGTGCCGACAACCGACCACCAGTACCACTCGTTGCGCTCGTAGAAGTACCAGAACAGACAGAACAGGAAGGCTACCATCAGCACATACTGGTAGAGCCATACCTGCTCCCCGGTGAGGAATGCACCTTCGGGCGTGCAGGCGGGCGCGACGACTGCCGCGGGCAGAGTACTTTCCCCCACATCGGGCGAGGCTGGCGCCGCCTGGCCGGGTTGGATACCAGCCTGGGTTTCCGCGGGATCGGCGGCCACGGGGGCCTCGCTGGCCTGCGGCGCACACATCGGTGCGACGAGGAAGGGGTCGAGGCTCAGCACCGGTCGCAGCACCGGGCTGATGAAGGTCCAGGCGAGCGTCGCCAGCAGCAGCCAGGCCGCCGCCGAAAGGAAGAAGAGCTTGGGGGAGGGGAAAAACGAGCGGAACAAGAGCCAGACTCCGTTGGGTTCCGGTGAGACTGTCATCTAACTGAGCAAATCCCGACCCGGCAAGGAAGCCGCTGACACCTTGCCGCGATGTAAGGGGCCGGCCAGCTTCCGGTAAGCCGCTGGCTCTGGTATCAGGGCTCGCATGAACGAGATCATTCCCGCCGCCCGCATCGAAGCCGACGCCGACGATTTGTCCGGCGCGCATCCGCTCTTTGCCGATGCACCGCGATCGGTGGAATTCAACAAGCTGCGCAAACGCCTGATCCGCAATACCCGCGAGGCGATCGAAAAGTTCGGCATGGTGACGCCGGGCCAGCGCTGGCTGGTCGCGCTGTCGGGCGGCAAGGACAGCTACGGCCTGCTCGCGCTGCTGCTCGACCTCAAATGGCGTGGCCTGCTGCCGGTGGAACTGCTGGCCTGCAACCTCGACCAAGGGCAGCCGAACTTTCCCAAGCACATCCTGCCCGACTATCTCGCGCGGATCGGCGTGCCGCACCGCATCGAGTACCAGGACACCTATTCCATCGTCACCGAGAAGCTGCCCGAGGGCGCGACCTATTGCTCGCTCTGCTCTCGCTTGCGCCGCGGCCACCTCTACCGCATCGCGCGGGAGGAGGGCTGCTCCGCGCTGGTCCTCGGCCACCACCGTGAGGACAGCCTCGAGACCTTCTTCATGAACCTGTTCCATGGCGGCAAGCTGGCGGCCATGCCGGGGCGCCTGCTCAACGACGAGGGCGATGTCGAGGTCCTGCGGCCGCTGATCTACTGCGCCGAGCCCGATCTCGCCAGGTTCGCCGAGCACATGGCCTTCCCGATCATCCCCTGCGACCTGTGCGGCAGCCAGGAGGGCCTCGAGCGGAACGCGATGAAGGCGATGCTCGACGACATCGAGCGTCGCATGCCGGGCCGCAAGGACGTGATGATCCGCGCGCTCGGCAATGTCCGGCCGAGCCATCTGCTCGATCCCAAGCTCTTCGACTTCCTCAACCTCGGCCGCACCGGCTGACCATCACCGGAGCGCCCGCAATGACCGACTTCGACATCCAGCGTCTCGCCACCATTCTGCGCGACGCCGCCCGAGCCGAAATACTGCCGCGCTTCCGCCGTCTCGATGCTGGCGCGGTGCAGCAGAAGACCGAGGCCATCGATCTCGTGACCATCGCCGATACCGAGGCCGAGCGCGCCATCCGCGCCGCCGTCGCCGAGGCTTGGCCCGAGGCGCTGTTTGTCGGCGAGGAATCGGTCGCGGCGCGGCCGCAACTGCTGGGCGAGCTCGACGAGGCCGACTTCGCGATCGTCGTCGATCCGGTCGACGGTACGGCGAATTTCGCGGCCGGCCTGCCGCTCTTTGCCGTCATGGCCGGTGTCGTGCGCAATGGCGAAACCATTGCGGGCATCATCTACGACCCCATGGGCGACGACTTCGTGCTCGCAGAAAAGGGGGCTGGGGCGTTTCAGCGCCGCCCCGACGGGAGCCAGTGGCGACTGTCGGCCGCCACGGCGCCGGTGCTCGCCGCCATGGTCGGGACCGTCTCGATGACCTGGCTGCCGGCCGACAGCAAGCCCGCCATCCTCACCAACCTCGCCAAGGTGCGGGTCCCGGGTAATTACCGCGTCGCCGGGCACGAATACCGCCTGTTCGCGGCCGGCCACAGCCACTTCGTCTGCTTCAACAAGCTGATGCCGTGGGATCATCTCGCCGGCACGCTGATCGCAGCCGAGGCCGGCGGCTATGTCCGCCGCTTCGACGGCTCGCCCTACCTGCCCGTGCATCGCGAGGGCGGCCTGCTCATCGCCACCGACTCCGATAGCTGGAACCTGCTGCGCCGCGAAGTCTTCACCGTCTGAGCCGAACCGGAGGGGCATCCGTGGATCCGCGTGACTACTGGAACATCGCCGAGACCGGCCTCGAAATCCAGAATCCCATCACGGCCGAGAAGCTCAGCCTGCTGGAACACTATTGCGACCTCGCCGACGGGCAGCGCGTGCTGGATATCGGCTGCGGCAAGGCCTGGCTCCTGCGCCAGTGGGCAGATCGGTATGCCATCGAGGGCACCGGGGTCGACATCAACCCGCACTTCATCGATTTCGCCAGCAGCCAGCCAGTGGCGCGCGGGCGGCTGACCTTCATCCTCGATGCGCTGCACAACGTCGAACTCGCGCCAGGCAGCTGGGACATCGTGATCTGCCTTGGCGCGTCCTTCGCCGTGGGCGAGGTGCCGCAGGCGCTGGACTATATGTCTCGCGCCACCCGCCCCGGTGGGCGCATGGTCTTCGGCGACCTCGTGCTGCGCAACCCGCCGGCGGTGTCACGCGGACAGGTGCTGCCGCCTTCCATCACCGACATGATCGCCATCATCGAGCGACAGGAGGCGGAGGTCACCGCGACCATTAGTGCCTCCGATGCCGATTTCGAGCGCTACGCCAGCCACCATCGCCACGCCACGCTCACCTGGGCGCGCCGCAATCCCGGCCATATGCACGAAGCAAGCATGCTCGAAACGTCGCAGCAGCACTGGGCGCACTACCAGCAGCATGTCCGTCCCATGCTGGGCTGGACCATCTTCGTGGCCCGTAGCCTGCGCTAGGCCGTTCCCGCTGGCTGCTTCACCGGCTGTGCAATCGTCGCGCTCACCTTCGGAGGTAAAGGTCGAGGTGGGGGTGGGGGAAGCCACCGGAGAGGTGGTTCACGTATGAGGTGAGGCGGCCGACGCACCCGGAGGCCTCTTCTTCAGGCTGTAACCAGCTTCCCCTGGTGCAACGCACTCGTCGTTCGGCGCGCTCATGATGAACGCGCCGAACCATGCGGGTTTGGCCCCAAGGTGGCCCCTTGAGCGCCAGCCGGGTGCTGGTGCCCGCTGTACAGCGTTTCAGGCCGAACGCCGGCTCCAGCGGCGCAGCAGCCTGCCGTCGAGAAAGACGAGGCCGACCATGATCACCGCGATGCCCAGCAGGTGCGTCGGCCCGAAACGCTCGTGCAGCACCAGCACGCCGAGCAGGATGGCCGAGATCGGGGTGATGAAGGTGTTGAGCGACAGATTGGTCGCGCCGACCCGCGGCAGCAGCCAGTAGAGCAGCAGGAAGGCGAAACCGGTCGAGACGACGCCGATGCCGAACAGGGCCGCCCAGGTCTCGGTGCGGGTGATGATCGGCACGCCCGAGAAGAACAGCGCGACCGGCACCATCACCAGCGCCGCGCCAGTGAGTGAAGTCGAGGCCACCGCGAAGGGTTCGATCTTCCCGAAGCGCCGGGCGTAGTTGAGCGTGACGGCGTAGCAGATGGTGGCGAACAGCGCTGCCGCGAGCCCCAGCATCTGCGCCGATGCGCCTTCGCCGAGCGAGGGCAGGGCGAGCAGCACGACCCCGACGAAACCGATCATGACCCCGACCCACTTGTTCCAGCCGGCGCGCTCGCCACCGGGCCAGAACTGCGAGACGATGACGGTGGTCATCGGCGTCATGCCGCTCACGACGCCGACGATGCTGCTGGCGACAGTCTCCTCGGCGAAGGGAAACAGCGCAAACGGCACGGCATAGTTGAGGATACCGAGCAGCAGGAGCTGCGGGTAGTAGCGCCGCTCGGTCGGCAGGCGCTTGCCAGTTCCGACCACCGCCAGCCAGCAGATCGCGGCACCGATGGTCACCCGCCCGGCCGAAACCCAGAGCGGGCTCAGCTCGACGATCAGCAGGGCGTTGAACAGGAACGAGCAGCCCCAAACCGCGCCAAGCAGGCCGATCAGCAACCAGTATCGCAAGGGCATGGACAGGCGACTCCTCGGGCCGTAGTGCCAGAGGTCTTAGGCGGCGCAGCAGAGACCGTCGAACCGATTTTGACGATGGCCCCATCACCGTTCGTGATGAGCCGCACAAGGTCTAGACGATGAAGGTCGACTCGCCGCGCGCCACCATGGCAAGCGCGCGCGGATAGAGGCGGTGCTCCTCGATCAGCACCCGCTCGGCCAGCGTCTCGGCCGTGTCGCCGGGCAGCACTGGGATGCGGGCCTGCAGGATGATCGGCCCCTCATCCATGCCGGCCGTCACGAAGTGAACGGTGCAGCCATGCTCCTTGACGCCATCGGCGAGGGCGCGGGTATGCGTATCGAGGCCCTTGTGCAGCGGCAGCAGCGAGGGGTGGATGTTGATGAGCCGCCCCTCCCATTTGCGCACGAACTCCGGCGTCAAGAGGCGCATGAAGCCGGCGAGGCAGACGAGATCCGGCCGCCAGAGCTTCAGCACGTCGGACAGCGCCAGCTCGAACCCGATGCGGCTGGGATAGTCGCGGTGCCAGCGCCACGCCGTCGGAATGTCGGCGGCCGCCGCAACGGCGAGCCCCCCTGCGTCCGGCACGTTGGAGAAGACGCCGACGATCTCGGCCGGATAGTCGGGCGCGCGCGCCGCCTCGATCAACGCGCTCATGTTCGAGCCGCGGCCGGAGATGAGGATGGCGACGCGTTTCTTGCTCACTAGGCGGTCTCCGGAGGGTCGTAGAGCGACAGCTCATCGGGGGTCGGTACGTCAAAGGCGGCAGCGCCCGCCTCCAGCGTAGCGCGATCGATGGGCGGCGACTCACGGTTTCGTCGTTTTACCCGTTCTAGAAGGGTGTCGATGGGTGCGTCCATGTGGATGAGGTGCACTCTCGCACCCAGGGCGCGTGCCGATTGGCGCAATTGGTCGCGCTCGGCGCGGCCCCAGGTGCCCCATTCGATGATCGCCGTGCCCCCGAGCCGCAGGATATCCTGCGCCAACTGCCACTGCAGCTGCTCGATCGCGGCGCGTTTCTCGCCGTCCCACAGATTGATGGCGAGGGCGTCCATCCAGTCATCGGGCGCAAAGCGCACTGCCTGATAACGCGCGGCGAGCGCAATGGCGGTGCTCGTCTTGCCGGAGCCCGGCGATCCGCAGATGATGAAAAGCCGACCCTGTGCTGCCACCAATGTTCCTCATCGACCGAGTGGGCCACACCTCGCGCTCCCGCTGCTTGCACGCGCCACGGCGGCCAGACCCCGCGCAATCCAGTGGCCGAGAAAAATCGACTGCAGGTCCGGGGGCGCGCAGGCGGGTCTACCCGACCCGTCGCAGCAAGCGGTCCCTATAGCGACAGAGCCCCGTCGAACAGTACCGCTTCGCCGTCACGCGGGACGAGTGAGCCGGCGATGGTCGCCGTCTCGCCGGCCTCGGTCAGATGCGTGACCAGACGTTCGGCATCCTCGGGGGCCACGGCACAGAGCATGCCGACGCCGCAGTTGAAGGTGCGGAGCATTTCGTGCTGGTCGAGGCCGCCCACGCGGCTCAGCCACTGGAAGACCGGCGGGGTGCGGACTGCGGACAGGTCGATGCGGGCCGCGAGGCTCTCCGGCAGGACGCGGGGAATGTTGTCGATGAAGCCGCCACCGGTGATATGGGCGAGAGCCTTGATCTCCAGCCCGGCACGGAGAGCCGAGAGCAGGGGACGCACATAGATGCGGGTCGGCGTCAGCAGCGCCTCGGACAGCGTGCGGCTCTCGTCGAACGGCGCCTTGAGGTACCAGTCGATGCCGGAAATCTCGACGATGCGGCGCACCAGCGAGAAGCCGTTCGAATGCACTCCGGACGAAGCGATCGCGACCAGGGTGTCGCCGGCCAGCACATCGGCGCGCGGCAACAGCGTGCCCCGCTCGGCGGCGCCGACGGCGAAGCCGGCGAGGTCGTAGTCCTTGCCGGCATAGAGCCCCGGCATCTCGGCGGTCTCGCCCCCGATCAGCGCGCAGCCGGCGATGCGGCAGCCCTCGGCGATGCCTTCGACGATCGAGGCCCCGATATCGACTTCCAGCTTCCCGGTGGCGAAGTAGTCGAGGAAGAACAGCGGCTCGGCACCCTGCACGATGATGTCGTTGACGCACATGGCGACCAGATCGATGCCGATAGTGGCGTGGCTGCCGGTCTCGATGGCGATGCGCAGCTTGGTGCCCACGCCGTCATTGGCTGCGACCAGGATGGGGTCGGTGAAGCCCGCGGCCTTGAGGTCGAACAGCCCGCCGAAGCCGCCGATCTCGGCATCGGCACCGGGACGGCGGGTCGAGCGGACGGCAGGCTTGATCGCTTCCACAAGGGCGTTGCCGGCGTCTATATCGACACCCGCCTGCTTGTACGTGAGACCGTTTGATGGCAGGTTTTGCGCGTCGGACATGGGCTTGGCCGGAGTTCCGTGTTAGCCGCAGATATAGCGGGCTGGATAACCGCTCCACTTCAGTCACGCAAGCATGGCCAGGTTGATGTCACTCAGAATCCAGGTGCTGATTTGGGCAGGGTTGTTCCTGCTCACGATCCTGCTCCTGTGGATTTTCCGGCCGATCCTGCTCCCCTTCGTGGTGGGGCTGGCGCTGGCCTATCTGCTCAATCCGCTGGTCAACGTGCTGCAGCGCATCGGGCTCAGCCGCAGCATTGCGTCGGCCCTCATGCTGGTGGTGGTGATCACCATCATCGTGGGGCTGTTGCTGGCGCTCGTGCCGCTGGTGGGCGCGCAGGTGGTCGACCTCGTCGCCCGGCTGCCCGGGCATATCGTCGATTTGCAGGAGCTGCTGCAGCAATGGGTGCCGCAACTGGTCGAGTGGCTGGGACCGGAGCGCGCTTCGCAGGTCGAGGCCAGCCTCAGCGACATTATCGGTCGGGGTGTGGAACTGGTGGGGCAGTTCACGGCGACGCTCGCTCAGTCGGGGTTGACCGTCATCAACACCATCGCCTTCCTGTTCATCACCCCGGTCGTGGCGTTCTACCTGCTGCTCGACTGGGAGGGCATGGTGCGCAAGGGCGACGAATTGCTGCCGCGCCCGCACCAGGCGGAAATTCGCGGCGTGCTGAACGAGATCGACCGCTCCATGGCCGGCGTGATCCGCGGGCAGGGCTCGGTGATTCTCGTGCTCTGCATCTACTATTCCACCGCGTTGACGCTGACCGGCCTCAGCTACGGCCTCGCCATCGGACTGATCGGCGGGCTGCTGAGCTTCATCCCCTATGTCGGCTTCCTCATCGGCTTCGTGCTCTCGATGACCATCGCCATGGTGCAGTTCTGGCCGAACCAGTGGGTGCTGGTGGCCGTGGTGCTGACCATTTACGTCGTGGGGCAGTTCCTCGAGGCGAACGTGCTCTATCCGAAGCTCGTCGGGCAGAGCATCAACATCAACCCGGTGTGGCTGATGTTCGCACTGTTCGCCTTTGCGCTGCTGTTCGGCTTCGTGGGGCTGCTGCTGGCGGTGCCGCTCGCCGCGATCTCGGGCGTGCTGATGCGCTACGCGATCAAGAAGTACCAGAATTCGAGCCTCTATCTCGGTCCCGACCGGGTGGCGCTGCACGCTTCGGCGACGGCGAGTGCGGCGGCGACATCGACCGGGCGAGCGGCCGGGGAGGCGGCGCCGACCACGCCAGTGGGCGAGGCTGCCGGCCGGAAATGACCGCACCTCCCCAAGCTCACCCCCGTCCCGGACAGCTCGCGCTGGAACTGGGGCACCAGCCATCGCATGCCGAGGACGACTACATCGTCGGCGAAGGCAACCGGCTCGCCTACGCGCATGTGCTGGCCTATCCCGACTGGCCCGGACCGCTGACGCTGATCCTCGGGCCGGCCGGGGCAGGGAAGTCGCACCTTGCGCGCATCTGGGCGGAGCGGGCGGGTGCCGCGTTGGTCGAGCCGCGGTCCGCCGAAGCCAGGGCGAGCAGCAATGATTCGGCGCCACTGGTCGCCGAGGATGTGGATCGCGCCGGTTATGCGGAAGCGGCTCTGTTTCATCTCCTCAACCAGTCGATTCGGACGCAGCGGCCGCTGCTGCTGACGGCACGCGCGCCGGTGGAGGAGTGGCCCTTCGTCACCCAGGACCTCAAGTCGCGGGCCCGGCTCGCCGCCCGCTTCACGCTGGAGCTCAGCGGCGACATCCAGCTGTCACAGATGTTCGTGAAGCTGTTCCAGGACCGGCAGGTCACCATAGAGCCGAAAGTGGTCGCCTATATCGTCGCGCGGATGGAGCGGCTGCCGCAGGAGGCCGTGGAGCTGGCGGACCTGATGGATCGGCTGGCCCTCGAGCGCGGCAGCGCCATAACCCGCACCGTTGCCGCCGAGGCACTGGCCAGACGCAGCGCGCTTCGCGATGATGCACAGATGACCCTCGACCTTGCCGCCGACCCCCACGGAGCCGAGCAATGAACGACTACACGGACATCCCCAGCGACAGCGTCGAGCCCGTCGAGGCGCCGGACGTCATGGAGCTGGCGACGAGCCCGGCGCGTTTCGTCAACCGCGAAGTCAGCTGGCTGCAGTTCAACATGCGGGTGCTGGAGGAGGCGGGTAACGTCAACCATCCGCTGCTCGAGCGGCTGCGGTTCGTGTCGATCTCGGCCAACAATCTCGACGAGTTCTTCATGGTGCGGGTCGCGGGCCTCAAGGGCCAGCTGCGCGCCGGCATGACCAAGCAGAGCGCCGACGGGCTGACCCCCGCAGAGCAGCTCGAGGAGATCGGCAATCTCGCGCAGCACCTCCATCTCGAGCAGCAGGACCACTGGCAGCAGTTGCGCGAGGAGCTGTTCGCCAAAGACGTGGTGATCCACGAGGCCGGCGACCTGACGCAGGAGCAGATCACGCATCTGCAGAAGCACTTCCGGGAGGAGATCTTCCCGGTGCTGACGCCGATCGCCATCGACCCGGCTCATCCCTTCCCGTTCATCCCCAATCTCGGTTTCACCCTCGCTTTCGAGATGGAGCGGATCGACGGCAACCAGACGCTGACCGCGCTGGTGCGGGTGCCGTCCAATATCGAGCGCTTCGTGACGCTGCCGGGGGAGCTCTCGATCAATGGCCGCATCGAGGTCGTGACCGTCGAGACGCTGATCAACCTGTTCATTTCGAAGATGTTTCCGGGCTACGCCGTCGCCGGGTCCGGTGCGTTCCGCATCATCCGGGACAGCGAGATCGAAATCGACGACGAGGCCGAGGACCTGGTGGTGGAGTTCGAGACGGCACTCAGGCAGCGCCGGCGCGGGCAGGTGATCCGGCTCGAGATCGAAAAGAAGATGCCGCGGGCGCTACGCCGGCAGATTTCGGAACGCCTCGGGATCGAAGCGGCCGACACCTTCGAGGTCGAAGGCTTCCTTGGCCTCGCCGATGCCAGCTGGATCTGCTCCATCGAGCGGCCGGACCTCAAGTTCACACCCTACCTGCCGCGCTTCCCCGAGCGCATCCGCGACTACAGTGGCGACATCTTCGCCGCCATCCGGGCCAAGGACCTGCTGGTGCACCATCCGTTCGAGAGCTTCGACGTGGTGGCACAGTTCCTCATGCAGGCCGCGCGCGACCCGGAGGTGGTGGCGATCAAGCAGACGCTCTACCGCACCTCGCGCGACAGCCCGATCGTCAAGGCGCTGGTGCTGGCGGCGGAGGCGGGCAAGTCGGTGACGGCGCTGGTGGAACTGAAGGCGCGATTCGACGAGGAAGCCAATATCCGCTGGGCCCGCGACCTCGAACGGGCCGGTGCGCAGGTGGTGTTCGGCTTCATCGAGCTCAAGACGCACGCCAAGATGAGCCAGGTGGTGCGTCGCGAAGGCGGGCGGCTGGTAACCTACTGTCACCTCGGCACCGGGAACTACCACCCCATCACCGCCAAGATCTACACCGACCTCAGCTACTTCACCGCCGACCCCTCGATCACGCGGGACGTCAGCCGGGTGTTCAACTTCATCACCGGCTATGCCCGGCCGACGGAGATGGAGGCGATCGCGTTCTCGCCGCTGACGCTGCGCCAGACGCTGATCGACCACATCATGCGCGAGGTGCAGCACGCCGAGCGGGGCGAGCCGGCCAATATCTGGCTCAAGATGAACGCGCTGGTCGATCCCGAGATCATCGACGCCCTCTATCTCGCCAGCCAGAAGGGCGTGAAGATCGAACTGATCGTTCGCGGCATCTGCTGCCTGCGCCCTGGCATTCCCGGCTTTTCCGACAATATCCGGGTGAAGTCGGTGGTCGGGCGCTTCCTCGAACACTCGCGCATCTTCTGCTTCGGGCAGGGCGAGCCGATGCCGTCGCGCAAGGCCAAGGTCTACATGAGTTCTGCCGACCTGATGCAGCGCAACCTCGACTGGCGGGTGGAAGTGATGGTTCCCATCGTCAACAAGACTGTGCATAAGCAGATCCTGGACCGGATGATGGTGACCTATCTGAAGGACAACCAGCAGAGCTGGGAGGTGCTGCCGGACGGCAGTTCGGACCGGATGCGCCTTGGTGAAGGCGAGGAACCTTTCAGCGCGCATGAGCACTTCATGACCAATGCCAGTCTGTCTGGCCGCGGCAGCGCCCTGGCGCGCGATGGTGAGGAAATCGAGGATTGAACCAATATTGGGGCGCTGATGCCGACCCGACCGCGCAGGGTCGCATCAAGGGAGCCAAACCCGTGGCCGTCCTCGACATCGGCTCCAATTCGGTTCGCCTCGTCGTCTATGAGCGTCATTCGCGGGCGCTGACGCCGCTCTACAATGAAAAGACCGCCTGCGCGCTGGGCCGCGGCCTCGCCCAGTCGGGCAGAATTGCCCCGGAGAACATCGAGCGGGCGCTGACCGCCATCCAGCGCTTCGCGCTGGTCTGCCGGCTGATGCGGGTGGGGCAGGTGCATGTGCTGGCAACCTCGGCCGTGCGGGACGCGAGCAATTCCGGCCCGTTCGTCGCGAGCGTCGGCGAGATGATGGGGGCGCAGGTCACCGTGCTCTCCGGGGAGCAGGAGGCGCATTTCGCCGCGCTCGGCGTCATCTCCGGCATGCCCGGTTTCGATGGCGTGGTCGGAGATCTGGGCGGCGGCAGCCTCGAACTCTCCCGCATCACCGACGGCAGCGACTCCGTCGGGGAGACGTTCGAACTCGGCGTCATCCGGATGCAGGACGATTCGGGCAATACGCCCAGCAAGGCCCAGGCCGTGGCCGCCAAGCGGCTGAAGAAGTCCAAGCTGCTCAAGAGCCAGGGCAACGCCTTCTGTGCCATCGGCGGCACCTGGCGCTCGCTGGCGAAGCTGCATCAGGTGCTGCGCGGCTATCCGCTGCACATGGTGCAGCACTACAGCGTCAAGGCCAGCGACATGCTGAAGCTTTGCGAGGAGGTGGTCGCTGCCGTCAGCGACGGCAAGGCCTATACCGGCAGCGAGCACATGAGTTCCGGCCGCCGCGACCTCGTCCCCTATGGCGCCGCGGTGATGATCGAGGTGCTGAAGGCCGGGCGCTTCGACACCGTGCTGTTTTCCGCCCAAGGCGTGCGCGAGGGCTACCTCTATAATCTGCTCGCCCCCTCGGAGAAGGAAGTCGATCCGCTGCTGCAGATTGCGGCGGAAATGAACACCCTGCGCTCCCGCGCCCCGGCCCACGCCACGGACCTGATCGGCTTCACCGGCAAGCTGCTCGAGGCCCTGAAGCTCAAGGAAGACGTGGCCGAGGCGCGGCTGCGGCGCGTGGCCTGCTACCTCGCTGATATCGGCTGGCGCGGGCACCCCGACTATCGCGGGGAGCAGGCGGTGGATATGGTTGCCTATGCGGCGGCCACCGGCGTCGACCATCCCGGTCGCGTGTTTCTCGCCGAGGCCCTGGCGGTGCGATACATGGGTCTCAAGCACAAGAGCGTCAGCCCGGAATTGCTGGCGCTGCTCGGCAGCACGGAGAACCAGCGTGCCCGGCTGATCGGCGCCGCCTTTCGGGTCGCCTACCCTATGTCCGCCGCGATGCCAGGCATCCTGCAGAAGGTGCGCTTCAGTCTCGATGGCACCACGCTGCGGCTGCACTTGCCGCTCGAACTCGCCTTTCTCGACGGCGAGCACCTGCGCAACCGGCTCGACCAGCTGTGCGGAGTCGCGGGTCCGAAAGCCGGCGAGATCGTGATCGGCTAGGCTGGTTCACGCGCCGCACGCGCCGGGCACCGGCTTGCCCGGCCCACGCTCCTCGGACAAGCTCATGCAGTGTGTTGCTGCCTCTCCTCATGCCCACGCGGTGCCAGCTGGGCGTTGACCGGGCGGCAGGGGCGGCGCACAAGCGGGGAATGACCATTACCACAGACGAACAGCTGGAGCGGCTGAAGGCCATTGGGCATATTTGCGCCATTGCGCGCGATGCCATGGCGGCGGCGCTGCGGCCCGGCATCACCACGGCCGAACTCGACGCGATCGGCCGCCGCATCCTCGACCAGCACGGGGCGCGCTCGGCACCGGAAATCACCTATGACTTTCCCGGCGCGACCTGCATTTCCGTCAATGAGGAGATCGCGCATGGCATTCCGGGCCCGCGGGTGATCCGGGCAGGGGACCTCGTCAACATCGATGTGTCGGCCGAGCGTGACGGCGTCTTTGCCGATACGGGCGCGTCCTATCTGGTGCCGCAGGCCGATTCCCGTCTCGCCGCCCTGTGCAAGGACGGCAAGCGGGCGATGTGGGAGGGGATCCGGGCCGTGAAGGCCGATGCGCCACTGGCCGATATCGGCAATGCCATCGGGGCTTTCGCGCGGCGCCACCGCTACACGCTGATCAGGAATCTCGCCAGCCATGGCGTCGGCGACAGCCTGCATGACGAGCCGGGAGAAATCCCGACCTGGCCGGAGCGTTCGGAGCGACGTCGTATCGCGGATGGGCTCGTGTTCACCATCGAGCCTTTCCTGTCACTCGGCGGCCAGGAGGCGGTGCAGCAATCGGACGACGACGAATGGACGCTCGTCTCCGACCCGCCGGCACCTTGCGTGCAGTATGAACATACGGTGGTCGCCACCCGCCGCGGGGCTCTGGTGGTGACGCTCGGCTGAGGGGTTTGCGACGCCGCGGACGGGTAAGAGGCTCGTCTGCCGCCGCTGCAGGGACAGCGGCCCCAGGGTAAAGGGCGGGGGGACCCTGCCGAATGGCGCCCTGGGTTCGTTGGCCGAGGCGGGAAACCGGAAAAATCGCCCCGTTCCTCATCTCCGTCGCGTCCGGTTGGCACGCGGCGTCGCCCTGCGATAACTAGAGATGATCCACACGGTTGCATTGCTGATAAAGCCTTTTGCAGGCGGCACAAACCCGGATAGAGAGGATGCGCTGCGAGCTGCGCTGCGGGTGCTGGAACCTGTGCGCTTCATCCGGCTTCCGCTTGTCTGGAGGGCGGAGATGGCATCGCGCTGGTTCATCGTCATTGAGAGTATGGGTCGCTGGTGGGTCGACTGCGAAGGCAGGGCGTTTGGACCGTTCGACAATCGCGACGAAGCCAATGAAGTGGCACGCCGCCTCGCCGAGGACGAAGTGGATGCCGGGCGCAAGCCGCAGGTGTTCATTCCGGACGGCGCCGGCCAGTATGGCCCGCCCGTACCGCCGCCAGTGAAACCTGGCCCGCACAAATAGCCGGGTGGGAGGTCAGGCCTGATCGTTGTGGGGCGGTTTGGTTGCGCCTACCCGGCGGGCTAGCTCGGAGAATGTCGGCAGGCTATCGGCTTCCGACAGCGTGCCGGCTGCGAGCAGCAGGCGGGCCGGGAAGGCGACAGCGTCGCTCTCCGCCGGCCGCAGAGCTTCCACGGCACGGTCATCGCCCAGCGCCGTCTGTTCGGCGAGGCGCAAGGCGTCGACCAGTTCCTGTCGCGACAGCAAGCCTTTGCGAACGAGTGTCTCGTTGATGGCCGCCACGGCAAGATAGAGACCTTCCAGTTGTAGGTTGGCGCTGTTCATCGGCATCTCCTCGGTGCTTGAGCAGATCAACGCGGCAGGGGCGAACTGGCTGCGCCGACCCTCCGACTTTGACCCCGGCAGCCCAACGTGCACTATTGAGCTTCCACGCGATGGAGGCACTGATGGCTGGAACTGCATCCAGGACCGATACCGGCCGTGTCCTGGTGGTCGAAGACGAGTTTCTGGTCGCCCTCACGCTCGAGGAAGACCTGCGCGCAGAAGGCTATAGGGTGGTCGGCCCCTTCCACGACCTCGCTTCGGCCCGAGGCTCCGCTGAGGCCGAGGAGTTCGAGCTGGCAGTCCTCGACATCAACCTCAACGGCTCGACGGTGTTTCCGCTGGCCGAGGACCTGATGGCGCGGGGCATCCCGTTCGTGCTGCTGACCGGCTACACGCCGGCCAACGTGCCCGATGCGTTTCATGGGCTTGAGTGCGTCGCCAAACCCTATGACCTGGGCGATCTGCTCGACGCCATGCGCCGCGCCGCCGCCTGACGCGGGGCTCGTTCGGCCTCGGATCGACTGAAGGAAGTGGTACGCCCGCTGGGATTCGAACCCAGGACCATTCGATTAAAAGTCGAATGCTCTACCACTGAGCTACGGGCGCATGGCCGGCTGGCGGCGCGCGGCGGAACATAGTGCCTCACCCCGCCCTGTCAACGGCTAAAGCGGTGCTGCGACCTCACGGCAGCTCCGGCAGGCGCGTGCCGGCATACGGAACCACTTCGCAGGGGATGGCGACTTTCTCCAGCGTGTCGCAGAGCGCCAGCGCGGAGAGTCGATCATCGAGCGGGCCGGCGACGAGGCGCGGGCGCTGGTCGCCCTCCGTCGTCTCCACCACTGCGCTCATGCCGTCCAGGGCGGCGCCGGCGCCAGCCAGCAGGGCGCGCCACTGCACCCGCGGATCGAGATTGGCGATGGGGAGGCCGATCGCGACGCCCATGGCGCTGCCGTCGGCGACGGGCGGCATGGGGAGTTGGAAGTCGGGCGTGTCGAGCGCGACGGTCTCGAAGCGGATGTCACCGCCGGTTTCGATCAGCGGGCGCTGCCGCACCCGCACGGTGCCGCCCTCCGCCTCGAAGGTGAAGCTGCCATCGTCGATCGAGCCGGTGGCGATGTCGTCGATCAGGTCAGGCTGCCGCATCTGCGCCGCCTCGGCCATATTCTGGCGTTCGACGATATCGGGGATGCTGACTTCCAGCGCGCCGACACGGCGGGTCACGGTGCCGGCGGCCTCCTCGGCGCGGGCGAGGCGCTGCTGCAGTTCGAGCCCGTCGCGCTTCAGCCGGGTGGTCTCTGCTTCGAGCGCGGCAACCTGAGCGCGCAACTGCGTCACCGTGCTGCCGCTGAGGCGAGAAGTGTGCAGCGCCGCATAGATGCCGGGCGGCACGATGCCGGAGACGTTTGCCGACAGCAGCGCCACCGCCCAGATCACCAGTGTCGCGACGCCCCAGGCGGTCACGTCACCAGCGCGAAACTGCTCTGCTGCCCTCGCCACGCGCGTCCTCACGAAAGCCCCGCGAATCGGGGCGTTTGCGCTACTTTACCAAGCGTATACCCTGTTATCGGATTCCCAACATCTTGGTGCCATAAACGGGGCGGAGACCTGACCCGCACAGGGCGCGAAACATGACTGAACTGCTGTCGATCATCCTGGCCGCGGGCGAAGGCACCCGCATGCGGTCGCAACGGCCCAAGGTGTTGCACGATGTCGGCGGGCTGCCGATCGTCGGCCATGTGGTGCGCGCGGCACAGGCGGCCGGCGCCGGCCGTATCGCCATGGTGACGGGACCGGGACATGATGCCGTGCGCAGCGCCATAAGCGCCCTTGCACCCGATGTGACGTTTTTCGAGCAGACCGAACGGCGCGGCACCGCGCATGCCGCCGGCATGGCGCGCCCGCTTTGGGAGGCTGCGGAAGGCTATGTCGCCGTGGTCTATGGCGACCATCCGCTGCTGCGCGGGGCGAATTTCTCCGCCGTGCTCGACCGGCTCGACGCCGGATGCGACGCGGCGATCCTCGGGTTCGAGCCGGCGGATCCTACCGGCTATGGCCGCTTCATCACCGATGGCGAGCGGCTGCTGGCGATCCGTGAGCACAAGGACGCATCCGAGGAGGAGCGGCGGATCGGGCTGTGCAACGCGTGCATCCTCGCCTTTCGCGCCCCGGTGTTCCGCGCGCTGATCGACCGGGTGACCCCGAACAACGCTCAGAACGAGTTCTACCTCACCGATCTCGTCGAGCTGGCCAATGCGGCCGGCTATCGAGTGGGCTACGGCCTCGCGCCAGAAGACGACGTGATGGGGGTGAACGACCGTCGCCAGCTGGCGCGGGCCGAGGCGCAGTTCCAGGCCTTGCGCCGCGACGACTTCATGCGGGCGGGCGTGACGCTGAAGGACCCGGCCTCGGTCTATTTCAGCTACGATACCGAGATTGCGCCGGATGTGCTCATCGAGCCGCAGGTGGTCTTCGGACCCGGGGTGCGCGTCGAGAGCGGTGCGGTCATTCATGCCTTCAGCCATATCGAGGGCGCCCATATCGGCCCCGGCGCCTCCGTCGGACCGTTCGCGCGGCTGCGGCCGGGGGCCGATCTCGCCGATGGTGCGAAAGTCGGCAATTTCGTCGAGGTCAAGAACGCACAGATTGGGCCCGGCGCGAAGCTGCCGCACCTGAGCTATGTCGGCGACGCCGAAGTGGGTGCCAAGGCCAATCTCGGCGCCGGCACCATCACCTGCAACTATGACGGCGTGAACAAGTCGCGGACGGTGATAGGGCCGGGGGCGTTCGTCGGCTCGAACTCCTCGCTCGTCGCGCCGGTGAGCATCGGGGCGGGCGCCTATGTCGGCTCGGGCAGCGTCATCACCGAGGACGTAGAGCCGGACGCGCTGGCGCTGGGGCGGGCGCGACAGGAGAACCGGCCGGGCTATGCGCCGCGGCTGAGGGCGCGCGCCGAAGCGATCAAGGCGGCGAAAGCCAGTAAAGCGGGCAAGGGGGAGTAGCGGCATGTGCGGCATCGTTGGAATCATCGGCACCGATCCGGTGGCACCGCGCCTCGTCGATGCGCTGAAGCGGCTCGAGTACCGCGGTTATGACAGCGCGGGCGTAGCGACGCTGGAAGCCGGCGAGATCATGCGGCGGCGTGCCGAGGGCAAGCTCGGCAATCTGGCGCAGAAGCTCAATTTTGACCCGCTGGGCGGCACCATCGGCATCGGGCACACGCGCTGGGCGACCCATGGTGCCCCGACCGAACATAACGCGCATCCGCATGCCACCGACCGGGTCGCGGTGGTGCACAACGGCATCATCGAGAATTTCCGCGAGCTGCTCGCCGACCTCGCCAAGGACGGCTATCTGCCCAAGACGCAGACCGACACGGAGTCCGTCGCCCTGTGGGTGACACGCGAACTCGACCGCGGTCTTGATCCCGAGATGGCCGTCGCGCGCACGCTGAAGGTGCTGCGGGGCGCCTTCGCGCTCGCCTTCATGTTCAAGGGCGAAGAGGCGCTGCTGATAGCGGCACGCAGCGGCGCGCCGCTGGCCATCGGCTACGGGACGACGGAGATGTATCTGGGCTCGGACGCCATGGCGCTGGCGCCCTTCACGTCCCGGCTCAGCTACCTGCACGATGGCGACTGGGCGGTGCTGAGCCGGAACGGGGTCACCATCCGCGACGGCTCCGATGCGATCGTCCAGCGCGAAATGCTGGTTTCGTCCGCCTCGGCGCTGCTGGTCGACAAGGGCAATCATCGCCACTTCATGGCCAAGGAGATCTATGAGCAGCCCGAGACGGTATCGCACACGCTCAGCCATTACGTGGACATGGGCGCCGAGAAGGCGGCACTGCGCGAGACGCTGCCCTTCGACTTCAGGGATCTGCGCCGGCTGACGATCTCCGCCTGCGGCACGGCCTATTATGCCGGCCTCGTCGCCAAGTACTGGTTCGAACGCTATGCCCGGTTGCCGGTGGATGTCGATGTGGCCTCGGAGTTCCGCTACCGCGAGCCGCCGCTGGAGCCGGGCGGGCTGAGCCTGTTCATTTCGCAGTCCGGCGAGACGGCCGACACGCTGGCGGCCCTTCGCTACTGCGCTTCCCAGGGGCAGTATGTCACCGCGCTGCTCAACTCGCCGGAATCGACGATGGCGCGCGAGAGCCAGGTGGTGTTTCCGACGCTGTGCGGGCCGGAGATCGGCGTCGCCTCCACCAAGGCGTTTACGGCGCAGCTGACGGCGCTGGCCGGCCTCGCCATCGCGGCAGGCGTGGCGCGGGGCACCATCGATGCCGAGGCGGAAGCCGAACTCGTTCGCAGCCTCGTCGCCCTGCCCAGCGCGATCTCTGCCGCCCTCGGGACGGAAGCGCAGATCGAGGCCGTCGCCAAGGGGCTGAGCAAGGCCAAGGACGTGCTCTATCTGGGGCGTGGGCAGATGTTCCCGATCGCCATGGAAGGCGCGTTGAAGCTGAAGGAAATCAGTTACATACACGCAGAAGGTTATGCTGCAGGTGAACTGAAGCACGGCCCCATCGCGCTGGTGGACGAGCAGATGCCGGTGATCGTCGTCGCGCCATCGGACGAGCTGATGGAAAAGACCCTCTCCAACATGCAGGAGGTGGCGGCGCGCGGCGGGCGGATCATCCTCATCACGGACGAGGACGGCGCCGGCCGGGTCGGCGAGGGCGTGGCGGAAATTCTGCTGTTGCCGAAAGTGTCGAGCTTCGTCGCTCCGATCGTGGCGACCGTGCCGGTGCAACTGCTGGCCTATCACACAGCGACCATCATGGGCACCGACGTCGACCAGCCGCGCAACCTGGCGAAGAGCGTGACCGTTGAGTAGCGGGCGCTACCATGAGGGAACGCCGGAGCTGAACGTCTTCGGCGAGCCGATCGAGCCGTGCTCGACCAACCCCTTGACCGGCTTCTTCCGCACCGGGAGCTGCATTACGGGACCCGAGGGCGATGCGCGCCATACCGTGTGCATCGTGGTGACGGATGCGTTTCTCGCCTTCTCGAAATCGCGCGGCAACGATTTGTCGACCCCCAATCCGGCCTATGCCTTTCCCGGCCTGAAGGCCGGCGACCGCTGGTGCCTGCTGGCGCCGCGCTGGATCGAGGCGCTGGAGGCCGGCATGGCGCCGCAGGTGGTGCTGGCGGCGACGCACCAGTCGGTGCTCGCCCATGTCGAGATCGACGTGCTCCGCCGCTATGCGGTGGGCTGATCAGGGATCAGACGCTTCCCGAGGCTGAGGGAGTCGTGAACCTCGTAGCCAAGGCGCCGATAGTAGGCGACGATGGCGGCATTCTCGCCGCGCACCAGCAGATTGAGCTTGGGGCAGCCCATGGCGGTCAGCAGCCGCTCCAGTTCGGCGAGCAGTGCCGCGCCATAGCCGCGGCCGGCAGCATGCGCGGCCGTGGCGAGATAATAGACGGAGCCACGATGCCCGTCATAGCCGCCCATCGCCGTCGCTACGACCTGCCCATCTACTTCCGCAACGAGGAACAGCTCCGGCTGCACCGCCAGCTTGCGGGCGATGTCCTTGCGCGGGTCGTTCCAGGGGCGGGTGAGACCGCGTTCGGTCCAGAGCGCAATGACCGCCTCGGTGTCGGCGGGAGTAAAAGGTCGGATCAGCATCGGGTTCAGCCGGCACGGATGAGGGGGAGGGCGAGGTCCTTGCGGAACAGGTAGAGTAGGGTGCGTAGCGCCTCGCCCTCCGGGCCGGTCAGGCCGGGATTGGCGGTGAGCGACGCCTTGGCGTCCGCATGGGCCCATTCGAGCAGATGGCGATGCACGTCCGGCACGGCCAGCCGATAGCCCGGCATGCCGGACTGGCGCGTGCCCAGCAGGTCGCCCTGGCCGCGCAACTCTAGGTCGCGCTCGGCGATCTCGAAGCCGTCCTCGGTCGCCCGGATGGTTTCGAGCCGCGCCTTGGCGGTTTCGCTCAGCGGGTCCTTGTACAGCAGCAGGCAGGCCGAGCGCTGGCTGCCGCGGCCCACCCGGCCGCGCAACTGGTGCAATTGCGCCAGCCCGAAGCGCTCGGCGTGCTCGATGATCATGATCGTGGCGTTGGGCACGTCGACGCCGACCTCGATCACCGTCGTCGCGACGAGGATCTTGGCCTCGTTGCGCTGGAACCGCTCCATGGCGTCCTGCTTCTGTGCGGCGCTCATGCGCCCATGCACCAGGACGACGGCTTCGCCGAACACCTTGCGCAACTCGGCGAAGCGATCCTCGGCCGCGACCACCTCCAGCGTCTCGCTCTCCTCGACCAGCGGGCAGACCCAGAAGGCCTGGGCTCCTTCGCCGATCCGCGACTGCAGCCGCTGCACGACCCGCTGATACTCGCCGATGGCGAGCACGGCGGTGTCGATCGGCTGCCGCCCCTTGGGCTTTTCCCTCAGGATCGAGACCGCCATGTCGCCGAAATGCGTCAGCACCAGCGTGCGGGGGATCGGGGTCGCCGTCATCACCAGCAGGTCGGCATGCGCTCCCTTGGCGCTCAGCGCCAGGCGCTGGTGCACGCCGAAGCGATGCTGCTCGTCGACGACCGTCAGCCCCAGATCGCGGAAGGTGACGCCCGACTGGAACAAGGCGTGTGTGCCCACGGCGATCTGGCTGGTGCCGTCGGCGAGGCGCTCGAGCGCGGCGCGGCGATCGGCAGCCGGCATCTTTCCGGTCAGCAATTCGATGCCGAGCCCGGCCTTGGCGCAGATCGGGGCGAGCGAGCGGAAGTGCTGGCTCGCGAGCAGCTCCGTCGGCGCCATCAAGGCCGACTGTGCCCCGCTCTCGGCCACGGCCGCCATCGCCACCAGTGCCACGACGGTCTTGCCCGCCCCGACATCGCCCTGCACCAGGCGTGACATGCGCTCGGGCGCGGCCAGATCGCGCTGAATGTCGGCCACCGCCGCGGCCTGTCCGGCGGTTAGCTGGTAGGGCAGGGCCGCCAGCACCCGTGCCGTCAGCTCACCGGTGAACCGGCGAGCGATGCCGCGTGGCGCCACCAGTTGCGAGCGGACGATCAGCAGCGCGAGCTGGCCCGCGAGATACTCGTCATAAGCGAGCCGCATCCGGGCCGGCGACCAGAGCTGGGCATCGTCGGGGTGCGCCGGCAGATGGGTGCGGCGCATGGCCTCGCGAAAGCTCGGCCAGTTGAAATGAGCCGCGGTGGCCGGCGGAATCCACTCCGGCAGCTCCGGCACGGACTCGACCACCTGCCGCACCAGCTTCACCAGCGCCTTGGCGCTGAGCCCATGGGTCAGCGGATAGACCGGCTCGACCAGCGGCAATTCGGCAAAGCGGTCGACCTCGACGACATAGTCCGGATGGGTGATCTGCTTTTCGCCGCCGAAGAAGCCGATCTGGCCGGAGACGTAGCGCTCCTCGCCGACGGGCAGCAGTTTTTCAACCCAGCCGCCCTGGGCGCGGAAATAGACGAGCTGGATCTCGCCGGTCTCGTCATGCGCGAGGACGCGGTGCGGCACGCCGCGCCGGCCCTTGGGTGGTGGCACGTGCCGATCGATATGCAGCCGCAGCGTGGCAACCGAATTGTGGATGGCGCCATCAATGCCAGTCATCCGGCTGCGATCGACCACGCCGCTCGGCATATGCATCAGCAGATCGAGGGCAATCGCCTCCTGCCCCTCCGGCGCCCCGAAGAAGCGCGTGAGCAGGGCAGAAAGCTGCGGTCCCACGCCCTTGATCGAGTGCAGTGAACGGAACAGCGGATCGAGGGTAGGGGGCCGGGACACGGGGCGGTGATTCTCCTCATGGCGACGCTACAGGGCGCCACAGGGCGTTTGAAGGGATGCGATGGCTGCCGCCGCAGACAGTGCGGCAGTCACGCCAGCCCTTGCTGTCTTTTCCACTTGCGAAGTCGGGTGCGGGCATTGGCATAGGGAGAGGGCGTGTTGAACTGGATCATGCGGCCCAGTGTCCATCGATCGTACCAGGGTGATCCGTAGAGATCGGCATCGCTGTGTCGTTCGATCAATGCCACAATCTCTGTCTTGTTGCCGTCGAGCCGCGCCAGGAGGTCGGGGTAGGCGAGGCCGGCATAGTCGCGGTAGAACTTTTCGGCCAGCAGGCCGAGCTCGTTCCATTTGAACCCGGTCTCGGGGAAATCCACCGGCTGATCCGCCAGGCGCCGCGCGTGCCACTTGAGCACCAGTTCGCCCCAGCCCAGCAGATAGGCCGCAAGGTCGTGCACGCTCATCTGCTTGCCCTTGCCGTGCCCCTCGAGCGTCGCGTCGGACGTGCTGCCAGGGGGGATGCTGGCCAGCTCCTGTGCCAGCTTGCGATAGGCCTCGTTGATGGCGGATAGAAGTTCGGCTTTGTTCGCGGGTATGGCCATGGATAACTACCTGGTGTCGCTGGCCCGCCAGCTTACGCGATCCCCGGCCCTGCGACGTGATCAAGGTCAAGTCGGGCAGGGCTGACAAGGTCGAATTAACCGCGTATGAGACCGTCCAAATCGGGAACAAAGACGGGATCATGGCGTGTCAAATGGCGGCCGGTGAAGATACTGCATTGCGTATCAAGCGCATGCGCTACCGTGCCTGGCATCGCGGCACCAAGGAAATGGACCTCATGCTCGGCCCCTATGCCGATGCACGGCTCGCCACGATGAGCGCGGCGGAACTCGATCGCTTCGAGCGGCTTCTCGATCTGCCCGACACCGATCTGCTCGCCTGGCTGCTCGGGCAGCAGCCGCTGCCCCCCGACGCCGACCGCGACCTCTTTGCCGACCTGCTGGCCTTCAGAACCACCCAATGACCGACATCCGGCCTGACCGCACCCTGTCCAATGTCCCCGAGGGCATGCAGCCGATCGTTCTGGCGCGCCTTGTGGAAAAGCGCCTGGAAGCGAACCGCGAGGCGCCGGTTTCGGCCGTGTTCGTCGCGCGCGATGGGCGGCGCATGCAGCGCATGGCGGAGATTCTCACCCAGCTGATGCCGGGGCACCCGATCCTGACGCTGCCGGCGTGGGATTGCCTGCCCTACGACCGCGTCTCACCAAATGGCGTAACGATCGCGGCGCGCATGACCACGCTCTCGCTGCTGGCTTCCGGAGCCGTGACGGGGGCCGTGGTCCTGACGACCGTCAACGCGCTGATCCAGCGGCTGCCGCCACGCGACACCGTGGCCGGGATGAGCTTTGCCGCAGCCTCGGGCCAGGTGGTCGACAGCGAAAAGCTGATCGCCTGGGCAGCCGGCAATGGCTATCTGCGCGTGCCGACCGTGCATGAGCAGGGCGAGTTCGCGGTGCGTGGCGGGCTGGTGGATCTCTATCCCGCCGGCGCCGAGTCGCCGCTGCGTTTCGACTTCTTCGGTCGCCAGCTGGAGAGTATCCGCACTTTCGATGCCGGGACCCAGCGCACGACAGGCACGCTCAAGCGCATCGCGCTCGCGCCGATGAGCGAGGTGCTGCTCAGCGAGGAGGCGATCAAGCGCTTCCGCCAGCGCTACACGGCCATGTTCGGCGGCAATACGGTGGACGATCCGCTCTATGCCGCGGTCAGCGCCGGCCAGCGCTATCCCGGGATCGAACACTGGATGGCGCTGTTCTACGAGCATCTCGACCCGCTGCTGTCCTATACCGGGGACGCAGACTTCGTCTTCGACGAGCAGGCGACCGAGGCCTTCAACGAACGCCAGGCGCAGGTGGTCGACTACTATCAGGCGCGCGAAGAAGCCCGGACGGTGAAGCAGGCGGCGCAGGGAGCCGCGCCCTACAAACCGGTGCCGCCCGAGCAGCTCTATGCGACGACGGGATCGCTCTATGCGCTGGCGCCGAAGGGAGGGGTGGTGCAGCTCTCGCCCTTTGCCGCGCCCGACACCCGCAAGCAGGACGATATCCGCGGCCGCATGGCGCCCAGCTTCGCCGCCGAGCGGCAGGCGCAGGACGTCAATCTGTTCCAGGCCGTGGTGACGCTGCTCGACGCCGAGCGGCGCAAGAAGCGGCGCACCGTGATCGCCTGCTTCTCCGAAGGCTCGCGCGACCGCATGGCGCAGGTGCTGAGGGATCACGGGCTCGATCATCCCCGCATGGCCGAGAACTGGCGCGACGCGGAGACGACCTCGCCCGAGACCACGGCACTCGTCGTTCTCGGGCTCGAGAGCGGCTTCGCGACCGACGACATGCTGGTGCTCTCCGAGCAGGACATTCTCGGCGAGCGCCTGCTGCGCCCGCAGAAGCGCCGCAAGGCGTCCGACGCGCTGACCGAAGCGGCGAGCCTCTCCGCCGGCGATCTGGTGGTGCATGTCGACCACGGCATCGGGCGGTTCCTCGGGCTGAAGACGATCGAGGTTGCCGGGGCGCCGCACGACTGCGTCGAGATCGAGTATGCCGGCAACACCAAGCTCTATCTGCCGGTCGAGAACATCGAGCTGCTGTCGCGCTATGGCGCTGACGCCGATGTGGAGCTGGACAAGCTCGGCGGGGTGGCGTGGCAGGCCAAGAAGAGCCGGCTGAAGCAGCGCATCCGCGAGATGGCGGACCAGCTAATCCGCATCGCCGCGCAGCGCGAGTTGACGCAGGTCGAGCCGGTGGACGTGCAGACCGGGCTATATGAGGAGTTCGCCGCCCGCTTCCCCTATGAGGAGACCGAGGACCAGTTGACCGCCATCGAGGCGGTGTTCAACGATCTGTCGTCGGGTCGCGTCATGGACCGGCTGGTGTGCGGCGACGTGGGTTTCGGCAAGACTGAGGTTGCCCTGCGTGCGGCTTTCGCGGTGGCCATGTCCGGGCGGCAGGTCGCGGTGGTGGTACCGACGACTCTCCTGGCGCGCCAGCACTACCGCACCTTCCGCGAGCGCTTCGCCGGCCTGCCGCTCCGTATCGGTCAGGCTTCGCGGCTGGTGTCGGCGGGCGAGCTGAAAGCCAGCAAGGAAGAGCTGAAGGCGGGCACGCTCGACATCGTGGTGGGCACGCATGCGCTGCTGTCGAAGACCGTAGGTTTCAAGGATCTGGGGCTGCTGATCATCGACGAGGAGCAGCATTTCGGCGTCGGGCACAAGGAGCGACTGAAGGAGCTGAAGGGCAATGTCCACGTCCTGACGCTCACGGCGACGCCGATCCCGCGTACATTGCAGCTGGCGTTGACCGGGGTGCGCGACCTGAGCCTGCTCGCGACGCCGCCGGTCGATCGCCTTGCCGTCCGCACCTTCATCTCGCCCTTCGACCCGCTCTCGATCCGCGAGGCGCTGCTGCGCGAGAAATATCGCGGCGGGCAGGCCTTCTATGTCGTGCCGCGCATCAAGGATCAGCCCGACATCGCCGAGTTCCTGCGCACCCAGGTGCCGGAGGTGTCCTTCGTGGTCGCCAACGGGCAGATGCCGCCGGGCGAACTCGACGACATCATGAACAATTTCTACGATGGCAAGTTCGATGTGCTAGTCTCGACCACCATCGTCGAATCGGGCCTCGATATCCCGAATGCCAACACGCTGGTGGTGCACCGCGCCGACAATTTCGGCCTCGCCCAGCTCTACCAGATCCGCGGCCGCATCGGGCGCAGCAAGCAGCGCGCCTATGCGCTCTTCACCATCCCGCCCGACCGCAAGCTGAATGACACCGCCGAGCGACGCCTCACCGTGCTGCAGTCGCTCGAAACGCTCGGCGCAGGCTTCCAGCTGGCGAGCCACGACCTCGATATCCGTGGCGCCGGCAATCTGCTCGGCGACGAACAGTCCGGCCACATCAAGGAGGTGGGGTTCGAACTCTACCAGTCCATGCTGGAGGAGGCGGTGGCGGCGCTGCGCGACGGGGCAGGGATCGACTACGAGGACAAGGGCGAGTGGAGCCCGTCGATCTCGATCGGCATGCCGGTGATGATTCCCGAACACTATGTGCCCGACCTGCAGCTCCGCATGCAGCTCTACCGGCAGCTGGGCGAACTCAGCGACACCCGCCAGATCGACGCCGCGGGCGCCGAACTGATCGATCGGTTCGGGCCGCTGCCGGAGGAAGTGGAGGCGCTGCTCAAGACCATTCTGGTCAAGGCCCTCTGCCGGCAGGCCAATGTCGAAAAGGTCGATGCGGGCCCCAAGGGCTGCGTGATCACATTGCGCGGCAACGAATTCCCCAATCCGGCCGGGCTCGTGCGCATGGTGTCCGACCCGCAGATGCAGGTGCGCATCAAACCGGATCAGAAACTCGTGTTCGCACGTGATTGGCCGACGCCCGAAGCGCGGCTCAAGGGTACGGCCGCCATCCTGAGCCGGATGGCCCGGATCGCCGGCGAGGCGGGTGCCTGAGCAACAGCTGCGGTATATCGCTTCCGCTTTGGTCGAACGTCATGTTATTGCCCGATTTCGTGCCTTGAACGTCGCACGGAGTGGGGCGGTTCGGTCGCCGCTTTGGTAGAAACCATAAGGAAGTTCGATGACCCTCAACAAGCTCGTGTTTGCCGGCCTTGCGGTCGCCGCGCTGATGCTGCCCGCTGCCGCGACGCAGGCGCAGGATACCAGCACCCCGGCGGCCCCTGCCGCTGCTGCTGGCGCGGCCGCCCCGGCGCAGAACTGGCTGAAGGTGTGCGACCCGCTGGAGGACGGCAAGAAGGCCTGCATCATGCGGCAGGTCGTGGTGCAGAACGGCCAGTTCATCGGCTCGTTCCTCCTGCGCGATGATCCGGGTCAGGAAAGCCGCCTGCTGGCCGTTGCCGCGGTGCCGCTCGGCGTGCTGCTGCCCTTCGGGCTGACCTGGCAGATCGACGGCGGCAAGCCGGTGCGTGTGCCCTTCATGCTGTGCGATCCCACCAGCTGCGCGACGCAGCTCGTGATCAACGAGGCCTATGTCAACAACCTGAAGCGCGGCGGCACCTTGAAGCTCACCGCCAAGAACCGCCAGAACAAGGATCTGGTGGTCAATATCAGCCTCACCGGCTTCACCGCGACCTATGACAGCGACGCGGCGATGACCTTCGACGAATTCAACCAGCAGACCAGCGGGCAGGGCGCCCTCGAGCAGCAGCTGCAGGACCGCGCCGAAGAGCTGCGTCGTCAGCTGGACGGTGCCGGCGCCGCGCCGGCAACTCCGGCCGAGCCGGCCGCGCAGTAAGCGGTCCCGATCCGAGATTGCGAAGGGGCGCCCGCGAGGCGCCCCTTTTGTTTCGCACGGAGGCTGGGAGCCGTTCAGCGCACGCCCATGCCCACGGCAAAGGCCTGCCGCCGCAGCGCCGGCGACAGCTTCAGCGCCCACAGCCCGCCAGCCCGCAGCGCCTGCGCGGGCAGGAAATCGGTCAGCAGGGAGCGGAACAGCGTGTCTACCATGCCGCCGGTCCGGCCTAAATCGGTCGCGCGTCGCCGCGCATAATCGATGGCTGCCACGGCCGGCCAGTCCGGCCGACTGCGGTCGACCGAGGAGAGCGTTACCGACAGATCCTCCACGTCGCGCAGCCCCAGATTCAGCCCCTGCGCTCCGATCGGCGGGAAGGCATGCGCTGCCTCGCCGGCCAGCACCACGCCGTCATGCCCCGCCTCCGGTACGCTGAGCGCACTGAGGAGGAACATGTGCGCCGGGGTCAGCAGCTTGATGTCGCCGAACAGGCGCTGCGAGCGCTCGAGGAACCGCTCGCGGAGCGCCGCCGCACCTGCGGCCTGCGCCGCGCGCAGAGTCTCGCGGTCGTCGATCCAGACCAGGTTGGCACGTCGCTCCCCGGCAGGCACCAGCGTGAAGGGGCCGCGTTCATAATGGAACTCGACCGACGTGCCGCCCAGCGGGCGCCCGAGTTCCAGGTCGCAGACCAGTGCAGCCTCGAGGAAACCGTTCTCGCGGGCGCGAAACCCCGCGGCGGAGCGAATCAGCGATTTCTTGCCGTCGGCGCCGACGACGAAGGGCACGGTGAGGGCCGTGCCGTCGCCGAGCGTCAGGCGCCAGCCGGCCGCTACCCGCTCGAGGTCGCGCACCGGCTGTTCGACCGTCTCGAGACCGGCCAAGCCGGATTTCAGGGTTTCGAATTGCGCGAGCAGCGCCGTGTTGGGCAGGTTCCAGCCAAAGGCGCCGAGCCCGGCTTCGCTGGCGCGGAACAGGGTCTCCGGTGCCCGGACCAGCCGTCGCGTCGCATCGATGATGCGGATCTCGGTCAATGGCTGGCCGATGGCGGCCGGGTCCGGCAGCAGACCGGCCTCGCGCATGTAAGCGATGGTGGGCAGCATCAGCGCCGAGGTGCGCCGGTCGGGCGGGGCCTTCGGCGCGAGATGCACCACCCTCAGCCCGGCGCGCGCCACCGCTACGGCGGCCGCGACACCGGCCAGCCCGCCACCGACGACGGCCGCCTCCGGCGCCGCGCTCATCGCCCGCCTCCCGCGCCGGGGCGCTGCGCCGGGGGCCTCGACAAAGAACACGCTGGAACTCGGATCATCCTGCACTTCCCATAGTCTCAGCGCCGGAGTTGCAGCCCCGACGCGGGCTTCACTCTAGCGCAGCAACGGCCACGGAGCCTACTGCGTGACAGCGGCGGCGAAAGAGTCGCAGCCCGGCCGATGGCAACCATGCGGGGCTTTCTTCGCTCCCCCACGAGGCCTACAACAGGCCGCCGCGCGACGAGGGCGTCGGCATCGTAGAGCAGGGGAGTTCAGCATGACAGTTCGCGCCATCGTCGTTCACGCCCATGGGGGACCCGAGCAACTCCAGCTCGAAGAGCGTGACCCCGGTGCTCCGAAGGCCGGCGAGATTCGGGTACGGAACCGCGCCATCGGGCTGAACTTCATCGACGTGTACCAGCGGACCGGACTCTACAAGCTGGCACTGCCCTTCGTGGCGGGCAATGAGGGGGCGGGAGAGGTCGTGGCGGTGGGTGAGGGGGTAACGGAATTTCGGGAAGGCGACCGCGTCGCCTATTCCGGCCCGCCGGGCGCCTATGCCGACGAAAGGCTGCTGCCGGCCGCGAAGGCCGTGCCGGTGCCGGACGACATCGATTTCGAAACTGCCGCTGCGGCACTGCTGAAGGGCACCACTGCGTTCTATCTCACCCACTGGACCTACGCCCTCAAGGCAGGGGAGACCGTGTTGATCCATGCTGCCGCCGGCGGTACCGGACAGATCCTGACGCAATGGGCGCATGCCATCGGCGCCAAGGTCATCGGCACGGCTGGCGGTGCGGAAAAGTGCGCGCTGGTGCGCAACAACGGCGCCGATCTCGCCATCGACTACAAGAAGGACGATTTCGTCGCCGCCGTCCGGGAGTTCACCGGAGGCAGGGGCGTCGATGTGGTCTATGACGGGGTGGGGCAGGCGACCTTCGAGCCCTCTCTGGACTGCCTGCGTCCACGCGGCCTGATGGTCAGCTTCGGCAACGCGTCCGGCGCGGTCAGTATCCCAAAGCTCACCATTCTTGCCGAGAAGGGCTCGCTCTATCTCACGCGTCCCACCAGCGGCGCCTATTTCCCCGATGCAACGAGCTTGCGGACCGGCGCGGCGGCGCTGTTCGAGATGATCGGCAAGGGCAAGATCAAGATCGACATCTCGCGGCGCCTGAGGCTCGACCAGGCGGCCGACGCGCACCGGGCGCTCGAAGGGCGCGAAACCACGGGCTCCACCATCCTCTTGCCCTAGTCCGCGCGGCCCGCTACACGCGGTGGCACGGGCAGGTGGCAGAGCGGTCGATTGCTCCGGTCTTGAAAACCGGCGGGCGCGCAAGCGTCCCGGGGGTTCGAATCCCTCCCTGCCCGCCAGTATCGCACGCGTACCGGGGGCGTGTGGTACCGCCGGGTGGCGACGGATGCGACCCGCGGAAAGGTCGCGCCCGCTTGCATGACCGGCCGGTCGAGGCGAACTCATGATTACGTCCAATCAGATTGCCCGCGTCCCCGATGTGCTTGCCGCCCCGATCGCTCTCGTGCCTATCTGAGTCGACCGCCGCGGGGTTATACGGAGGTATGTACAGGGCCCGGCTCGGTGATCGACGATGCATGCGCTGCTCCTCTCTGATAACCTCGATTTGACAGTGGTTGCCGCGTAAATCCGCCCACAAATCCCCAGGAAGTACTGTGAACCGCTCTCAATCGTTCTGGTTTGCCGTCGTTGTCGTCAGTCTTTCTGCCTTCCTGTGTCATTTCTACTATCTGAGCCAGTTTGGCTTTTACGAAGATGACTACTGGGCAACTGCGCCGTTCATTCGGGAACGGCTTTCCGTCGTGTGGTCGGCCTTCGCCGAGGCATTTCTGCAATGGCCGCAGGGCCGGCCTCTAAACCACTCTCTGCCGAAGGCACAGGCAATCCTGGGCATGCACCTGGGCGGAATCGATGGGATTTACCTGATTGCCTGCGTCGCGTTCATTCTCAACGGTCTGCTCGTGTTTGCGCTGCTGCGCCGGTTCTTCGGCGACGCGCCCGCTCTCATAGGTGCGCTGCTCTACGTCTTCTTCCCCGCAGACGTGACGCGGCCCTTTCTCGTTCACGCCGGTCACGTTCAAGGCAGCATGACCTTCTTTCTGTTGGGTAGCTGGCTGTGGCTCCGAGGCGAGAGGTGGAGGCTGCTCGGCTATCCGGTGGCCGCGCTCACCCTTCTCGCCTATGAGACAGCTTTCCTGCCGTTTCTGACGATCCCGCTGCTGACGAGCGATAGTCTGCGGGCGACTTGGAAACCGTGGATCAGACACCTGCTGGCCTGCGCCGGCATTATTGGCGCTTATCTCGTTTTCCGTCTTTCCCGTGGCGAGTCACGCGCCGTAGACGCATTGGGCGACCCTTGGACTTCCACCCAGCAGGCCCTGAATTCCCTCTATCTCGGTCCGCTGACCAGCGGAACGCGGATGATTCAGGCTCCACTAGAGGGTCTGGGGCGATTGGACCCCACGGCGCTGTTGTGCGCGCTGGTCGTCGTCTCGGCCCTGTTCACTGGCTTGAAGCTCAACGGCTCTCGTGTCGTCACGGGAGGCGCAGCGGAGGGGCGCCCCCTGACGCTTCGGGCGTCCCTGTACTTCGGGGCGTGCGCTGTGGTGACATGGGCAGGCTCATATGCCCTTACGCTGGTCAACTATCCGCCCACCCAGACCTTGGGGCGGCTGACATCGACCCACACGGCTGCAGCGTGGGGCGTTGCTCTGCTGGGTTGCGTGCTGGCTGCATCGTTTCGAGGCGTCGCTTTCCCCCGGTTCCTCAAGATCGGCGCCTACACTCTTGGTGTGGTCTACGTGATTGGATCCGTCGGCTTCTCCCAGTGGGTGCAGCGCGAATATGCGCGGTCGTGGCAACTGCAGCAGACATTCTGGCGCCAGGTGGTGACGTTGACGCCCGATGCGCTTGACGGATGGTCAGTCATAGTGGTGGGCCCTCCCGCCGCCGCCTCACCGGTGATCGGCACGAATTCCTGGGCAGACACTCTGGTTTATCGCGCCCTGTTGCAGGCGGATGTGGATTTCGGGCAGCTCGAGTATCTCGGCTCAGCAATCAAACTGACCCGCCAAGGCGGGACGCTGCAATGGACGCCCGAGTTCTGGACCGGCAAGGTCAGGACCATCGACGAGAACAAGTTGATCATACTGCAGTCCGATGGTTCGCGTCTTGTGCGCATTACCGAGGCGATTACCGCCGATGGCCTCGTCTTGCACGGTCAGCCTGAATCCGGGGTGCGTGCCTCGCCTCCGGATACTCCGCTTGCTGCGGCGATGTGGGGCCACCGGGGCACGTGACCCGGCCCCGATGGGCGAGGAGCGTCGGGAGTTCGTTGCGGATGCCGAGGGCTGGCAGCGAGTCCAAGCTCCGGGAGCGATCTTCTGCTTCTGGCGATACGCATTTTCTGTTAGCGGTATACGGAATTGGAGTCACTTCTTCATGCCGTCGTATTACTTTCTTGAGCTTTTTGCAGATCCGTTTGTGTTCTCGGTGCCAGTGGGCTGGTCCACGTTGGAGGGTCTCGCGCACTGTCGGCGCCGTGCCGACGGCCGTCCGTTCTTCGTTGTTATGCAGATTTCCTGGGACGCCTCCGCCTTGCGCGAAGAAAACGCCCGGCTATGGGCGAAGACTCGGCTCCTGTACCCGGAGGCCACCATGTTGTGGCTCGTTCCGGAACACCGCGATGTCGAACTGTTGGCCAGTATGGGCATCGATGCGCTGCAATGCCACCACAACGCTTTCCTCGACGAAGCCATTTTCCGGCCCGACAAGCAGGCGACGAAGCGCTACAACGCTGCTTTCAATGCTAATTCGGCGGCCTTCAAGCGCCACGAACTGGCGTGGGGTGTCGAGCGACTGGCGCTCATCAGTTACTGCCTTGCAGGCGAAAGCACGGAACGTCTCGAGGGCTACCGTGATCTCGCCTTCAGCAATTACAATCGCGAAACGCGGGCAACGACTACGCTCTCTGCGGCTGAGGTCGTCTCGATTCTAAACCAGGCGCATTGCGGCTTGATGCTTTCGCAGCTCGAAGGGGCAAATTATGCCTCCGCCGAGTACATGTTCTGCGGAATCCCCTTGGTAACAACGCCATCGAAGGGCGGCCGACATGTTTTTTATGACTCACGCTACGTACTTGTGGTCGCACCGACTCCTTCCGCAGTCGAGGCCGGGATTGCTCAGTGTGTCGACTGGCCGATCGATCCAGAAGAAATCCACAACATAGCGCTTTCCAAAGCCATTCCGCACCGTCGCCGCCTGCTGGACTGGCTCAGTCGCGTCATGGAGCGCGACGCCCACGCTCTGGCCAATGCCAATGCCTGGCTGCCCAGCTTCAGGGACAAATTACGAGTTTTCCAGGAGGTCAACGCCGCGTGACAGTCGGTTGCGCGATCGCGCGACCAACAGGCAGAGGCGACGATAAGGTGCACCATGCCGACGGCTTTCATCATCGATCCGCCGCTCCGCAACTCGGCCGGGCACCACCGCGCGCTAGCCTTCGGCTGGGCAGCCGCGGCCCACGAGAACGGCTACGACGCGGTCATCCTTGCGCACGAAGAGTGGACAGTAGGAAGCTTGGATGGATTTCCGGTCGAGCGGGTATTTGGTGGCGGGTTCTATTCGGTCGCGGGAGGTCGCCACATCCCGTTGGTCACCCAACTGAGCCAGCGCCAGACCGGATTCCGGGACAGTTTGACCAAGTCGCTTCGCGGCATCCGCCCGGATGATGTGCTGGTGCTCGCTTTTCCGACCACCTACACCATGAATGGTCTGGCCGCCTGGGCAGCGGGGGTACCGGAGAAGCGTCGACCGCGCCTCGTCGTATGGTTGCTGAACGGCCCCTCCGACGACGAATTCGCGGTGGCAATAGGTTCGACCGATATCGTTGTCGCGGCCTATGACCGGCTCAAAAGCCTGTTTGGCGAGCGGATCGCCTTTCTTGCCTCGACCTCTGCTATTGCGGCGGAATGTCAGAGGATGGGGGCGGGTGCGTTCCCGGTCGTCCCGTTCACTGTGTTGCGCGCGCCGTTGCGGCCGCGAACGGCAGCAACGGTTGACGGAGCGCCGCTGCTGGGGATGCTCGGCGACATTCGGCCGGTGAAGGGCTCGGGCCACATGGCCGCCGTCATAGAAACCGTAGTGCGGCAGGGCCTCGCCGCCCGCTGGCTGGTCGCGGGCTCGGCAGAGCATGCCCCTGCCAACGATTGTGCCGAACTGCAGAAGCTGGCGCGGCGGCAAGACGGGCTGCTGCGACTCGATCTCCAGACTGATGGCCTCAGCAATTATGACGACGTGCTCCGCAGCCTCGATCTGATCGTGCTGCCCTATTCGCCGGACCACTACGCCACCCATGGCTCCGGCGTTGCTGAAGAGGCAGGGCTGGTCGGCGTACCGATCGTCGCCCCGGCAGTAATCGCAAAGGGCAGGCCAGGTGCGGTAACGTTCGAGGAGTGGAGCACCGAGGCGATTTCGGCGGCTGTCGCCGAGGCATTGCGTCGTCTGCCCGAATTGTCCGAGGCGGCGCGCATTGCGGCGCATTCGCTGGCATCGACGCTGCGGCTGGAGCGCATGGCAGTGCTCGGTCGGCTGTTTCCTCCCCCGGACCACGAACCAGCAGCGGCCGCTGAGCCGATCAGTGAACTGCCGTTGGTGGACGTCGTGGTCACGCTGCACAACTACCGGCGCTTCATTCGACAATGTCTCGATTCCGTCGCACGGCAGGGCTACCCTAACTGGCGCTGTATCGTCGTTGACGATGCCTCCGATGACCTGTCATTTGCTGAAGGGCGCGCACTGGTTGCGAGCCTGGGGCCCCGCTTCACTTACGAGCGACACGCCCAGGCACAGGGGCAATTGCGGGCCATCGCTACGGGGGCGTCTCTCAGCTCGGGACAATTCGTCCTGTTGCTGGATGCGGACGACTATCTCGACGACGACGCGATCGACCACCACCTGGCCTGGCACCTGAACAGCGTGAATCCAGTCGCTCTGACATCGGGGGCGTTGGCCATCATCGATGCCGATGGCAGGCGAGTGGCCTCGGCGCTCGACAACAGCATTTCGAAGTACCAGGAACCAGGCCGTTGGCTGGCTGTCGAGAACGCTTTCTTGCGCGCGGGCGCGCCAATCACGCCAGGGCCGGCGCGGCTATTCGATCAGGTCGAAACGGCGCCCGGGAGTTGGTTCTGGAATCCGACCTCCACGATGATGCTGCGCCGCGCCGTCCTCGAATTGATCTTGCCAGAAAATGCAGAGATCGGTCGCTATGCCGGCGATACCTACCTTGGGTACATAAGCCATGCCGTTGGCGGCTCAGTATGCTTTTACGCTACAGTGGCTTACTACCGCCGGCACGGCGACAATGGCTACTCCAACGCACCAGTGCTCGGGAGCGGTACGCTGCCCATACCCGAGGTGACCGCGGACTGGTCCACGATATCGGCAGCGTTCGGTCGCCACTTGCGGGCAAATATACCGTTGTTTGAGCGCAACGTTGTTCGAGAGCACATCGATCGGCTGCTGAACATGTCTCGAGGCACAGGACCGATATATGTTCTGGTCACTGGAAACGCCGCAGTTGATGAGATGTCTTACTCGCAGCTCATGCGCTACACGGTTCGGCGCTTGTGGCGCGGCGCCACCCGCCGAGTCCTCCTGCGCCCGCCACGGGCGGGCGATTTGAGCGCGGACCAGCTGGAGATCCAGGACCTTGCGCGCTACGTCATCAGGCGTACACGCTCGGGCCTCGACCGGCGTTTCCTGCGACGATCCACGCGGTGAAGGTGCGTGCCGCCATACTGGCGTCCACTCCGCGGCCCGTTTCGCCAAGAGATACTGCACTTCGATGCCCCAGCCGAAGACGAACGAGAACAGAAGGAAGAATTTCGCCTGAAACAGCAACTCGATAGCGATGGCCGCCGACTGGTCAGCAATCGCATCGGGTTGCGTCCACAATGCATCCGCCGCAAGCGCCATGAAAGGCAGGTTGACCACGCAAATGCCGATGAGGGCCCAGGCCCGCACGGCGTCGACCGCTTCGTTGCGGTTGGCAGTTGGCGGCTGACATCTGCTACACCCGCGGTTTGAGCGGACGCTCAATTTTGTTGAGCAGGCGCTCAATTGTCCAGTTCGGTACGACGGCGCCCGTTATGCGATCAGCCTCATCCCGCGACAAAATGCTCGAAGCGACGGCTGCGCTTCTGCTGGAATTCGGCCTGCACGGCACGCACACCCGCGCTGTCACCGAACGCGCGGGTGTCGGAACGCGGCTGCTGAATCACTACTTCCGCTGGCCCGAACTGCGCGCCGCGGCGTGGCTGACCCTCTTTGAAAGCGTCGCAAGAGACATGCGGTCCGATGGCGAATCGCCCGAAGACAGTTTCGAACGTCACCTTGCCGAGACGTTCTCGGCGGCGGCCCGCCCGATCTGGCGCCTGTGGGTCGAGGCAAAGAACCTGGCGCCCGGCGACCCCAGCCTCGCCTCGGCGCTCGCCGGCGCGCGAGACATGCTCCGCACGGCCCTGACGGACCTGGTCGGCGCCGGCTGCGTATCCGGCGCCTGGCATCTCAGTGCTCCAAAAGAGACGGCGCTCCGGCTGGAGGCGCTGCGCGACGGCCTGGTCGGAATGATCCTCTCCGCCGATCCCGAAGTCGACGACGGCGCCGCGGAACGCCACTTGCGCCGACTGTTTCAGCTGGAGTGTCGGGCGAGGTAGCGCTGGGCTGGGGATATCGAGGTCGGTGCCACTGTGCCCCGCCGCGCGTTGTGCGGCAGGGCGGGCTGATGGGCGGCTTCAGATCATGGCGCGGCCGCCGGTGACGGGCACGATGGCGCCGGTCATGTAGCTGCCGGCGTCGGAGGCGAGGAGGACATAGGCGCCGGCGAGTTCGGCCGGCTGGCCCATCCGCCCCAGCGCCGTGTTCTGGCCGAAGCTCTTCACCTTTTCCTCGGGCATCGTCGAGGGAATCAGCGGCGTCCAGATCGGGCCCGGCGCCACCGCGTTCACGCGAATGCCCTTGTCGCCCAGCATCTCGCTCAGCCCGGTGGTGAAGTTGCTGATCGCGCCCTTGGTCGTCGCATAGGCGAGGAGGTTGGCCGAGGGGTCCTTGGACTGGATGGAGCTGGTGTTGATGATCGAGCTGCCCGGCTGCATGTGCGGCACCGCCGCCTTGCTGAGGAAGAAAGGCGCGTAGACATTGGTCCTCAGCGTGGTGTCGAACTCCTCGGAGCTGATGTCCTCGATGCGCGCATAGGTGCGCTGGAAGGCAGCGTTATTGACGAGGATGTCGAGCCGCCCGAACGCTTCGATGGTGCGCTCGACGAGGTGCCGGCAATGCGCCTCCTCGGTGATATCGCCTGGCACCGTGATCACCTTGCGCCCCGCCTTCCGGACCCATTCGGCGGTGGTTTCGGCGTCCTCGTCCTCGCTCAGATAGCTGAGCAGCAGGTCAGCGCCTTCGCGCGCAAAGGCAATGGCGACGGCGCGGCCGATGCCGGAATCGCCGCCGGTGATCAGCGCCACCTTGCCGGCCAGCCGGCCACTCCCCGTGTAGGAATTCTCGCCGTGGTCGGGCACGGGACGCATCTGTTCGGTGTAGCCGGGCGGCTGCTGGTGCTGGGCCGGGGGCTGGTTCTGTTCGTCGGACATGTCTGGCTCCTTGTGCTGAGCTTCGAACGTGCCGAAGCGGAGTTGGTGGCAGGGCGCATGACTGGCGCGCAACAATTGGGCAGCTGCCTGTTTGTTGGCCCGATATTGGCCCAGCGGAGCCCACCCATTGGCTCTTGCCGGCCGCTCGCTGCTGGCACACCGTTTGCTTCAACTTGGGTGGGCTCTGCGGGAGGCGACCGGTGCAGGACGACAGTCGGAAATTCCACAATGCGCGGCTTGCGAGCGGCGAGTTGGTCAGCTTCAGCGTCGACGGCGGCCGCTTCGGCGCCATCGCACCCATGGCCGTATCGGACACCACGCCCCCTGGCAGCACCGATCTCGGCGGCGCCCTGGTGGTTCCAGCCTTCGTCGAGGGGCACGCCCATCTCGACATCAGCTTTTTCGGCGATGCCTGGCAGCCGCACCGGCCCTGCACGGACGGGTTCGACGTGCGCGAACGCGTCGCCTTCCAGATGGAGGGCATTGCGCGGGCCGCACCGATCCGCGAGCGCGCCCGGACGCAGCTCGAGCTCTGCCTCGCCAACGGCTCCACCCGGATGCGGAGCCACGTAATGGTGTCCGCAGAGGTCGGGCTGAGCCATCTCGAGGCGGTGCTCGAGGTGCGTGACGCCTATCGGGACCGCATAGACGTCGAGCTCGTCGCCTTCCCCCAAAGCGGCATCCTTGCCAGCCCCGGTACGGCGGAGTTGATGGAGGAGGCGGTGCGGCAGGGCTGCGACCTCGTCGGCGGTCTCGATCCCGCGAGCTTCGACCGCCACATCGAGGGCCATCTCGACGTGGTGTTCGGCATCGCCGAGCGCCGCGGCGTCGGCATCGACCTGCATCTGCATGATGGCGGCACGCTGGGCGTGTTCCAGATCGAGCAGATTGCCGCCCGCACCGCGGCTCTGGGGATGCAGGGCAAGGTGGCCGTCAGCCACGCCTATGGCCTCGGCGACATCGACAGCACAGCCCAGGCGCGGGTAGCGGAGCGGCTGGCGCGGGCAGGGGTGGCCATCATGACCAACGCGCCCGGCGCGGTCTCCTTCCCGCCGATCGCCATCCTGCGCGCAGCAGGGGTCACCGTGTTCAGCGGTTCCGACAACATCCGCGACAGCTGGTGGCCCTATGGCGATGGCGACATGCTGCGTCGCGCCAACATCCTCGGCTATCGCTCTGGCTTCTACGAGGATCGGCAGCTCGAGGACGTGTTCGACGTGGTGACGGCGGCAGGCGCCCGGGCCATGGGGATCGCCGACCACGCCATCGCCCCGGGTTCGCGGGCGGACTTCGTCACGCTCGCGGCGCAGCACATCCCGGAGGCTGTGGTGGCGGTGCCGCAGCCGCGGCAGGTCTACCGCGCGGGGCGTCTGGTCGCCAGCGACGGCGTCGTGGTGGGAGCAGTGTCGTGACCGATATCGAGCTGGTCATCGCCGGGGCGCGGGTGACGGGGCAGCAGACGCCGGTCGATGTGGCCATCGCTGGCGGCCGTATCGCAGCAATCGCCCCGCACGTCGCCGCCGACGCCCCCCGGATCGCCGCAGAGGGGTGCCTCCTGAGCCCGGGGCTGGTCGAGTGCCACATCCATCTCGACAAGGCCGACATCCTCGAGCGCGCGGCGCTGCGCGAAGGCAGCCTCGCCGAGGCGGTGCGGGAGACGGCGCGGCTCAAGGCCGCCTTCACCGAGGAGGACGTCTATGCGAGGGCCGCCGGCGTGGTGCGCGAGGCGATCCTCATGGGCACGACGCGGATGCGCAGCTTCGTCGAAGTCGATCCACGTGCAGGCCTCCGCTCGTTCGAGGCGCTGAAGGCGATCCGGGCGGATTTCGCCGACGCCATCACGATCGAGATCTGTGCCTTCGCGCAGGAGGGGCTGACCAACGAGCCACAGACCGAGGAGCTGCTGATCGCAGCGCTCGAGGACGGTGCCGATCTCGTCGGCGGCTGCAGCTATACCGACCCCGAGCCGCTGGCGCATGTCCGGCGCATCTTCGATCTCGGCGAGCGCTTCGGCGTCCCGGTCGACTTCCACGTCGATTTCAATCTCGATCCGGCGCGTGCCGACCTGCCGGCGATCATCGCCGAGACGCGACGGCGCGGCTATGCCGGGCGGGTCGTGTGCGGGCATGTCACCAAGCTCGCGGCCTGGCGGCCCGAAGAGGTCGATGCCATTGCGCAGGAGCTGGGCGAGGCGGGAGTGGCTGTCGTCGCCTTGCCGGCCACCGACCTGTTCCTGCTCGGTCGCGACACTCCGCGGCTCACGCCCCGCGGTCTTGCGCCGCTGACGCGGCTCGCCGCCGGCGGTGTCGTGACCGCCGTCGCGACCAACAATGTCCGCAACCCGTTCACGCCCTATGGCGATCTGAGCCTGATGCGGATGGCGAACCTCTTCGCCAACGTCGCGCAATTGAGCAGCGATGCCGAGATGGCGGCCGCCTTCGCGCGGGTATGCGGCAACCCGGCCCGCCTGCTCGGGCAGCGGGCGGAAATCGTCGTCGGCGCGCCGGCCGATCTGGTGCTGTTCGATGCACAAGGCGAGGCGGACGCCGTCCGTCGGGTCGCCCCGGCCCTGCTGGGCTTCAAGGGCGGCAGGCAGACCTTCGCGCGTCCCCGCCCGCGATTGCTGCCGCGCGGGTAACTGGCGGGGGGCTAGTCCGCCATGCTGTTGTAGCGATAGGGCCTAAGCCCTGGCGCGTCCAACGTGCGCTGCATCAGCGTCGGCATCATCCTCTTCACCATGCGGCCGGCCAGTTCCTCAGCGGCGCTGAGCGGCCGGGTCATTTCGGCGGCGACTTCCTGCATCACTGCGTCGCGGTCGATGCCGATCACCCGGCCCGCATCGACCACCAGTTCGCCGCCGACGAAGACCTGCTCGACGCTGCGCGCCGTGGCCCGCAGCACCACGGCGTCGGCCAGCGGCGTCCGCGGGTCGATAGCGGGGCGTTCGAGGCGCTTTCGATCGAGCAGCACGATGTCGGCGGCGCGGCCCACCTCGAGCCGGCCAATCTCGCTGCCGAAACCGGCGGTGCGCGCACCGTGCTCGGTCGCCATCTGCAGGATCTGGGATGGTGTGGCGCGGGCGTTGAACAGGCCGGTTTCCCGGTGCAGCGCGAAGACCAGCTTCAGTTCGGCCAGCATGTCGCGATCGTCATTGATGCCGGACTGGTCGATACCGAGTGCCACCTGTAGGCCGCGGGCGAGCATCACATTCACCGGCGCGATGCCGCTGCCGAGCCGCAGGCCGGAACTGGCATTATGACAAACGCAACAGCCATGCTCGGCCAAGAGGTCGAGATCGGCGCGGTCCAGCCAGTTGCCGTGCCCCAGGGTGAGGTTCGGGCCGAGGCAACCCAGCGCGTGCAGATGCGCCACGGCGCTGTGCCCATGCCGGTCGTGCGCAAAGCGGGCCTGCCGCTCGGTCTCGACGAGGTGCATATGCACCTGAGCTGCCTGCTTGCGCGCGGTGTCGAAGATCTCGACCAGCGCGGCGTCGGTCAGCCAGTGCAGATTGGCGGGCGCGAGGTTGAGCCGCACATGGGCGCGCTCCGTCGCCCACTCCGCCGCCAGCGCGCGGAAATGCTGCATCAGTTCCGGGATGGCGGTCGGCTCCAGCGCCAGTTGCGCGGCCAACCAACCGGCGACGTCGGCGGGCAGGGCGGCGAGCAGCACGTCGTCGTCCTCGTAGCTGACGCGCTTGCGGTCCCGGATCATGAAGGAATAGCCGACGCGCATGCCGATCTCGCGATAGGCAGCGATGACGGCGCGCGACTGCGCAGTCCAGCCCTCAGGCGGTCCGGAGAGGCCGCCATGGATATGGTGGACCGTGGTCGTGCCGCTCTCCAGCATCTCGATCGCCGAGTAGAGCGTATCGAGACGCAGCGGGATGGCGCGCTGCGCCCTGAGGTTGGGCAGCCAGAATTCGAGCGGCGCGAAGGGCACGCCATGCATCAGCGGGGTGATACCCGAATGGTGGTGGCTGTTGACAAGGCCCGGCATGGCGACGAACCCCGACCCGCCGAACCGCGGCAGGCCCGCCGCCAGTTCGGTCTCCGCAGCGCGGTCGGTGATCGCGGCGATCCGGCCGTCGCGGACGAGGATGCTGGTGTCGGAGCGGAGGTCAAAGCTGCCGTCCGGCCGCATGCCCAGCAGCGCCGCGCCCGCCTCGATGATACAGTTGCCGCCGGTCATGGTATCGCGCGCTCGCCCCCGGCCACACCCGGGTCTGAGGACACCGATATCACAGTGCGAGCCCCGTCTCCGCGTCGAAGACATGGATCGCTGCGGGATCTACCGTGAAGGAGAGTGCGTCGCCGCGCGCCGCCGACATCGCCCCGTCGATCAGGACGCGCAGCCGCGGCTGCACGCCCTTCAGGTCCTCGTCGTCCTCGACGACGCTCGACGCCACCATGCGGGCGCCTTCGACGTCGAGATGGACGAGCAGCGTCGCGCCGAGATCCTCGACGAAGGCGGTTCGGGCGGAAATGGTGCCGCTGCCGGTCTGCGTCGTCGGCTTCAGCGCTTCAGGACGGATGCCGATGATGACGCGCTTGCCGACGCCGCCGGCCATGTCGGTGCGGCTTGCGGGCAGGGGAAGCGTAAAGGTGCCGACCTGCAGGGCGGGCTTGCCGTCCACGCCCGCCGTCACCGCCTCGAAGAAGTTGATGGGCGGCGCACCGATGAAGCTCGCGACGAACAAATTCACCGGGTGGTCGTAGAGCTGGCGCGGCGTGTCGAGCTGTTGCAGCGCCCCCTTGTTCATGACGGCGACGCGATGGCCCATCGTCATGGCCTCGACCTGGTCGTGCGTGACATAGACCGTGGTGACGGCGCTCCGCCGCTGCAGCGTCGCGATTTCCGAGCGCATCTGCCCGCGCAGGCGCGCATCGAGATTGGAGAGCGGCTCGTCCATGAGGAAGGCGTTGGGCGAGCGCACCAGGGCCCGCCCCATGGCGACGCGCTGGCGCTGGCCACCTGAGAGCCGCGCGGGCTTGCGGTCGAGATAGTCGGTGAGTTCCAGCAGCCGCGCGGTTTCGCGCACCTTGAGGTCGATCTGCGCCTTGTCGAGACCCCGCACCCTGAGGCCGAAGGCGATGTTGTCCGCTACCGACAGATGCGGGTAGAGCGCGTAGGACTGGAACACCATGGCGATGTCGCGGTCGCGCGGGGCGAGGTCGTTGGCGAGTGCGCCATTGATCATCAGGCGGCCGCCGGAAATGTCCTCGAGACCGGCGATCATCCGCAGGGCCGTGGATTTGCCGCAGCCGGAGGGGCCGACGAGAACCATGAACTCGCCGTCCCGGATGTCGAGGTCCAGCCCCGACACTGCGGTATGCCCGCCGTCGTAGACCTTGGAGACGTTCTCGAACGTGATCTGTGCCATTGGTTCGGCTTTCTCTCGTCTTCGGCGTTTACTGCACGCCGTTGGTGGCGCCCTGGATAAAGTAGCGATTGAGGAACAGCGCCATCAGCACGATCGGCACGGTGGAGAAGTGGGCCAGCGCCCCGAGCGAGCCCCAGGTGATGTCCTTGGTGCCGTAGGCGGTGAGCAGGGCGACCGAGAGCGGCTTGGAGTCGAGACGCGTCAGGAACATCGGGTAGAGGAAGTCATTCCACGAGAACATGATGCAGAACAGCACGCAGGCGATCATGCCCGAGCGGGCGTTCGGCACGGCGACCTTGAGGAATGCCCCCAGCTGCGTGCAGCCATCGGTCATGGCCGCTTCTTCCATGTCGCGCGGCAGCGCGCGGAAATAGGAGTACATCATCCAGGTCACAAAGGCGCAGTTGAGCATGGTGTTAATGATGATCACCGCCCACCAGGTGCCCAGCAGCCCCACATCGCGCATCAGCAGATAGAACGGGATCAGCGCCGCGATCGCCGGCACCATGCGGATCGCGAGGAAGAAGTACGCGATGGCGACGGCGTAGCGCGATTGCGAGCGGGCCAGCGCATAGCCGGCCGGGACGCCCAGCAGCAGCGACAGCACGGTGGCGCCGATGCTGATGATCAGCGAGGACCGCGTCAGCGCACCCACATCGAAATAGGCGAACACCGAGCGGAACTGGTCGAGCGTCGGCACGAAGTCGAAGCGCGGCGGGATCGAGAAGATCTGGTTGGACGGCTTGTAGGCGGTGGTGATCAGCCAGGCCACCGGCAGGAGGAACGCCACCGTCACCGTGACCAGCACGATACGCTCGAGGATGATCTGGCGCCTGAGCGCCCGGTTGGTCGTCATCTTCCGTTGATCCTCACATCGGCGCTGCGCACGGCGAGCAGCAGCACGGTCGCCATGATGGCGATGAACAGGATGGTGATGTTGCCGATGGCGGAGGCGTAGCCGACGTTGAAGAACTGCAGCCCTTCCTTCACGGCCAGCACCATCAGCGTATTGGTTGCGTCATTGGGTCCGCCGCCGGTGGTGACGAACACGCTGTCGAAGACGCGGAAGGCGTCCATGGTGCGCAACACCAGCGCGAGGAAGATGGACGGCAGCATCAGCGGCATCACGATCATCCTGAAGCGCTGCCACACGGTCGCGCCATCCGCGCGCCCGGCTTCGAGCACGTCGGCGGGCAGGGATTTGAGCCCCGCGAGGAGGATCAGCGCCATCAGCGGCGTCCACTCCCAGCAATCGATGCCGATCAGCACCCACAGTGCGGTGCCCGCATCGGTCAGCAGCCCCGTCCGGGGGCCGATGCCGGCCTGCGCGAGATAATAGCCGACAAGGCCATAGTCGGCGCCGAGCAGGGCCTTGAAGATCAGGCCCACGACGAGCGGCGTGATGGTGGCGGGAATGAGGAGGAACGCGAGGCAGACGCGATTGAACATGCTGTCGCGCCAGAGCAGCAGCGCCAGCCCGAAACCGAGCACCAGCTGGATGCCGACGCTGAAGATAGTGAACTGGAAGGTGTTGATGATGGCCTGGCGGGCCGAGCGGTCGGCGAAGATCTCGAAATAGTTGTCGAGGCCGACGAAGGCCGTGCGCGCGGGGCGCTGCAGATTGTAGTCGAACAGGCTGTACCAGACTCCCTGGGTCAGCGGCCATACTCCCACCAGCACCACATAGATGAGCGCCGGCAGCGCGAGGAACACCATGAAGAACCGGCGGCGGTCGGCGTTGCTGCCTCCGGCGCGGGGCAGCAGGCGCGACCAGGCGGAGCCGCGTCCGGCCGGTGAAGCGATAGTGCTTTGGCTCATCGGTCTGGTGGCGTCCCTGATCTGGCCATGACGAATGCGGCGACCGGGCGGGCCCGGGGGGAGACCGCCGCCGCGGGAGGAACGCGGCGGCAGCCCGGGGGCGGCGGGTCGGGTCAGAACCGCCGGAGAGCGTCGGCCTGCGCCTTGTCGAGGGCAGACTGCGGGTCGGAAGCACCGGCGAGCACGGAGTTCACCGCCGTGCCGAGAATGTCCTGGATTTCCGGATATTGCGGGATACGCGGACGGTACTCGCCATTGCCGTTTTCGTAGGTCTGGGCGACCACCGGCAGGAAATCGAACCGCTCCAGCAGGTCGGGGTCGGTCATCTGGCTGATGCGCATGAACGAACCCGCGCCCATCAGATTGAATTCCTTGTGGATTTCGGGGCTCACCAGCCACTTGATGAACGCCCAGGCGGCTTCCTGCTTGTCTTCGGCGATGTCGGCATTGATAGCCATGCCCCAGCCGCCGACGCCGAACTCGGGCTCGACGCCCTCGCCGACCGGGGCAATGGTGATGCCGACCTTGCCGACGACGTTTGAGATGGCCGGGTCATTGTATCCCGGTGCGCCGACCGACCAGGTCTGCATCATCGCCGCTAGGCCCTGGCGGAAGCTCTCTTCGCGCCCGCCCCAATCATATTCAATCGCGCCCGGAGGAGCGGTCTCCTCGAACAGCTGCTTGTAGACGGTGAGGCTGGCCACGTTCTCGGGCGAGTTCAGCGCCGGCATGCCGTCGGGGCCGAGGATCGAGCCGCCCATCTGGCTGTTGTACTGCATCCAGTCCTGCGCGACCGCGGCACCCATCTGCCCGTTGGCGACGAAGCCATACTGATTGTTGGCGGGGTCGGTGAGCGTGCGGGCATGCTCTACCAGCTCTTCCATGGTCGCGGGGACTTCGAGACCGGCCGCCTCGAATAGGTCCTTGCGGTAGGCGAGGACGTTGGCGTAGGCCGCGAAGGGGAACGCGACATAGCGCCCGTCATACTGGCCGAGAGATTCAAGGATCACCGGATAAATGTCGTCGAGCGCCAGCTCGGCCGCATCGCGTTCAACCCACTCGGTGAGATCGACGGAGTAGCCGTTTTCGGCATAGGCACCGGCCCAGACGATATCCATCGTGACCAGGTCGTAGCCGGCCGTGTCGCCGATATAGTCGGCGGTCGTGCGCGTCAGCAGCGAACCATAGTCCATGATGTCGACGCGCAGTTCGGCGCCGGTCTCTTCCTTGAAGCGCGGGGCCAGCTGCGCGAGCACGGCACCGAACTGGTCGTTCTGCGAGGCCAGGTTCAGCACCATGCCCTCGAATGGTTTGTCCTGAGCGAAGGAGGTGGACGCCATCAGGGCGATGACCCCTGCCGCCAGCACCTTCGATAGCGTTGTCGTCTGCAGTCCCGTCCTGGTCATTTGCACCCTGCCATTGAGACGTGTTGTACGCAGTGGAAGCTAGCGCAGCGACCGGGCCTGTCAACAGAATTTCACACACAATCAAACAATCGAACGAATGTGAACACGGACGCTGAATTTGCTGCCATGAAGCCTAAGTTTTGAGCAGCAGTCGCCACGACAGCGATCGCATTTGAGCGGCGGGCCTGCGCAGGCGATAGGCGGCGCGGGTGTGTCGAAGGGATGATTGTATTTTCGGCACTCTCGCGGCAGGATGCGAGGGCGCAACATCCTCCCGCTTGCCATTGCGTTGCAGGACTCGTGTCGCTGCATCTCTACGGTGGCGCTTGATGCCGCCGCTGCGGTAAATGAACAAAACAACACACTTTACAACGCCGTTGCGGAGCCGCAGGATCGCCGCCGTCTGAACAGGGAGCAGCAAGTGCGCGATCAAGCGCCTCACGGCAGGACGGGCGACAGGCTCTGGATCAAGGCGCCGCTCGCCATGCTGGCCGAGGATGCCGGTGGCGGCATGGTCGTCGCCGACGGGCGCATCGTGGAACTGGTGCCGCAGGGGCAGGTGCCGGCCGCGCCGGTGACCGAAACATTCGATGCCTCCCGCCATGTCGTGCTGCCGGGCCTCGTCAACACGCACCACCACATGTTCCAGACGCTGACCCGGGCTCATCCCGACGCCATCAACAAGTCGCTCTGGCCGTGGATCAAGGCGCTCTATCCGGTGTGGGGGCGGTCGATGAACCCCGAAGCCTTCCGGATCGCCTCCCGCCTCGCCATGACGGAACTGATGCTGTCCGGCTGCACCTGCGCGTCAGACCACCACTACCTGTTCCCGCCCGGCCTCGAAGACGCCATGGACATCCAGGCCGAGGAGGCCGGTGCGCTCGGGCTGCGCATGACGCTGACGCGCGGGGCGCTGGATCTCGCCTCGGGGGACGGGGAGCAGGCGGTGGCGCCCCCCCATGTCATTCAGGACACGGACACCATCCTCGCCGACTGCGAACGCCTGCTGGCCCGCTATCACGACCCGTCCGACGGTGCGATGCTGCAGGTGGCACTGGCCCCGAACGCTCCCTTCGATGTCAGCTTCGAGCTGATGACCGGCACGGCCCGGCTCTCGGCGGAGACCGGGTGCCAGTTGCACACGCATCTGGTCGAGACGCGGGCGGAGGCGGAGTTCGTGCGCTCGGTGCATGGCTGCGACGCCGTGGATTTTCTCGAAAGCTGCGGCTGGCTCAACAGCCGGGTGTGGCTGGCGCATGCCATCCATTTCGATACCAGCGAGATCGCACGGCTTGGCCGACACGGCGTCGGCATCTGCCACTGCCCGACCTCCAACATGGTGCTGGCCTCCGGGACCTGCCTGACGCGGGACCTCGAAGCCGCGGGCTGCAATGTCGGGCTCGGAGTCGACGGCTCCGCCTCGAACGACAACTCCAACCTCATGGAGAGCCTGCGCCACGCCCTGATGCTCGGCCGCCTGAAATATGGCGCGGAGGACCTGACGCATCTCGACGTGCTGCGCTGGGGCACCGAAGGGTCCGCGCGCTGCCTGGGGCGTAACGATATCGGCCGGATCGAAGTGGGCCGGCAGGCCGATCTCGCGCTGTTCACGCTGGACGAGTTGCGTTTTTCCGGCGCCGGTGATCCGCTGGCCGCGCTGATCCTGTGCGGCGCGCACCATGCCGACCGGGTGATGATCAAGGGGCGCTGGACGGTCACCGACGGGCTGCCGGTCGCGGTAGACATCGAGCGGCTGCGCTACGAGCATGGGCGAGCGGCGCTGCAGTTTCTGGAGAAGGCATGATGCTGTCCGAGGCGATGCGTTCCGAAGGTCTTGCCGCGCTCGAGGCGCAGGTGGCGCTCGAGCTGGCGCGGATCGAGGTGCCCTTGCGCCAGTGGGTGCCGGAACGGCGCGACGGGAACGGCGCCGTGCTCGACGACGTGGTGATCGTCGGAGCCGGGCTTTCGGGGCTGGCCGTGGCGTTCGGCCTGCTGCGGCAGGGCATCCACCGCATCCGGCTGATCGATGCCGCTCCCGAAGGCCGCGAGGGCCCCTGGATCACCACCGCGCGGATGCGGACCTTGCGCTCGCCCAAGACGCTGACCGGCCCGGATCTCGGCGTTCCGTCCCTGACCTATCGCGCCTGGCACGAGGCAGCCTATGGCCCTGCGAGCTGGTCGCAACTGGACAAGATCGAGCGCGGCGACTGGATGGCCTATCTGTGCTGGTTCCGCCGGGTGCTGCGCCTCCGCGTGGACAATCTCACCCGCCTGACCGGCATCCGCATGGCCGACGATCATCTCCTGCTCGAACTCGACCGCGACGGCACGCCCGGCCTGCTCGAGTGCCGCAAGGTCGTCCTCGCGACGGGCATCGAAGGCGCCGGCGGGCTGCGCGTGCCCGCGATCATCTCCGACAATCTCCCGCGGGAGAAATGGACGCATAGCGGCGAGGCGCTGGACCTCGGGCAGCTGCGCGGCAGGGCGGTCGGCGTCATCGGCGCGGCCGCCTCCAGCTTCGACTGGGCCGTCGCTGCCCTGGAAGCCGGAGCCGAGAGCGTGACGCTGCTGGCGCGCGCGTGCAGCATGCCGCGGACCGAGATCCTCGACTGGTCGAACTTTCCGGGCTTTCTCAACCACTTCGCCGATCTCGACGATCGGCGGCGCTACGCCTTCGCGCGGCAGCTCTTCTCCTTCAAGACGCCGCCGACTGTCGAGATGTACGACCGCGCGCTGGCCTTTCCCAACTGCCGGCTGGTGATGGGCGCCGGCATCGCCCGGGTCGGCATGGCGGGTGACCGCGTCGAGCTGGTGACGGAAGGAGGCGATGTCCACACCTTCGATCACCTGCTGCTGGGCACGGGCTATGTCGTCGACCTCGCGCAGCGGCCGGAATTCGCGGGCATCCTCGACAATGTCGCCCGCTGGGCGGATCGCTTCGCGCCGGAGCCGGGCGAGGCCGATCCGGAGCTGCTGTCCTACCCCTATCTCGGCCCGGCCTTCGAGTTCACCGAAAGGGTGCCGGGGCTGATCCCGCGCCTCTGTGACATCCACATCTTCAACAATGGCGCCGTGCCGAGCCTCGGCCCGGTCTGCAATGGCATCACGGGTCTGAAGTCCGGCGTCCCGCGCCTGGTCGCGGGCATTTCGCGCGGGTTGTTCGAAGCCGATATCGAGCTGCACTACGCCTCGCTGGCCGGCTACGACAAGGTGCACTTCCAGCCTGCCACGCCGCTACCGGAGCCTGCTCTTGGCACAGCCTGACATCGTCATCGGACTCGACATCGGCACCACCTCGACCATCGCGGTGGCGGTGGCGCTGCCCGATCGCATCCTCGCCGTCGCCAGCCGTTCCGTGGCGCTGTCGACTCCACATCCGGGCTGGGCGGAGGAGGACCCGCTGCAATGGTGGGACAACGCCGTTGCAGTCCTCCGCGAGGTGACGGGAGCGATCGACGCAACGCGGATCGCCGGGCTCTGCGCCACAGGCATGCTGCCTGCCGTGGTGTTGCTCGACGCCGAGGGCGACCTGCTGCGGCCCTCGATCCAGCAGAGCGACGGCCGCTGCGGGGCCGAGGTCGAGCAGCTGCGGCAGGAGGTCGACGAGGCCGCCTTCCTTGCCCGCACCGGCAACGGCATCAATCAGCAACTGGTCGCCGCCAAGCTGCGCTGGATCGCCGGGCACGAGCCACAGGTCTTCGCCCGCATCGCTACCGTGTTCGGATCCTACGACTACATCAACTGGCGGCTGACCGGTATTCGCGCCGTCGAGCAGAACTGGGCGCTGGAGGCCGGTTTCACCGACCTGTCGACCGGTACGCTCGCCGACGATCTGATTGCGCTTGCGGGCATTCCGCGCGAGGCGGTGCCGCCGCGCAGCGTCTCGCATGCGCAACTCGGCATGGTCACGCCGGAAGCCGCCGCGCTGACGGGTGTGCCCGCCGGCGTGCCGGTGTTCGGCGGCGCGGCCGACCACATCGTTTCCGCGCTCGGCGCTGGCATCGCCGAATCGGGCGACGTGCTGCTGAAGTTCGGCGGCGCGGGCGATATCGTCGTTGCGACTTCGAAAGCGCTGCCGGACAGCCGGCTCTATCTCGACTACCATCTGGTGCCCGGGCTCTACGCACCCAATGGCTGCATGGCGTCGTCCGGTTCGGCACTGAACTGGCTCAGTGGCCTCCTGCGCCCCGGCGAGGACCGTCCCCACCAGGCCCTCGATGCGCTGGCCGCAGGTGTTGCGCCGGGTGCCGATGGGTTGATCTGCCTGCCATATTTCCTCGGTGAGAAGACCCCGATCCACGACCCGCTGGCGCGCGGCACCTTCGTCGGCCTCAGCCTCGGCCATACCGAAGGGCATGTGTGGCGGGCCGTGCTCGAGGCGGTGGCCTATGGCTTCCGCCACCATATCGAGGTTCTGGAAGAGATCGGGCATCGCCCGCGCCGGTTCGTCGCGTCCGACGGTGGCAGCCGCAGCGCGGTGTGGATGCAGATCGTCGCCGACGTCATCGGCGCACCGGTGACGGTGCTCGACAACAGCCACGGCTCATCCGTGGGGGCGGCGTTCGTTGCGGCTATCGGCGCGGGGCTCGTCACCGACTGGAGCGAGGCCGGGCGCATGTCCCGGCTCGGCCGCACCTTCACGCCCGATCCGGCCGCCCACGCCGTCTACGCCCCTGGCTACCGGCGCTATCGGGAGCTCTACGACCGGCTGGCGCCGTTCTTCGCGGCCGGCTAAGGAAGCAGCCCCACGCGGCGTGCCGCCACCACGCGATAGAGCGGATCGCCGGTAAGGCGGAACTCCTCCAGCGCCGAGAAGACGAGGCTGTGGTCGTGTTCATCGTCCGACGCCACGGCGGCTGCCGCGATGTCGGCATCGGGCGGGACGGGCAGGGCACGCAGGCGCGCCAGCTCCTCGGCCGAAAGCAGGTCCGGCATGCCGATCTTGGGGTAGAGCGACAGCACCACCTCCCAGAAGCGGGCGGCGAGTGCCCCCGGCGCGTCGACATGCGGCGAGACCAGCCGCAGCCAGTGGCACCCGGTCAGGGCGTGGAGCGCCTCGAACGACATCGTCGATGCATAGAGCACCAGCGCCGCCGGCCGCATGCGATCGAGCAGATCATCGTCCGGGCGGATACGACCCAGCCGCTGCTGGAAGGCCGGGATGGTCCCCATGTTCTCGATCCAGCGCCAGAGCAGCGTCGAGGATACCGTGATGCCGCGAAAGCTCGGCTCATCCCGCATGCCGAGCGCCAGTTCCACCGGGTCGGTCACGTCGTGGCGCGGCGTCGCCGGTTCGGGAAAGGCGAGATAGGTCGCCGCCCAGTAGCCGAGCGCAATGGCGATCTCGGTCTCGTCGCGCCGCAGCACGGCATAGGCCAGCCGCATCAGGCCATGCGTCGCGCTGGCCGCCACGCCGGGCGCCAGCCGCGGCACATAGGTCCGGATCGCGGTGTGGCCGCCCAGCAAGGCCACTTCTTCGGCGAAGAAGTCGCGCAGATCGGTTTCGCGCGCACGGTCACCCAGCGCCGTCTCCCAGGTCGACCGGTCGAGCGGAGCCTGCGGCGCCGGAGGCATCGGCACGGCGTGGCTGCCGTTGTAGTGCTCGGCATAGGCTTCGAGCCGATCGGGGGACGCCCCGAGGCGAGCCATCGCCTCCAGCACCATCGGCAGATGGTTGGCGAGATAGTCGGGGAACTCGCCGCTGCGCCGGCCGATCGCCGCGATCAGCGGCCGGATGCTGGCACTGGACCTGGGGTGACGCGCCAAAGGCGGGGTAGGGGGTGGATCTGCGGGAAAGCTCATTGCCATCTGGGTCATCCTCGCGCCCCTCAATCCATCCGTACGCCGCCGGTGACGTTGATGCCCTGGCCGGTCATGAAGCGGGCCCCGTCAGAGGCGAGGAACTTCACCACCACGGCGACGTCCTCCGGCTCCTCGATGCGGCCCATCGGGGTCAACGCGACATATTCCGCGCGCACGGCCTCCGGGGTCATGCCGCGCAACTCGCCTTCCCAGATGATCTCGCGTTCCTGCATGCCCGTCCGCACGAAGCCGGGACAGACCGCGTTGATGCGGATGCCCTTGGGGGCCATTTCGCGCGCCAGCCCCTGCGTCCAGCCCAATACCGCGAACTTGGAGGCCGAGTAATGCGCCAGCAGCGGCGCGCCGACCTTGCCGGCCAGCGAGGCCGTGTTGACGATCACGCCCTTGCGGGCCTCCGCGAGGAAATAGCGGCAGACGATCTGGTTGCACAGGAACACGCCGCGGGCGTTGACGTCCATGTTGAAGTCCCAGTCTTCGTCGGTGAGGTCGACGGAACGCTGCATGGTCGACACGCCGGCATTGGCGCACAGTACGTCGATCCCGCGCTCTGCGATCACCGCGCCGAGCGCGGCCTCGACCGAGGAACGGTGACGGACATCGATCGTGCCGGAAAAGGCCCGCTCGCCCAGTTCGGCGGCAAGCGAGGCGGCGCGGCCGGCATCGAGATCGAGGATCGTCACCAGCGCACCATCGGCGTGAAAGGTCCGCACGATGGCGGCACCGATCCCGGAGGCGCCGCCGGTCACGACGACAGATTTTCCCTCGAACTCACCCAATTGCGCCCCCCGTGGCCGATGTGCGTCGCGCGATGTGCGCCTGCCTGACAACGCGCAGTTTCGAACATTATATAACAGAAAACAACCTTTATTCACGTAAAGTCCTGTGTTAGGCAGATGACAAGGCCTCCGGAAAGCGGAGCAACAGGACCACGCAGATGGCAAGCAGCGACGATCTCTCGACGATGGACTCCGATGCGACGGCCGCAGGCGGCAAGTTGCCCGCTACCTTGCGCCACGCCCGTATCATGTCGGCCTTCGAACGCAACGGCTTCGTCTCCATCAGCGGGCTCGCGACGGAGCTCGGCGTGTCCGGCATGACGATCCGGCGCGACCTCGACCTGTTGAGCCAGCGTGGCCTGATCGAGCGGACCCATGGCGGCGCGGTGGCGGCCAGTGCGCCGGGCACCGCGAGTTTCGATGAGGACGAGCCGGCCTTCGACCAGCGCATGCGCCAGCACGCCGACGAGAAGTCGTCTATCGCCAGTGCCGCCGCCCGCCTGATCGGCCCGAGCGAATCCGTCGGCCTCGATGTCGGTACCTCGGTACTGGCGCTGGCCAGTGAGCTTGCGCCCCGCCGCGACCTGCGCGTCTTCACCAATAATCTGCGCGTCGGCATGCAGATGGCCGAGGGCAACAGCGCCGTCTACATCCTGGGCGGGCAGGTGCGCGTGCCGGAGTTCTCCGTTATCGGTCCGCAGGCGATCAAGAGCCTCGAGAGCCACTTCCTCGATCGCGTGTTCATCGGCGTGTCGGGCATGGATGCGTTCGGCCTCTATGACTATTCGCCCGAGGACACCGAGGTGAAGCGCGCCTTCATCTCCAATGCGGGCTCAGTGGTCGTTCTGTGCGACAGCTCGAAATTCGGCCGCCGCGCCCTGTCGCGGATCGTGCCGCTCGACCGGATCAACATGCTGGTCACCGATGCCGCGCCCCCCGCCGACCTTGCCGGCGCGCTGGAGCAGAGCGGCGTGCAGGTGATCATCGCTGCCGCCAACACCTGAAACCGCCCACCTGCTGGAGCCCCGATACGCCATGGACTTGTTCGACCGCCGCCGGAAAACCGTGATCGCGATGGCGCATATCGGGGCGCTGCCCGGGAGCCCGCTCTACGACGACAAGGGTGGCGTCGACCAGATCATCGAGAACGTGATCAAGGATATCGAAAAGCTCCAGGCCGGCGGCGTCGATGCCATCATGTTCGGCAACGAAAACGACCGGCCCTATGAGCTGCTCGCATCGCCGGAAGCCCTGGCCGCGATGACGGCGGTGGTGGCGAGCGTGAAGCCGCTGCTCAGGGTGCCGTTCGGGGTGAACTTCCTCTGGGACCCCTATGCCACCGTCGCGATCGCCGCGGCGACCGGCGCGAGCTTCGCCCGCGAGATCTTCACGGGCCTCTTCGCCTCCGACATGGGGCTGTGGGAGCCGAACGCCGCCAAGGCCCTGCGCCTCCGCCGCCAGCTCGGGCGAGCGGACCTGAAGCTGCTGTTCAACATCAATGCCGAGTTCGCGTCCTCGCTCGATACGCGCACCATCGCCCAGCGCGCAAAAAGCGCCGTGTTCTCGTCGCTGGCCGACGTGCTGCTCGTCTCGGGGCCGATCACCGGCCAGCCCGCCGAGCTCAGCAATCTGGTGGCCGTGCGGGATGCCATGCCCGACACGCCGCTATTCGCGAATACCGGCGTCAACATCGACAATGTGACCGAGATCATGCGCGTGGCCGATGGCTGCGTCATCGGCACGCATTTCAAGGTCGGTGGGGATACCTGGAACGCGGTGGACCAAGACCGCGTGCTGCGCTTCATGGACAAGCTGCGCAGCCTTCCCGCTGCCGCCTGAGGCAAACGATAGCACCGGCGGCGGCTCAGTCGCCGAGCGCGGGCTCCGGGTCCGTCTCGGTGCGGCCGTCGACGACGCGGATGCGGCGCTGGCAGGCCGCGGCGATGTTTTCATCATGGGTGGAGATCAGGAAGGCCGTCTGCTCCTGCCGGTTGATCTCCTTGAGCAGATCCATCACCTGCGTCGCGCTCTCGCGGTCGAGATTGCCGGTCGGCTCGTCGGCCAGCACCAGTTCGGGACGGTTCATCAAGGCGCGCGCAATGGCGACGCGCTGTTTCTGCCCGCCCGACAACTGCGTGGCCCGGAAGTTCATGCGATCGGCCAGGCCGACCCGCTCGAGCAGTTCGGCGGCGCGATCGAAGGCGCGGCTGGTTTCCCGCCCCTCCAGCACGGCTGCCGGAAAGGCGACGTTCTCCAGCGCCGTGAAGTCCGGCAGCAGATGATGGAACTGGAAGACGAAGCCGATATGCCGGTTGCGGAACTCGGTCAGCGCGCGATCATCGGCGCGCGTCAGGTCCTCGCCCAGCATGGTATGCGCTCCGGAACTGGGTCGCATCAGCGTGCCGAGGATACTGAGCAGCGTGCTCTTGCCGGAGCCGGAGGGCCCCAGCAGCGCCGAGAGATCCCCGGCTTCGAGGGTCATGTCGAGCCCCTTGAGCACCGGCGTTGCCGTGTCACCCTCGCCATAGGTCTTCACCAGGTCGCGGACTTCGAGCAGCGCCGTCATTGCCCGATGACCGACACGGGATCGACGCGGGCGGCCGCGCGGGCCGGGAGGATCGAGGCGAGAATCGCTCCCAGCGCAGTGAGGACAATGGCAACGTCATAGGCACCCTGCCGCACGTCCACCGGGAAGCCTGGCCCCGTCAGCGTCTCGGGCGGCGGGAAGGGCGACAGCGCCAGATAGCCGAGCGCCGCACCGATCAGCGCACCGAGAATGCCGATCAGCGCCCCCTGCAACACGAACACGCCGACGACGAAGCCGCGGCTCGCCCCGAACGCCCGCATGATGCCGATCTCCGAGCGGCGCCGATAGGTCGAGAGCAGCAGCGCGCTCGCTACCCCGATCACGATGGTAATGAGCGCGAAGGCCTTGATAATGTTGCCCGAGCTCGCCTGCGCCCTGAGGCCGTCGAGCAGCTGGGCGTTGCCCTCGGTCCAGGGCGTGGCCTTGAGGCCCGTCTCGGCCGAGATGCGGCGCGCATATTCTCCGGCGGCGTTGAGGTCTTCCAGCTTGATCTCGATCCGGCTCAGGCCCTGCGGCTGCTCGAACAGCGTCCGCGCCGTTGCGATGCCGACGAAGGCGGCGCGAGCGTCGAGCGCCTCGACGCCGATCGAGAAGATGCCGCTGACGACGAGGGTGCGGTCTATCCCCCGATCCGACCGCAGCGTCACCACCTGTCCCACCGAGACCTGCAGGTCGCGCGCCAGCGAGACGCCGAGCAGCACCGAAGAGTTGGTCAAGGTCGTGTCGCCCGCCACCAGCCGGCGACCGATATCGGCAATGGCCGACACCTTGTCCGCTTCTACGCCGGTCACCGCCACCGGCCCGCTCCGCTGCCCGCGCACCACGAAGCCGTTGCCGACAAGCTGTGGCGACACGGCCACCACGCCCGGCGTCGCCGCGATGACGGGCAGGAACACCTCGGCATTGCGCAGCGTGTCGCGCTGGCCGCCGGTGCGCTGCTGCACCAGTTGCACAGTGTCACCGCCGGGCAGCAGCAGTCCGGCGTCGCGGTCGGCGCTTTCGATGGTGACATGCGAGATGTCGCCGACCGTCCGCTCGATCAGGTAGCTCGCGAGCCCGCCGATCAGGGCGCTCATGAAGATGAACACGAACACGCCCACGGCCACGCCGGCCACCAGCAGCCCGGTCTGCGCCTTGCTGGCCGTCAGGTAGCGCCAGGCGATCTTGAATGCATATGCCATGCCTATTGCGGCCTCACCTGTTCGCCCGGCTCGATACCGGAAGGATCAATGATGACCATGTCGCCGGCGGCGAGCCCGGAGGTGACGATCACCCGCTCGGCCGGCCAGTCGTCGAACACGATCGGCCGCGTCGCCGCGACGCCGTCCGCGATCACCAGCACATGGCTTTCCGCGCCATGCGTAAAGATGGCGCTACGCGGCACCGAGAGCGCGTCCGGCACTTCGTTGACGATGACATTGGCGTTCACCGTCAGCCCGATCGGCAGGCTGACCGGCTCGTCGAAGCCGATGCGGATCGCGCGGCCGCCGGTCGAACTGTCGACTGCCGGCGCGGCAAAGGTAACGGTGCCGTACTGCGCGACCGTCGCGCCCACCGGCTGCAGCAGCGCCTTGAGGCCTGGCATGACGCGCGCCGAATAGAGCTCGTCCACATCGGTCTCGACGACAAGGCTGGTGGTGTCGGCGATGACGAAGAGCTGCGTCTGCGCGTCGATCAACTGCCCCTGGTCGACGCCGCGCGACAGCACGATCCCGGAGATCGGCGCCGGGATCACATATTGCTGCGCCTGCCGCTGCACCTGTGCCAGTGCCGCCTCGAGCCGCGTCGTCTCCTCGGTCGCGGTCGCGAGCGCCAGTTCGGCGTCTTCGCGGCTCGCCCGGGTAGTGTTTTCGCCGAGCGCCCGGGCGCGCTCCACATTGGCCTCCGCCTGGCGCTGCTTGGCCCGCTGCGCCTCCAGCGCTGCCCGCGCCTGTGCCACCTGGTCCTCGATCAGCGAGGAATCGAGCCGGACGATCACCTCACCCTCGGTGACCGCGTCTCCCTCGTCGGCCAGCACAGCCAGTGCCTGCGCCTGCACCGCCGCTCGCACCCTTACCGAGTTGCGGGCTGCAATGCGCCCGTTGGCCGCCAGCACCTGGGTGACTTTGCCTTGAGCGACGGTTTCGGTGGCGACCGCCCGGACCCGCGGCTCCCACGGCCGGGCGACATAGGCATAGGCCCCGCCGGCCAGCAGCAGGATCAGCACTATCCACAGCCATGGACCGCGGCGGCGTGCGCGTCGCTTGGGTTTGGGCGTCTCGGATTTCGCTGGGGCTGCCACGGACGCTGGACCTCTATCGGCGGGTTACGGCTAAACGCTTGCATGACTCTGGGGTGCGGGAGCAAGCGCTTGCACCTCACTAGAAAGTGATACGGAGGCCGGGCCCGCAAAGTTGCTTCAGGCGACGGCGGTCGGCGGCTTTTTCACCCACTGCGTCTGCACCACGCCGCGTTCGATCATCTCCATGTCGCGGGCTTCCAGCCCGGCGCCGGGCAGCACCAGGCGCGGATGCCCCTTGCTGAAGCAGGGACGCCCATGCGGCAGGAACGCGCCGCGCACTTCGGACAGCACGAACCGGTCGTAACGGGGCAGGAAGTGGTCGAAAGTCCCGGTGCCGCCGGTGACCGCGACCACGCCCGAGGTGATGCCGAGTTGTGCCAGCACGGAATCGATGTCGAGGCCGGCGGGGTTCCACAGCATGGCGCGACTGTCGCCGGCATCCGGCTCGAGAGCGGCTACGCCGCGCGTCAGGACGAGGCGGCGGCGACCGGGATTGGGATGCGCCGCATGACCCAGCCGCCCGAGCACGACGAGCGCTGCTTGATCGAGCGACCCCTGAAACAGCCGCCAGTCCGCCTCGCTGCGCAACAGGTCCGGCATGCTGCCATCCGCGGCGGCAATCATGCCGTCCTCGGTGATGATGGCGTGGCCTTCGAAGGTGATCGGGGGCAGGGTGTTCGACATGGCTCTCCGATAGCGCCGCGCGGCATGACTGGAAAGGCACAAGCGCGCACTTTCCGCTGTGCCGGGGCAGGCGCCATGCTAGGGGAACAGGACCAGTCTCTGGAAAGTCTGATGTCGTCTGCGCCCGATGCCCTGCCACTCATCCTGCCGCTCGGGGATCGCGGATTGCTCGTTCGCTTCGGCGATGCCTTGTCGGAGCCGGCCAATCGGGCCGCCATCGCCTTCGGGCACAAGGCGGTGGCGGCTGGCCTGACGGGCGTCGAGGAGGTGGTGCCCAACCTCGTCTCGGTTCTGCTGCGCTACGCGCCGGAGCGGACGGATTTCGCGACCCTGGCCGGTGAGATTCGCCTGCTGCTCGCCGCGGCAGCCGAGTCGGAGAACTCGCCGCGACAACACACCATCGCAGTCCGCTTCGACGGTGAGGATTTGGCCGAGGTCGCAGCCCTGCTGCAGCTGACGCCGGCCGCGTTCGTCGCCGCGCATTGCGGCACGCCGCTGCGGGTGCTCGCCACCGGCTTCGCGCCGGGTTTCGTCTATCTCGGCTTCCACCCGCAGGACCTCGTCGTGCCGCGGCGCCAGCTGGTCCGCCGATCCGTCCCTGCCGGCACCGTACTGTTCGCCGCGGGGCAGACGGCCATCGCCTCCACGGCCATCCCAACTGGCTGGCACGTGATCGGCACGACGGAATTCCGCAACTTCGAGCCGGGGCACCTGCCACCGACGCAGCTTGCCGCCGGCGACAGCGTGATCTGCGAGGCGGTCGCATGATCCCCGCCTTGCGCCTCACCGCGACCGGCCCGCTCGCGACGATCCAGGACGCGGGACGGCCTGGCCTGCTCGCCCACGGCATCAGCCGGTCCGGACCCATGGACGGCGCGGCGTTCGCGCGGGCCGGCGCCTGGCTCGGCCGGGCCAGCGCCGCCGGCGTCGAGTTCACGGGAACCCTCGCCTTCGTCGTGGAGGCAGGTCCGCTCGGCATGGCGGCCGACGGCGCCGACATGCAGCTCTTCGTCGATGGCGAGGCCCGAAATTGGCCGACGCGCCTGCTGCTGCAGCCGGGCGCTACAGTGGAAGTCCGGCCCGGCAGCTGGGGCAACTGGGGCTATCTCCGCTTCGATCACGAGCTCGACCTGCAGCCGGTGCTCGGCAGCGTGGCGACGAACTCCGTTGCCGGCATCGGCCCCACCGCGCTGCAGCCCGGCGACCGCCTCGGCTTCAAGACGCGGCTCAGCGCCCGGCCGGGACCACACCCCGCTGCCTCCACACCGGCGTCGGGGCCGATCCGGTTCATCTGGGGGCTGCATGCCGAGCAGTTCCCGCCCGCTATGCGAAAGCGCTTCATTTCCGAGCCGCTGCGTGTATCGGCGCGGATGGATCGCATGGGCATACGGCTCGATGACCCGGCGGGCGTCTTCGCCGGGTTCCAGTCCCTGTCGCTGGTCTCCGATGCCATTGTCCCCGGCGATATCCAGATTCTCGGCGACGGCACGCCGATCGTGCTGATGCGTGACCACCAGCCGACCGGCGGCTACCCGCGCATCGGCACGGTAATCTCGGCCGATCTCGACCGCCTCGCGCAGGCCCGCCCCGGCGCCGCCCTGCACTTCCAGCCGGTGACGGTTGCGGCGGCCCACCGCCTCACCACTTCAGTGCAGCACAGGTGACGGAGCAGCCCATGGACACGCTCGACCTCAACGCCGATCTGGGCGAGGGCATCGGCGCCGATGCGGCGTTGTTCGCCATCGTATCGTCCGCCTCCATCGCCTGTGGCGGGCATGCCGGCAACGACGACACCATGCGCATGGCGCTCCGCGCCGCATGGGCCAACGATGTCGTCGTCGGCGCGCATCCCGGCTTCGCCGATCCCGAACATTTCGGCCGCCGCCGCCTCGTCCTGCCGCCCGCCGAACTGGACACACAGGTCCGCGGTCAGGTGCAGGACCTGCTGCGCATCGCCGACGAGGAGATGGTGTCGGTGCGCTATGTGAAGCTGCATGGCGCACTGGCCAACATGGCGGCTGAAGAGCCGGCGATCGCCTCGGTCGCCTTCGCCGCGGTCGCGGGACTGGTGGATGGCCTCGGCGTCCTCGCGCTCGACAACAGCGCGCAGGTCGAGATCGCGACCGCCCTCGGCTTCCCTGTCGTCCGCGAGGCATACGCCGACCGCGGCTACCGTGCGGACGGCCTGCTGCTGCCGCGCAGCGAACCCGGCGCAGTGCTCCACGATGCGGAGGCGATTGCCGAGCGCGCCATCCGGCTGGCCCGTTTCGGCGAACTGGTTGCCGCCGACGGCACCGTCATGCGTTCCGCCGCCCGTTCGCTCTGCATTCATGGCGACAATGCGGAGGCGGTCGCTATCGCCGAGACGGTGCGCAGCCGGCTCGAAAGCGCAGGTATCGCCATCGCGGCCCCCTGGTAGGTTGCACCGCACGCGCCCTTGGGCCATATGGCGGCCTCAATCGAGGAGCTGCCCATGTCCGCCAAGATCATCGATGGAAAGTCCCATGCCGAGGGGCTGCGAGGCCGCATTGCCGGCCATGTGCAGCGGCTGAAGGCCGAGCACGGCATCACGCCCGGCCTCGCCGTGGTCATCGTGGGCCATGATCCGGGGAGCCAGATCTACGTGTCGCAGAAGGCCAGGCAGACCGTCGAGGTCGGCATGCACTCGGAGAAATACGGGCTGGCCGAGGATACGCCGGAGGCCGAGGTGCTGGCGCTGGTGGAGAAGCTGAACCGCGACCCCGCGATCCACGGCATTCTGGTGCAGCTACCGGTGCCCAAGCACATCGACCCCAACAAGATCATCGCGACGATCTCCCCCGACAAGGATGTCGACTGCTTCACGCCTGCGAGCGTCGGCAAGCTGCAGATCGGCTTGCCGGGCCCGGTGAGCTGCACGCCGCTCGGCTGCCTGATGCTGCTGCGCGACACACTCGGTTCGCTCGCAGGCCTCAATGCGGTGATCGTGGGTCGCTCCAACCTCGTCGGCAAGCCGATGGCTCAGCTGCTGCTGCGGGAAAACTGCACGGTGACGGTCGCGCACTCGCGCACCAAGAACCTCGAAGACGTGGTACGCGGTGCCGATATCGTCGTCGCGGCAGTGGGACGGCCGGAGATGATCAAGGGCGACTGGATCAAGCCGGGCGCCACGGTGATCGATGTGGGCATCAATCGCCTGCCGGCGCCGGAGCGCGGCGAAGGCAAGACGCGCATCGTCGGCGATGTGGAATTCACGGTCGCGGCCGAGCGGGCAGGGGCGATCACACCCGTGCCGGGCGGGGTCGGGCCGATGACGATCGCGTGCCTCCTCGCCAACACCGTCACCACGGCGAGCCTCATCAATGGACTGGAGCCCCCGCGCGACCTGACGCCGTAACGCCCAGTATCCCTCGTCAGCCGGGCGGCTGCGCTCGGCTGGCGGCAAACGTCGCTGCCAGCCATTTCGGCGCCCGGAAGCGCCAGGCGTCCTCGAGCCTCAGCCCCAGCTCCTCGTCGCTGATGACGTCGAGCCGCACCAGCAGTCCCGGCCAGTTCCGGAAGTGGTCGGTCTGCCAGTAGATTTCCGGTGCCATTTCCATGAGCAGTTCCTTCTGCTCCATCGGGCAATGCAGCACCATGTCGCCCGGCGCCTTCAGCGACACGAAGCTCTTGCCCCGCACCTGCAGCGCCGGCGCGCCATAGCTGGTCCCCGTTTCGACCTCCGGCAGCCCGTGCGCCGCGCACAGGCGCAGCAGGCGATCCATTTCCGCTTCAGCCATGTGCTGACCTCCGTCGATTCTGGCGCGCCGGCGACCTTGAAGGCTGGCTTCCTGGCGCTCAATTGGCTAGATGGGTCCACACCCGAAGCTCCTTAGCGTTGTGGGGTCCCATGAGCGAAGAATTCCACAGCGCCGACGGCGAGTTGCCGCGCCTCGACCCGAATGCGCTGCGGGATGCCGATGATCACCTGAATCCGCTCTGGCTGGAAAGGTTGCGCGCGCATCTCGATGCGCGGGAAGAGCACGACCTCGCCGAGATGATGGAGCCGCTGCACGCCTCCGATGCCGGCGACGTGCTGGAGGCCCTGGATCAGGACGAACGCGTGCGGCTCGTGCAGATGCTGGGCGACCGTTTCGACTATCTGGCCCTGACCGAGGTCGACGACGTCGTCCGCGCCGACCTGATCGAGGAACTCCCGGCCGCCGACGTCGCCCGTGGTGTTGCTGCGCTCGACAATGACGATGCGGTCTACATCCTCGAGGACATCGATGCGGTCGACCGTGAGCAGATCCTCGCCCAGTTGCCCGCCTTCGAGCGGCTCAGCCTGAAGCGCAGCCTCGACTTCCCCGAGGAGTCGGCGGGCCGCCGCATGCAGACCGAGTTCATCGCCATCCCGCCGTTCTGGACGGTGGGGCAGGTGATCGACTATCTGCGCGCCGAGAAGGACCTGCCGGACGAGTTCTATCAGCTCTACGTCGTCGACCCTGGCTACCGCGTCCTCGGCACCATTCCGCTCGACCGTTTCCTGCGCTCGCAGCGCCAGGTGCGGATCGAGGATCTGATGAACCGCGACCTGCACACCGTGCAGGCGACCGAGGACCAGGAAGAAGCCGCGCGCGACTTCGAGCGCTACGATTTGGTGGAAGTCGGCGTCGTCGACGAGAACAGCCGGCTGGTGGGCGTCCTGACCGTGGACGACATGGTGGACGTCATCCACGACGAGGCGACCGAAGACATCAAGCGCATGGGCGGCGTCGGCGACGAGGAAATCTCCGACAATGTGATGCGTGCCGTGCGCAGCCGCGCGCCCTGGCTGGTGGTGAACCTCTTCACCGCGCTGCTCGCCTCCTGGGTGATTTCGCTGTTCGATGCGACCATCGAGCAGATGGTGGCGCTCGCCGCTTTGATGCCGATCGTCGCCTCCATGGGCGGCAATGCCGGCACGCAGGCGATGACCGTCACCGTGCGCGCGCTGGCGACCCGCGATCTGGAGCGAGGCCGCGTCCGGCGCCTGATCGTTCGCGAGATGGCCGGCGGCCTGATCAATGGCGCCATTTTCGCCGTCCTCATCGGCGTGGTGACGGCGCTGCGCTACGGCAACATCGATCTGGGGCTGGTCATCGGCGTAGCCATGGTCTTCAACATGATCGCCGCCGGCTCCTCGGGCGTGCTGATCCCGCTGGCGCTCAACCGCTTCAGGATCGACCCCGCGATCGCCTCCTCCGTGTTCGTGACCACCATAACCGACGTGTTCGGATTTTTTGCCTTCCTCGGTCTCGCCGGCTGGTGGTTCGGCCTGTTCTGAGCTTCGCGGCAAATCCGTGACGATTCGGGAAGCTCAGCGTCCTCCGGCACTTGCGGCCCGCTGCCGGCCGCTCTGCGCCTCGGCGAGGGTGAACGATCGATTAATCTCGACCTATCCACTGTGGCATTCCGGTCACTTCCCAAGGGGCGGAAGTCGGGTTAACGATTCATGACCGTCGCAATTCCGTCATGATGATGAGCGGCGGCCCGATAACGGCGATAGGAGCTTGTATGCGCGACCAATCCAAGACGGAGTGGTGGCGTTCCGCACTTCCGACGGTGTCCTGGACACTCGTCAGTCTGCTGGCAATGTCCCTCGTGTTTTCTGTCGTTGCCGGCGCCTGAGACGGAGCGCAAACTGGACCTTTGAGGTCCCCGACTGCTAAAGTTCCCGAAGGGCGCCGTGGCCACGCGGCGCCCTTCATCTTGCCGGGCACAACGGGAGTAGCATGACCATGAAGCTGATCTTCGCCAATCGGAACTATTCGAGCTGGTCGCTGCGGCCGTGGCTGGTGCTCCGCCATTTCGGCATCGCCTTCGACGAAGAGCAGGTGCTGCTGAGCGGCGAGGGCTGGCAGGAGACGCTGCGCCGCAAGTCGCCGACCGGCAAGGTGCCTGTGCTGATCGACGGGGACCTCGTCATCCCCGAGACCATCGCCATCATCGAGTACCTGAACGACAAGTACCCGGCCAAGGGCATCTGGCCGTCGAGCCGCGTCGAACGCGCCCGCGCGCGTGCTGCCGCGGCGGAGATGCATGCCGGCTTCACGGCCCTGCGCAACGCCGCGCCGATGAATCTGCGCGCCTCCCATCCCGGCAAGGTCGATCCGGACTATGTGGCGGCCGACCTCAAGCGGTTGGAGCGCCTCTGGGGCGAGCTGATCTCGCGCTCCGGCGGGCCGTATCTCTTCGGCAGCTTCACGGCGGCAGACGCCATGTTCGCCCCGGTCGCCACCCGCATCCGCACCTATGAGCTCGCCGTCAGCGACCTCGCGGCGGAGTATGTGGAGGCAATCTACGCCCTCCCGGCCTTCCAGGAGTGGCTGACGGAGGCACTCAAGGAGACCTGGGTGGTCGAGGACGACGAGATCGACGTGCTGCTCGCGCGCAAGGCCAACGGCAACGCATGATCCATATGGTTAAGCTCTGCGTCGGCGTCGCGACGCTGGAAGAGCTCGAATCCTACCGTTCGGAGCGCGCGCATTGGTGGGGCGCGGACTATGGCGAGGACGTCCATGTCCACCGCACCCGCACCATGCCCAAGCGTCGCGCCGAGATGGAGGGCCAGGCCTCGATCTACTGGGTGATCTCCGGCGTCATCCGCTGCCGCCAGCCGATCCTCAGGCTGGCCGAGGCGGTGGATGGCAACGGCCTCGCCTGCTGCGACATCATCATGGCGCCGGACCTCATCCGCACGGTGCCGCGGCCGAAATCCCCGTTCCAGGGCTGGCGCTACCTCGAGGCGAAGGATGCACCGCCCGATTTCGGCCGGGACGGGGAGGAGGAGGGTGGCTCGCCCGAACTCGCCGAGGAACTAGCGCGGCTGGGGCTGCTGTAACCGACGCATCGACCAAGGTTCCGGGTCTCTTGCCACGTCCCAGCCCGTGCTTGCGTCGCACGACCGTAACCATGCCGTGTTGAAACGCAAACGGCACTTGAGCGGAACCGGGGAACCCGGCATGCTTAACTCCGAGTAAACGCGTTAACGAGTCCCGCGCGCTTCGCGTCGCCGCCCGGGATAGGTCAGGGGAAGTGCGTATGGCCAGGACGGGGACGCATGTCATTGTCGTGGGCAATGAAAAGGGCGGCTCGGGCAAGTCAACCACCGCGTTCCACCTTGGCGTTTACCTCATGTATCAGGGCTTCCGCGTCGCCTCCATCGACGTGGACAGTCGCCAGCAGACCCTGACCCAATATGTGCGCAACCGGCGCAACTGGGCCAAGGCGCACGACCTGAAGCTGCCGCATGCTGCCCACTACCACCTCCCCATCTCCCGCTCGGACTCCATAAAGGAGAACCAGCGGCTCGAATTCGACCTCTTCCGCCAGGCGATCATCGAGGTGGAGGGGGAGGCCGACTTCCTCATCGTCGACACCCCCGGCTTCGACACCCACCTGACCCGGCTCGCCCATTCGCTGGCCGACACGCTCGTCACCCCGCTCAACGACTCGATCATCGATCTCGACGTCATGGCCCATCTAGACCCGGTTACGGGCGACCCGCGGGAGATGAGCCATTATGCCCGCCTCGTGCAGCGCGCCCGCACAGAGCGGCTCTCGATCGATGGGCGGACCATCGATTGGATCCTCGTGCGCAACCGCATCTCCATGCTGCCGTCCCGGGCAGCCAAGGTGGTGCAGTCCGCGATCGAGAAGATCGCCGTGCGCCTCGGCTGTCGCGTCGCGGAAGGGATCGCCGAGAGGGTGATCTTCCGCTCGCTGTTTCCCACCGGCATGACCGTCTTCGATCCGCTGGACGAAACCCTCATCGGCGGCATGCCGTCCATGTCCCATCTCAGCGCCCGGCAGGAATACCGCAATCTGGTCGAGGCGCTGAAGCTGCCGGTCAGTGAGCGCGCCCGCGCGCGCATCGAGGCGAGCCGGGCGCTGTCGGAAAGCGCGGGCGAGCGCCCGCAATTTGAGCATATGGCCGGCGAGTAGCTACACCAGCAACGACTGCGCGCCGTCGATCCAGATCGGCGTCCCGGTAATGTGCCGCGAGCGGTCCGATGCAAGGAACACCACCAGGTCTCCCACATCGCTCGCCTTGCCCGGTTCGCCATCCGTCAGCGGGACTGTGCCGCGCGGGAACTCGGCCGGATACTTCGCGGCATCGGTGTTCCGCTTGTTGGTGTTGTCGTCGATCTCGCTCTCGATCGCGCCCGGGCAGATGATGTTGACCCGGATGCGCTTGGGCGCCAGCTCCAGCGCCGCCATCTGCCCGAACGCCAGCTGCCCGGCCTTGCTCGTCGCATAGGCGGATGCGCCCGGGGTCGTGAAGGTGCGTGTGCCGTTGATGGAGGAGGTGATGATGATCGAGCCGCCGCCCGCCGCCATCATCGGCACCGCGAGGTGCACCGTCAGGAACGTCCCGCCCAGATTGATCTGCTGGGTCTTGTTCCATTCATCGTAGGTCAGGTCGCTGAGTGGTGCCCAGGTGCCGTTGATCCCGGCATTGGCGAAGACGACGTCGAGCCGGCCGAAACGATCCGCGATCGCCCGGAACCCAACCCGCATCTCATCCTCGTCGGAAATGTCGGCCTTGACCGTCAGGACCTCGCGCCCCATGGCGCGGATCTCCTCGGCAACCTCTTCGAGCTCGTCCGGCGTCCGCCCCAGCAGCACCAGGTCGGCGCCCTCCGCAGCAAGAGCCCGGGCCGCTGCCTCACCGAGGCCCGAGCCGCCGCCGGTCACGAGCGCAATCCTGTCCTTCAGTTCCACTATCGCCTCCAATGGGTTCGGAGGCGAAAGCCGTCATGCGCGCGGAAGTTCCCCCGTCAGCGACGGGGGAGCGTGACGCGGACGGCCCGGCCCCCCTCGGGGCTGAACACGTCGAGATCGATCTCGACCGGTGGCAGCAGCATGCGCCGCGTGCGGGCCGAAAGGGCCATCACCGCCGCCAGCAGATCGCTGACGCTGCGGCGGGGCGGGTCTAGTCGCGCAACGATCGCGTTGACCGCCACGCGTTGTGCCACCGTATCCTCGGCGGCGAGGGAGGATTTACCCACGAAACGGGCAAGCTCCTTCAGGCTGGACGTGTCGCTCATTGGGGCTACTCCAAACACAGGCCACAATTCGCTTCCCCGGAACGGCTGCTCGTACCTGCTTAGGAATGCATGGCGAGACAGCTCATTTTCACTTTCTTCAACTCGTTGCACATGCCGGCGGCATCCTGCTGACCGCTGAAGCCACCAAACCTGGCCCGGAAGAACACCTGGCCGTTCTTTTCGAACCGCTCGACATAGGATTGCTGGGTCGAAAGGCTGCCGAGCTTGCCGACGGCGTCGCGGATCAGCTGCTGGGCGCCGACTTCACTCGGCGCGGCACCGATCTGCACCACCCAGCCACCGGTCAGCTGCTGCGCCTGCGGGGCGGGCTGCGGCTTCAATGGCTCGGGTTCGGGCTGCACCGACACCGGCGCAACCGAAGCAACGGCAAGTGTGCCGGAGGTCAGCAGATCGACCGGCTCCCCGGTGTTGCCGATCCCGACCGGCGGCAGCAGCGGCGCGGACGGCCGCGTCTGGCCGAGCGGGGCGGGCGCGGCGCCGAGTGAGAAGGTGTCGCTCAGCCAGGCGCCGATCACGTCCATCGGCCGTTCCTCGGCCGGCTGCGCCAGCCCGCTGGCGGCACGCACCGCCACGGCCGTACCGAGATCGCCCGGACGAGCAGCCGGGGCAGGGGCGTTGACCGCCGCCACGGCGACGTCGTCAGCGAGCTGTTGCGCATCGCCGGGCTGCAGCGTCGCGCTGGCATAGGTGACCGCGGTTGCGCCGCCGCCGGCTCGACGGAAGGAGGGGTACGGCATCGGGACCACGGGCTGGGTGTCGAGCGCCGCGGTCAGAACCGTCGCGCCCTTCCGGCCGGGCTGCGGCACCATGGCTGTGCGCAGATAGTCACCCTTCCGGCCCTTGGGCAGGTAGGTCCGCACCAGTTCGCGCACCCTGCTGTCGCGCGCTGCGCTGGTGTCGAAACCGAAGCCCACCACCACGATGTGCCGATTGTCGGACCGCGCGGCGGTCAGCAGGTTGAAGCCGGACGCGTTGATGTAGCCGGTCTTGATGCCGTCGACGCCGTTGGACCCCAGCAGCCGGTTGTGGTTGCCGTAGGTGCGCTTGCCGTAGCTGAAGCTCTTGGTCTGGAAGTACTCGTAGTACTTGGGAAAGTGCTGGTACACCGCCACGCCGAGGATGGCCTGGTCGCGCACCGTGGTCACCTGGCCGCTGTCGGGCAGGCCCGAAGCGTTGCGGTAGGTGGTGTGGTTCATGCCCAGCGCCTTGGCCGTCGCGGTCATGCGCTTGGCGAACGCGCTCTCCGAGCCGGAGATGTTCTCGGCGATGACGCGGGCAATGTCATTGGCCGACAGCGTCACCAGCGCCTTGATGGCGTTCTCGACCGTGATCGTCGACCCTGCCCGTATGCCTAGCTTGGTCGGCACGGCCGCCGCCGCATATTTGGAGACGTTGAACTTGGTATTCAGCGTGACGTTACCCGCCTCGAGTTCCTGGAACAGGATGTAGAGGGTCATCACCTTGGTGACGGAGGCCGGATAGCGCGCGGCGTCGGCGGAACTCTCGTAGAGGACCTTGCCGGCCTTCGCGTCCACGACGATGCCGGCAAATTTGCGCGGCACCGCGGCCTGTTGGGCACTGACCGCCAGCGGAAGCAGGACACTGAATGCGATGATGAAAGCAGCAGCTGCGCGCCAGACGGGCGACAACCGCGACGAGAACAACTTCAGGAAAGCCACCCGGTACTCCAAACTCATATCGGGTCTTCAGACCGCCCGTTTGCAACTTCTGGGGCGTCGAGGTCGGTATTCAGAGGCGAACCGGCCTGACACGCTCCCAACCGGTAACGAGCTTAGCCGCAGCCCCTTACGAATCCGTAAAATGCGACCGATTTCGGGCTCGTGGTTAACGACATCGTGTCAGCCCCTCCCTTCGTCGGAGCCCATTTGATGCCCCTTAACACCGGCGAAGTTTTGCCTACATAATGGCCCCATCATGCTGCTTCGAACTCCTTCCCCTCTAAGCCGAGCCATGGCCATGGACGCTGCTGCCCACCCCTCGCGACCCGCTCCCGTCGGCATGCCGATGCGGGCCGCTCAGGGCGACAGGCGGTCCAAGGATGGGGGCGGAACGCGGGACGGGGCGGCGACCATCACGAAGCCTCAGACCAGGAGCAAGCGGCCCAGCCTCTACCGGGTGCTGCTGCTCAACGACGACTACACCCCGATGGAGTTCGTCGTCCTCGTACTGCAGGAGGTGTTCAACAAGACGCGAGAAGACGCCATGCGCATCATGTTGCTGGTACATAACCAGGGCGTGGGCGAGTGCGGCGTCTACCCTTTCGAAGTGGCCGAGACCAAGGTCACCCGCGTCATGGATGCCGCCCGCAAGAACCAGCATCCGCTGCAATGCGTGATGGAAAAGCAATAGGATTTGTCAAATGCCCTCATTCTCCCGCGGACTTGAGAAGGCCCTCCATCAGGCGATGAATCTGGCCCGCGAACGGGCGCACGAATTCGCGACGCTGGAGCATCTGCTGCTCGCCCTCACCGATGATCGCGACACCGTGACCGTCCTTGCCGGGTGCGATGTCGACGTCGAGGCGCTGAAGAGCGATCTCGAAGATTTCATCAATGAGGAACTCGACAGCCTCGTCGTGCCCAACGGCCAGGATGCCCGTCCGACCGCCGCTTTCCAGCGCGTGATCCAGCGCGCGGTGATCCACGTCCAGTCGTCCGGTAAGGAGGAGGTTACGGGTGCGAATGTGCTCGTCGCCATCTTCGCCGAGCGCGAGAGCCATGCTGCCTATTTCCTCGAACAGCAGGACATGACCCGGCTCGATGCGGTGAACTTCATCTCGCACGGCATCACCAAGGCCGGCCATCCCGAGGAGCGTCGCGTCCGCGGCACGGAGGCGCCCGGACAGGGCGAAGAAGGGGAGCGGCAGGGCAACGGCCAGAGTTCGGCGCTCGCCGACTTCTGCGTCAACCTCAACGACAAGGCCCGCGCCGGCAAGATCGACCCGCTGATCGGCCGCGACAGCGAACTGCGCCGCACCATCCAGGTGCTGTGCCGCCGCTCCAAGAACAACCCGATCTATGTCGGCGACGCCGGCGTCGGCAAGACCGCCATCGCCGAGGGCCTGGCGCGCAAGATCGTCGAGGGCGACGTACCGGAAGTGCTGCGCGAGTCCGTCATCTATGCGCTCGACATGGGCTCGCTGCTCGCCGGCACCCGCTATCGCGGCGACTTCGAGGAGCGGCTGAAGGCCGTGATGAAGGAGCTGGAAAAGCACCCGGACGCCATCCTGTTCATCGACGAGATCCACACCGTGATCGGCGCGGGTGCGACGTCGGGCGGGGCGCTCGATGCGTCCAACCTGCTGAAGCCGGCGCTCGCCTCGGGCAGCATCCGGTGCATCGGGTCGACCACCTACAAGGAGTATCGCCAGTTCTTCGAGAAAGACCGGGCCCTCGTCCGCCGCTTCCAGAAGATCGACGTCGCCGAGCCGACGATCCCGGATGCCATCGAGATCGTGAAGGGCCTGCGCCCCTATTTCGAGGACTACCACAAGCTGAAATACACCGACGACGCGCTGAAGGCCGCCGTCGAGCTCAGCGCGCGCTACATCAACGACCGCAAGCTCCCGGACAAGGCGATCGATGTGATCGACGAGACGGGTGCGAGCCAGATGCTGCTCACGCCCGAGAACCGCAAGACGGTGATCGAGGTCGGCGACATCGAGAACACCATCGCCACCATGGCGCGCATCCCGCCCAAATCGGTGTCGAAGTCC